>NPIF01000162.1_pt2 | contig 204038 bp, 182 predicted proteins | sample 8637461 | NCBI WGS metagenome assembly NPIF01 (sample SAMN07420641, study PRJNA396082) | bioreactor metagenome | isolation source: sample BR12 brine-fed electro-methanogenic bioreactor BR | place: Japan: Kochi | collected 2016-12-09 | reverse complement strand
CAGGATAAAAAACAAATCAACAACGGACAGCCAATCGCTTCAGGCAGGGACAAAACGCTCATTGATGGCACCCTTGCACCGATCCGCTGTGAACCCAGTCCGTGCCGCCTGCTGACGCTGTGTTGCTGATCAACCTGCAATTTTTATTTAAATTTACGCTTGACATCGTAAAAAATAAAGCTAAAATAACGATCATGAAATTCAATTCTTTGATAAACCGGCACATTGAAAAACTCCTGCCGCCGGATTCCAGAAAAAGAATAGTTATTCTAACCGGCGCCAGGCAAACAGGGAAAACAACACTGGTCAAATCACATTATTCTGATTTGACCTATTTGAATCTTGATGCAGCCGAATACCGGGATATCGTCAGCCAGACATCTTCTCTGGCATGGCATCGTGTCATCGGATCTGCGGTTATCGACGAAGCACAAAAAGAACCGGCTGTTTTTGAAAAAATCAAATTTGCCTATGATGCCGGAGATATTTCTTTTTCCGTTTTAACAGGCTCAAGCCAGATCCTTCTCTTGAAAAACATCCGGGAGACCATGGCGGGAAGGGCTTTCATATTTGAACTTTGGCCATTGCTTCAGTCTGAGCTTCACCCGGTTGCCGCAAACCAGGCGCCACAGACCCCGCTGCTTCAGGAAATCATTGTTCACTCCGATTTATCCGGGATATTGGCACAGACACCGCCGGTTCTGTTCGGATCCGGGGAAATCGATTCCATTGAAGTGGAACAGCACCTTCTTCAATGGGGCGGTATGCCCGGCCTGTTGCCGTTGTCAGAACACGAGCGATGGAAGTGGCTGAAAGATTACTGCTATCTGTATCTGGAGCGGGACCTGGGGGACCTGGCCAAACTGGACGATTTACGGCCGTTTCGGAAATTTCAGCAACTGGCGGCGTTAAAATCAGGGAAGCTGTTGAACTACTCTGAACTGGCACGTGATACAGGGATCAGCGTTGACACTGCCAGACGGTATCTTGAATACTTGAAAATCTCCTATCAATCCATGACGCTGCAGCCGTTTTATCGAAACCTGACAAGCAGGGTGATTAAATCCCCCAAGCTCTACTGGCTGGATGTGGGGATACTCAGACAGCTGTCAGGATTCAAAGAAGGGTTGACCGGAGAATTGTACGAGACCATGGTGGTAAGCGAGATTTACAAATGGGTGAAGACGTCACAGACTGAAACAGACCTCTATTTCTACAGGACCCAATCCGGTATGGAGCTGGATTTGCTGCTGAAGACAGATACAGGGTATATCGGCATGGAGATTAAATCACGCGAAACCGTTGTAAAAAAAGACTGGCGGATCATGGGCAAAATTGCCCGGGAGCTGGCAGATGAATGGAAGGGCGGAATCGTCGTTTACAGCGGCAATCAAATTTCCTGTCTTGATGCAACGCTGAATATCTGGGCCGTCCCGTCCCGGAGACTGTTTCAGGCTGACCCAAAGGGAACGGAATCGTCTATCAAAAAATGAAAGGCTGGCGGGAGAAAATAAAAATGGTTTCCCGCCAGCAAATGCCTGAATACGGATATTAATTTGCCGAGCCCGGATCAAGTTCGTCCATTGGATCCTCGTCCATGAACGGATAGGCAATCGCTTCGGGCGGGACGAAATTCTCCTTGATGGTGCGGACCGATGTCCAGCGCAGCAGGTTGAGCATGCTGCCGGCCTTGTCATTGGTGCCGCTGGCCCGGGCCCCGCCGAACGGCTGCTGCCCCACCACCGCACCCGTGGGCTTGTCATTGATGTAAAAATTACCGGCACTGTGGGCCAGGGCGCTGGTCAGGTCATCGATGGCCTTTCGGTCGGTGGCGAAAACCGCACCGGTCAGGGCATAAGGGGAGGTGCTGTCCACCAGGGCCACGGCGTCGTCAACGGCGGTATCCTCATACCTGTACAGGGTCAGGACCGGACCGAAAATCTCTTCGGTCATGGATTCATAATGCGGGTCCGTGGTCACGATCACCGTGGGATCGATAAAATAGCCCCTGGATTTGTCAGCGTTGCCGCCAACGAGAATATCGGCTTTATCCGATTTCATGGCCCGGTCGATGTATCCGGCGGCATTGTCGAACGCAGCCTCGTCGATCAGGGCGTTCATGAAATGCCGGAACTCCGTCACATCGCCCACCGTGATCTGGTCCACAGCCGCCTTGATACCGGTGGTGACCTCATCCCACAAAGATGCCGGGATGTACATCCGGGAGGCGGCGCTGCATTTCTGGCCCTGGTATTCAAACGCCCCCCGGACCGCCGCAGCGACGACCGGTGCCACCCGGGCCGACGGGTGCACGAAAATATAGTCTTTGCCCCCGGTTTCCCCTACCATTCTGGGATAGGACTTATACCTGTCGATGTTATTTCCCATGGTTTTCCACAGGGTCTTGAACACCTTTGTGGACCCGGTGAAATGGATCCCGGCCAGATCCGGATGATTCAGCACGGATGCCCCCACCACCGAGCCTTTGCCCGGCACAAAGTTGATCACCCCGTCGGGGAGGCCGGCTTCTTTAAGGATCTGCATGATGTAATACCCGGACAGCACGGCCGTGGATGCCGGTTTCCACACCACGGTATTGCCCATGACGGCCGGGGCCCCGCACAAATTGCCGGCAATGGCCGTGAAATTAAACGGGGTGAGGGCGAACACAAACCCTTCCAGGGCCCGGTATTCCAGCCGGTTCCAGACCCCTTTTTCAGAAGCCGGCTGGCCCGCGTAAATCTCGGCCATGTATTTGGCATTGAACCGGAAAAAATCCGCCAGCTCGCAGGTGGCATCGATTTCCGCCTGAAACGGGGTTTTGGACTGGCCCAGCATGGTGGCGGCATTGAGCAGGTAAGAATATTTTTGCGAGATCAGGTCCGATGCCTTGAGAAAAATGGCGGCCCGCTCCTGCCAGGGGGTGTTTTCCCACTGTTTTTTGGCATCCAGGGCCGCTTCGATGGCCATGTCCACTTCCGGTTTCCCGGCATTGGAAAACACGGCCAGGGTTTTTGCATGATCATGGGGGCAGACCACCGTTTTCTGATCCTCTGTCCGGATCTCCTTTCCCCCGATGATCAGGGGAATATCCGGCACGATTTGAAGCTGGCGGGCCAGTTCCGCTCGGATCTGTCTGCGCTCCGGGCTGCCCGGGGCATACTGTTTGACCGGTTCGTTCTTGATTTCCGGCAGGTGCAGAATACTGTTGCTCATGATGTTTCTCCTTTGATGTCAAAGACGATCCCCTGGGCCAGGGGCAGATCTTTTCCCCAGTTGATGGTATTGGTCTGCCGGCGCATGTAGATCCGCCAGGCATCGCTGCCGGATTCCCGGCCCCCGCCGGTTTCCTTTTCACCGCCGAATGCCCCGCCGATCTCAGCCCCGCTGGTGCCGATGTTGACATTGGCGATGCCGCAGTCCGATCCTTTGTGGGACAGAAACTGCTCCTGGTAGTGGATGGACGTCGTGAACACGGCGCTGGACAGTCCCTGGGGCACATCATTGTGCAGGGCCAGGGCCTGATCAAAGGTGTCATACCCGATGATATACAGAATCGGGGCAAATGTCTCTTCCTGGACAATGGGAAAATGGTTTTCCGCCTCCACAATGGCCGGGGTGACAAAACTGCCGTTTTCCAGGCCTTCCACGGTCAAAGGCGTGCCCCCGTAGACCACGGTGCCCCCCTGGTCTTTGGCCGCTTCAATGGCCTGCATCATGGCGTGTGTGGCCGTGTCATCGATCAACGGTCCCATCAAGGTATCGGGGTCCATGGGATCGCCGATTTTGATCTGTTCGTAGGCATGGACCAGATTTTTGACAAATGTCTCCTTGACACTGTTGTGAATGATAATGCGGCGGGTGGAGGTGCACCGCTGGCCGGCCGTGCCCACGGCCCCGAAAAGCGTGGCCCTGAGCGCCATGTCCAGGTCACAGTCTTCCGTGACGATGATGGCGTTGTTGCCCCCCAGCTCCAGCAGAGAACGGCCCAGGCGGGCCGCCACGGTGGTGGCCACCTTTTTGCCCATGGCCGTGCTGCCGGTGGCGCTGACCAGGGGAATCCGGTTGTCCTGGAGCATGGCATCCCCCACATCGGTCCGGTTTCCGATCACCATGCCGAATACCCCGTCAATCTCATATTTGTCCACCACCGGGGCGATGATGTTCTGGATGGCAATGGCGGTGAGCGGGGTCTTTGAACTGGGCTTGAACAGAACGGCATCCCCGCAGACGACAGCCAGGAGGGCATTCCAGGACCAGACCGCGGCCGGAAAATTGAATGCCGTGATAATGCCCACGATCCCCAGCGGGTGCCACTGCTCATACATCCGGTGGGACGGTCTTTCGCTGTGCATGGTCAATCCATACAGCTGGCGGCTCAGCCCCACGGCAAAATCCGCGATATCGATCATCTCCTGGACTTCGCCTTCGCCTTCAGCCCGGATCTTTCCGGTCTCCAGGCTGATCAGGGCGCCCAGGCTCTTTTTTTTCTCCCGCAGGGCATCGCCGATCTCCCGGACAATCTCCCCCCGGCGGGGAGCCGGCATCATCCGGAACCTTTCAAACGCGGCATGGGCCCGGCTGACCACGGCTTCATAATCATGGGCCTGGGCCTGGATCACACTGGCGATGGGGTGGCCGGTGGCCGGCGAATAAGAGACCAGCTCTTTGCCAAGGGTATGGATCCGGCCCCGGGTTGAACCGGTGGTGGCGCCGTAATTGACCGGCTCAATGGCCAGATCCTGTAAAATGCTTTCAATGGTGGGGGTTTCCATGGATCATCCTCATTATCAAAAGGTTGCGGTTACATTTTTTCGATCATTGATTGTAATATAATAACGATCGTGTTAATAGTAAAATTCATAATATTTATATTTAGCATGAACGATATAGATAGTAAGGGATTTGTATGGATCTGTATCACCTCAAAACCTTTTTCACATTAGGAAAAATCCGGAATTTCACCAGAACCGCCGATCACCTGAACATCACCCAGAGCGCGGTCAGCCATGCCATCAAAAAACTGGAAACATCCATCGATGCGGCATTGATTGACCGGAAAAGCAGAGACCTGTTGCTGACAGATGCAGGAAAAATCCTGTACCGGTCCTGTGAAAAAATTTTTTATGAGCTGGAAAAAACCGACCAGGACCTGGCCGGGCTGAAAAAACAGGCCCCGCTCACCATCCGTGTGGGGGCCACCGTTGAGTTCGGCACCACGATTCTGATCAACCATATCCCTGCCTTTCTGGAGCAATTTCCCAACTTTCACATTGATTTTCTGTTCTCCCACCACCTGCTGGAACCTTTGCTCCAGGATGCCGTGGACCTGATCATTGACTGTAAACCGCACATGGCGGAAAACCTGGAAAAAATTCATCTGTTCCAGGAGCAGTACGTCACCATTGCCGCCCCGGAATTCCTTCAAAAAAACCGGATCACCTGTCTGGATGATCTGGCCCGGGTTCGGATTCTTTCCATGGACAAGGACCTTGAGTGGTGGCGGAATTTCATCCGGGCCATCCCTTCGGGAAAACGGGATTGTCTGAAACAGGTGATTCAGATCAACCATATCCGGGGCATTATCAACGGTGCCATTTCCGGTTTAGGCATCGGATTTGTTCCCAAATACACCGTGATGGAGGAACTGCACCGGAACATTCTCATGGATCCCTTTCCCGATATCACCCCTGCGGCGGACGATTTCCACATTTTCATCAAAAAAGAGCGGATGGAATTTGAAAAAAACAAACAATTGATCACCTATCTCACCTGCCTGGCCCCGTTGAAAAATTTTTTCCAGTAACCGGCCGGCCCCCGCCCAACCCTTCAACACCGGAAACCGGCAAAGGGCCGTGCATATTCGATATGCTATCATTGACACAACGAATCTCCTGTGATACAGCGTTATTTGAATTTACACAGAAAACAGAATAACAGAAAACAACGGGAAAAAACCAAAGAGGACTCAGCATGGACCAGAACCGCATCACCATCAACGGCCACGCCTATGATTTCGAACCCGGCCAAACCATCCTGGAAGTGGCTCAGCAGAACCACATCGACATCCCCAACCTCTGTCACCTGAAGGGCACCCGGGCCACCGGGGCCTGCCGCGTATGCATTGTGGAACTGGAAGAATCCTGGGGAAGAAAGATTGTCTCCTCGTGCAGCGCACCGGCAAAAAACGGCATGATCGTGCATACGGAATCTCCGAAGATCGTGGCGTATCGAAAATTTTATATCGGGTTGATGCTGGATTCCGGCAACCACAACTGCGACATCGGCGCCCGGGCGGATGAGGCCTGGACCGATTTTCAGATCGCGGCCATGGAAAACGACCAAAAAGAAGCGCTCTGCCCGGTGTGGGGCGATTGCGAACTCCAGACCCTGGCCTACCGGTACCAGGTCAAAGGCCGGGTCAGCGGCCGGCACCGGGAAGCGGTCACACTGCCGGCGGAAGAGGACAACCCGTTCATCGTCCGGGATATGTCCCGGTGCATCCTGTGCGGCCGGTGCGTGGCCGCCTGCAACGAGGTCCAGGTGAACCAGGCCATTGATTTCGGTTTCCGCGGCACCAAAGAACAGATTATCGCCGGCACCGGCACCACCCTGATGAACTCCGCCTGCGTGTTCTGCGGTGAATGTGTCCAGGTCTGTCCGGTGGGGGCCCTGGTGGAGAAAAAAGCCTCCGGAAAATGGCGGCCCTGGGAAGTGACGAAAATCCGCACCACCTGCCCTTACTGCGGGGTGGGGTGCCAGCAGCTGCTGCATGTCAAGGATGATACCATTGTCAAGGTCACGGGTGTCGAGGATGGGGCCCCCAACCAGGGAAGACTGTGTGTCAAGGGCCGGTTCGGGTATGATTTCATCTATTCGGACAAACGGCTGAAAACCCCGCTGATCCGGGAAAAAGACGGGTTCCGTGAAGCTTCCTGGGAGGAGGCCCTGACCCTGGTGGCGGACACCTTCACCCGGATCATCGACGAGAGCGGGCCGGATGCCCTGGCCGGGGTCAGCTGCGCCAGGAGCATCAACGAAGATTCCTATCAGATGCAGAAACTGTTCCGGGCGGTGTTCAAGACCAACAACATCGATCATTGTGCGCGAACTTGACATGCCCCCACCGTCGCCGGTCTGGCGACTTCTTTCGGTTCCGGGGCCATGACCAACTCTTTCAACGAATTTGCCAAAGCCAAAATGCTGCTGGTGATCGGGTCCAACATGACCGAGGCCCATCCCGTGGCCGCCACGTTTGTAAAAAATGCGGTACAGAAAGGGGCCACTCTGTTTGTGGCGGATCCCCGGAAACACAAACTGGTGGACTTTGCCCACACCCACCTGCCCCTGAAGGTGGGCAGTGATGTGGCGCTTCTCAACGGGCTCATGCATGTATTGATCCAAGAAGACTTGTATGACCATGATTTCGTAGACAACTGCTGTGAAGGATTCGACAAACTCAAACAGACCGTTGCTTCCTATCCGCCGGAAAAAGCCGGGGAGATCAGCGGCATCGACCCGGAACTGATCCGGGAGACGGCCCGGCTCCTGGCCTCGGTCAAACCGGTGATGGTCTGCTACACCTTAGGCATCACCGAACACACCAGCGGCAAGAACAATGTCATGTCCATTGCCAATCTCCAGATGCTGTTAGGCAACATGGGCGTTCCCTGCGGCGGGGTGAACCCGCTGCGGGGCCAGAACAACGTCCAGGGGGCCTGCGACATGGGGGCCCTGCCCAACGTGTTCCCCGGGTATCAGCCGGTGGGCGACCTTTCGGCCCGGCAGAAATTTGAAAAAGCCTGGGGCGTGGACCGCCTGCCGGAAAAAACCGGGCTGATGATTCCCCAGATGATGGAAGGCCTGGTGGACAAGACGGTCCGGGGATTCTACATTTTCGGGGAAAACCTGGCCAACACGGAACCGGATATCCGTAAAGTGGAACATGAACTGGCATCGGCCGAATTCCTGGTGGTCCAGGACATTTTTGAAAACGAAACCACCCGGTTCGCCCATGTGGTGCTGCCGGCCGCGGCCTGGAGTGAAAACGACGGCACCTTCACCAACAGCGAACGACGGGTGAACCGGGTGCGCACCGCCAGTCCGGCCCCGGGAGAAGCCCGGCCCAACTGGTGGATTTTCAGGGAGATCGCCCGCCGCATGGGCCACACCTGGGAATCCGACAGCGCCAAAGACCTGTGGGACAATGAGATCTCGGTCCTGGCCCCCAATCTGGCCGGCATCAAATATCACCGGATTGACAATGACGGCCTCCAGTGGCCCTGCCCGACAGAATCCCACCCCGGGACCCCGATTCTCCACCTGGAAGGACGGTTCACCAAGGGCAAAGGCAGTTTCATGCCCGTGGAATGGACCCCTGCCGCCGAGGTTCCGGATGACGAATATCCGCTTGTCCTGAGCACGGGACGGCGGCTGTACCACTACCATACCCGGACCCAGACCGGGAACTGTGAAGGCCTCAACGATATGCTCGGAGAAGAGACCGCAGATATCTCGGCTGCCGATGCCAAAAAACTCAACATCGACCAGGATGAAATGATCCGGGTCAAATCCAGGAGAGGCGAGGTCACCGTCCGGGCCCGGATCACCCATGAAGTCCCGGAAGGACTGGTCTGGATGGCCTTTCACTTCAGGGAAGGCAATGCCAACTGGCTCACCAACCCGGTCTATGATCCAGATACCCTGACCGCTGAATACAAGGCCTGTGCCGTGGCCCTTGAAAAAATCGCATAGATTTTCCAGGGGCTGTTCCGGGTTCTGTGGCTGGTTTAATTGATTTACCATCTTTTAAAAAGGAGAGACGCATGATCAAAAAAAATCTGTTCATCAATGGTGTCCCCAGAACCCTGATCGTCAACGAAGAAGACCGGTTGTCCACCGTGCTCCGGGAAAGCCTGTTTCTCACGGGCGTCAAGGTGGGATGCGGTGAAGGCCAGTGCGGTGCCTGCAATGTGATCCTCAATGACAAGCTGGTAAGGTCCTGTGTCACGAAAATGAAACGGGTGCCGGATGATGCACAGGTCACGACCATCGAGGGAATCGGCACCCCGGACAACCTGCACCCGCTCCAGTCTTCCTGGATGGTTCACGGTGGTGCCCAGTGCGGATTCTGTTCACCCGGCTTCATCGTTTCCAGCAAGGCCCTGCTGGATGAAAACCCGGACCCCTCCCGGGATGAGGTGAGAGACTGGTTCCAGAAACACAAAAACGCCTGCCGGTGCACCGGTTACAAACCCCTTGTGGATGCGGTCATGGATGCCGCCAAAGTGATGAACCAGCAGATGACCCTGGAGGAACTGTCATTCAAACTGCCGGACGACGGCCGGATCTGGGGATCCAAATATCCCCGGCCCACGGCCCTGGCAAAGGTGACCGGCACCTGTGATTACGGGGCGGACCTGGGAATCAAAATGCCGGCGGAAACCCTGCACATGGCACTGGTCCAGGCCCAGGTGTCCCATGCCAACATCAAAGGCATCGACACTTCGGAAGCGGAAAAAATGCCGGGTGTCTATAAAGTGGTCACCCACAAGGACGTCCCGGGCAAAAACCGGATCACCGGCCTGATCACCTTTCCCTCCAACAAGGGAGACGGCTGGGACCGCCCGATTCTTTGCGATGAAAAAGTGTTCCAGTTCGGGGATGCCATTGCCATCGTGTGTGCCGATACCCTGAAGAACGCCCGGGCTGCGGCGGAAAAAGTGGTGGTGGACCTGGAACCGCTGCCGGAATACATGAGCGCACCCGCCGCCATGGCCGATGATGCCATCGAGATCCATCCGGGCACCCCCAATGTCTACTTTACCCAGAAGATCCAGAAAGGGGAGGATACCGGCCCCTGTTTCGACGCCGCCGATGTGGTGGTGGAAGATGATTTCTATGTCGGCCGGCAGCCCCATATGCCCATCGAACCGGATGTGGGATTTGCCTATCCGGGCGAGGACGGCCGCCTGACCATCCATTCCAAATCCATCGGCCTGTTCCTGCACCATGCCATGATCGCGCCGGGCATCGGCATTGAACCGGAAAAACTCACCCTGGTCCAGAACCCTGCCGGCGGCACCTTCGGGTACAAGTTTTCCCCCACCATGGAAGCGCTCCTGGGCGTTGCGGCCCTGGCCACGGGAAAGCCGGTGTTCCTGAACTATACCTGGTACCAGCAGCAGACCTATACGGGCAAGCGGTCCCCGTTTTTCATCAACCTGCGTCTCGCAGCAGACAAGGACGGCACCCTCCAGGGCATGGAAAGCGACTGGACCGTTGACCACGGTCCCTATTCCGAATTCGGGGACCTGCTCACGCTTCGCGGGGCCCAGTTTATCGGGGCCGGGTACCATATCCCCCGGATCCGGGGGGAAGGCCGGACCGTGTGCACCAACCATTCCTGGGGATCGGCCTTCCGGGCCTACGGCTCCCCCCAGAGCGAATTCGCCTCGGAAGTGCTCATGGACATGCTGGCTGAAAAACTGGGCATGGATCCCTTTGACCTGAGGCTGAAAAACGTGTACCGGAAAGGGTCCACCACTCCCACCGGTTCCGTGCCGGACAGCTTGAGCCTGCCGGAGATGTTTGAAAAACTGCGGCCGAAATATGACGCAGCGAAAAAAGCGGCCCAACAGGCCAGCAACGATGATTTCAAATACGGGGTTGGGCTTTCTGTCGGCATTTACGGGTGCGGACTCGACGGGCCGGACAGTTCCCAGGTCAGGGTCTGCCTGAACCCGGACAACAGCGTGACCGTGTTCAACTCCTGGGAAGACCACGGCCAGGGCGCGGACAGCGGATCCCTGGGAACCGCCCATGAAGCCCTGCGGCCTTTAGGGATCTCCCCTGAAAACATCCACCTGGTCATGAACGACACCTCTCGGGTCCCGGACAGCGGCCCTGCCGGCGGCAGCCGGTCCCAGGTGGTCACGGGCCAGGCCATCAAGGCGGCCTGTGAACTGCTGGTGGGCGCGATGCGCAAAAGCGACGGCAGCTTCCGTTCCCATGACGAAATGAAACAGGAAAATATCCCCCTGGAATACACCGGCTCCTGGACCGCCCCGGCCACCAACTGTGATGAAAACGGCCAGGGCAACCCGTTTGCCGTCTATATGTACGGGGTGTTCATGGCCCAGGTCTGCGTGGAGACCGCCACGGGTAAAACCCGGGTCGACAAGATGACGGCCGTGGCGGATGTGGGCAAAATCAACAACCGGCTCACCGTGGACGGCCAGATGTACGGCGGACTGGCCCAGGGCATCGGTCTGGCCCTGTCCGAGGATTTTGAAGACCTCAAAAAACACTCCTCCATGATGGGGGCGGGGTTTCCCTATATCAAGGCCATTCCCGATGACATCGAGCTGATGTATGTGGAGTCTCCCCGGGAACACGGTCCCTTCGGGGCGGCCGGTGTGGGTGAACTGCCGCTGACATCCCCCCATGCCGCGATTATCAACGCCATATACAATGCCTGCAAGGTCCGGATCAAACGCCTGCCGGCCACGCCGGACAAAGTATTGGCAGAACTGAAAAAAATGTAATTCTCAACCGGCCCGGGGACGGCGGAACCCACCGTCCGGTTCCGCCGTCCCCGGGCACCATCCCCTGCGTGGTCCCCCATGGAAAAAGCCCGTCTCACCGAATTTGAAGAAAAATGCATCCAGGAGGAGCCTGCGTTCTGTTCCGCAGCCTGCCCGTTTCACCTGGATGTCAAGGCATTTCTGGGGCACATGCGGAACAAAGACATGGACCGGGCGTTCAAGGTGATTGAAAACGCTCTGCCACTTCCGGACGTTCTTGCCCGGATCTGCGACCATCCCTGTGAAGCCCATTGCATCCGCAACCACCTGGATGAACCCGTGGCCATCGGCCACCTGGAACGGATCTGTGCCGCCGGCCGTACCCGGCGGAAAAAACGGTTCCTCCCGACCGCCAAAGGCCGGACCGTGGGCATCTGGGGCAGCGGCTTGAGCAGCCTTACCGTTGCCTGGGATTTAAGCCTCAAAGGCTATGGCGTGACCGTGTTCGACCGGACTGATGAATTGGGCGGAAGCCTGCGGGAGATTTCCAGTGCCGTCCTTCCCCGGGAAATCCTGGCACAGGAAATCCAGGTCCTGGAAACGTTCGGGGTTGAATTCAGGATTGCGGATTCACCGGATGCCGCATTCCCTCCCCGGGCAGACCTGTCTTTCGATGCCGTGTATATCGGCGAAGATTCCCCAGGGGACCCCTTTGCCGGGTTTGACCGGGATGACACGGGCCGGCCTCTGGTGGATGGATTTTCCAACAATACCTCACACCCCCGGATCTTTGCCGGCGGGTTTTTGGAAACCGCCCCCCCTTTGGACTCCCGGTCTCATCCGGTGGCGTTTGCGGCCCAGGGCCGGAAAGCCGCCACATCCATAGACCGGTTGCTGTCAAAGGTCTCTCCCACGGCCGGCCGGGAACGGGAAGGAGCCATCTCCACCAGGCTGTCCACCGATATCAGCGGGGTGCCCCCCCGCCCCCGGCTGAATCTTGTGGAAGACCCCGGCACCGGTGCCATGACCTGCGACCGGGATCTGGCGGCCCGGGAGGCGGACCGCTGCATCCAGTGCGATTGTTCCCGGTGTCTGCATGTGTGCACCTACCTGACCGAGTTCAAGGGGTATCCCCGCAGATACGCCCGGGAGATCTACAACAATGCCGCCATTGTCAAGGGTGAAAAAAAGGCCAACCTGCTGATCAATTCATGCAGCCTGTGCCGGTTATGCGAAACCGTGTGCCCCAATGATTTTTCAATGGCAGACCTGTGCCTGGAAGCACGGCAGGAAATGGTCCAGTCGGGCCGGATGCCGGTGTCAGCCCATGATTTTGCGCTCCAGGAAATGGCCCATGCCGCAGGGGAAGCCTGTTTTTTTGCCCGCCATGCCCCGGGAAGCGGCCGGTCGGACCAGATCTTTTTTCCCGGGTGCCAGCTGTTGGGATCGGCCCCGGACCAGGTAACCCGGGTGTATGAATTTTTACTGGCAAACCTGCCGGGTCGTACCGGGTTTGTGACGGGATGCTGCGGGGCTCCGGCCCGGTGGGCCGGCCGGCCGGACCTGGAACTGGACACCCTGACCGGGTTCACCTCCTTCTGGGAAGATGCGGGCCGGCCAACAATCCTTACGGCTTGCAGTGCCTGCACCTGGATGCTCTCCGGGCACCTGCCTGACGCCGATATTGTTTCTCTGTACAAAACACTGCTGGACCTGAAGGACTGCCTGCCGGCGGTCCCACGCAACACAGCTCCGGACCCGGTGAACATCATCGATCCCTGCACGGCAAGGGAAGACCGCGAAGTTCAGATGGCGGTCCGGACCCTGGCCCGATCCACCGGTGTGATCATCCAGGAACTGCCTGCGGCCGGTGCTTTGACCGAATGCTGCGGTTTCGGGGGCCTGGTTTTCAATGCCAATCCAACACTCACCCAGAAAATCAACCAGGAGCGGGCCGGCCAGAGCGCCCAGGATTTTCTGGCCTACTGCGCCATGTGCCGGGACCGGCTGGCACGGGTCGGAAAAAAGACCGCCCACCTCCTGGACCTGTTCTGGCCCCAGACCGATCACCCGGAACAACGGAAAGATCCCGGTTTCTCGGGCCGGCATGACAACCTGGCACAGGTCAAACACCGCATGCTGGCTGAACTCTGGCAGGAATCCCCAGCTTCGCCCCCGGCGCAAACCCCGGCCGTGCCGGTCCGTTACCGCCCCGGGGTGAAGGATATCCTGGAGGATCATTTTATCCTGGGATCAGACATACAGCAGGTACTGGCCCATATCGGCACGGGCACGCCCCCTTTTTACAACCCGGACACCGGGACCCATATCGCATTTTTCCGGCCGGCCCGGGTCTGTTTCTGGGTGGCGTTTCAAAAACATGAAACCGGGATTGACATCGTCAATGCCTGGAGTCACCGGATGCAGGTGATCCCCAACACCCTGTTCGTTCCGGGAACCCCCACGGAACCCCACACCGAAACCATTGTGTGCCAAAAGTGTGATGGCAGGGAGCTGGGATTTTTCAAAAACCATGTAGAATACCTGGGAAGCCGGTTCGATGTGGTCCTGCCCCAGTGCAGAAATTGCAGTATGATCTATATCTCACCGGACATCGCCCGGGGAAGGATGGCGGAAGTTGAAAAAATTCTTGAAGACAAATAGTCCTGACAGCCTGAATCAAACATCGAAACCATGCGGGACATACAGTACCGGTCAGGTGCCGTTCCTGTTCAGGCAGCCGGCATTGACCCGGGTCACCGGCCATACCCTCCGCCCGGGCGGCCTGATCCTCACCCAGCGCGCCGTGGATTTCTGCGGGTTCGATTCGGGGGACCTGGTTCTGGATGCCGGTTCCGGGTATGGCGCCACCGCCAGGTATCTGGTTGATGTCTACGGGCTCCAGGTGGTGGGAACGGACATGGATATAAACAAGACCATTGAACGCTCAAACAATGACCGATCAACCGGTGAAGGGACTAACAGGCATCCCGTCAAGGGCACACGGGCCTTTGACTTTGTCCAGTCGCGGATCCCGGCGTTTCCGTTCAAATCCGGCCGGTTTGACGGCATTTTCTGCGAATGTGTCCTGTCCCTGATTCCGGACAAGCAGGCCTGTCTGGAGGAATTTTTCCGGATGCTCAAGCCCAACGGCCAGCTGGTGCTGACCGACCTGTTCATCCCGGAGAAATACCGGTACCAGGGCCTTCCGGCTGACCCGCCCCTGTCCTGCCTGGACGGGGCCTTGAGCATCGTAGACCTGATCACCGCCGTAGAGGCGGCCGGATTCACCATCACGCTGATGGAGGGGCATACCCGGTTTCTCAAACAGCTGGCCGGGCAGATCGTGTTTGAACACGGCAGCCTGGACAATTTCTGGAAACACCTGTCCGGATCAGGCGGTGACAGCCAGGTAGCCCAGGCCTGCCGCACCGGCACCCTGAAACCCGGATACGGCCTGTTCATCGCCGCCAAGTATGAGTAATACAGCCAGTCGGCCTGATCTTGCAGGGTTCCTGCGGACTCTGTGACTGAAAATCATTGGTTCCCGGACCCCCGGGAGTTTTGTTCCTGACATTCAGTGCTGTTTTTAGAATTATTGACCGCCGGATTCGTTGACCAGGGTGTACTTGCAGCCGTAATCGATGAACTGCGGGGTACCCCCGCCTTCCAGGATGGTGCACCGCGCCTTGGACAGGTCCGTGATTTTCGTGGCTGCCACGGCATGGACCCCCCGCCGGAACGCCGGCTGGGGCAGCCATCCGGCGGACGGCCCCACCACGCCGATGAACCGGGCGGATGTTGCCGCATCCAGGGCCGCGTCAAACCCGCCCACGGCAGCGGACGACCCGGTGATGATCACGATATCGGCATCTTTGAGAGCCGTAATATCCCGGGTGACCACAGGGCCCGATTCCATGATCCCGGGTTTCAGATCAGGATTGTCATCCACCACCACCAGGGAATCGGCCCGTTTTTTCAGAAACGGCATGAACGGACCGATATGGCCCACCATCCCCACTTTATTGGATTCATCGGGATGAAACGGCAGTAGATCCAGAAAATCCTTTTCTGAAAACCGGTACTGGTCCGGATCCCGGGCCATGATGGTATGGGACAGGGCATTGACCGCGGCCACGCCCACGCTTCGTTCCAGGGGATGGGCCGAACCCATCAGCGGGCACAATTCCAGAACCGGTTTTTCCGACAAGGCCCCGGCCCCTGAATAATGGGCGCAGGACCCGCTGTCGGACCGGGGCGTGAAGCACACCCCCATGATGCCGTTGTCCAGTTCCACAAAGGTATATCCCAGTGATATCGCCACCATCCGGACTTCGGGAATAACATCCAGCTGGGTTGACTGATCGGCCACTTCCTCAATAATCTCTTCCTGCAAGGTTGTCATATCGATCTGTTTCCTTTCAACCTGGTTTTCCAAACGAACAGGCCGGGTACCGGCAGGTCTTGCAGTTCAGGCAGAGCCCGCCGTGGCCCAGTCTTGCCAGATCCCTGGCCCCGGGTGTTTCACCGGCCATCACCCGGGGCAGGATCAAATCGAAAATGGTGGTCCGGTGATACAGGCCGCAGGCCGGCAAGCCCATAATGGTGGTCCGGCCGTGATATCCCAGCAGAAACATGGCCCCCGGCAGCACTGCGGACGAATAATGAATCTGCTCAAACCCCGAGTCTTCGATGGCCTCTTTGGTGACATCATCCGGGTCCACGGACATGCCGCCGGTGGTGATGATCAGATCCGTGTCCTTTTTCAGGAACTCATGGATCTGCCGGGAGATCCTGTCCCGGTGGTCCGGAAGGATGACGCTTTCCTCGAGACTCCCGCCCAGCCGGGTGACCTTTTCTTTGACAATGGCCTGGAACCGGTCCTGGATCAGGCCTTTGTAGACCTCATCGCCGGTGATGATCAACCGGATTTTCAACGGCAGGAACAGGGTCACACTGAAAATGGGAAAGTGTTCTTTTGCAAGCAGAACGGCCTGGTCCAGATCAGACCGGCGGATCACCAGAGGGATCGCCCGGGTCGCGGCCAGGCTCTGGTGTTTTGTGACGGCCGTATGGGTGTGAATGGATGCACACATCACATCCGGCAGCATGTTGAACTCTTCCAGGGCGGAAACATTCACTTTGAAGAGTCCGGGATAAGCGGCCCGCATCTCCAGTTTGCCTTCCGAAGGGGTGCCTGAAAAGGTCACCCCCGGACCGGCCAGAGCGGAAGCCAGTTCCATGACCGCCTCATCTTCATGGACCTGACCGGTTTTCAGATCCAGCACATACAGGTTGTTTTTCCCCATCTGCATCAGGCGGCACAAATCGCCGGATGTGATTTCATGGCCCTTTTTAAAGGCCGGACCTTTGTATTTTCCGGGGATGACCTGCGTCATGTCATGGGCCAGAACCGTTCCCACGGCCTGGTCCACCGGGATGGTTTTAACCGGCCATGCTTTGGGGTTGTTTTTCATTTTCTCTTATGTCCTGTTCTTGATCCAGTAAGGGGGTGAAATAGGTGCCCAGGGCACAGGGCCGGCAAAGAATCCGGCTGTTTTTCATCACTTCGCGCTTGTCCCGCACCACCTGGCCGCATTTCCGGCAGACGGCCTTGAATTTCGTGGGGCCGGGCATGTCACAGGCATCCACATGCACTTTGACCGCCTGAATGTCGAACAGGTCTTCACATGCCATGGTTTTATAGGCCTCAAGCTGCTGCCGGTGCCGGTCCCGGATGTGGGGTGATTGGGATACGGCAAGGGTTCTGGCGCTTTCCTTCGATACAATGCGGACCGCTTTTCCGGTTTCCAGGTTCACAAACGTGGCCGCCATGATACCGTTGTCCACAAACTTCAATGACCGCCGGCCCAGACGGGCACCGGTCACCTGGGAAATGGCGTCGGCCGCGCACCGGTCCATTTCCACGTATACGATCAGTTTTTTGATCTGGGGAAGTTCCCGGGGATTGTCCAGTCCGATGCGCCGGCAGCCTTCCATGGCCATGCGTACGCCCACCACCTGCCCGGGGCACAGATGCCCGTGGGCTTTGGCTGATTCCTGAAGCAGCACCTCAAATGTTTCCATAAACCCCTTCCTGTCTCAACACTGACATATGCACCATTTGTCTATTTTATAATAACAACACTGCTTATGGTAACCTCACCATAAGACCGGTCAAAAAAATATTTTTATGGGATTTCGTTATTCCGCATCTGAAAAATAGACTGAAAAATGCTGTCATCCGCATGAATACAGCCCTGTTTCAGTTGGCGGTATTTTTCCAGCAGGTCCTTCCCGTCCCGGGTCAGCCGGGTACCGGTCTTTCTGTCTGTGTCCACCACGGACCGGCCCCAGTTTTTTTCCGTGGATTTGATTTTGCTCCACACGGTTTTATAGGCCATGTTCAACTCCCGGGCGGTCTGGTTGATGGACCCGGTGTGCTGAAGGGATTCAAAAATCGCCATCCGGCCGGACCCCATGATGATCTTTCCGTCATCGTTGAGCAGCAGCTGGCTGGTTCGCAGTTTCATTTGAATCCCTTCTTCCCTGAACATATCAGTTTTTGGAAACCGTCACAAAATGCTCCTGATAGGCAATGGCTCCGCCGGCCCGGTCCCAGACATCCAGGCCTCCGGCCATGAACCGGTTGTCCGCCAGCCCCTTATTAAAGGCCCGGGTTTCCACCGGCAGCCGATGACCGAATCCATGCACCACAAACACGGCCTGTGGATGAATGGCATCGGTCACCCTGGCCTGAATGGATTCGGAATAGCCATTCTGGGAAACCGTCACCCGGTCCCCATCCTCGATATCGAGTTTTTCCGCCTCATTTTTATTGATCCATAACTGGTTTTCCGGCATCTGTTCCGACAGCAGCGGGTTGTTCACGGTATGCCCCTGGGTATGCAGGGCACACCGGCCGAATGTCAGGCGGAACTGGCCGGGTTCGGGTGACACCGGTGATTTATAGGGTGCCAGAGATTCCAGCCCGCTGTCTGCCAGTTTTTTGGAAATGATCTCCACCTTTTTGCTGGGAGTCTTGAATTTGTAACTGTCAAATGCCTGATATACCGGCTTGTCCACCAGCGGCACCATGCCGGTGGCATCAAAATCGTCAATTGTGACCCCGGTCCCTTCCAGCTGAAAATTCCAGACATCCTCGATCCGGTCGAACACCAGTTCCGGCAGGTTCATGCGCCGGGCCAGGCCGGAAATGATTTCCCAGTCCGCTTTGGTGTCATACCGGGGTTCCACCGCTTTTTTCCGCACGAAAAAATGCGGGGCCAGGCTGTTCTTGGTGGCAATGATACTGTCTCTTTCCAGATAAGGGGACAGCGGCAGCACCACATCGGAATGCCAGGCCGTATCCGACCAGCTGAAGGTCACCGAGACCAGCAGATCCAGGTTGTCCCATTTCTTCTTGAGACGTTCCGGTTCCGGGTATCCCATCAGCGGGTCGTGGCGGTATGCGATATAGGCTTTCACCGGATAGGGATCTTCGGTTTCCATGGCCTCATAAAGAAGGTGTGCCAGGCCTGGCCCATCCTCGAAATGGGTATATTTCCATCCCACGCCGTCCGCTCTTTTTTCATCCGGTTTGGGATACAGGTCCATGAATTTTTTCAACCCGCTACGACCGACATCTCCGGGTTTGCTCACAAAGGGAAGCCCGCCTTTGGCCCCGTAAGCCCCCAACAGGGCGTTGATGATATAAATGGAGCGGCACACATAAAAAGAATCGGTATACCGTGCCGCCATCCATCCGGGATGCCAGATCACCGCCGGGGCCGCCTGGGCCAGGTCTTTGACAAACCGTCTCAGGTGACTGGCCGGCACCCCGGTTTCCTGCTCAGCCCATTCCGGGGTATAAGGGGCCACAAACCTGGACAACTCATCAAATCCTTCGATATAATGCTTTTTGAATTTCTCGTCATAAAAGCGTTTGGCAATGATTTCATTGATGACCGCCAGGTTGAAGGCATAATCGGTTCCCGGACGAACCATGAAAAAATGGTGGGCCTTGCCGGCCGAAATATTGGCCCGGACATCGATGACCGTCAGCTTGCAGCCTTTTTCCATGGCATCCATCAGGTTGTTGACTTCCTGAACATCCACGGATTCAAAAATATTGCGGAGCTGAAGCACCACGTGCCGGCTGTGCTTAAGATCGTATGCCACAGCCTTTCGTCCCTTGCCGGTCAATGACAGGGCGGAATGCTGGACATTTCTGGCACATGACGAATCATGGTTGTTGTAATTGGGAGTGCCGATGCCCCGCAGAAACGCTCTGTGAAAGTCCCGGAACGGACCGCCCCGGTCGGTCAGTGCAATGGCTCTGGCGCCATATCGTTCTTTGACGTCAGTAAGTTTGTCCGCGACATAATCGAACGCCTCTTCCCAGGTCGCCTTCCGCCACTTGCCTTCCCCTCTTTTTCCCTCACGGATCAAAGGCGTCTGGGGCCGTTCACTGTCATAAATCAACCCCGTTCCCGCCGCGCCTCTGGGGCATACCGCCCCTTTCATGGCAGGCACATGGGGATTGCCCTGAATAAAGACAACCTTTCCGTTCTGAACGTTTACTCTGATAGGACAGCGTACGGTACACATACCGCAAATACTGTACACCCAATTGTCAGCCATGCACATCTCCTTCTGCGTTTCCGAAATTTTCCACGAATGCCGCTACTTGATGATTTTAATGGTTTTTCCCACCCAGTCCGGCGGCAGATAAACCCGGCCGCCTTTTCCGTTCTGCCGAACGGTTTTTTCAATCAATACATCCCCGTATACTTCAAATTTCACCGGGGTCCGGTCTGACTCTTGATCATACGACATTCTTTTATCCATTGCAACTTCCATTGGCATTTCCCCTTTTGAACGACTCCCTGTCTGGTTACCTGTCAGCGTCCCGGCCAGGGCCATTCACGGCATCAAACAGACAAGCAATGAACCGGCTTACCTGTCATTTTGGCATCATCCGCCCTGTTGGGACTTTTCAGCAAAAATATCATGAAATGATTTACCAAAGCTGTTTCGTTATGTCAATATTAACATAACGAAACAGCCAACATTTTCCTTCGGGTGCATTTCAGCCATTCCCTTGAGACCCCCTGTTGCATCGATGCGATTTTTTCTATGTCCCGGGTTTTTGGCGCGATGCAATGGAGAGGAAACAGTTGTTATTTCAACATATTAACCGCATATGTCCATTATGGTGATCAACGGTATATATGTTGCATTCACTTGATAAAGATTGAGTATGCGGCTATAAAAAAACCGAAACCAACCAAGGAGAACCTCTTATGATCTGTAAAGGACAAAAAATGACCTGTTTATCGCTTTGTCTGTTTTTATTGATGGTCCTGGGCATTGTTTTTCCCCTGACCGCCGCGGCCGGGCCTTCGGGCAAACTGATCGTTTTTCATGCCGGCAGCCTGACCGTGCCGTTCGATGCCATTGAAAAAGAATTCGAAGCCAGATATCCGGGTGTGGATGTGCTCAGGGAAGCCGGAGGGAGCACCAAGATGGCCCGGCTGATTTCCGAAGTCGGCAAACCCGCGGACATCATGGTGTCTGCGGACTACAAGGTGATTGACAACAACCTGATCCCGGCGTTTGCAGACTGGAATGTGCGGTTCGCCACCAATCAGCTGGTGCTGTGTTACACGGACCAGAGCCGGTATGCCGGCCAGATCACCGCGGACAACTGGTATGAGATTCTGCAGAAAGACGACCTGGCCTGGGGTCACTCCGACCCCAATCTGGATCCATGTGGGTACCGGAGCCTGATGGTACTACAGCTGGCTGAAAAATTTTACGGCATCGACGGGTTATATGACAAAATTCTGGCCAACCGGCCCCGGAAAAATATCCGGCCCAAATCCGTGGAACTGGTGAACCTGCTGAAAACCGGCAACATGGATTATGCCTGGGAATACATTTCCGTGGCCCGGCAGCACGAGCTAAAATACATTGTTCTGGATGATCATATCAATTTGAGCAATTACCAATACGATGCTTTTTACAAACAGGCAGCCGTGGAGGTGACCGGCAAAAAACCCGGCACCTGGATCACCAAAACCGGCCAGTCCTGCACCTACGGCATCACCATGATCAAAAATGCGCCCAACCCGGAAGCAGCCATTGCATTTCTGCAGTTTGTTCTGTCCGAAGATCATGGTCTCAAGACCCTGGAACAGATGGGACAGCCCCCCATGGTGCCGCCGGTCGTTCCGGATGCCGCCATGGCACAAAAGATGCCCCCTGACATCGCCGGTCTGGTGGAGGTAAAGGACTGATTCCGTGAAGCGGATGGACCGGATGGGATGGCTGTTTCTGTGTCTGGGACTGCCCCTGATTCTCCTGCTGACCCTGCCTTTGATCAACATGACCACCCAGCCGTCCCTGTCCATGCTCAAAGAAACCATCCTGGACAGGGATGTGACGGCAGCCATTGCCCGGTCCATTTTTTTGTCCCTGGCTGCGGCCGGACTGGCCTTTGTCATGGGCACCCCGCTGGCGTATCTGCTGGCCAGAAAGGATCTAAAAGGCAAAAAACTGCTGGAAGGGATCATCGATTTGCCCATCATGATCCCCCATCCGGTCATCGGCATCGCCATCCTCAGCCTGGCCGGCAGGAACCACCCCATCGGCCGGTTTCTGTCCGAGGCGGGCATTCAGATCATGGGGACCAAGACCGGTATTGTCTGCGTGCTGCTGTTCGTGGGGCTGCCGTTTTACATCAACACGGTGAAATCCGGGTTCGACAGCGTGCCGGTACGCCTGGAAAACGCCTCCCGCACCTTGGGCGCCGGGGCACTGACAACGTTTGCCCGCATCACTTTTCCCTTGACCTGGCGGCACATGATTTTAGGCATCATCATGTGCACGGCCCGGGCCATTTCAGAATTCGGCGCCATCGTGATTGTGGCCTATCACCCCATGACGGCGCCGGTGATGATCTATGAGCGGTTCACAGCCTTCGGCCTGAAATACTCCCAGCCCATCGCGGTCTGGCTGATCCTGATTTCCTTTGTTTTGTTCGTGTTTTTGAGGATGATGACAAGATCCATTCACACGGACACCCGATAGCCCATGATCTCGCTCAAACACATCGGCCTGACCCTGCCGGAATTTTCCCTTACCGATATCTGCCTCGAAGTGCACTCCCATGATTTTTTTGCGCTCATCGGTCCGACCGGGTCCGGCAAATCCCTTCTTTTGGAAGGAATTATGGGGATCATGCCGTTCACTTCCGGTTCCCTGATATTCGAGGGCTCGGACATCACCCGGGTGCCGGTGGAAAACCGGCACTTGGCCCTGGTCTACCAGGATTTCGCCCTGTTTCCGCATCTGGATGTCACCCAAAACATTCTGTACGGAACCCGGTATCACCATATTTCAAAACAAGAGGCCCGGCACCGGTTTGATTATCTGATTGCCGCTTTGGGTCTTGAAAAGATCCTGCGCCGGTATCCCTATAACTTGAGCGGGGGAGAAAAACAGCGGGTGGCTCTGACCCGGTCTTTGATCCTGAACCCCAAGGTGCTGCTGCTGGATGAACCTTTGTCAGCCCTGGACCCGGTGTTTCATGACGAGGCCAGGTCCCTGTTGAAAAAGGTGCACAAAGACCTGAAAATGACCATCATCATGGTGTCCCACAACTTTGAAGAGGTGCTGTATCTGGCCAACCGGGGCGCCATCATCAGAGACGGAAGGATCGTGCAGCAGGGACGCATCCAGACCCTGTTTGAAAAACCGGATTCCCGGTTCACGGCCCGGTTTGTGGGCATGAAAAACATCGCATCCTTTGAGCACCACGGGGACGTCTTGCAAATTGCCGGCACCGGCCTGGACATTGTTGCCGAAACCCCGCCGGCCCCGGACCATCATCACCTGGGAATCCGTCCGGAAAACATTTTATTTCACCCCCCGGACACACCGCCGGTCTGTAAAAACCATTTTACCGGAAAAATAACAGACATCGCCCTTTATGGGGTATTCACACGCGTGCATATGGATGTACAGGGCGTTTTGTTCGAAGCGGTCTGGCCCAGAAACCTTGTCAATGAATTTTGTCTTGAGATCGGTAAAACCGCTGCTTTTAAATTTCACAGCGCATCGGTTCATACATTTTAAATGATCCTGGATGAAATACCCAGCGATGTAACCATCATCCTTTTCCGTGGTTCATGAAAAAGCCTGGGTCATATTGCGTGCGACTACTGGGAATTCTTTCCGTTTTTCCAAAGTTCATATTCACTGATATCAATATTGTCATTCCAATAAACAGCGTAGCCCCCTTTTTCAATTTTGACATTTTTAAAAAAAGAAGGGTTTTTCAGCGGCGCAAACATTTCCTTATCCCATAGCCTACTGACATCATATATTTTTTTTCGCCATTTGTGAAAACGATAGTGAGCAGTTTATGATCTGACGCTTCAGCTTTTAATATTTTTGGTATCTGCATTTTTACGTTACTCCAGAGGCGGCAGTTTTTTAAATTCCTGTGTTTTCCAAGTCAACTTCCCAGCTTTCTGTTTAGCGATTAACAAACCATACAGCATAATCCGAGACCAGTTGCATGTTTTTACTATTACTCTTGACCGCCAAATCGGAAAGAGGGAAATCTACCTTTAAAGAGTCCCTTCTACACTCAACAATGATCCCATATAAATCATCCACTACAGTAATACTCACGACTTTTAATCGATCGCCTTGGCGCAGTCTTCCCTTCTCCTGATACTCGCTGACCTCTGCCTCAAAGGGGAATCTTAGATTCTCTTCAAGAAATCTCTCCCAAGCTTCAAATGCTTCCCATTCACTTTTTGCACCAGACAAAACTTTCTGAATACGCTTTCCCTCTTCTCCAAAAGAATACCAGCCAATCCAGGAAGTGATTTCGCTAACAGCGTCATCAACAGCTTTTTGTGTATCTCTGATCGGTGCAAATTCTACATCGTCAATTTCCAGATAAAACTGCTGCCAATCCATTCCTTCTAATTCACTTTGTTCCAAGTAGGATTGAGGCATGCTTCTGAGCGTTTGGCTATCCCATGCAACGAGAAGTTGTGGATGACCACTCTCGTCTTTCTTAATTTCCAAGATTCTGCCTTGCCAACCGCTCAAAGCCATATCTGAGTCCGGGTCCTTTATCCCTTCCTTAACTTTTATAGAACTGCCCACTTTGAAACTGGGATTGAGTTTATGCATATTTTGCTCCACTGCTCGGTTCAAGATGGCGCTTCTTATGATCCTTTATAAACAAATCGACCATATCAGGATTTGAATTCTACTGGTATCCGAAAATAAATGATCCATGAAAGTTTCAGACATGGGATAATTTATGCGCAAATTTTGAACAACTCCTCGTTTGTAGCCGTTAGGTGTTGACATCATTCCTTTGTTCTCCTCTTTCGTGGAATTGGGCAATACCCTCCTGGAGGTCCTACCCATTCATCGTTTTTTATTAAACCACCTTTAACAGCTGCCCCATAAATAGGGAAAAGTCTGAATTCTTGTAAATTTGGAAAAGATGCGTTAAATGACTTTGATTTGTAAGGTGGGAGGTCCCAGTTTAAAAAAACTGTCTGATGTGTGGGTTCTGTTTGAATTGGTAATTTTTTGCTAATTTTTATTATCCTTTATTTATTTTAGTTTGGATTTCCTCATTATTGAAAGCATCATCTCCTCAACTTTTTTAATCAAAACTCCTTCTAACGCTGCTTATACTCGGTTGAAATCTGAGCTCTCGTGAATCAAGCGTCGGGTCCATAAACCTGTCTGATTTGTAAGATGATAAAATCCCAGGTTAAAATACAGTTTGTTGGACTGGTCCCATTAGCATTATTTGAGTAACCGTTGTTTAGAAATTTTGCAATATTTTCGATTATTGGATAATGTAGCGATCACAATTTTTTTGGTAAAAAATTAGATTTAACTAATTTCTTCCGTAGTCCTTTGTTTTTTTAAATAATACCTTGACAAACTGTCTTTTGAAATCAAACGATATATATCTTGAAATTTTTCTTTTAGTTCAGACCTATTGCATGAAAAGAGCAATTTATCCTTTTCAACATGATTCCTTACAAGTTTAGATACTTGTATACAACGACTATCTGTAACCATAGAGAAACAACAGCCCGTCCATATCGAGTAACTTTTAGCTTGCTTTTGCGCCTTTTCTAATTCCGCAGGTTTCTTCAATCTTTTTTCTTTTTTTGCTTCGACAGTCAGAAGGACTTGATTTTTTAGACTCTCTAAGTTTTTATTGAAAAGAGCAAAGTCGCTTCTCAAAATGGTTGCTTTTGAACCTGAACATGCTGATACTGGCATATCATCATACCTATCATCTTCAGAATAACCCAATTTGAATAATAAGGGGATAATAAACTTAGTTTCAACTTCTTTTTCTGTCCTCAATTTTTTATTAATAATCGTATCGAACCATCCATCTTTATTCCAGTCAATATTTAATGTTTCTGATAGATTTCCTTGAATTTCAATATTGTCTTCATCATCATTTGCTACTGATAGATATATCCAATCTTCAAGACTAAGTTCCCAATTATCTCCAAGTTTCATTATTGAGGGATTGAGAATTATGTCATTTTTTTTTAGTAGTTCAGTTATTTCAGTAGTATTCTCTTCTGTTCTTCTCTGAAAATTAAATTTTTTCATTAAAGACTTCACTTTTAGCCTTTTATTACCGGTTTTGCTTGTTACCAATTCTTGTTGTATAGAGCCAATAATTTGATCTGAGTTGTTGGGTAAAGCCATTGAGATATCTCCGTTACAAATATAAAAAAAGTTGAAGTATGATGAGTTTTTTCTATTAAGTATATTATGAAAACGTTCAACCAATTTAATTTAAGGACGTTAATGGAACTTAAAAATCACTAATATAGTATTTTCTTTTGTAACAATTTTTGATCCGGGCCAACCTCAACTATTGCAACAAAACTTAATTCCATGAAGACTCAATCATACTTGCCCTATCATGAATTCCCTCTGGCCTCAACTGTATTTTTCGTGTCGGCAAAACACCTCGGCACAAATTTCATTGTCTTATATGAATTTATCCAGCCATACATATATTTTTAGACATCCAGAAGACCTTTGACAATCAATTTTTTGTTCTGCGATTTTCTCACATTTACTCCATTACAGCAATTTTATGGAAAACCGGCGGCTATTCAGACCAGTTTATGACAGACTTGTGATGGTCCTTGCAGATTGTCGTGCCGTCTCTCAGAAATCGGGGGCCACACCGTTGGTGTACATGTATTTAATGACGATACCGAAACCCGTCCGGTTTACCGGCCTATTTGCGGATGATGGTCCCCACATGTTCGCCGGCCAGGGCTTTGGTGATGTTGCCTTCCTTCATTCCGTTGATCACCTGGACCTGTTCGATCACTTCGCTGTTTTTGATGATCTCCAGGCAGGGCCGCTCGATGACCAGGTCATCCTGGTCTTTTTCCATCAGTTCCGCCACCGTGATGTCGGGAATGAATCGGGCATCCGGGTTCTTTTTCGGGTCTTCGGTATACAGCCCGTCCTCATCCTTGACAAACAGAATCCGCCTGGCCCCGATCAAATCACCGAGAATCACCAGGCCCACATCGGTGCGGTGGATGGGAATCCGGCCTTTTTCCGGCTTGATGGCAAAATAGTCATAGGGCGGCATCCCGTGCATCACCGGAATGATGCCTTCCGCAAAATAAGTGGGCAGTTTGACGATATCGCTGTGGGAAATTTTGATCCCGCCCCAGGGGGACAGCAGCGTGGCGATCATCAGGGCATTCTGATCCGAGATCATGCTGCCGAAACGGGCGATCACCCCTGTGGGCATGCCCATTTCCAGTCCGATGGTGTAAATGTGCCGGCTCCGGGTGCCGCCCCCCGTGGTGATCAGCATTTTGTGGGAGGTCCGGTTGGCCACGATTTCCTTGAGGATGGCCGGCAGGGCTTTCACACCCCGGTCACAGATGGACTGACCCCCGATTTTCAGGATCGCCACATCCGGATACAGCCGCTGCTGCGGCGCGACCTCCAGTTGTTCCAGAAACGTTTTGCTGACCAGACTCTCTCCCATGAGCCGGCTTTTGACATGCAGCCGTTTGCCGTCCTTGTCTCTTACCAGTGCCATAACTATCCGCCTTTCATGGAAATCTACTGCGTGTCAGAGGTATCCTGTTTGGGCCCTTTCTTCAAGTGAATCAGTTCCGCGCCGGCTTCCTCGGCAAGGTGGGTCAGTTCGCTGAGCCTCAGATGATCTGAATAGACCTTCAAATTGCTGTCCAGGACCGCCACCACACGGAACCGGGGTTTTTTCTCACCATCCTGAACATTTCGCCGCTCTCTGTAAAAAATTTTTCCCGGCATGTGCTCTCTCCTTCTTTGACAGGTTCTTAACGCCACTTTCGGACTTCATCGCTGAAAAGCAGAAACACCCAACTCCGAAAGGCGCATTTTTATTGATCATTCCAATGACACAAACTTATGTATTTTTCATCAGGAATTCAAGCGCTAATCCATTCCTTCCTGTCCGGATATCAATAATACCGGGACAGCCCGGGATCGAACCGTTCAAATTTTTTAAATACATCCTCTCCGTGGCTGGCCGATGGGGCCCCACTGTCTGAGGGATCATCGCCCCCGGATGCGATATACCGGCGGCCGAACTCATTAATCCGGTCGCCGGTCATCCGGATCACGGGATGGGCCGGATATTTTTCAATGACCACTTTTTTTCCGGGGTTCAATGAAATTTCCCTGAACGCATGCCGCAATGACACGTGGGATTTCAGGGCGGTGGCCGTATAGCTCACCTCGAGGGTCAGGCCGGTAAAATCGATTTCAGGCCACAGGGTGTCATGGAATTTCAGCCGGTCTCCTTTTGAGGACACCTCCCATAACCCGGTGTCCGTTGCTTTTGCCTGGAGATGCTGATGGACCCGCAGAACCGCTGCCGGATCGCCAGAAATGCCCAGGGTCCGGATATGGCCGTTCGGGGTGATGCCCTGATGGGACGTTCTGATCAGCCGGGCATTTCTCTTGAGCGCGCCGGCCCGCTGAAACTGGTGGCGGAACGTGAAGGAACAGTAATTGACGGGTAAACCGATCTTTTGATCCAGCGCGTACCGGATCAGTTCCAGGGCGGTCAGCTCAGTCTCCAGGACCGTGACTTTGGGGCCGTGCAGAAACGTATAGCCCCGCCGGATCAACTTTGGCAGGTTAAATCGGGTACACCGGATCTGATGGAGATTCAGAAAGTTGACGCCTTCATCATGCAACTGCCGGATCACCTGCTTTGTTTGTTCCAGATCTTCCGGGACGGCCGGAATTTCCACGGTGACATGGGGGATGACGTTCACCGCTTTTTTAAGGGCGTCCAGCCGGTAACGGTCGGCACTGATGTCAAAGCGGATCTCGTCCAGTCCGGCATCGGCAAGCGTTTTCAATATGTCTCCGGTCACCAGCAGACCGTTGGTGTACATCCAGATATACAGGGGCCGGGAAATTTTCGCCCGCAGCGCTTTGAGATACTGCACCACCCGGTCAAAGGTCATGAGCGGTTCACCGCCGCTGAAACTCACCGCCTGAATGCCAAATTTTTCCACATACGCCACATATTCCTCGGGCGTCCGGAATTCCAGGGTGCCGGTCATGGGGTGGTCTTCCCGATCCTGAGCGGACGGGCAGTAAAAACAGCGGGCATTGCAGATGCCGTTGATAAACAGGCAGGACCATTCCCCCCGGCCGCAGAAATTGCAGCCCGGGGAGATGCCGTGGGTGGTCAGTTTGGTTCCGGAAAACCGCCACTGGGGGCCGTTGCCGGCATGTTTGAAAATATCGTGTATCAGTACGTCTCTGGTCAGGGTGGCCGGGAGAGCCGTTTCCGGGGTCAGCCAGGTCATGGTGTCATAGGCATCACTATAATCTTCCCGGATGCGCTGGATAATATGTGTGGTATCGGTTTGTGTCATCTGTGTGTCAATCCTTGCATGAATGGGGTCAAGAGATGCCACACACAGCACAAACCATGCCGGAACATTCAATGGAAAAAATCGAATAAAACCAATCAGATAAAAATATCCACCCGCAGCAGACAGAAACCATCAGACCTGCCGGGACCGGTTTTTACAACCAAAGACCCGGCAGGTCCGGTTTACGGCCTGGATTTATGAATCACCACCTTATCCACGGGCTGCCCCATCAGATCAAACGCAGTGAACCGGAGCATGGTGTCATCCACGTCAATGGTGTGAAACAGCATCTCCCCGGACCCGGTTCTGGCCATGAGATGGTCATACCGGTCACTGACCGGATAAAACTTGGGGCCGCTGTTGGAAATGATGTACACCGTGCCTTTTTCCGTGCCGGTCACAGGCTGGTGATTTTTTAAGGCTTTGGTGCGGGCGTATCCATGATCATGGCCCTGGAGCACCAGGTCCACAGCATACCGGTCAAAAATCGGCACAAGTATTTCCTGGAACGTGGTGACATGCCGGCGCGTGGAAATAGGATAGACCGTTTGATGGATGGCAACAATGGTCCAGTCAGCCGTGTTCCGGGACAGGACGGTTTCCAGCCATTCAGCCTGGGCATCCATCGGCTCATTGCCGTTGAGAACGATGAGGCACAGCCCCTGGTAAGAAAGCGAATACACGGTTTCTTCAAGACCCGGCGGACCATTGTCCGGCAGCGTGAAATGGGGCCACCACAGCGGGGTGATCACACGCTCGTTTTCCGGGATGATCCGGGGGTCAGGATATTCATGGTTTCCCGGCACCGGCACCAGGGGAAAGGTTTTCGGCATCCAGGACACGGCATCAAAAAACCCGGCCCACTCCCGGTCATCCGGACCGTTGTCCATCATGTCTCCGGCAAACAGCCAGAAAGCCGCATCCGGCACTGCCATAACGGTCATCCGGAACAGCTGGGATCCCAAAGCAGCCACCTGTTTCTGGATGTCGCCGAAAAAGACAAACCGGAACGGGTCATTCCGGTCGGACGCGGTTTTGAACCGGCTCCACTCGCCCCAGTTTGGCGCATCCCCGACCCGGTAGGCATATTCCATGTCCGGAACCAGCGATTCAAACACCACGGAATGATGAAACGCATCCCGTGATTCATCAATTTTTATCTGGCAGGTATCCGCCTTGACCGTGAGGGCATGGGATTCGGCCTCCAGCAGATGAGATACCGGCACGATCTGGGCCGCAGGCGTTTCACCTTTTTCCCGGGTCCGCCACGTCACCGCCTGGGACAGGTGGGGCGTCTGGGTGAGATTCAGAACCACCCGTTCCGGAAAGGAATCTGCCGCCACCCGGGCCACGGGGGAGCCTGCAAACCCCGGGCCTGTGAAAACCAGCAGCAGAAAAACCCCTGCGATGATCACAGCCGGGATTGTCTTTTCAAATTGTTTCATGGGTCCTCCTTTACCGGGTATCCAAAGTCTCACGCATTCCCTGGTTGTTCAGAATGTTTTCCACCATCTCATCTGTCAGGGTCAGATCGAAAAACCGATGGTAAAACTGTTTGATTTCCATTTCAAGATCGATGTCTGAAAACAGATTTGGATACACGGTTTTAGCGGTCCACAGAATGGCCAGGGGCGTTTCCAGGCTGCCGGGATGCCCCCACCGGGAAATGCCCACCGGGATGGGAAACACGTTTTTCTCCCGGACCGCTTTGACGGCGGCCCATTTTTTATCCTGCAGAATCTCTTGATCCACCCCGGCCTCGTTCACAATGATCACCTCCGGATTCCAGATCAGAATCTGTTCCATGCCGGCAAAAAACTTGTCGCCTCTGGCATGCAGCCGGTCTCCCACAGATACGTTGACAACCCCGGCCGCCCGGGTCCAGTCCGCCTCAATGGTATCGGCCGCATCGGTTCTGAAGGCCTCATTCACCGAATGATACAGCCGGACCCGCTGATCTTCGGGTATGTTGCCGGTGCGCTGTTTTACCATATGAATCATGTCCCGGTAATACCCGGTATAGGCCCGGGCCGCATCATACCGGCCGCAGATTTTTCCCATCATTTCGATGGTGGTCATCTGCTCTTCCATGTTGCGGTAACCCGCCACAAAATAAGGCAGCCCAAACCGGTCCAGCTTGCGGATTTCCGCTTCCGCCCCTGCGGTTTCCGGTTTAAGAAACACCACATCCGGATCTGCCTTCAGCAGGGTTTCTATATGGATGACACCCCCTTTGGCAGGGATGGGAAGGGTCTGGATACCGGGAACCCGCTGCTGAATCAGCCGGTCTTTTTTCAGTCCGTCCACCACCGCCACCATATCATGGCCCCGGCCCAGAAGGGTGACCACATGGCCGGTGAATGCGTACAGACAGGCGAACCGCTCAGCCGGGCGCGCCAGTGTCAGGGTCCGGCCGAAAAAATCCGTGACCGTCACAGGACCGTTGACGGCTGACTGGCCGGCAGGGGAGGAGGTCACCGGCAGCAGCATAAAAACGAGCACCCCAATCAGACAGCATCGATGTATCATGGCGTTCCCTCCGTTTCCCGGTCCAGGGTTTTGATGGGAATAATCTGTTTGATCCGTCCTTTTCCCGCCAGTGTCCGGGTCATCACCACCGTTTCGATGTGGTAGAACCGGGCCAGGTTTTCCTCTGTCAACGCCCGGGAAGGGCTGCCCGACGGTACCACGGTATGGTTTCCCATGAAGGCCACATTGACCGGGATGCCGGCGTTTTCAAAATAAAACGCGTGATTGGGAAAATGGGTGGCCATCACCAGGGTGATCCGGCGTTCCCGGATCAAGCGGGCCAGGGTTTCCAGAACGATGAGTTCATGCCGGAAATCCAGGTGGGAGGTGGGTTCGTCCATGACGATCACCGGCGTCTCCTGAATCAGGGCCCTCATGATCATCACCAGCTGGGTCTCCCCGCCGCTTAACCGGGTATAGTCCCGGTGCATCAGATGGGACAGCCCGAACATCTCCAGAATTTTTTCTGCTTTTTCAATGTCCGGTTTTCCCGGTGAGGCATAAAACGCGGTATAGGGGGTTCTTCCCAGCAGCAGCAGATCCAGCACGGAAAAAGAGAAATGACGGTCGTGCTTCTGCGGCACATAAGCCATGACCCGGGCGGTCTCTTTGGCAGAGTGCCGGGTCCGGGAACGTCCCATTAAACACAGACGGCCCGCGTCCAAAGTATGAATCCCCAGCATGCAGTCGATCAGCGTGGTTTTTCCGCATCCGTTGGGCCCCAGCAGGCAGAACACCTCGCCTCCGGCAATTTTCAGGTTCACCTGGCGGAAAACCGGTATCCGGCCGAAAGAGAATGCCGCGTTTTTCATTTCAATCAGGGTCTGGTCTGGATCAGATGTCATGGCATCACCACTCCCGCCCCCGGGTCCGCCTGAGCAGGTAAATGAAAAACGGACCGCCCAGAAGAGACGTCAGGATCCCCAGGGGCATTTCACTGGTACTGATCAGGCGGCTGACATCATCCACCAGGATCAGGAACGCGGCCCCCATGCAGAATGACACGGGGATCAATGCCTTATTGTCGTTGCCGATGATCATCCGGCCCATGTGGGGGACCACCAACCCCACCCAACCGATGACGCCGCTCACACACACGGCCCCGGCCGTGGCCAGGGTGGCGCAGACAATGATGAAAATCCGGTTGGCATTGACGTTGAGCCCCAGAGAATGGGCTTCCCGGTCTCCCATGGCCAGCACGTTCAGGCGCCAGCGGATGATCATCAGGCCCAGAGAGCCTGCCATCATGGGCATCCCGGCGGTGAGAATATGGTCATATTCAGCCCGGGACAGGCTGCCCATGAGCCAGAACACAATGGCCGGCAATTCATCATGGGGATCGGCCAGATATTTGAGCAAAGAGATCAGGGCTGAAAAAATTGATCCCACGATCACCCCGCCCAGCACCAGGGTGATGGCCTGGGTGGAGGCGGTGATGCGCCCGATGAAAAAGCACAGCAGCACCGCCAGCAGCCCGAACCCAAAGGCAAACGGATACACATACCCATACCGGTCAAACAGGATCAGGGCAAGGGCCGCCCCGAACCCGGCCCCGGAGCTGACCCCGAGCATGCCGGAACTGACCAGGGGATTGCGGAACAATCCCTGGAACGCGGCCCCGCTCACAGCCAGGCTCCCTCCCACCAGAGCGCCCAGGATGATCCGGGGCATGCGGACATGCACGATCACGCTGAAATGGACGGGGTCCATCGCCTGCCCGGTCAATACCGCCGCCGCCAGCCCGCCGATCTCCCGGACCGACACCGGATACCGGCCCATGAAAACGGAAGCGGCCCCCAGCACCAGCGGCAATGCGGCTATCAGCCCATACCACAGGATCCGGTGCCGCCGGAAGGATCTCAATACTGTTTTGCTTCCTTTTTGGTAATGGTACGGTACGCAATGTCCGGACATGCCGGATCGCTGCAGGGGGCCACCACGATCACCTGCCGGTGGCCCATGCGCACGGTTTTGGTTTTTTCAGATCCCATCATGACCCGGGAATCCATTGTCAGTGCCTGTCCGTCACAGGTGACCAGGGCATCGACAAAGGGATATTCGCACAACGCCGCAACACTGACGATATCCCCGGGCCGACCCAGGTGATACCATCCCCGGTACCGGCCGTCATTCCCCGAAAGCCGCAGCCCGATACCGGCCAAAGCCCCTACCACGCCCTGGCCGGTGCCGCCGTGTTCGGACAGGTGAACCCCGGTTTTGGCAGCCAGAGAATAAGCGTCCGATTTGGTCAACACCCGGTTTTTGGCGGCTTTTCCAAAGGCCGCAAGGCTTTCGCCATCCAGGGAATCAGACACCTGCACCACACACAGACCGGGATCAGACCCTTTTTCCGTGCGGGTTTCCAGAAATGTCTGAAACAGGGACATGACCGCATCATAATCCCGGGGTTCCAGGGTCATTTCAAACCCCATGGCGGAGTTGTGTGATGTATAGGGGATATCCTTGTGCACATACAGCTGATGCCGGCTGATGGCCGTGGTGGCGGCCAGTTTTTCCGCCGACAGGATGCGGCACAGATCTTCCACCAGCCAGCCGGTGCCCCGGGTGCCGGGCATGTCCGTGTCATCGATGCAGACCATGTAGTCCATCAGTCGTTCTCCTTTAAAAGGTCGTCCGGATACCGGCATATCCGGTCCGGCCGGCCTGGGGCAGCCCATAGGATTCTTCATAATTTTCATCCGTGAGGTTGTCCAGCCCCAGAAAGAGAAACACCGAGTCTTTATAGACTTTCTGCTCCAGTTTCACGTTCACCAGGGTATAGTCCTTGAGTTTGCCCTTGTCAAAGTTATCGGAATAGTAATACTGGTCGGCCGTGTGCAGGATGTCTGCATGGACTCTCAGGCCGAAATCCCAGGTATATCCCACATCCAGCGTGTATTTATGGGCCGGCCGGTACTGAAGTTCATCTCTTTGGGCCCCGGCGGACTTGTCTTCGGTGTCCAGATAGGAATAACCCAGACCGATGGTGCCGGTGGCAAGAAACGGCTTGAACAGATAGATCTCAAATCCCCTGAAATCATAGGATTCCCAGTTCTTGTACAGGTCGGTGGCATCATTTTTTTCAATATACTGGGACACGTCATGTTTAAACACCGCCAGATCCAGGGTCATGTCCCCGAACAGGCGCTGGGTGATACCGGCTTCGTAATTCTTGGATTCCTCAGGCACCAGATCGGCATTTCCGGAACTGGGATCATACAGCTGCTTGATATCCGGAAACCGGATCTTTCTGGCATAGGAGGCCCGCAGTATGGTGCTGTCGGTGAGATCATAACTCATACCGGCCATATAGCTTCCCTTGTCCACATCACTGCCCGCATCCTTGGTCTGCCAGTGGTGGCTGTACCCGGCAACGAAACCCAGTTTGGAGAACAGGCGCACATTGTATTCCAGTGCCGCTGAATACATGTCCAGTCCGTGATCGTAATAATAGGCGGTGGGCGGGGTGTCGTCCTTGTCCACATTTCTGAAATCAGACGTGTAGTCACTGGCCTCGGTGGAGAGGCCCAGCACCACATTGCCGGCGGTTCCGAAATTGGCACTGGTCTGAAAGGCCGCCCCTTTTATTTCTGTTTCATCATTGCTTCGATAGGTGTTTTTCTTGGTCATGGTACTGTAGGTATCATCATCATACCGGGCGTTTTCCTGCTCGTTTGTGTTGGCAAACACCCAGCCCCTGAAACCGAACATCCCTTTGGGGGTGTAACTCATGGATACCTGACCGGAAAGAGTTTCCAGGTCTTCCGTGCGGTCGTATTTGGGTTTTTTGTAGAACGGGTCTTTCTTGTCATCCACGATGGAAGGCGGTGTGCCGTACTCCCCTGTCGTCCGTTCCAGGGTCAGACCCATTTCAATCTCGTCGGTCATCTGGCACACTAGGTTGCCGAACAGGCTCAACCGTTCATTATCACTGTTTGTCCGCTTGCCAACACCCTGAAGGGATGTGGAATCAAAATTATCAGACACATGAAACCCGTCGGAATCATAATTGTTGACGGCACCGAAAAAGCGGATCCTGTCACTGCCGCCCCCCACATTGAGTTTGGTGTAATGATTGCCGTGCTCGTCCATCTCTGCCGACACATCACCGCCAAGCCCGGTCGTGCCCTGCTTGGTAATGATATTGATGACCCCGGCAAGCCCGCCCTGGCCGTAGAGCACGGAGTGGCCGCCATAAGACACCTTGATCTTGGCGATGTTTTCCGTGGAGATCATGTTGGGGTCGAACTGGCTGTCATAGGTGGAGTTCAAGGGAATCCCGTTGAGCAGTAAAATGGTGTGCCGGCTTCGGAATCCGCGGATGTTGACCCGGGGAACCCCTTCACCGCCCCGGCGGACATCCACTCCCGGCAGCAGCTCCAGGGCTTTGGCCAGGGTCAGGGCATGTCTTTTTTCAATGTCTTCCGCCGTGATCTCCACGGTTCTGACGGGGGCGTTTTCCGGGTTGTCTGCCGATACGACCACTTCGCCCAGGGAGTACACGGTGGTTGACGGCGGTTTGGTGTCTTCGGCAGCCATCGCCAGAGACACGCCGAACCAAAGCATTAAAACACTGCTGATGAAATACCATTTTTTTTGTTTCATTTGTTCCTTTCCCATTTTAATTTTCATCCCGCTGAATCTTAATTTTCGCCACAATATAGCTATTTATCACCCAGGTCAACAAAAAAGTTGTTTGTGGTTGCTTTGGGTCATTTATACAAAACCGTTTCCCGTTTATTGACAAAAACAACCGGAATCGATATATTTCCGGGATTATGAAACCACGTATTTTAAATCGTCTTGCCCTTGTTCTGCTCATCCTCTGCCTGTATCCGCTGCCGGTGATGGCGGAAAAACGGGTGGAAAACGACCTGAACAAGGACGGCATCACCGATCAGGTACTGATTTACGATGATTCCGGGACCATTCTGCGGGTGGAAATGGACCAGAACCAGGACGGGTTTTTCGAAAAACGCCAGCACTACACCAGAGGCTCCCTGTCACGGATTGAAAGGGATACGGCCGGTGACCATCAAATGGACTGCACCGATTTTTTTGAAAACGAAAAAAGAGTCCGCCAGGAAAGACACGACACCAAAGGGCACCTGACCCAGGTGGCACTGTTTGACAACGACGGGCAGATCAAAAAAATTGATAAAGATACCACCGGGGACCACCGGTTTGACACCCATTTTCACTTTAAAGCCGGAGAGCTGGCTACCAGCACCAAAGATACCGACGGCAACGGCACGGTCAACATCACCACCTTTTATGACAATGAATTGCCGGTGCGGCAGGAAATTGATGAAAATGAAAACGGCACCCTGGACCGGATCGTTTTCTTCGATCCTCAGGGTCAGATCCAAAAAATACTGAAAGATCCCTATAAAAAAGACCGGTACCAGACCACGCTGACCTTTGAAACCGGACAGATGAAAACCCGGGAACGGGATATGGACAAAAACGGGACACCCGATGATATCACCTGGTATAAAAACGAACAGCCGGTGGAACAGAAACAGGACACCAATTTTGACGGCCGGTTCGACATCAGAACCCGGTTTGCGAACGGGGTGATCACACACCAGGAAAAAGACACGGATTTTGACGGCAGGACCGATTTTTTCGCCGAATTCGATACTGCCGGCAACCTGTTCAAAACCCGGGAGGATACCACCCGGAACGGACAGATCGACCGGATCAGACATTTTCGGGACAGCGCCCTTTACAAAGTGGAACATGACCATGACGGGGATGAGTTTTTTGAAACCGTGTCTTTGATGGAAAACGACCGGATCGTGAAAAACCTGATCGACAAAAACCGGGACGGAACCCCGGACGTGGAGGTGGTTTTCAATGAAAACCAGCAAAGAGACCGGTTGATCAGCGACACCGACTTCAATGGGCAGCCCGATACCTGGCAGTATTACATTGATGATGCGTTGATCCGGGTGGAAAAAGATGAAAACGGGGACAACAACGTGGATCTCAAAGTGTATTATAAAAACGGTCAAAAAACGCATCTGGCCCGCGACACATCTTTTGACGGACACTTCGACACCACCCAGAGATACGATGATCCGGAATGGTCTTTGATCGTCACCCAGGATATCAGCCAGAACGGGAAGCCTGATATCCGATCCTTTTTCAAAAACGATGTACTGCGGCGAAAAGAAGTGGATGAAACGCTGGACGGAACCCTGGACATTGTTGAAACCTATGATGAAAAGGGAAACCTGGAAACCCTGGAAGAACGGAAACAGGGCAGCCCCTGGCTGACCTGGCATTACGGGCCGGGCGAGATCCTGATCCGGGGGGAGGAAGACAAAAATCAGGATGGTGCGGTGGAGATCTGGTATCTGTACGAAGGCGGCAGACTGGTCACGATCAAGGAAGACACCACCCTTGACGGCAAACCGGACCTGTGGGAAACCTATGACGAGGCTCAGGCGATGGTAAAAAGAGAACGGGACCTGGATTTTGACGGGATCCCGGATTTTGTGGAAACGATTGAGAAAGCTGAAACCGATTCCTGATCAGCTGAAAGGAAAACCAAACACCGATGCTGGCATTTTTATCCAAAGGGGGGATCCTGGTCATCCCCATATTGTTCTGCTCCGTCCTGGTTCTGGCCATTTTTTTTGAACGGGTGATCCGGTATGCCGTCAACCGCAGACGGGGAAAGGAAATTGAAGTCAAAATCGCCGATCTGATGGCCAAAGGCCGGGAAGAGGATGCCCTGGCCCTGTCCAGACAAAGCAATTCCCCCATGGGCCGGATTCTTGAAAAAGCGATCCAGGCAAGAGGTCTGGACAAAGACACCCTGGAATCGGTGATAGTGAACGCGACGGAAAACGAGGTCCGGGGCCTGTCCGCCTATCTCCAGGCCCTGGCAACCATCGGCAACATCGCACCGCTGCTGGGGCTTTTAGGGACCATCATCGGCATGATCAAAGCGTTCATGGTGATTCAGGACATGGGCGGCAAAGTGAATGCCGCCGTCCTGGCCGGCGGCATCTGGGAAGCCATGCTCACCACGGCGTTAGGCCTGGCCGTGGCCCTGCCCACCATGGTAGCCCACTCGTATCTGCTGTCCAAAGTGGACAAATATGAGGCAAGGCTGCAGAATGGCTCGGTTCTGTTCCTGAAAGCCGTTGCCGCAAAGGACCGGTAGCATGCTGAAATTCAAAAAACACACCAACCGGTACCAGATTCAGGCGCCCCTGACCTCCCTGATCGATATCGTGTTTCTGCTGCTGATCTATTTTCTGCTCACCACCAATTTTATCGTGGAGGAAGGCATCAAGATCAAACTGCCCCAGGCCACGGCGTCGGCCCCCCAGATCAAGCAGGAGATCACCGTGTTTGTGGACAAGGAGGGCACCGCTTACATGGCGGACCAGAAAATCCCCATGGACCAGCTGTATACCCGGCTCAAAGAAAAAATCGGCAATGATCCGGACCGCCTGGTGATCATCAAGGCGGACAAGACCGTCATCCTGAACAAGGCGGTCAAGGTCATGGACATTGCCAAGGCAGCCGGTGCGGCCCGGCTGAGCCTGGCAACTGAAAAGGGGCTCTGAGTCAGCGGTATGGCACATCACTCCCATATGTCTGTCAACTGGCTGCTCCATGGATTCATCCTGATCTCCTTTGGCATCCATGTCCTGATTTTCCTTCACATGGCAGGCATCTATGAAAACCGGGCCATGTCCTATATTGAACTGACCCTGCAACAGGTGTCCAAACCGTCCACCCGGGACATCCCTTCCCCGCCGATTCGAAAACAGCAGGTACAGAACACCGAGGTCAAGCCCATCGAGCCCAGGCCGTTTCAGGTACCGAAAATGAAACTGGACCCGGTGGTGACCCAAACGCCGGCCGTCCCCACCGATCAGATCCCTTTGCCCCAGATGCCCGATACCGTGAGTGCAGCATCGGTGCCCGTCACGGGCTTCGATACCCGGGCCGATGCCGTGGACACCACGGCGGTCCAGACGGAATTCGCCACTGCCAGAGATTATCTTGAAATGCTGAATTTGAGGATTCACAGCGTCAAGGAATATCCCGAATCGGCCCGGTCCAGGCATATCCAGGGGCGGGTCCAGGTCAAATTCGTGCTGCTGGCGGACGGCTCCCTGAAGGAAGTAGCGGTGGTGAAAAGCTCCCGGCACAAAAATCTGGATGACGCCGCCGTCAATGCCGTCAAAAAAGCGGCCCCGTTCCCAAGACCGCCGGTGTCCCTGTTCGAGACCCCGGTCACATTTCAGATCCACATTCTGTTTGAACTGGCATGAGCGCCATGAAAAAAATCAGGTACCGATTCCCGATACCGCTAAAATTCATTGGACTGCTGACCGCTGTCTGTCTTGTCTTTACACCTCTCATACTGCCGGCCCACGAAAACCGGGAACGGATCATCACGGATATGGCGGGGCGCAGCGTGGTCATCACCGGAACGGTTCAGCGGGTGGTCACCACCTTCAAGCCGGCCAGTCTGTGTGTGCTGTCACTGGGTCTGGCCCATACCCTGGTGGGCGTGGACAACTCCTCCCGCAAAGATCCGCTGCAGCAGGCGGTCTGGCCGGACATCCAGCACCTGGCCGGGGTCGGCACCAAATCCATGGGCATCAACCTGGAAACCCTGGTGTCCCTGGAACCGGATCTGGTGATTTTCTATTCACAGAACGACGGCCTGCCTGCCACGGAAAAGCTTACGGCCATGGGGATTCCCTGCATCGTGATTCTACCGGAATCCTTTGACAGCATCCTGCAGGCCATGGCACTCATTGCCCGGGCCATGGGAGACTCCCACCGGATCTCTTTTGTCCGGGATCAGATGGAAGCGGTGCTGGCGCTGGTGGATGACCGGCTGGCCGACCTGCCCGAATCCCGGAAAAAAACCGGATACTTTGCCTCCACCCTGGGACTGTTCAGCACCACCACCGGGAGCATGCTCCAGGATGAGATCTTTGCCCGGGCAGGAATCCGCAATGTCTCGTCCCACCTGACCGGTTATTTTCAGGATATCTCCCCGGAACAGCTGGTGGAATGGAATCCGGACATCATGGTGCTGTCCCAGCACATGAAAAAAAGTCAGGTCCGGCTGCTGGAGATGGCGCCCTTACAGGGCATTACCGCCATCTCCCGAAGCCAGGTATTTCGATGTCCTTCCAGCCTTGCCCCATGGGATTTTCCATCGCCGCTGGCTGTGCTGGCCGTGCTCTGGGTGGCCCAAAAAGCCTACCCGGAATTATTTACTGACATTGACATTGTGGCTCAGGCGGACGCGTTTCATGAAAACCTGTTTGGTCAGACCATGACCCGGATGGGTGGTGCGCTTGAAGATGCGATTGACTGAATGAAGTCGTCCGGCGCATCCGGCCGGCTGCTGGGGCTGCTGGGCCTTGCTCTGGCGGCGGCCCTGGTGATCTCTCTTTTTTCAGGCCGGATTCAGATCCACTGGCAGGAGATGGTCTCTTTTGGCATCCACCTGTTGAAAGGGCAGGATCTGCCGGCGGATCTGGTACACAAGGAACTGGTAATGTTGTGGATCCGCCTGCCCAGGTGTCTCATGGCCCTGCTGGTGGGATCGGCCCTGGCCGTATCCGGTGCCGTGTACCAGGCCCTGTTCCGCAATCCCCTGGTGTCTCCGGATATCCTGGGCGTCTCGGCCGGGTGTACGTTCGGTGCGGCCCTGGGGCTGATCCTGGCGTCGAATGTCTTTGGTCTGGTCCAGATCCTTTCTTTTTTTTTCGGCATCACTGCCGTATGCCTGAGCCTGGGCCTGGCCAGGGTGATTTCCATCAAACCGGTGATCGTGCTGGTTTTAGCCGGTATCGTGGTGATGTCGTTTTTCAATGCCCTGCTCATGGTGGTGAAATATTTTTCCGACCCCTATGATGAGCTGCCCGGCATCATCTTCTGGGTCATGGGCAGCCTGAGCCGGGTCACCTGGGAGCATGTCGCGACCATGGCGCCGTTCACACTGGCCGGGCTGATTGTCTTCATTGTGCTGGGATTCCGACTCAACATCCTGTCATTAGGTGATATCCAGGCCAAATCCCTGGGCATGAATCCGGGACTGTTCCGCCTGATCCTGATCACGGCCAGTTCCTTCATGGTGGCGGTGTCCGTGGCCACCTGCGGGCAGATCGCCTGGATCGGCCTGGTGATTCCCCACATGGCCCGGTCCCTGGCCGGACCGGAACACCAGAAAATGATCCCGGTCACCGCCCTGCTGGGCGCCATCTTTCTTCTGCTGGCCGATTCCGCGGCCCGGAGCATCTCTTCGGCGGAAATTCCCGTGGGCATCATCACGGCCCTTACCGGTGCCCCGATTTTCGGGTATTTTCTGTACAAAAACCGGAACACCGGGTGGCTCTGATGCTTTCCTGCAGCCAACTCGGGTTCGGATATGGAGCGGTGCCGGTACTGAAAGATATCTCCTTTACCGTGGAAAAAGGGCGTTTCTGCGTGATCCTGGGCCGAAACGGCTCCGGAAAAACCACCCTGATCCACTGCCTGAACCGGATTTTACAACCGACCACCGGGCAGGTCTTCATCGACGGCAAAAACATGACCTCCCTGTCCCGGAACGAGATCGCCCGGACCGTCAGCCTGGTGCCCCAGGAACACATGGACATCTTTCCGTTCCGGGTTATCGATGTGGTGGTAATGGCCAGGGCGCCGTTTCTGGGAACGGCGGCCGCACCCAAAGCAAGGGATTATGAGCTTGCGGCCGATGCGTTGAAACAGCTGCATGCCATTCATCTGGCGGAAAAAAATTTCAACCGGATCTCCGGGGGAGAAAGGCAGATCGTGCTGCTGGCCCGGGCCATCGCCCAGAACGCCCGGATCATGCTCCTGGATGAGCCCACCAATCACCTGGATTTCAACAACCAGTACCACCTGCTGGGCGCCATCAAGGATCTGTGCCGGTCCAGCCGGCTGTGCATTGTGGCATCCATGCACGACCCCAACCTGGCATCCCTGTTCGCCGATGACGTCATCATGCTCAAAAACGGGGGCATTCTGTATCAGGGACCCGGCCGGACCATCATGACATCCCGGCACATCTCCCATCTCTATGACATCGCTACCCGCTCCATCGGCATAACCGATCGAAAACGCCTGTTCTTGCCGGAACAGGTCATGAAACACCCATCCTTACCATAGAAATGGTTATTTTTAGTTGTTTTAGGTTGTTTTTAGAATTTTATCATTTTTTATGAAAAAATGATTGACAAAAAATAACTGAAAATATAAGGTACGAACCATTGGGATGAAGATTGCGGTCCCAAACCATGTTATTGGATAATGTACAGGATAATTTATTGTTTCCTTAAAACAATCCCCATCTCCTTGGCAGGCATTATCCAGCCGCCCACCCTGTCCCGGACCCTGACAGGGTGGGCGGCACTCCTTCTTTCAATCCCTGACCGCATTTTCCGGTGTTTTGCATCTTTACAAAAAAAGTTCCCCCTTATATGATGAGCGCAACCATGTTAATTGAAACAAAGGGGCCTGGAAATGGGAGAACTCTATACGACAAAGGAAATTGCCAAGTATCTGAACATCAACGAAAAAATGGTGTACTCCCTGATCTCGGAAAAAGGGCTCCCCGCCACCAAGGTCACCGGGAAATGGCTGTTTCCCATCAACCTGGTCCGGCAGTGGGTGGAGGCGGGCACGGAAAACTATCCTCAGTCGGCCCAGCTCCCTCCCTACCACGGCCTGGTGCTCATCGCCGGCAGCAACGATCTACTGCTGGACAAGCTCATCGCCACCTTCAACATCAAACACGAGCACCACATGGCCATGTTCGGCATGGCCGGGTCCCTGGGCGGCCTGAACGCTCTGAAACAGAACCTGTGCCATATCGCTTCCAGCCATTTGATCGGTGACAACGATGAATACAATTTTCCCTTTCTCAAAGACGACCTGCACCAGCCCCCGGCGGTGGTGAATTTCTGCCGGCGGGAACAGGGAATCGTGCTTCAGAAGGGCAACCCGAAAAACATCCGGTCGATCGAGGACTTACGCCAACCGGGCATCCGCATCGTGAACCGGCAGCTGGGAACCGGGACCCGCAAACTGTTTGACAAGGTGCTGCTGGAACATGAGATCAAGGGGGACACCCTCCCGGGATATGAAGAGGTCCTGTCCCGGCACATGGACGTGGGGCTGGAGATTCTCAACGAAAAAGCGGATGCCGGACCAGCCATCCGGCCGGTGGCCAACATCCTGGGACTGGATTTCCTTCCGGTATGCTGGGAGCGCTTTGACCTGCTTATCGCCAAGGACAAGTTTTTTGAACAGGGGATCCAGCTGTTCCTGTCCCTGCTCAAGGGGAAAGTCATTGTGCAGACCGCTGAAAAATACGGCGGATACGACCTGTCCATGACCGGAAAAATGATCTATCCGCCGTCCTGATCCGGCAGGCACATCACCAGACCCAGGCAGACCAGCGATACGACAAACACCAGCAGAAACGTGCTCCACACCCCCTGGGCCACCGCTGTTTTCAGAACGGTCCGGGCCGCATCCGGTATCTGTGCCTGAAATTCAGGACGAAACAGGTTTTCCAGGCTGTTTTGCAACTGCACCATCAGGTGATCCGGCAAAGAAACATCCACCGTCTTCATCCGGTTCAGCAGATCAGACGTGACCAGGCCCCCGCTGATCCCCACCCCCAGGGTCCCCCCCAGGGTTCTGGCGAACTGGTGGGAAGAGGTGGCCACCCCCAGGTCTGAGGATTCCAGGCTGTTCTGGACCTTGAGCAGCGTGGCCAGGACCACGAACCCCATGCCGAATCCCACCACCTGAAACACCAGAAAACTGTGCATCATGGTGGTCGAGGTGGTAAACCCCAGGGTCAATCCCGTGCCGGTGGCCAAAAGGATGCCGCCGGCCAGGGCGGCGGTTTTCTGAGTGGTCAGGTGCATGACCCGTCCCAGAATCAAAGACCCCACCGACCAGCCCAGACTCAAAGAAAGCATGGCCATTCCCACCTGCAACGGCGTGTGCCCCAACGCCCCCTGGAGAAACAACGGGGCATATCCGAACAGTGAGAACATGGAAAAACTGGCACAGAACCCGGCCAGGTTGCCCACGGCAAAGCCCCTTCGCTTGAAAAACCGCAGATCCAGAATGGGATCGGTCGCCCCCAGTTCCGCTTTGACAAACCAGATGCCGAACAGGATGGATGTGACAACCAGCAGGATTGACGGCAACGACATCCAGGCGATATCCCGCCCGCCTGTCATCACCAGGGTCAACACCGACATCAGAAACCCGGTCAGGGACACCAGCCCGGACCAGTCCAGCGAGACGGCCTTCTTTTTTTCCCGGAACTCGGTTAAGAACAAGGCGATACCGGCCAGCGACAGCAGGCCCAGGGGCAGGTTGATGAAAAAAATCCACCGCCAGGAAAAGAAACTGACCATCACCCCGCCCATGGTGGGCCCGATCACCGATGCCACCCCCCAGATAAACGAGGCCAGAGACAGGGTTTTGGCCCGCTGCCCTTTGGGGGCCGCTTCCGAGAGCACCACATACACCAGGGCGAAAATGCCGCCGGACCCGATTCCCTGGAACACCCGGGCACCCACCAGAAATTCCATGGACGGGGCCGCGCCGGCCGCCATGGATGCGGCAATGAAAACAGTCACACTGATCAGCAACAGCCGCCTGACGGCAAACAGGTCCGACAGTTTGCCGAAAATGGGCAATGCCACGGCCCTTGCCAGAAAATAGGCGGAATACACCCAGGCATACAGGTGCAGCCCGGAGAGCTCGGCAATGATGGTTGGCATGGCCGCGGACATGACCAACGCGTCCAGCGCCCCCAGAAACAGGGCCAGCAGAATTGCGCTGATGAGCCAGGTCTGGTTCATGACAGATCCTTACACCAGATCCCTGAGCTGGATGGTCAGGCGGTATTCCGCAGAATCCGGGTCCCGGGCCACGGTAAACCCCATTTTCCGACCCATGGCCAGCATGGCGGCATTGTTGGTCATCACCAGCCCGGTCACCACGGACAGGCCGTATTTTTTGGCACTGATCATGGCCTGCTTGAGCAGCACGCTGCCGATGCCTTTGCCGTGCCGGTCATCGGCCACCACCACGGCGAATTCCCCGGTCCTGCCGTCCGGCATGAAAATGATCCGGGCCACGCCGATCAGTTTACGAACGTCGCCCTCTCCGGCAAACGCACACAACGCGATCTCCCGGTCATAGTCGATCTGGCTGAGACGGACCAGCATGGATCTGGAGATTCGCTTCAGCGGCGAAAAAAACCGCATGAAAATCGTTTCCGGGGACAGGTCGGAAAACAGATCGATCATCTGCTGGGCATCGCCCGGCCGCACCGGCCGCATGAAAATCCGCTCCCCGTCCCGGGTGATGAATTCCGATTCCTGCCACCAGGGATAGGGACTGATGATCAGATGAGCCGGCGCGCAGACAGCCGTGTCTGCCACTGTGACCGCAATTTCCGAAACATGAATATTTCCGTGGGCCACCTGGATGGGATTCAGGGACAAGGTCTGTATCGCCGGATAGTCCGTGACCATCCGGCCCACCAGAATCATGATTTCCTCCAGCTCCCCGAGATCCACCCCGGCCACTTTTTCCCGGCCTTGCAGCAGCCGTGAAATCCGCGTACTCCGGATGGTCCGCCGGGCCAGCATCCGGTTCAGGGGCGGCAACGCCACGGCCATGTCCGCCAGCACTTCGGTCATGAGCCCGCCGATCCCAAACCGGATCACCGGCCCGAACAGATCGGTGTGTTCCGCGGACAGGTCCAGGGCATATTCCAGCTGGATCCCGGCGGGAAGCGCTGTTTTTTGAATGCCATAGGCGGCTGCCAGATCGGCGGCTTTTTCCGGCGGCAGGACCGTTTCTCCCTGTGCCAGCGCGTCATCGATCATCCGGGATGCTTTCTCCCGGTCGATCACCAGACGCTTGTCCGTGGTATAGGGAATCTGCTGGAGCATTTCCATGTTCCGGCCGTACTGATACAGGTTGACAAACGCCCGGACCGCCCGTTCCGGGGTGTCATAGGTGACAATGCCGTGCCGGTTGAAAATCTCTCTGGACGCATCGATGGTCATACCCCCCAGCCAGGCCGTGAACACCGGAAACGGGGTGGTCTCCAGAAGGGACACCAGGGGCCTGGCAATGGCGGTGCAGTCGTAAATGCCCACCGGAGAGCTGAGCAGCAGCAGGCCATCGATTTCCGGGGCCTGGATGCAGCATTTCACCACCTCGACATACTGCTGCGGGGTGGCGGCCCGCAGCAGCGCAATGGGATTGGTCCGGCTCCAGCCGTCCGGCAGCAGGGCATCCAGCTTTTGCATGGTGGCACCATCCAGGGCCGCCGGTGACAGGCCGTGCCGGACCAGGGCATCCCTGGCCAGTTCCCCGATGCCTCTGGCATTAGAGACAATGGCCAGCCGGGACCCTCTGGGCCGCTGCTGTTTGGCCAGAAACTCGGCACAGTCGAACAGGGCTTCGAATTCATTGACCCGCAGAATCCCGGCCCGCTTGAACGCCGCCTCATAGATCCGGTCTTCATCCAGACCGGCCGGATCACCAATTTCAGCGGACCGTCTCGATTTCAGGGCGATGATGGGCTTGATCCGGGACACGGCCCGGGCCGCACTCATGAACCGCCGCATCCGGGTCAGTGATTCCACATACATGATGATGGAATCCACATCCGGCAGGGTTCCCAGATAATCGAGCATATCGGAAAAATCCACATCCAGCTTGGACCCCAGGCTCACAAAATGACTGAATCCCACGTTTTCCCGGACCGCCAGATCCAGCACCGAGGTGCACACCGCCCCGCTCTGGGAAAGGAACGCCATGCGGCCCGGCAGCGGGGTCTGGTGCATGAACCCGGCGTTCAATCCGGACCCGGTATGGATGATGCCCACGGAATCCGGCCCAAAAATCCGGAGGCCCGATTTTCCGGCCAGGGCTTTGATGCGCCGGTACAATGCATTCTCCCCTGGATTCTGCCACGCATCGCCTGCGGACAGCACCACGGCGCCGCCCACATTTTTCGCTGCACAGGTGTCAAGAATATCGGGAACCAGGTGAATGGGCACCGCCACCACGCACAGATCCACACCCGGGGGCAGATCCCGGACATCCCTGCAGACGTCAAGGCCTGCCACGATATCCCGATTCGGGTTCACCGGGATGATGGGTCCCCCGAATCCCCGGGTAGTCAGGTTTTGCATCACCGTGGCCCCGACACTGCCCAGTCTGTCACTGGCGCCGATCACGGCCACGGTGCCGGGTTCAAACACCCGGTCTAAATTTTCAATGGTCATGGAAGTCTTTGATTAGAGTTCCGGGATCAGATCTCCTGGATTTCCAGCAGTTCCACCTCGAAAATCAGTGTGGATCCCGGCTCGATGACGTTTCCAGCCCCCTGGTCCCCGTATGCCAGATCCGAGGGCACATACAGCATCCATTTGGCGCCCACCTTCATGAGCTGAAGCGCTTCGGTCCAGCCCTTGATCACGCCGTTGACCGGAAACACGGCCGGCTCGTTGCGCTTGTAGGAAGAATCGAATTCCCGGCCGTTGATCAAGGATCCCCGGTAATGGCATTTCACTTTGTCGTTGATATCCGGAGAATCCCCGGTACCCGGGGTAATCACCTTGTACTGAAGCCCGGAATCCAGGGTGGTGACCCCTTTTTTGGTTTTGTTCTCCGCCAGGAATGCCTCGCCGGCCGCCTTGTTTTCCGCGGCTTTCCGACTCTGTGCCTCCATCTGCTTCTGCTGGGCCATGGCCTGGAACTCCTGCATGGTTTCCTGCATCTTTTCCGGGGTCATGGCAGGTGTTTCCGCCAGACTGTCTTTCATTCCCTTCACAAACAGGTCCGGATTGATCTCAAAGCTGTTCTTTAACCGGTTGGTGATATCATATCCGATGGCATAGCTGATCCGGTCATCCACACCGGCTTTGTCCAGTTCAGAATCCACAGCAGTGTCACCGGCCCAAACGGAAACCGGCAAAGAGAACAGGGCTGCCGAAAGGATCACAGCCAGAAAATGGTGTTTCAATGTCATGAAAAAATTCCTTTACTGATAAGTTTTTGTAAAATGCATTGATACCAGAAATCGCTGGAAATAACAATGCCTGCCAACATCCAAGGCGTGAAGGGAGTCGGAGGGTTACCGTTTTTTCATGGCAGAAACATCCGGGGCAGGGACCGTCCGGCGGCATACCCCTTTGCAAAATGGCGATGCACCGCCGGAATGGCGGCCAGTTTCAGGCAAAGTCCAGGCCACCGGTACAGCACGGCCGCCGCATACCGGGACAGGGTCAAATCCAGGCGCATGCCGGCCAGAGACCGGGCATATGCAGGGACCGCCGTTTTTTTTCCCGTCAGTGCGCCCATGACGGCAGCCGCAGCGGCCCGGCCGGATGTCACGGCAAAATAGATGCCTTCCCCGAAAACCGATTCGGCAAACCCGGCGGCATCTCCGGTCAGCAGGACCCGGCCTGATCCGGGGCTTTGAGACAGCCGCTCCCCGCCGACACCAATGGGATATCCCGTGACTTCGGTCAGCCGATCGGTTCCCAGATGCCGCCCGGCAAAATCAGCCAGGTTACTGACCGACACCAGCGGGGTTCGGGCCCGGCTGAAAACACCCACATTGACATGGTTTTTTTTGGGAAATATCCAGCAATATCCGGGCAGGCCCTGAAAAAACGCCAACGTCATGGCCACCTGATCCGGCCGGCTCACCCGGACATCCGCCTCAAGTCCGAAAATTTTATGAATGCGGTATGGCCGGGACTGAAGGGTCTTTTGGTTGAGCAGGGTCCGGATCCGCGAATTGGCCCCGTCCGCGCCCACCAGAAATCGGGCTGAAAAAGATCCCCGGGAGGTATGAAGCGTCACGGAATTATCGGACGGGTCCATGGAACGGATCCGTTCCACGACCTGGAACCGTCCCCCGGCGGACCGGAACCGGTCCAGACAATACCGGTCCAGGTCCGCTCTCCGGGTCATATGGCAGAGAGGCCTTTGTTCCCGGATGGTAAAAGAGGTGCCGTCCGGCCGACGGATGACCATCTCATGGCAGGTCCGCTCGAAGAGTCCTGAAATATCATAGGCATACCGGTTGGCTGCCTTTGGGGTGAGCCCGCCGGCACAGGGTTTTTTTCTGGGAAACCCCTGCCGGTCCAGCAGCAGCACGGCATATCCGGCCGACACCAGATCGAATCCGGCGGCCGTGCCGGCGGGTCCGGCCCCGGCAATGATCACGTCATATGTCATAAGAGTCTTGTTCCAGGGCTTTGGATACGGCTTTCCGGGCATGGATCGCCGTGGTGTCCAGAAGCGGGACCCGGGTGTCTGTCTGACGGACCAGCATCCCGATTTCCGTACACCCCAAAATAACGGCCTGTGCCCCCCGGGCCGCCAGGTCATGGATGATGCGCAGGTAAGCCGCCCTTGAATCCGGCACAATGGTTCCCAGGCACAGTTCCTGAAAGATGATCTGATGAACCGTCTGCCGGTCCTCTGCATCCGGCACCAGCACTTCCAGCCCGTATCCGTCCATCAGCCGCTGCCTGTAAAATGGCTGTTCCATGGTAAAGGCCGTGCCCAGGAGCCCCACGGTTTTTATATTGTCTCTTACCAGCAATTCTGCGGTGGCATCGGCAATATGAAGGAGCGGGATCTGAATGGCAGACTCGATCTGCGGGGCCACGATATGCATGGTATTGGTGCAGATGACCAGAAAATCAGCACCGGCTTTTTCAATGCGCCGGGCCGCATCTGACAGCAGCGCTGCCGTGCCGGCCCAGTCCCCGGCCTGCATCATTTTTTCAACAGGCCCGAAATCCACACTGTACAGGACGATTTTTGCCGAATACAGGCCGCCCAGAGCGTTTTTCACCCCCTGGTTGACGGCTCGGTAATATTCCAGGGTGCTTTCCCAGCTCATGCCCCCCAGCAGTCCAATGGTTTTCATGAGTCCGTTTTCCTTTTCAATTGCTTTTCAACTTTCAGATTTCAGCGCCGGCAAACAGGATCCGGTTTGTCTGATTGTTCGTTAAAAAATGTAGCACCATTCCAGAGGCCGTTCAACCGGAATTCCGATTCTGAGTCACATGTTGCCAGACAACCGGTGTGCAATTGAGCTTTCAAATTTCACGTCACAATGGTAAAGATGTTTTTTTCAAATTACCATTTTTTAATGAGGTGCCTATGCCCAGAGCCTGTGACTTGAAAAAAGGAAATGTGGTGGACATCAACGGAGATATATACATGGTCAAACATATCGATGTGAAAACCCCGTCTGCCAGAGGAGCGGTCACCCTGTACAAGGTCCGGTTCACCCATATCAAAACCAAGCAGAAATTTGAAAGCAGCTACAAGGGCAATGATGTGCTGGAGGATGTGGAACTGTCCCGAAAACCGGTGCAGTATCTGTATCCGGACGGGGAGTGCCATGTGTTTATGGACACCCTGGAATATGCCCAGCATCTGATTGCCGAAGACACCATCGAGGACGAGATCGTGTGGCTCACCGACGGCATGGAGGACCTGACCGGCCTGTTTGTGGACGGCAACCTGGTGGCCCTGGAAATTCCCGCCAGCCTGGTGTTTGAAATTGAAGAAACCGCACCGGGCATCAAAGGGGCCAGCGCCACAGCCCGGACCAAGCCGGCCAGACTCTCCAACGGCGTGGAGATCCAGGTACCTGAATACCTGGAGCCCGGAGAAAAGGTCCGGGTCAACACGGAAACCCGGAAATTCATGTGCCGGGCATGATGGGGTCACGTTTCTCAAAACTTACTGCTGACAAGTCCATGCCATGAAATCCACCACCTTCAGATCCGATCTGCTTTTGCTGCTGGCCGCCACCATCTGGGGACTGGCTTTTGTGGCCCAGCGGGTGGGGATGGACCATGTGGGTCCGTTCACTTTCAACGGGATCCGGTTTGCGTTGGGCGGGTTGTCTTTGCTGCCGTTCGTGTGGATGTCCCGGAACCGGAGTAATGCCGGCACAAGTTCCGACCTGATCCGGTCCGGCATGATTTCCGGGATCTGCCTGTTTGCCGGAATCTCATTCCAGCAGGTGGGAATCGTCTACACCACGGCCGGCAAAGCCGGATTCATCACCGGGCTTTACGTGGTGCTGGTCCCGATGCTGGGGCTTTTCCTTGGAACGGCCCGAACCGGGGCCGGCACCTGGGTGGGAGCGATTCTGGCCAGCATCGGCATGTACCTGCTCAGTGTCACACGGGGGCTGGACATCGGTTTCGGGGACATGCTGGTGTTTTTTTCCGCCTTCTGTTTCGCCGGCCACATCATCATCATCGAGCGGCTCTGCACCCGGTTCAGCACTGCGGCCCTGTCCCTGATCCAGTGCATTGTCTGCTCCGGGCTGAGCCTGGGGGTGGCCGCCGTGTTTGAATCCTTTGTCCCGGCCGATATCCTGGCCGCAGCGTTTCCATTGTTCTACGGCGGGGTGTTTTCCGTGGGCGTGGCCTACACGCTCCAGATTTACGGCCAGAAAGACAGCCCTGCCTCCCATGCCGCCATTATTCTTTGCATGGAATCGGTGATGGCCGCCGTCGGTGGATGGATTATCCTCAACGAGTTTCTGTCCGGCCGGGCCATTGCCGGCTGCGGGCTCATGCTCGCCGGGATGCTGATTTCCCAGCTGTATAGCGTCAAACAAAATGTCAGAACCGTTGAATGACACATTCACCTGCAACAGTCATCCAGGCGTTCATTCCCCGTCACTGATTTTCCATGGATTGAAGATTGTCAGACGGCTGGAGGCAAAATCTTTTTCATTTCTTGTTACCAGCACCAAATGATGCGTATACGCAATGGCCGCGATCAGACTGTCAAATGAAGACATGGGATTCCCGATTTTTTCTGCCATTCCCTGGAGGGTTCCCCAATTTTCCGCCACCTTGAGATCAAAGACATAAATTCTGTTTTGATAGTCTTCCAGCAGGGTATTCAACCAATTGGACAGCAGAGTTTTCTTTTTTGACTCCTCAAGTTTTGAAATCCCCTTGCGTATTTCGCCTATGGTAATGACACTTAAAAACAACCGGTTTTCCGGCGTGTTTCTCAGCCAGTCCACCACCCGTTCATCAGGGAAAGGTTTCACCAGTTCCGAAAGCACACAGGTGTCAAGTAAATAATTCACCATTCCATGCTCCGTGGATAATCTTTCTGACGTTCGATCTCTAAAGGTTCATCCAATTTGGGACAGGTCAGAAGAAATTCCTTGAAGGACATTTTTTTGGAACATAATTGCTCAAATTCTGTCACTGAAAGCACCACCACAGTCTTTTTCCCTCTTCGTGTCACAACTTGCGGCCCGGCTTTCAATGCATTTTCCACCACCTGACTGAATTTTGCTTTGGCTTCCTGCAGTTTCCATGTTGCTCCCATAAAACCTCCTTTCATCCATATGGTCAGTCTAGTCAGACACCTGGTGAAAGTCAACCTTTTTGTCAACAGGGGATGTCCGGTCACCCTCCAGTCCGGACGTGCCTGTTGACAAAATCCGGTTTCCTGTATATATCTTTCATCAGACCGTGCAGATTGCGGCGGCAGACTGGGGGAGCCGGGGACCCGGCTGAGAGGAAGCAGCAGTGCTTCGACCCCTGGAACCTGATCCAGGTCATACTGGCGAAGGAAAGTCGATTCCATTCTTTCTTTTCCAGGGGTTCATCTGCCTGACCCCATACCCGGCCCGGCCCGTTTTTCAACCTTGCCACAAACCCGTGGGGGCGAATACCATGCTTCAGATCACAGATCTGGCAAAATATTATGATGAACAGCCAGTGTTTTCGGGGTTTTCCATGCAACTGCCCCGGGGCCGGTTTCAGGTATTGCTGGGGCCGTCCGGGTGCGGTAAAACCACACTGTTCAACACCCTCACCGGCGTGGCCCCAAAAGACGGCGGCATCATTGCCTGGGAGGGAAAAGAGGTGGCACACCTGGGATCCTTGTGCGCCTACATGCACCAGAAAGACCTGCTGTTGCCCTGGTTTTCCCTGATGGACAACGCGCTTTTGCCGATCCGGACGATTCGAACCCGGGACCGGAACATGGCGGAAGCCAGGAAACGGGCGAAAACTCTGTTTTTACGTCTGGGGCTGGCCGGATATGAATCCCACCGGCCGGACCAGGTGTCCGGGGGCATGCGCCAGCGGTGCGCCCTGGTACGGACCCTGATGTTCGACCGGGACCTGATCCTGCTGGACGAACCGCTGTCCGCCCTGGACGCCATCACCCGGCAGCGGCTCCAGCACCTGCTGCTCCTGCTCCAGACCGATTTCACCAAAACCATTTTCATGATCACCCATGATGTGGACGAGGCATTGCTGCTGGGAGACGATATTTTTGTGTCCGGTTCCCTGCCCATGACCGTGACCCGGCGGATTCCCCTGGACAAGCCCAAGCCCCGGGCCTTTGATGATCCGGATCTTTTGCGGATCAAAGCCGAAATTCTGGCGCATCTGGTCAGAGGAGAGGCGGCATGACCCGGCCCGGCATCATGGCCTCAGGGCTGATCAGCCTGATCCTGGCAGGATGGGAAGGCGCGGTCCGGATCTGGACCATCCCGGTATTCATCCTGCCGCCGCCGTCCCGGATTCTGGAGACGGCCCTGATCCAGGCCCCGCAGATTCTGCCCCATGCCGCGGTCACGGCCGCGGAAATCGTTCTGGGCATTGGCCTGGCCCTGGTCACGGCCGTTCCACTGGCAATTGCCATGTTTGCAAAACCCGTACTGGAAAAGACCCTGGCACCGTTCCTGGTGGCATCCCAGGCCATTCCGGTATTCGCTCTGGCCCCGCTGCTGGTGATCTGGCTGGGATACGGCGTGGCATCCAAGGTGTTCATGGCCTGGATCATCATCTTTTTCCCCATCACCGTGAGCCTGCTCCAGGGCCTGAAATCCTGTGACCCCGAATACCAGACCCTGTTCACCCTCATGGGCGCGTCTTTTTTCAAAACGCTCACGCTCCTGTACTGGCCCTGGGCCCTGCCCCAGTTTTTCGCAGGACTGCGGGTAGGGGTGTCCGTGGCCACCATCGGGGCGGTGATCGGCGAATGGGTGGGGGCCCAGCAGGGACTGGGGTTTCTCATGATCCAGTCCAACGCCAGGCTCCAGACCCCGCTGGTGTTTGCCGCCATCCTGTGGCTGGCGGCCATGGGGCTGTTGCTGTGGACCCTGGTGGGATTTGTGGAGAAAAAAACCATCCCCTGGAAATCATAAAAAAAGGACCTGTCATCATGAAACCATCCATTCTGTATTTGTTTTTTTGCCTGACCCTGGGCGGTCTGCTTTCAGGCAGCCTGATCCTGACCCCGGCAGTGCCGGCCCATGCCGGAACAGCCGCCGTGTCGGACAAACCGGTTGAAACCTCCCTCCGCCTGATGCTGGACTGGTTTCCCAATGTGGACCATTTGCCCGTGTATGTGGCCAGGGAAAAGGGATATTTTGCCGAACAGGGCCTGTTTGTGGAAATCATCTCTCCGTCTGAAACCTCGGACGCCCTGAAACTGGCTGCCGTCGGCAACGTGGACCTGGCGGTGTCCTACCAGCCCCAGACCATCATGGCCGCCGGCCAGGGCCTGGCCCTGAAGGTGGTGGCACCGCTGGTCCGGCATCCGCTGACCACGCTTCTGTTTCTTTCGGACAACGGCATTGAACACCCCACGGACCTGTCCGGAAAAAAGATCGGGTACACCGTGCCCGGACTCATGGATGTGCTGCTGGAGGCGTTTGCCTCCATCAACCGGATTGAGGACTACACCCCGGTCAATGTGGGATTCACCATTCTGCCGGCCCTGGCCTCCGGCAAAGTGGATGCGGTCATGGGACCGTTCAAGACCTATGAAACCGTGGGCATGGCCCGGCACGGATACAGTGCGGCATTTTTTGAACTGGAAAAATGGGGGATTCCGGATTACGAGGAACTGATCTTTGTGTGCAGCCCGGCGGTGCTGGACAAAAAACAGGATGCGGTCAAAGGATTTGTTCTTGCGCTTGAAAAAGCGTTTGTGTATGTGGCAGACCATCCGGAACAATCCCTGGCCATGTACCTGGATGCCGTGCCCCAGGCGGACCGGAAAATAGAGACGGATGCGTTTGCCCTGACCCGGCCCTATTTTGCAAACACCCTGGGCCATGATCCGGAAAAATGGCAGGCGTTTGCGGATTTCGCCCTGACCCACGGACTTATCAAAAACAGCGTGAATGCAGCTGCGCTGATTCACAACTGGCAATAACAAACAAAGGGGGGGGGGGGGTCAGGCCTGCCTTGTTGTCNNNNGACAACAAGGCAGGCCTGACCCCTCCTTCAAGGAAGTTCAAGGAAGGAGGAGGTATGACCATCACCCCGGAAACCATATTCAAAGATATCCAGGCCATTCGGCAACACGCGCCCCTGGTGCACAACATCACCAATTTCGTGGTCATGAACAACACGGCCAACGCCCTGCTGGCCCTGGGGGCCTCGCCGGTAATGGCCCATGCCCAGCCGGAAGTGGCGGACATGGCCGGCATTGCCGGCGCCCTGGTGATCAATATCGGGACCCTGAGCGATCCCTGGATCGATGCCATGTTCACGGCCGCCCAGGCCGCATCAGACAAACCGATTCCCATGGTGCTGGATCCGGTGGGGGCCGGCGCCACCCCCTACCGCACCCGGACGGCAAAAAACCTGATGCAGCGGTTCCAACCCGGGATCATCCGGGGCAATGGGTCGGAAATCATGGCCCTGGGTGATCAGAATGCCGTCACCAAAGGGGTGGACAGTGCCAGCGGCGCGGATCTGGCCGTTGACACAGCGGTCTCCCTGAGCCGGGAACACGGCAGTGTGGTGTGCATCACCGGAGAAACCGATTACATCATCCAGCACGACAAAGTGGCCCCCATCAGGAACGGCCATGCCATGATGCCCCGGGTCACGGGTCTGGGGTGCACGGCATCGGCTCTGTGCGGGGCATTTGCGGCCGTCAATCCGGACCTTTTCCAGGCGGCGGCCCATGCCATGGCCGTCATGGGGATTGCCGGAGAAATGGCCGGTGCCGAAGCTTTCGGACCAGGCAGCTTCCAGGTACGCTTTCTGGATGCCCTGTACCGGATGTCTGACTCCGACATTCAGGAACGATTCAAGGGGTGATGCCATGAAAGGCGTTTATCTGGTCACGGACCGGCCCCTGTGCCTGGACAGATCGTTGACATCCGTGGTGGCGGATGCAGTCCGGGCCGGGGTTGCCTGTGTGCAGCTGCGGGAAAAAAACGCGTCTACACGGGCGTTTCTGACCCAGGCCCTGGCTTTGAAACCGGTGCTGGCATCCGCGGGCATTCCGTTGATCATCAACGACCGGGTGGACATCGCCCTGGCCGCCGGAGCAACCGGGGTCCATCTGGGCCAGACCGACATGCCTTATGATACGGCCCGGAACCTGCTGGGACCGGATGCCGTCATCGGGCTGTCCGTGGAAACCTGGGCCGATGTGACCGCGGCCCAGGACATGGATGTGGATTACTTAGGCGTCAGCCCCATCTTTGCCACCCCCACCAAAACCGATACCAAAGCCCCCTGGGGCCTGGACGGGCTGGCCCGGGTCCGGGCGTATTCCCGGCATCCGCTGGTCGCCATCGGCGGATTGAACGAGACCAATGCCATGGAAATCATTACGGCCGGAGCCGATGCCGTGGCCGTGGTGTCGGCCGTCTGCTCGGCGGATGATCCATATACCGCCGCCCGGAACCTGGTACGGTGTGTGGAATCCGCTTTGAATTCATCGACACACAAGGAGATCGATCCATGAAAACCTATCACCGGGCTTTGACCATTGCCGGATCCGACAGCGGCGGCGGTGCCGGGATCCAGGCGGACCTGAAAACCTTTTCCGCGCTGGGATGTTTCGGCATGTCGGTCATCACGGCCCTCACCGCCCAGAACACAAGGGAAGTGACCGGCATCTTTCCGGTTCCTCCGGATTTCATCGGGCAGCAGATCGATGCGGTGCTGTCCGATATCGGCACGGATGCCGTCAAGATCGGGATGTTGCATTCCCCGGAAGTGATCGCCACCGTGGCCCGGCACCTGAAAAAATGGGGCGTCCGAAACCTGGTACTGGACCCGGTCATGGTGGCCAAAAGCGGCGACAAGCTCCTTCAGGACGATGCCGTGACCGCATTGAAGGAAACCCTGATCCCCCTGGCGGACATCATCACCCCGAACCTGCCGGAGGCTTCCGTGCTTCTGGGCCGGGCCGTCACCACCCGGGCTGACATGGATCAGGCGGCAAGGGACCTGGCCGGTCTGGGGTGCCCCCATGTCCTGCTCAAGGGCGGACATCTGGCAGACGACACCAGTCTTGACCTTCTGTTTTCCGCAGATACCGGGCAGGTGCGGGAACTGCCCGGCAAACGGGTCTCGACCCCCAATTCCCACGGCACCGGATGCACTTTGTCTTCAGCTGTCTGCGCCGGTCTGGCCAAAGGCATGGACATGGCAAAAGCCGTGGCACACGCCAAAGCGTACATCACCGGGGCCCTGGCCGCCGGGGCTGCGTTTGCCATCGGACAGGGTCACGGCCCGGTGCATCATTTTCACGCGCTCTGGCCCGGCAGACAGCCGGCATCAAAATGGAAACCGCATTGTTCCTGTTGGCAAGAGCCGTCGCCTGGCTTATGTAAGGATTATTTTCCATCCAAAAGGTGACATATGATTGCATATTTCAACGGCCGGTTCATGCCCAGGCAGGATATTTGCGTCCCCGTGGTCCGGGACGGGGTGCTGATGGAAGGCACCCACTCCAATTTCATGGCCGTGTTTGATGACACCGTGACCACAGCGCCCCTGTCCAACTATATCCTGGGCGGCATCACCCGGGACACCGTCCTGGCTCTCTGCCGGGACCTGGGCATCCGGACGGCGGAATCGCCCATATACCAGACCCGGGCCCATCTGGCATCGGAACTGATGGTGACCGGTACCACCCTGGAAGTCACGCCCATTATTTCTCTGGATGGCCGTCCAATAGGAGACGGTTTGCCCGGGCCGACAGCCAGGACCCTCCAGGCCGCATTTACAGAACGTATTTCGTTTTGAGGTTGACTAATCGGTTCGCTTCTTCTATAGATAACGGACATTGAGAACGATTCCAAACTCACAAGGACCGACCTTCAGCACCGAAGACTGACGGCCGGTCCAGTGAATTTGACGGCAAGATATCCTGGAGAAGATGCCTATGCCCCCAGTTTCAGACAGGCCGGCCAATTTTTTCAACCGGGTCAAAAAAATGATCCTTCCCAGGTTGTCTCCCGGAGAAAAATCGCTTTACCAGCGGCTGAACATTATATTCGGCTTCTTTTTCCTGATTCCCACATTTGGACTCCTCTACTTTTTAATCACTTATGAACTTCTGACGGATCAATATGTACCCATTTTCTTTGTGGCGTTTCTGACTTGTTCGCTGGCCGGATTCGTCACCCTGAGAGTGGTGTTTGAAAAAATTTCCAAATTGTCGGACAATCTCACCCAGGCCCTTGAAAAGGACTTCGCATCCAACGGCATCCTCAGGGGAACTGATGAGGTAGACAACATTTCCAAAAGTATCACCCTGTTCGAAAGACGGCTGCAACACACCTTTTCCCAGCTGGAGAGAAAGGTCACGGACATCAGTATTCTCAAGGAATTGTCCGACTTGTGCTATGTGACGTTTGATCCGGAAGAGCTGCTCTATATCACTCTTGAAAGGGGATTGAAAATCTGCGATGCCGATATCGGCTCCATTCTGATTATCGAAAATCTGCCTGAAAAGCACTTTGTGGTCAAAGCCAGCATTGGACAGGGAGAACGATTGACCATGGGAGACACTGTGGATTTTCAAACCAGTCTGGCCAAATACGCAGTCATCAACAAAGCCCCGTTCGTGGTGGAAGATATTGAAAAAGACTCCCGCCTGGGCCGGATCAACCGATCCCAGTATGCATCCAAATCTTTTGTGTGCATGCCCATTAAAACCATTCGGGATATCATCGGGGTATTGACCATCTCCCGGAAAAAAAATGCCGCCGTGTTCACTCCAGAAGATGTGGAAGCACTGATCCCCCTGGTTTCAAATGCCGCATTCACCTATGAAAACCTGAGATTACTCAGGGATCTGGAATATGCGGATCAGAAAGAAAAATTTCTGGCCCGGCTGATTTCAACCATCAATTCCAGTATGCAGGATATCGAACTGTACCAAAACCTGTTAAAAGATACGATCCGCATGATTCCCCTGCGCGCCGCTATCCTGCTGCTCAAAGACACGGCCATGCCCGACCAGGTTCTGATCGTTGATTTTTATTCAAAAACTACCAACCGCCTGCGGCGGGGTGAAAGATACTCATCCAAAGGATCCATTCTGGAATCCATGTTTCTTCAGGTGGATACCACTGTCGTGGAAAACCTGTCTGACGACAAGATGAACACCCTGCTGGAACAGGAAGTACTTTTGTCTCACGGGGGAAATGCTGCGGTCATTCATCCGTTGATCAATACCGGTAAACTGATCGGGTGCTTCGTCTTTATCCACGACAGTGGGAAAGACGTCCAGCAGCATTTGAATCTCACTCATCTGGTCTCCAGTGTATACGCCCTGGCCATGGAAAAAAGCAGTCTTTCCAAATCCGCCCGGCAGCGGGCCAGTGAACTATCCACCATCAAACAGATCGGCAGCGTTCTGGCCTCGTCCACCTTTGATATCGAACAGGTACTCTACTATACCATGGACATGATCCGTGTGGCCATGCAGGTGGAAGCCGGGTCGCTGCTGCTGATCGAAGACAATGTCTTGAAAGTCAAAACCGCCTTCAACGTGAATATGGAAAAACTGGCCGATTTTTCCATTCAACTGGGTCAGGGCATTGCCGGGCATGTGGCCGCCAAAGGAGACTGCATCCTTGATAACCATGTCCAGAAATCGGCCCTGTTCTTTTCCGCCATTGACAAGGCCACCGGTTTTGTCACCCGGTCGGTGCTGTGCGTACCCATGATCTCCCAGGGCCGGGTCATCGGGGTCATCGAGGTGCTCAACAAAACAGACGGCCATTTTGTCGCCGAGGATCAGCAGCTGCTCCAATCCATTGCATCTTCGGTCTCCATTGCCATTGAAAATTCACGCCTGTACAAGGAAACACTGGCCATTGCCGATCAGGAAAGAGCGATCCGGCAGATTTTCCAGAAATTCGTGCCCAAGGCCATTGTTGAAAAAATCGTGCATGGAGATGTCCAGGCCCAGGCACTGATGGAAGAGTTTAAAACCGTGACTCTGCTCAATGTGGATCTGAGAAATTTTTCCCGGATGGCCGCCACGATTGGTCCCCAGAAAACCGTGTCCGCCTTGAATTCCTTTTTTTCCACCATGGGAGAAATCGTTTTTGCCCACCAGGGAATTGTGGACAAATACCTGGGAGATGGATTCCTGGCCCTTTTCGGAGCCCCTCTGGCCACCATTTCAGACGCGGACAACGCGATTTCCGCCGCCATTGAAATGAAACAGGCGCTAACGGATCTCAATGCCGATCTCAAAGAAAAAATGGATATCACGGTGCACATCGGCATCAGCATTCATACTGGAGAAGTGGTGGTGGGCAATATCGGATTTGACAAAAAAATGGATTATACCGTTATCGGGGACGCGGTCAACTCGGTATTCAATATCCAGGACCTGACACGGCATCTGCCAGACGTCATTCTGGTGAGTGAAAAAACCATCAAATCCCTGCGGCATCCCGTCAAAGTCAATGAAATAAAAATTTCCGGAAAAAACACCAAAATCGAAGGACTCAAAGTTTTTGAACTGATTTCACAAACCCGACAGGAACACAATCATTCACCATGACCCTTGCACTGATTCCGCTGCTGCCCCTCGTGGGCGCCTTTTTGCCCTGTTTGTTTCAAAATCGCCATCTCAATGCCGCTTCCGCCGGCCTTCTCACAGGAACATCTCTGGTTCTACTGCTGCTTCATGCCCCCCAGGTCTTCACAGGAGTGATGCCCGTCTACACCCGGGAGTGGATTCCCGCCATCGGGCTGACCTTTTCCTTCCGGGTCAGCGGGTTCGGATTCCTGTTCGCCCTGCTGGTCCTGGGTATCGGGATGCTCATCATCCTGTACGCCCGGTATTACATTGCCGAACAAGACCCCATGGGCCGGTTTTACACCTATCTGCTGCTGTTCATGGGGTCCATGCTGGGCATTGTGCTGTCGGAAAACCTGATCCTGCTCATGGTGTTCTGGGAACTGACCAGTATCAGCTCATTTCTGCTCATCGGCTTCTGGCGGCACCGGGCCGATGCCCGGCAGGGGGCGTTCATGGCCCTCGTAATCACCGGCGGGGGCGGATTTGCCATGCTGGCCGGATTTCTGCTGCTGGGCCATATCGCGGGCAGTTTCGAGCTGACACACATTCTGGCGGCAAAGGAGGCGGTTCATGCCCATCCCCTGTATCCTCTCACCCTGATCCTGATTCTGGCAGGGGCCTTCACCAAATCAGCCCAGTTTCCTTTCCAGTTCTGGCTGCCCCATGCCATGGCCGCTCCCACGCCGGTGAGTGCGTTCCTGCATTCCGCCACCATGGTCAAGGCCGGGGTGTTTCTGCTGGCCCTGATGGTGCCGGTGCTGGGGGGAAGTGCCTGGTGGTTCTATCTGGTCAGCCTCACCGGCCTGATCACGTTGATGTTCGCCGCCTACATGGCCCTGTTCAAGGATGATCTCAAAGGGCTGCTGGCCTACTCCACAGTCAGCCACCTGGGACTGATCACGCTGCTGCTTGGCATCGGCACTCCCATGGCGGTCGTTGCCGCCGTGTTTCACATATTCAACCATGCCGCGTTCAAGGCCGGGCTGTTCATGCTGGCCGGCATCATCGATCATGAAACCGGGACCCGGGATATCCGGATCCTGTCCGGCCTGAAAAAATCGATGCCCGTGACGGCGGTCCTGACCCTCATCGGATGCGGGGCCATGGCCGGAGTTCCCCTGTTCAACGGATTTTTGAGCAAGGAGATGTTTCTGGCGGAAACCCTAGGCCCCGGCCTGACCGGATTCATGGGCTGGGCTGTGCCGCTGGGGGCCGTCCTGGCGGCCGTGTTTGCCGTGGCCTATTCCATCCGCATGCTGGTGGGCGTGTTCTGGGGACCGCCGGCGACAGACCTTCCCCGGCCCCCCCATGAGCCGCCCGTGGGCATGACCCTGTCACCGGCGATTCTCATGGCGGTGTGCGTGCTGGTGGGAATATTTCCGGCGGTTTTTGCCGGACCCCTGGTCCATGCCGGGGCCGGAGCCATCCTGGGGCCGGCCATGCCGGACATTCACCTGGCGGTCTGGCACGGAGTCAACATGGCCCTGGTGTTGAGCATCATTGCCCTGGCAGGGGGGATCATATTTTACCGGAAACGGGAAACCCTGTTTGATGCCCATGCGTGGTGTCTGAGATACCTGGACGGCAAAACCCTGTTCCAAGCCGTGATCGCCCGGCTGATACAGGCAGGCGAGCGGGGCATCCGGTTTCTGGAAAACAGGTCATTGCAGCGTTATCTCTTTTGGTTCATCAGCGCCACCCTGGTGCTGGGGGCCGTCCCGTTCGCCGTTTCCAGGACCCCGCTTCTGGGACCGGTGCCCGTCACCCCCCTGGATCCGGTCACCCTGATCATGGGGCTGATTCTGATCATCGGGGCCGTGGCCACGGTCAAAACCCATCACAACCGGATTCTGGCCATCATCATGCTGAGCACGGTGGGCCTGGTGGTGGCCCTGGCGTTCACCCGGTTTTCCGCCCCGGACCTGGCCCTGACCCAGATCTCAGTGGAGGTGGTGACCATTATCCTTTTGATGATGGCCCTTCACCTGCTTCCCGCCACCACGCCAAGGGAATCTTCACCATTCAGAAAACGGCGGGACGCACTTCTGGCGGTGCTGACCGGCGGCGGCGCCGCAGCCCTGGCCATGGCCATTCTCACCCGTCCCTATGACACCATATCCGATTTCTTTCTGGCACAAAGCGTTCCCGGCGGCGGGGGCACCAATGTGGTAAACGTCATCCTGGTGGATTTCCGGGGCTTTGACACCATGGGGGAGATCACGGTACTGGGCATCGCCGGTCTGATCGTGTATGCCCTGCTGCATGGGTTCGAACGCAAAGCCCCGGGAAGCGATGACATGGGACGCCCCTGGACCCGGGACCGGTTTCCCATGATCCTGGTCTATATCACCCGGCCCCTTCTGCCGCTGGCCCTGCTGTTTTCCGCCTATATTTTTCTGCGGGGCCACAATGACCCCGGCGGCGGGTTCATCGCAGGTCTGATCACCGCCACAGTGCTGACATTGCAGTACATTGCCAGCGGCATTGTATGGACCCGGCCCCGGCTTCATTACGACAACCACATCATCATGGCCTTAGGCCTGATTCTGGCCCTGGGCACCGGGCTGACCAGCTGGGCACTCAACTACCCGTTTCTCACCAGTACCTATGAATATGTCACGCTGCCGTTGATCGGAAAATTCGAGATTGCCAGCGCCATGGCCTTTGATCTGGGCGTCTTTCTGGTGGTGGTGGGATCGGTGATGCTGATGCTGGTCAAACTGGGATCTATCAATTCCGAAGATGCCCGGACCGTGTCGGTCTCCGCCCATATGGATGAAACGCTGAACAATAAATCACTGAACGACAAACCCGTTGAAAAGGAGACCCATTGATGGAATGGCTGATATCGGCCTGTTTCGGGGTCATGATCGCCTGCGGGGTCTATCTGGTGCTGCGGGCGCGGACCTTTCCCGTGATTCTGGGCCTGACCCTGATGGGATATGCCGTCAATCTGTTCCTGTTTCTTACCGGACGGCTCCACACCAACCTGCCGGCCATTATTTCCGGAAATCAGGCCCGGTACGCCGATCCCCTTCCCCAGGCCCTGGTGTTGACCGCCATTGTGATCGGATTTGCCATGATCGCGTTTGTGGTGGTGCTGTCTTTGAAGGCGTTAGGTGAACTGGACACCGACCATGTGGACGGAAAGCCGGAGGTGCCCCCCTCATGATCAATCATTTAATTGCCGGCCCGTTGCTGCTGCCCCTGCTCATGGGCACCGTCATTGTTCTGAACGCCAACCAGCCGATTTCCCGGCTCCGCTTTCTGGGATTTTCCAGCTGCCTGGGACTTTTGGCCATCACCATTGTCCTGCTGCTTCAAAGCATGGATGGCCCCATCCAGACCTATGTGCTGGGCGACTGGCCCGCCCCCTTCGGCATTGTGATGGTGCTGGACCGGCTCAGCGCCATGATGCTGTGCATCACCGCTTTGCTGGCCCTGCTGTGCTTTGCCCATGCGGTCAGGGGCACCGACCTTCAGGGAAAGAACTTCCACGCCCTGTTCCAGTTCCAGCTGCTGGGAATCAACGGAGCCTTTCTCACCGGCGACATCTTCAATCTGTTCGTTTTTTTCGAGATCATGCTGTTGTCCTCTTACGGCCTGGTGCTGCACGGAGGCGGGGGACCCAGGACCCGGGCCGGCATGCATTACGTCCTGCTCAACCTGGTGGGATCCAGCATCTTTCTGGTGGGCGTGGGCATTCTCTATGCCGTTTTAGGGACCCTGAACATGGCGGACCTGGCCGTGCGCATGTCCCAGGCCCCGGCGGAAAACGCGGCCCTGCTTAAGGCGGCCGGCTTGATTCTGTTTGCGGTGTTTGCCCTGAAAGCGGCCCTGCTTCCTTTGTGCTTCTGGCTGCCGGATGCCTACGGATTCACCAGCGCCCCGGTGGCGGCCCTGTTTGCCGTCATGACCAAAGTCGGCGTGTATGTAATTCTCAGAGTCTACAGCCTCATTTTCAGTGAACTGGCCGGGGTCGGTGCCGGGCTGCTCACTCCCTTGCTTCTGACGGTTGCCCTGATCACTCTGGTTGCCGGAATCGCCGGCGTGACCGGCAGCCGGGACCTCAAACGGATCACCGCCTGGCTGGTCATCGTGTCCGTAGGGACCCTGCTGGCCGTGATCGGCACTTTTCAACGGGAAGCCATTGCCGCCGTCATTGTGTACCTGCCCCATACCACGTTCATGACCGGGGCCATGTTTCTGGTGGCAGACCTGATCTCACGCCAGCGGCCTGATGCCGGATCCGGACTGTTCCCGGACCGGCCGGTGGAACAACCCGCCCTTCTGGGGCTGATGTTTCTGTTCGCTGCCGTGGCCATCGGGGGACTGCCCCCTTTAAGCGGATTTTTTGCCAAGGTCATGATGCTCATGATGGTCCAGGGCACTGCCTGGGCTCCCTGGATCTGGGGCCTGGTGCTGGGGGGAGGATTGCTGACCCTGGTGGCCCTGGGACGGGCCGGCATCATCTTTTTCTGGAAACTGCAGCTGCCGGGGGATCAATCGGAAACCGGCCGGGAAAAACGCCGTATTCCTGTCCCGGCCCACACACCGGCGGACCTGTTTCCGGCGGCGGCCCTGATGTGCATCAGTCCGCTGCTGGTCATATTCGGCGGCCCGATCACGGAATTTGCCTTTGCCGCCGCCGATCATGTGATCAACCCGGTTCACTATATAGAGGCGGTCCTGGGACCGGACCGGTCTCTGCCGCTGCTGTATCCTTTCGGAGGTGAATAATGCCGACATACCGCAAATCCCCTGTTCCCGGGAACCGCTGGCTTCCCCACCCCCTGCTGAGCCTGGTGCTGATGGTGGCCTGGCTGTTTCTGGTGAATACCGTGACGTTCGGTCACCTGTTTCTGGGCACCCTGCTGGGCATTGCCATTCCCTGGTTCACCAACCGGTTCTGGCCGGAACGGCCCAGGATCACAAAACCGTTGCTCCTGTTCCGGTTTTTTTTCATCACCTTTGTGACCGATGTGATTGTCGCCAACATCACGGTGGTACGTCTGTTTCTTCTGCCCGACATCTCCCGGCTGCGGCCCCGGTTCATCGAAGTTCCCCTGGACACACAGGACCCCATGGTGATCACCATTCTGGCCAGCGTGATCTCCCTGACCCCGGGCACCGTGTCCGCGGAGGTGAGTGAGGACCGGCGGACCCTGATTGTCCACGGCCTGGACGTAGCCGATGAAACCCTTGCGGTGCAGACCATCAAAACCCGCTATGAAGCCCCTTTGAAGGAGATTTTTTCATGCTGACCATCGCCATTCCCGCCGCTTTTGCCCTGCTCACGGCGGCCCAGCTGCTGAATCTGTACCGCCTGATCAAAGGCCCCACCCTTCTGGACCGGATACTGGCCCTGGACACCATGTATATCGATGCCATTGCCATGTTCATCCTGATGGGCATCCACTTTCGGTCCAGCGTCTATTTTGAAGCGGCCCTGATCATCGCGGTCATGGGATTCATCGGCACCGTGGCCACCAGCAAATTCCTCATGCGCGGCGATATTCTTGAATAACAGAAACAGTGGAAGGAAATTTTGATGACATTTGTAATTGAACTGCTGGTGTCTTTTTTTCTGGTCACAGGCGCTTTTTTCGCCATGGCCGGGTCCCTGGGGACATTTCGGCTGCCCGACTTTTTCTCGCGTCTGCACGGCCCCACCAAATCCACGACCCTGGGGGTCGGCGGCATGGCCATCGCATCCGCCATCTATTTTTCTTTTCACGGGGAAGGGGTCAGTTTTCACGAGGTGCTCATCACCTTGTTCTTGTTCATCACAGCCCCGGTGAGCGCCCATTTTCTGGCAAAAGCGGCCCTGCACCGGCAGATGCGCCGCCATTCAGATGATTCAGAAGCCCCTTACCAACGGACCGAATAAAAACAGAACAGCACCGGTTTGGCGTTTGCCAGACCGGTGCTGTTCTGTTCGGTTACTTTTCAGACAATTAAATCAGTATTTTATTTTTTTGTAATCATCATGCAGCCCCAAATACAGGCTGATCATCATGACAATCATGATCATGGTAAACGGCAATCCCACGCTCACCGCCACCGCCTGGATGGCACCCAGCGCGTCGGCACCGCCGCCCACCAGCAGGCAGGCGGCGATCAGGCCCTGAAGTGTGGCCCAGAACATCCGCTGAAACCTGGGGGCATCCATTTTACCGCCGGCCGTGATGGAATCCACCACCAGAGACCCGGAGTCGGATGAGGTAACAAAGAAAATCAGCACCAGACAGATTCCCAGGAACGAAGTGATCCCGGTCAAAGGCAGGTTTTCCAGCATCTGGAACATGGCCAGGGACACTTCTCCCAGGCCTTTTTCCGCCAGTTGACCAATGCCGTTCTGGATCTGATGCAGGGCATTACTTCCGAATGTCGTCATCCAGACAAGGGTGACCACTGTGGGTACCAGCAATACAGCGATGATGAATTCACGAATGGTACGGCCCTTGGAGATCCGGGCGATGAACATGCCCACAAACGGTGCCCAGGAAATCCACCATGCCCAGTAGAACACGGTCCAGCCTTTGTAGAATTTTTCATCCGGCCGGCCGATCCAGTTGCTCAAAGGAAGAATCCATTCCCCATACGAAACGGTATTTTTGAACAATCCTGCAAAAACATGCAAGGTCGCACCCGTCAAAATCACCAGCACCAGCAGAATAACTGCCAGGACCATATTGATATTGCTCAACAGTTTGACACCGCCGTGAAGTCCTCTGTACACGGAAAACAGTGCCACACCTGTGACCACGGCAATGATGATCAGCTGCAGACCCAGAGTGTTGTCAAACCCGAACAGAAAGTGCAGCCCGGAAGCCGCCTGCTGGGCCCCGAACCCCAGAGAAGTGGCCAGGCCAAAAATGGTGGCAATGACCGCAATGATGTCCACAACATGACCGGGCCATCCCCAGGTTTTTTCGCCCAGTAGCGGAAAAAAGGTGGAGCGGATGGTCAAGGGAAGCCCTTTGTTAAAGGCACAGAACCCTAATGCCAGGGCTGTGACCGCATAAATGGCCCAGGGATGGATCCCCCAGTGAAACATGGTGGCGCCCATGGCAGCCCGGGCCGCTTCCGGCGTTTTGGGTGCGATGTTCAAGGGAGTCCCCCACCAGTCCGTGTAATAGGCCACTGGTTCGGCCACACTCCAGAAACACAGACCAATGCCCATGCCGGCGGCAAACAGCATGGCAAACCACGACAGCCGGGTAAATTCCGGTCTGGCATCCGGGCCTCCCAGCCGCATTTTGCCGTGGGGCAGCACGATCAACGCCAGGCAGTAGAGTACAAACAGGTTCCCGGAAATCATGAAAAACCAGTCAAAATTCTCGATGGTCCATGATTTGGAGCCATCAAACACTTTTTTGGCTTCCACCGGGTTCCATAAAGTCAAAATGATAAACACCACAACGATCGAGGCCACAATAAAAAAAACAGGATGGACATCCATCCCCCATTTTTTGATATTGTCCTGACCGACTTGATAATCGGTATCAAACCTGTCTTTCATAAAAAAACAACTCCCTTCTCAGTATATGGTTGATCAAACGAAAACGTTCTCAAGATCCGCATCATTTTCGATTACCGGTTATTTGACGGTCAGCACCGGGCAATGGGCCTCCAGAATGACATACTGGGCCGTGGATCCGAACACCATCTTCTCCACTTTGGACCGCTTTTTGATGCCGATGATGATTTCGTCCACATCTTTTTCATAGGCATACTGGACAATATCCTCTCCCGCTGCCAGGCCCCGGATCAGAATGTGCACCTCGCTGTCAACACCGTGTTTATTGAACACTTCCTCCCGGATCTCATTGAGACGGTGCTCCAGCTCCCGGATCTCCCGTTCTTTTGTATCCGGATCGCAGGTCCTGACCAGATACACATAGGCATTGGATTCCTTGGCCCGCTTCAACGCCTTGTCCAGCACCTTGGAGGTCGAAGTGTTCTTGTCGTAGGCAACAAGTATCTTCATGATGATTTCCCCTTATGTTGGTTTGTCAGACACCTTTGTCCGCCGGGGAGCTGACGCTGACGGCTGACAAAAACGCCGGGGCTTTTTTCAAGGCCCCGGCGTTTCAGATGTCATGTCATAACTTTTCGGTCAGAACAGGGACGACTTCAAAGATATCTCCCACAATGCCGTAATCGCATTTGGCAAAGATCGGGGCGTCCTTGTCCTCGTTAATGGCCACGATCACCTTGGAGGTTTTCATGCCGGCAAAATGCTGCACCGCGCCGGACACCCCGCAGGCGATATAGAGTCTGGGAGACACGGTTTTACCGGTCTGGCCCACCTGCATGGAGTGTGGCGCATACCCCGCATCCACTGCGGCCCTGGAAGCCCCCACGGCCGCACCGATCTTGGCGGCGCACGCTTCCAGCATCTTGTAGTTTTCCGCCGCCTTGATGGCCCGGCCCCCGGTGATGATGATCGGAGCTTCCGTGAGATCGATTTTTCCGGACTCTCCCTTTTTCACCTCTTTGATCACCACTTTTCCGGGATCATTCACATCTGCGGTGAATTCCCCAATGCCTCCGGCAGCCGGAGCCGGTTTTGCCTCGACGGCATTGGGCCGGACCGTTGCCAGAAACACCGGTGCATCCACCTTGAGGGTGGCAAAGGTTTTACCGGAAAAATGGGATTTTCTGGCGGTTTTGGCCGCCACATCCAAGGCCACACAGTCAGACACCAGGGGCAGATCCATGGCTGCTGCAAGGCGCGCGAACAGGTCTTTGCCGGCAACCGATGCCGTACCCAGCAGCGCGGTCAGTTCAAATTCCCTGACAGCGGCTGCCAGTGCTTCGGCCAGCAGATCCGGGGAGGCGGTGACATCCCCGCCGGATGCCGTCAATTTCACGATTTTTGCCGCGCCATACTCCGCCAGTTTATCCTTCAGGCCTGCCGGGTCGGCATCGGTCACCAGAGCAATGATTTCCTGGCCCTGTGCCGCCGTCATCACCCCCAGTGTGGTGTCCTTGACAGCGCCTTTTTCAGTTTCTATCAATATGCCAGTCCTGGCCATAACAACACTCTCCTTGTATTATAAAACCTTTTCATCGTCCTTGAGAACCCGGATCAGTTCAGTGACCTGCTCTTCCACGGACCCTTCGATCATCTTGGCACCCGATCTTTCCGGCACCGGCTCCAGTTTTTCCAGCGTCACGGCACCGGCGGAGGGATCGATGCCCAGGTCTGCCAGGGTCATCTGTTCGATTTTCTTTTTCTTGGCTTTCATGATATCCGGGAATTTCGGATACCTGGGTTCGTTCAACCCTTTGGTAGCCCCGATCACGCACGGCAGGGTCATTTCGATCACCTGTTTGTCGCCGCCGCCCACTTCCAGTTCGGCCACGGCTTTACCGCCGTCCACGGTCAGTTTGCTGACTTCATTGACCACGGGCACGCCGAGATATCCGGCCAGGCGGTACTGGGTCTGAAAAGTTTCCGTATCCACGGATCCCTTGCCGGTAAAAATGATATCCGGCAGCCCATCCTTTTCCATGGCCGCTTTCAAGGCCTTTGCCGTCAGGGTGGCATCCAGGAACTGGCTGTCCGTGGTCACCAGGATGCCTCTTTCCGCGCCCATGGCCAGGGCCGACCTTATGGTGGCGTCTGCCTCGGGTTTTCCCACGGTGACGATCACCACTTCACCGCCGTTTTTCTCCGCCAGTTTGACCGCCTCTTCGATCCCGTACTCATCATACGGGTTGACCACGAACTTGATTTCCGAATCCTTGAATCCGGCGTCTCCTTCGATCTTTATGCTGGCGGCCGTGTCCGGCACATGTTTCACACACACACAGATTTTCATATTTTAACCTCAAACTATCGATTTTCAGCTTTTCATTTTTTCGTTTTTCGGATCATACAGGGGCATGGCTGCCACAACGGCACCGCGTTTGCGGCCCAGGATCTCCACTTCCAGCCGGGTTCCCTCTTTGGCGTGTTCCGGCGGCACATACCCCAGGGCAATGCTTTTTTCCACCCGGTGGCCGTACCCGCCGGACGAGGTCATGCCCACCCGTTCTTCTCCGGCAAAAATCGGGTTGTATCCGAATGCATCCGAATCCTTGGCTTCCACCACCATACACACCAGTTTTCTGGGAATGCCTTCGCTTTTCTGTTTTTCCAAACCTTTTTTGCCGATGAATTCCTTGTCCATTTTCACGGTCCAGGCCACATTGGTTTCCAGCGGGGTGTGGTGAACGTTCATTTCACTCTTCCAGGCCAGATATCCTTTTTCCAGACGCATGGAATCCATGGCATGCATGCCGATGAGCCGGATGTCAAAATCGGCTCCGGCCTTCATGAGATCATGGTACAGGGTGATCTGATGCTGGATGGGATGAAAGATCTCAAATCCCAGTTCCCCCACATAGTTCATGCGGTTCACCCGGCACTTGGTCCGGCCCACATAAATTTCCTGGGAGGTGCCGAACTTGAACGCGTCATTGGACACATCGTCATAAGCCACCTTAGCCAGCACTTCCCGGGATTTGGGTCCCACCACCACCAGACATCCCATCTGATAGGTCAGGTCTTCCATGCGCACCGACCCGTCTTTGGGCAGGTTTTCCAGCATCCAGTGCTGGTCGTGTTTTTTTCCCACAGACGCGGTCACACAGAAAAACTCATTTTCATTGACCCGGGTCACGGTCATGTCGGTCTTGAAGTTGCCGTTGTGATCCAGCATGGGGCTCAATGCGATGCGGCCGTCTTTTTCCGGCACTTTCTGGCAGGTCATGTTATTGAGCCAGGCTTTGGCGCCGGGCCCGGAAATCCGGGTCTTGGCAAACCGGGTCAGATCGATGATGCCCACTTTTTCCATCACATGCTTGCATTCATTGCCCACATGCTTGAACGCGTTGGACCGTCTCCAGGAAGGTTCTTCATAGTCATCTTCTCCCTTGGGCGGAAAATAGTTGGGGCATTCCCAGCCGTAGTAGTCACCGAACACCGCATTGGCCTGTTTCTGGTATTCATAGATCGGGCTGGTGCGGTTGGGACGGGCCGCATCCCGGAACTCATTGGGATAGATGGTGGAATAAAGCCGCGGATAGGTGTCCGCGATCTTTTCGGTGTTGTAGGCCCAGTTGGCATAGGAGCCGTACCGCCTTGAATCCATGGGCCACAGATCGATTTCCGGTTCCCCGTTCATGATCCAGCCGGCCAGGTAGTGACCGATGCCGCCGGCCTGGGTGATACCGAAACTGTATCCGCAGGCATGGTAGAAGTTCTTCAGGGGCGCGGCCGGTCCCACCAGGGGATCGCCGTTGGGGGTGTAGGTGATGGGGCCGGCGGTGATGTGCTTGAACCCGGTGTCCCCCAGAATCGGGAACCGGTCGATACCGGCCTGAATGCAGTCCGCGATGTTGTCCAGATCCGGATTCAGTTCCTCCTGGGCATAATCCCAGGGCACGCCGTTGCGTTTCCACTGCTGGCCGTTGGCTTCATACATGCCCAGGATCAAAGAATCCATTTCCTGGCGCAGGTAAATGGATTTGTCCGGATCACGCACCAGGGGCAGGTATCCTTCGGCCTCGTCAATGGCCTGGATCTTTTCATACAGAATATGGGTATGGGCGATGGCAATGGAGGGAATTTCCAGACCCACCATTTTCGCCACTTCCGGGGCCCACAGGCCGGCGGCATTCACCACGTGCTCACAGGTGATGTCCCCTTTGTCGGTTTTCACCACCCATTCACCGTTGTCTTTCTGATAGATGCCGGTCACCAGGGTGTGCAGATTGAACTCCACCCCGTGCTTCCGGGCGCCCTTGGCCATGGCCTGGGTCACGGAGTTGGGATCCACATCCCCGTCGTCGGGCCAGTACAGGCCCCCGATCAGCCCGTCAATCTCCATATAGGGATGCAGTTTTTTCATCTCTTCAGGCGTGACGTAGGACACATCCAGGCCCAGGCACCGGTTCATGGAATAGGCATATCCCAGCTCATCCATCCGGCCCGGGTTGTCCGCAGTCCGGATGGAACCCGTGGTGTGCCAGCCGGCCGGCTGGCCGGTTTCTTTTTCCAGTTCCTTGTAGATTTCGATACTTTTCTTGTTCACCTGGGTACCGTAGAAATTGGAATGGAAAAAAGACACGTTGCCTGCCGCCATCCAGGTGGAACCGGAAGTCAGCTCATGTTTTTCCACCAGCACCACATCGTCTTTCCAGCCATATTTTGCCAGGTGATAGGCCACGGAAACGCCGATGACGCCGCCTCCGATCACGACCGCTCTTGCTTGGGTTTTCATAGTCGTTCTCTCTCCTTTGTTGTTTTATACACTATGCGCTTGCTTCTCTGCCGTTTAAAAAATACCGCAGCGCCCGGTTTTTGGGCTGCCGGATATGGGTATCGTAAAAATAGGAAAATCCGCCCGGATAATAGATCATCACCAGAATCAACACCAGGGCGTAGATCACCAGGTTCAGCCCGGGCAGATGGGACAGGGTGGACCGCACGATCTCCATGAGAAATATGAAGGGGAACGCCACCACGGCCCCGCCCCACAGGCTGCCCCGCCCCCCGATATAGGCCACGGCCAGGATTTCCACGGTTTTGGAAGTGTGCATCATGTCCGGGGTCAGAATGCCGTAGAAATGGGCGTAAAATCCGCCCAGGACCCCGGCGATGGCACAGGACATGGTAAAATTGAACACCCGGTAGAACACCGGATCGATACCCGAGGTTCTGGCGGCATCCATGTTCTGGCCGATGGCCTGGAATGCCAGTCCCATTTTTGACCGCACCACCCATTTACATACCAGGTAAATAAGATACACCAGAATGACGATCAAAATGTAAAACGGAAAATTGGATTCCGTTTCAAAAAGGCGCGGGGTTCTGAGCCCCAGAGGCCCTCTGGTCAGCCAGACCATCTTGATGGCCAGCCCCATGACGGCCAAACCGAAAAACCAGGACAGACAGGCCGCAAAAATGCCTCTGAGCCGCAGGGAAATCATGCCGATGATCAGCCCAAGAATCGCAGAGGACACCCCCCCGGCCACCATGGCAATCCATGGAGACAGCCCGAGATTGATCACCAGCAGAGCGGAGGTGTACCCCCCGGTGCCCGCCACGGCCATATACCCGAAATTGACGATGTTGATGAATCCGGCCGTAAAATCAAATCCCACGCTCATGGCCGCCACAAACCCGCAGTAAATAAGCCACCGGAGCATGTATTCCTGGTTGAAGGGCGGAATAAAGGGCAGCACCAGCAGCAGAATCAGGCCGGCCAGTCCGATGGGCGTCAGGCACAGCTTGTCCAGCACTCTGTCAAAGGCATTCATCTGAAGCTCATTTTTTATCGTATCCATACTGTCTCCTTATCTGCTGGGCTTTATTTATCCAGGACACCGCGGACATCAGATCCGAAGATTCCGCTGGGTTTGAAAATAAGAATGAGCATGATCAAAGCCGAGGGCACCACAAAATCCCAGCCGGCCCCCACATACTCCACGGTGATGACCTTGAGCAAGGCCACCATGAACGCGCCTGCCACAGCCCCCAGAATGTTGCCCAGACCCGACAGGATGACCACGAACCAGGCCATGTACAGCGGCTCCAGTCCCACGGTGGGATAGGAGGGATACATGAACAAGAGGCTGCCGCCGGCCACGGCCGCCAGGGCGCAGGCCAGGGAAATGGTGAGCATCACGATCTTTTCAATGTCGATGCCGACAATTTCAGCTCCGGTAATGTCCTGGGATACGGCCCGGATAGCCATACCGGTGCGGGTGTAGGTCATGAACAGGTAGAACAGTGCCACGATCACTGCGGATATGACAAACGCCATGGCCCGGTCTTTGGAAATATACACATCGGCGATGGATACGGGCATGCCCTGCCAGTATCCCACAATCCCCTTGAAATCCGCACCGAAAATCAGCTGGTGCAGGTTGACCAGCAACACGCTCACGCCCACGGTCAACAGAAACGAGTTCATGACCCAGTTGTCCGTGGACCGCCGGCGCAGCGGTCCGAATACCAGTTTTTCCGAAATGATACCCGCAACCGCACCGCCGATCATGGCCCCCAGAATGGCGATAAACGGGCCGAACGTGACCAGCCAGGATTCCGGATGCGTCATAATGAATTCGCTGATGGGGGTAAAAATATAATAGGCGGTCAGGGAGCCGATCATGAAATATTCCCCGTGGGCGAACATGGGGATGTTGAGCACCCCCAGCATCAAGGTGAGACCCGTGGCCACCAGGGCCAGCATTCCGCCGGTCACCACCACATTCACCAGGACATATGGACCGGACTGAATGGTGGCGATGACGGCCACCAGCACCGTGATGACAATGGACATGCCGGCAGCGGTTCGCATCCAGTTCATTGGACCGGCAATCGTATTTTTTACCATGACGTTATTTCTCCATCCTTTGGTTAAACACCCAGGAAAACTTTTCGAACATAACTGTCCTCGGCCAGGTCCGCACTTTTGCCTTCCAGAACGATCTTTCCGTTTTCCAGGACATATCCCCGGTGGGTGACTGCCAGGGTTTTGGTCACATTCTGTTCCACAAGCAAAATGGTCACCCCGTTTTTCAAAAGCACCTCCAGGGACTCGAATACGTTGGCGGTCAGCTGGGGTGCCAGCCCGAAAGAGGGTTCATCCACCAGCATCAGGGAGGGATCGGACATCATGCCCCGGCCGATGGCCAGCATTTTGCGCTCCCCGCCCGACATGGTACCGGCCAGCTGTTTTTTTCTTTCCGCCAGCCGGGGAAACAGTTCAAACACGAATTCCAGCCGTTCATTCTGGAGTCTTTTTTCCTTGATGGTATAGGCCCCCATGAACAGGTTTTCCTGCACGGTCATGTTGACAAACAGGTTCATTTCCTCGGACACAAAGGAGATCCCTTTTCTGGACACATCCGATCCGGACAGCCCGGTGATATCCTCTCCGTTGAACTTCACCCGGCCGCCCATGGGGGAAAGCAGACCGGCAACGGTTTTCATGAACGTACTTTTTCCGGCCCCGTTGGGTCCCACGATCCCCACATATTCCCCTTTGTCAATATGCAGCGACACATCCCGCAGGATCTGCAAGTACCCGTACCCGGCATTCAGGTTCGTGACTTCTAACAGCATACGCACCCCATTCTATTATCTGTTACCATTATTTGTCCGCCTCATCTCCGAGGTAGGCCCTTGCCACGTTGGGATCATTGGCCACTTCCTGCGTGGGGCCTTCGGCGATCTTGGTACCGAACTGAATGCACAGAAGCCGGTTGCAGACCGCCATGATCAGCTGCATGATATGTTCGATCATGAGTATGGAGATGCCCTTGTCACTGATCTTGTGAATGATTCTCATGATGTCCTTGAGTTCCCCTTCACTCAATCCGGATGCCATTTCATCCATGAACAGCAGCTTCGGGCCGGAGGCCAGTGCCCGGGCCAGGTCCAGGCGTTTGAGCTGCACCGTGTTCAGATGTTCGGCCACCACGGTTTCCGCCAGCGGGAACTCCACAAATTCGAGCATCTCCCGGGAATGGGCCACCGGATCCTTGATCTTTCCACCGGTATTGCCGAAAATGGCGGCGGTCATCACACTTTCAATGGCGGTCATCTTGGGAAACGGGCTGGGAATCTGAAACGTTCTGGACAACCCCAGGCGGCACATTTTTTCCGGTGCCAGGCCGGTGGTCTCTTTGCCGAACAGGATCACTTTTCCGGATGTGGGCGGATTCAGGCCTGAGATCGCGTTGATGAACGTGGTCTTCCCGGCACCGTTGGGTCCGATCAGCCCGACGATATCTCCCTGGTTGATGGTCATGGAGACGGCGTTCACGGCTGTCAGTCCGCCAAATTTTTTGGTCAGGTTCTGGGTTTCCAATACAATCACGTCTCTATTTTCCTTCAATTAGTGTCGCGTTGAAACAAACAGAGGATTGAAGAACTTTTCAATCCTCTGTTTTCAGGATCATTGCCTGCTATTTCAATTCAAAGTCTTTCTGTTTCCAGTCTTCCGGAAAAACGATATAACCTTTTCCCGCTTTGTACTGCAGAATCGGAAAGAAATAGGCTTCCGGTCCCACCACCATGTCCGGCATGGTTTCGGGGGTGTATTTGTATTCGTTCATGATGATGGCGCCGTCGGCTTTGCTGTATGTGAGTTTGCCGGTATTGACCTCTTCCACCATGATGTTGTGAATGGTGTCCTTGTCCAGTTTGCCGTGCACTTCATAGGCCCGGTTGAGGATTTTGATGAACATGCGGATACCATCATAGGACAGGCCCCCTGAAGACGGGCTGGGGTTGAACCCGTATTTGGCCTGAACATCCTTGGCCCACTGCTGGGCTTCGGCCGTGGTCAGCTGGGGAATGGAGTCCAGCACATAATCGGATCCCGGGCCGGTCATTTTGTACCAGTCACCGATCCAGCCCAGACCGGATGCGATCAGAACGCCCTGGTTCCCCACTTCCGCATACTGTTTCACAAACGCGGTCAAAGACGGAGCCGCCGTGGAGGTTCCGGCCAGCAGTTCGACACCGGCGCTTTTGAATTTGGCAAGCAGGGGATAGAAATCGGTCTGGGTGATGGGGAAATATTCTTCAGCATAAATCTCCCAGCCGCTGGCCAGCAATGCATCCTTATATGCACCGCCCGCACTGCGGCCCCAGTCGGTGTCTTCGCCGTAAATGGCGGCCAGTTTCTTTTTGGGCTTCCAGGTGCCTTTTTCAATCACCTCGTTGATGCATTCAACATAATTGCCTTCCAGTTTGGCGGGCACGGGCCAGCCTTTACCACCCCAGTAGGAGTATTTTTCCGGATCGGCCTGCCATTTTTCGTTCACCACTTCAGAGGCACCGAAACCGAACATATGGGGCACTTTGTACTGGGCCGCCACATCCATGACCGACACAGCGACGGAAGAATGCCAGTTGAGCACGCCGGCCTGGATTCCCTTGCCTTCAACGGCTTCCGCATATGCACTGGCAGCCTTTGCCGGATCTGACTGGGAGTCCACCCACACCACTTCAATCTTGTAATCGCCCACAGTGTAATCAATGGCTTCCATCGCCATTTCCACGGAAGCTTTAAACTCCTTTCCGTTCTGGGCGGACGGCCCGGTGAACGGTCCAAGCACCCCTACAGGCAGGACTTTGTCGGCCGCGGAGGCCACCCCTCCCGCCAGAAACAACACCGCCATGACCAATGCGACAAACTGAAGAATTTTTTTCGTACCCATAACGATCTCCTCCAAAAATTAAGGTTTCCTGGTTGCGACTTTTCGCACACCTGCTAAACTGATATTAATGCATGCAGTTTATGTACCATTCAATCCCGGCTTTTCACGGAAAAGCCCCTTTTTTGACCTGAAAAATTTAAGATTCCTTGATATTTCTCATGATATTTTAATCTTTTTTTTAAAAAAATCACAGATTGCCCCTGATGGCCGCCGGCAATTCAGTGAGGAGTCAACGATGAAACATTAAAAAATTTTTCGTTTTACTGTCAAGTATTTTTACATTTTTACATGTGGCGTTTACGCCACAAACGCTTTCCGGTCAATGCCGAACTTTTTCAATTTATAATGAAACGACTGAGGAGAGATGCCAAGAGAGCGGGCCGCCCTGGCGGCATTTCCCCGGGAACGGGTCAGTGCGTTCAAAATCATCTGCTGTTCACGGGATTTCTGGGTTTCCATCAGGTTGGGACCGGATTCCTGAGGCGCTTTCGGCTCGACCAGGGCCTGTTTCAGCGGATCTTTCCCCGCAAAGCTGAAAATATGGGGCGGCAGGTGGGACAGATGAATGACAGAGGTGCCCCCCACCATGTTCATGGCCGCCTCGATGATATGTTCCAGCTCCCGGACATTTCCCGGCCACCGATATCCGTTAAACAGGTCCGCGACCTCCGGGGAGATAACCTCCACGTTTTCTCCCAGGGCCTGGTTGTATTTGGCAATGAAATGCTGAACCAGTGTTTCCAGATCCCCCTGCCTGTCCCGCAACGGCGGCAGCATGATGGACACCACCCCCATGCGGTAGAACAGATCCATGCGAAGAGAGCCTCCCTGAACAATTTTCAGGGGCGGCTGCCCCACCGAGGACAAAATTTTTACATCCAGGTCGGTCTCCTTGAGGGACCCCAGCTTCCGAACCTTTTTTTCCTGAATGACCCGGAGCAGTTTAACCTGAAGGGTCAGGGGCATGGCATCCAGCTCATCCAGAAAAATGGTACCGCCGTTGGCCTGTTCAAACAACCCGGGCTTGTCAATGGCACCGGTAAACGATCCCCGGGACGTGCCGAACAGGATGCCTTCCAGCAGGTTTTCCGGAATGGCGGCGCAGTTGACCGGGATAAACGGTTCTTTTTTTCTGGGACTGTGGTTGTGGATGGACTGGGCGAACAGCTCTTTTCCCGTGCCGGTTTCCCCGGAAATCATGATGGGCGAAGGCGAAGCCGCCGACATTCTGGCCATGCGGATGGCCGACCGCATTTGAGGATCCGCGGCAATGATGTCCCTGAAGGAAAACCGGGTGCCGTTGGACGATTTTTTTTCATTCGGCCGCCCGGGTGCGGCGGTCCGGGACAAAATCACCTGCTCGAGCAGTTGATATTCCTTTGAAAAGGTGATGGCACCGATCAATTTCCCGCTTTTGTATAGGGGGAACGCATTGGAAAGAATATTGCACACCCGGCCCAGACAGGTGCGGTAGACCATGGTTTCGTTGATGACCGGATCCCCGGTGGCCAGACAGCGCATGATCGGGCTGGTCTCCGGGGTCAGCTGATAAATATCCAGAAGGTTTTTCCCGACCGCATCCGACGGCGAAATATCATCGATCTGACCCTGGATCTGATTGAAAAAAATCACCTTCCCGGTGATATCGGCGATGACCACTCCCTCATGCATGGAAGACAGCACGCTGTAGATATCGATATCTTCAAAACTGATCCGTTCCATAGTTCCTGTTCAAAAAATCAAAGTTTTTTTGTAACTGAAATACCCCTTTTTGTATCAAGACATGCATGAATTTTAAAAAAAAAGCAAGCGCATAAAAAAATTTTTATATTTTGTGGGCCTGACCGGAACTCACCCGCACCGGCCAAAAACAGTATTTCCTTTTATGACCGGGTTTCTCCCCGGCATCACGGGTTTTCGTGATTTTCTGGCATAAAACCTGCTTATCCGGTTCAGTGAATTTTTATATGGGTTGATCGTCAATCATCAATAGCAAAGGATATTTCATGGGTTTTTTTGAATATTTCTCTCCCCGGGAAACCGAACAGATCCACGCCGCCACCATGACGGTGCTGGAAAAAACCGGCATGAACTTCAAGTATGAACCGGCCCTGGACCTGTTTAAAAAGGCGGGCTGCAAAGTGGACGGGGTCCGGGTTTTCTTCACCCGGAAATTTGTGGAGGAACAGATCCGTAAGGCCCCGGCCCGGTTCACACTTTACGCCAGAAATCCGGAAAAAAATGTGGAGATCGGCGGGGATAACATCGCGTTCATGCCCTGTTACGGCTCTCCGTTTGTCAACTGCCTGGACCACGGCCGAAGGCCCGGCACTCTGGAGGATTTCAAAAACTTTGCCAGACTGGCCTGTGCCATTCCCTATTTTGACATCACCGGCGGCATGATGGTGGAACCCAACGATATCCCGGTGGAGATCCGGAACGCGGAACGGATCTATGCCGCCATGACCCTTTCGGACAAACCGTTCATGGGGGCCGGCACCAACGGGCCGGATGCGGTGCAGACCCTGGACATGGCGTCCATGGTGTTCGGTTCCAGGGAGGAGATGGCGAAAAAACCGCCTTTTGTGTCTATTCTCACCAGCCTGACACCGCTGGGGTTTGACGACAAGATGTGTGCCGGCATCATGACCTATGCCGAGGCCGCCATGCCCCAGCTGATATCCTCTCTGTCCATTGCCGGGGCCACCACGCCCGTGACCATGGAAGGCACCCTGGTGGTCCAGAATGCGGAAGTGCTGGCCGGTATCTGCCTGGCCCAGCTGGTCAGAGAAGGTGCCCCCGTGATCTTTGCCGGCTCCTCATCCGCCGCGGCCATGCATTACGGCACCCTGAGCATCGGGGCCCCGGAAATGGCGGTAAACACGGCGGCCACGGCCCAGATGGGCCGGTTCTACAACCTGCCTTCCCGGGGGGGCGGGGCGTTGACCGATGCCAAGACCGTGGATGCCCAGGCCGGGTTCGAGTCCATGATGAGCTTGCAGATGGCGTGCCTGTCCGGTATCAATTTCGTATTGCACTCCGCCGGTATCCTGGAAGGATACATGACCGCGTCATACGAAAAATTCATGATCGATGCGGAAATGATGGGCATGTGCCGCCGCATCAAAAAAGGGGAGGAGATCATCCCGGAAAAACTGGCCGTGGATGTCATCGACCAGGTGGGCCCCGGCGGCGAATACCTCACCAACCGTCATACCTTCCAGTATTTCAAGTCCGAGCTGTACGCCCCCATGATGGAAGAACGCCGCAATTTCGATGCCTGGACCGCCAAAGGCAGCCTGTCCATGACCCAGCAGGCCAATGCCAGATACAAGGAGATCCTGGCCGGTTTCAAGGCCCCGGACATGGACCCCGGCATTCAAAAAGACCTGGACCGGTACATGGCAAAAATCCGGGGCAAATAATGGCCAGCAACACATGAAACGCTTGCAGAACTTTGAAAAAAAGGAAAACATCATGAGTGAGATTACCATACCCAGTCAATTCGGCACCATCACAGCCGATGCCGTTGTCATCGGCGGCGGCATCGTGGGGGCGGCCACCGCGTTCTGGCTGTCGAAAGCCGGCATCACCACCATTCTTCTGGAAAAAAGAGATGCCCTGTCCAGCCTCACCACGGCGGCCAGCGCCGAGTGTTTCAGAACCCAGTTCACTGAAAAACCCATGGCCGACCTGGCCCTGACCAGCGTGGAGATGTTTGAGAATTTCAGGGATGTCGTGGGCCTACCCCACATCGATATCCACGTGACCCAAAGGGGATACCTGTTTGTCACGGATGAGGAAGCCCAGCTGCCGGACCTGAAAAAAGCCGTGGACCGGTTCCATACCAACGGTGTGACCGGCGCGGAATTCATCGGCCAAGACGACCTGCACCGGCGGTTTCCGTTTCTGGCGCCCGAAGCAATCGGTGCCACATTCAATGAACGGGACGGATGGCTGTCCACCCATGAGGCCACCTACGGGTTCGCCAAAGGGGCAACGGGCGCCCGGTTTTTCATGAAAACCGAAGTTACCGGCATCCAGACCGACAGCCGGGGCGTGTGTGCCGTTCAAACCGACAAGGGCACCATCTCCACCCGGGTGGTGGTGAACTGCGCCGGCCCCTATGCCGGCATCATCGGAAAAATGGCGGGACTGGATCTGCCGGTCCGTACGGTCCGGCGCCAGAAAGCCTATATCAAGACCGATTATTCCGGTCTGCCGGCATCAGCTCCTTTTACCGTGGACCTGGTGAACCACGGGTACTGGCGCCCGGAAGCAGGGGGCCTTTTGTGCGCCTGGGTGGACCCGGATGAACCCGAATCCCCGCCTTCGGACGAGCTGCCCACGGACTGGGATTTTGCCGCGGAATCGATCCACCGGGTCTCCCGGCTCAACCCGTTCCTGGAAAAGGTGTCCGACAATCTCAAGGCCGATGATGTCAATGTGTCCGCCGGTCAGTATGTGTATACCCCGGATGACAAGCCGCTGATCGGGCCGTCCGGAACCGTGGAGGGATTTTATCTCAACTGCGGCTACTGGGCCGGGGTCATGCTGTCTCCCGGTGCGGGCAAGCGGATCGCCGACCTGGTCACCGGGAAGCTGGTCAACAAGGACAATCCGCTGCGGTATACCCGGTTTGCGGAAGGGGATTTTGAAAAAGGGGATACCTTTCTGAAATAACGCCATGCCCCGGCGGGGCAATCCAAACGCCTGTTGGCACGAGTCCGCCCCGGGCGGGGGATCTCACTGCCGGCCTGGAATCCTTGGGGGCTCCGACAGTCCGGCAGTGAGATCCCCCGCCCGGGGCTACCGCTGTACAAATGGGCAGCGGCCCGGTATTCACCACTGCCTACAACGACTAGTGCCGTGGGGCTCCTGCGGGTCGAATCCCATTCTGACGTGTTTGCTACAGGGAGTTGGGCATGCGAAGCGTCAAGAACGGCAAACTGTCTGAGGACATACCTGCCCGCAGTTTTTGCCGTTCAGCGAAGCATGCCCTTACTCCCTGTCAAACTCGGCAGAGGGTGAGACCCGCAGAAGCCCCACGGCACGGGTCCAATTCCTGCTGTGAAAAACAGTTGACACCCGGTTGAACAGCGGCTTATCTTAAAGGGTTGGATAATAAATAACTATAGGGAATCCATTGTGGAAAAAAAGATCTATGTCATCGCCTGTGCGGTGCTGGCCCGGGATATGAAAGAAGTGGCGAAGGAACAGGGCCTGGCACTGGAATATAAATTTCTGGAAGCCGGGCTGCATGAGAATCCCCACAAACTCAACCAGCAGGTCCAGGAGGCGGTGGACCGGATTGACAGCAAGGGAGACGCGGACCGGATCATTATCGGATACGGGGTCTGCGGCAAAGGCACCGTCGGACTGACCGCCCGGACCGCACCCCTGGTGCTCCCCAAAGTGCATGACTGCATCTCCCTGTTTCTGGGAGGCGATGCCGCCTACCGGGAACAGTTCAAACAATATCCCGGCACCTATTACCTGTCCGCCGGGTGGTGCGAGGAAAAAGCGGTACCGGTTTCCCAGCGGCGGGGCCGGGCCTGGTTCGGGGACCGGCAGCTGGTGTATGAGGATGTAAAAAAATCCCATGGCCGGACAGCAGCCGATCACACCTTTGCGTTTCTCAATTCCTGGCAGAAAAACTACCAGCGGGCTGCGTTCATCGAAACCCGGTCCGGGCAGGCCGCCAGATATGAACAGATGGCCAAGGAGATGGCCGATGAATATGGATGGCGGTTTGAACGGATCAAAGGGGACCAGGGCCTGATCCGCCGGATGCTGACCGTCACGGAATCCACCCCGGACATTCTGGTGGTGCCCCCCGGCCATACCATCACGTTTGATCCGGTGGGATCGACACTTTCCGCCAGCCCGGTGTGGGGCACGGGTGCCGGTGCTGCCGCACAGGAAACCGAATGTGTGGTCCCGTCTGACCGTCCGGACATGGACGCTGATCTGAAAATCCAGACCGGACTGGGCATCGATGCCGGCGGCACTTACACGGATGCCGTGGTCTATGATCTGGAGAGCCGCACCACCGGGTGCAAGGCCAAGGCCCTGACCACCAAGTGGGATTTCACCATCGGCATCGAGAACGCACTGTCCCGGCTGGACCCGGATCAGCTCAGCCAGGTGGCCCTGGTGGCCCTGTCCACCACCCTGGCCACCAACGCCATTGTGGAAAACGAAGGCCAGCCCGTGGGCATGCTGCTGATGCCGCCCCCGGGGCTGGACGAACACACCATTGCCTATTCCCCCAAAGCCGTGATCTCCGGCAGACTGGATATTGCCGGCCGGGAAAAGGCGCCCGTGGACCCGGACCAGGTTCGGCGGATCGCCGATGAGATGATGCACCGCCACGGGGTCACCGCCTTTGCCGTATCCGGCTATGCCGGGGCCGTGAATCCGGCCCACGAGCTGGCGGTGAAACAGATTCTGACCGACCATACCGGCCTGTTTGTCAGCTGCGGTCATGAACTGTCCGACACCCTGAATTTTGAAACCCGGGCCGTCACGGCCATGCTCAACGCCCGGATCATTCCCCGGCTCAAACACCTGCTCACGGACCTGGAACAGGTGCTGGAACGGTTTGATATCACGGCACCCATCGTAGTGATCAAAGGGGACGGCACCCTCATGGATGCGGCCATGGCAAAAAAACGGCCTGTGGAAACCATTCTTTCGGGACCGGCGGCGTCCGTGGCCGGTGCCCGGCACCTCACCGGCATAACCGATGCCCTGGTGGTGGACATGGGCGGCACCACCACGGACACGGCCGCGCTGAAACACAACCTGGTGCGCCTCAATGAAAAAGGCTCCCGGGTCGGGGGCCGCCGCACCCATGTTCAGGCTCTGGAGATCCGCACCACCGGTCTGGGCGGTGACAGCCGGATTCTTTTTGAAAAAGGGGAGTTTGTCATCGGTCCCGGCCGGGTGGCGCCGGTTGCCTGGCTGGCCGGCCACCGGTCCGGAACGGATGAGGCCCTGGAGTATATCAGACACCACCTGAACCGTTTCACCACAGCCACCCGGAAAATGCAGATCATCACCGCCACCGGATCAGTGAACCTGACGCATCTTGCGCCCATGGAAGAACAGGTACTGGCCCTGGTGTCCCGGCGGCCCTATTCCATTGAAGAACTGATCGTGACAACCGGGGTCCTCACGGAAGCGGGCCTGCCCCTGACCCGGCTGGAGGAACGGTTCGCCATCCAGCGGTGCGGCCTGACCTTCACCGACCTGCTGCATATCCAGGAGAAATTCACCCGGTGGGACCGGGAAGCGGCCCTGACCTATGCCGGATTCATGGCCCGGCTGGCCGGCATGGACCTGGAAAAGATGATCGATCGGCTCATGGACAAGGGAATCCGGCGCCTGACCCTGGAACTGCTCAAACGGCAGCTGGATGACGAGATCGATCCGGACGGACTGACTTCCTGCCCGGTTTGCCGGGCATTGATCGACAACCTCATGGCCGGGGGCAGCCCCGATTATCAGGTGCGCATCGATCTGAAGCGGCCGGTGATCGGCATCGGGGCACCCATCGGGTTTTTCCTGCCAAAAGCGGCCCGGGCCCTGGGTGCGGAAGCGATTCTGCCGGAAGACGCGGACGTGGCCAACGCCATCGGCGCCATCACCTCGGATGTGATGGTGCACCGCCAGATCCGCATCACGCCAGGCCACCAGGGCGGATTCATGGTGGAAGGCATTGCCGGGACCCGGCAGTTCAAAGAGTTTGAGGCCGCCGATGCCTTTGCCCGGGACACCCTGGTGGACAAGGTCCGGGATCTGGGACGGGCCGCCGGTACCTCCTGCCGCACCGTGACCCTGTCCATCCGGGACAAGGCCCCGAAAACCGCCTCAGGTGATCCCATCTTCATGGAGCGCGTGATCCAGGCCACCCTTACCGGCCCGCCGGACCGGGTGATCCGGAAAGCGGTTCCCGCATGAGCCGACCGCGTGTCCGGAAAAGCCGGGACAGCTACGGCCGGATCATCACTGCGGCCTGCTTTACTGTCCAGGCTGTGGGTATCGGCACCTATATCTCCTTTGGGGTGTTTTTCAATCCTTTGATGGAAGCGTTTGACTGGTCAAGGGGGGCCATTGCCGGCGCGTCATCCATTGCGTTTTTCATCGCCGGCCTGTTCGGCATGATGGTGGGCCGGCTCAACGACCGGTTCGGCCCCCGGGTGATCATGAGCGTTGCCGCCGTTTTCCTGGGACTGGGATTCGGCCTGGTCTCCAGGGCCGAGACCCTGCTCCAGCTCTATCTGGTATTTGGCCTGATCTTCGGGATCGGGCTGTCTGCCATCGATGTCATCGCCTTGAGCACCATTGCCCGGTGGTTTGCCGGAAACCGGGGAAAAATGACGGGTATCGTCAAGGTGGGGACCGGGGCCGGCCAGTTCTTCATCCCGATCCTGGCCAGTTTTCTCATTGCCGCCGCCGGATTCAAGACCGCTTTTGTCATCCTGGGATTCACGGCGTTTAGCCTGCTCATGATCATCGCCCAGTTCCTGTACCGGGACCCGGACCTCTACGATGCCGGCCGGACAGATCCGGCCGGTTCCATCCCTGCCGGTTCAGACGCCGTTGTCCGGCCGGTCCAGACTGCGGGCATCGATTACCGTCTGGCCCTGAAATCTCCCCGGCTGTGGCTGCTGTGCCTGTCCAACCTGCTGCTGGTGTTCTGCCTGATGAGCATCATGCTGCATATCGTCCCCTATGCCAGAGACATGGAAATCTCCCCGCACCGGGCCGCCGGCATCCTGGCCGCCATCGGGGCCGTGTCCATGGCCGGGCGGCTCTCCGGCGGCCTGCTCATCGATCACACCGGCAGCAAGCGGATCATGGTGATCAGTTTCATTCTGCTCCTCACGGCCCTGATCTGGCTCACCCGGGCCGACACCCTGTGGGAGCTGTATGCTTTCGCCGTCATTTACGGCATTGCCCACGGCGGGTTTTTCACGGCCATCTCGCCGATTGTGGCGGAGCTGTTCGGAATCCGGGCCCATGGCGGCCTGTTCGGCATTGTGGTGTGTTTCGGTACCACGGGAGGGGCAATCGGGCCTTTTGTCACCGGGTTGATGTTTGACCGGTTCCTGAACTACACGGCCGCATTTACCGCCCTGATACTGATTGCCGCCACCGCCTTTGTCCTGATGCTGTGCCTTGAAACAGACTTTCGGACCTGAGAACTGATGCCAACTAATCAATCCAGAAACGCATTGACATTGTTGAACACCCGCCGCACATCCTTTGACAGGCGTGATCCGGTACACCGTCTCAGGGTGTCCCCCCGCTGGCGGGCCGTGAATACGGCATCGATCTCCTGAAGCGGCTGAACCAGATTTTTTTTCAACGCTCTCAAAAAAAGCATGCCTGTCAGAAATACCGCCGATGCCATGAAAACAACGCCCCATGCCCCGGCATTGCCCAGCTGCTTCGCTTTCTGGTCCGCTCTGACCATGGCTTCCCGGTTGATTTCACCCAGAAGAAGAATGGCTTCCACGGTTCGGGTCTTTGCCGAAACCACTCCCTCAAATGCCGGACCATAATTCTGATCAATGGCAGCCAACGCGCCGGGTTCCGCCGCTTCCGTAATATTGTTCCGGGCATCTTTCAGGGCAGCGGCAAAGGATGCCTGTAATTCATCCGTATCCGCCGCAGATGGGACTGCTATCGCCAGCGCGGCCAGCATGGTCTCACACGCCTGCAAAGACCGCTCATTCTGATCGATGATCACCTCGATGGCCGGGGCCATTCGAATGAATACCCAGATGGAGCCGAATGCCATCAGCAGGTTCAATCCGATCAAAATCCATGCTCCCAGCCTCACTGTCTGTGCCAGCCGCATCTCAGACTCCTTTGATCAGTTTGGGAATGGCGGACTCACTGGAAACGATGATCAGGTTGTCATTCTCCTGGAGCGGGTCCCCGGGAGAAGGCTGATGAACCTTTCCTTCGGGCCCTCTCCGGATCCCCACCACCATCACACCGAAACGCCGGGGCAGTGCCAGATCGATCAGGGTTTTGCCGACCATGGACGGCTGGATGCAGATCTCGGTCAGGTGCAGATCTTCCCCCAGGTTGGTGTCGGCGATGACGTGCCGGTACAACAGCCGGTTGGCAAACCGCTTTCCGAATTCCTGTTCCGGATTGACGATCTGGTGAGCCCCCACCAGCTTTAAAATTCGCTGGTGCATGGTGTCATTGGCCCGGGAGATGACCAGCGGCGCCCCCATCTGCCTGAGCAGCACGGTACAGATAATGGAAGCTTCTCTGGAATCATCCCCGATGGCGCACACGGCGGAATCCCTTTTTCCCGGTTCAAGCCCGGCCAGCTCCGCTTCATCCGTGGCATCCAGCACAATGGCTTCAGCAACGAAATCAGCGGCTTCCTCCACCAGGGTTTTATTGATATCCACAGCCAGGACCTCGGCCCCCCTTTCGGACAGGGTTCTGGCCAAAGACATGCCGAAATGGCCGAGTCCGATAATCAGAATCTGCTGGGTCATGGGTTGGTTCCTTTTTCAGGTTAAAAAAATCTTTGCATCCGGGCAGCGGGACTCCGATGGCGTTTGTCCGTCATTTAACAGCATGAACAGTGTCACAGGTCCGATGCGGCCGCAGAACATGGCAATGATCACGATCATCTTACCCATTTCATCCAGAAGTCCTGTGGCGCCGGTGGAAAGGCCCACCGTGCCCAATGCGGATGTGGCCTCGAAAATGAGATCTCTGACAGATATCTGCGGCTGTGTCACCTCCAGCATCAGCACCACCCCGAACCACAGCAGTGCTCCGGCTCCCACAATGGTCACGGCCCGGAAAACAGTCAAAGCACTGATGCGCCGGTGCTGCAGGATCACTTCTTTGCGGTTGGTGACACTGGCAAAAAAGGTCATGGCCAGAACCCCCATGGTGGTGGTTTTGACCCCGCCGGCAGTTCCGCCCGGGCTGCCGCCGATGAACATGAGCGCAATCATGAGCAGAAACGTGGGATTGGCGATGGCAGAGATGTCCAGCGAGTTGAATCCGGCGGTGCGCAGTGTCACCGACTGAAACCAGGCGTTCTGAATTTTATCTGAAAACGGCATCCCCGCCAGCAGTCCTTCCCATTCAAAGGCCAGGATAAACACGGTACCTGAAATCAGCAGGACCCCGCTGACGGTCAGGGCGATCCGGGCCGGAATCGGCACCTGTCTGCCGGCCAGCCATTTCGGAATCACCAGACTGGTGGCCGGTGCCATGCCGCCGACAATGATCAGCAGCGCCACCGTATGAAGCACAAAAGGCGTTGTGTGGTAGGCCATCAGGCTGTCACTCTGGAGGGCGAACCCGGCATTGCAGAAAGCGGAAACCGCAGTAAAAACGCCCCGCCACACGGCCTGGCCCCCGGTATCACCACAACTGTAAAACAGACCGCTCAGCAGCACCGCCCCCAGACATTCAGCCGCAAAGGTGAATTTGAGGATGGTCACCAGTGAGCGCACCAGGTCTTTATGGCTGGTATCTGCCATGGATGCCAGCACCCGTTCATGCCTGAGGCTCAAACGCCGGCCCATGGCATGTAACGCCACCGTGGTGATGCCCATGATGCCCAGCCCCCCCAGCTGGATCAACAGCAGGATGAAGAACTGGCCGATTCCGGAAAAATCATTCGGGGTGTCCAGGACGATCAATCCGGTGACACAAACCGCACTGACCGCCGTAAATGCCGCGTCGATAAAACCGATGGCCCTGTTATCCGCTGCCACCGGCAGAGACAGCAGCAGGGTTCCTGTGGCACACAGCCCCAGAAACGTCACCACCAGGACCCGGGCCGGGTGAGTGAGGAAAATCTCCCACAAAGGTTTCTGGGTCTCAACCAGGGTCTTCCGGACGGCAGCCCCCTGAACCTCAAAGTCCGCCAGCAGGAACAGGGTACTGATCAACAACACCGTGGCGCTCAATGCAAAAAAGGGACTGGCTGCGATATGAGGCACCGCAGACAGATACGCCCCTGCTGCGCCTGCCAATCCCAGAATTCTGCCGGCACGGGGGTTTCGAAACAGTGTCAGCGCACATAAAAAAATGGAGAGCCCCGCTGCCACGGCAATCATTAACCGCCGGAAAGGCGGGTCGCCGATATCCGCTTTTCCGTCAAACAACAAAAGCAGCGGCAACAGGGACACCGCCAGCAAAAAGACTTGCAGGGCGATGCGCGGAATGGATGTGCGTGACATCATCGCTATTATACTTGGGCGATACGTAAGAAATGCAGGGGCGGACCGCGACGGCCGCCCCTCATTCATCCCCTACAGGATAATATTGAGGATCCGGCGCAGCGGCTCGGCCGCGCCCCAGAGCAGCTGATCCCCCACGGAAAACGCCGTGAGATAGTCCTGTCCCAGCGTCATTTTCCGGATCCGGCCCACCGGCACGGTCAACGTGCCGGTGACCGCCGCCGGGGTCAGGTCGGTGACGGTCTGGTCTTTGGTGTTGGGGATCACTTTGATCCAGTCGTTGTTGGATGCCAGCATGGCTTCGATATCGGCCAGAGGCACATCTTTTTTCAGCTTGATGGTGAACGCCTGGCTGTGACACCGCATGGCCCCGATTCTGACACACTGGCCGTCAACGGGCACGGGATTGCCGGACCGGCCCAGGATTTTGTTGGTTTCCACAAACCCCTTCCATTCCTCCCGGGTCTGGCCGTTTTCCATGGCCCGGTCGATCCAGGGAATCAGGCTGGCCCCCAGGGGCACGCCCCAGCTGGCTGTGGGAAATTCACCTGAGCGCAGGGTGTCCGTGACCTTCCGGTCCAGATCCAGGATGGCGGACGCCGGATCGTCCAGAATCGGGGCCGCCGCATCACCGATGGTCCGCATCTGGGCCACCAGTTCGGTCATGTTCTTGGCACCGGCGCCTGATGCGGCCTGGTAGGTCATGGAGGTGAGCCATTCCACCAGATCGTTTTCAAACAGCCCGCCCAGGGCCATGAGCATCAGGGATACGGTGCAGTTGCCGCCGATATAATTTCTGATGCCCCGGTTCAGTGCATCGTCGATCACCTTCCGGTTCACCGGATCCAGCACGATGACGCTGTCGTCAGCCATGCGAAGGGTGGAAGCCGCATCGATCCAGAACCCTTTCCACCCGTTCCGGGTCAGTTTCGGGCGCACCGCTTCGGTATAGCTTCCCCCCTGGCAGGAGATGATGATCTCCATTTCCATGAGCGCGTCGATATCATGGGCGTCGATCAGGGCCGGGGCCTCCTTTCCCACATCCGGGGCTTTCTGTCCGGCCTGGGAGGTGGTGAAAAAAACCGGGGTGATCCTGTCAAAATCATTTTGTGCCATCATCCGTTCCATGAGCACGGAACCGACCATGCCCCGCCATCCCACCAGTCCTGTTTTTTTCATTTGTCCTTTCCTCCAAAAAAATTGATGAAACTTTTTTTATATCCGCTTTTCAACCCGGATGCCAGTCCTGAATTGACATCATAGAAAAAAATTTCCGCTTCAGGAGCGGAACAGATCAGGGAAGGTTACCGGATCAGATCATACAGCAAACGAATTTCCGCTTCCCACAGCGTGTCATCCGGGGTTTCCAGCACCAGGGGCATGTTATCGAACCGGGCATCGTTCATGATGAATTCAAAGGGTGCCAGGCCCAGTTCGCCGTTGCCGATGCTTGCATGCCGGTCCACCCTGGCGTTGAAATCCTTTTTGGAATCGTTGAGATGCAGGGCCGAAAGAAATTTCAGGCCGATGATCCGGTCAAATTCCTCCATGGTTTTCTCGAAAGCCGCAGCGGTTCGGATATCGTACCCGGCCCCGTGCAGATGACAGGTGTCCAGACAGACCCCCACCCGGGTTTTATCGGAGACCTGGTCGATGATCCGGGCCAGGTGGTCGAACCGAAACCCCAGATTGGTACCCTGGCCGGCGGTGTTCTCGATCACGGCCGTCACCCCGGCCGTCCTTTCCAGGGCCAGATCGATGGATCGGGCGATGCGGTCCAGGCACTGTTCCGGTGACAGTTTGTTCAGGTGGCTGCCCGGGTGAAAGTTCAGATATCTCAGGCCCAGCTGTGCACACCGTTCCATCTCCTCGCAAAAAGCGGTGCGTGATTTTTCCAGGCCGGCCGGATCCGGATGTCCCAGGTTGATGAGATAGTTGTCATGGGGAAGAATGACCGATGAATCAAACCCATACTGCCGGCACCGGTCCCTGAATCCGGAGATATTCTCGTCCCTCAGGGGTGGAGATGTCCAGCGCCGCTGGTTTCGGGTGAACATGGCAAAGGCGGTGGCACCGATCTTTTTGGCGTTGGCCGGCGCGTTTTCCACCCCGCCGCTGATGCTCACATGGGCCCCGATGTATTTCATTTTTTTTGTGTCTCCCGTCATGGTCGTCCTTGTTGACAATGGGGTATATCGGTGCCATATATTAAGGCAGAATCTCTTTGGGGTAAATTATTTTTTCATTCACTGATCCGGCGGAAGCTCCCCATACGCTCCGGCAGCGGATCAGGCAGTAAAAAGGACTTAAAATGACACCACTGAGGCATCGTCTTCACTCAATAATCCACATCATCCTCCTGGTCAGTCTGACAGCGGCAACTGCGGCTGCCGGAGACTGGAAACCGGTTTCTCTGTCCCGGGGGCAGAAGGTCTATGCCCCGGTCTACTCCCATATCTACATCGGTGACAGGGAACGCCCGTTTCTGCTGGCCGTGACCCTGAGCATCCGGAACACGGATCCGGATGATGCGATTACCATCACCAGGGTCACCTATTTCAATTCAAAAGGAAAAGTCCTGGAAGAATACCTGAAAGAGCCGGTCACCCTGGAAGGCATGTCCGCCACACGCTTTGTGGTTCATGAATCGGACAAGGCCGGAGGATCCGGGGCCAGCTTTCTGGTGGAATGGGAAGCCGCCAGCGCCGTGACTCCGCCTGTCATCGAAACGGTGATGATCGGGGCTCAGACCCAGCAGGGCATCTCGTTCACCTCCCGGGGACAGGTGATTGAAGAAAAACAACCCGGCAGTTAACCAGGCGGTCAGCAGGCATCCGGGTCTGAGACTTTCTGCAGTTTCTGCAGATTTTCCGGCTTTCCCAGGGCGATGAACAGATCTCCGGCCCCGATCACGGTGTCCGGGCCCGGATTGAACACCATGTCTCCGGACGGCTTTTTGATTCCGACAATGAGAATGTCAAACCGGGGGCGGATTCCGGAGTCCTTGACCATTTTCCCCACCAGTTCGGAACGCTCTGAAACGGGCAGTTCCTCCATCTGAAGGTTGATACCCCCCCGGATGGCCAGATCCATGAGGCTGGTGGCCGTGGGCCTGAGCACACTTTGAACCAGACGCATGCCCCCGATACTGTATGGCATGAAAACCCGTTCCGCTCCGGCCTGTTTCAGCCGCGACACATGAGATTCCGTGTCGGTTCTCGCCACGATGGTGATATCCGGATTCAGCTGCCGGGACGTCAGGGTGACAAACACGTTGGCCGCATCCTCAGCCAGGGCCGTGATCAGGCATTTTGCCTTTTTCAAACCGGCGGAGAGAAGCACCTCATCCATGGTGGCATCCCCGGCGATAAACAGCATTTTATGTTTCTCCAGCTGTTCCAGGGCCTTTGGATTCCTTTCGATGGCTACCACGTCATATCCCTCTTTTTTGATCCCCTGTGCCACCACCCGGCCGATTCTGCCGTATCCGCAAACAATGTAATGGCCGTCGAGTTCATCGATGATTTTCTGCACCCTGCGCCTCCCGAGAATATTTTGAAACTTGCCTTCCACAAACATCTGGGCCAGTGATCCCCCCAGATAAAAAAACGCGCCCACCCCGCCGAATATCACCAGCATGGTCATGACCCGGGAAATGTCGGACAGGGGCCGCACTTCCATGAACCCGACCGTGGAAAGGGTAATGATCACCATGTACACACTTTCGATGAAACTCCACCCTTCCAGCGCCATATAGCCGGATGTGCCAAACAGGATCACCAGAAAAATGAAAAAACTGCCCATGACAATGGACCAGCCAAAAGGATATTCCGTGCGCATCTGCAACCGGAACCCTTTGAGCTTTTTCAGCAGATTCATCCACATCCTCCCTGCGGTTCATGACGCCGGTTGATTCAAGGTGCGTTTACCATAGATGGTGGCAAACCGATAGTCAAGTCATTACAGATATCTGTCATATCTCATTAAATATTTACACTCGTGAACAACTACTGGCATATTTTTTTCTTCCATGTTAATACGTATCCAGTATCTTCAGGTTAGGGCAGATCCATATACCTGCATATCGGTTTTTTCGGATCACACTACAAACAGGAATCAAGAACGGACCGGAGTGTTTCATGCTGAATTTCGACAACGCCTTTTCTCGGGTCGGCAACAGCGCTCATCCCCATGCCTGTATCATTTTTGATGACTTACACAGTTATCGAACCATCGCTTCAAAATACATTCTTGAAGGGCTGAACAAAAACGAAAAATGTGTCATGGCGGTGGATGAATACAATCCGGCCATGATTGCCGAGGATTTTCTGGCCACCGGCGAAGACATGGACGTGTATATCAAAGAAAACCGGCTGGTCATTGTCAATGTCAAAGAATCCTACGCCGGCAACGGCGGATTTGATCCGGATCAGACCGTAAAAATCTGGCAGAAATCCTGCCGGAATGCGGTGGAACATGGATATGACGCGCTGCGGGTGGTGGGAGAAGCCACCTTTTCCCTGGGCGGTCCGGAACTGGCCGACAAACTGATCTACTATGAAAACATCATCAATCAGGTCCTGTTTCCGGAGTTCCCCTTCAAATCTTTGTGTGTCTACAACAAGACCCTGTATCCGCCTGAAATCATCAAAGCCGCCATCAGCGCCCACCCCATCCTGTTTCACAACCAAGACCTGTTTCTGGAAAATATCTATTATGTGCCGCCGCACATACATTTCGAAAAACACAAGGTCAGGGATGAAATCGAAATCTGGCTGGCAAATATCAAACGGAATGACCAAAATATCCATGCACGGAAAATGGAAATCATCCGCACCCTTTCCCAACGGATTGCCCATGATTTCAACAACCTGCTGCTGCCCATCACCGGCATGGCCGAACTGCTGATGGAGGAACTGCCTGAAGACAGCGAGCTGTATGAAAATGCCCACGAGATTTTGAGTGCGGGCCAGAAAGGCAGCGTTCTGGTCAATGAAATCATGTCCCTGGGTTCCCGCACCGGTTATTGAAAAACAATCGGTCAGGGATTTGAATGAACCCCTGACCGATAATTCTTTCTTCGTCCGGCACGCTTCAGGACAAAGAATCCCAGAACTTTCGGCTCTGCTCGGTCATGGTGGGTTTCCGGCCTGCTGAATCGCCGGGCCCGGAGAAACTTGACGGCCCGGCACCGGTCAACCGCCGGATCCGCTCCTCCAGGGGCGGGTGGGTGGAGAACAGGTTGGCAAACTGCTTGCCGGACAGGGGATTGACAATGAACATGTGGGCCGTGGACGGGTTGGCATTCACGGCCACGCCCCGGCGGGTATATTCCCCGAGTTTGTTCAGGGCCGAGGCCAGCCCGCCGGGCCGGCCCGTTACCTGGGCTGCCGTGGCATCGGCCAGGTATTCCCTGGACCGGGACACGGCCATCTGCACCATCATGGCCGCCAGCGGCGCCAGGATGGACAGGATGATGACCCCCACGATTCCGGGGCCGCCTTCTTCACTGTCTCTGCCCCCGAAAATGGCGGAAAACCGGGCCATGGACGCCACGAACATGATGGCCCCGGCCAGGGTGGCCACAATGGTGGAAATCAGGATGTCCCGGTTCTTGATATGGCCCAGCTCATGGGCCAGGACCCCTTCCAGCTCCTCCTGGTCCATCAGGCGCAGCAGCCCTTCCGTCACCGCCACCACCCCGTGTTCCGGATCCCGGCCCGTGGCAAAGGCATTGGGAGCCTGTTCGGGAATCACATACAGTCTGGGCATGGGCAGTCCGGCCCGCTGGGCCAGTCTTGCCACAGTATCATGCAGCCCCGGTGCCTGGGACCGCTCCAGGGGCTGGGCCCGGTACATCTTCAGCACAATGGTGTGGGACTGCCAGTAGGAAAAAAAGTTCATGGCCAAAGCGATGACCAGGGCGATCACCATGCCGGTCTGTCCGCCAAGGGCATACCCCAGCACCAGAAACAACCCGGTCATTGCGGTCAGCAGAAAAACGGTCTTTATGTGGTTTCCCATAGGTTTCCTCTTAAGATATGGTTTGAACACCGTCATTTTTTAACCCGAAAGATAAGACTCTTCCCCCCGAAATCAAGGGGGTTTCCACCAGTTTGCAACCCCGGCAGTCCTGATTTTAACCGGAGTTTAACACCCGGGTAATCATTTTCTCACAAAAAACCAGGTAGAATCGCCTTCCATGACACAGACTTCCAGACAACGATGGATGCAGCTGCTGGCGGAAGCAGAGGTGGAGGATCTCAAAATGGCTTTTGATGGCCTTGCCACACCGGTTGCCAGCACCTTTCTGATCAAACCTGAAACCGGGATGGTCATGGTTCAGGGCAAGGCGGACGGGACCGGCACCGCTTTCTGCATCGGAGAGATGACCGTCACCCGGTGCATGGTGCAGATCATGGATCAAATCCAGGGCTATGCCATGGTGCCGGGCAGTGACCATGATCATGCGCGCCTGGCGGCCCTGTTTGACGCCCTGCTCCAGGTCCCGGCATTTCATGCCCCCCTGATGACCACCCTGATCCGGAATCTGGAAACCAAAGAAAGTCAGAAACGCGAGACACTGGCCAGAGACGTGGCAGACACCACGGTTGAATTTTTTACCCTGACCTGCGGAGAATGACGGTTATGACCCCGCTGATGAAAGGATTTGATTCCGAAGTGTTTGACAGCCAGGCCGTGTTCCGGCACCTGCTCAATGCCATGGCGTATCCCGGCACCATCTCCGGTACGGGCATCCCCCTGGCCTGCCTGGAACGGATCCACCCTTGCACCGGGGCCCTGCTGCTCACACTCATGGATTTTGAAACCCCTTTCTGGACCGACCTGGCACCGGATTCTCCCGAAGTCCGGTGGCTGAAGTTTCACACCGGCGCGCCCGGTACCCTTGATCCGTTTGAAGCCTCATTCGCCCTGATCACAGACCCTTCCCCCTCCATTGAATTGAACCGGTTCAACCCGGGCACGGTGGTCTCTCCGGACCGGTCCACCACCCTGGTGATCCAGACGCAAGGCATGGCGGAAGGGGATCATTTGCGGCTCACCGGCCCCGGCATTCCGAAACAGACCGGCCTGACCTTCACGGGCATTGCACCGGATTTCTGGGAACACCGGACCCTGGCCAACCAGACATCTCCCACGGGCATTGACATGATCTTTGTCCACAAGGACCGGTTCTGCGCCCTGCCCCGAACCACCCAAACGGAGATTTCCTGATGTATGTGGCGGTCAAAGGCGGTGAAAAAGCCGTCAGAAACTCCCAGAAACTGGTGGCCAAAAAACGCCGGGGGGATACCCGGGTGTCTGAACTGTCCACGGAACAGATCAGGCATCAGCTGGGACTGGGCGTGGACCGGGTCATGGCGGAAGGGTCTTTGTATGATGAAACTGCGGCGGCCACGGCCATTCAGCAGGCCCAGGGGGACCTGACCGAAGCGGTGTTCCTGGTGCGGGCTTTCCGCACCACCCTGAAACGATTCGGCACCAGCCGGTCCGTGGACACCACGGAAATGACCGCTTTCCGGCGGGTCTCCGGCATTTACAAAGATATTCCGGGGGGCCAGATTTTAGGCCCCACCTACGACTATACCCACCGGCTCATTGACACCGGCCCGGCCCCTGATGAGAATGGAACCGGAGCGGATTCCGAAAAACATCCAGCCGATTCAGGCGACCGCCGGCACCCGGCACCCGGCATGTCAGTGCCTGCCGGCCGGCAAATCCAGGACCGGAACCTACCCCTTTTGCCGGACAGACTGACCCGGGTCATGGATATCCTGAAAAAACAGGGCCTGGTTTCCGAAGACCTGTGTTCCCTTGCCCCGGAAACCGGCCGGAACACGGGGGAGGACCTGACCCGCCAGCCCCTGTCTTTTCCCGTGTCCAGAACCCTTCGGCTCCAAGGACTGGCCCGGGGGGACGAGGGATTCCTGCTGGGTTCGGCTTATTCGCTGCAGCGGGGGTTCGGCCTGGACCGGCATCCGTTTCTGGGAGAACTCAAGGTGGGGGTTGCCACGGTCTGTTTCACCCCGCCGGAACTGGGATTCGAGATCTGCATCGGCCGGATCCGGCTGACGGAATGCGTCATGGTCAGCCGGCAGGATGATGCCCAAGGCAGGGCCGCCGGATTTGATACCGGGTACGGCCTGGTATTCGGCCAGAATGAGCGCAAAGCCATGTCCATGTCCCTTCTGGACCGCTCGCTTTCCGACAGTGACAAAAACGCGGATGCCGCCGCCGGCAAAGCGGTATACCCGGCCCAGGACCCGGAATTCATCCTGTCCCACTGCGACAGCGTGGAATCCTCCGGGTTTGTCCAGCACCTCAAACTGCCCCATTATGTGGACTTTCAATCGGAACTGGTATTCATCCGCAGCCGGGGCAATGACCCGGCGCCGGCCAAAGGAGAGGACTGATGCCGGTATCCTACAATTTCGCCTACCTGGATGAACAGTCCAAGAAAATGATCCGCCGCACCATCCTGAAGGCCCTGGCCATCCCCGGGTTCCAGGTGCCGTTCGGGGGCCGGGAGATGCCGTTGCCCTATGGGTGGGGCACGGGCGGGATCCAGCTGACCGCGTCGGTGATCGGCCCGGACGACCGGCTCAAAGTGATCGACCAGGGATCCGATGACACGGTGAACGCCATCAGCATCAAACAGTTTTTCTGGAAAACCGCAGGGATCACCGTCACCGAAAACACGGAAACGGCCACCATTATCCAGACCCGGCACCGGATACCGGAAACCCCGCTGAAAAAGGGACAGATCATGGTGTTCCAGGTCCCCATCCCGGAACCGTTGCAGTTCATCGAACCCAAACGGCCCCAGACCCTGAAAATGCACGGATACGAGGAATACGGCAGTATGCATGTCAAGCTGTATGAAGATATCGCCCGATTCGGCCGCATCGCCACGGCATTCGACTATCCGGTGCGGGTCCACGAGCGGTACCTGATGAGCCCGTCTCCCATTCCCAAGTACGACAACCCCAAACTGCACCGGTCCCCGGCGGTTCACCTGTTCGGCGCAGGCCGGGAAAAGCGCATCTATGCCGTCCCCCCCTACACCGACGTGGTGAGCCTGGATTTTGAGGACCATCCCTTTGAACTGGAACAATGGGAAGGGGCCTGTGCGGTCTGCGGGTCCACCCAAAGCTTTCTGGATGAAATCATCATCGATGACAGCGGCACCCGGGTGCTGATCTGTTCAGACACGGAATTCTGCCGGAAAAACGCCGGGAGATCCCGGTCATGACGTCTGCCGCCGATCTCACCCCCCCGCCCCTGCTGAAAGTGGCCCACCTGTGCAAATTTTTCGGCCGGCACATGGGGTGCCATGACATCAGTTTCGAGGTCTGCCCCGGAGAGGTGATCGGCGTGGTCGGGGAATCCGGGTCGGGCAAGTCCACGCTTCTCAACTGCATTGCGGGCCGGCTCAAGCCCTCCAACGGATCGGTCTGGTTCCGGACCCCTGACGGCATGGAGGACCTGTGCCGGTGCGATGAAGCAAGAATGCGCCGGATCATCCGGACCAGGACCGGGTATGTGACCCAGCATGCGGCCCAGGGACTGAAAATGCACATCAGTGCCGGCGGCAACATCGGGGAAAAACTCATGGCCGCCGGCACCCGCCATTATGGAAAAATCCGGGAAGCGGCGTTGATGTGGCTGGACAAAGTGGAGATCGACCCCGGCCGCATCGATGACCTGCCGTCCACCTTTTCCGGGGGCATGCAGCAGCGGCTCCAGATTGCGGCCAACCTGGTGACGGCCCCTGAAATCCTGCTCATGGACGAACCCACGTCCGGGCTGGATGTATCCGTCCAGGCAAGGCTGATCGATGTCTTGCGCAAACTGGTGTTCAGCCTGAACCTGTCCATGATCCTGGTCACCCATGACCTGGCCGTGGCCCGGCTGCTGTGCCACCGGCTTTACGTGATGAAGCAGGGGGAGATCGTAGAATCCGGGCTCAGCGACCAGATCCTGGATGATCCCAGGGAGCCCTATACCCAGCTGCTGGTGTCTTCCGTACTCAAACCATGAAGGATCACCCAATGCCCATCAACCAAGACACCCCAGAAAACCTAAACTCCCCAAAAAACCCGGACACCCCATCCTGGATCCTGAATCTGGAACATATTGAAAAGGAGTTTGTGTTTCATCACCAGCAGGGCACCCGGATGAGGGTATTCAATGGCTTTTCCCACCGATTTTATCCGGGAAACGCCGTCATTTTGTCCGGCCCGTCCGGCTCAGGAAAATCCACTTTGCTGCGCATGATTTACGGCACCTACAAAACCGAATCCGGCCATATATGGGTCACCCATCAGGGCCGTGTGAAGGATATTGCAGGGGCGTCCCCGGCCCTGATCTATGCGCTGCGCCGGAACACCATCGGGTATGTGAGCCAGTTTCTGCGGGTGGTGCCCCGGGTGTCAGCCCTGGACACGGTCATCGAACCGCTGCTGGCCCGGGGCGTGCCGCTGGAGCAGGCGGCCGGTGCCGGCCGGACCCTGCTGGAACGGCTGCACATCCCGTCCACCATGTGGCATTTGTCCGCCACCACCTTTTCCGGCGGAGAACAGCAGCGCATCAACCTGGCCCGGGGATTCATCGCCCCCTATCCCATTCTGCTGCTGGATGAACCCACCGCATCCCTGGACCTGAAAAACCGGGAAACCGTGATCCAGCTGATCATGGAAGCGCTGAACAACAACACCTGCGTCATCGGGGTGTTTCACGATCCTGCGGATCACCGGTCCTTTGCCGATCAGGTGATCGACCTGTCAACGCAATCCTGTCAGGAGACTTTGCCGTCATGATCTCAAAAAAACTGATCCTGGGAGGCCCCCTGTTTGACGGGGTTTCCATGTTCTCCCGGGGAACGGTCCTGATTGAAGACCGAAAAATCACTGCCGTTTTTGACGATACCATCCATATGATCAACGCTACCGTGATCGACGTTAAGGGCCGGCTCATCATGCCCGGCCTGGTGGACCTGCATTCCGACAGCCTGGAACGGAGCATCGAAAAACGCAAAGGCGTGTTTTTCGACATCGATTTCGCCGTCCTGAACCTGGACCGCCAGGCTGCGGCCTGCGGCATCACCACCTTCTGCCATGCCGTCAGTTTTGACGACAACGAGCTGGGGCTGCGCTCCCCTGAAGAGGCGGAACACTGCGTCCGGACCATCAAGGCGTTCAACGACTCGCCCCAGGCCCTGGTGAAGCACCAGGTCCATATCCGGTACGAGGTGGGGTCTGAACGCAGCTTCCATATCGTGACCCGCCTGGTGGAAGAGGGGCTGGTGGACCTGTTCTCCATCATGGACCACACCCCGGGCCAGGGACAGTTCAAATCCATGACCGCCTATGTCCGGTATCTGGCTTGTGAACACCAGGTCCCGGAACACCAGATCATTGAAAAAGCCAGGCAGAAACAGGCCGGCAACGTTCGGGACTGGGAACTGGTGAGTGCCCTGGCCCGCATCGTTGGCAGCGCCGGCATTCCCATGCTCAGCCATGATGACGACACCATTGAAAAGATCAATCTTATTCAGACACTGGGCATCGGGGCCTGTGAATTCCCCATCACCCTGGAAGCGGCCCTGAAGGCCGGAGACGCAGGGCTGCACATTTTCATGGGGGCCCCCAACCTGGTGCGGGACCAGTCCACCAGCGGCAGTCTCAAAGCGTCGGATGTGCTCAGGCAGGACCTGTGCACCGGCCTGGTGTCCGACTATTACCCGGAATCCCTGCTCCAGGCCGCGCTTATGGCAGAAAAACACACGGGATCTCCGGCATCGGCCCTCAGGCAGGTGACGGCCGGTCCCGGGGATTATCTGTGCGCCCGGGACCGGCCCGGCCGATTGACACCCGGCGCGGATGCAGATATCATCATTGTGGACCAGACCCATACCTGGGCCCATATCACCCACAGCCTGGTGAAGGGCCGTACCGTTTTCAACACCCAGCTTCATGAGGCAATGGCATGACCATCATCGGCGCAAGCATCGACCCGGTCCGCATCGACGGATCCCTTTCTCTTCTGGAACAGGATTTACACACCTATCAAGCCATCGGCCTCAAAGCCGTGGAACTGCCGGTTCACGGGCTGGATGCCATTTTCAACGGCACCCTGAACCCGGACAGGACCCGGCAGGTGATGGCCCTGCTGTCAGATTTTGATTTTTCTTATTCCATCCATTCCCCCAACCCCGTGAACCTGATGGACACGCGGGATCCGGGCCTGCACAAGGCCGTGCTACTGGCTTCCCTGGAATTTGCCCGGCAGATTCACGCCGGCGTGGTGGTGGTGCACAGCGGCCGGTTCATTTCGGAAGAAGACTTCAACGTGACCCCGGCCCGGTCCCTGACCGTTTCCGAACAGACCCGGATGCTGGAAAACGAGGCCCGGCGGCTGCAGGAAATCGCGGGACAGTATCCGGACATCCGGATCGCTCTGGAAAACGCCCGGCCCTACCTGAGCCAGAGCCCATACACCTATGCGGAGCGCCTCGAACCCCTGAAAGATCAGATCCTGCGGGTCAATCGGGACAACGTGAAAATCAACCTGGATTTCGGCCACCTGTTCATGGCCTCCCGGTTCTACCAGTTTGATCCCGTGGCCGCCGTGGGGCCTGTCAAGGACCTGGTGGTCCACACCCATGTGCATGACAATTTCGGGGGCGTGGTCCACCACTGGGAAAAACAGCAGACCCATCAGCTGCCCTTTGGCAGAGGCGATTCCCACATGCCTGTGGGATTCGGAAAAATCCCCATCCAGGCGATCCTGAACCTGCTGCTGCCGGATTACGACGGGCTGTTGATCATGGAGCTGAGAAGCCGGTATCTGCCCGACACCAAAACCTCCCTGGACAACCTGTCCGCAATGATCAAGGCCTGTGGGGCGAAACAATGACCATCGATCCATGAAAAATAAAAAATACATCAGGACAGGACTCCCCGGCTTCATATCCCGGTATTTTTACACCCCCTGGAGGACATATGAAAAAAGTGTTGTTCATCTGCGGTCACAACAGCGGCAGAAGCCAGATGGCCGAAGCTCTGCTTTCAAAAATGGGCGGCTCCGAATTTACCGTCAAGAGTGCGGGACTTCAGCCGGCGAATGCCGTCAACCCGCTGGTAAAGGAAGTGATGCAGGAACTGGGAATCGATATGGCCGGTCAAACCCCCAAGTCCGCCTTTGACCTGTTCAAGTCCGGGGAGCTGTTCACCCATGTGATCACGGTCTGTGACAAGGAAACCGATGACAACTGCCCCATTTATCCAGGCATCCAGAGGCGCGAGAACTGGCCCTTTCCAGATCCGGAAAAACTGGCGGGCACCCATGAAGAAAAGCTGACAGAACTCCGGAAAATCAGGGATGATATCAAGAATCGGATTGCGGAATATTTTGGCGTGGATGATTACTCGTAATCCGATTTCAGCTATCTTGATCTTCATCCAATATGTCTTGGATCCTGAATCGGCAGTTTCTATGCGACAAGATCAGCCTCTCCCAATATTCCTTCATTACATTTTTCTAAAGCGCAACAGATGCCGGATATCTTGACAATCCATTTGACATGCGGGTAAACATGCTCTATTCTCATTTAATAAATATACCACATATATTTGGAGAAATTTATGGCCCAGCTCCATTGTTATGTCCCGGATGACATTGCAGATCTTTTCAGAAAAAAGGCTGAGAAAGCACGCCTTTCCACATCGAAATATCTGGCCCTTCTTGTAAAAAAGGAGACCAGTGAAAAATGGCCGGATCACTATTTCGATCTGGTGGGGTCATGGGAAGGAGAGCCTCTCCAGCGCCCGGAATCATTGGATTATGAAAAAAGAGAGGGGCTGGAATAACATTGTATCTGCTGGACACCAATGTATGCATCCATTTTCTGAACGGCACATCTCTTTCAGTTGAAAAAAATTTCCGCGCCCTGTCCCCCTCCCAGATTGCCATCTGCAGTATCGTCAAAGCGGGGCTGCTTTTCGGTGCCAGGAACAGCCAGCGGATGGATGCCAACCTGCAGAGGCTTAAGCTCTTTTTTGCACCACTCCAGAGCCTGCCGTTTGATGATCTTTGCGCCGACGAATATGGCCTTATCCGTTCGGATCTGACCGCCCGGAGCCGGTTGATCGGCCCCAATGACATGCTCATTGCAGCGGTGGCCAGAGCTCACAATGCCATACTGATCACCCACAATACCCGGGAATTCAGCCGGATCACAGGGCTTCAGCTCGATGACTGGGAGATCTGAATCCCCGCTTCATTCCGCTGAAACGGATTCTCACCAGAACAAACCACCAAAAAAATCTTTTTTTGCAACAGGTCATTTTCTGATATAACTGTCTGAACCGACGGACAGACATCCGGGATCTGTCCCGCATAAAAAAAGGAAAATCACATTTTGCTGCCGGCATGGCTTCAACATCGGTTAAACCAGTCTCACCCCACCACCCTGCTGCTGCTGAGCTATCTGGTAGCCATCCTGGCCGGGACCCTGGTGCTGATGCTGCCGCCTGCCACGGTAAGCGGTAATATCCATCTCATCGATGCCCTGTTCACGGCCACGTCCGCCGTGTGTGTGACCGGCTTGATCGTGGTGGATACCGGATCCTTTTTCACCCCGTTCGGCCAGGGGGTGATCCTGTTTCTCATTCAGGTCGGGGGGTTGGGGATCATGACCATTTCCGTGGCCCTTTTTCAGATCATCGGCAGAAAGGTGGTGTTTCAGCAGCGGATGGCCATGCAGGAAGTGTTTTCCCATACCCCCAGAGAAGATATCTTTTTCCTTCTCAGGTCGGTGCTGATTTTCACATTTTCCATGGAAGTGGCCGGGGCGGTTATTCTGTTTTTTCACTGGCACGGAACCTTCCCGTTTACCCAGGCCCTTTACACGGCAGTGTTCCATTCTGTTTCCGCTTTCTGCAATGCCGGTTTTTCCCTGTTTTCGGACAGCCTGATGGCCGGCCAGACCTCTTTGCTCCTCAATGGGACCATCGGCGGCCTGATCGTTCTGGGCGGACTGGGGTTTCCCGTGGTCTACGAGATCTTTCGCCGGATTGTCATGGGACAGTCCGGCAAACTGTCCATTCAAACCAAAAGCGTGGTATTCACCACCTTTGGCCTGACCCTGGCCGGGGTTCTGGTAATCCTGATGTCCGAGCGGACCCTGGTCCCGTCCCTGGGGTGGAGGAACGGCCTTCTGGCATCGGTCTTTCAATCCATCACCTGCCGGACCGCCGGATTCAACACCCTGGACATTGTCTCCCTGAACACGGCCACCCTGCTCTTCATGATGTTTCTGATGCTGGTGGGCGCCTCCCCCGGCTCCTGCGGCGGCGGCATCAAGACCACCACATTCGCCGTGCTGGCCACCTATTCCTGGAGCCGTCTGATGCGCCGCAGATGCGTCAACCTGTTTTCCAAGACCCTGCCGGATGACACCGTAAGCAAAAGCATCTTTATCCTGTTGTTTTCTCTGAGCATCATCTGTGTGGCGGTGTTCATCATCCTGTTCATCGACCCCGACCATGGCGCCCGGATACCGGGAAACCGCCAGTTTTTGAGTTTTCTTTTTGAAACCGTGTCCGCTTTCGGCACCGTGGGCCTGTCCATGGGGGTCACCCCGGCGCTGACCCTGCCGGGCAAACTGGTGATCATCGCCCTGATGATCATCGGCCGGGTGGGGGTCCCGGTCATCACTTATATCATTGTGGGCGGACCGCCGAAAAAAGGGTTGCAGTTTGCCGAAGAAAATCTGATGATCGGATAGGAAAAGGAGACCCCATGAGACGATTCACGGTGATCGGTGCCGGCAGCTTTGGGTATTATGTGGCCAAAGCCCTGTATGAAAACAAAAACGAGGTGATTGTCATCGACCGCAGCAAAGACCGGATCCAGGCCATCGATCCCTTCTGCACCAGTGCCATCGTCCAGGATGCCACCGATATCGAGGCCCTCAAGGGACTGGGTCTGGAAGAGATGGATGCGGTCATTGTCAGTACCGGTGCCAACATCACGCCCAGCATTCTGATCTGTTTTCATCTCAACCGCCTGGAGATCAAGCAGATTATCATCAAGGCGGAGGATGACGATCACGGGGAGATCCTCAAGCAGCTGGGGGCCACGGAAGTCATCCGGCCCGGTATGGACATGGCCGGCCGACTGGCCCTTCGCCTCACCTCTCCCAACATCCTTGAATTTCTCCCCCTGGCCGAAGGCTACACCATTGCCCAGGTGGAACCCCCAAAACCGTTTGTCGGAAAATCCATCATGGAACTGGAACTGCGCAAGCGCTACCAGGTCAATGTGATCGCCGTCAAAGAACAGTTTCCTGAACGGTTCATCATGGTCCCGGGGGCAGAGTTCATCGTCAAGGAAACGGATATCCTGGTCACTTTGGGCAAGGAAAAAGACCTGGCAAAAATCAGGGAGCTGAAATGAAGCTCATCATCTGCGGGGCCGGGCGGATCACGGATGAACTGCTCAAGCGCGCCGGCGTCAACTGGGAAATCACCCTGATCGAAAAAGATGCCGCAAAACTGGCGCCTTTTTCAACCCGGTTTCCCAATATCGTCCGGATCATGAGCGAGGACGCCTCCAGTCCGGTGGTGCTGGACAAGGCAGGGCTGTCCAGCCAGGACGGCATTCTGGCCATGACCAACGACGATGCCGTCAACCTTGCCATCGTGCGGTTTGCAAAACAAGCCGACATCAAAACCGTGCTGGCGGTGGTGCGGGATCCGGAGCAGCTGCCGGCGTTCCAGAAACTCGGTGTGTGGACCGTCAGCATGGCCGCGGATGCAGCCCGCAAAGCCTACCAGTTTGTCAAGGATCCCCGGATCCGCATCATCGATCTGGGAGAGGGGGAGGGTGAACTGCTGGAACTGGCCGTGGGAAAACAGGAGCTGGCCCGGCTGGAAGATCTTGCGGCCACTGCGGCATCCAATCCCGACTGGCGCATTGCCGGCATCATCCGCAATAACCAGCTGCTGTTTCCGGAACAGCAGACCGCATTGAAACAGGAAGACCGGCTCCTGATCCTGGGAAAAGAGGACCTGTACAATGCGTTTTCACGCCACCTGGAAGGGTCCCGGCTCCATTTTCCCCGCACCTATGGGCAACGCATGGTTCTGGGACTGGCAGACAGCCCGAATCCGAATGACACCACCGAACTGATCAATGAAGCCGTTTACCTGGCCCAGGGAACCCATATCGAAAAGATTGCCGCCATTTGCGGCAATCCTGAAAGCGATATGCACGAGGCCCTGTCGCGGTGGTCGGAAAGCCTTGAGATCGAAATCATTGAAACCCACCAAGCGTCTGTGGAAAAAATTACCGTTCAGATCGCTGCAAACAAAGCTGCCGGTATTGTCGTGCTTCCCGCTGAACACCAGTCTTTTTTACGCACGGTTTTCAGAGGCGGCATCAGCGCCCTGGCAGCCAGACTGCCCTGTCCGCTGTTATCCGCGAAAATGACCGACCCCTATGACCACCTGATGGTGCCCTTCAACGGATCTCTGGCATGCCAGCGGGCTCTGGAGATCGCCATGGACCTGGCACTGCAGCTGGAGGCGGAAGTATCCGTGATCATCGTGGCGGAACCCTCGTATCTCAAGGGAAAGCCATCCGGGCCCGACCCCTGGGAGCAGCAGATGGTTCAGCAGGTCCGGGAGCTGGCCCGGGTCCATGACACCCGGGTTCAGGAAATCGTCCGAAGGGGCAATCCGGTCAAAGAAATTGCTTCTGCGGCCGCAGACTGCCAGCTGCTGGTGCTGGCCGGCAATGACGGCCACACCGGATTTTTTTCCATCCATACCGCAGACATGATCCTGAACCGGGTCGCCTGTTCCGTGCTGCTGGTCTCATAAATGAAGGTATCGATGTAATGGAGATTCATTCCGCATGGGCCCTGGTGCTGGTATCGCTGGGGGCCGCGTTTCTGCCCAGCTTAGGACAGCGGCTCCGGGTGCCGTCGGTGGTGCTGGAAATTCTGTTCGGGGTGGTGATCGGCAAAAGCCTGCTGAACCTCCAATTCGGGGAAGACTGGATCTCTTTTCTGTCCCATCTGGGATTTCTGATCCTGATGTTCCATGCGGGCATGGAAATCAACTTCAGCATGCTCAAACAGCAGCGGGCCGGCATGTTTGTCATCCAGGCCGGGGTGTTCCTGCTCACTCTTCTGCTGTCCATGGGGGCGGCTGTCCTGCTGGGACAGGGCCTGTACCTGGGGCTGGTGCTGTCCACCACCTCCCTGGGCCTGGTGGTGCCGACCCTCAAGGACACCGGTGCCAGCCAGTCTCCATTGGGACAGAATGCGCTGATCGCCGCCACCCTGGCTGATTTTCTGACCCTTTTCGCCATCACCTTTTTCCTGTTGTGGCACCAGAACGGATTCGGCTGGGATTTTCTGCGGCCCCTGCCCCTGTTTATCGGGTTCGGACTTCTGCTGAAACTGATCCAGTTCCTGGCCTGGTGGTATCCGGAAAAAACGGACCGGCTCCTGGCGGACAAGGATTCCCAGGAGCTGGGGGTGAGGTTTTCCCTGGCCCTTCTGTTTTTATTTGTGGCCCTGTCCGAGCTGGCCCACCTGGAACCGGTCCTGGGGGCATTTATGGGAGGGGCTTTGCTTTCCATTGTGTTCCGGGAAAAAACACACCTGGAACAGAAACTGTCCGGTTTTGGATACGGATTTCTGGTGCCGTTGTTTTTCATCCATGTGGGGATGCAGTTTGATGTGGCCAATGTCCTGTCCATGGGCCAGCTGGTGTTCACCGTCAAACTGCTGGGGATTGCCGTGCTGGTCAAGATCCTGCCCTGCCTGCTTTTCGTATTCGCCGGACTGTCTTTTCTCAACTCCCTGCACGTGGGCCTGCTCATGACCTCCCGGTTGAGCCTCATCATTGTGGCGGCCACCCTGGGCCTGGAATTCGGATTTATCACCGAGGCTTTTAAAGATGCCATCATCCTGCTGGCCATTGTCACCTGCCTGATGGGACCGACGCTTTTCAAAGCCTTTTACCGGTCGGACAGTGGTGCCGCTGACACCCGGACCCGGATCCAAAAAAAGAACCTTGCCGCCGGCTGGATGCGGCACCGGAAATAATGACCGCCCCCGAGATAGAATCAGGAGAGAATCAAATGACCCTGTTGCCGACTGGATCATACAAAAAGCATTGGATGATCCGGCTGATGCGCTATTGATAGGCAGAATCGTGATCCGGGTGAAGTGACAATATCCGAAGCCATGACTGGTCGCGATACCCGACTGCACGAAATCCTTGACTGAGACGGAAAGTATACAGCCGGCTGCCCTGAGGACCCTTTCGGGACAGAATCGCTTCCCATTTCAATCCGCGGTCCAAGTACAACTGCTGCCATGTCATGGCGGAAATTTTTTTACAGGTGTTCAGGACATGCCGCTGATCGATTTTGGTCAAATTGAACAGGGCCTGTTGAAATACCGGGTTGTTCAAATCCAGCCGGACAGGATTGCCTGTCTCGCCCGAAGTCATTTGATCCGGTTCTCCAGATCATGAAAATCCGTGTCTGCCGGTGGATTTTGTTCTGCCCAGTCCACAGCTTTGTTCAACGTGTTTTCAACATCCGGGTCATGAAGCCATTTCTCATTATCCGGAACAAACCGCCCCAGTTTGATTAGCCATACGCCATTGTCCAGTTCACTTAACATCACGGTCTGGCCGGCAAACTTTTTGCCAATGGAAATCTGGCCGCTGCTGCCGACTGTTTTAATGATATCCATGATTCTCTCCTGCCATCGGGTTTCACATGAATTCATGATAGCACCAATGCATGAAATGTCAAGATATCGAACACAATCATCATATTCCGGTAACCCCATCCCAACACAAATACCGGATAACTGTCCGGAACTGTGACTTTATCATTTTTCGCCGAAAGGACCGCTGCCATGCACGATATCACCCATCTGGCCGCCAACAATGAACTGTTGGAAAAAAAATTGTTTTCCCGCCCGCTGATCCATGAATCTTCCACGGTCATTAATTCCCGGTTCGGGGAGTACACCGAGGTGGAGGCAGGGTGTTTCTGCAATGAAATCACCCTGGGCGATTATTCCTATCTGTCCACCTGTGTCCGGGCCATCTGGTGCGATATCGGGAAATTCTCCTCCATCGCCTCCCATTGTGTGATCAATCCGGGGAATCATCCCTACCAGCGGGTCACCCAGAGCCACTGCACCTACCGGTGCCGGCAGTACGGGTTTGCCGACCAGGATGATGAGGCGTTCTTTGAATGGCGCCGACAGGATGCCGTGACCATCGGCCATGATGTGTGGCTGGGTCACGGGGTCTATGTGATGCCCGGCGCCGCCATCGCCGACGGGGCCGTGGTGGCGGCCGGGTCCGTGGTCACCCGGAACCGGCCTGTGGGACCCTATGAGATCGCGGCCGGATCCCCGGCAAGACCCGTCAAAAAACGGTTTTCAGACGGAATCATCGACCGGCTTCTGGAGATCCGTTTCTGGGACTGGCCCCGGGAAAAACTGGAACAGGGGTTCAAAGACCTGTACGATGTGGAAACGTTTGTTGAAAAATACTGAATTGAACACAATTCTATCATCCGGTTAATTCATTCCCAACACTTGAGGCGGATAATCCCCCCTGACAGTCAAAAACGAATCTTCAGGGAGGATCAAATCCGCCATGCCCGCCGCACAGGCAACCACACCGACCCAACCCATGCCGGCACCCGATGCCGGGACCCGGATCGACCTGGCGTTTCTGCATCATGCCCTGGACATCCGGCCCGGGTCCAGAGATGCCTTTGTCCAGGCCCTGCCGTTTTGTTTCCGGGATGTCACGGCAGGGGCGGAAAATGAGTTCCAGGCCGTGGTTCTTGGAAAGCGTGAAGATGTAGACCTGCCCATCACCATCGAATCCGCCAATTTTTTCAAGAACATGGTGCGCAGGGCCGAAGCCGGGGACACGTCCCGGAAAACGGTCACGGCCCTGGAACGGTATCTGGAACGGAAAAACCATGTCTGGGAAAATTCCTGGGTCCGGTTTCCGGAAAAACCTCTCAATACATATGCCAGGGAGGTGTTTACGTCGGATCTTCTGGCGGACAAAGCATCTCCCGGGGCAGGTCCCCGTTCCGATGCCGGCCGGTTCCGGTTCACTCAGGCCGGTGAACCCATGATCCGCATCCCGGTCTCCTACCTGCTCAAACTGGCCCTGGCCGATGTGATCGGGTCGGCCCCCCTGATCCATCCGCGCATCAAACAGACCGGTGATCAGATGATGGCCCATTTTCTCAATGACAACACCTCTCCTGAAATATTTTCCTTTCATCCGGTGCGGTCCGGGGCCGGGTCCCGGGGGATCGGCCGGCCCCTGGCCACTGAAACCCTGATCCGGTTTCTGTTCACCCAGCTGCTGGTCCAGTATGCGGAACAAAAACTGGGACTCAAAGACGCCGGACAGGAGGTGCGGGTGTTTTTTTCGGCTTCCCCGCCGGTCATGCAGCACCGGCTCAATGAATGCCTGTCTGATGCGTTTTACCGCTTTTTGTTCATGAGCCCCTGCCTGTCGGGCTGGAACCGGGGTGAAGAAAAACACACCTATATGACGCTGTGCCACGAGGTGCTGTCCCGAAGTCAGATCAACGGGATCGCCAAGCTCAGGGAAGCCGGCATCATCCAGTCCAACCTGGTGATCCTTCCCAACAGCTCCAACATCAGCCTGGCCAACAACGGGACCCATATCAGCATCGGTTCCGAAAAACTGGCAAGGCTTCTGTCCGATCCGGGGTCCGGGTTCACTGCACGGCATGAAAAACTTCTGGGGGATCTGGTCATCAAGATCGCGGAGCATTTTCTTTGCCTGTTTCCCGGCACTTACAGCGCTTCTCCCTGCCGTCTCAATTTTGAAGACTTTCACCCGGAAAAGATCCTGGGGTTTCTTCCCCACGAACTGGACTATACCCATCTGCGCATGCTGTGGCGGCGATGGAAAAAAAAGGCGGCCAATCGGATTCTGGGCCGTCCCGTCACCCCTTTCGGCCCGGTCTGGCTGGACCGGCTCATCCGCAGGGTCTTTGGTCTCAAAGGGGATTTTGTCCCGGACTTCCGGCTGGTGGACTACCTGGTTTCGCTGTTGAGTACGGACCAGAGCCCCGGCCTGGACGGCAGTCCCGGCAACAGTGCCCGGCTGGGCCATGATCTGACCCAGATGGGTGTATTCGACACCCGCATGCCCCTGTACCAGTTGATCCGTCTCAGGGAATTTTCCCGCATGGGATACACCGGGTTCGAACACCGGTATTACAGCATTTTTGAGCATGTTCTGACAGACATGGGCAACGCCGCAGACATGCAGACCCTGATCACGGCACTGGCCTATCAATACGTTCTCAACGGGGAGGTGACCCATGCCATGATTCCCGACACACCGGACGTGGAAAGCGAACGGCGCCAGCTGTTTTTCTGTGCGGCCCTGAACCTGCCCTTCTGTTATGTGAAGACCGATACCCGAAACCGGTTTCTGAAAACCATCGTGTCCGGAATTTCCCATACCCGGAAAAGCCGGCGGTACCCGGGGTATACGCGGATCAAAGTCAAAGATTACAAACTGGCCCTTGTCAGCACGCTGAAAAAAGACGGCAGCGCCCTGATCGAAGACCTTCGGCTGCATGGGGTCCTGGCTGACCTGCAGGGCCGGATCCATTCCCCGGACACTCGTTCCGCGTGCGGCCGGCTGGTCAAAGGCATTCTGGACTCCCGGAAAAAACAGGATCCCATGGCCTTTCCCGGAGATGTGTTCAACCGGGATGCCGAACAATATTACCAGGAAACGCTGCGAAAACAGCATATGGCCGAAGGGTTCAAAATCCTGATCAGCGAATTTTCCGGCATGAATCTGTGGGCCGGGTTCAGGGAACCGGTTTTCAGGGATATCATTCATACCATTCTCCCGGATACAGACCTGGACCGGTTTCTCAGGCAGGTGAAACATCCGTTGATGGCCCATGATCTCCCCGCAGAACAGATAAAAAAACTGCTGTTTCTGATCATGCTGTATGTCAACATGGAGGCCGGTCATGCCGCACCCCGCCAACTATCAGCCAGGAGGGGTGAATGAACCCGGGAACACACCAGTATATTGACCGGCACACGGGCCGGGTTCACACGGAAACCCTTGTGGCGGATCAGACCATTGCCTTCCTGTACGCCACGGTCCGGGAAAATGCCCCGGCCATGTTCAATCTGCTGATCTCCGGCAGAATGTCGGCCCTTCTGGGATTTCTGTGCTTTGACCTGCCTTTGAACACTCATATTCCAGATCCCGGCCGATTTTTGAGCCAAAGGGGAATCCCTTTCAGGGAGATTTTCGGGCCGGTGAATCAACTCGATACCTTCCGGCGGTTTTTTGAACGGAAACTCCGGTACTGGGACTGCCGTCCCATGACCGATGACCCCGGGGCCTTTGTTTCACCGGCCGATGCCCGAATCCTGCCCGGTTCCTTTACAGACAACCGGCACCTGTGCATCAAGGATAAACTATTTCAGTATGAGGAACTGACCGGTATGGACCGGCCGTGGCACCGCACGTTCCGGGACGGAGAGTATGCCGTTTTCCGCCTGACCCCGGACAAGTATCACTACACCCATGTTCCCGTGTCCGGCAGGGTAAAGGATGTCTACGAAATCAACGGCTGCTTCCATTCCTGCAACCCCGGGGCCGTGGTGCAAACCATCACCCCGTTTTCCAAGAACCGGCGGGTGGTGACGGTCATTGACACGGATGTGCCGGACGGCACAGGGGTGGGACACGTGGCCATGGTGGAGATTGTGGCGCTGATGATCGGCCGGATCGTTGAATGCTACAGCCCGGTCCGGTATGAACCGGTCCGGCCGTTGCAGCCGGGCATGTTCATTCAAAAGGGGCAGCCCAAAAGCCTGTTCCGACCCGGCAGCTCCACCGTGGTGCTGCTGTTTGAAAAAAACCGGGTCCGGTTCTGCCCGGATCTGCTGGCAAACACCCGGCGGTTCGATGTGAAATCCCGGTTTTCAAGCCGATTCGGCGTGCCGCTGGTGGAAACGGATTTAAACGTCAGGGAAACCATTGGAAAGGCGGTCTGATGACTGAATTGTTTTTTATCACTGGCATGGGTGTGTTGACAGCCGTGGCTTTGTGGTGGGGGTTTCGACATCTGCCCCGGGAAAAATGGCAGATCATGGCGGTGGTGCCCCGGCACAAAACCGAACAGGGGTGGCAGGGACTCAATCTCACCTATTATGGGGTGTTGTGTGCCAATGCTTATACCGTTGCCGTGGTGCTGTTTTTGATACTGGCCACCTCGGCCCGGATATCTCTGTCCGGCCTGTGTGTTTTCATTACAGGTGTTCTGGCTGTCTGTCTGCCGGCGTCCCGGATCATCGCCCGGGTGGTGGAAAAGAAAAAAGGCACCCTTACTGTGGGCGGGGCCGTGTTTGCGGGCATCCTGGTTTCCCCTCCCCTGGTGCTGCTCATCAACCGGGTCTTTGAACCCGTCATGGCAACTCCGTTACACCCTTTGATTCTGCTGTCCGCAGTATCCATTGCCTATGCCTTCGGTGAAGGTCTGGGCCGCCTGGCCTGCATCAGCTTCGGGTGCTGCTACGGCAAACCCCTGGACCAGTGTCCTCCGGTCATTCAAACACTGTTTTCCCGGTTTTACCTGATATTCACCGGCCCCTTGAAAAAAATCACCTATGCTTCCGGATATGACGGACAAAAGGTCGTGCCCGTGCAGATTATCACGGCTGCCCTGTCCACCGGGACCGGGCTGGCCGGCACCCTCCTGTTTTTGAACGGATTTTATCGCACGGCCTTTCTGGTCACCCTGGCCGTCACCCAGATATGGCGATTTGTTTCCGAATTTCTCCGGGCGGATTTCAGAGGCGGGATGCGCATCACCGCCTACCAGATCATGGCCCTGGTCACCCTGGGATTTGCCGGTGCCCTGGCCCTGGGGCTGCCCGTGGACAACAACAGTCTCCCCCAGCCCCGCCTCCAAGAGGCGGTCTCCGCCCTGTGGACCCCCTGGATGATTCTTTTTGTCCAGGGGATCTGGGCCGCCTCGTTTTTTCACACCGGAAAAAGCGAGGTGACCGGCTCCCGCATCTTTTTTCATGTGGAAAAACCCCATATTTAATTGTTTTTTAATAGGGTCATAATACCGGCATAACGCCACCAGAGCATCATACCGGGTATCATCAATTATTTTTCAGGAGTCCGCCATGAACACCTTACTGCCGTCTTCCAAAAATTTCAGTCCGTCTATCCCCCCGTTTCTCGACAATGAGAAACTTTGCCGGTTCAAGGAACAACTGCTGACAAAACAGGTGGAACTGGTCCGCAAACGATCCGAGATCAAAACAAAGATCCGGAGCCTGAAAATGAAACATGCGGATCTGGTGGATCAAAGTATTCTCATGGGTTGCATCGACAATGAAATCCTTCATTCCCAACGTTGTGACGACCTCATCGCACAGATCGAAAAAGCATTGGAAAGAATCGAAAACGGTGAATTCGGATATTGCGAACTCACCGGAGACCCCATTGATATCAGACGTCTGGAAGTGCAGCCCTGGGCCACCCTGTCCATCAAAGCCCTGGAGAACATTGAAAAAAAACATGACAGCCGCCGGTTTTAATGAATACCGCCGACCTTTGATGCGGGTTCAATATCCGATGGCGGCCTTCAGGGTTTCTTTTTTTAACATCCTTTCCGACAGGGAATCCGTTCCATCTGTATGCACGGTATCTCCCAGTCCCAGATTATTCAAAAACGCATTGAAAATGGTATCCCTGGAAAACGACCTGGCCCGCCTCAAACTGTTCTTTTTCAAGGTGTGCCGAAACGTTTCATCCCTGACAAACCGGGCGATGCCTTCGGCGAGCCCTGCCGGATCTTCGGCCAGAATCCCGTTTTCCCGGGTCTGAATGATTTCAAGAGGTCCTTTTTCCGCATAGGCCGCCACCGCAGCCCCGCAACTCATGGCCTCCAGGATGACATTCCCGAAGGTATCGAACCGGGAAGGCAGCACCAGCAGATCCGTCCGGGAATACAAGGCCGGCATACGGGACCGGTCCACCCAGCCCAGGAACAGCACTCCAGGCAGCAGGGCTTTCAACCGGTTTTCGGCCGGACCCGTGCCGGCGATCACCAGCCGGACCGTCACTCCGGACCGACCCAGGGCTGCCATGATTTCGGGCAGATCAAACACCCCTTTTTCTTCGCTGAGCCGCCCGGCATACACCAAAACGATATCGCTTTCTGAAATTTGTTCCCCGAACACGGCCCGCCGGTCCCCGGGCAGAGGGCGGAACCTCTCATCCACCCAGTGGGCCGTGTTGTAAACCCGGGAGCCGTCATAGGCAATGGCCGGCCCCGTGAGCCAGTTCCGGTGATCCCGGTTCAATACAAAAATGCCGTCAAACTGGTGGTAAAACGCTCTGAGCATCCGGCGGATCCGGTCCATCACCGGGGGCGGCAGTTCCATGGTATGCCGGAAAAATGTCAGCCAGTCCGTGTGCATGAAAAAATAGACGGGCACGGCCATGGACTGTTTGAGAAACAGGGCCGCCAGCCCCATCAGCAGTTCCGTGGAGCAGATGATCCGGTCATATCCCCCCTGGATGAACAGGGCCTGGACAGCCAGGAGATCCGGGACCTGAAACACATGATCCGGGTAACCGGGAACGGTAAAACTTCCCACGGGCGGCACCACCTTTAAATGGGGAGCTTCCTGAATCCGGTCATGGCAGACCAGAAAATCGATGGGCAGATCCCGTTCCTGGATAAAAGACAGCTTTCTGGACAGGGATGTGGACACGCCGTTGTCGTCACACAGGGTATCGGTGAGCCAGAGGACACGCCGGGGATGGACATGACGTCCCAGGGACCGGGCAAAGCCGTTGACAAACTCCCGCTGGCCCATCAGCACCCGGGTGGAGAGCAAAGAGGCCCCGGCAATGACCCCCCAGGCCAGCACGGGAAAGGTCAGGGCATCAAAAAAATCGGATAGATTGATCCGGGAGCCATGATCCAGTGTCGGTTCCGGATCTTCTTCAAACAACGCCCTGACATGGGACGGGAGTTCGAGCTGTTGAATCAGGTCGGCCAGGTTTTTGTTCCGAACCCTGTCCAGATGCTCCCAGTGACCGGCCCGGGAAGCGACCCGTTTTGCAATGATCTGGTTCAGGCAGGAAAACATCCGGGAAGACCCGGTTTTCAGCAGTTCCATATAACGCTTCCGGTCCCGGGATCTGGCCCGGGCGATCTCATCGATGGCCCGGATCAGGGGCCGGAAATCCGGGGTCACCTTGAACCGGCTGATCAGGCCGGGCCGTCTGCCGTGCAGGGCCTCGTGAAACGATCTGAAAAAAAACAGGGTGAACCGGTGCCGCCGAAGCTCCTGCATGGCATTGCTGAACCCCAGACAGACCAGCTTGTCCCGAAGGCTTCCTTTATGGAGAAACATTCTGAGCAGTCCGGGCTCTTTCATGTTCAAAGCGATCTGGGACAGGTAATCCATGAACGCGACATTGAGCTTTTCATGGATAAACACCTCACCATAGGGATGCATGGTGCCGCTTTGGATTGCTTCCAGTGCCAGCAGAGACAGGGGCGTTTGCTTTCGTTTCTTCTCCAGATCCGGCACATACAGGCCCGTGCCGCAGGTACCGGCAAACAAACCCATGTGATCATCCGATCCTCCCGTGACCCGCTTGTCATAGACAAATCTGCAGAAATTTTCCGACCGGATACCGTGTTTTTTCTGCCAACGATCGATCCGCTCTTCGGTCAGGCTGTCCAGCCATTCCCAGGTCAACAGGTTCTGCCACACATCCCGCTGGCCGTTGAGCACCTCGAACCGGTCGAACATCAGAGCCAGGTACTCGTACATGACCGGATCCGGACCCTTGGCACCGGCCCCCACATACAGGGGGTGGGGCAGTATTGTGGGGATATCATGATCCACCGCATAGGTGAGAAAGGCCGGCAGATCATTTCTCAACCCGTTGAGGATCTCCTCCTGGGCCGGGGTGAACCCATAAGCCAGCACATGCAGGCGGGTATTGAACCTCTTGAAAAAGCAGGTGAATTCTGCCCCCGGCAGCACATCCCTGCCGGTTTCCATCAACTCCCAGCAGGACCGGGCATTGTTGTGGTTGGTAATGGTGACCAGATCGCACCGGTGTTCATTCAGACAGGTAACCAGCTCGTCCGTCTTCAGCCAGGTTTCCGGAAACCGCAGGATTCTGCCCAGAAGCTCGTCTGTGACATCGGAGTTACAGTCATGGCAGTGCAGGTCTATTCGAAGGCATTCTTTTTCCGGAAACTGTGACTGATGTTCGTCCAGGCGCTGCTGGAATGTCTGTTGAATCTGCTGCTGAAACTGTCCGGACTCTGACATGGTATTTGCGCTCCTTTTTTTGACGCTTGTTACGCTTGTTTTTGACTCCGGCCGGATGACTTGCCGGGGTTTTGTTGAAATTCCCCCTGTCCCTGTCGGATCGCGCTGGACCTTATCAGGAATTCAATAATATTGTATGTGAATTGCATTGATTTTTGGTAAGGACCGGTTTTCATTTTTTTAAATCAAAACATAACTTCCGTCTAACAGGGAATAAACATGCAAATGGTTTGATGATCGGCAATGTCAGACAGAGTTACAGAAAACTCAGAATAAAACGACCAAATCATTTAAGGAGACGCGTAATGAAAAAATGGATCACATCAATGTTCGTCGCCATGGCTGTCATGATGGCGTTCACCAACGCCCCCATGGCTGAAGAAACCATCACTGAATTCCGCATCGGTATCCTGGGGGGTGAAAACGCATCGGACCGGCTGCGGTCCAATGAGTGCATCCGGGCCAAGGCCGAAGCAACGCTGGGTGTACCCACCAAAATTTATGCACCGGCCGATTATAACGGGGTGATCGAAGGTCTTCTGGGAGGCAACCTGGACATGGCCTGGCTGGGAGCTTCCGGTTATGCCAAAGTGTACATGACAAACCCGGATGCCGTGGAACCCGTGCTCACCAAGATCAACAAGGACGGCTCATTTGGTTATTACGCCATCGGTTTCGCCCGGGTGGATTCCGGAATTGAAAACCTGGAAGACATGAAAGGCAAGGTGTTTGGTTTCGGTGATCCCAACTCCACTTCCGGATACCTGATTCCCTCCATCGAAATTCCCCAGGCCGGGTATTCCATGAAGCCGGGTGAGTATTTCAAGGATGTCAAGTTCACCGGCGGCCACGAACAGACCATTGTGGCGGTATTCAACGGGGATATTGACGGCGGTGTCACCTGGGCCTGCGGCCTGGGGGACTGGGTGGACGGCTATAACAGCGGCGCTTTGAGAAAAGCGGCGGATGCCGGTATTGTGGACATGACCCAGATCCGGGAGATCTGGCGGTCCAAACTGATCCCGGAAGGCCCCATCGTTCTGCGCAAAGACCTGCCGGAATCCGTGAAACTGAAGATCACCGGCATGCTGGCCAGCATGCCCTCCATGGACCCGGAATGTGCGTATGGATTCATGGCCGGCGAAATCAAGGCCATTGCTCCCATCGATCATTCCGACTACCTGAGCATCATCGCCGCCAGAAAAGCCAAATCCCAATAGCCGGAGAAAGCCCTTCATTTGAACGGCCGTTCCCGGCGGCCGCTGGAAAAAACAGCGGCCGCCGGTTTTGAAAATTTCTGCCGTCCACATGATGAAAAAGGATACGCCATGACCGTTTCGGCCATCAACGAAGAAATTCTTGCCATGGAAAAACGCCGGCAGCTCTATTCCGCTGTGTGTATTGTCATGATGCTGGCCATCCTCGTCAGCGGATACAAACTGGCCAATGACATGAATTCCGGCAGTTTTTTCAGGGGATTGACCCAGTTTTTCGATTATCCGGGTGAAATTGTCAAAGAAGCCTGGCAGGCGGGATTCGGTTTTTTTGCTCTGCTGATCCGGTTTCTGCCGGCCCTGGTGGAAACGTTGAACATCGCAGGCGCCGCATCCCTGATCGGCGGTGCACTGGCCGTGGTACTGGCATTTCTGGGATCCAGCAACCTGGACGTCAAGCCCGCCGTCATCATTTTGTTGGTCCGGCGGATCATGGACAGCATGCGGGCGTTTCCGGAACTGATCATCGCCTTGTTTCTCATTTTCGTTCTGGGCTCCAGCCCGGTACCGGCCATGATCGCAGTGGCGTTTCACACGGCCGGGGCCCTGGGCAAGCTGTTTTCCGAGGTCAATGAGAACATGGATCAGGCCCCCATCGAGGGACTGGCCTCCTGCGGGGCCAGCTGGCTGCAGCGCATGCGGTACGGGGCACTGTCCCAGGTGCTGCCCAATTATCTGAGCTATTTCATGCTCCGGTTTGAAATCAATGTCCGGGCATCGGCCATTCTCGGGTTTGTCGGGGCCGGGGGCATCGGCACGGAACTGCGGCGCACCATTGGGTGGGGAAAAGGGTCCGGTGATGAAACCGCAGCGTTGTTTGTGCTTTTGATTCTCTCTATTTTCATCATTGACCAGACATCTTCTTTCCTTCGCCGACGCCTGATTACCGGCGACCAGGCGGCTTAATCGAGGTCCCCTTATGAGCATCACTTCCATGGCCCTGAATCACACCGCGTTTTTGACACCGAACAGCCGGACCGTCTTCTCCGCCATCCGTCGAAACAGTATTATTACCCTGGCGGGTGTCACCGCTGGGGTGATCTATCTGTGCTATATTTTCTTTTCCTTTGATGTCGGCGGACTGATCAGCAAAGCCCGGCCGGGCCGGGCCCTGCTGCTGGCCACGGATGCCGTGGCCCACAAGGTGCATGTCACCCGGAACCTGCGGGGGACAAGTTCATTGACAGTGGCCGTGGAAGGGGAACGGACCGCCACCTATGACACCCCGCCCGCCTGGGTGAAACAATCCGGGGACCTTGTCCGGGTGGATCTGGGCAAAGGGGTGACCGTCGAGATGCAGGAAACCGTTTTGATCCTGACGATCCCCGACTATGGCCACATCCGGGTGGAAGTGACCGGATCAGGCATCGAAACCGATCTGCCGGAAGGAAAAACTCCCCCGGACTGGCTCCGGGCCACTTCCGCCAAGTTTGATGCCCGGCCGTCCTTAGGTCAGCGGATTCAGGTGTCCCGGGCCCGCATGGAAGTACACCGGTATTTCGGAGGATGGGAAAATTTTTTCTTTCCCTTCCGGTCGGAACTGGCCGGATCTTCTTTCCCGGAGATCATCCGACTGGCATTTTCCAGTGACCGGCGCCAGCCGGAGACACCCAACTGGAAACTGATATTCAACACCTTCTGGAACAATCCGGACTGGCAGCATGGCAATGTGTTTATCGCGTTGCTGGAAACTTTTCTCATGGCGGTTCTGGGGACCCTTACCGCAGCTCTGGCAGGACTGCCCCTGGCCATTCTGGCGGCCTCCAACTTCACTCCGTCCCAGGTGCTGCGGTTTGCCGTCCGCCGGGTCTTTGACTTTCTCAGAGGCATTGACATGCTGATCTGGTCATTGATTTTTATCCGGGCCTTCGGTTTAGGGCCGCTCACCGGGGCCCTGGCCATCGCCTTCACTGACACCGGTTCGCTGGGAAAACTGTTTTCAGAAGCCCTGGAAAACGTGAACAAACGGCAGATGGAAGGAGTCAGCGCCACCGGGGCCAACCGGTGGCAGTTCTACCGGTTCGGAGTCATTCCCCAGATCATTCCCGTATTTGTCTCCCAGGGCCTGTATTACCTGGAGTCCAACATCCGGTCCGCCACCATCATCGGGGCCCTCGGGGCCGGGGGCATCGGCCTGATGCTGGTGGAAACCATGAACACCCAGCGGGATTGGGAAAACACTGCCTACCTGATCCTGCTGACCGTCGGCCTGGTCATCATCATGGACACGCTTTCCGGAAAACTGCGAAAACGGCTCATTCACGGGGTGGCGCAAAAAAACTCGATAAATCAATGACATCCAGGAACAATAAGGAGATACCATGAAAATTACCCACTTGACCAAACAGTTCGGCACAGTTACAGCCGTCAATAAAGTATCCTTTGCTATTGACACCCCCCAGATGGTCGGGATCATCGGTCCTTCCGGGGCCGGTAAATCCACGCTGCTGCGCATGATCAACCGGCTCACCGATGCCTCCGGCGGCAGCATCGAGATGAACGGCCGGGATATTCTTGCGCTGAAAGGAAAAGAAAAACGAAAATGGCAGCGGGACTGCGCCATGGTCTTCCAGCAGTTCAACCTGGTACCCCGCCTGGATGTGGTGACCAATGTCCTGCTGGGCCGGCTCAACGGATATTCCACCGTGAAAAGCCTGTTCAGTATTTTCGGCAAAGAAATGGTGGATGAAGCACTGACTGCCCTGGACCGCCTGGGGATTGCCGGCCAGGCCCTTCAGCGGGCCGAAACCCTGTCCGGGGGGCAGCAGCAGCGGGTGGCCATTGCCAGGGCGTTGATGCAGACCCCCAAAATGGTGCTGGCAGACGAACCCATCGCCTCCCTGGACCCGTTGAGCGCGGAAAAAGTCATGACCGCGCTGCGAGAGATCCGGGACCGGGATCAACTCACCGTCATCTGCAACCTGCATACCCTCGACACCGCCAGAACATACTGCGACCGGGTGATCGGCATGCTCCAGGGTAAAATCGTGTTTGACGATGTGCCGGCAAAACTGACCCCGGCCGTGGTCAAAGACATTTACGGCGCCGATACAGAGCTCAATGAGTCCGTGACCTCCACCTCGATGGTCACGCCGGTCAGAAAACCGAGCCCCCGCAGCCTGGCACCGGCCATGGCTGCTCTGTCAGCTGGTTGATCATCAAAGGGTTTGCCGAAGAATGCCGCCGTCCGTCAGTCCAGAGCAATCGCTGATGATCCCCATGAACAGGAAGTGATGGACTAGATCGAAACCGTTTCTGAATCAGACGGCTGGACGTGGGATCATGGAAAAGCCCTGCATATCAGAACGAAAAAATGCCCTTTCTGGAAGAGGTCATCGCCACCATTCCGGATCAGGGCGGACTGATCGTGGAAATCAAATGCGGGCCTGAAATCCTGCCGGTCTCCAGCAGATTGCGGCAGACACCCCCAAAAAAGACCGGTTGATCTTTATCAGTTTTGGATGGGAAACCATTTTAGCCGCTAAAAACAGGTTTAACAGATAAAATCAAGACATGTGCCGATAACTGGCTCAACGGCATTGACCTGTACTATAAAATAATTGACGCTGAAATGATTGAACAGGCGCATCGATCCGGACTGGAAATCCTGTGCTGGACAGTCGACGATCCGGTAAAAGCCCGGCAATTGATTGATCTGGGGGTAACCGGCATTACAACCAACAGACCCGCTTGGCTGAAATCAAACGTCACCCGGGGCTTTCATGGAGGACCAGGAACCGCGATGCGCAATCCTGTGTCTGAAGCGTTTAAGCTGACGGGCCGCGCCAAGGTGCTTGAAAAAGGCGGCTGAGCTTCTCGCGGTCCCGTCCAGTGATGGGTTCGGTGATCAATTCTGTTTGATTAGACCTCTTGACGTCAATAATTCTTCAACCAAATCTCCATTTTTCACTGTGAATCCGATATCAACCCATTGATTTTTCAAAACCATCTTAAAAATCCTGTCTCGGCTTGGACGATCGTTGTCATTTGGAAACCACACTTTAAAACTACCAGTGCCATGAATTCGCCACTTTCCACTCTTGAGTGTGGGCTTAAGCACAACAACACTTTCAATATCTGCTATTTTAACAACCTTTTTTTTACACGTCGGAAAGTAATAGTTAAAAAAGGTGATATTCTCGTTTGTTATACAAACTAATTCATCATTATACGTTGATTTCATATATGTGCTTCTCCAACCGAACGTTCCGGCTCACCGGACCTGCGCTGTTTGCGGGGTCCGAGTGTAGCCGGTGGTTATTTCACGATTTCTTTTTTGTACTCAAACAACTTGAACGCATTATTTGGATCTGGCTGAAATTCACCAATCTTTGTATAACCAAACTTTTCATAAAAGTGGTGGTTTCGATAGGCTTTATATGGTGTTGCAAGTGTCCAAGCTTTTGCGCTGCTATATTGTTTTTCAATTAACTCCACTGTCATGGAGCCAATTCGCTTGTTTTGATATTTTTCAGAAATGAAAAAGTACTTTATTTCTATCAGTTCTTTATATGATGGGATGATGCAAATGCCACCAGCAAGCTCATCATTGTATTGAATTTTATAATAATGGCCTTTTTCAATTTCTGATTGATGCCAAGCTAACGACTCAATTCCCGGAGGATAAGAGCCGTACTGCTCATAATCACCAGTAAAAGCCTCAACACTGATTGATTTCAGCATTTCTGCATCCTCAATTTTTGCCAAAGAGAGTGTAATCGTCAATTTTATTCCCTGCTGTTTAAACCGTGAATTCATATGACATATCGCACATAACGCCGTCTGTCACCTGCCGGAAGGGGAGTGCAGATTATGCAAATGGCAAAAAGGTTGAAAAGCTTCAGGCTTGGCCAAAGCCAAGGTAGCCCGCCCCTTCCGGACTGAGTGTACAGGCTTGTTAGCGAAATTATTTTTGATTCTTCTAAAAATAGTTCACCTATTGTCAATTTTCTTTGCGGTAATAATAGTGAAAGAGTGTGCATTTACAGTTAAAATAGCATTATATTCGAAACATTTGAAATAATGATTTTTCCCCTTTGTTTCTATATTTTCAAGAAGAGTCGACAAAATAATTTTTTTCAAGAATATTTCTGTTTCACTATCTGAAAAGCGGACGATTTCCAGATTTCTCCTTATTCTCGAAAATCCTAAAGGGGTATTTCTGAATTTATCGGCTGTTGATGTTCTTAAAGTTTCGTTCATTTTTTTTTTGCTAACGCCGAAAATCATCGGCAAAATAAAGATGCAGAGTGAAGCGATGAAGCTTTATTTTGTCCGAGTGAATTTGAATGGTTATACCTATTTTACTGTTTTTAGAAAAAAAATTGTATATACCCTGAACAATCCCCATTATGATGCATGTGACATAGGTTAATCTCTGGGGAAAACTTATGTTTTATTCCAAGTTCTTCAAGCCAGCATTTGATTCTGTAAAGTACACCACATTCATACTTGCCTATGGCACCTAATCTTTTTACACCTTCATAGGCAAAGCATTTTCCTTGATTAAATACCCATGTCACTTTGTTCTCTTCAGAAAAATTAAAGCTAACATTCATAAAATCAGGTATTATCAATTTAGAAGCTTCAATAAAAAACACCTTAAATTCTTCAAAGTTTTCAATGTCTTTCTTAAATCCCAAAACACTCCTAATTCTTTTTAGTTCAATTGAAGACATTGATTTAATGGCGGATTTATTAATTTTATTTGTTGTCTCAATCCCAAATTCTTGCAGGCAATGAAAAAACCACATACCGTCATGTGTCATCCAACACTTATTTAAAAGATCAATTGTTTCTTTTTTGGTAATAGCATCACTTGGTTTCAAAACTACCGCCTCCTTCACCTCAGTTTATTGTAACTTTACATCATAACGTTGCAAATAACCGGCTGGGAAAAGGCACAGAGCGAAGCGACGCGGCTTTTCCCAGTCCGAGTTAATTTGCCTTGTTAGCCGCCAATTGGTGTACACAGCTCAATTATTGAGCCCTCAGCGGATCTGACATACCCAACAACTTGCCCCCAAGGTTTTTCTTCCGGCTCTTTTATCGGTAATGCACCGGCTGAAACGGCTTTTTCATATGCTGCTGAAACATCTTCGGTTACAAAAGCCAGCTCAATTCCTAAGGGTGTGTCATTGATATTTGATTTTGTATATTTGCCGCCCAAGTTCATATCACCCATTTCGTGGGAAGCAAAAGCTAATATTGTTTCGCCTGTATCCAACTCCCCATAGGCTTTAGATTCGTGAACAAATTTAACGTCAAAACCAAAAGCCCTATGATAGAACTCCAGCGTTTCCTCGACTGAGGACACGTATACAATTGTATAACCATATTTCATTTTGTTTCTTCCATTTTTAAAGTTTTCTTTCTCTCATCTGTGAATGCCCACCATGGTAGTGGTTCACCGCTTTCCATGAAATGAACAATAGATATAAACGTGTCAATGACACAGGGATCATGCCTTTCCTCTGATACTGTGCAAAGTTGATCGTATAGCCCAAAGGGTTGCTTTCCAATCAACTTTTTCGGATGATCAATCGGAGCTTATCCGCAATTGCCCTTCCAACATTTGGAAGGTCTTCAAGTCGTGAAATTGTATCTCTGTCTGGATTTTTCATGATTTTCCTTACGGCTAACGATTAATAGTATCATGACGTAAAAATCCAATTCAACCTCTGGTTCCAACCCCTTATATTTTTCTTGTTGAACTGTCAACATAAATTATATATATTGATTATACGCTTCGACATATAATTATTAATGTTTGGAATATTACGACAGTGACGCACGAAAGAGCCGACCTGAAAGATTTTTTTAATACCCAGGGAATCAGTCCGCAGAAAATAACCTATTACATTGGATGGCTGGATCAATTTTTCCAATTTTACAACGGCAGCATAGATGAGGTTTCGAATGGAGATGTAATCGCTTTCAATAATTTTCTGTTTCAGAAAGGAATGGCAGAATGGCAGATCATGCAGGCCCGGGAAGCGGTATTCCTGTATATTGAAAAATTTCTGAAAAAAAAGATACGGTTTTCAGAACCGGACAAAGAGCGTTCCGATTCGGGACATATCCAGACATGGACGGAAGCCAAAGAGATTTTCATAAACCGCATGAGGCTGCGCCACTATGCCTATAATACCGAAAAAACCTATCGGGAATGGATCAGACGATTCCTGCTGTATACCCGCGTAGAATCTCCTCGCACGGCAACGCCCGGGCATGTAAAACGATTTCTCACCTATCTGGCTGTGGAAAGAAAAGTGTCCTCGTCTACCCAGAATCAGGCGCTCAACGCATTGCTTTTCTTGTATCGTGAGGTATTGGGAATAGAATTTGGCGATTTCAGAAACACGATCCGGGCAAAACAAAGCAAACATATACCTGTGGTGCTTTCCAAGGAGGAAATAAAAATACTGTTCCGTCATCTTTCCGGCATACACCTGCTGATGCTGAAACTGATCTACGCCGGCGGCATCCGCCTGACGGAATGTGTCCGATTACGGGTCAAGGATCTTGATTTTGACAATCAGGCCCTGATCATTCGATCAGGGAAAGGCGACAAAGACAGAACCACCCTTTTTCCGGAATTTCTTCATCCCCCCTTGAAGCCCACTTGAAAGAGGTGAAAGCGATACATGACCGGGACCTTGCCAATGGGCATGGTGCTGTTTATCTGCCGGAAGCCCTGGAACGAAAATATCCCAATGCCGGCAGAGAATGGGCATGGCAGTATGTATTCCCTGCCGGTAAACTTTCGGTCGACCCGGGAAGCGGCATCGTCCGTCGTCATCATGTCGGCCAGCAGGTATTGCAGCGGGCCATGAAAGCCGCTCTGAAAAAGACGGACATCGCCAAGGCGGCGAGCGTTCACACTCTTCGCCACTCGTTTGCCACGCACCTGCTTCAGTCCGGATATGATATCCGCACCGTCCAGAATCTTCTGGGCCACAAAGATCTGAATACGACCATGATCTACACCCATATATTGAAGCGGGGTCCCGGCGGGGTCATGAGCCCGGCTGAATTTTTGAGGTGAAGTCCCGGGATAAATCGGCATTCAGGGAATTTGCCAATACTGGCATTTTCCCTGAATGGTTATGTATCGTTGTTTCTTTTTTTGGATGTTCAAAATTGACTGCCACTGGCTCATGTGATATTGCAACCAATAGTTGCACAATAAAACTTTCGAAAAGGAAGCGACATGCCAAATATAACCATCCGGGAAATTCCTGATGTTTTATACCAGGATATTAAAAAAATGGCGGAGGAGGAACGAAGGTCCATCAACAGCCAGATCATATACAACCTTTCTCAATATGTGAAAAATGAAAAATCCACAGAACAGAGACTGGCGGAGGTACGAAAATTGCGGCAGGCCATAAACGTTAAAGATTTCCACCCCACACAGGAACAATTGAAAGAAATGGTTGAGGAGGGCAGGCAGTGATAGTTGTGGACACCAATATCATCAGCTATCTTCTCATTCCCAATGATTTATACAACCCCCTTGCTGAAGCGCTTTATCAAAAGGACAGCCGGTGGAGTTCACCGTTTTTATGGCGGTATGAATTCATGAGTGTATTGAGCATCTATCTGCGTAAAAACCTTATTGATGCGGTTGGATGCAAATCGCTCTACAAGGAGGCAGTGGACTTGGTTGCATCAAGGCTGATGCCGGATTTTGATGCGGTAACCGGAATTACAACCAACCGGCCCGCCTGGCTGAAATCAAAAATCAACCGGGAAGCTTTCACTGTTTAAGAGAAAGCACGATGCGCAACCCCGTGTCCGGATCAAAAAAATGGCAGTGTTTCCATAAAAATCCCAGGTCCACAGTATCTCCCGGAGACAGGCGGCTGTATTCTTTGCTCCGGATGATCAGCGGCTGTTTGCCGGAGCCGCACTGGATATGGTACAGACTGTCCGACCCCAGGCTTTCTTTCAGTTCGATCTACCCGGAAAACCGGATATCCGGAGTGACAGACCCGTCCACCACAAACAGGTGCTCCGGCCGGATTCCGCACACACAGGGGCCGGTTACAGCCGGTTCAAAGGACAGCGGCAGAGCCGAACCTTTCTCCTGGATCCGTCCCTTCAGATCCGTTCCCCGGTCCAGGTGCGGCTTCGACAGATCATTAAGCCGCAGGTGGGGTCCGGTGAGATCCCCGGCCAGGAGGTTGATTTCAGGGGACCCGATAAATTTTGCCGTAAACAGGGTCTCAGGCTGAAAAAACACCTGGTCCGGGGTGCCGAGCTGTTCGATCCGGCCCTGATTCATGACCAGTATCCGATCCGTCAGGGTCATGGCTTCCACCTGATCATGGGTCACATAGATCATGGTGGTTTTCAGGGTCGCATGCAGTTTTTTCAACTCCACCCGCCTGGATGCCCGGAGCTTGGCATCCAGGTTGGACAAGGGTTCGTCAAACAGAAACACGGATGGCTTGCGCACGATGGCCCGGCCCATGGCCACCCGCTGGCGCTGCCCCCCGGACAGTTCCCTGGGTTTGCGGTCCAGCAAATCCTCCAGCTGCAGCAGCCAGGCAGCGCGATTCACCCGATCCCGGATCTGCACCTTTGACACTTTCCTCAATTTCAGGCAGTAGGCCATGTTGTTGAACACACTCATGTGGGGATACAATGCATAGTTCTGGAACACCATGGCAATATCCCGGTCTTTGGGTTCGATGGTGTTGACCGTATGACCGTTGATGCGGATTTTTCCGCCGGATACCTGCTCAAGGCCCGCGATCATCCGCAGCAGGGTGGATTTGCCGCACCCGGACGGGCCCACCACCACCAGTACGGGCGGCAGCTGGGCCAGCAGGGTGTTGAGCATTCCCAGGTCGGCCACCACCGCAAAAGTGGGTATGATGCGAACCTCCACCGGCAGCATCAGGGTGATAAAGATCATCCAGAAAAAAAACATCCGGAACCTGAAATCAAAATACACAATGGCAAATGCGGATAAAATGGAGATGACAATTTTTCCGAATGCAATGGACAAGGCCATGATCAGGCTGTTGAACAGCATGATCCATACCGGCTGTTCCCGGGCATTTCCTACGCCCTGGAACAGGGCCTGGGCCATGCGGACCATGTCGTGGCTGGCCGCCACAAAAGTGATCCACAACGGAAACCCGATGACAATGGCCATGAGAATCACAGACTGACCAGCCGATCCCCCCAGGTCCAGGCCGATGAATCCATCATTGTAAATCTTGTACACCAGAATCTGGGTGGCCTGGGATGCGGGCCAGATAAAAAACACCAGGGTGATGAGCACCTGGGGCAGCACCAGCAGATACGGAAGAAAAGAAGAAGAAAAATGGACCCGCTTGATCATGAAAACCTGTTGTCTCCGGTTCAGGAAACAGCTGTTTCCTGAACCGGAAATAGTTTAAAACCGTTTATTTGTTGGCTTTCTCAAATTTTTCCAGCAGGCTGTTGCCTTTTTCCACGGCATCATCCATGGCATCGGCAGCGGTTTTGATGCCGTTCCAGACGGCTTCCAGCTCATCATTGATGATGTCACGGACCTGGACAAAATTTTCGAACCGCACCCCCCTGGAATTGGGGGTGCGGGTGTTGAGGTTCAACTGCCGGATGGCGGTGTCCGTGCCGGGATTATCCTTGTAAAATCCCTGTTTCTTTGACAATTCCCAGGCGGCTTTGGTGATGGGCACATAGCCTGTTTCCTGGTGCCACCAGGCCTGGACTTCGGGTGAGGCCTGGTAGTTCATGAACATGGCCACGCCTTTGTAGTCTTTTGCCTCCCGACCTTTGAGGGTCCACAGGGTGGCACCGCCGATGATGGAGTTCTGGGGAGAATCGATCAGTTCCGGATCATAGGGCAGCATGGCCTGGCCGAATGCAAATTTTGCCTGTTTTTTCATACCCCCGTAATAAGCGGATGAGTTCAGCCACATGGCGCATTTCTCATTGATGAACAGGGGCAGGCTATCCCCCCGGCGGCAGAAACGCATTTTTATCCAGGGTGAACCCATGGTCGTTCATCACATCCTCGATGGGATACACCGCACCTTCTGCCGCCATCATGGTGGCGGTTCCCACCTCGAACACCTGGACGATATGGGGCTGCTGCCCGGCCCGGAAGGCGGCAATGGCAGCGGTCATGGTTTCGGTATAGTTGCCCTTGTACACCGGCACCACCATAGACGGATAATATTTATAAAATATATTGAACCGGCTAGGGTTGTATTAAAATACCGGCATTATGGGAGAATGGACATGCATCCAGAACAGACAGTCAATACCAAAGATCCACTGTTCAACTATATATACAAGATAACCGTTTATAGTCCCTGATATCAGTTCCGCCAAGTTTGGAGAATCATCTGTCTGAACGCTTATTGAATGTTAATGGGTGTTTAATAAAAGCTGAACATCTTCATTTTATAAAGGCGGTGAACTGCAAAGGCGCAAATGATTTATAAATCCGGCACCCAATTGACCGTCTGCCATGGAGAAACCCCGTGAGCCGCATCGAAATCCGCAACCTGACAAAATCATGGGGCCCTGTCAAAGGGGTGGATCAGGTGTCGTTTGCGATTCCCGAAAAAAGACTGACCGTGCTGCTGGGGCCTTCGGGCTGCGGTAAGTCAACGGTGCTGCGCCTGATTGCCGGTCTGGAAACCGTATCTTCCGGAACCATCTGCATCGGGGACAAAGAGATCACTCACGAGGACCCTGCTCGCCGGGGGGTGTCCATGGTGTTTCAATCCTATGCCCTGTTTCCCCACCTCAGCGTCCGGGAAAACATCCTGTTCGGGCTGAAGGTGAGGCGGGTGCCCAAAGCCAAACAGCAGGCAAGGCTGGCAGATGCCGCCCGCATGGTGGGGCTCCAGGACCTGCTGGACCGGCGGCCGTCCCAGCTGTCCGGGGGGCAGCGCCAGCGGGTCGCCCTGGCAAGGGCCATCGTGTCCCGCCGCCGGGTGTGCCTGATGGACGAACCCCTGTCCAACCTGGATGCCAAACTCCGGGCCGAAATGCGGGGGGAGATCCACCGGCTCCAGAAGGAGATCGGGCTGACCATGATATATGTCACCCATGACCAGGTAGAGGCCATGACCATGGCGGACCAGGTGATCCTGCTCAACTCCGGCCGGGTGGAGCAGGCCGGCCCGCCATATGTCTTGTATGACCGCCCGGAAACCACGTTTGCGGCCCGTTTCATGGGATCGCCGCCCATGAACCTGCTGACGCTGAACGGTGAACAGGCGGCCGCTGCCCTGGCAGACCTTCCTTCTGACCGGAAGAAGGAACCATTTCACCGCCATCAGGGGATGCTAGGGGTACGGCCGGAACATGTTTTTATCGGTGACACCGGACTGCCAGCCCGGATTGTCGCCGCGGATTACCTGGGATCGGAAACCATTGTCCGCATCCGGCTGGATGACCAGGTCCTGTTTGCCAGAACCGGCAAAAGGATCCCCCCGGGTCCTGAGGCACAGATTTATATCAGCTGGCCCAGGGAAGCGGTCTGTCTGTTTGACAAAACCGGCAGGCGGTTACCGGAAAATGTTTTATAACCTTTTGAATTTTGTGCAGGATGCCGTGCCTTCAGGGCACGGCCGTCAGTAAAAAATGAAACCAACCCACTTTGTAAAGTTGTAAAGGAGAAAAAAAAATGCGTCAAAAAATGCATTTGACGGTGATGGGGCTCCTGCTGACTGTCTGCCTTATGGCAGGCACGGCAGCGGCCAAACAAACGGAACTGACCATGTATTATCCTGTGGCGGTGGGCGGGCCCCTGACCCAGGTGATCGACGGCATGGTGGATGAATTCATGGCCGAAAATCCCGGTATCAAGGTCAACGCCATTTATGCCGGTAACTACAATGATGCCCGCATCAAGGCTTTGGCAGCCCTGAAAAGCGGCCGACCGGCCCAGCTGTCCGTGCTGTTTTCCATTGATATCTATGAACTGATCGAACAGGATGCCATTGTGGCCTTTGATGATGTGGTCCAGACGGCCGAGGAAAAAGCGTGGCTGGATTCGTTTCATCCCACCCTCATGGAAAACGGAAAAACCGGGGGAAAGACCTGGGGAATCCCGTTCCAGCGGTCCACCATTGTAATGTACTACAACAAGGACCTGTTCAAGCAGGCCGGTCTGGATCCGGAACAGCCCCCGGCCACCTGGGACGAGATGGTGTCCATGGGCAAACAACTCACCGCGTCTGACCGGTGGGGAATCATGATCCCGTCCACGGGCTACCCCTACTGGATGTTCGGGGCTTTGGCCATGCAGAACGGACAGGTGCTCATGAACGGAGACGGCAATGCGACCTATTTTGACCACCCGGCCGTCATCGAAGCCCTGCAGTTCTGGAAGGATCTGGGGGGCAAACACGGGGTGATGCCCGCCGGCACCATCGAATGGGGCACCCTGCGCCAGAACTTTCTGGAGGGGAAAACCGCCATGATGTGGCACTCCACCGGCAACCTGACTGCAGTCAAAGACAATGCAGATTTTGACTTCGGTGTGGCCATGCTGCCGGCCAGCAAACGGCGGGGCACGCCCACGGGCGGCGGCAACTTCTATATCTTCAAGCAGACCGCACCGGATGAACGCAGGGCCGCCATGCAGCTGATCAAATTCATGACCGGCCCGGAAAATTCCGCCCGATGGTCCATGAAAACCGGCTATATGGGGGTCAGTCCGGCAGCTTACAATACTGAGGCACTCAAAGACTATGTCTCAGAATTCCCCTATGCCGCCGTGGCCAGGGACCAGCTGGATTATGCCACGGCTGAACTGTCCACCTATCAGACCGGCCGGATCAGAAAAACTCTGGATGATGCCATCCAGGCGGCATTGACCGGCGCCAAGGCACCGGAAGCCGCCCTCAAGGAAGCCCAGGGGGTGGCCGACCGGCTCCTGAAACCTTACCGTTAACCCCAACCATTTCCTGTTCCGTGCCGGGAATGAAACCCGGTCCCGGCACGGAACAGGTTAACAGGAAAAAAAGGCGCTCCATGCTGCTCCCCCGGAAAAATCACGTGCATGCCTGGCTCCTGCTGATGCCGGCGGCCATCCTGCTCATCGCCTTCACCCATTATCCCACGGTGACCACGGTGGTGAAAAGCCTGTTCTCCAAGGGAACGGCCATCCGGCCATCCCGGTTCACGGGCCTGGACAACTACGGGATGATGATGGCAGACCCCGTGTTCTGGAAGGTGCTGGGCAACAACCTGTGGTTCGCACTGGGGACCATTCCCACCTCCATCGCCCTGGCCATTCTCATGGCCCTGTTTGTGAACCGGGCTCTGCCCGGCCGGTCCCTGGTGCGCATGGCCTACTTCACCCCCACCATCCTGCCCATGATCGCCGTGGCCAACATCTGGCTGTTTTTCTATACCCCGGATATCGGCCTCATCGACCAGATCCTCACGGGGGTAGGCCTTTCCGGCCACAACTGGCTGGGGGACCCGGCCACGGTGCTGCCGGCCGTCATGGTCATGACCATCTGGAAGGAAGCCGGGTTTTTCATGATCTTTTACCTGGCCGCCATGCAGAATATCCCGCCGGAACTCAAGGAAGCCGCCCGCCTGGAAGGGGCCGGGCGCTGGACCTATTTTTTCAGGGTGATGTTTCCTTTGCTCATGCCCACCACCCTGTTTGTGTTCATCAATGCGGTGCTCAACTCCTTCAAGCTGGTGGATCACCTGTTCGTCCTCACCAAGGGGGGGCCGGACAATGCCAGCAACCTGCTGCTGTACTATATTTTTGAAACTGCGTTTTCCTATTTTGAAACCCATTATGCCGCAGCCCTGACCGTGGTGCTGCTGTTGCTGCTGGCAGGCATGGCCCTGGGCCAGTTCTTTATCCTGGATAAACGGGTGCATTACCGATGACACGCATTCTGGACACTTTTCAAGCGTACCTGGAGATCACGGCAGCTTGGGTGCTGGCCCTGCTCTGGATCTCTCCGCTGGTCTATGCTTTCTGGGCCGCGTTTCATCCCGGGGCCTATGCCGTCAATTTCACGCTGGGCGCTCCCCTGACCCTGGACAATTTTGCCGAGGCCCTGTCCCGGGCTCCTTTTTTGCGGTATGCCGTCAATACTGTGGTTCTGGTGACCCTGATCCTGTCCTGCCAGCTTTTGCTATGCACCCTGGCTGCCTATGCCTTTGCCCGGTTTGATTTTCCGGGGCGGCAGGTGGTATTTGCCCTGGTGCTGATCCAGCTGATGATCACCCCGGAAATTCTCATCGTGGAAAATTACGTCACCCTGTCCCGCTTCCGGCTGGTGGACACCATCACCGGCATCGGCCTGCCCTACATGGCCAGTGCCTTTGGTATTTTCCTGCTGCGCCAGGCATTCAAATCTACTCCCAGAGAACTGGAAGATGCGGCCCGCCTGGAAGGGTGCGGCACCCTGGGGGTGATGTGGCGGGTATATGTGCCCCTGGCCCGGCCCACATACCTGGCCTATGCCCTGGTATCGGTGAGCCACCACTGGAACAATTTTCTGTGGCCCCTGATCATCACCAATTCTGTAGAGACCCGTCCTTTGACCGTGGGCCTGGGTATTTTCGGGGCCCCGGAATCAGGGGTCAACTGGTCCATTGTATCGGCCGCCACCCTGCTGTCCGTGGCCCCGCTGCTCATCGCATTTCTTCTGTTTCAGCGCCAGTTTGTGCAGTCCTTCATGTATGCGGGTATTAAATGATGTGACCGCACCATGCGGGTCCGTCTTTCTTAACAGGTCTTCGGGCCGGTGGGTGCAAACCAGGCAAGCCGGGATAATGCCGACGGTTTTCGGCCGTTGAAATATCCGCAGGCCGCATAATACCGCAGATCTTTCTGCCACAGAGATAAAAAACGCGGATCATGAGAGATCCGTTTCAGCACCCTTTTCGGGCGGTGCAAGGCATCCAGCAGGGAAGAAAACAGTTCGGACGGATCCCTGAAGCATTCCCAGTCACACTGGCGACAGTCCGGCACCGGGTTCAAGGCATGCAGATCCAAATCCGGAAAAGGCCCCAGGTCTTCACGGCCCCGGTACCCGCAGGGGTAGGTGTGGCCGTCATCGGAACCGATGAAAAAATAATCTGTGCCGCCTCGGCATCCGGCCGTTTCCACTGCCGGACCGGGGGATGGAAGCAATGCCTGATGCTGGGCAATGAGGGTATGCAGGGCACTGAGGGGGGTGAAGATGCGCAAATAAGGCCGGTGACGGGTCACATTGGCGGCCAGGGCCTGGTAGAGGGCCACTTTTTCTTCCCGGGTGAATCGCACCACTGCCTCCCCGGCCGTGGCCGCATACACCGCCTGGAGCCCGTCTTCCGAACCAGTATCTTCAATGCTCATGGGATAACAGGTGTTGGCAATGGTGAATCCCATCCGGGTCACCTGCCGGAAAAACCGGTCAAATGCGGCATGAAACCTCTGGTAAAACGCTTCCAGATACGCGGTGTCACTGGAAAAACCTTTCCGGTGAAGGTCCCGGGTCGATGGACCGCCCACCAGGCGGTTGATGCCCAGGTTCACCGACGGAAATATGCCGGCATCATGAAAAATGGGAATGGCCGTCTCTATCCCCCGGACCACGTCCGGCAGCCCCCGCATCTGTTCATGCACCTTTGGCACGGCAGAATCCAGACTGATCCAGAAATTTCTCAAAGGCGTTGCCGCCAGTTTGTCTGCCATGGCCTTGATCCGGTCCCTGAAACCCGGCTGTCGGCTGCCGCAGAACAGAAACCCGTTGGTACCGGTGCGGATATAAGGGATGCCGGCCCGGCCGGCATGGGAGATCAATTCCATGACCGGGTCCAGGTACAACAGGGGTTCCCCGCCTGTAAATGAAACCGCCTGAACCCCTTTTTCCCCGGCCGCATCCAGGAGCTGCCGGATGACATCGGCTTCCAAACGGGTTCGGCGGATATCCGCGGTCTTCCGCATGCCGCACTGGGGGCATGTGGCATTGCACTGATTGGTGATCTGGATGACCAGTTGTCCGGGTACCCGGTCTTTTGCCAGGCAGGTCACTGTCTTCAAAACAGAAAGAAGCGTCATGAGTTGCGTATCCTGTTGTCCGTTTTTTTCGTCAAAGAATCAGGGCGTCTTTCCATGGGTGATCGTTTGGAGGCATTGCCATCCATCATCCATGATTTCGGGCTTCCAGGACAATCAGGCGAGGTTTTTCCCCCTTTGACCCGGGCCGGGTGTTTTCGTTCAGATATGCCGTAAAGTCCGGCAGGGGCATGGGCCGGGCATAACGGAATCCCTGCATGATGTCACAGCCTTCTTCCACAAGAAATGATTCCTGCCGCTCTGTTTCAACCCCTTCTGCGATCACGGTCATGGACATGGCTCTGGCCATGGCAATGGCTGCCCGGACCAGGGTTTTGCCCTGGGAACCGGTTTCAATGCCGTGAATCAGGGATTGATCGATTTTCAGGGTGTTGATGGGAAGGTTTTTCAACATGTTCAGGGACGAATACCCGGTGCCGAAATCATCCAGTTCGATATGAATCCCCATCTGCTGCAGCGATTCAAGGGTTGCCCGGCCGCTATCCAGATCATGGAGCAGACAGGTTTCCGTGAGTTCGAATTTCAACCGCCGGGGATCGATTCCGCTGCTTGAGATGATGGCTTTCACTTTTTCCAGAAAATGATCATCCGAAAACTGGCGGGCACTGATATTGACGGCCAGGGTAAAACCGGTCGGCAGATTCCGGCATTCCTGGAGTTTGACCAGGAGCTGGCAGGCGTTTGTCAGTACCCATTCCCCCAGAGGCAAAATGAGTCCGGTTTCTTCGGCAATGGGAATAAACAACCCTGGTGAGACCGGCTGTTTCCCGGCAGGAATCCATCGCAGCAGCGCTTCAGCACTACAGACGTTTCCCGTTCCCATAATCTGAGGCTGCAGATACAAAGAAAATTCATTCCGGGCCAGGGCTTTTTTCAAATCATAGGCCATGGCTGTGGTCCGGTCGACGATGGCCTGCCGTTTTTTGCTGAACAGACAGACCCGGTTCCGTCCCAGATCCTTGGCCTCATACATGGCCACGTCCGCGCGTTTGAGCAGTTCACTGGATGTATGGACATCCCCCTTGAAAATGACCGTCCCGATACTGGCGCTGGCATGACACATATGATTTTTTTTACCCAGAACATAGGGCCGGTTCAGGGAAATCCGTATTTTTTCAGCCACATCCAGGGCCATTTTCAGGCTGGTGTCATGATGGCCGTCCAGCCATTCCAGCAGCACGACAAATTCATCCCCCCCCAGACGGGCGGCTGTATCGGTCTGACGGATACAGGCATTGAGGCGCTGGGCCACTTCAACCAGCAGAGCATCGCCGATGTCATGACCGGAAGTGTCATTCAAGGTCTTGAAGTTGTCCAGATCCAGCATGAGAACCGCCCCATACTTCTGGCTTCGACGGGATGCTGCAATGGCCTGGCCCAGGCGGTCTCCCAGCAGACGGCGGTTGACCAGTCCGGTCAGAGCATCGTACAGTGCCAGTTTCCTGATCTGACTTTCCGATTTTTTCCGGTCTGTAATATCCTGGACCGTGCCGGAAAGAACCTGCCTGCCGTCATGTTTTCTGACGGCGGCCTGCTGAAATATCATCCGTTCCTGTCCGTTTGGACAGATGATCCGGTATTCCATGGTAGCGGATTTTATTTGATCCACCACCCCTTTTAATGCAGTTTTTACTGCCTGCCGGTCATCCGGATGAACCAGTTGAAGCGCACTTTCCTCATTGACCTCAAACTGTTTTCTGTCCACACCGCAGATGTCATAGGTCTGATCCGACCAGGTCAATCTGCGGTCCGAAAACCGGTATTCCCAGTCTCCCACCCGTGCCAGTTTCTGGGCCGCTGTCAGGCGCTTACGGATATGAGTCAGAGACCTCACACTGGTTTGAAGGGAGTTGATGGTTGCCCGGACATGACGCTCCAAAGGATAAAATATGAGCCCGGCCTCCAGCAGAAGTATCAGGATGGTTGCCCCCCAGATCATGGTCTCCAGTCTTTCGATCTTTACGATGGCGGCTCTCCCGATTTTCTGATATTCATCCACGGCGGCATCCAGCATAGGTTCCAACACATGGGGGCCATAAGTGGTCAGATAGATATAGGAAAAAAATTTGGAATTGAGCACATCATGGCTGGAAAGATAAATATCTCCCGCATGATGCAAAAAACGGCTCAGCGCCAGGTCCAATCCCACGGAAGGATCATCGAAAATGATCTTCAGCCGTTCATTGGTCACTTTTGGAATGCCCTTTTCCCGGCTCCCATGGCGCAGGACATGATGTGCACCCTGCATTTTATGAATGGTCTTTCCCAGCTGAGCCCGTGCCATGTTGAATTCGGTTTCATCGTCAGTGGACACCATCAAACTGCTGAAATACGCAATGCGGTTGACAAGCCCTGACTGGTGTCCGGCCAGGTTGACCAGACTGGAAAATCCGCGCTGTTTTGATATCACGTTGTTCATGGCGATAAAGGATGCCGTCACCAGCAAGCCGATGGCGCTCAACGCCAGGATGTATCGAAGCCTTATATTTTTTACCGTTTTCAGAGAATTCATGGATGTATATTTAACCCCAACCGTTTTGTTTTATGAGTAAAACCGGACAAAAAGCCGGACGGCCCATCGACTGTTTTGATAGATAATAGCAGGGTATTGTTAGAAGACTATTTTTTTACCGCGATTCTCAACCGGAAATGAAATTTTTTTTACCAGGTACTAATCATCCTGTAATAATACCGTTTTAGGGTAATAAAAATTACTGTCAAGGAAAAAAAATGAACATAAACATTTGCAGGGAAACTCTGGAAACAGGCCTTTTCACCCAGCTGCCGGATCTGATGGATCCTGAATTCGTTTTTCATCCCATTGTTCACGTTCATACCGGACATCTGTTCGGCGTCGAGGCTTGGTTCTCCGGGTTTACCGGGGATAATTTTGAAATTCGGACCGATCTGTTTGACACTGCCCGGGAAAAGGGCCTGCGCCATCAGGTGGACCTGTTTCTGCAACAGAGAATACTGACCCGGTTTTTACCGTTTCGAAAAGAAAACCGGTTCAGGCTTTTCCTTCGCCTGGATCACCGAATATGCCTGTCGCCGGATTATCACCTCGGCAGCATCCTTTCAATGATCGAACACTCAGGGCTGGTCCCTGCTGATATCTGCTTTGTCCTGCGAGTGGATCCGGATGTCATCATGGACGAGCAAGTGATTCACATACTGGACAGGTACCGGTCCCAGGGATTTCGGATAGCCTTGTCAGGATATGATATCCGCTCTCAAGGGATTCAACTGCTGGACCGAACGGCACCGGATTATATGATCCTTCACCGGGACCTTTACCGTGATTTCAGGGAGAACGCCAAAACCCGACAGATCCTGTCTTTTATGATCACCTATTCCCATCTGATGGGATGCCGGGTGATCGCCGGTGAGGTCCAGACCGAGGCGGAATTCATCCAGTGCCGGGAATTGGGGTGTGATCTGATTCAGGGGGATGTGATCCAGCCACCCGGCCATGGCCTGGATACCATCAAGTCCTGTTATGATACCATCAGGCAGATTATACGAAGAGACCGCCGGAACCATGACGATAAGCACCGTTCACTGACCGCCGGTGAAATCACTCACCTGGAACCGATATCATTCGACTGCACCGTGGTCCATGTCTTTGATCAGTTCAGAACAAATCCGGACACCTCTTTTTTTCCGGTGATCGACCCGAATGGTGACCCCCTGGGCATTATCAGGGAAACCGCATTCAAACAGTATATTTTTTCTAAATTCGGCAGGCAATTGCTGGAGAACCCCTCTTTTGGCAAAGATATTTCCCGTTTTGTAGCCAGAATCCCTGTGGCGGATGTGCACGCTTCCCTTGAAACTCTGATTGAAATCTACACCCGGTTCAATAATAATGAAGGCCTGATCATGGTGGACAACCTGAAATATGTCGGTGTGCTCAGTACCAATTCCCTGCTCAAACTGATCAATGAAAAAAATCTGACCCAGGCCCGGGATCAGAATCCGCTCACACAGCTGCCCGGCAACAACCTGATCCATGAATATTTGAGCAGCAGTCTGTCGGATGAACAAGCGGATTATCACCTGATCTACTTTGATTTCAACAACTTCAAAGCGTTCAATGACCGGTATGGATTCCGAAGCGGTGACCGGGTCATTTTGATGTTTGCCGAACTCCTCAAAAAAACCGCATTTTCCGAAAACCGGTTCGTGGGCCATGTGGGAGGGGATGATTTCTTCATGGGAATCCGAAACAGTACCTATGAAACGGTGGCAGATCAGATGGTATCCCTGGCCAGGGAATTCAAAAAGAATGTTGAAAGTTTCTATGATTTCGATACCGTGAAAAAAGGTTTTCTGTTGGCCATGGATCGGGAAGGCAAAAAACGGAACCTGCCCCTGATGACGGTCAGTGTGGCCATACTGGAACTGACTGCCGGTGACAAAAAGGGGCTGACGGTCGAAGACATGGCCAACATGCTGGCCGGACTGAAAAAAAAGGCCAAACGTTCCGATGCCGGCATTGCCAGCACCAGGGCCTTGAACAGGCAAAAATCAGGCTGAATGAGTCGGCTCAGGCCTTGAACCGCTGGCCAAGATATCTGTGGACATGGCCGGCAAACGGCAGCGGCAGGTACCCTGGCAGGGAATGATGTGTTTTGCGCATCGTCAAAAAAATCCATTTGTGTTCCAGAAAATTGAACGCGGCAAAAAGATCCCACAGCGGGGGGAGAACAATGGTGACGCTTTCTCCTACCCGGCACAGTTCCCTGAAAAACAACTCCGGCTGTTCCACATGTTCAATGGTATGTGAACACAGTACCTTCTTGAACTGCCTGTCCACAAAAGGCAGCTGGTAAATATCGTCGATCAGGACAAAATTGGGTATCTGCGCATGCCGGATGATATCTGCATTGATTTTCCCGGCACCGGTTTTTCCGCAGCATATGTTCAGGTCCCATTGCTGCCGGGAAATGATCCGTTCCTTCATCACAGAATAACTGATGAAATTGACCATTTTTCCCAAAAACAGTGAACTCATGAAAAAAAGGGCTGAAATGATGCTGTGCTGTTCGAGAATTTCCGTCATTGTCTGATTATCCCTCCGGGTTTCTTGCCCGGCCATCGATTCCTTCCTTTCCTGGTAACCCCGCTGAAAGCTCTGCCTGCTGCTGATGGATACAGGGGGGCTTATGTTTGTGCATTATTTTATATGGCAATTGATAAAAACAGATTTGACCTCTGTTAGATTTTCACCAGCCGGGAAAAGCGGTCTGCGGGTACTGATGATAAACACCGGTCCTTTTCAATGTTGTCTTTTGAAAATCCCTGTGTTATTGGGTCTATGCTATCAAAAAAACAACCTGTCGGGCTTTATTTAAGCAAGACAGGGAAAGAGAGGTATCATGAAATCCGGGTTCACAAATATGATCGTGCTACTGGTTGCAGCCTGCTGCATACAACTGTTTGGCTGCACATCTCCGCCCATGGAACAAATGGTCATCAAAGGCTCCACCACCATGGCGCCGATGCTGGAAAGACTGGCAGCCGAGTATCAAACCCCGGATCAGAAACAGATCTTCATCGAGGCCACCGGTTCTCTGACGGGAATTGCCGCACTGATTCAAAACGAATGTGACATGGCTGCCTCGTCTGTTTCCGCGCCAACAACACTTGTTCAGGAAGCTGAAAAAAAAGGGATCACCCTGAAAGCATTCCCCGTATGCCGGGACAGAATCGTCCCGATTGTGAATACCGCCAATCCCTTGCATCAGTTATCCATCACAGACCTCAGACATATTTTTTCCGGAAAGATATCCTCCTGGAAATCTGACGACATGGCCGATGCTAACATTCAAATTGTATTGAGACAGACAGCATCAGGCACCTGCAGAATGTGGGAACAACGCATCCTGAATGGCGCCTCGCCGGCACCCGGTCACATACAGGTATTCTCCAACAGCGGCGTTCTGGCGGCAGTGGCTGAAAACCGGTACGCCATCGGTTATGTCAGCCATGCATATCTCAATCATGAAGTCAAACCCGTGGAAATCACCGGCCATGATTCAGAAACAGCCCTGGAACGGACCCTTTTTCTGTATGTCAATCCCGATCGCATGTCAAAAGCGGTCAAATCGTTTCTGACCTATCTGCACAGCGGACCGGCCAGAAAGATGATCAGGGACAGTGGCTTTGTTCCCATCACCCATGACAATTAAATGGCGCTGCCAGACGCAGATGCCCATATAAGCCCATAAAGGATAAGATTTAAATACGACATCCAACAGACAGGAGCTTGATTTGAAAACAATCATTCTAGCGGCACATGGAAGCCGCCAAAAAGCGTCTGCCGCAGAGGTGGCGGCTCTGGCAAAAAAGCTGGATACCAAGGTCAAAACCAATGATTCAAATGACATACACCAGGTGGTGCATGCCTTTTTGCAGTTCTGCGACCCGTCCCTGGAAACAGTGATCCAGGAGCTGGCGGACAGCGGGGTGGACGAGATGGTGATCTTTCCGTTTTTCATTTCCGCGGGCAGCCATGTGCAGACAGATATTCCCCGGGCCGTTGAAACCGCCCGACAAAAACATCCCACTGTGCGGTTTCACATCACCCGGCACCTGGGTATCCTGGATGCTGTGGAAGATCTTATCTTAGGAGAGGTCACGGGCTGACATCATGAAGCAACCAAAAATTCTGATTGTAAAGACCGGAGATACGTTTGCCGATCTTATTTGTTCTTTCGGGAATTTTGAAGACTGGATCCGCCAGGGTTTAGGCGTGGGTGAAAATCAGATCCGGCTGGTCAATGCCCCGGCATTTGAAGTGCTGCCTGAACCCGGCACCTTCAGCGGGGCCGTGATCGCCGGCTCCCATGCCATGGTCACCCAGAACCTGGACTGGAGTCTGAATGTGGAAGCGTGGCTGGCCCGGGTGGTGACGGCCGGGGTCCCGGTGCTGGGAATTTGTTACGGGCATCAACTGCTGGCAAAGGCTATGAGCGGTAAGGTGGATTTTCATCCCGACGGCCTGGAGATCGGCACCGCATCCATCACCCTGACCGCAGATGCCCTGTCAGATCCCCTGTTTCAAGGGCTGCCTCCGGTTTTCAACGCCCATACCTGCCATTCCCAGACCGTGCTGACCCTGCCCCCGGGCGCGGTGCATCTGGCAAAAAACACCCATGACCCCCATCATGCCTTCCGCCTGGGTCCTGCTGCCTGGGGAGTGCAGTTTCATCCGGAATACACCCATGGCATCATGGCCGGGTACATCCGCAACATGTCGCCGGTGATCCAGGCCTTGGGCAGTGATCCCGCAAAAATACAGCAGCAGGTGACAGATACACCCGAAGCGGCTCAGATACTGGCCCGGTTTGCCGCCCTGTGCCGCCATGCCCCCATGGCGGATTAACGACAGCCATCATTGAGTATCATCCGGGGCAGACCTGATTAACATGGTACCGCAGAATCCTATATATTCGTTACCAGAATCCCTACATTTTTTTGTTTTTGAAAAATTCTTTGACAAACGAGATGTGGATGTTCATGGACGCATACGCTCGGTCTGAATCCCGGGAGGAAATGGCCTCCAGAATGGCCTGGTGCTGGGCAAATATTTTTTCAACGTTTTCAGGGTCTTCGTACAGGCTGGTGAGATTTTCCCGGATGCCGTGGAACAGATAATCATAGAAATTGCGCATGATCAGGATGTGGAGCGGATTTTTGGCGGCATAGGCAATGGCCATGTGAAATCCGGTGTCCGCTTCCGTTCCCAGACGGCCGGAATTCACTTCCTGCTGCATCTCATCAATGCTCTGGGCCATGGCGGTGATATCGGTTTCATCGGCCCGCTGGGCCGCCAGGGAAGCAGCATTGCACTCCAGGCCCAGCCGGACTTCCAGCAGGTCCACCAGGGTGGCGGACTGGGCTTCCATGGCTTTGGCCAGGGGATTTTCCTGCACGGCTGCCAGAGATTTGACAAAAGTGCCCTGACCCTGTTTCTGGGTGATCAATCCCATGGTGACCAGGCGCTGGATCGCATCCCTGATAGTGGTGCGGGATACATTCATGGCCTGGGCCAGTTCCCGTTCGGTCATCAGTTTTTCACCGGGTTTGAGTTTTCCTCTGTAAATGAGTTCCCGGATCTGATCAAACACCTGATCGGAAATTCGCTTGGGCTTTATGGGCTTGATGGGTATGGTCATAATCTTAATTATACAGGCCTTTCCAGCATTATGTGTTCAAGATTCAGACCACAAATTATTCATTATTACGGATGGTTTAGCAAGTTTTTTTCTCCAGGGCCTGAGCATACAGCTCCATGGGATGCCGGACCCGGATAGAGGCGCCGGCTTTCCCCAGCATATCAGATATCTGCATCATGCAGGCCGGACACCCCGTGGACACGGTGGCACAGCCTGTGGCTTCGATATTGTGCTCTTTAAGAGTACCGATGGCACTGGACAAATCATAATGGTAAATATTGAAACTGCCGCCCATGCCGCAGCACTTGTCTGATCCGGCCATCTCCTCCAACCGGCACCCTGCAGCCCGGATCACCTGCCTGGGCTGATCTGCCACACCCAGAGATTTTTTCAGATGGCACGGGTCATGATAGGTCACGATTTCTTTTTCTGCGTCTTCCAACCCGGTTTCAATCGGCTTGATGCCCACCTGATCCACCAGAAACTGGTTGATATCCATGGTTTTTTCCGACAGGGCCGTCAATTTTTTCTGCATACCCGGGGACGGGTTTTTGTAAACTGAAGGCCATAATTTCTTGATGGTGGAAGTACAGGTGGCACAGGCGGTCACCAGAACATCAAAGTCGTGTTTTTCAAACAACGCCAGGTTGTGGTCCACCAGCCGGGTGAAGCTGTCCCGGTCTCCGGATGCCAGGGACGGGATCCCGCAGCAACCCTGGCCGGGAGGGATCACCGCCCCCACATTGTGATGGGAGAGCACTTTTAACGAGGCATGGGCCACACCGGGAAAAATTTTGTCAATCAGACATCCGGTAAAAAATGCGACCCGGGGTCCGGAACCCCTGGTTGTCAAACCTTTGCCCGGCAAAATTTTATGAAACGGGGTGGGGCTCAGGGGCATGAAGTGCCGATGGGACAGCAATGGCGAAACCAGGCGGGCGCAGGAGGTGCCCTGGGCGTTGGCATCGGGTTTAGCGAAAAGGCCCTGGAACCGACCGGCCCAGTCCACCATGGCATCGAACCGGCCCGGGTGGGCCAGCAGTTGCCTGAAGATCAGTTTTTTGGCAGGGGACAGGCCTTTGTATTCCGCCAGGATCGCCCGGGCCTTGATGAAAATTTCCACCACATTGACCCCGGATGGGCAGTTGGATGCGCATGACCCGCACAAAAGGCACCGGTTCAGCCGCTCGTTCACCCCGTCCGGGTCGGTGAACATGTTTTCCATAAGCCCCGTGAGCAAAGCCAGTTTGCCCCTTGCCACATCCGCTTCCTTCCGGGTCTGCTCGAACAAGGGACAGACCGACTGGCACATACCGCATCGAATGCAGGTCACCAGTTGATCTTCCAGCTCCTTAACCAGATTTGCCAGTTCTTTCATGTCCGCCATTATAGCTTATACTCCGGTAATTTTACCAGGATTTAAAATATGGTCCGGATCCAGGGCCGCCCGCAGCTGCCGGGAAAAAAGAATGGAGGAATACCCGGCTTCCTTTTCCAGAAACGGGGCTTTGGCAATGCCCGTGCCGTGTTCACCGGACAATGTCCCTCCCATGGAAAGGGCGACATCGAAAATCTCTTCAATGGCCTGTTCCACCCGCAGAAACTCTTCCTTGTTTCTGCGGTCCGTGAGAATGGTGGGATGCAGGTTCCCGTCTCCGGCATGGCCGAAGGTGCCGATATCGATGCGGTATTTTTGGCCGATCCTTTGAAGGGCCCGCACCATGTCCGGGATCCGGCTTCTGGGAACCGTGGCATCCTCCAGCACCAGGGTGGGTTTCAGCTGAGCCAGAGCGGACAGGGCTGCCCGCCGGGCCGCCCAGATTTTGTCCCGCTGGGCATCATCTTTGGCCTGTTCAATCGTTCTGGCGCCCATTTTGAGACACAACGCCTTGACCTGTTCCGCTTCTTCCGCCACCACGGCCGGATGCCCGTCCACTTCAATGAGCAGCAGGGCTGCCGCGTCTTTGGGAAGTCCGGCCTTTGAAAAATCCTCCACCGCCCGGATGGTGAAATTATCCAGGATTTCCAGGGTGGCCGGCAGGATCCGGGAAGAAATAATACCGGCCACGGTTTCCGATGCGGCTTCAATGGTATCGTACACCGCCACCATGGCCTGCCGGGCCCGGGGCGCAGGGATCAGCTTCAGGGTGATCTGTTCCAGAACCCCCAGGGTGCCTTCCGACCCCACCATCAGGCCGGTGAGGTTGTACCCGGTGGCGCATTTCACGGTCCGGGACCCGGTTTTCACATGGTGGCCCCGGGCATCAAAGAACTGAAGCCCCATGACATAGTCCTTGGTGACGCCGTATTTAAGCCCCCGCAGTCCACCGGCATTTTCCGCCACATTACCGCCCAGGGTGGACACGGCCATGGAACCGGGATCCGGGGGATAGAACAGCCCCTGCTTTTCCACCTCCGCCGCCAGGGTCGCCGTTACCACGCCTGGCTCCACCACGGCGTACATGTCTGCGGCATTGATTTCAATAATCTTATTCAACCGCCCGGTCAATACCACGATGCCCGATGCTTCAGGGATCGTACCCCCGGACAGATTGGTACCCGATCCCCTGACCGTGAGCGGAATCCGATATTTTCGGCAAACCGCAATAATTTCTCCGATCTGGTCTGTTTTTTCAGGAATCACGGCAGCTGCAGGCATTACCGGATCCAGAACAGCGGCATCATAGGAATAGGTGAGCATGTCTTCCTTCTGGGTCAACAGATGCTGGGGCCCCACAATTTTCTGCAACGCATCAAGGATTGATTTTTGGATCATAGGCACCTCATTTGTATTTATGGTAATACCAATTAACTATTCCCCATATTTTCAGGATTGTCAACTGCTAATTTCATGGTATTACCTTGACATCAAACGAAAAATGTCCGCGCACAATACCCTGTAATTTATAAGCATTTTTCCGATATAACAAGATTTAATATAAAAAACAAATTAATTAATTTTTTTCTTGACAAAGAAAGACAGATGGATTTTAGTATTGGTACTACCAAGAAAATATACGGTATGATTTATCATGTAATTTGGATTTACCGAGGCACATTGGCGGTAGCTGATCCGGGAAAGGAGGGAAAACCTTTTTCAGTCAATCAATGAAATCAGGTGTATGAATCAATCATTATTTTAAAGGATGGAGGAACGTATGAAAAAAGCAACAAGTATCATGATAACCCTTCTGATGGCCGTGGTTTTTATCTGCGGTACAGCCCATGCCCAACGCGAAAAATTCGGAGAAGATCCCCGGGCCAAGGACGCGAAACGGATCTCTTTTAAAACATCAGATGAAAAAATCCGCTGGAAAATGATCATGCCCTGGTCCAAAGGGCAGCTGTTCTATGATATCGCAGCCCATTTTGCCGACAGTGTCCGCCTGGCATCTGCAGGCCGTCTGGATATCAAACCGTTTTCCGCCGGCGAGCTGGTTCCGGCCAACCAGACCTTTGATGCCGTCTCCACCGGTGCGGTCCAGATGGCCCATGGATCTCCCCTTTACTGGAAAGGAAAAAACGAAGCCTTTGTGGCCTATGCATCGGTCCCTTTTGGCCTGGATGCCGAGGGATATAACATCTGGCTCTACGAGAAAGGCGGCCTGGAACTGCTTCAGAAACTGTATGCAAAACATGGGATTTTTGCCCTGCCCGCCGGACAGACCGGCCAGGAAATGGGACTTTTTTCTAATAAGCGATCCACTAAAATGAGTGATTTCAAGGGGATGCGGATCCGGACCCCGGGATGGTACATGGATATCATGAACAATTTGGGCGCGTCGGTCAGCCCGCTTCCCGGCGGCGAAGTCTACCTGGCCCTGGAACGGGGTGTGATCGATGCAGCAGAATATTCAACACCGGCCATCAACTATCCCATGGGCTTTGACGAAATCACCAAATATGCGATCCAGCCCGGTGTTCACCAGCCCGCGTTTCAATGTGATATCATCATCAACCAGCAGGCATACGATGCCCTTCCCGAAGACTTGAAATGGATTGTCGATATAGCTGCAAAAGAAACCCAGCTGTGGAGCTACAACTGGATCAACAGCCTGAATGCCGAAGCCATGAAGCGGTTCAAGGAAAAAGTTGAAATTGTCAAAATGGACAAAGAAACCATCATTGAATTCCGCAAAGTCACCAAAGCCTATCTGGATTCAGTCAAGGAAAAATATCCGGATGTCAAAGAGGCATTGGATTCCCAGGAAGCGTTTATCGAAGAATACGCCATCTGGAGAGATGCCAGAAGCGGCGTCACGCCCTGGCCTTATGAAGATTTTATCCAGGGCAGAACCACGGAATAATCAGCCTTTGGTACAAAAACACAGGTCCGGCGGTTCAGGATAAGACCCATCCCGATATAACAGACTGCCGGACCTGCACTATTTGATCGACAAAATTTCAGTAAAGGAAAAGCACCATGCTGGAACCACTTTATCAAAACCTGGAAAATATTGTTCGAAAGCAGGGGGATGTCACATCGTTTCTCGTGTATCCCCTGCTGATCATCGTGGTATATGAGGTGTTCATGCGGTATGTTTTCAATGCCCCCACCACCTGGGGCTTTGAAGCCACCACTTTTTTATACGGGCTGCATTACATGTTCGGCCTTTCATATGCCGATGTCCACGGGGCCCATGTCAAAGTGGATATTTTCACCTCTCTGGTATCAAAAAAATCCCAGGCGGTTCTCAGTATCATTACCAACCTGGTTTTTTTCATGCCTGTGACCATCTGCCTGACTTTGTGGGGCATCAAGTATGCATACACCGCCACTAAAGGGCTTGAGGTAAACCCCACATCCTGGGCACCGCCCATCTGGCCGCTGAAGATATTGATGGCCCTGTGCCTGGTCTTTTTGCTGATCCAGGGCATCGCCAACCTGCTCAAGGATATCAACATACTGAAACAACAAGGAAGAAAGGTCCTCCCATGAGTCTTGAGTTCATGACAGTGGCCATGTTTGCCACCCTGATTTTCGCTATTATTCTCGGGCATCCACTGGCCTATACCCTGGCTGCCGTGGCCACCCTTTTCGGGCTGATTGACAATGGATTTGTGGTCTCCAGACTGTTTGAAATGTTTATCAACAATATCTGGGGGCTGATGGAAAACTATACCCTGGTGGCCATTCCGCTGTTCATTCTCATGGCCCAGATCCTGGACCGATCCAAGGTGTCGGATGCCTTGTTTGAATCCATGTATGTGGTGCTGGGCAGTATCAAGGGCGGTCTGGGCCTGGCCGTGGTGCTGGTGTGCACGGTGTTTGCCGCCACCACCGGGATCATCGGTGCCTCCGTGGTGGCCATGGGGCTGCTGGCAACCCCGGCCCTCATGAACAAAGGATACCAGAAAGAACTGACTGCAGGCATCATCTGTGCCTCCGGAACCTTAGGCATCCTGATTCCGCCCTCCATCATGATGGTGGTGTACGGCGGGCTTACCGGCATGAAAGAAACTTCGGTGGGCAATCTGTTTGCCGGCGCCATTTTTCCGGGCCTGCTGTTGGCAGGTCTGTACTTTGCCTATATTTTTGTCCGGTGTAACATCAACCCGAAGCTGGGACCCCCTATCTCAAAACAAGAGGCATCCGGGTACACGGCCCGCCAGAAATGGGCCATGACCCTGAAATCCCTGCTGCCGCCGCTGATTCTGATTCTGGCGGTCATGGGAACCATTCTGGGCGGGGTGGCCACACCCACGGAAGCGGCGGGCTTAGGTGCATTCGGAGCCGGAATTCTGGCTTTTTTAAACAAAAAACTCAACTGGACCGTGCTCAAGGAAAGTGCCTATGCCACCATGAAAACCACTTCCATGGTCATGATGCTGTTTGTGGGCGGAAAATTTTTCTCCGCCGTGTTCCTGAGCATGGGCGGCGGCGATGTGGTGGCGGATCTGCTCATCGGATCCGGCATGAACGAGTGGATCATTCTGTTTATCATGATGTTCATCGTGTTCATCATGGGCATGTTCATTGACTGGGCCGCCATCCTGCTGGTGACGGTGCCTATTTTTCTGCCCATCGCCATCGAGCTGGGATTCGACCCCCTGTGGTTCTCGCTGCTTTTGTGCGTGAATCTCCAGACCTCCTTTCTCACCCCGCCGTTCGGATACGCCCTGTTTTACTTCAAAGGCGTGGCTCCGACCGATTACACCATGATGCATATTTACAGAGGAATTATGCCGTTTGTACTTTTACAGATTATCAGTATCGGTCTGTTGTGCCTGTTTCCGTCGCTGGTCACCTGGCTGCCGGGGGTATTTTTTGGATAAAAAGGAACAGATAACGTGACGACCGGAAGCAGCACAAAAAAATTGAACTGCTGACCCCGATTATCAAGCCCGGCGCGATCAATAACCTGAGTACCACTATTAAGTTTCCCCTTTTGTATCGGCCTGCCAACGAATGAAAAATATTTCGCGGCAGGCCGTTTATGTAATATGTTAAATTCTGAAATAATCTGAATCAAGTCCCGCCTTATTTTTCACATTAAATTGACAAATTTGAGGTTTTTTGAATTATTCTGCCCACTTTTTATCAGATTATTTTGGCTGAAATGAAAAGGGCGAGAAGTTTTGCCAACCCTCGCCTGATAACAGGCACAGGAACCAACCTTAGACCGGAAGGCTGAATCATTTATTATGTGCCGTTGAAAATCAAAGCGCAGGCTGCCGTATCAAGTATTTCTTTCCGAAATCGACAATACATCTCACACCGCTTCATCCCAGAGATTTTCATACGTATATGGGGAACCCGGTGCCGTCCAGAAATTGCCGCGAATATATCGCCGATGCTGATCCAACGATGCCAATGACTGCATATCTTCCGGGGATAACGAGATATCAAGAGCATTTAAATTTTCGGCCAGGCGATCAGGGTTAACGGTTTTGGGTATTACAGATGTCCCACGTTCCATCGCCCACCGGATCAATACCTGGGCCGGTGTACAATGATTTTTATTTGCGGTTTCAATAACGATTGGGTTTTGCAGGAGGCTGGGTTCATCCTCAGATTTCAGGGCCGGTGGCCTGTCTCCAGATCCGAGGGGGGCATAAGCAGTCAATAAAACATCATTGAATTTACCGTATTCAAGCATCTTTTTTTGTTGAAGAAAAGGGTGAAGTTCAATCTGGTTTAATTCCGGCGCGACATCAGATTCAGCGGCTAATGCGGTTAATTTTTTGATACTGAAGTTTGATACCCCGATATGTTTGGTCTGCCCCATTTTTTTACAGGATATCATCCCTTTCCAAGTTTCAAGAATGGGTACATCATCAAGACTCAGGAAGTCATTCACACTTTCAGGATAAACAACATCAGGTTTCAAAACAACCGGCCAGTGAATTAAATACAGATCCAAATAGTCTAATTGAAGCTCCGTCAATGTTTTTTGCAAAGCAACTTCAACATGTTCTTTTTTATGAGCATTATTCCAAAGTTTTGATGTAATCCAGATATCCTTCCGGGAGACGATACCCTTATCAATAGAGTCTTTCAGTGCATTTCCCACCTCTTTTTCATTGCCGTAAACAGCGGCACAATCAATGTGCCGATATCCAATTTTGATCGCTTCCTTAACGGCCTGATAAACCTGATTGGGTTTTGATTTCCAGGTTCCAAGGCCGATGATTGGCATTGTATCACCATTTTTGTATTTTAGGTATGTCATAATCATTCCTTAAAAAAATATCCTCCCAGGAATTGAGGACTCTGTTTTTCAAAAAGGGCGGCAAGTCCGTCTTTTACCTTTTTCAGGTGGAAGGCCAATTTTTGCTCTGCCTTTTCAGGGTTGTTTTCTTCAATCGCACTGACGACATCCTGGTGTTCGCCAATGGTCTTTTCCAGCCGTTTGTCAATATAAGTGGTCAAATACCGTATTCGTTGAATTTTGTCATTTAATTGATTCATTAATTGTCCCAGTGTTTCATTACCATGAAAAAATACAATTTTCTCGTGGAAGGCCAGGTCGGCTTCAAAAAAATCATCATGAGATTGTTTTTTTAATGCATGTTGCATCCGGATAATCGTTTTATTTAGATCTGAAACCTGTTTTTTTGTGGCGGTACTTGCCACATGTTTGACCGCGTGCAATTCCATCAGTTTCCTTAACTCATGGATTTCAAGAACGCCTTTCATGGTAAGCGCTGATACTTTAAATTTTTTCCCGTCTGTTGCCTCTACGAATCCCTCTCGTTCAAGTCGGACAATTGCTTCTCTGACAGGTGTTCTGCTTATTCCCAATTCTTTGGCCAAAGTCTGGATCATTAAAATCTCCCCAGGGCGCAACTGTAGGTCCATTATCTTTTTTTTCAGATTGTCGTATGCTTGTAATGTCAGCGGAATATCTTTCTGGATATTCATTTTCAATGCCTTTTCTTTGGTTATATCATCTGGTTATTAATATAATAAAATAAACAATAAATCAAGGAAAAGTATTGACTATTGCATGTAAAGATGTATACATAATTGCATGTAAAGATTTTAAACCTTTAATTTTTAATCTGATTCAAGGAGATTGATGCGATGACCCCCAAAAAAAGATCCATATATGACCTGTACCAAATGAAAAAAAAAGGAAACAAAATTGCGTGGCTGACTTCCTATGATTTTCCAACGGCTCAATTCGCCCAGGAAGCAGGAATGGAGATGATTCTTGTGGGAGACAGCCTGGGCATGTGTGTGTATGGGTATGACGGTACTGTCCCCGTGTCCATGGCGCAATGCCTGGTTCATTGTGAAGCGGTTCGCAGAGGGGCGCCGGCATGTTTTGTCGTTGGAGATATGCCGTTTGGAAGTTATCAGTCTTCTGATGAACAAGCCGTGGACAATGCTGTCAGGTTTTTAAAAACGGCAGACGTAGATGCCGTAAAACTGGAAGGCGGGGTTAGGGTCAACAGCCGGATACAGGCGATTACCGATGCCGGAATCAACGTGATCGGCCACATCGGGTTAACGCCCCAGAGTTCCGGTCAACTGGGTGGGCATAAGGCACAGGGCAGAACCGCTGAAACAGCAAAACTGGTCGTCGAAGATGCCTTGGCCGCCCAGGAGGCCGGTGCCAGGATGCTTCTTGTGGAAGGTGTTCCGCCTGAAGTCACCAGATATATATGGAAAGCCCTGGAGATTCCCGTTCTTTCCATCGGTGCTGGTCCCCATTGTGACGGTCAACTGCTGATTGTCAGCGATCTGATAGGTCAGTTTCAGGCGTTTACGCCAAAATTTGTAAAAAAATATTGCAATGTTGCCCAGGTGATTACAGATGCCATGAAAGAGTATGTTTCAGAAGTCAAATCCGGTATATTTCCGGATGAAGATAAATATTGTTACCACATGATAAATGGAGAGGAGGAGAGATTTAAAAAATTAATGGAGAAGTGAGGTCAACCTGAAACACGATGGCGGAAACAGTACCGTCAAAATTTTAAACAGGAGGCAATAGAATGAAACAATTGGTTAAAAAGTCACTGGTAATCGTTGGCATGGCCATGGTTTGCGGACTGATGATCATCTCCCCATCCCATGCAGCAAAAACACTTAAATGGGCACACAGTTATGAGGTGGACAACCCATATCACACCATGGCATTATGGGCGTCTGAAGAAATTGCAAAACGGACAGACAACAAGTTTGATATAAAAGTGTATCCGGCATCTTCTCTGGGAAAAGAGGTGGATATCAACGAAGGGCTGACATTGGGCACCATCGATATTGTTCATACGTCTGCAGCCTTTACCGGAAGGACATACCCGCTATTGGCAATGTCAACATATCCGTATGTGTTCAGGAATCTGGCACATTTTTATGCATTCGCCAAAAGTGACCTGTTCCGTGAGTTTGCCGACAAGTACGAAGAGATCACCGGCAGCCACGTGTTCTGTACCTCTTATTATGGCGCACGAAATGTTACGACGACAAAATTGCCGGTCCGGACGCCTGAAGATATGAAAAATCTAAAAATAAGAATCCCCAATGCACCCGCTTACGGTATGTTTCCGAGAGCGGTTAATGCAAATCCCACCCCCATTGCATTTGCAGAAGTCTATCTGGCACTCCAGCAGGGTGTGGTGGATGCTCAGGAAAATCCGTTGACAATCATTAAGTTTAAAAAGTTTTATGAAGTTCAGAAGTATATCTCTTTGACGCAGCATATGCTGGATAACCTGGTGACCATTGCAGGGGGGCATTTGTGGAACAACCTTTCCAATGATGAAAAGAAAATATTTACCGATGTCATGCTGGAAATGAGTGATAAAATAAGTAAGAGCATTGAAACAGCAGAAGCAGAGCTTGTGGCATGGTTTGAAGAGCAGGGCAACATCGTTATAAAAGACGTTGATAAAGCCGCCATGGCCAAAAAGGTAGCCGAGTTTTATAAGAAAAATCAGAAGGAGATGCCTTGGGATGAAGCAATCTGGAACCGTCTCCAGGCGATTCAATAAGTAACGCACTTTGACACCCGGGAGGAACCGGTTGATGGTTCCTCCCCGTTTCATTCAACTGCAGGAGGGAACAGATGTGTAATAATGGCATAGCTTCCGGCGATTTATCCATTGCGGAAATCGAAGAGCAGAAATTAAGTCGTCCGGAAGAATTGGAGGATTATCTTTCGCTGGCCTTGTTCTGGACGCTCGGGGCCGTGGTTTTCCTGCAGTTTTTTACCCGTTACGTTTTGAACAATTCCATGGGATGGACTGAAGAGATTGCCCGTATGCTTTTAGTTGCCTGTTCTTTACTGGGCTCCTCTCTTGCCATACGAAAAAATTCTCATATTTCGGTTGAATTTTTTTATCGTTACCTCAGCCCCAGGGGCGGGGTCATTTTTTCCCGGGTGGTGGATTTGCTCAGGATTGTCTTTTTTATCGTATTGCTATTCACCTGTTATAAACTGGCCGGTAGAACATTTGGTGCCCTGGTATCTGTGGATGTTCCCAAAAAGGTTCTGTATTATATTTTTAACGGCATGATCGGGGTGAATCTGATCCGTTCGGTTCATGTGGCAGTATTAAATTGGAAAAACGGCGGCAGCAGCCTCAATTTGACAGCGCCGCCTGTAACGAATCCGGACTATAAAGCCTCATTCACAGACTGGATCGCTCCTGGTATCATTGTCATTTTAGGCGCATTGACCATATGGGCTTTATTAGCAGGCAATGAATTGTATTTCATGTTTGCCCTGGCATTTACCGTTATTATTATCGGCCTGCCGGTTGCTTTCTGCCTGGCCGGTTCAGCCTATATCTACATACTTGTATCTGGAATGGCTCCTGATGTTGTGATTGCCCACCGGTTGATCAATGGAATGGACAGCTTCCCATTGCTGGCCATTCCGTTTTTCATACTGGCCGGTACATTGATGAATTCGGTGGGCATTACAGACCGTCTTTTTGATTTTGCCAAATCCCTGGTTGGCTGGCTTCCCGGCGGACTCGGGCATGTAAATGTCGGGGCTTCCATCATATTTGCCGGTATGAGCGGTGCTGCTGTAGCCGATGCCGGTGGATTGGGCACCATTGAAATTAAAGCCATGAAAGACGCAGGCTACGATCCTGAATTTTCAGTAGGTATTACCGCAGCCTCTTCAACGATTGGACCCATAATCCCACCTAGTCTTCCCATGGTGGCCTTCGGTGTTATGGCTTCCTGTTCTGTGGGACAGCTTTTTGCAGCAGGATTTATTCCCGGGCTTTTGATGGGCACCGCTTTAATGGCCATGGTGGCATATATGGCCCACAAACGAAAATATCCCAGGGAAGACCGTTTCAGGGCTGGTTTTCTGGTTTCCAGCTTCAAGCGGTCTTTTTTAAGCCTTATGACCCCTACCATTATCGTAGGCGGCATTTTAACCGGCATCTTCACACCAACGGAAGCCGCCATTGGTGCTGTGGTATACGGCATTCTTTTGGGTTTTTTTTACAGAACGCTTACATTTAAAAAATTTGTCAGTATCAGCATGGAAACCATTGATACCAGTGCCACGATTATGATGATCATTGGTGCGGCAGCGGTATTTGCGTGGATATTGACCAGCAATCAGGTGGCAAATCTGTTTGCAGCGTTTGTCATGGATAATTTTACTTCCAAATTTATGATTTTGCTGACCATCAATCTGATTCTTCTGGTGGTTGGCTGTTTCCTGGAGCCCATTGCAGCAATTACCATAATGGTCCCAGTTTTGATGCCCCTTTCCCAAATGATCGGTCTGGATGTGATCCATCTGGGGGTGCTCATGGTATTGAATTTGATGATTGGTCTGTTGACCCCTCCGGTCGGAACGGTCCTATATGTTCTCAGCAGGGTGTCGGGGATAAAATTTGAAAGATGCCTGGTAGGAACAGCTCCATTTTTTATTCCGCTGATCGCTGTTCTGATTCTGATTACCTATGTGGAAGGTTTTTCTCTGTTTCTGCCGAATCTGATTTATCGATAACATTACAGAAAAGGTTAAAGATATATGTCGAATCTGATTCATCTCAATGAAAAAGACAATGTAGCCATGGCATCTGTGTCTCTTGAAAAAGGGACGAAAATCAAGACCCATGACCTGGTATGCAATACCGTGATACCTGCCGGCCATAAAGTGGCCATATATGATATCCCAAAAGAGGACCCGATATACAAGTATGGCGACATCATTGGATATGCACTTGAACATATTAAAAAAGGAGATCATGTCCATTCCCATAATTTGTATTTAAAAAAAGCATCATGTGAGCATAGCTGTGAAAGTCCTCATGATCATTTCCCTTTGAAAACAAAGTCAGAAAGATCCTTTTTCAAAGGATATATCAGACCAGGAGGAAAAATCGGAACTCGAAATTATATAGGGATATTGTCAACGGTTAACTGTTCGGCCAGTATCTGCCACTTTATTGCGGATGGTGCCAATAAGGCGTTTAAGGAGAAATATCCTTCTATTGATGGGTTTGTGGGCTTAGGGCATGGGGCCGGTTGCTGCATGACCATTGGCGGGGAAGGTTTGACGATTCTTCAGAAAACCATGGCCGGGTTTATCAGAAATCCCAATTTTGGGGGAATTCTGGTAGTGGGACTGGGTTGCGAAGTCAATCGTATATCTGATTTTTTCAACGCCATGAGCTTGAACGAAGGTTCTTTACTTAAGACACTGGATATTCAGGACAGCGGAGGCACTGAAAATACCGTGATCAAAGCCATGACATTGATCCAAGAGATGATTCCCCCGGTTGCTGCCGCAAAAAGGGAACCCGTTTCAGCAGCGAATCTGATACTTGGTTTGGAATGTGGAGGATCTGATGCATATTCCGGTATCACTGCCAATCCATCTCTGGGAGCGGCAGCTGATCTTCTGGTTCAAGACGGGGGGACGGTTATTTTATCGGAAACCCCTGAAATATACGGTGCAGAGCACCTGCTGATCCGCAGGGCAGTAAATTGCCGGGTAGCGGATAAACTGATTGAAAAAATAAAATGGTGGGAAGCTTATACTGAAAAAAATGGTGCCCAGATAAACAACAATCCTACTCCGGGCAATAAGGACGGCGGCATCAGCACCATCCTTGAAAAATCATTGGGTGCTGTGGCAAAAGGCGGCAATACGCCATTACAGGAGGTATACAGTTATGCAGAGCCTGTCCTGTCAAAAGGCATGGTTTTCATGGACACGCCGGGCTATGATATTGTTTCCATTACCGGTATGATCGCCGGTGGTGCCAACATGATCGGTTTTACCTCCGGACGGGGGACTGTGGTGGGATTCAAACCAGTCCCCTGTTTGAAACTTGCATCCAATACACACATGTACGATCGGATGAAAGGTGATATGGACATCAACTGTGGTCCGGTCCTCGATGCGGGAGTCAGTGTCAAAGACATGGGTCTTTCCATTTATAAAACCATTTTGGAAACAGCGTCCGGTAGCAAAAGCAAAAGTGAAATATTTGGATATGGCGATCACGAATTTGTCCCGTGGCACATAGGGGCCGTCCTTTGAAAGTCGGGTAATTATATGAAAGCCCTCGGTACTCAGATAACAGCTAAAAGCTAAAGACTAACAGCTTTCATGTTTTGTAGTGTCCGGCAGGGCTGCATGCTATGTATTAAAAGGATGGAATTACTCTTTAGCGAAAATGTTTTGAATTTAGGAAAATGTTTTGAATGATCTGGTGAAACAATTCATACACAATGCATCCGTGGTGGGGGCCAAAACCATGTCCGTGAAAAATCGGACTGCAGCCCTTGAACAGGCGGTGACATTATTGACAGACAAACCGCCCCTGGAACCCCAGATGCACAATCCAGGACTGAAACCCTCGGAGGAAAATTCCATGCGGATCATGGCGGCCCCGAACCTGGATGATGACAGCTTCAGTCAATTATCTGATCTTTGTGACGCTGTCGGCAATATTCGGCTGCTGCGCCAGGGTATGCGGGAGTATCCAGGCGGCATCGATATGGGATTGACCCCGGTGGACCTGGGAATTGCAGACACCGGTACGCTGGTCCTCAATTCGAACGGTGAGGAAACCAGGCTGACCACCATGCTGTGTGAGGTTCATGTGGCCCTGCTCAACATTTCGGATATCCGAGAGACCGCCTTTGCCATGACAGATGAACTGTCAGAGCTGACGCAGCAATGCGGCGCCTACATCGCCTTTATCACCGGTGCCAGCCGCACCGCTGATATTGAGAGGGTTTTGGCCGTTGGGGTCCATGGCCCCCTGGCGCTGCATATCCTTCTTGTGGAGGAGCGATAATGGAAGGAACCTGCGAAAGTCTTAAATCCTACAAAAAAAGGCTGGACAGTGCAATTGGCAACCCTTTTCTACGTCAGGTCATGGACAATTTTGCCGTTGCCTACCGCATCTCCCGTGAAAATGCCTTTGAACAGATGGATGTGGATGCCCTGGTAAAACAGGTGGCAGATGTCAAGGCAGCTGCTGTTGAAAATATGGCAGCCTTGCTGGAACAGTTCACACAGAAAGCTTCTGCCTGCGGGGTTCATGTGCATCTGGCAGATACCGCAGAAGAGGCCAACCGGATTATCAGTGAGATCGCTCAAAAAAACAGCTCAAAAAAGATTGTAAAATCCAAGTCCATGACTGCTGAAGAAACCCGTTTGAACCAATGGCTGGAAACGAAAGGCCTGGAAGTCACGGAAACCGATCTCGGGGAATGGATCGTGCAGCTGAGAAAAGAAGGCCCCTCCCACATGGTTATACCAGCCATCCACCTATCCCGGTTCCAGGTGGCGGACCTGTTCACGGATGTCACGGGCACGGGCCAGGACCCGGAAATCGAGCGGCTGGTCAAGGTGGCCCGGAAAGCGCTGCGGGAAAAATTTGTTCAAGCGGACATGGGCATCACCGGTGCCAACTATGCCGTGGCCGACACCGGCACCATCGGCATTGTCACCAATGAAGGCAATGCCCGGCTGGTCACCACCCTGCCCAAAGTGCATGTGGCCCTGGTGGGCATCGACAAGCTGGTGCCCACGATTGCCGATGCCTTGACCATCAACCGGATTCTGCCGAAAAACGCCACGGGCCAGGCCATCACTTCCTATGTCACCTGGATCACAGGACCCTCGGAATGCACCGTCACCCCGTCCGGAAAACGGGAAATGCACATCGTATTCCTGGACAACGGCCGCAGCAAAATCGCGGCTGATCCCGAGTTCTCCCAGGTGCTCCAGTGTGTACGGTGCGGGGCCTGCGCCAATGTGTGCCCGGTCTACCGCATGGTGGGGGGGCACCAGATGGGCCATATCTATATCGGTGCCATCGGCCTGATCACCACCTATTTTTTCCACGGCCTGAAAAACGCGAAAAACCTGGTGAAAAACTGCACCAACTGCGGGGCGTGCAAGTCGGTGTGCGCCGGCGGCATTGACCTGCCCCACCTGATCAAACAGGTCCATGCCCGGATCCAGGATGAAACCGGGCATCCCCTGCAAAGCCTGATGCTGGCAAAGGTACTCAAAAACCGCAAACTGTTTCACCGGCTCCTGCGCACGGCCTATCTGGCCCAGCAGCCTGTCGTGGACCGGTCGGATCCGTCACGAACCGCGCCCGGCGGCGGATCCGGCCGGCCGTCAGATCCCGGTTTTCTGCGGCACCTGCCCATGATCTTTTCATCGGACCACAATTTCCGGCGCCTGCCCGCCATTGCCGGAATCCCGTTCCGGGACCGGTTTGCCCGACTGAACCAGCCGGTGGACAACCCCCGGTTCACCATTGCCCTGTTTTCCGGATGTGTCCAGGATTTTGTGTATCCCGAACACCTGGAAGCCGCCATGAGAGGATTTATCCGGCACCGGATCAACGTGGTGTTTCCCATGAACCAGTCCTGCTGCGGTCTGCCGGCAATCAGCATGGGGGAAACCGCGGCGGCCAGAGATGTGGCCCTCCAGAACCTGGAAGCCATGGCAGTCAACGGCAACAATTACGATGGCGTGGATTATATCGTCACCTTGTGCGCGTCCTGTGCCTCCCACCTGACCCACGGGGTGCCCAGACTGCTCAAAGATTATGCCCCTGAAAAGGCGGCGGCGTTTGCCAAAAAAATAGTGCCCTTTTCCGTGTTCATGAACGATATCGTGAGCATTGACGCGGTCTCCGGGCCCGGCAGAAACACGGCATTCCATTCTCCCTGCCATCTGTGCCGGGGCATGGATGTTCACCAGGCCCCGCGCGATCTCATTGAAAAATCCGGAAACCGGTATATCCCTACTGAAGAGGAAGAAACCTGCTGCGGATTCGGCGGCAGTTTTTCCACCACCTTTCCGGCGGTCTCCCGGGAAATCCTTACCCGGAAACTGGATGATGTGATGGCTTCCAACGCCGAACTGCTGGTGACCGAATGCCCGGGATGCGTGCTTCAGCTCAAAGGCGGTGCCGCGCAACAGGGCCGGGACATCAACGTGTGCCACATTTCTGAACTGCTGTTTCCCTGATCGGGAAACGTAACAATTTGTCAGACCATTCTCGTGCCCTTATGATCTTTAACCAATAAATCAAGACCAGGCCTGTAAATTTTTCTTTTCTCAACGGACTGACTCATTTAAAATCAAAAACAGCCGGCCGTGTATTTTCTGGCAACCGGTATGATGCATTGCCTGGTACTTTATGATGGAAGGAGCGTAACCATATGGAACCAGATAAACCAACCATTGAAGGGATGGTACATACCGATACCGCCACCCGGAAAAAATTCAGCAAAGATGCCAGCTCCTATCGTATCCAGCCGCAGATGGTGGCGGCGCCTGCCAATGAAAACGATGTGGTCCGTATTCTGGAATTTGCCCGGAAATCCGGCACCAGCATTACCTGCCGGTCCGGAGGCAGCGGACTCAGCGGCGCCGGCATCGGCCCTGGTATTATTGTTGACTTTAAACCATTGATGAACAGGATCAAACAACTGGATCCGGAGATAATTGCCGAACCCGGTGTGGTCCTGGAAGATTTTTTAAAACAGATCCATAAAAAGGGACTGATGCTGCCCGCTATTCCATCCAGCAGCTCCTGGTGTGCACTGGGGGGCAACATCGGTACCCGGGCAACCGGTCCCAGAACCGCACGTTACGGAACAATCGATGCATTTGTCACCTCCTTGAAATTCATCACCGCCCGGGGGGATATTGTGGATACCCGAAAAAAACTGCCAGATTACCTTGAAAAAGGTTTGATGCGCATCCGGGAAAAATATCTGTCAGATGAAAAAAGCCGCAGGCTTTTTGAGAACAGGCCGCCCATTGCCGGCGGATATAATGTGCCTGCATTTTCCCGGTATAAAGATCCCGGTGACATCGCGGCCCATCTGATGGTCGGCAGCATCGGCACGCTGGGGGTCATAACGGAGATCCGGCTTTCACCCATTCCGATACGCATGCCACAGATGACCTATGCAGCATTTTTCCCTACCCTGGAAAAGATCGGGGATGCGCTGAACAGGATCAATGAACTGCACCCGGCTGCCGTGGAATATATCGATAACAATACCCTGGCGCGGATACAGGGAAAACTGCTCAACAACCGGCACAAAGATATTGCCGGTGCATTGCTGGTCGAATTTGATGAATCCGAAGAACAGGCAAAAAAAGGGGAAAAAATCCTTGTGGAATCCAACCCGGATGAGCTGATTCAGGTGCCGGTGAACAGCCCGGAAGAAACCCGCATATGGGAAGAGCGGCGCCTGATTCTGCCCAGGCTCAGGGCATTTGCCCGGAAAAAAGGCTGGATTGTACCGTCCATCATCGATGATGTGGCGATTCATGTCAAAGATTTTGTGCCGGTCGTCCGGGATCTGAATCAGCTGATGCGCCGGCTGCAGCATGATATCTGCATATTCGGTCATATCGGTTTCGGCAGCCTGCATGCACGGCCGATGTTTGACCCCCGCAAAAAGGAAATCACGGACCAGATCGACACGGTGTCGCGACAGACGTTTCAGATACTTCACCGATACGGCGGCACACTGGTGGGGGAACATAATTCAGGGCGCTCACGTTCCATCTATCTTGAAATGGAGCTGGGTGACTGCTTTACATATTTACGTGAGATCAAAGATCTGTTTGACCCCGAAGATATCCTGAATCCCGATACCCTGTTCGACACTGCTCCCATCACCGAGAACATGAACCTGGACGGATAAGCTAAAAAGCGGGATTCAGTAGAACAATCTGCGCGGGTTATGGACCATCATCTTTTCAATGGTTTGATCGCTGATGTGCCGGGATGTGAGCTGGTCCCTGAATTGTCGGAGCGCCTGTGGCGCAGGGTTCCCCTTTTGACCGGCATCACTGACCATGACCCAGTTGGCATCTGGATGGCGTGTGATCATCCGGGTCAGCCGGTCCATGGAAGCGGCGTGAATTTTTTGCGTCAGATGGGAGATCTCGAACCAGACCCCGGGATCTTTCAGGGTTTCAATATCGTTTTCATCCATATCCGGCGTATAAAAAAGCACATGATTGATGAGCACACGGATATCATACCCCCGCTGTTTCACCTCCCGGACCAGGGTGACCGCCTCTTTAGCCGACACATGCCCTGTTGCCAGCACCACATTTTTTCCATGAAGGATGTCAAGAATTTCGTACATGGCATCAGTCAGACCTTTTTTCGATAGAATCCGGATGCCTTTGTCCGGGAATTTTGTTGTGGACGGCTCCTGGAAATCAAACCGCCCCAGCGGCTTGTGTGCATCTGCATGAATGGTGGGCAGCCAGACGATCTTTCCTCCCAGTGCACAGCAGGCATCCACAGCATAGGGATTGAGACCGCCGACAAAATAATTGAGTACCACACCGCCGAACACATCCATATCGTACTGCTGGTTCACAATATTGGCAATCTCCACCGTGCTGCCGTGATGCGCCTTCAAAACAATGCCGGCATACCCGGCCTTTTGACAGGCGGCTGCCGTCTGCCGGGCATCCCCCCATCTTTCAAATATACTGGGAGATGCGTGGATATGTATGTCATACACATTTTTCATGTCGCCACCTTTGATTCAAGCCATGTCAGCAAGTTGGAAACCAGGGTTTGAAATGGTTTGCAGTCATCACACATCCATTCCGTGTGGCCTGCACCGGGGATGATATGCAGGGTTTTATCCCCGGGGTATTTTTGGTAAAGGGATTGGGCTTCCGAAAGCGGATGAAGTCTGTTGTTTTCCCCGTGCACAATCAGAAGCGGCACTTCAGGCACCTGCTGTTCAAGCTGTCCTTCAGGATTATAGCGCAGCAGGGAATAGGCAAACCCGATGTCGATATCACCGCCGAATCCGTCTGTCTTGAACAGGACCTCATCCACATATCCGCGGGTCACCGCATCCAGGGGGTAGATTTTGAATGGATCAACACGGACACTTTTTCCGGTTTTGACCTCTTCAAAGCGCTGCTTCTGCAGCCAGATCATAATTTTTTTGTATTCCGCTTCAGACCGATGCGCTTTAAAAAACCGGGCACCATTGTAAAATCCGTTGATACTGATAATTCCCGCCAGATCCGGTACTGCATACGCTGCCTCCAATACCAGGCCCGCGCCCATTCCCCAGCCGATCAACACCGTTTTTTTGTCTGGTGTTTTCTTTTGCAGGGAGACAAAGATTGCGGCATTTTCAATATCGCGGGCCTGCTCTTCCAGCAGAACACTTCTCCGGTTACCCTCGCTTTGGGCAAACCCGCGGTAGTCAAACCCGAAACAGGTATATCCTTTTTCAGTCAAGGCTCTGGCAAATCTGGCCGGGTGGATATTGTTCAACCCCATGAAACCGGAACAGACCACGATATCCGGTTTTTTATCATCTGCTTCATCAGTATTGGGATAATAAAATTTACCGTGCAGTTTCAAGCCGTCACTGTAAAACCAAACCTGTTTTTCTTTCATGATTTCCCCGTGTTGTAGCAGAACAGATCCATGATCTTGTGTTTCAGAATACCGGTGAGCCAGGTGTTTTCCGACGCATTACCGGCAAAGCTTTTTCTTGCCTCCAAAGCCGCAACCAGAGTCTCCTGGACCAGTTCCAGAGCCAGGATTTCATCCTGGACCCGGTAACCGGCGAAGCCATACAAATAATCACCATAGGTATCCACCCCGGTGTCAGGAGAACTTGATTCATGGACAGCAGCGACAGGCATTGATTTCATTCTTAAATATGGGGTTTGTCTTCATAACGGTTATAAAATACGGGATTGGGTTTTGTCAATTGAACATTATTGTATAAGTTTGTTATATAAAAAGATATAATGAAAAAAATCCAACAGCCTATGGGGACAAACGGTCATGCTGAATAAAGGAAAAAAACGAACCGGGGTCCGGGAAATCCTGGTCATGGGGGTTTTCTGGCGGATTCTGTTTATTGAAGCAGTGCTGCTGGTATATTCTTTAGGTTACCGGTGGCTGGCCGAAGGGTCCGGCCCCATGGAACTGTTCTGGTACGCCATGCGGATCATGGTGCTGGTGGGCATCATCGTTGTCTTCATGGTGGTGAGCCTCAAACACTTTCTGACCCGGAAAATCATTGATCCCCTGGAACAGATCACCCTTGCCAACCGGCAGATAGAGACCGACTTTTCCAAAGCAGACACCATCGACCTGCCGGCGGACACACCCGATGAAATCAAGGCCATTGTCTCCACCCGGGCCAACATGCTTGAACGCATCATCCGGGTGTCGGACCAGCGGCTCCAGCTGGTCCGGTTTATCAAAGACACGTTCGGCCGCTATCTTTCCAAAAAAGTGGTGGAAGAAATCCTCTCCTCTCCCAAAGGCAGGCAGATCGGCGGCACCCGGAAGACCGTCACCGTGCTCATGGCTGATTTGCGGGGGTTTACCAGCCTTTCGGAATCCCGGGATCCTGAACAGATGGTTCAGCTGCTCAACCGGTATCTCAAACAGATGTCCGCCATTATCCTGGCCTATGATGGAATTATTGACGAAATCATCGGGGATGCGATCCTGGCCGTGTTCGGTGCGCCGGAATCCCATGAAGACGATCCCCAGCGGGCCGTCGCCTGCGCCATTGAAATGCAGAACCGCCTGATCCGCCTGAACAAAGAACTCATGGATGACGGATATCCCGCCCTGGAGATGGGCATCGGCATCAACACGGGCAGTGTGATTGTGGGCAATATCGGATCTGATCTGAGAATGAAATACGGGATTGTGGGAGGCGCGGTCAACCGGGCCGCCCGCATCGAATCCAACAGCATCGGCGGACAGGTGCTGATCGGCGAATCCACATACCGGGCAGTTCAAGCCCAGGTTCAGGCAGATCCTCCTAAAACCCTGATGATGAAAGGCATGAAAGAACCTTTGGTATTTTATCCGGTCGTTGCCATTGATATAAAAGGCACCCCCATCGCGCTGGATGAGACGGCTTCGCCGGGACCGCTGCTGGAGATCCAGATTCCGATTCACTGCTGGATCATCCAGGACAAAAAACTGGATCGCATCCCCCTGGCCGGCACCACCCTTGCCCTGGACGAAACCTTTGTTCACATTCAGACCGCCACCCCCATTGAACCCCTGACCGATGTAAAGCTCAATTTTGATTTCTGTCTGGAAGCCCATTGTTTTGATGATATCTATGCCAAGTGTATCCATGCCGAACCGGCCCGGGACGGGCATCATTCAAGGCTGCACATCACGGCCATGGCAGATGGCGACCGGGAAAGAATCCGGGAGTGGATGGCCCAGGCATCTGCCTGATACCGGCACAGCCGCGTTTTTTTTGCTTCATGTTTCTTGTTTAGCAATGAATATTATTGTATAACAATATTGAACAAAATAACATAGAAGGATATTGACATGGCCCGATTGAATACCATGCCCGAGCCCATGCGTTCTCACCTGGCAGATCTGCCCTGCCCCACCTTTGACACCCGGCCCTGGGTTCCGGGGCCATCTCTTTCCCGGCGGCGGGTGGCCATCATTTCCACAGCCGGCCTGCACCGGCGGGAAGACCGCCCTTTTGAAGGCATGACCGGGGATTACCGGGTGATTCCAGACACCTGTACGGCAAAGGACCTGGTGATGACCCATGTCTCCACCAATTTTGACCGCACCGGGTTTGTCCAGGACTGGAATGTGGTGTTTCCCCTGGACCGGCTCCATGAACTGGCAGCCGACCACCACATCGGATCTGTGGCCCAATTCCACTATTCGTTCATGGGGGCTGCCGATCCCGGTGCCATGGAACAGGCCGCCGGCAGGCTGGCCCGTCTTCTGAAAGGCGATGCCGTAGATGCGGCCCTGCTGGTCCCGGTCTGACCTTTTTGCACGCGTGCCGTGGGCGCGCTGGGCCATTACCTGGAAACAGAAGGAATCTCCACCACCCAGATCAGCCTGATTAAGGAACACACTGAAACCATTCAGCCGCCCCGGGCCCTGTGGGTCCCGTTTGCCCTGGGCCGGCCCCTGGGACGACCCAGTGACCCGGCATTTCAAACCCGGGTGCTCCTGGCGGCCCTGGTCCTGCTGGAAGCAAAAACCGGTCCGGTATTGGCCGACTTTCCGGACGATGGGCCGGATGTGTCCGAACCGACTGAAGATATCGCGGATCTGCCGGCCTGCCCCATATCCTTTGCCCGGCCGGACGGGCAGAAAACCGAAACCGAACAGCTGTTGGAGGCGTTCAGGCAGGAGCTGGCCGACTGCCGTTCCTGGTATGACATGGCGGCAGCACAGCGGGACTTTTCCAGCGTGGCGTATTTCCCGCCCCAGGACGTATTTCAGGTGTTCCATGACTTTCTGCTTGACAAACCCATGACCCTGGATGACAACATAGCGTCACCGGCCCTGGCCCTTCGGCTGGCGGCCCAGGACCTCAAGACCGCCTATTTCGAATCGGTCATGGTCCGGCCGGATATGACCCTGCCCGATGATACTGCGTTCAACCGCTGGTTCTGGCATAAAACCGCGGCTGGAGAAGTGTTGCGGGCCGTCCGGGACAAATGCCGGGCCGCAGACGATGCAGCATTGAAAATGAACGGAGACTTGCTGCTGGTCCCCATGGACCAGACAGGCTCCTGAAACTGGAACCCAAATATGGAAAAACTGCTCAATGTCAGACAGGCGGCAGCCCTGCTCAATGTCTCACAGATGACGATCCGCCGCTGGACCAATGATGGCCTGCTGACGTGTTTCCGCATCGGTAAAAAGCGGGAGCGGCGGTTCAGTGAAGCGGATCTGCACGCATTTCTCGCCGGCCGCACCGACCCGGTTGCTGGAGCCACTGCCGCACCGGCCCCGAACCGGCCGGCCGGCCGGACCGATGGTGTGTCCCTGGGGTTTGCCAACCTGCATATACCGGACGGGACCCACTTAACCCACCTGTATCTGGACCGGTCCGAAGCACTGGGGATTCAGGGCTTTTTTGTCCGCCAGGGCCTGAACACCGGCGAAACCGTGATGGTGGTGGCCCCGGCAGACCAGCGGGACACGTTGCTGGACACCCTGGCCCGGGACGGCATACCGGTTCAGGATCTGATCCAACAGGACCGGCTGATCCACGGCACTGGAAAACAGACCCCGGAACAGATGATCGCCCTTATCGCCCGGATATCATCATCCGCCCAATCCGGATTCCGGCTGGTGGGAGACATGTCTTGGACCACGGTTGCCGGCTGGTCCCTGGAACAGACAAAAGCCCTGGAAGAAAGCACCAACACCCGGCTGGCACCGGGCCTGCTGTTTTTATGCCAGTACAGTCTGACTGAATTTTCCGGTGCCCAGACCATGATGGCCCTGGAAACCCATGGCTTTTCCATTTACAAAAACAAGCTGACCCGGCTGCACTTCTGATCAGGAGAAGGATCATGAAAACTCCGATATTCAGATGGCTGGTCGCAGTTTCGGTCATTATTTTGATGGTGTTTTTTTTCGTGTATGACTTAGGGCAGTTTCTTTCTCTGGCATATCTCAAATCCCGGCTGGCATGGCTGACGGACATCTATACCCATCACACACTTTTGACCATCGCAGTATATATGCTCATCTACATTGCGGTCACCGCCCTGTCTCTGCCCGGTGCTGCGGTCATGACCCTGGCCGGAGGCGCATTGTTCGGTCTTTTGACCGGCACGGTGGTGATCTCATTTGCCAGCACCATCGGCGCCACCCTGGCATTTCTGGTGTCCCGGTTTTTGCTCAAAGACTGGGTCCAGGAACGGTTCCGTGCCAAACTGTCCGCCATCAACCAGGGCATTGAAAAAGAAGGGGCGTTCTATCTTTTTACCCTGCGGCTCGTACCGGTGTTCCCGTTTTTTATCATCAACCTGGTCATGGGCCTGGCCCCCATCTCTGCCCGCCGGTTCTACCTGGTCAGCCAGGTGGGAATGCTGCCGGGCACCCTGGTGTATGTCAATGCCGGTACCCAGCTGGCACAGATCGATTCGCTCAAAGGCATTTTATCTCCGGGACTGCTGCTGTCCTTTGCCCTGCTGGGTATTTTTCCGCTCCTGGCCAGAAAAGGGGTGGCATTTATCAACCGAAAAAGGAAAGGAACCGATCATGAGCCAGTATGAATATGATATGGGAATTATCGGCGGCGGTGCAGCCGGCCTGACCACTGCGTCCGGGGCTGCCCAGCTGGGAGCCCGAGTAATCCTGATCGAACAGGAGGACCGACTGGGCGGAGACTGCCTCCATTACGGATGTGTGCCCAGCAAAACCCTGATCAAATCGGCCCATGTCTACCATCAGATGAAACACGCGCCCGCATTCGGACTGCCGGAGGTGGTCGTTCCGCCGGTGGATTTCAGACAGGTGGCGGACCGGATCCGGTCAGTGGTGGACACCATCCAGAAACATGACTCTGAAGCGCGGTTCTGCACCTTAGGCGCCAAAGTAATGTTCGGCCAGCCCCGGTTTGTGGATGAACATGCGGTTCAGGTCAACGGCACCATGATCTCTGCGGCCAAATGGGTGATCGCTACCGGCTCCTCGCCAGTGGTGCCCCCCATCCCGGGCCTGGCCGAGACCCCGCACCTGACCAACAGGGAGATCTTTTACATGGACACGCTGCCCGCATCCATGATCATGCTGGGGGCCGGTCCCATCGGCATTGAGATGGCCCAGGCATTCAACCGTCTGGGCACCCGGGTGACGGTCATCGACCGGGCCCCCCGGATTCTGGGCAAAGAGGACAAAGACATGGCGGACACGGTCATGCAGATCATGGCAAATGAAGGGGTTCGGTTTGTTCTTGAAGCGTCCATCGAACAGGTGGAACAAATCAACGGCCAGGCCCGGGTGAGCCTCACCGACAACACGGGCAAACAGAATCAGATGGCAGCCGACGCGCTGTTGGTGGCCATGGGCCGGTCCCCCAACACCGGAGGCCTGGGCCTGGCCGGCATCGACATCCCGGTGGAACGGACCGGAATTCCGGTGGACAACCGGCTGCGCACCCGGCACAAGCACATCTATGCGGCCGGGGATGTGAACGGCGGGTTCCAGTTTACCCATGCGGCCGGATATGAAGGGGGCATTGTCATTGCCAATGCCGTGTTCCGCCTTCCCAGAAAAGTCAACTACACCTGGCTGCCCTGGGTGACCTATACCGACCCGGAGCTCGCCAGCATCGGCATGAATGAAACCATGGCCCAAAAAGCGGGCATCAATTATGCCGTGTTCACCGAAGCTTTCAAGGACAATGACCGGTCCCTGGCCGAAGGAGAAACCCAGGGCAAAATCAAACTGCTGCTGGATGAAAAAGAAAACCCCATCGGCGTGCAGATCCTGGGGCCGGGCGCCGGGAACCTGATCAGTGAATGGGTGGCCGCGTTCAACGGCAATGTCAAACTGTCCACCCTGGCCGGTGCCATCCACCCCTATCCCACCATCGGTGAGATCAACAAACGGGTGGCCGGCACCTTTCTGTCCCCCAAGATCTTCTCCCCCACCATCAAAAAGGGGCTGAAATTCTTTTTCAATCTCAAGGGCCGGGCCTGCCATGTGACAGATTGACATGTTCCGGATGAATGACTGGAATCTTCTTGTGGGGAAAACCGGAAGGATCACAGGATGAAAAGAGGTCTTCTTGCATTTTTGATAACGGTCGTTTTTTTATGGGGGACGCATTCCCCGGGTCAGGCCGATTCTTTGGCGGTAGCTCATTTTTCAGCCCTGACACCGGATGGAGAACTTCCTGAAACCTGGGAATCGATGACATTTTCGGGCATTGACCGCCATACCGGATACACCCTGATAAAAAATGACGGCCGGACCGTGATCAAAGCCCACAGCCAGAATGCTGCTTCAGGGCTGATCCGGTTTCTGCGGATAGACCCGACCAAATATCCGGTCATCCAGTGGCAGTGGAAAATCGACCATGTCCTGGAGAAGGGTGATGCAAAAACCCGGCAGGGAGATGATTACGCGGCCCGTATCTATGTGGCGTTTGCCTTTGATCCGGACCAGGCATCCTGGTGGGAACAGGCACGGCACAAAAGCGCTGCCATTCTTACCGGCAAAGAAGTGCCCGGATCGGCCCTCAACTATATCTGGGCCAACAAGGCCCCTAAAAATTCGATTCTGACAAATCCGTACATATCCGAATCCATGATGGTGGCCGTACAAAGCGGCAACATCCATGCCGGCCGGTGGATCACCGAAGAACGAAACATTGTGGATGACTACCGGCAGGCGTTCGGGCGGAACCCGCCGGAGATCATCGGTATCGGCATCATGACCGACACGGATGACACAGGCGAAGAAACCATCGGATATTATGGAGATATCCGGTTGCATCCCGCAAGGAATTGAGCCCCGATTCTGTTGCACTGGGAATCCCTGGTCCAACACTGCCCGGGAATCGTCCACGGGACAGGCTTTGTTGCATCATACCTTTCTTTCTACACCATCTTCCGTCTGTCTGCAGGGCTTTACCCGCTTTGGAATTCTCTTAGGTATGTCTGATATTAATTTTCTATCCTGCTCTGCTGACCAATTGGGGCGCTGAATACCCATTTTTCTCATCCTGGATTGCAGTGTGGTGTGCTTGACGTCAAGCGCTTGGGCAGCACCATCTTTACCTGAAACAAGGCACTTTTTCTGAAGGAAAGCTTCCAGGATGTGCTCCCGTTCAATATCCTCCAGTCCCATTTATCAAAATTGCTGGTAAGACTGAAGTCCGTATCGCCCCGAATATAGATCTTTTCAAACGAATCAGACACAAGATCGAGGGTTTTGTCCAGCCACTTGGCAGAATCCAGATGAGAAGGGGCATTCCCGGAACGGTTAACCATATAGAGCACTTCTCTTGTGCCGGTCAGGGAAATGATCAAAGAGGCTCATAGAGAGGAACTATCACATTTAAGGTAAGCAATAATCATTTTGACCACTTCATCAACAAATATAGCCTGTGGGATAAACTGGTCATCAGGATGGGCTGCATACCGGTGGGTCAAACTCTCAACCGTCTGGACAATAACAAAGCAGGTATGTTCGAGACCGTTTGATCGAACTTCAGGGTACAAACGGATAAGGCCGGCTACAGTTTTGGCCGCATGTTGTTCAGCCTCAATCAATGCCTGGTGAACTCGCTCGGGCAATGGTGTCTCCTCAAGCAGAATATGTTGCAATCGTGGTTGCTTGGCGTGCATCTCCAGCATTCCAGTGACATAGTCGTGCAGAGCCTCGTACAGATTATGCTGTTCTACCACCATGTGTCCAACCCACTCGTGCAGGCGATGGTCAGTTTCAGCAAGATGCCTCTCAAGCAACGCAACTGCGATCGCTTCCTTACTTGGAAAATACTGATACAGAGTTCCAATCGACACTCCTGCTCGTGAAGCTATACGGTTGGTGGTTCCGGCTGCATAACCATGAGACTCAAAAACCTGAGCAGCTGCGAGGAGAATCACATCCACTGTTATTTTTGAACGTTTCTGAACCGGCTTTTTTCGGGGATCAAGGCGTTGTTTGCGTGCTGTCATAAACAATATCCAAAATGCGAGTTGACATAAATTAAGTATTTGCTCATAATTTCAATAGGCTGTCAATCTACTTTTTTAATTAATATGAATGGGAATGAAAAGACATATGATAAACTTTTTATAAAATAAATAATATTTGCTCTGCTCTGGTGATCCGTTCGTTTACAAAGATAAAGCCTGATCACCTCTCTAACTAAGGCGGGAAACCCGCAACCCATTTTCCCCCCCTCATTTTTTTAAACCGGAACTGAAGAGTAAGGCACCAATCATGTGGTTTATTGTGTTGGGAGAAAAAGAATGCACAATTATAAAATTCTGATATTATTAACAATTGTCGGTCTCATGGGGTTCGGGTCCTGGTTTGCAGCAACTGGCATCACCGATGATAAGCATAGGGTTGAAAAATATTTCGAAAGAGAGGACCAGCACAACTCCCTATTTTCGGAGACCGACAATGAAGGTAATGAAACCGCGGGTCAGATTGCAGCATTGCTTTTACTTATAGCGAACTTGCCGGTCGCAGTGAGCATTCTGATAAAGGGAATCAATCAATTTCTGCCGATAGGAACTGGATTAAAAAAAATACTGTCACATCTTAACAGAATACAAAAAAAAGCCTTTATGAGATTTCACTACTATTTGAATCTCTCGATTTTGGGAATCATTCTCTGGCACTGGTTGGCTTCACAATGTAAATCTTCATTCTTGCCGGAGCTTGGGGCGATAGTGATGTTGATTTCGATGATTTTGGGATTTCTCATGAAATTTAAGTTATGCCCCAAATTCTTCAGGAAGAGTGCCTACAAGATTCATACCCAGCCCATTATTTTTATCGCTATGTTTTTGGTCTTGACGGTAGGTCATCTGATTGTCGATTAGCCTGGAAAATGTTTGTCTGGCTGTATCGAGCATGGATCTGTTTTAACAGCTTAACTTTTGGATTTGATTTTAAAAAGATGCGTACTGATATTGAAAACCGATTTTTTATGGAGGAAATTAAAATGTATCACAAGACAATGTTTTTTATGTTTTGCCTGGTTTTCGTCACCCTTTTTTCGATTCCTTCTTTCCTGGTTTATGCTGATGATGACCATAAAGAAAATAAGAGGGGCAATCTGTTAGCCGACGGAAACGGGGATAATGATGACAACTGCCAACAAAAAAGAAAGCAAGACCACCATAGGGATGGAGATCATGGCAATGGCTCTGTAAAATCCTTGGCCAACCCGACTTACCAGTTTCAATGCGGGGCCTGCCATTTTGCCTACCAGCCGGAATTTCTACCGGAATCTTCCTGGATAAAGATCCTGACAAGCCTTGATGATCATTTTGGAGAATCCGTTGAACTGGATGCCGAATCAGAAAAAATCATTACAGATTATCTGAAATCCAACTGCGCTGACCATAGCACGACAAAACGAGCGGCCAAAATCATGAAGGGACTTGGGAATCAGACCCCTTTGAGAATTACCCAAATCCCGTATATCATAAAAGAACACCATGAGATTACTCCGGATATATTGAAGCGGGAATTCATAGGTTCTTTATCAAATTGTATTGCTTGTCACACAACGGCTGAAGACGGAATTTATGATGATGACAATGTAAAAATTCCCAAATAAAACAATTATGACAGAAATATGTTCCATTTATAAGTATAAGGATTAAAAATGAGCGGTATATCGTTTGAGAATTTAAAAGGTCTTGCGCGGGAGGAGGTAGTCCAGCGGCAGCAGCGGGATGGTTTTAATGAATTGCCGACCCAGGGAAAACGCAAGGGTCTGGATATCCTGATCGGGGTTTTAAGAGAACCCATGTTCCTGTTGTTGATCGCATGCGGGGCATTGTATCTGCTGTCTGGCGAGTTTCAGGAAGCATTAATGCTGCTTGGGTTTGTTTTTGTCATCATCGGCATCACCTTTTATCAGGAACGGAAAACAGAGAGGGCGCTCGAAGCACTCAAGGATCTGTCCAGCCCTCGGGCATATGTCATTCGTGATGGGGAAAAAACACGCATCCCCGGCAGGGAAGTGGTCTGTGATGATATTATCCTGCTGTCGGAAGGCGACCGTGTTCCTGCAGACTGTATTCTGATTCATGCCGTCAATGTTTCCATTGATGAATCTCTTCTGACCGGTGAATCCGTGCCTGTGCAAAAAACATCCACAAAGGAGACCTCTGCTGAGATAGGTAAACCGGGAGGAGATGATCTTCCCTTTGCTTTTTCAGGAACTCTGATTGTATCCGGTCAGGCCGTAGGAATTATAAAGGCGACAGGAATCCGAACGGAGTTGGGGAAAATCGGCAAAGCGCTTCAATCCATTGAAGAAGAGCGCACCCCGCTTCAGATTCAGACCGGGAAGGTCGTCCGCACATTTGCGATTGTCGGTTGCATCCTTTGCACGCTCGTGATTGTGGTATACTGGCTGACCCGCGGCAACCTGTTGGAAGGATTTCTTGCCGGATTGTCTCTGGCCATGGCCATCCTTCCAGAGGAATTCCCGGTTGTTCTCACCATCTTTCTGGCGCTTGGCGCCTGGCGGATCTCAAAATTCCGGGTGTTGACCCGGCGGGTTCCGGCAGTGGAAACCCTCGGCTCGGCCACCGTGCTCTGTGTTGATAAAACCGGGACACTGACCCTCAATCAAATGACAGTATCCGATATTGTAGCTGGCGATAAGGTATTTAAGGTTGAAAAGACGAATGAAATACTTCCCGAAGAATTTCATGAAGTGGTCGAGTACAGCATTCTTGCAAGCCCGGTCGACCCCTTTGACCCCATGGAAAAAGCCATGAAGGAGCTGGGTGAACGAACCCTTTCACAGACCGAACATCTTCATTCGTCATGGACCCTCCAGCGTGAATATCCCTTAAGCAAAGAGCTGCTTGCCATGTCCCGGGTCTGGACGTCGGCTTCGGGTGAAGACCTGGTCATAGCGGCCAAGGGCGCTCCTGAAGCCATTGCGGATCTTTGTCATTTTGATGCACCAAAATTGAAATGGCTTGGGGAAAAAATAGATATGCTCAGTAACCAGGGCAAACGGGTGATCGGAGTTGCATGTACCAGGCACAAGAAAACAAATCTGCCGGAACATCAACATGATTTTCAGTTTAAATTCATCGGATTAATTGGCCTTGAAGACCCTGTCCGTCCCAATGTAAAAGGGGCTATCGAAGAATGTTACACCGCCGGCATCAGAACGATTATGATCACCGGGGACTATCCCGGTACTGCCATGAGTATTGCCCGGCAGATTGGTCTTCAAAATCCGGATCAGCACATTACCGGTTCTGAATTGGAAGCATTATCCGATGAACAACTGGCAGAGCGCATAAAAGAGGTCAACATCTTTGCCCGCATGGTGCCGGAGCAGAAACTGCGTATAGTTCAGGCCCTTAAAATAAACAAGGAAATCGTTGCCATGACGGGTGATGGTGTGAATGACGCGCCTGCCCTGAAAGCCGCGCATATCGGGGTAGCCATGGGGGGCCGCGGCACGGATGTCGCACGTGAAGCTGCTTCACTGGTGCTCCTTGATGATGATTTTAATTCCATTGTGACGGCAGTGCGTATGGGGCGGCGTATTTATGACAATCTTAAAAAAGCGATGATGTTCATCCTTTCGGTTCATATCCCAATCGCAGGACTGTCATTAATACCCGTACTGTTGAAATGGCCCTTGATTTTATTCCCGGTGCATATTGTTTTTCTTGAACTGATTATTGATCCCGCATGCACGTTGATCTTTGAAGCTGACAAAGATGACCGCGGTGTCATGAACCGAAAACCGCGCAGTATTGATGCCAAACTCTTCGAAGGGTCGACACTTCTGAAGTGCTTTTTTCAGGGAGGCCTGACCTTGGCTGTTACCATTGCAATTTATCTGTTCATACGCAATGATCATTCTACTGAGACGGCTCGGGCACTGGCCTTTTTAACGCTTGTGGTCTGTAATCTTGGAATGATTTTATCAAATCGCTCCCTGACAAAATCAAGCATCAGCATGCTGAAAGAAAAAAACGCGGCATTTAAATGGGTCATGACCGGAACGGTTGCAGTTATGTGCCTTGTGCTTACCATACCTTTTTTCAAAAACCTGTACCGCTTCGGATCGGTTTCCTTGAATGATTTTTTTCTGGCTCTGGCGGGTGGTCTTGTGGCGATCATTCTTATGGAGCTTGTAAAGGTGTTTCCTTTGTTCAACAGGAAAAACCGATTTGCCAAGAATGTATGAGAAATTTATAAACAACAAACACAGAGGAGAAAAATGAAATGAAATGCCCCGTATGCAAAACAAATGATTTAATCATGTCAGACCGACAGGGTGTGGAAATTGACTATTGCCCGGAGTGCCGAGGCGTCTGGCTTGATCGGGGAGAGCTCGACAAGATCATAGAACGATCTCTTCCGTCAACAGCGCCATTATCATCCGCAGGATCGGAACGATCGTATCGTGACGCGGATCGTTCGTCATCGCATGACAAAAAACATGGTCATGGACATGACGATCATCACGATTCAAAGCATGGATATGGAAAATCATACAAGAAAAAATCTTTATTAAAAGATATTTTCGATTTTTAACATTGCTTGTGGACCCATTTATGACTTTAAACAGGAAGAAATTCAGTAAACATTTCTTCCCTGGAGAACCATGTTCGGAACCGTTTTAATTTCAGTCTGCACCTTTACGCATGTTTATGTTTTCAGGAGACCCGCTCCAGCGGAAGCCAGTTCCCTCCTCCGACGGGCATATTTTGAGAAGCCCTTTCTCGGGGACCTGGCTTCCACTTCCGATAGATGCTGAAGCAGACCGGAAAAGTGAACCGTGACACAAACTCATGAAAACTGGCGGAAATATAAAAAATGACGCTTAAATTGAATGGAAAACTGTCTTGACATTGGGGTCCACCATAGTCCAGAAATTATGGCGCTCACCTTTTAAAGGATGACGTCGCAATTCCGGCAAATCCATATCTTCAGGTCCCTTGACGCTTCATGAAATAAGCTTTTTCATACCAGGCCCCGGTATTGTCATCAAACACGGCTTCCTGCTCATGGATGAGTTTCACAGGTTCATCCGGCCAGGGCCCGTATGCCATCACCACGGTATCTCCAAGACTGAATTTCCGGTTGCAAGCCTTACATCCTTTTTCATTATGGGTGTTCAATATATCCAGATCCACCAGAAATGGGGTGTCAGTTTTTTGCTGCATGGGAACCTCCTTGTATGGGTTGCCCGTTGACCGCTTTTTTTACAGCCCACCGGTAACAGATTTTGATTTAAGACAGCACGCGTGTATCACATGCTTTTCATGCTGTCTTGTAATCAATAAAGTAAGAATGCCTGGGATGATTTCAACAGCAAAACAAACAAGCTTTATGCCGGTGATTCCATTTTCAAAAGTTTTCTTAAAATACACGGCAGAATGCCATTGTTTTCAAAATATTCCACATCCACCACCGTATCCAGGCGGGCAGTGACGAAAAATCTAACCTGCGTGCCATCGGTTTTCCGGGCCGTCACTTCCAGGGACTTTCGAGGCGTCATGTTCTCGATCCCTTTAATTGAGAACGTCTCGGAACCATCCAGACCAAGGCTTTTCCAGCTTTCACCGTCTTTGAAGACCAGAGGAAGCACCCCCATGCCGACCAGATTGCTGCGGTGAATTCTTTCGTATGACTCGGCAATGATCGCTTTCACCCCTAACAGGGCGGTTCCCTTGGCTGCCCAGTCCCGTGATGATCCGGTGCCGTATTCTTTTCCGCCTAATATCACCAACGGCTTGTTTTCTTTTTGATATTCCATGGCCGCATCATAGATGAATTTTTCTTCCCCCGATGGAAACTTCAAGGTGAAACTGCCCTCCCTGAGGTTGTCCATCAGATTTTTTATCCGGATATTTCCGAATGTGCCGCGCATCATGACTTCATGGTTGCCTCTGCGGGCACCATAAGAATTGAATTCCTCGGGATTGACCTTATTGTCGATCAGATACTTACCGGCCGGATATTCTTTGGGGATTGCTCCGGCAGGAGAAATATGATCGGTGGTGACGGAATCTCCCAGTAAAACAAGGGCATTTGCCTCTGAAATATCACCGGGCTTGTCTGTTTCCACCTTAAACGCTTCAAAATAAGGGGGATTTTTAATATACGTGGATTGGTCATCCCATGTGAATGTGGTGCTTTTTGTGACATCAAGATCCTGCCAGAAGCGATCGCCGTCAAAAATTGTATCATATTCTTTCCTGAAAAATTCCTGTTTCACATGCTTTTGAACCAGGTCTCGGATCTGGTCATCCGACGGCCAGATGTCATCAAGGTACACCGGTTCATTGTTGGGATCGAATCCCACAGGTTCAGTGTTCAGGTTGATATCGATTCTTCCGGCAATGGCAAACGCCACAACCAGCATGGGCGAAGCAAGATAGTTGCCTTTTACGCTCTGGTGAATTCGGGCTTCAAAGTTTCTGTTGCCCGACAATACCGATACGACGTTTAAGTCGTTATCGGCAATCGCCTTTTCAATATCCGGATGAAGCGGACCGCTGTTGCCAATGCATGTGGTACACCCAAACCCTGCCACATGAAAACCAAGCGCTTCCAGGTATGGCAACAGGGCGGCATCCTCAAGGTAATCAACAACCACCTTTGAGCCCGGTGCCAGTGACGTTTTGACAAAAGAAGGAATTTTAAGGCCTTTTTCAACGGCTGCCTTGGCAACAAGCCCGGCACCGAGCATGACTGAAGGGTTGGACGTGTTGGTGCAGGAAGTGATGGCCGCAATCACGACACACCCGTCACCGAGCTTCAAGGGTTGTTCGTTAATTTCCAGATCGATCTGCCGCTTGCTGACAGGAATACATTTTGGGGCACGCCTGACTTCACATCCTGATTCGTCGAAAAATTTAGACAGATTTTCCGGTTCTGCATCACGGTGATATTCACATCCCAACACTTCGGCAAACCCGGATTTTAAATCACACAGGGAGATACGATCCTGAGGCCGGGCAGGCCCTGCCAGACATGGTTCAACTGTGGATAAATCTATTTCCACCACTTTGGTGTATTCCGGTTCGCGGCTTTCGGTATAAAAAAGCCCCAGGGACCTGGCACACGCTTCCACCACAGCCGCCTGTTCTGCACGGTTGGTCAGTTCCAGATATTCAACGGTTTTTTCATCGATGGGGAAAAACCCAAGGGTGGCCCCATACTCCGGGGTCATGTTGGCGATGGTGGCCCGGTCGGTTACCGACAGGCTTTTCATCCCCGGACCAAAATACTCGACAAACTTTTCCACCACCTTTTCTTTTCTGAGTATTTCCGTAATGGTCAGTACCAGATCGGTCGCTGTCACGCCTGTTTTCAAGGCCCCGGTCAGCCTGACACCGATGACTTCAGGAACAGACATGTAATAAGGCTGCCCCAGCATCACGGCTTCCGCCTCTATGCCGCCGACCCCCCATCCCATCACACCGATTCCGTTGATCATGGGCGTATGAGAATCCGTACCCACCAGTGTATCCGGGTAGGCCAGCAAATCTTGTGACTCTGTATCCATGATAAAGACCCGTCCCAGATGTTCGAGATTTACCTGATGGCATATGCCGGAGTTGGGCGGCACCACCTTAAAGTTCTTAAAACTTTTCTGGGCCCATTTTAACAGCGAATACCGTTCCTGGTTTCTCTCATACTCTTTTGCCACATTTTTGGTGATGGCGTTGCCGGTCCCGTAATAATCCACCTGCACCGAATGATCCACAACCAGTTCCACCGGCGCCAACGGATTGATCCTGCCCGGGTCACCTCCCAGTGCCTTGACCGCGTCCCGCATGGCTGCCAGGTCCACGACCGCCGGAACCCCTGTAAAATCCTGCATCAGAACGCGTGCCGGATGATAAGGGATTTCCACAGGCGTTTCGTATTGTTTTTGCCATGTTGCGATGTTTAACAAATCTGTCTCAGTGACAATCCGGCCATCCAATTTTCGAAGCAGATTTTCCACAAGAATTTTAATGGAAAAAGGGAGTCTGCCGATATCCGGAATGCCCATTACGTCTTTTAACCGATTGATGTCATAAATCGTTATCTTTTTTTTGCCGACTTCAATGGTCTTTTGAAATTGATTTTTTTCCATGATACCACCCTGAATGATTGAAAATTATGTCCTTTTATGATTGTTTCTTCTATCATGGATATCTTTACAATGACAAGGGCATTCAAGGATGAAACATCAAGCCCCATTCTTTCATCCGGCGCTATACCGGTAGCCTAAGCCATGAACGGTCATGATCAAGCGGGGATGGGCATGAAAGCAGCGGGTCAGGGGCAGCAGGGCAAGGCCGCGATCTCCTGCCACGAAGCGACCCGGGTGATGCCCGGATGCACTGCCGGCCGGGCATTCCAGGGCCGGTCATACAACAGGACCGTCACCTCCATCTGTTCTGCCAGAAAAAAGGCCGTGTCCAGGGAATCCTCCACGGCCAGATCATACGGGCAAGCCATGAGCTGTGCCATCGAGATCACATCAGGATGATCCTCACCGCTCCGGTTGTATTTATCCACCATGATGAATTCACTGAAGGCGATTCTCTGCCGGTCCAGCCAGGCCAGAGACGTTTCCCGGGCCGAAGGAGGCCGGCCCGTGACAATGTCCACCCGGTGCCCGGCATCGATCCAGCGGGCCATCATCTCTTTTGCTCCCGGCACCGGATCAAAATTCATCAACAGGTCCGGCTGGTGAATCCGGTCGAAAAAATGACGGTACTCCTTTTCCGTCAGTTGAAATGACACCTTCAAATCAAAACAGGTCAGATCCTCGAACCGGACCTGTCTGCCGAACTCCTGTTCAATGATTGCACTGTAAGTATCGGTTGTCCTGGAGATCACGTCATCCAGATCCACGTATATTCGTTTCATGGTCAAATCATATACCAAAAAATTTGTTCAGGCCGGCATCTATTCATGGTTACGAATAACGCCTTCTCAATCTGCACGGGTACAGACGGTTTGATTGGATTGTTAAAAAAATCTATTGCGAGTCTCCCAACAGCTTGTATATTCCATCAACCAAAACATTGAAACTGTGTGATTTATTTTCTTCTATATTGAGGTGCGGACCAATGGCCCGGGAACCGGAAAGTTTGTCATAGCGGTTTCCAGTCAATTTTATCAGTTCCGCCGAAGGATTTGCCAGGGCGTCAGGATTTCTGAATTTCCGTGTCTGTTGCTTTTTACGCAGCTTCTCCATTTTCAGGCCCTGTTCCACAGCGGCCAGGTCTCCAAGGAAAAAACTTTCCATTTCCCGGCAGGCGACACGGACAAGCCATGCATTTTTTCCGCTTTCTGTGCATTTCTCCACCAACCCGGCCTTGACATGCTGGCAATCACCGGCATCCTGATCCCTCAGGATCACAAACACCGAATCCGGCAGTTGCCAGCCCCGCAGCCGGCGGACCAGGTTTTTTTCCAGGTCCTGCTTTCCCCGGAACACCAGATAGCGGACATCCATGTCCGCAGGCAGCAGTTTCGGCAAAAGGCCAAGAAGCATTTCTTTCTCAGAAGGTCCTTCCAGAAAAAAGACCATGGTTTTCATCGCGGATCTGCTCCCGGAAAAAACCCATGCTCCCATAAATACCCCATCTGATCCCCTTCATTCATATAAGCGGCCAGCTGAGCATCGTCCCGGGCCCGCCTTACCTGGGAAAAGCCGTTTTCCTTCTCCAGCCAGAACACTTCTTCCAGCCGGGTGGCATTGAGAAAATCCGGAGAATGGGTGGAGACAAATACCTGGCCCCCACGGTTGGCATAGGCACGGAATTCCTCGGCCAGTTCCCACAGAAGTTTGGGATACAGCTGATTTTCCGGCTCCTCCACACACAACAGCGGATGGGGAGTGGGATCGTACAACAACAGCAGATAGGCAAACATCTTGATGGTCCCGTCAGAGACATATCTGTCGATAAACGGATCCTTGAACGACCCATCCTGAAATGTCAGCAGCAACCGGCCGTCACGCGTGGGTTCAGGTTCTATGGAACTGATCCCCGGCACCCGCATTTTCATCGATTCTACGATCCTGTCAAAAATATCTTTTTCTTCCAGAAACAGCCGATGGGCCACCCGTTGCAGATTGTCACCGGTCACGGAAAGATGATCTGCATATCCGGCCGCATCTTTGCTGCCCCGGGCCAGGTTGATATGAAAATCGGACACATGCCAGTTTTCGATCAGCTGCCGAAATGCGTTGGCCGCCTTGAATTTCTGGAACTGCCCCAATCCCTTGATGGCAAGAATGTCGGACTTGTCCAGCTCCTGTTGCTCTTTGGTCAACTCCTCCTCGGTCTTGTTGAAATCATCCTCATTGACCACCGCCCTGCCTTTTCCATAGGAAAAATCCAGGAAATGATAGGGAGATCCGGCAGCCCCCCGCTTGTAACGCAGGATTTCCCTGGCCACTTCCACCTTGTTGCTGGTGTGGGAAATCTCCAGATAATAGGTCACCAGCCGCTGCACTTTGCTGATTTCCATGCGGAACTGAAGCTCGATGACCATGTTTTCCGTTTCATGCCCCCGGCTGACCAGCTCATGCCACCCGCCCCGGCTCTGGATGGCCGCACCCGCATTGTACACCAGGCAGTCCTTGAGAAACCCGAAAACCTGGAACAGAGTGGATTTGCCCGTTCCATTGGCACCCACCACCACACACAAAGGCGGGATACCGGTCATGTCAATGTCCTGAAACAGCTTGAAATTTTTCAGGCGAATGGATTCAATTTTCATGATGCACCTCGTTATGCCATATATCCAGGGTTTCAAATCAATTTTTCAGACTCATTAACCACCTTGCTCACTCTGGCAAACAGTTTGTCAATATATCTGTCACGGTCATCGGTCATGAACAGCACATGCATATTCTCCAGATCTTCCCGGGAATGGCCCCATTGCAGTTGCGGGTACCGGGTCCTCTTTTACGCTTGGCCATGATCCCTCCGAACAAGGGATTCCAGCCTGGAAAGCCAGGCATCAAACAGAGGACAGGCCGTCCGCATTTTCGGGATACCGATTTCAGATGCGATCATGATACCGGTAGATGTTTTTTTGAAACGATCTGAAAGAGCCGCCAGTCTTTTTGATGGTGCCGTCTGGTGATGATCGTTGATCTTTTCCGGTTCTCCACACTCCGAGAGGACCTTGTCAACCTTTGTCCGGGGTACGCCCAACACCTCTGCCAGACGTGCCGGGTCGCTGAAATACAGTCCTTCTGTTTCATACATGGAAACATAGGGAATAAATCGGGTGGTCGAATTTAAATCAGGAAACAGATGCTGCAATTCTCTGACCGTATCATCATACATGATCTGCGCTTTTCTTTTTGGCGGCATTTTCAATCAGTTCGCCAAGAATGCATATCGCTTCCGGATGCAGACCCAGCTCAGGCTCATCAATGATGATGCTGGACGGCGGGTCCGGCTGCAAAAGTGACGTGGCCAGGCAGATGAACCGGATACTGCCGTCTGACAGGTGATACGGCTGCATGGGATAATCAGAGCCTTTGGTTTTCCAAGACAGCGCCACCTTGGTCTTTGGCCCCAGCTGTTGAGTATCCAGCAGAAAATCATCCAGAAAAGGGGCCACCAGGCGGCAGGCATTCAGGATTTCCTTATAACAGAATTTGTCTTCATTCCGAAGACGCAGCAGAAACGGGCCGATGTTGGAGGCATCATATCTCAATGCCCTGTTGTCCTGGACGATCTCCGCATGCCGCATGGGCGCCGTCTGGCTGGTGTCATGGAAATGATACATTTTCCAGGATACGATGGCATCATACACGGGCTGGCTGTCATGTGACGTCCCCAAAGCTTCATTTGCCAGCTTTGAAGTGTTGTCTCCACTGCTGCCAAGCTCCCACCAGCCTGTTGAACCATGGGAATAATACCGGGCTTCATCGGTGACAGCGAACTTTTCTCCGGGGCCGGGCTTGAGCTTGAACCGGTACCCCCGGGGACCGAACCGGGTTTCAAATTCCATTTGTTTGGTGGCTTTGCGCCCATTGTGAAGCAGATCGCTGATACCGCCGCTGTCCCGGACAAAGCCGGCAATGTTTCCCTTGATGAACGCCTGGAGCATCCGGAAAAAGGAAATCAGGTTGCTCTTTCCCGCGCCATTGGCGCCGACAAAGATATTCAGGCGTTTCAACTCAAAATCGGACACCTCCCGAATGGATTTAAACCCGCGTATGGTCAATTTATCCAGCGACTCAGTCATTTTACACACTCCCCATATCCCACAAGTGTTTCATGAACGCATTCTTTTATGAGTTCTTTGTTCTTGAAGGACTCTTCCCGCATCAGATCAAAACTTTCACAATATATTAAGGGACCCTGCGCCAAGTCAAACGATCTTTTCATGATCAACCCATATCATATTCCCGAAAAATGGGAAATCTCCCGGTGATGTAAAACCGGGGACCTTTTGTACAGCGGAGCCCCTGGCGGGGATGCCTTGCTGACGGACTGTCGGAGCCACCCCGTGGATTCCAGGCCGGCAGCAAGGCACCCCCGCCAGGGGCGGCACCCTTGCCTGTGATCCAAAAATTTGCCTTGCCATCCGACACGCTTCCTGTTTCAATGGCCGCCATGAAAATTATCCAGGCACAAACAGACCATGTGACGATTGAACAGTTTCAGGCGCTGCCCGGCCAGGCCTGGACCCTTCTGGGAACCAACCGGTCCGGCATCGATGATCTGTTTGATCTGGTGTCCGGCAGGCAGATCAAAGGCCGGGTGGCGGAACGGTCCCTGCCGGATCAGCCCGGCGTGGTGTCCTTCAAAGACCAGCAGGCCGTGTATGAATCCGAGCTGAAAAAAGATGAGACCGATTTTCTGGACCGCCTGGATCCCGGCACCCCGGCCAGGAAGTTTCTGGAAAATATCCAGGATCATGCCGGTCTGATCCAGGCCCTGGGCATGACGGAAAGTCTGGACAAAGGCTATCGCCAGCTGTCCACGGGCCAGACCCGGAAACTGCTGCTGCTGGCCCCCATCACAAAAGGGACCGACTGCCTGGTGATCCAGGCCCCGTTCGACGGCCTGGACCCGGACAGCTGCAAAGAACTGGACAAGGCCATGTTCCACCTGTTTTCCAGGGGAATCCAGATCCTGATCTTTGTCTACAACCGGGCGGACATCCCCTCATGGACCACCCACCTGGGCGTTGTGGCGGAAGGAACCCTGGTTTACCAGGGTCCGGCGGACCAGGTGCCGGCATCCTGCCTGAACCTGACCTCCCGGCCAGACTTCCAGGCCACGGTCCGGGACTTTTTCCCGGCGAAACAGACAGGTCCTGACACGCATGAAAAAAAGAGTCTGGTCCGGCTGCACCGCTGCACTGCCGGATATGAGGGCCAGCCGGTTTTCACGGACCTGAGCCTGGTGGTGGGCCGGGGGGACCACACTCTGATCACCGGTCCCAACGGCACGGGCAAATCCACCCTGCTCCAGGTGATCACCGGGGACCATCCGGCCTGCTATACCTGTGACCTGACCCTGTTCGGCATCCGCCGGGGCACGGGGGAGTCCATCTGGGACATCAAGCAGCACATGGGCATTGTCAGCCCGGACCTGCACCGCAACTTCCGGGTGCCGGGCAGTGTGCTGGCCTGTATTCTCTCAGGCCTGTTCGATTCCATCGGCCTGTACCAGCCGGTGACCGAAACCCAGGAAAAAAAGGCCATGGCCTGGCTGTCCCGGCTCAACATGCAATCCAGGGCATCTGTGCCTTTCCGGGATCTGAGTTATGCGGACCAGCGCCTGGTTCTCATTGCCCGGGCACTGATCAAAGGACCGGAGCTGCTGATTCTGGATGAGCCCACCCAGGGGCTGGACGCGCCCAACCGGATGGCGGTGCTGGATTTTCTGGCGGAGGTGGCAAAAGACGGATTGGGCACCATTCTCTACGTGAGCCACCGGGAGGATGAGGGCCGGTCTTTTTTTGTGCAGCACATCAGGATGACGGCTCCTGCCCGGTGATATCCTCTCTGTCGTTACTCCTTTTTTACTGCATGTCCACGACAATCTTATTTCGGCCGGAATTCTTGGCCTTGTAAAGGGCGTTGTCGGCCCGGGTGAGGAGCACATCCCGGTCCATATCCGGGTTTGGAATGCAGGAAGTCACCCCCTGGCTGATGGTCGTCTGAATTTTTTCTCCGTTGTATTTCAGCACCGCTCTCTCTATTTTTTTCCCCAGCCGCTGTGCCAGATCACGGGTGTGTTCGGCATCTCTGTCCGGCAAAAGAACAACAAATTCCTCTCCGCCATACCGGGCCACCATATCGGTGTCCCGTTGAAACACTTGATGAATGAGGCGGCTGATAAGTTTCAGGTATTCATCCCCTGCCGGATGCCCATAGGTGTCATTGACCTTTTTGAAATGATCGATATCGCAGATCAAAAGTGTCAGCGGCGTCTTTCTCCGGCTGGACAGCCCCCATTCCAGTTCAAACAGCTCATCAAAATACCGGCGGTTGTAAAGCCCGGTCAATACGTCGGTCCGGCTGGCCTTTTCCAGTTCCCGGGTCTTTTCCTTCAGCAGATATTCATTTTCCAGCGCGGTCCAGTATTCATGGTTGCCCCGCAAAGAGATCAGCACCAGATAGATGGTATACAGGATCATGGCGATTCCCAGAGACGGCACATCTCCACTGATGAACACCCCGGCAATCACGGGTACCAGCATCAGAAAATTATAGGCAACCGCCAGATACAACACCGGCATGAAGGACATCACCCCTCCGGCACAAAAGCCCACCGTACAGATGATCATGAGCAAATGGATGGTCCGGTCGTCGCTGTACAGCAGAAAAAAGGCGGCCCCCATTCCCCATGCCAGGGCCGTCAACAAAATACTGACGACAAAGGTGGCTTTATGCTTTTTTTCATGACTGGTGCTGTCCAGCGCTTTTCTGGAAATATGAACATGAACCAGCCGGAACAGGCAGATACCGGTGAAAATTCCCAGAAACATCAGGCTGACGGTTAAATGCCGGTAAATATACCCATCCGTGAAAAAAAGAACCGGCGGCACCAGCATATAGAAAAACACCCCTGAAGTGGATCTTTTCTGCAGGTCGCGCACCACCCTTTTGCTCAGCTGCTGTCGTTGCAACGCCATGTTTTCCGGAGTTCCCCTGAATTGTGATGTCAGCCCGGACATTCATTTCATGTCCGCCCGTTCTGTCCGTTGCCCTATATACCAGAAGCAGGTGGAAATCAAATATTTTTTCAATTTCACACAATACCTCTTTTCAATTTAAAAAAAATCCTGTAAAAGGATTTGTTTTTTATCGGGATAAGCGTTTACCATATAAAATTTATGGCACGCAGGCAATAACCCAAACTTGAAGGTTTTATGCATTTAAAATTAAACATTTTATGGTTATTCGGAGATTTATATATTCAAGAAACAAGCTCGGATGCGTTGCTTGTTCCACCGTCACGGGGATGGCCGCTGATGCCGGGGGGGTAAAGCAGATACTGTCTATCGTTTCGAACCGTTCTGCTTTCAATACGTGTGACACTCTCCCTCCCTTCCATCACCTCCATTTCCCGGACACCCCCAAATTAAAAAAACCGACTGAACTGAACCGGTGTTGATCTTTTCAACCTCCGGATCAGTCCTTTAACTTTATTTTATGATGAATGACGGGCATTCCTCTGCATCAGGCGGATTGCCCCGGATGTGGATTAACTTTTTTTGGAGACAATACCCATGCTTAACAAAAACCCCAAATTGACCGGTGATGTTCAGGACAATGATTTTTTTGCCCTGGGAAGGCAGGTGACCATTGAATACTATGAGTGTGGAGCCACTGCGTTTCTGGATCCGGCACGGGTTGAAAACGCCCTCTTGAAAGCGGCAAAAGACAGCGGAGCCACCGTTATCAGCTCCTCGTTCCATCAGTTCAACCCCCAGGGCGTCAGCGGGGTGGTGGTGATCGCTGAATCCCATTTCACCATCCATGCCTGGCCGGAACATGACTATGCCGCCGTGGACATCTTCACCTGCGGTGACAGTATTGATATGGAAACCGCCATCATGTCCATGAAAGATTCATTTGAATCTGAAAACGTGGTGATCTCTTCCGATCAGAACCGGGGGATCATCGCCCGGCCCGTTGAACAGCAGTGTATTGGACAAACCCTTAAAAGTTCAACCACCCATCCCATCTCCTGGAAAAAAGAATATGAACACAAAAATCCATGGGGGGTCCTGTCTTCCATCGATATCTACGGCAGTGACCCCGGCATCATCCGGGACGCGGAAAAAATAAGACAGTTCGTGTTTGAGCTGTGTGACCGGATCGACATGAAACGGTTCGGTGACTGTCAGGTGGTTCATTTCGGCGAAGATGAACGGGTGGAAGGGTTCAGCATGACCCAGCTGATCGAAACATCCCTGATTTCCGGCCATTTTGCCAATGCTGACAATACCGTTTACCTGGATGTGTTCAGCTGCAAATATTACGATCCCCGGGAGGTGGCTGAATTTGCCATATCTTTTTTCAAGGGGGATCATTACAAGATGCAGATCGCATTGCGTCAGTGATTCAGATATCCCGCCCCTTTCCGGAACCGGTGGTCATTGACGGCTCCGGAAAGGGGCGGGCAGGCCAGAAATCTATACAGCAAGGAGTTGAAACATGACACACACCAGATATGTCAAAGACGGCTGGTTTTCTGAAACCTGTCCCATGTGGCCCGGCATGGCCCTGTCCCTTGAAATCGAAACAACCCTGTATGATGAAAAAAGCCCGTTCCAGCATATCCAGGTGTTTGAAACCAGACATCACGGAAAAATGCTGGCCCTGGACGGCATCATTCAACTGACCCAGTCCGATGAATTCAGCTACCAGGAGATGCTGGCCCATATCCCGCTGTTCGCTCACCCCAAGCCGGAAACCGTTCTGGTGATCGGCGGCGGAGACGGCGGCATTCTGCGGGAGGTGGGCCGTCACGCCGGTGTCTCAACCATGGATTTCTGTGAAATCGATGAGATGGTGATCACGGTGTCCAAACAGTTTCTGCCGGACCTGGCCTGCGGATTCGACGATCCCCGGGTCAATGTCTTTATCGGGGACGGGGCCGCATTTGTCAGAGAAAAAACCGGGATGTATGATGTGATCATCGTGGATTCATCCGACCCCATCGGCCCCGGGGAAGTCCTGTTCAAAAAACCGTTTTACGAAAGTCTGAAAAACGCGCTCAAGCCCGGCGGCATTATCGCCACACAGGGAGAATCCATTTTCCTTCACAAGGACTGCGTCACCCGTCTGGCGAAAATCACCCGGGAACTGTTTGACCGGCAGGCGTATGCCTGCATCATGGTACCCACCTATCCCGGGGGCAACATCGGTATCTGCCTGGGATCGCTGGGACCGGAACTGACACGCCCGGCCAGAGAGATGCCGGCGGAACTCCAGGGCCGGTTGAAATATTATACCCCAGAGATCCATGAAGCCGCATTTGTCCTGCCGCATTTTGCCGAAGTCATGCTGAAAACCCTTTAGGGAAGAGATGCGCCGGCAGCCGGAGATGCCGCCAGATAGTTTTCGGCCAGTTTGACAAACGCATTGATCTGGCGGGTTTTCCAGGCATCGTCATATCCCAGGTCCCGGGCCATGATCCCTGCCACCTCCGGTGCCATGGCCATGGCGGCCCGGGCATCCAGCACCAGAGCCCGGCTGCGGCGGGCCAGAAAGTCCTCCACGGTCCGGGCCATCTCCTTTTGCACGGCCCAGGTCACCTCGGCCCTGAGGTAAGGAAGATCCGGATGCAGCTTCTCCCCCAGGCCGGGGTCCGTGCGGATCATTTTTTTGAGGTGGATGGCATCCGACCCGTAATAATGAAGGGGGTCGGTGCTGTCAAAATGTTTGAGCCAGCCGTGGATCCGCAGTTTTTTGGTCACACATTCCCGCTCGTCCAGCCCGGCCACCAGCATGGCCTGATTGACGGTATCCTCGGCCATTTTCCGGTAGGTGGTCCACTTGCCGCCGGTAATGGTCACCAGGCCGGATTCGGAAACCACCAGGTAGTGGTCCCGGGAGATGGCCGCCGTATTATGCTCCTTACCGGTATTCACCAGGGGCCGCAGACCGGCAAACACACTTTTGATATCTCCGGGCGTGGGATCTTTGGACAGATAAAGGGCTGCATGCGCCAGAATGAAGGCGATCTCCTCTGCAAGGGGGCGGGGCTCCAGAGAGATCCGGGACACCGGTGTGTCCGTGGTTCCCACCACGGCCCGGCCGTGCCAGGGCACCACAAACAGGACCCGGCCGTCAGCGGTCTGGGGTACCATGATGGCGGATTCCCCGGGTAAGAACGACTTGTCCAGCACCAGATGGACTCCCTGGCTGGCGGCAATCATGGGCGTTGCCCCGGGATTTTCCATCTGAAGCACCTGGTCGGTGAACACGCCGGTGGCATTCACCACCACCCGGGCATGAATTCCATGGGATTTGCCGGTTTCCATGTCCGTGGCAAACACCCCGTCGATCATTTCGCCGACCTTTGAAAACCCGGTGACCTTCATGTAGTTGACCGGGATGCCGCCGCAGTCCGTCATGGTCTGGGCCAGGTTCACGGCCAGCCGGGCATCATCGAACTGGCCGTCATGATACACCACCCCGCCCCGCAGCTTTGCCGGTTCCAGGGTGGGAATCCGTTTCAGGGTCTCCTGTTTGGACAGGTGCCGGGAAGGGCCCAGCCCCAGTTTGCCGGCCAGCATGTCGTACACCTTCATGCCGGCCCCGTAGAACGGGCCGTCCCACCACTCATAGTTGGGAACGATAAACGCCTGATTGCTCACCAGGTGCGGGGCGTTGCGAATCAGCAGTCCCCGTTCATGAAGGGCCTCCAGGACCAGTGATATGTTGCCCTGGCGCAGGTACCGGACCCCTCCGTGGACCAGCTTGGTGGAGCGGCTGGAGGTGCCTTTGGCAAAATCATGCTGCTCCAGCAGAAGGGTCCTGTATCCCCGGGACGCGGCATCCACCCCCACCCCCAGGCCGGTGGCCCCGCCGCCGATCACGATGATATCCCAGTATCCCTCAAAGCTTTCCAGGGCCTCGATGGCCTGATCTCGGTTCATATACGCCTCCTGATAACCCGTTACGGGCCGGGCGTTTTCCGGTCTGTCATTCCCAAATGGAATCCTGCCCGTATGGGGGTATTGCGGTTTCCTTAGATATTATGACGAACAAAGACCGGATACAAGGGTTAGTTTTTCAGCCGGACATGAACACACCTGCCTGTAAGAAACCGCGTCAACAGATGGCCTCTCACTTGTCTAACCCCTTTTTTTATGCTACCACGCCCATATGGAGGAACGCCTGAATAATCGAAACCTGAAAATGTTGTTTGCGCCCGGAAGACAGGCTCTGTGACAGCCCATTTGAAACCGGATCAGGAAAAACAGGCCGGCGCCTGGCTGAAAGACCAGGTGGGACAGGTGACATCGCTGCTCTGGCTTTCCGCTGGTGCGGGCATGACCGCCTCGGTGTGCATGGTGGCCCAGTGTTTTCTGGTGGCCGGTCTTCTGGCAGGCCTGGCGATGGAAACCCGATTTGACCGGCACCTGCTGTGGCTGCTGGTGATCCCGATGGTTCTGCGCCCCTGCTTTCTGGCGGTCAAGGAGATGCTGGGGATCCGGGCCGGCCGGCTGGTGCGCCGCCGGCTGAGACAAACCCTGCTGGAAACCATTGCTGCGGCCGGCCCCCACCGAAGCCGCATTGCCGGAGACGGCAGCCTTTCCGCCATGCTGCTGGAGCAGGTGGATGCCATGGATGACTATTTTGTGCGGTACCTGCCCCATAAAATCCTGGCCGTGGCCACCCCGGTCATCATTGTGGCGGCGGTGCTGCCCCACAGCCCCGTGGTGGCAGCGCTGCTGACGGTCACGGCCCCGCTGATCCCTTTTTTCATGGTCCTGGTGGGCAATGAAGCGGTCCGGGCCGGACGTCGCCAGTTCAGTGCCCTTTCCCTGCTGGCCGACCGGATCCGGACATTTTTACAGGGCCTGCCCGTGCTGCGCCAGCTCAATGCCGTGCCCCAGGCCCGGCAGACCCTGGCATCCGCCTCAGGCCGGTTCCGGATAAAAACCCTGGCCGTCCTTCGCATGGCGTTTCTGTCTTCCGCCGTGCTGGAGCTGTTTGCCTCCCTGGGCATTGCCGTGGCAGCGGTCTACCTGGGCATGGGGCTTCTGGGGTATGTGCCCTGGGCCAGGGGAACCGTCCCCGTCCCCCTGAACAGCGCCCTCTTCATCCTGCTCCTGATCCCCGAATTCTACATGGCCCTGCGCCGCCTCGGAGCCGATTACCACGCCAAAGCCCAGGCCATGGCCGCGGCCGCCTCCTTGATGCCCTTGATCCGTGCCCGCCGCACCGTTTTCCAGGGCGGCACCAAAATCTGGGTGCCGGCAGGGCCGCCCGGCATCCGGATGCAACAGGTCTCCTGGCAGCCCCCCGGCCGGAACCGGGTGCTTGATGGCATCGACCTGGACATTGCCCCGGGTGAACGGGTGGGTCTGGTGGGTCCCAGCGGCAGCGGGAAAACCAGCCTGCTGCACCTTATTTTAGGGTTTGACCGACCTTCCAAGGGGCAGATCCTGGTGGACGGGCATCCCCTGGACTCCCTGGAACCGGACCGGTTCCGGAAACAGATCGCATGGCTGGGGCAACGGCCGGAGTGGTTTTCCGGCACTGTGGCCCAAAATCTGGGGCTGGCCTGTCCCGAGGCCGGAGATGCGCGGTTCCGGCAGGCCCTGGATTCGGCCGGCGCGTGGGCTTTTATCAACACTTTGCCCGGCGGTATCCACACGGCTGTGGGGGAAGGGGGCCGGGGGTTTTCCGGCGGGCAGCTGCAGCGGCTGGCCCTGGCCCGGGCCCTGCTCCAGGATGCCTGGCTCTGGGTTCTGGATGAACCCGGGGCCCATCTGGATCCTGAAACCGCCGTTGCCGTGCGCCGCCACATCGGACAGATATCCCGGGGCCGGACCCTGATTCTGGCGGCCCACCACCTGGAGGGCCTGGAATGGCTGGATACCCTGGTAAGACTGGACAACGGCCGTGTCACCGATATTGAGAGGCGCCATCATAGCACAGTCACCTGAAAAACCGGACCGCTTCGAACCGGATCTCTCCATACCGGATTTTTCCCAACCAGACCGGGCTCAGCCGGACCGGTCCCAAACGGGTCTGTCCCTGCCAAAACTGTCCCTGGGGTTCCTTTTTTTCCACCAGGGGGCCATGGGGTATCTGGGCCTGGGTCTGGGGGCCGTGGGCCTGAGCGCGGCCATTCTGCTGCTGGCGGCATCCGGATGGTTCATCACTGCCGCCGGTGTGGCCGGGCTCACCCCGGCGGCCCTGTATGCCTTCAATTATCTGCAGCCGGCCGCGGTCATCCGCACGCTGGCTATCTGCCGGACCCTGGCGATTTACGGCGAGCGCATCGTTTCCCATGACGGGATTCTCCGGCTGCTGCAGCACCTGCGGCTTGCCGTGTTTGACGGGCTGTCCCGCATGACCCGGTACCGGCTCGAAGATCCGGGTTCCGGAGATCTGATGCAGCGGATGCTGGCGGACATCGATCTTCTGGACCAGTGGCCCCTGAGAGGCCTGGCTCCCTGGGTCTGGGCCGTGTCTCTCAGCCTGGTGTTTGCCGGATTTCTTTACTGGGTATCGGTCCCTCTGTTCTGGATCTATCTGGCTGTCATGCTCCTGATTTTCGGGGGGCTGCCGCTCTTGGCCGCTTCCCGGGCCATGAAACTGGCCCGGTTCCAGACCCGGAAAGCCGGGGAACGCAGGCAGTTTTTAGTCGAAACCCTGGCAGGGCTCATCACCCTGCGGACCACCGGTGCCCTGGAAACCCGCCTCACCACCCTGAAACAGATGGATCATGATCTGGAAAACAGCCGGTGGAACCTGCAGGCTCTGGGCATTTTTTCCCAGGCCGCGATCCTGGCGGCCCTATCCCTGGGCCTGTGGGGGATGCTGTTCCAGGGGGCAGAAACCGTTCTTTCCGGTCAAATCTCTGCGGCCCTGCTGACCGGGATCTGCTGCGTGATGCTGGGTCTTTCGGAAGTGCTGGCGCCCCTTTCGCAGACCTTTCAGGCCCTGGGGTTCACCCGGGGGGCCCAGCAGCGGCTGCACCGCATTTTTGACATGCCCGAAGACCGCAGCACCATTACGGAACTTTCCGCCCCCCCCCGGCTGGAACTGGAAAACATCACAGCCCGGCAGGGACAGGCCATGACCGGCCCGGACCGTGTGTCGTTTTCCCTGTATCCGGGCGACACCCTCTGGATCCAGGGCCCATCCGGCTGCGGCAAATCCACCCTGGCGGCCGTGATGGCGGGATGGATGGCCCCGTCCCAGGGGCATGTCCGGGTCAATGGTATCCCCATGGGAGAGGTGGAAGAAAAAACCCTGCGCCGGCAGATCGGACTGCTGGACCAGGACCTGTATCTGTTTCCCATGACGCTGGCTGAAAACCTGCGCCTGGGAAAACCGGATGCAGAAGACACCAAGCTGTGGGAAATCCTGGAACAGGTGGCGCTGGCACAGTGGGCTCGAGAGCTGCCACGGGGACTGGACACCCCCATCGGGGAATACGGGACCGGCCTGTCCGGGGGTCAGGCCCGGCGGGTCTGCCTGGCAAGGCTCCTGCTGTTCGGCCCGCCCATCCTGATCCTGGACGAACCCTTTGAAGGCCTGGATCCCCCCACGGCTGACCGCCTGCTGGCCATGCTTCGGCAGCAGGGAAAAGACGGCATTCTGGTCATCATCAGTCACCAGCATCTGGCCGGTGACTTTACCTGTCATTTTCAGTGGGAAGCGTTGCAGAATATGGAAAACCAGGCAAAAACGATTTGATCTCATTCCCTTAAAATGATACAAGTTTTTCCAATGGAAGCACCCGCAGACATTCATCAAAACACCACACTGGCATTGAAACCCAATTTTTTTTGAAAGGAACGCTCGTGATTCAATCCTCTGCCACCCAAAGCCGGTCCGTGAGTATGCGGATTCTGACCGATGACCAGATCTGGGAAATCAAACAGGCTGCGTTTGATATTATTGAAAAAGTCGGATTCAAATGCCGGCATGCCGGGGTCAAAAAGATGATGACGGCCGCCGGGGCATGGGTCAGGGACGATATCATCAAGATTCCCAAATATATCGTTCAGGGCTGTGTGGTCACCGCCCCCAAGGGATGGACCATTTATGACCGGAACGGCCGGAGGGCCCTGGAAGTGGAAGGGGAAAAGAGCCACTACGGCACCTCCACCGCCAGCCCCAATCACCGGGATCCCTTTACCGGCGAAATCCGGCCCACCAGCATCCATGACATCGCATTGGGGGCCAAAGTCGCGGATGCCTTGCCACATATCGATTTTGTCATGCCCATGGGCTCCTCCCAGGATGTGCCGGGCGCAGCCGCGGAGGTCCATGAAATTCCGGCCCTGTTCACCAACACCGTCAAACCGGCGGCGTTTATCGGGTATTCACCTCTCGGGTGTGAATATGTCTATGAAATGGCTTCCGTGATCGCCGGGGGTCAGGACAAGCTGCGGGAAAAACCGTTTCTCATTCTCTATCCGGAAGCCATTGCGCCGTTGTTTTTTCCCGATGACGTGGTGGACCGGATCCTGATCGCGGCCGACCGGTTCATGCCCCAGCTGCCCGGTTCCACCGTATCCGCCGGTGCCACCGGCCCGGTCACCCTGGCCGGCATGCTCGTCCAGATCACGGCCGAAGCCCTGATTCACATCACCATTGCCCAGCTGCGCAAACCCGGATGTCCGGTGGCCATGAGCGGCAATGTGGGAATCCTGGACATGAAAACCGCGCTCATGACCATGGGGGCTCCCGAAAACAGCCTGGGGATTGCGGCCCAGGCGGAAATCGCCAAATCATTCGACCTGCCCACCTGGGGCCTGGCCGGTGCCACGGATGCCAAATGCCTGGATGCCCAGGCCGGCCTGGAAGGGGCGTTTTCCATTCTGGCTCAGGGGCTGTCCGGACTGAACCTGATTCATGATGTGGGATACATGGCCTCGGGCATGGCCTGCTCCCTGGAACAGCTGGTCATGGGAAATGAAATTGCGGGAATGGTCAAGCGGTTCGTGGAAGGCATCACGGTCACCCGGGACACCCTGGCCAGGCAGATCATCGAAGATGTCGGCCCGGGAGGACATTTCATCACCCGGAAACATACGCTGGCTCATTTCAAGCAGGAACTGTCCGTGTCAAAACTGCTCAACCGTCAAACCATCGATGCCTGGAAAAATTCCGGCTGTCCCACCATGGATCAGCGGGTCCAGGAAGAAATCCGGTCCATCATGGAAACCCACAAGCCGGATCCGTTGAGCGACAAGGTGATGGCCGAACTGGAACGCCTCAAAAAAGAAGGAGAAAAAGAAATTCTGGCAAAACGGGAAAAGGGATGACATTTTCCCGTTTTAAAAAAAATCAAACCAAAAATTTGCATTAATCCGGAGGACATGCAATAACAGACCAGCGGTAATGACCCCTTGTTTGTATGAACACATAGACAAAATCACACCAAAAAACACTGAAAGAAAAGGAGGCAAGCATGGAAAAAAGAATTCATCCGGCCGTGCACGACTTGAAAAGTGACATGGAAAAAGGCAAACTTTCCAGAAGAGAATTTCTCAGATACTCCACCTTGCTGGGAGTATCCGCTTTCACAGCCACCCAGATGGCCGGCCTGTCCTGGACCGCCAAAGCCTTTGCTGGAAACGTCAAACGCGGCGGCACCCTGAAAATAGCCACGGCGTTGCAGAAAATCGCCCATCCTGCCACCTATTCCTGGATTGCCGCATCCAACGTCACCCGCCAGGTCGCGGAGTACCTGACCCTGACCGACGGCAAGAACATCACCCACCCCTATCTGCTGGAAAACTGGGACGCCAGCGATGACCTGAAAACCTGGACCCTGAACGTGAGAAAGGGCATTAAATTCAACAACGGAGACACGTTTAACGCCGATGATGTGATCTTCACCCTCAACCAGTGGCTGGATCCGAATGTCGGATCCTCCATGAAAGGGCTGGTGGACGGTTATCTGAGCAGCAACAACATCGAAAAAGTCAATGACTACCAGATCAAGCTGCACCTGAAGGTGCCCACCATCTCCATTCCCGAGGACTTTTTTCAGTATCCGGCCCAGGTCCTGAACCACCGGACCTTTGAAGGCGATTTCCTCAAAGCCCCCCACGGCACGGGTCCCTATACGCTTGAAACCTACCGGGAAGGGGAACTGGCCGTTGTCAAGGCCCGGTCCGATTACTGGCAGAAAGGCGCGGACGGCAAACCGCTGCCCTATCTGGATGAAATGCACTTCCTGGACATGGGCACCGAGACCTCGCCCATGATCTCGGCCATCAAGAGCAAGGACATCGATTTCATCGACCTGTCCGACATCGGCGGCACCGATATTTTCCGGGCCCTCAAGGATGATCCGGAAATCAACATCCTGGCCGCCCCCACAGCCTCGGCCCGGGTATTGCGCATGCGGGTGGATCTCAAACCCTGGGACAACGAAAAAGTCCGGCTGGCCATGAGAAAATGCCACAACCACGAAAAAATCCTGGCCCTTGCGTATATGGGACAGGGACTGGAAGGCCAGGATTTCCATGTGTACCAGCTGCACCCGGAATACTGTGAAATGCCGATTCCGCCGTATGATCCCCAGGGATCCAAAAAGCTGCTGGCCGAAGCCGGGTATCCCGACGGCCTGGAAGTCACCCTGGCGGTGGGTTCCGGATGGCCGGATGTGGTGAGATATGCGGAAATTCTTCAGCAGGACGCCATTGCCGGGGGATTCAAGATCAACCTGCAGACCATGCCCAACAGCCAGTACTGGGAAAAATGGACCGAAGTGGATTTCGGCATCACGCCCTGGACCCACCGGCCGCTTGGCACCATGGTCCTGAACCTGGCCTACAAGGCGGACGCGGACGGCAATCCCGTTGCCTGGAACGAGACCAGATGGGTGGACAAGGAATTCTCCGAGATCCTGGAAAAAGCCAACGGCACCCTGGACGTGGAAGAACGCAGAAAACTGTTCTGCAAACTCCAGAAAATCCAGTATGACCGGGGCTCCATCGGCATCGGCTACTGGCGGGCCGTCTGGATGGTTGCCAGAAGCAATGTCAAGGGCCTGGAAGGCCACCCCAACGGATTCATGCTGTTCAACGACGTCTCTTTAGCATAAATCAGAAACCTGTGTCGCCCGTACGTACCCTCTGCGTACGGGCACCTTAAAACAAGGACAGGGCTTTTATGATTGTTTTTATCCTCCGCCGTTTTTTTCTATTGCTTTTGACCATGATTCTGGTGTCGCTGGCGGTGTTCATCATTGCGGAATCCTCCCCCGGCAATATCGCCAAAAATGTACTGGGGGCGTTCATCACCCCGGAACAGGAAGCCGCGTTCATCCGCCAGAACGGCCTGGACCAGCCCATGTATGTGCGGTATCTGCACTGGATCGCCGGTAACGACTGGGTGGCTGAAAAGAAAATCGGCATGCCCCTGCAGCGGATCACCACGGAAGAAGGGTTTGAAGAATGGTGGGCCGTTAAAGATGACGGCTCTCTCATCCGCTGGAAAGTGGACGGAGACGACCTGGTGGCCATCAACCTGTTGCCGGACGGTGAAAAAACCGAATATGTGGACAATGAGCGGTGGGAAGCGATTTCGGACGGCAAGCAGGAGTTCTGGGGGGTGGACCGCCAGAATCACGCCGTGCGCTGGGTCAAGGGTGAAATAGAAACTATGTTCGTGTTTGTCATGGGCAAGGGGTGGATGGAAAGTTCCGGCGGTCCCAAAGACTACATCCCCTTGAAAAAAGGATTTCTCCGGGGAGACCCGGGGGTCTCTTTTCGAACGGGCCGCCCCGTAAACAAGAGCCTGTGGCCCAGGCTGCGCAATTCCGTGGTCCTGGCCGGCTCCGCATTCGTGATCGTCATGCCCCTGGCCCTGCTTTTGGGACTCATTGCGGGTCTTCAGGAAGGCTCGGTCAAAGACCGGTTTCTGTCGGTGGGGGGTATGATGTTTTCCGTCGTACCGGAGTTTGCCACCGGTATCTTTTTGACCCTGATCTTTTCGGTGTGGCTGGGATGGCTGCCGGGTGCGGCGGTCCTGGGGACGGCAGCCCCCTGGGAAAAGCCCATGATGCTGATCCTGCCGGTGCTGACGCTGACGCTCATCGAGCTGGGATATGTACTGCGGATCACAAGGGCCTCCATGGTGGAGGTAATGAAATCCCCTTATATCCGCACCGCGTTTCTCAAGGGACTGCCCTATAAGCAGGTGGTGTTCAAGCATGCGGTGAAAAACGCGCTCATCGCACCCATCACCGTGATCATGCTGCACGTCAACTGGCTGTTGGGCGGGATCGTCATCGTGGAGGTGGTGTTCGGATACCCCGGACTGGGGGCCTATCTGCTCGAATCCGCCCTTTACAAGGATTTCAACGCCCTGGAAGCCGGGGCCATGATCATGGTCATGGTGGCGGTGGGAACCCAGCTGGTGGCGGATATCATCTATACCTTTTTGAATCCGAGGATACGGTATGCCTGAAAAACCTGAAAAAAACACGGCCAAAACCAAGTCAAAGCAGGTCAAGGAGATGTTCGCCATCCTGTTCAGCTCCAAAATCGCCATGGTGGGGCTGGTCATTGTCCTGTTCTGGGTGTTCGTGGCCCTGTTCGCCCCGCTGCTGACCCCGTACTCCCCGTTTGACCAGGACTGGAAAGCCCCCAACCAGGGGCCGTCCGCCGAACATATCCTGGGCACGGACGAGCTGGGACGGGATCTGTGGACCCGGCTCATCTACGGCGCAAGGGTGGTTCTGGTGGAGCTGCCGGTGACGGAAAACTTTTCCCTGCCCGGCGGCACCGCCATCTGGGGGGTGGTGGTGGCCCTGATCATCGGTGCCACTCTGGGGCTGATCAGCGGATACCGGGGCGGCTGGATCGATGAACTGGTGATGCGGCTCTTAGATGCCATGATGGCCATTCCGGTGATCCTGCTCTACCTGATCATCGTGGCCGCCATCGGGGCCTCCGCCGTGAACGTGGTGATCGCCATCTCCATTGTGGGGGTGCCGGGCATCGCCCGGCTGGTGCGAAGTCTGACTCTGGACATCAAGACCCGCGAATACATAAGGGCCGCAGAAACCCGGGGGGAAAGCCCCTGGTTCATCATGTTCGTGGAGATCCTGCCCAACACCCGGGGGCCCATCATCATCGATGCCATGCTGCGGATCGGGTACGCCATTTTCGCCATGGGAACCCTGGGATTTTTAGGACTTGGCATGCCGCCGCCATCCCCGGACTGGGGATCCATGGTGGCCAAGGGACGGGCTTTTATTCTCACGGGCAGTCCCTGGGCCGCATTGTGGCCGTCCCTGGCCATCGCCTCCCTGGTGGTGGGGCTCAACCTGCTGGCGGACGGCATTCGTGAAGAATCCATGAGATATCAGTAAATCAGTGACCGGCAGCCGGTCTGCCGGTCACCCCACACAACAAAAAGTGATTCTATGGAACAGACAGCAGACATACCGGTATTGGAAGTCAAAGACCTGGCCATCTCCTACCAGACCCGGAAACAGCTGGTCCCGGCGGTCCGGGGGGTCAATTTCACCGTGCGCCAGGGGCAGACCGTGGGCGTGGTGGGAGAGTCCGGGTGCGGCAAAAGCACCATCGCCTTCGGTATCCTGGATTTTCTGGGCGCCAACGGCAAGGTGGTGGGCGGCAGCATCAAGTTCATGGGAAAGGAAATGGTGGGGACCCCCAAAGCGGAGCTCAGAAAAATCCGGGGCAACAACATCTCCATGGTGTACCAGGACCCCATGCAGGCGTTGAACCCCTCTCTGACCATCGGGACCCAGCTCACCGAAGTGCTCACGGCCCATACCGACATGAGCGGCAAACAGGCCTGGGACCGGTGTATCGCCATGCTGGAACGGGTGTACATGCCGGATGCGGCCAACGTGATGAACCGGTACGTCCACATGATCTCAGGCGGCCAGCAGCAGCGG
>NPIF01000044.1_pt2 | contig 208842 bp, 184 predicted proteins | sample 8637461 | NCBI WGS metagenome assembly NPIF01 (sample SAMN07420641, study PRJNA396082) | bioreactor metagenome | isolation source: sample BR12 brine-fed electro-methanogenic bioreactor BR | place: Japan: Kochi | collected 2016-12-09 | reverse complement strand
ACATCTCGCTTGACAGGTTCCGGCTGAAAATCTTGGATGATCGCAAACCTGGAATCAGCCTCACACGTATGCTGGGATCTCGTCCTTGTTTGCCCATTCATGCGAAGATGGTGAGGGTTTTGCGATATTCCGCCGGGTTTTCTCCTTCCGGACTGCATTCCGCCAGCTTGTTGCATCAAGCGTAAAACTTCAAGACGGCGAACATGCCGGGACATCCCCACATGCACGTTACTCCCGGCGCAAAACCCCAAAAATTTGGAGATGCCTGCCGGGAGGGAAGGGAAGGGAGCCGCTACTCCACCCGCTCCACCGGGGTCCACTTTTCCTCCGAGGCTCCGCTCCGAAGCACCGCTTCCAGAAAGGCCAAGGTTACCGCTCCCTGAAAGGAACAGGGGTAGTCCCGGCCGGGATGAGTTTCTTCTCCTCGAATGGCCCGGAAAGCTCCCTGATAGATGTTCGCAAAGGCCCGGAGCATTCCCTCGGGATGCCCTTCCGGGAGCCGGGCGGCCTTTCGGGCCTCCTCGCAGAGCCGGGGGCTTCCCTTTTTGTAGATCGTACTGGTACCGTCGGGATGCATCTGTTCGAGCACCTCCGGGCTTTCCTGATCCCAGAAGAGCCCCCCCCGGGTTCCGTACAGGCGCATCCGAAGGGCGTTGCCCTCTCCCGAGGAGATCTGGGAGGCGTGGAGAAGCCCCGGCACATTCCGGCCAAACCGGATGAGCACGCTGCCGTTATCGTCCAGGGAGTTTCCCGGAATGGCAGAGCCCAGATCCGCACAGACTTTTTCGGGGATAAGCCCCGTAACGGTCTGCACCAGATTGATGGCGTGGAGCCCCACGTCGATCATGGTACAGGAAGGGCCGGAGATGCGAGGGTCCAGATGCCAGGTTTTGAAGTTTTCGGGATCCTCCACCAGGGGAGAGAGCCATCCCTGGGTATACTCCACCACCACCCTCAGCAGATCTCCGAGAGCTCCGCTCTCCACCAGATGCCGGGCATGTTTTATCATGGGATATCCCGTATAGCCGTGGGTAAGGGCATAGAGGCGTTTTTGCCTTTTCGCCTCCCTCCGGATTTCTCGGGCCTGTTCCAGGGAGGTCGCCATGGGTTTGTCCGAAAAGACGTGAAACCCCTCCTGAAGAAAGGCCATGGCAAGTTCGTAATGGCTGGCATTGGGAGTGGCGAGAATGACGAAATTCATGCGCTCCCCCTCGGGAAGGGCCTTCTCTCGCCGTATCATGGTTCGATAGTCCTCGTAAACCCGGCTCGGATGGATCCCCAGCTCGGCTCCCCGGGCCTTTCCCTTTTCGGGGTCCGATGAAAAAACCCCCGCCACTATGGCAGCCTCCCCTTCAAGGGCGGCTGCCCCCATGTGGGCATAGCCGATGAAGGAACCCCTACCTCCCCCGACAATGCCGCCTTGGAGCTTTCGCATGGTTATTACCTCCATTCTTGTCTTTATCGTTAGGGGGGATTTTTCAGTCCAGCCCCAGAATTCTTCGATTTTTTCCCCTGTCCCCGTCTTCTCCGGCAAAGTCGTCGAAGGCTTTTTCCGCGGTTTCTATTATCATGGAGCGGATAAAAGGGGCTCCCTCCCGGGCACCCTGGCGAAAATCCTTGATACAGCATTCCCATTCGAGTACCGCCCAGGAATCGTATCCGATTTCGGTAAGGGCGGTAAAAACTTTTTTAAAGTTCACGTCCCCGTCTCCCAGACTGCGGAAACGGCCCGCCCGATCCTTCCACGAGCTGTATCCTCCGTAAACTCCCTGCCGGGGAGAGGAAACAAACTCCGCATCCTTTACGTGGAAAGCTTTGATGTAGGGAGCGTAGGTTTTGATGTAGCCGATATAATCCATGCACTGCAGAACGAAGTGGGATGGATCGTAGAGGATGTTTACCCGTCCATGGTTTCCCGTGGCCTTGAGAAAACGCTCGAAGCTGACTCCGTCGTGCAAATCCTCTCCGGGGTGAATTTCGTAGGCCACATCGATGCCGTATTCCTCGGCGGCGCGGAGAACGGGCTCCCACAACCGGGCGAGCTCCGCAAAACCTTCCTCCACAAGTCCTCCGGGTCTCTGAGGCCAGGGATAGACAAGGTGCCAGAGAAGAGCGCCGCTGAAGGTGGGAACCACTTTCAATCCGAGGTTGGCGGAGGCCTTTATGGTGCGTATCATTTTTGCCACCGCCCATTTCTGGCGTTCCCGGGGATTGTTTCTGAGAGAGGGCTCCGTAAATACGTCGAAAAGCTCGTCGTAGGCGGGATGTACCGCCACGAGCTGCCCGAAGAGGTGCGAGGCGATTTCGGTAATTTTCAGGCCGCTGCAGCTTTCTTTGAGTTCGTCGCAGTAAGCGGTAGATTCTGCGGCCAGGTCGATGTCGATAAGCCCTTTTTCGTTTGCGGGGATCTGTACCCCCTCATATCCCAGATCCTTCGCCCAGGAGGTAAGATTCTGCAATGTATCGAAGGGAGGTTCGGTTCCGTAGAACTGAGCCAGAAAAAGAGCGGGCCCCTGTATGTGACTCATGAACACATCTCCTTTGCACAAACTAGACGGTCACGGCTTCGTACCGGTTAAAAAAGCTGCTGACGAAACTGTCAGCAGCTTTTTTCCGTTCCCGAGCTACTTCGCCCAAAAATCCTACATGTCGAAGTTCAGCTCGTCCGCCATGTAGTACTGCTCAGCGTTTTCCTTGGTGATCAGCTCCGCCGCGAGGATAATCCGGATAGGAAGCTTTTTCTGGTAAAACCCTTCCAGAACCTGCTCGTTATGCCCGAGGATCGCCAGGCTGATGGCGGTGGCGATACAGTCGGGAGGATAGGTTACGTTGGCCTGCACCAGAGGATTGGATCCTTCCATGATCATCTTGAGAATTTCCTTGTCCGCCGCACCACCGAGGAAAATCTTGATGTCGTCTCTTCCGGACTCCTTGTAAGCCTGGAGAGCTCCCTTGAGCATGTCATCGTCCGCAGTGTAGACCGCATCGATGTGAGGGTACTTTTGCAGATAGTTCTCCATTACCGCCAGAGCCTTTTCGGGGTTCCACATACCCGGCTGCGAATCGAGAACCTCCAGACCGTATTTGGCGGCGGTTTCCTTGATGGTATCTACCCGGATGGTGTTGATCACACTGGGAATGCCTTCGATGATGACAAGCTTGCCCTTTCCTCCGAGCTGTTCCGCGATCCACTTGGTTCCTTCCCGAGTGTAGCCCTCGTCATCGTTGCTGATATATACGTGATAGACGGGCCTCGTGGTTCCCCGGTCGAGCACCACCGTATAGATGCCACTGTCATAGGCCTTCTCGATGACCGCAGTGAGGGAAGAATCGAAGGGGAAGCAGACCAGGGCGTCAATTTCCTTGATCATGAGATCTTCGATATCCGCAGCCTGCTTGGTGACGCTATCTGCGGTAACCACCAGGAATTCCAGATCCGGGCATTTCGCCTGCCAGTCGCTTACGGCTTTTTTGACCCACCAGTTGACTCTTCCCATGTATCCGTGAGTAGCCGTAGGAAGGGAGATGCCGATCTTTCCCGTATAATTTTTGGATTCCCCCGGAGCGACCCCGCAAAGGGTCAGGGCAAGAAGAACACATACCAGGGTGCATACGATAAGCTTTTTCATTTCCGACGAGACCTCCTTCAAGATAAAAATTCGTACCTCTTTCACTGCTCCGCCATGGTCCGCTTCCATTATCGGAGCGGATAGAACACTCTTCGACGGCATCACCCCCTTGGACGGGAATTTCCCCTACGTCCTACCGTTTCATACACGGGATCAAACTCCTTTTGCAGGTTTGCTCGCGAAGCGCCGCACCGTTTCGGGTTCCGCCCTCTGCATCCGTACCGGAGGAAGTCCCTGAAGAATAAGTCTCAAGTCGTCCAGCACCATGTCCCCTATGGCGGTATACGCCTGGGGAATGCCCCCCGCCCGATGGGCCGAGAGAAGCAGATGTTCGTTTCTCCGGGCTCGGTGATCCTTTGGCAGAGGTTCTTCGGGAAAAACATCCGTGGCGGCGGTAAAGTGCCCCGCCTCGGTAAGATCGCAGAGAGCGTCAAAATCCACCACTGCCGCCCGGCTCATGAGCAGAAAGAACGCATCCTTTCGGATACGCTCCAGGAGCTTTCGGCTCAAAAAGCCCTGATTTTCTTCGGTAACCCCCGCCATAACGAAGATGAACCGGCTCTTCTCCAAAAGCTCCTCCAAAGAGATTCCCGTACAGCCGTACTCCCTCAAAACGCTTTCGGGCAGCCAGGGATCATAAACCCTCAGAGAACAGCGAAAGGGCTGGAGCAATTTTGCCAGGGCCTTCCCCAAATTGCCGAACCCGATAATACCCACCTCGGAGCCCGAAAGGAGCACCGAATCCCCACAGCTGTCGGAGAGAAAGCCCTCCTGCCCCTGGCGAAACCGGCGATCCTCCCGGCTTATTCCCCGGGCGAGGTCCAAGGCCATGCCCAAAGCCATCTCCGCCACGGGAAGAGCGTAGGCGCTCCCGCAGTTCAGCACATGGATATGGTTCCGAAAGCAGGCGAAATAATCTATGTTCTGGTAAAAATTACCCTCCACGTTGAAGATGCACCGCAGATTCGGCATTTTCGCCAGTTCTCTTTCCGAAAGGGACACCTGGCCGATTACCGCCACCACATCCTCGCCGGCCACGGCATTCAGATCTTCCTTCCCCACCTCCCGATCTCCGAGATAACGGAGATCCACCAGATCCTTCAAAGCATTCAGGGCCTTTTCGGAAAAGATGACGTGAAGCTTTTTGGGATACGGAGCGGCAATGACCTTGGGGCATCCGATCTCCCCTTTTCGGAAATCCTCCCCGGAATACGTGCTTTTTTCCGTCACCGAAAACCCTCCCCCCGGTTTGTATGGCTCGTTCTCATGGATTCCCTTACTGCTTCTGTTTCTGCACGTACACCGCAATGATGATGACCAATCCCTTCACGGTGCCCTGAAGGTAGGGAGAGACCCCCACCATGTTCATCATGTTGTTGATGATGCCGAGAATAAGCGCTCCCCACACGGTGCCCCAAATGGTACCCCGCCCTCCCGCCATGGCGGTGCCTCCGATAATGACCGCCGCAATGGCATCCAGCTCGAAGGCAAGCCCCATGTTGGAGGTGCTTACCGCATTGAACCGGGATCCCAGAAGCACTGCGGAGACTCCCACGAGCATTCCCGTGAGGGTGTAGGCGTAAAATTTCACCCGATCCACGTTGATGGCCGAGAAAAGGGCCACTTTCTGGTTCGATCCCACCGCGCAGAGATAACGACCGTACCGGGTATTATTGAGCACCAGATGCAGTGCCAGGGCGAGCCCCAGGAGGACGAAAACCGGCACGGGAACGCCGAAGAGGGATTCCATGCCGAACTTTCCGTACAGGGCGTTTTTGGACTGAATCTCTCCGGCATTGCCGATATAGAGCGTAAGAGAACGGAAAATAGCCATGGAGCCCAGCGTGACGATGAAGGGAGCTATCTTTCCCCGGGTGATCATGAGGCCGTTAAAGGCTCCCGCACAGCCCCCCACCACGATTCCCGTAAGAATTCCCGCCAGAAGCACCATAAGCTCGCTGGGAAGCACCGTAAGAAGGCTGTTCATGGCGATGATTACCACGGCCCCGGTAAAGGCCACCACGGACCCCACGGAAAGATCTATTCCCGCGGAGATGATGACGAAGGTCATTCCCAAACTGATGATTCCCGTATAGGAAACCTGCCGCATGATGTTGATGAGGTTACGGGGCTTCAGAAAATAGGGGCTCAGAAACGAGGAAAGCACGATCAGAAAGATCAGGGCGATCAGTGACGCATGCTTTCGCAAAGGCAGTTTGTGCAACAGTTCGGCGAAAGATTTCAATCAGGCTCCCTCCCTTATACCCGTGGCGCAAAACATTATTTCTTCCTCACAGATCTGCTCTCCCTCAAGGACTCCCGTAATGCGGCCATCCTGCATCACCACCACCCGGTGACACATACCGATAAGCTCCTCCATCTCCGAAGAGATGAGGATGCAGGAAATGCCCCTCTCCACAATCTGGCTGATAAAGGAGTAGACCTCCTGCTTGGCCGCGATATCCACTCCCCGGGTGGGCTCGTCCGCTATGAGCACCACCGGTTCCGTGTCGATGCTTTTCGAAAGGGACACTTTCTGCTGGTTGCCGCCGCTCAAAAACTCCAGGGGCGTAGCGAGGGACGGCGTTTTCAGATTGAAAAGCTCCCGGTAACGCTGAGCCGCCGCAAGCTCCTTTTTCTTGTCGATCCATTGAACTCGGGAAGAAGAATACCGGGGCAGGGAGGTGAGGGTGGTATTGTGAACCACGCTGAAAGACGTGAGAATGCCGCTCCCCTGGCGATCCTCGGAGAGATAGCTTATCCCCGCCTGTACCGCATCCCGGGGAGTTCGGATCTCCACCCGGCGCCCCTTGAGAAGAATCTCCCCCTCGGAAAAGGAACGCAGGCCGATAAGGGTTTCCGCCACTTCGGTTCGTCCCGCCCCCACAAGACCCCCAAAACCGAGAATTTCCCCCTCTTTCAGGGTAAAGTTGATATCCTTGAGCACTCCGGGTACCGAAAGATGGCAAACCTCCAGCAAAGGGGCACCTTCAGGAGAACCCTTTTTCGGAAAGATCTGGGAAAGCTCCCGTCCCACCATGTTCTGGGCCATCTCCTCGAGAGAGACCTCCGAAACGGGTTTATCCAGCACGAAATATCCGTCCCGCAGAACGAGAACCCTATGGCATATCTCCTTGATCTCCTTCAGTTTGTGGGAGATGTAGATAATGGTCATTCCCTCCGCTCTCAGCCGGCGCATCAGCCGAAAGAGGATGGCAATTTCATGCAGCGTGAGCACCGATGTGGGTTCATCCATAATGAGAATTCGGCACTTGAAGGCCAGGGCCTTGCAGATCTCCACCATCTGTTTTTCCGCGGCGCTCAGGTTTTCGATCCTCTCCTCGGGAGAGATGGAAACTCCCAGTTCCTCCAGGAGCTCAGCGGTTCTTTTTTTCATGGTTTTCTTATCGAGAAACCCCCTCTTTGTACGCAGCTCCGACCCCAGAAAAACGTTATCGTACACCGTGAGATCGTTCACGAGGTTGAACTCCTGAGGGATGATACTGATGCCCAGTTTTTTCGCATCAAGGGGGTTCCGGATATCCACCTTCCTGCCCTCCAGGAAAATTTCCCCGGAAGTAGGCTGGTAGATACCGCTCAAGATCTTCATCAGGGTGGACTTGCCGGCTCCGTTTTCCCCGATAATGCCCAGAATTTCTCCGGAGCGGACCGCGAAGGATACGTTGTGAAGCACCCTTACGGTGGAAAAGTCTTTGCAAATACCGGCGATCTGAACCAGTTCGCTTTCCTTCTGATTCATGGGCGTCTCCTTTCCGGCAGTGATACTGGAATAGAGTTCTTCCTGACAATACTAAATAATTGTACACTTTTCATCGAAGAAATGTAAAGCCATTCTCGTCCGTGAACCCACAAAATTTCGAGGAAGCCCTTTCCCGTGAATCTGAACCGAAAAACCGTAATACCATGCCAATTCCAGAAGGAGAACAGATGCATTCATTCTCCGTCTATGATATACTTCCTCTCGAAATTCCATTCGTATAATTGGCAGTGCTTTTTTCGGCCTAAAGTTTTGACGTTTCCGAACAACGGAATACATACGAATTGTCAGCCCCTTACGATCGATTTAGGGAGTTTGGGCATGAAATGCGCGGCAAAACCACACAAGGAGGCGTACACTCATGTCGTTGCTCGTGCGTCTGTTTCTTTCCTTCACCAAAATAGGATGTCTCGCCTACGGAGGAGGCCCTTCCATGATTCCGCTCATGCAGGCGGAGGTGGTGGATACGTGGCAATGGATGTCTCTTACGGATTTCATGGATGCCCTGGCCATGGGATATTCCCTGCCGGGCCCCATCGTCACGAAAATGTCCGCCGTGGTGGGATACCGGGTTCTGGGCATTCCCGGAGCGGTGGTGGCAATTCTCGCGGTGGTTCTTCCGAGCGTGTTCATGATGATGCTCCTCTTTCTGGCCTTTGCGAATTTCGGAGACCATCCCAGAGTACAGGGAATGCTCAAGGGCATACGTCCTGTCATTCTGGCCCTTCTCGCCCTCGTGGTATGGGAAATGTTTCCCAAGGCGGTAATCTCTCCCGCCACGGCCCTGCTCGGAGCTCTCACCTTCGGCATTCTTCTTTTTACGGGGGTGCATCCCGCCATAGCTATCGTCGTAGGAGGCGCTTTGGGAGTGCTCTTTTTCTGAATCTAAAAATACATGTATCCGATCCCGGAAGGTGATGCCACATGGACCATATTGATCAAGAAATACTTGCACAACTCCAAAAGGACAGCCGCATAAGCTATGCCGCCCTGGGACGTCTTTTCGACCTTACCCGGGCAAGCATCAAGGAGCGGGTGGACAAGCTCCGCCAGGAAGGGATCATCGAAGAGTTCACCATTATCATGAACCCCGGAGCGGTGGGCAAAAAAGTTTCGGTTTTCATGGAAATCGATGTGGAACCCCTGTTTCTCGACAAGGTGGCCAAAGCTCTCAGCACGGATGAGAGGGTGGAGAGTCTCTACCTCATGACGGGGGCGAGCACTCTCCACATGCACGCCCTTCTGGAGAACATGAAGGCCCTTGAGGAGTTCGTTCTCCAAACGGTATACGCCCAGGAGGGCATTCTCTCGGTGCGAACCAATACGCTTCTCAAACGCTATAAGAGCAAACGAGGAGGCCCCAGGCTCTAACCATACCACCCCGATTCCCGTAGCCCCAAACAATCTCAGGAAAAATTCCTCCAAGGCTTTCTCTTCTCTCTCCCATGTTCTCTTTTCCGGCAATACAACACGAGAAATCCCCCGATACAACCGGAGGATTTCTCGTGTTGAGCGACCCTGTCCATGGATTTTTTGTCGTTCTATCGTTCCAGAAGCTCCTGGTAGGTGGCAAGCCCCGTGGTTTTGGCGGCATATCCCGTAAGGGGTACCACGTCCTCCCGCTGGATGCGGGAAAGAGAGAATTTTCGGTTCAGCGCCATGAAGTGCTGCAATCCTACGGTCACCCTGCGGAGATAGGAGAAAACTCCCAGGGCTCCCGTGGGAATTGAGTGAGTCTCGTCTCCGTAGAACCCCCTGATAATCCGAAAATCCGCAAAAACTTCTTCCACGCTGCTCCCAAACCGGGCGTATTCCTTGGGAACCGCTCCTTTTTTCAGAGCTTCTCCCACCTGCTTTCCCACCGAAGCGGCTCCCATGGCTCCCCGGCCCAGGGCGATGGTTTTCACGTAGGGGGCTCCAAGAGCAAGCCCCTTGTAAACCTGGTCCTCCGTGGCAAAGCCCCCCGCCATGGCGATGGGAGGCAGAGATTTACCCACCTTTTCCATCTTCTCCAGAATACGGCAGGTGAGCGTTTCGAGAATCACCGTGGGGACACCCCATTCGTTCATCATTTTCGCAGGGCTGTGTCCCGTACCCCCTCCAGCTCCGTCCAGAGTTACCAGGTCCACCCCGGCTTCGGAGGCAACTTCGAGAATTACCGCGATATCCCGGGGATCGAAGGGACCGGTTTTAAAGCATATCCGCTCCGCTCCCAGGTTACGGAGCTCCGCCACCCGCTTTACCAGCTCTTCGGGCGTCCAGAAGGGAAGCTTGCCGATCTTTTCGAAGATTTGCCCCTCTCCCCGGGCATAGGCCTCCGCCACGACGGGATCTTCCGGATCCGGCAGAACCACGTACCCCATCTTCTTGAAGCGGAGGGCATCCTCGATCTTCGACACCGGCCCCATGCCCTGGATACCCTTGGCGGCCTGACCGAACTTGAGTTCCACCGAAGTGATGCCAAGTTTTTCCATGGCATACTCCAGCACTCCGTGATATTCGTCGTCAAAGTTCGCCTGGAGCACCACGTCCCCCAGACCTCGGTAATACCGCCGAAAAGCCTCCACCATTTCCGCAATCAGAGGGGCCTCCGACACTCGGTGGCCCTTCATGACGAGCCCGGGATCCTTGGCTATCACGTCCTCCCCGATGACCACGGGAACCCCGAAGAGAGCGGCTCCCCCGAAGTACTCTCTCCAGGCAAGCTTCGCCATGGCGGGCAAAATGTAGGGAGCCGCGGTGGAAACCTTCTGGATTTTTCCGAAGGATGATGCGGTATCCGCCTTGGGAAAGGTGGCCTCATAGGGATCCTCCGGAGACCCCCAGGCTCCGAAGACCCGACCGTTGATGTTGAAATGGGAGAAATCCAGGGGATAGCGCTTTTCCGAGGCGAACTGATTTACGTCCGCCAGATAGGGCATGATAGCCTCCGCCCCCCGCACGGCGGAAAGCCCGATTTCACAGGGGCCGAGACAGTTGGCGGCACAAACCGCACACATGCCGGAGATATCCGTTACGTGCTCCGGCTGCCGCAGGTGCGTGTTGGTGATGGAACTACCCAGATAAGGGCTCAAAGACATGAGGAACAACCTCCTTTGTCATAAACGATGTTCCGCGAGTACAGGCGCTTTTTGCCGAATGCCGCCTTCCTCAGCCTTCCAGGGCCAGAGAAACGATCTTCTGAACGTGAAGCTCCAGAGAATCCAGCAGAGGAAGAGTGGTGTGCTCCGGCCGGATGAGAATGGGAATTTCCGTACAGCCGAGAACAATAGCCTGGGCTCCCCGGCTTTCGAGGTTTTTCATGATCTCCAGATAGGTTTCTCTAGAGGAATCCAGAACCTTCCCCGCGCAGAGTTCGTCCACGATGATCCGATCTACCTCCCGGCGCTCCTCTTCCTGGGGAATGAGCACGGTGCGATGCCAGTTTTTTTCCAGGCGCTCCCGATAGTAGTCCGATTCCATGAGGGTTTTGGTTCCCAAAAGGCCCAGAGTCTCGTACCCCTTCTCCTTCGCCGTCTCTCCTATGGCATCCGCGATGTGCAGCAGAGGCAATTCCGTACATTGCCGAACATCCTCCGCAAAGGCATGGGCCGTGTTGGAGCATATGACGAGAAAATCCACCCCTCCCCGCTGGAGCTTCTTTGCGGAATGCACCACGATGCTGCGGAATATTTCCATCTCCCCGGATCGGAGCGCCTCCGCCACGGGGGTAAAATCCACGGAAGTCATGACACACTCCGCGGAGTGCACCCCTCCGAGTTTTTCCCGAACCAGGCGGTTGGTTTTTTCGTAGTAGAGAACACTCGACTCCCAGCAAAGCCCTCCGATAAAACCGATAGTTTTCATGAACCTCTCTCCCTTCGCCCCTTTAGAATCGCATAATTCCTTCAAGCACGGTCACTCCGGATCCTCCCACTTCGATACGCACGACTTCTCCCTGGTTTCTCCGAACCGTAACCGTTACCCTTCCCGGACGGCCCACCTCGAATCCCGCCTCGCTTTGCAGCCCCACCAGGTCTCCCCCGGGGAGAAGATCGTGATAGGCCAGAAAAGCCCCGGCACAGCCGTTGCAGGTTCCGCAAACGGGATCTTCCGCAATGCCCACCAGAGGGGCAAAGGCCCTCATGTGAAAGGATCTTTCGGAATTCAGGGTCTCCAGGCAGAGAGGGACCACCCCCACCACACCGTATCGTTCGCTGAAAGCCCTGAGGTTTTCCATGGCAGGGGCCAGGTTGCGCACCGTCTCCAGGCACCGCACTCCCGCCACGAGCCACCAGAGGCCGGTAGAAACCTTGAGGGGAACCGCTTCCATAAGATCCTCCGTTTTCAGGTTCAGGATCTCCGCTATTTCTCCCGCCAGATCTCCCATTTCCCGATACCGGGGACGGGCCTGGGTCATGGTAAAGAGAGGGCGTCCATCCCGGAAGGAACGGGCCACCTCGAGCACCCCCGCCCGGGTTTCCTGGGTAAAGACGAAACCTTCCGAAGAGAGAAATCCCTTTTCGGAAAGGGCATGAAAGGTGGCCACCGTAGCGTGCCCGCAGAGGTCCACCTCTCCCGTGGGCGTAAAAAAACGCACCCGGAAATCCGCCTTGTCCGAAGGAGTGACGAAGGCGGTTTCGCTGAGGTTCATCTCCCTGGCAATATGCAGCATCTCCTCGTCTTTCAGAGAATCCGCCTCCAATACCACCCCTGCGGGATTGCCGCCGAAGGGCTCTTCCGTAAATGCATCCACCTGGTAGATACGAACTTCTTTCATCGATCACGCCACCGCCTTTGTCTCTTCAAGATTTCCCTCGCATGCCGGAGGAATTGCCGTGTTTCCATATTTCCAACTCCTATACGAGAGGCTCCAGGTTCCCCATGGAATCGCCGGAAAAAGAGGCATGATTTCTCAGGCTCTCCCCGGCGGCTCTCGCCAGGCGAGCCACCCCCTCTTCGATACGCTCCGGAGGGGTATGGGCGAAATTCAGCCGAATGTACCCCTCCCGCCCCGCTTCGTCGGGATAAAAGGCTCCTCCGGGAAAGAAAACCACCCCCCGGGCAGCCCCCCGAGAAAGAAAGATACGCATGGGAATACCCTCGGGGAGCCTGCACCAGATATAAAACCCTCCCTCGGGGGTTCTCCAGCTCCAGGAAAGCTCTCGTGCATGTTTTTTCAGGGCTCTCTCCATAATGTTCCGTTTTTCCCGGTAGCCCTGACAAATCCGTACAAGGTGCTCTTCGTAATGTCCCTGGCGGAGAAACGCCTCCAGAAGCATTTGCGATGCGGTATTCACGTGCAGATCCGTTATCTGCTTGAGCCGGGAAAAGCGATCGATCACCGGAGAAGGAGCTACCACCCATCCTACCCGAAGGCCCAGGGAAAGAACCTTGGAAAAGCTGCTCAGGTAGATCACGGACTCCCGAAGATCCAGAGCCTTGAGAGAAGGAAGCCGGTTTCCCTCGTAGCGAAGCTCTCCATAGGGATCGTCCTCCACCAGGGGAATTCCCGAGGCTCCGGCAATTTCCAGCACTTCTCGTCTTCTTTCCAGAGACATGGTTATTCCCGAGGGATTCTGAAAGGTGGGAAGAAGATAGAGAAATCTCGGATTGTGCCGTCGAATGGCTCCCTCCAGAAGATCCGGGCGTATTCCCTCGTCATTCATGGGAATCCCCACCACTCGGGCCCCGGCGGCCCGGAAAATTTCCAGGGCTCCGAAAAAGGTGGGCTCCTCGGTGAGCACCACATCCCCGGGGGAGAGAAAACTCCGGGCCACGTAATCCAGCCCCTGCTGAGAACCCGAAAGAATCATGATATTCCGGGAGGGCACGTGCATTCCCCGATTGCCCAGAAAGGCGGCGATACGCTCTCGAAGAGGAGTGTACCCCTCCACGGGACTGGGAAGATAGGGTTTATGCGAATTTTCCCGGTGCAGCTCTCTCTGAAGAGATCCCACGATTTCCCGGGGAAAATATTCCGGGTCGGGAAAGCCCGAAGCGAAGGAGATGGTTCCTTCCCGGCTCGCCCGGGAAAGCATTTCCGAAAAAAAGCTTCCCGGAATTCCCGAAGAGGCGTTGAAGAGAGACCGCCAATCCAGGGGCTCTCCCTGGAAAGGCCTCTTTTCTTCTTGGGACTCCCATATCTTCACCACCGTCCCCCGGCCTACCCGGGCATGGAGAAATCCCTGGGCCTTGAGCTCCTGATATGCCTTCACCACGGTGCTCCGGTTCACCCCCAGGCGACGAGCCATCTCCCGCTCGGGAGGAAGGGATTGCCCCTCCCGGAGCATTCCCGAAAGGATCTGCTCCCGGAGGGCCGAGGAGATCTGAAGGTAGACGGGAATCTCCGAATGGCGTTTCAGCCGTAAGTCCATTCTTAAAAACATCTCCTCTCGGGTTTTTCAAGATCTGGCATTTGGATGGTCCAAATATCATTCTACTCTCTCTTTTCAAGGTGTAAACTTCCAAAAAAGAGGAAGAAAGGTCATCCAATCGTGGCAAACGTCATCCAAAAAGGCTTCCTCGTCACCCCCGGACCGTCCGCCTCCGCCTTTTGCCGTAGGCCGGGGCTCCTTCCTGTAGTATCATGAAAGAAGAGGTTTTTGATAATTTCCGAATACCCTCGCAGATTTCACGATTTTCCATGATCTTATCCAAAGGAGGTTCGTTCTGATGGAAAGGAGACTTGGCGTCATAGCCATATTGGTGGAGCAACGGGAGCACGTGCCCGAACTGAACGCGCTGCTTTCGGATTTCGGCTCCCTTATTCTGGGACGCATGGGGCTTCCTCTCCGGGACAAGGGCATTCACCTCATTTCCCTCATCATCGACGGCAATACCGACCAGATAGGAGCCCTTACGGGAAAGCTCGGCAAGATTCCCGGGGTTCAGGTGAAATCCATGCTCACCAAGTACCAGGAGACCTCGGATGATTGAGCCATCTTCCCTCTGCCGCTCCGTGGAATCCTCCGAAGAGGAGGTTTCCTCGTGACCATTCCCTATCCTTCAAAAGAAGAGGTTCTGCAATGGCATAAGGAACATTCCCTGGAGGACCTCTGCGCCCGGGCAGATGCGGTGTGCCGGAAACTCTACGGAGACACTCTCTGGATCCGGGGGCTTCTGGAGATTTCCAACCGCTGCTCCTGCAACTGTCTCTACTGCGGCATCCGCCGGGATAATCAGGAGATACCCCGATACGCCATGACCGGGAAAGAAATTCTCCAGGTCACCCGGGAGGCCTGGCATGCGGGGTTCCGGACCTTCGTGATCCAAAGCGGAGAGGACGCCGGAAAGATCCGGGATCTCCTCTCCCTGGTGGAGAAAATGAAGGAGATCACCGGCACCGAAGGAGCTCTTACCCTGAGCTGCGGCATTCTCTCTTTCCAAGAATACGGAGATTTGAAAAAGGCCGGAGGAGACCGGTATCTTCTGCGGTTCGAGACATCCTCTCCGGAGCTCCACACCTGGCTTCGGAACGGATTCACCCTCAAGGATCGCCTGAAAGCCCTGGAAAACCTGCGAGAATGGGGCTTCGAAGTGGGATCGGGATACATGGTGGGCCTCCCGGGAGAAACGCCGGAGATCCGTCTGCAGAATGCCCTTCTCTGCCGGAATCTGGAGCTTGACATGGTGGGCATAGGCCCCTTCCTTCCCCATCCCCGGACCCCTCTCCGAAAAGCTTTTCCGGGAGACCCCTCCCTGGTGCGGGAGGCAATAGCTCTGGTACGCCTGCTTTTGCCGCAATCGAACATCCCCGCCACCACCGCTGCCGCCACCCTGGGAAAGAATCTTCAGGCCCGGCTTTTTCGCGGAGGCGCCAACGTATTGATGCTGAACATAACTCCCTCCCGGTATCGGCATTGCTATGCCCTCTATCCGGGAAAGAGCACCCTCCCGGAGGATGTCCCCCTTTTCACCCAAGCCCGGGACTTTTCCCCCCCTCCGGGAAAGAGGGCGGATTTTTCCCGGGGCAACGCCCTTTCTCACCGCTCCGGAAAGGGATATTCGCGAAACGAGGAAGGCATATCATGAAAGACACTCCACTTTCGGAACGGGTCCATATCGTTCTCTACGGACTTCGGAACAGCGGCAAATCCTCCCTTCTGAACAATCTTTTTCGGCAGTCCGTCTCCATCGTGAGCCCCGTGGCGGGAACCACCACGGATCCGGTGACCAAGGCCATGGAGATGGAGGGCCTCGGCCCGGTGGCGCTTACGGATACTGCGGGATTCGACGACTGCCACGACGATCTCGGCCGCATGCGGGTGGAAAAAAGCGCCTCCCGGCTGGAGACCGCTGACATGGTGGTGCTGGTTTCTCCGGGAGACCGGCCCCTGTCTTCCGAGGAAAGGGCCTTTCTGGAACGTTCCGAGAAGAGCCTTTCCAGGCCCCTCATTCTTGCGGAAACCTTCGGAGATCGACCGCAGCATATTTCCCGAAAGAATCTTTTCGCTTCCCTTCCCCGGGTACGGATCGACAATCTTTCGGGCTCCGGAGTGGAGGAGCTTCACCGGCTTTTCGTCTCTCTGGCGGATCATATCGAACGGGAACGTCCTCCCCTGGAGGGATTGGTCTCGCCGGGGGATCGGGTGATGCTGGTAACCCCCGTGGATAGCTCCGCCCCCAAGGGACGGCTCATTCTCCCCCAGGTGGAGGTTCTCCGGGATGTCCTCGACAAGGACTGCACCGCCCTGGTAACCAAGGAGTTTCAGCTTCCCCAAGCCTACGCGGACCTCGTCAAGCCCCCCGAGCTGGTGATTACGGATAGCCAGGCCTTCGGCTACATCAAGGATCTTCTTCCTCCGGAGCAGCCTCTTACCTCCTTTTCCATTCTCTTCGCGAGAAAGAAGGGAGATCTTTCCTATTTCACCGAGAGCCTGGGAGCTTTGAAAAACTTTCCTCCGGGGCAGAAAGTGCTCGTGCTGGAAGCCTGTAACCATCACCGGATGGACGACGACATCGGCACGGTGAAAATTCCCCGGATTTTCCGGGAAAAGGTGCGAGAAGATACTCGTTTCGAGCTTACTCAAATTCTTCCGGCGGAAGAGAAGCTCCAGGAATATGCTCTGGTGATCTCCTGCGCGGGATGCATGGCAACCCGAAACGTGATGATGCGAAACCTCGCCGTTCTTCGCAGACTCTCCATTCCCGCCCTGAACTACGGCATGTTCTTCGCCTGGGCCAACGGACTCTTTCCCCGGGCCCTTCTACCCATTCCCTCGGCGGCGCTCTTTCTTCGGAACGAGGCATGAGACACAACAAAGAAGCGGCCCCTTTTCGGGACCGCTTCTTGTAGGATCTTTCCGGAATTTTCCGGACCGTTTTTACAAAAATCTACAGCTTTTCGGGTATCCGAGCCACCTCGGAAGCCTGCTCCAGGGAGAGCTTGAAGAACCGGAGCTCCCGCTGGAGCTCCTCAGCTCCCCGGGCAAGTTCCGACGCAGCTCCCGCCACGCCTTCGATGGTGTTGAAAGTGGTGGCGGCGGATTGCCCCATGGCTCCCAGAGCGTCGTTGACCTTCCGGTTGTTCTGGGTAATGCTGTCCACGGAGGCCGCCATCTCTTCGGAGCTCGCCGCCTGTTCCTGGGCGATGGCGGCGATGTTCTGCACCACCCCGTTCATACGCTCCACCACCTTGAGGGAGTGATGCAACTCCTCGTAGGTGCTCTTCGCGAGAGATACCGCCTTGCCCACCTGCTCCCGGCTGGCCTGCACCTCTTCTCCCGCATCCTTTGCCCGGGAGCGGAGCTCTTCCATGATCTGCCCCACTTCCTGGGCGGCCTGGTTGCTTCCTTCCGCAAGTTTCCGGACTTCCTCCGCCACCACCGCGAAGCCTCGGCCCGCCTCGCCTGCCCGGGCTGCTTCGATGGCGGCGTTGAGGGCGAGGAGGTTCGTCTGGTCGGCGATACCTCCGATGGTAGTAACAAAACCACCGATTTTTTCCACCGCCGCTCCTACGGAGCTCATGCTTTCATTTATTTTCGCAGAGCGTTCTCCGATGCCTTCCATTTCACGGGAGACGGCTTCCATGGATTCCATGGCCTTGGTGCTCACGCTCCGGGCTTCTTCCGAGGCTTCGGCTCCTTCCGTGGCGGAGCTTGCGTTGGTGGAGGCCCCGCTGGAAACTTCTTCCACCCCCGCATTGGTCTGTTCCAATGCCTGGGCCACATCCTCGAAGAGCTGCTCGGATCGCTCCAAATTGCTCCGAATCTCCTCCACCGCCTGACGGCTTTCCCGGGAGTGTCCCTCCAGAGATTCGGACATGCCCACGAAGTTTTCCGCCAAATGGGTAATGTGCCGGAGCACCTCCCCTACCCGGAGAACCATCTCCGCCAGGGCATCCGCCATATCTCCCGCTTCATCCCGGCTCCGGACGCCGAAATCTTGCCGGGTTACCTGGAAATCTCCGTTTTTAAGGCGTTCCGCCACTCCCGCCACCTGGCGGAGGGGGTTGGCGATGCGGCTGGCAAGAAAGAGCCCTATGCCGAGAGCCACAAGGCCTCCCGCAATCATCCAGATCAGGATCTGCAACGTGGCGCTCCGGCCGGCTTCGGCGGAAGCCTCCACGTAGCTCTGGGCCTGGGCTTTCGCAATCCCCATAAGGTCGTTTACCTGTTTTTCCGCAGTCCGCAAAAGCGCCGCCTGATCTTCCAGAATGAGGCTTCGGAGCTCTCCGAAAACCTTGGAAGAGTTGTCCGCCACCTCCATGGCGCTTTCCAGGCCCGTATTGACGACCCCCATGGACATGAGGAGCCGGGTCTGTACCAGGGTGGAAAGTTTCTCCCGCTTCACCGTGGAGGGAAGCCCCTCGTCCTGAATGATCTCTATGCCCATCTCTCCGGCCTTATGAATATTGTTGTGAGCGTCCTTAATGCTTATGAATATTTGATGAAGCTCGTCGTTGTTCGTCTCGAGATTCGCCATGAACTGCCCGAGCTTGCATTTTTCGGGATCCAGAATGCCACGGAAAGGACGAACTGTGAGAGAGGACTGCATAAGCTCCTTGGCCCAAAGATTGTGGGCCGAGAGAACGGACACAATTTGGAATTTGAACTCCAGAGGATCCTCGATGCCGAATTCCATCACTTCTTCGTTGAGAGAGACGGTTTTTTTCGAGTTCTCTTCCATTTGAGCCAAAGTCTTTTCGAAATTTTCGAGATTTTTCAAAAACTCCGGATCCTGCTCCATTTGTCGAAGAGCTGCGATTTTTTGAAGCAGATCCTTTGCACGGGTTTGCATTTCACCTAAAACGGCCTTTCGCTCCGAAAAGGGAAGCCCCTCCCGAGTAAGGCTCTGCTCGGCTCTTTCGATTTCCAGAAGGCTCTTTTGAATTCCCCCCATGCTCTCTACCAAGGGAAGAGCCACGGTACCCACGTAGCGGTTTTTCTCCTCCAGAAAGCGTATACCCCTGTAGCCTATTCCTCCGAGAACCATGCCGATCATGGCGATTCCCAGAAATGCCGCCACCAGCTTACCTTTCATACGCATGTTCTTCCTCCTCTTTTCAAAAACCCTCTTCCCGCCGAAAATGGCGGAAAACAAAAGAGCCCATATCTCCAGATGCTGTTACATCATCTATCAGAAATATTTTTCTTCTCCATCCCATATTCTACTCTAAGAGGCCCTTTTCTTCCAAAAAATTCTGGGGAGAAAATTCTCCCTTTCTCCGAAAGCGATCTCGTATCGGAATTTAAAATTCATAAAAAGAGAGGGATCCTTTCGGAACCCTCTCTTTTGAGTGGTGTTTTAAAAAGTCGGCGTTTGGGAAAGAGCCTAGAAGCCCCCCATACCTCCCATACCGCCCATGCCTCCGGGAGGCATGCCGCCGCCGGCATCCTTCTCCTCGGGCTTGTCCGCCACCAGACTCTCGGTGGTAAGGATCATGGCAGCGATGGAACCTGCATTCTGCACAGCGCTCCGGGTAACCTTCACGGGGTCGATAATTCCCGCGTTCACCAGGTTCTCGTACTCGCCCTTGGCGGCGTTGAGACCTTCGCCAGCGCCAAGGCTGCGAACCTTCTCCACCACCACGTCGCCCTGGAAACCCGCATTGCTGGCGATGAGGTGCAGGGGCTCGGTAAGAGCTCTGCGAACCGCCATGGCTCCGGTTTTCTCGTCGCCTTCGAGCTTCTCCAGGAAAGCATCCAGGCCAGCGAGGGAGTTCACGAGAGCCACGCCGCCTCCCGCCACGATGCCCTCTTCCACTGCGGCCCGGGTAGCGTTGAGCGCATCTTCGATACGGTGCTTGAGCTCTTTCTGCTCGGTCTCGGTGGCTGCTCCCACCTGAACCACCGCTACGCCGCCCACAAGCTTGGCAAGGCGCTCCTGAAGCTTTTCCTTGTCGTATTCCGAGGTGGAATCCTCAAGCTCCCGCTTGATCTGGGCAGCTCTCTTCTGGATATCCTCGGAGTTGCCGCCGCCTTCGACGATGGTAGTCTCTTCCTTGGTAACCTTGATCTTCTTGGCCCGTCCGAGCATGGAAATTTCGGCGTTCTCCAGCTTGAGGCCGATCTCTTCGCTGATCACCTGACCACCCGTAACAATGGCGATATCCTGAAGCATGGCCTTCCGGCGCTCTCCGAATCCGGGAGCCTTCACGGCCACAACCTGGAGGATTCCCCGGATCTTGTTGACCACCAGGGTGGCGAGGGCTTCGCCCTCGATATCCTCGGAGATGATCATGAGGGGCTTGCCCGCCTGGACAGCCTTTTCGAGAAGGGGAAGCATGTCCTTCACGTTGCTGATCTTGCCGTCGAAGAGAAGGATGTAGGCATCGTCAAGAGCGGCTTCCATGCGCTCGGTGTCGGTGACCATGTAGGGGCTGATGTAGCCTTTATCGAACTGAAGGCCCTCCACCATCTCCAGGGTAGTTCCCAGGGTCTGGCTGTCCTCTACGGTGATGACACCCTCTTCGCCCACCTTCTCCATGGCCTCGGCGATGAGCTCGCCCACGGCCTTGTCGTTAGCGGAAATGGAGGCTACCTGGGCAATCTTGCTGCGATCCTTCACGGGAATGGACATGTCCTTAAGGGCATCCACCACCACGCTCACTGCCTTTTCGATACCCCGGCGCATGAGAATGCCGTTGGCACCGGCGGCAACGTTCTTCATGCCCTCCCGGATCATGGCCCGGGCGAGAACGGTGGCGGTGGTGGTACCGTCTCCCGCCACATCGTTGGTTTTGGAGGCCACTTCTTTGAGAAGCTGGGCTCCCATATTTTCGAAGGGATCTTCCAGTTCGATCTCCTTGGCGATGGTCACGCCGTCGTTGGTGATGGTGGGAGATCCGAACTTCTTTTCAAGAACCACGTTCCGTCCCTTGGGGCCGAGGGTGGATCCCACGGTATCCGCAACATAGTTCACACCGCGCTCGAGAGCTCTACGGGCTTCTTCACCGTACGCAATAATCTTTGCCATAATTCAACTACCTCCTGAAGTTATTCGTACTTAGCCTACAATGGCAAGAACGTCGCGCTCGCTGAGGATAAGGTACTCCTCACCGTCCACCTTGACTTCCGTGCCGCCGTATTTGCTGAAAAGGACTTTGTCCCCTTCCTTTACCTCAAGGGGCATTTTCTGACCGTTGTCGAGAATCCGTCCGGATCCCACTGCCACAACTTCCGCTTCCTGAGGCTTTTCTTTCGCGGTATCCGGAAGAACGATGCCTCCCCGGGTCTTTTCTTCCTGGCTGAGAACCTTGACGACGATGCGATCTCCCAGAGGTTTCAACTTCATGATATACGTACCTCCCTGATTATGTGTAGATGTTAGCACTCGACATGAGGGAGTGCTAATTTCCTTTGACCATGCATGATCTTACTGATGCATGGCTCTTATCTCAACATAGAATAACAGTGATTATGCTCTAAAAAAGCGTTTATTCGATCTTTTTCGCTGTTTTTCTTTTATAAACGTGGTTTTTTATTTTTATGCCTTGAAGATGCGGCTTTTCGGAAAAACGCTCTCACGAGAACTCCCATATCTTTCTACCGGCGTATTGCTTCGGCTAAGCAAGAAAAGTTCCTCCATCTTTATACATGGGTTTTTTTCAAAAAGGACAGGAATGCAAAAAAAACGTACTCCCGGGAAAGCCCGTAGTCTTCACCCTTCCCTTGATAAAAGAAATCCTTGCGAATACATGCATAAACGAAAAAATACATGCACCAAAGGATCCATCTTGATATTTCTGCTCAAAAAAGATAAGGTTCTCCTGGCCCCGGGAGAAAACTTTGTATACGTGCACGGGCCGCACAGGAAAGGAGTACCATGACGTATCGGCGTCTCGTATGGATTTTACTGCTGCTTCAGTTCACCATTATGGGCGTAAGCAACATCTACTATCTTCTGGCTTCCTACCTCCACTACCTGGACGTGACGAACCCGGTGGTTCTGGGATGGGCCATGGGAATTTACTACGCCGCCTCCACGGTGGTGCGTCCTTTCGTGGGATGGCTGGTGGAACGCTATTCCTTCCGGGTCACCATGCTTCTGGGATCGGGAGGATGCTTTGTCGCCACCCTGGGACTCGCTCTTTCCGGGAGCTTCATGGAAAGCATCATCTTCTGGCGAGCCTTTATGGGCGTGGCTTCGAGCCTTTTTATCGTAAGCATCACCACCTTCCAAGCCCTGGAGATTCCCGACGAAAAACGAGGGAGCGCCTTTACCTTTGTCTCCGCAGGGAGTATCGCTCCCCTGCTTCTTCTGGTGCCTTTGGCGGAATGGATGCTTCACCGGGGCTATCTGCAGCTCTACATCTGGTCTCCCCCGATAATGGCCCTGACCTGCATGTTCCTCGTTTTCACGGTGCAATCTTCCGAGGAACATTCCGGAACCCGGCGATCCTGGGGAACCTACCGGGAGCTTTTCGCCCTTCCCGAGGCCCGGACGGTCTTTCTGGCAACCTCTCTTTTCGCCTTCACCGATGCCGCCATGGTCTCTCTGGCAGCCCTGGCCATGGCCAAGAGTCTCAGCGCCACTCTCTTTATCTCCGCCAACGCTCTCACATCCATCATCGCCCGGCTGTTCTTTCCCTCTTTTCTCGACCGGATTCCCCGAATTCCCGCATCCCCGGTGGCCATCGCCCTCACTTCGGGAGCTCTGGTACTCGCCACCTATACGGAGGCTTCTCTTCCTTTCTGCCTCGTGGGAATTCTCTTCGGCCTGGGCATGGGTTTCGGCTTTCCTCTCCATCTCACCCTTACGGCGGATCTCACTCCTCCCCGGCTCCGGGCCAAGGCGACTTCCATGTCGTGGTTTTTCATGTCCTGCAGTTTTTCTCTCTGCCCGGTTCTTCTGGGATATCTTGCCAGAGCCTTCGGCATGATTACGGCCTATCGGCTGCTCTTTATCCCTATCCTGTGCAGCACCGTGCCTCTGTGGCTTTTTCTCTGGCGCCCCCTCTACAAAAAAACGCAGCCCCCCTCTCAAAAGGAGTGCTGCGTGGCTTCTTCGGATTGATACGGCACCCTTTCCCCGGAGGCGATCTCCCTCATGGAATTTTCTCCGGGAAAAGCAACGTTTTTGCCCTGTCAGGCTAGAGAGAACGCACCTTCATGGCGAGAGCCGAGGGGCATACCGCAAGCCCTCCCTTGGCGGTGCATCGAAGCTCCGGGGGGAGCATTTTTCCCGAGGCATAACAGGCATCGACGGTTTCGTCCAGGGGAACGGGGTTTTCGTACCCCCCCGCGATGAGATCCGCATTGATGAAGGCGGAGGATGCGGCCAAAGCGTTTCGGGTGTGACAGGGGATTTCCACGCATCCCTGCACGGGATCGCAGACGGAGCCCATGGTGTTCTGGAGGGCCACCGCCGCGGCGTTACAGGCCTCCCGAGGCGGCCGCCCCGCAGCTTCCGCCACCATGGCGGCTCCCATGGCTCCCGCCACGCCGATTTCCGCCTGGCATCCCGCCACTTCCGCCGCAAAGGTGGCCCGAAGAGAAACGATGAGCCCCACGGCCCCTCCGGCGAAGAGAGCCTTCGCCACCTGCTCTTCCGGGAGATGCCATTCCTTCTCCAGAGTCACCGCAACCCCCGGAATTACTCCTGCGGCTCCGCCCGTGGGGGCCGCACAGACCACACCCATGGCGCTGTTTACGTGAAGAGCCCCCAGAGCTCGTGAGGCGGCCCGGGTGAGGATGCCTCCCAGGGGGAGAGATCCCGCCGCATCCCGGGCATAAACCGTGCCTGCGGAAGGAGAGAGAAGGCGCATTTTTCCAGGATTTTCCGAAAGCCCCAGCTCCACCGCCCGCCGCATAACCCGATAACGTTCCACCATTTCCCCGAGGGCTTCCTCCTCGGAAATTCCCAAAACCCGGGATTCGTAACGAAGTCCTGCATCTCCGAGGCTTATATTCTCTTTTTCCGCCAGGGCAAGCATTTCTTCGGCAGAGGAAAAGAGGGGCTCCCCCCGGAGGGGGAAGAAGAGGGGGGACGAAAGGTAGAGCGTGCCCGGCAGATTCTCGAGGGCCCCCTTTTCGTAGGTCTTCAGAGGATTGTCCGTAAAGGATGCCCCCAGAAGAGCCTTCTCTTCCCTGCGGAGGATATTCCAGGAAATCCGGGGAAAGCGATGGTTTAAAATTTTCTCCAGGGACGAAACTTCCCGAGCCGGAACTTCGATAAAAAGATCGTATTTCTTGCCGAAGGAAGTGCAGGAAAAGCCATTAAAGCTCAAAAATACCACGGCTCCTCCTCCGATGGAGCGCCCCCGGAGCAGAATTTCCCGCCCGGACACTCCCCGAAACCAGAGATTCACATCGTTGGGATGCTCCGCCCCCTCCAAGGGAAGAACCTCGAAGGCTACGGACATTCCTGCCTCCTCGGCATGGGAGAAGACCTCGAAAAAGCGCGGATCCCCCATATCCCATTCCAGAAGCCCCGTAAGAAAGGCCTTGTCGCTCCCCTGCTGGGCATAGACCTCTCCGTAGGAACCCGAAGAATCGAAAGAGATGCGTCCTTCCGCCACGGGCTCCCCGAGAAGGGCTCTCGCATAAAGTCCCATACGCCAGGATGCGGCGGTATGCGAACTGGAAGGGCCTCGCATAACGGGGCCCAGGACTTCGTTGAAGATACTCGTACACATGGTTTTATCTCCTTGTCTGTTTGGGGTGCACCGGTTGAAGGTCAGGAGCGCACTTCCTCGATCCATCGGGAAAGCTGCCGGATATCCACGTTACCCCCGCTCAAAAACCCTACGAGAGTACGGTTCTTTTCGGGAAAAACCCCGGAAAGGAGAGCTGCCACGGAAAGAGCCCCGGAGGGCTCCACCAGCATTTTGCACCGCTCCAGCAGAAAGACCACGGCCTTCTTGATGGCCTCCTCGGAAACGAGAAGTACTTCCTCCACGTATTTCTGTTCGATGGGAAAGGTATTCTCTCCGGGAGTGGCGGTACGTACTCCGTCCGCCACGGTAACGATGGTCTCCAAAGAGACCCGTTTTCCCTTTTTGAGGGAAAGATAGGTGCTGTTGCTGTTTTCAGGTTCCACTCCATAGATTTTGATCTCCGGGTTGCAGGCCTTGAGGGCCGTGGCAATGCCGGAGATCAATCCGCCTCCTCCGCAGGGAACGAGCACCGCATCCACCGAGGGAAGATCCCGGTAAATCTCCAGCCCCGCGGTGCCCTGCCCGGCCATGACCAGAGGGTCGTCAAAGGGGTGAACGAAGTACATTCCCCGCTCCTGGGCAATCATCTTTGCCCGGGCGATGCGTTCCACCGAGGAGGTTCCGAAATACTCCAGCTTCGCCCCATAGGCAGAAATGGCCTGAGTCTTGGCGGGAGATGCGTCCTGAGGCACCACGATGGCTGCGGGGACTCCAAGAATCTGGGCGGCCTTGGCCACTGCCTGGCCGTGATTTCCCGAAGAGCCTGTTACCACGCCCCGTTTCCGGGCTTCCGAATCCATGGCAAGCAGGGCGTTCATGGCGCCTCGAAACTTGAAAGCCCCCACCTTCTGGAAGTTTTCGGGCTTCAGAAAGACCCGGTTTCCCGAAAGCTCTCCCAAAATGCTGGAGCTATGAATTCCCGTGACGTGAATATAATCCTTGATGCGTTCCCGGGCAGCATAAATATCCTGTACGTTAATGCTCTCCATTGTCGAGATTCCTCCTCGGGCATGTCTTGAACATCCTTCCGGCAGGACTTCTTTTGCATCGAAAGGTGGTTCGTTCTGGAATAGAATGGTATCCTCGTCTTTATATCAGAAACGGGAAAGGAGCAACCCCATGAAAAAAACCAACCCCATGCGCGTTCTCGATCGGGAGGGTATAGCCTACGACTACCGCACCTACCTGGTGGATCCTGACAACTTGAGCGCCTCCTACGTGGCCGCCAAGATCGGCATGCCCGAGGAACAGGTTTTCAAAACCCTGATAGCCCGAAACAGCGACAAAAGCGTGGTGGTAGCCTGTCTTCCGGGGGACGGAGAGCTGGATCTCAAAAAGCTCGCCGCCCTGGGAGGACATAAAAAGGCGGAGCTCGTGACCACCAAGGAGATTCTCCCCCTTACGGGGTATCAGCGGGGGGGATGTTCCCCCCTGGGCATGAAAAAGAACTACCCTCTCTTTCTCGATCTTTCGGCCCTGAACTTCCCGGTTATCGCCTTCAGCGCGGGCATTCGGGGATGCCAAATCATCCTCTCACCGGAAGAGCTTCTTCGGATTACCGGAGGAAAAACCGCGGACCTGTGCAGATAATCTTTTCGAAGATTATCCGCCCAGGCCCGTCTCGAAAACCCGAACCATAAAACGTAACGGCATTCTCGAGTTCCTTTCGCCTTTCCCGAAAAGAAAGCGAATTAAGGAAGGCTCCGATGGAAAAAGCCGGAAAACGTTTTAGGTGGTATCCGGGTAGCAAAATCCATGGATCCTCGGGAGAGGGTCAAACTATGCACCCGCACGGGAAAGGGAAGCTCCCGGAAATCGATGATGGGCTGCATCTCCCGCAGGGCTTCTTCCACCGCTCCGATCTCCTTCTCTCCTCCGTTTACGGAAAACACCGTATCCTCGAGAAAAACCTGATTTCCCTCCCGAAGCCGGAAAGTTCCCTTAAGATCCACCACCGCCCGGACATTGCCGCTCAGCATAAGATCTGCCCTGGCGGCGGCATGGATTCCCTCTGGAAAGAGATGGCAACGCACATCCCTCCATTGGGAGCTTTCAAGATGCAGCGTCTTTCCCAAAAGATAGCTGTTAATATCCTCCTCGAGAACCCGGGCGGTAAAATAGACACCCAAAGCCTCCACAACCTCGAGGTGCTCCCCTTCCAAACCCCAATCCTTTACGGGAGGCAGGCAGAGAAAGGTAAACTCTCCCACAATCTCCTCCACCCGAAAACCCGAAAAGGAAGCTCCCTGAATACGCAGGAACATGCGCCGCACGCTTCCATCGGGTTCCACCGGAGCATCCAGAATCATCTCCATGGATTCGGGGGTGAAAATTTTTTCCATATGGGAAAAAAGCATCTCTTCGGGAGAAGAGGCTCCCGCACACGGAAAGGAAACGAAGAATGCCCAGAGAAAAACCAAAACCCCTGACAGAAGGGGTGCCCGAAAAGACCTTCCCTCACACGATCCGCAAAGAAAAACTCTCTTCCAACCTCGACATTCCATACAGACACTCCCTTCGCCATATTTTCCGGAGCCTTTCGGAAAATCCCCGGCTCTTCGGCACGAAGTCCTTTCTCGAGACACGCCTACGCTAAGGCATTATCACCACTACGGTTCCTACCTTCACCTGCTCCTTGAGTGCCTGGATGTCCTCGTTGAGCATCCGGATAGAACCTCGGGTATTGCGTTTTCCCACGAGATTCGGATCCGGAGTTCCGCATATTCCCAAACCGGACCAGGACATTCGCAACCGCAGGAACCAGGGGCCATAAACGCCCTTGACAGGGCCCCGGCCATCCTTGTAATCGTGGGTCCAACCGCTGGAATCCTGGATGTTCTCTATGGAAAAACGCCCCTCGGGGGTTCGATTATCCCCGGCTTTTTCTTTATTTCCCGTGTTCGCTCCGATGCCCACGGGATATGTCGCCAGTATTCGGGAGCCCTCACACAGCATGAGCTGCATGGCACTCTTGTCTACGGCTATCCATTTTCCGTCCGGAATCGTTCCGAAACCTTCGGGAAGAGCGGTAATTCTTCCCTCGGGCCTTCCCTGGGGTTTCTCCGAAACCGTCGTATCCCCTCCGGGAACCGCTATCAGAGATACGTTCGAATCCTGCCCTGGGGTCGTATGAGGAGAAATTTCCTCAAGAAAAGCCCCGGGGGAATCCTCTTCGGGAGCCACCACGACCACCCCGCCAAGATTCTCGGAATCTCCAAAACCATGAGAAGAGGAACGGATAAAGCTCATCCAGGCATACACCGTTCCCACCAGCAACAGCACCGAAACGAGTGGAAAGAGAATGGGGCCGAAACGAATTCTCGGCCGGCGAACCCGATATTTTTTTCGCATATACATCAATCCTTTTTCTCGGTTTTACCCTTCCAGTATACCCGAACACTTCGGGACAGCAACGGAAATACCAAAAATTCCCGGTCATTGTACCTTTTTTCGCCTCTTTCACATAGTCATGAAAAAAATTCCTCCGGAAGGAGGCAGAAAGAGAGGGAGGGGCGATCCGGCTCTCACCTCCCTTCGAGCAAGCTATCCAGCCATGCGCCGGAAAAGAAAAAGCACGAAAAAAGCCCCGGGCTCTTTGCCCTGGGCTTGTATATGTATATTCTCTTGTGTATTCTCAAGCCAGCTTCGATTCTTTCCGCGCTGCTCCGAAAAAGAATGCCTCAAGCTAAAAATTGCCCGAGGCTTTGCAACTACTGGAGCCAGCGAACGGACTCGAACCGTTGACCTGCGCATTACGAGTGCGCTGCTCTACCAACTGAGCTACGCTGGCAATAAAAAATGGCGGTCCCAACGGGATTTGAACCCGTGCCGCAGCCTTGAAAGGGCTGTGTCCTAGACCACTAGACGATGGGACCGCTAGCATGGTGAGTCGTCTGGGACTTGAACCCAGGACACCCGGATTAAAAGTCCGGTGCTCTGCCAACTGAGCTAACGACTCTCATGAAAAGGGGACATTTCGTTCCCGCAGGAAGACATTTTACAGGTTTTCGCCGGTACGTCAACCCCCTAAAAAGCACATTTTTGGGTATGGAACCAGGCAATGACAAAGATTTGCTTCTGGTTTAGGATGTACATCCCCGGCACTCCTTGAGGGCAATTTCCGGATAAGCACTGTTTATGTGCTATGTGCCGGGAGAATTGGGAAAATACGCTCTTTCCGGAAGAGATCCTCGCTTACGAAGAGCTTCGCGTAAAATCCCCCAAAGGAGATCGCACTCGCTGTGGACATACGAAGAAATTTGAAGAAATTGCAGGAGCTCGTGGATAACCACAAGTCCCGCCACGATGATGTCTGCCCGTTTTTGCGGAAGCCCGGGAGTCTTTCCCCGTTCTTCCGGCGAAAGAGGCCCCAGCCTTTGGATGAACGAAACGAGATGTTCCCGATGGACGGGAAAACCGTGTACTTTCTCGGGTCCATAGGAAGAAACATCTATTCCCCTACACATCATGGCGAGGGTCGAGGAGGTTCCCCCCACACCGATAAGCCCGTGCGGGAGTGCTCCGGGAAACGCCAGATTCGTTTGGAGATACTCCCGGAGCTTCCGGAAATCACTCCCGAAAAGGTTGTGCATGCGCACCGCCCCGAGAGGGAGGGAAAATCTTTCCGAAGAAAAGGCGACTTCGAGGCTTCCTCCTCCTAGGTCGAAGACTCCCCCCGCATCGGGAAAAGCCAAAGCCGCTCCGAAGGACGTATAGCGGGCTTCCTCATCTCCCGAAAGTATTCTCAGGGGAACACCTCCGGCTTTTTCCAGGCGTTGTATCACTTCTTCCGCATTGAGGGCACTTCGCAGCGATTCGGTGGCGAAAAAAACTCGATTTTCCGGAGGCACATTCAAGGCTTCGAGGTTTTTGTGAACCTCCGCGAGAGACGCACAGGTTCGGGATATTCCTTCTTCTCCCAGAATCCCCTTTCCCTCCCGAAGCCCCTGGGTAATGCGGGTAATATCCGACGAAGAGCAAACATATTCCATAACGGGGGAAATGCTTCGCACCACCAGGGAGCGCAGAGAGTTGGATCCCACGTCTATGGCCGCATACAAAGTCATGAGAAACCTCCTTGCTGCGCCGTTTCCGAGGAACATCTCCCCGGAGAAGGGCACGAAAAAACGGGAAATTCCCTCCGTATCCAGACTTCTCCCGGATGCCATCCCAAGGCGAGGCAACTCGCCATCTGGAGGTGCAGGCACTTTACCCGGGGAGGCAGTCGGAGTTCGCTTCCACCTATGCCCCGCCGGGTCAGAGCACGCCACCACCCCGAGCGATAACGTCGCATAAAAGAAACACATCCGCTTTCAAGAAGGGCCAACCGAACTCTCACATGCGCCATATGCCAGGCTATCCAGGAAGGAGAAGAGGTTTTTTCGGCCAGGTATTTCTCCAGAGAAGAGACTCCCGAAAGGCTCTCCAGAGAGGCACACCGTTCCTGAAGCCAGGGACAGGCGAGCCAAAAATTTGTAGGAAAGGGATACCCCTTCCGGAGAGAGCTGCACAGAAGAACCTGGGGAAATCCAAAACGACATCGCTTTGCCACCCCGAGGACAAGGTCCGTGGAGAAATTACGTCCTTCCATGGAAAGAGCCAGAACTCTGTGATCCCGGAAAAGAAGCGGTTGGACAAAAAAAGGGGGTTGCCCCCCTGAAAAACAACGTGGTTTCTCTTTTTGCATAGAAACTTATCCCTTGGCTCCACCACCGCGCCTGCGACTGCCGCTTTTTCCCTTGTTTTTTGCCGCGATTTCCGCAATTTTCTCTTCACTGCGCTTCAAGAACGTGGAGAGTTGTTTTTCGAAATCATCGGGAGAGCTGCCGATTTTCGGTTTCGGTGATTTGGGGGGGGGCGAGAAGGCGGCTTTAGCCTGCAAAGCCTTGAGAGAAAGGTCAATGCGACCCTTTTCGTCAATTTTTATGACCTTCGCCTTTACATTCTGCCCTACCTCGAGAAGATCCTCCACTTTTTGAACATATTCGTGAGAAAGTTCCGAGATATGAATCATGGCCTTCTGTCCCGTACCAAGGCGCACAAAGGCACCGTAGGCCGTAATATGCTCTACGGAACCCTCCACTTCGTCTCCGATTGCAAGTGCTACTGTGGATTTCTCCTTATCTTCCGCCATACCGGGGCCTTACCTCCATTTAAAGATGACACTGCTTCGAACGTGTTGTTTTACCAAGTACGCATTTCCGAGCACGAAAGTTTCTTTCTCGAGATCCCCCCTACCCGACACCACCTCCGAAGATATTGTCGTTCTTGCCGGCCTCTATCCATACCCATCGCAATTTCGTCTCCCCGGGAGATTTCATGAGGAGGAGATGGTAGGAGCGCATACCAGCTTTTCGGGGCTCCATCCAGACATCAAGAGTTCCCGCATTTTTATCGAGAGCTGTTTTATGAACACAGCTTCGTATGAGAGGGGAAAAAAAAGCAAAAATTCCCGCCTTCAGGGTTCCCGGAAAGCGGTTTTTGAGATATCCCACAAGGTTATTCCGTTTCTGGGGAAGGGCATACATTCTGTCCAGAGCAGCAAGAACCTTCATCTTTTTTCTATGAAGGAGATCCCCTCGGAGCATCGGGGAAAAACCGCAGGGGACGTAGGTAACTTGGGGCCTTTCCATAGCTTGAAGTCCCACGTGCACAGGACACCCTTCCCGATAGAGAAGAAGTACCGACGAAGAATGGCACTCCACAGAACTTGGTGAAATGGAGGTATATACGAACTTCTCTTCCTTTCTCGAAGGAAGGGAATATACCCGGGGGTTACGGGCATTTCTGCGCACATCCGCCTGCCGCAGCTCCTGAAAGTTCCCTCCCCTGACGGAGATCCTCCCCATGAACAATCGGGAAAGAACCGCCCGGACATCATGAAAAGTTTGAGAGTTTCTCATTCCTGGAGGGCTCCTGCGGCGTCTCTTCAACCGCTGCCAGGGCCGTGGCAATGCGGCCGAAGGGCTCCATAACATCCATGGTTTCCGCCACTTCCAGCAAAAGCGCTACATGCTGTTCTATTTTGGATGTCTCCTGCTCGGGAACCTCTATCCGAAGAGCATCACTCAGTGCGTAAAGCTGGACCAGAAAGATGTTTTCCTGGGGCTGAGGCTGAATTTCACCTACGTGATCCAACGGAGCGTGTCCTCCCTGATGCAGGAGAAACGTAGGAATGCGGCTTTTTTTATAAAGGGGGAGAAAGAGAGATTTCCGCTCACAGAGCCAAAGGGCAGGGGAAACGGAAAGAGCGTCCACCAGAGCTCCCAAAATCACCTCTTCAAGAAGATACGCTCCCAGGGCGTTGCCGTAAAGAACTTTTTCCAGCCGCGAAGGCCGTATGGGTTCGGTATAACGGAAATCCTTGGGAATTCCCCTGGAATCCGTGACAAGAAGAGCCCCCCGATAAACATCCTGGGCATGCTCTTCATATATGTATCCCAGCAGCAAATTTCCCGAAGAATGCGCCAACCCGGTACTCCTTTCAAAAGAGGCTCGCCATCACTAACCGTAAAGATCCAGCCCTCCAAGCAGAGACATTCCTCTGGAGGGCTCCGGAGATTCTCCGGAATCTTTCTCCACTTCCGCCTTGGACTCCTCGTCTTTTTCCTGACCTTCGAATTCGCGAGGATTTCCATCTTTTTTCTCTTTGATGCGATCTTCCGTCTGGCTTTCTTCGCTCTGGAGCACCCGCTGCTGCCGCAGCTGGTTTTCCTCCACTATTTCCTGACTCTGTATAGTTTGAGCAAAGGAAGACTCCGGGGATTTCGCATGAGAAGCCTGTTGTTCCACCTTCCAATAGGCAAGCTGCATGTCCACCGGGCGGATCACTCTCATCACGCTCCTCCCGTTTTTGCTGCATTATACCTTTTTTATCGGAAACGGGAGAACACTTCAGAAGACAAAGATTCCCCCTGGATCTTTTTCTGAACCAGAAAAATCCGAAGTCCCTATTTGATGTAAGAGGTAGCCCGGATTTCTCCCTGATCATACATAAAGGTTACATACTTTAAAGCGTCTCGAACGATATATGTCAACCCCCGAAGATGGATGGAAACTCCCGGATAGACTACTCCCTGCACGGAGATGCGCCCTTCCTTCTCCATTTTGCCGAGCTGCTGTTCGATCTTCTCGAGAGTTTTCCGCTCACTCTCCATTTTGGCCTGAATTTGGAACTTCGCCTGGGTGAGTTTGAGAAGAATCTGGCGTTTTTCGTTATCCAGCTTTCCCAAAGCCTCCACTTTCTTGAGGAAATCGATGTTTTTCGTGACTTCCTGATACTGCTTTTCCCGTTCCGCAAGCTCCTGTTCGGCTTGGGCCTTCTCCTGGACCGCCAGAGGATTGACCCCGGCATGGACATCCGTTTTGGTTCCCATCTCATTCCCCAGGGTTTGACAGCGTATCTGGGATCCCGCGTGGATGGTACCCCCCACGATAAGCCCCTTGCTTCCTTCGGCAACCACATCTCCCTTGGCTCGGATGATACTGTGCATGATCGCGTTTTTCGCCACCACGTTTGCTCCGGTTTCCAAGGTGCATTGGTCCAGGTACCCCACAAGGATGCTTCCCTTGGCGAAGATAAAGGCCTTTCCCATTCCCCGGACGCCGCCTTTGATCTCCACGTTCCCCTCGGCGGTAATGGTGGCCCCTTCCACGACGCCGCCGATAATGACGTTTCCTCCGGCCTTTATGTCGAAACCATCCCGAAGGGTCTGCTTTACGAGGACATCCCCGATAAACTCGATGTTCCCCGTTCCATAGTCCACATCTCCCTCCACCTGATAGATGGGCTGTACGTGAACTTTTCCTTCCTGGACAAGCACGCAGCCATCAATGGAAGAGTAGAGATGAATGCCGTCTTCGGAAACATGCGTATTCTTTCCCGCAGGCATGACCTTATCCTTGGCAAGGATGGCGGTGATGGGCTTTCCGTAAACGCTGGTACCATCACTGGAAACCTGAGGAGGAACTTTTTCGAGAAGCTCCTGGTCCGCCCGGACGTTTACCACCACGCCAAGCTCTTTCATGTCTACCTTGGTGTCGCTGATGGCCTTGGGTTTGGCCTTCTGGAGATCCACATGGTAGATAAACCGAGCATCCTTGCCGTTGATGGGGGGTATCCCCCGGGCAACTTCGATCCACTCCTTGGCACGGCGCTCGGCAACGATTCTTTGGAGAGCCTTTTCATCCACCCCGAAGACGATGCCCATCTGGGCAAGCTCTCCCCGGATTTCTTCCAGCACGGGCCATGGATTGCCCAGAGGAGGCAGTATGCGTACCGAGGCCGAAAGATCTTCGTCTCCCACTCTTACGAGAATTTCCGCCTTCCGATCAAGCTCCTGCTTTCTGTCAGCCACGCGCACAAAAGTTTCCCGCTCTTCCACCGCTTTTGCAATCGCAGAGACATCGTAGTCTTCGATTTCCGTGGCGTGCAGATAGTCCACCACATCCGAAGCCGTCACGTCTTCCTCGGCATTAACTAAAAGGAAAACCCCCTCATCGCGAACGTCAAGTCGAAAAGGCCTCTTCCCCATAAGGCAACCCCTCCCTCTAAAGCGCTTGTTTTGTGCGAAGAATCATGAGTGCTTTTCCGTGTATCTGAGAAACCCGTGATTCCGTAACCCCCAATACAGCCCCGATTTCCTTCAGGGTAAGTCCTTCAGCGCAATAGAGAGAAAGCACGAGCTGTTCTCTCTCGGAAAGTTTCTGAAGCGACGCATAAAGCCATTCATACTCCTCCTGCTGTTCCAGAACCTCATCGGGCAGGGCGGAAGAGTCCGCCAGAGAATCTCCTCGCTCCATTTCGTTCTCTCCATATCCCAAAGTCTCGTCAAGGGAAACCACGAAGGAACGCTCGGATATTTCCAAAAGCTCCCGATAGGAGGCCTCATCCATGCCAAGCTCTTCCCGAAGTTTTTCATCCTCCACATGTCCGTGCTTCTGTAAAAGATGTTCCGTGGCGTGTTCGAGCTTCTGAAGTTTTTCTCTTCCCGTCCGGGATATCCAATCATACTTTCGGAGCTCGTCCAGGATGGCTCCGCGAATTCGGGGAACCGCATAGGTTTGAAAGACAAAGCCTCGGGAAAGGTCGAATTTTTCCACCGCATGAAGAAGGCCGATAACCCCGAAACTGAGGATGTCCTCGTAGTCCAGCCCCGGAGGAGGGGTTACCACCATGCGCCCCACCACATAGCGTACCAACGGAAGGTAACGCTTGACGATTTTTTCTCGAACTTCCGGGCTTTTTGTGGCTTCGTATTCTTCCCAAAGCTGCTGATCTTCCGAGGCAACCATGCAAACACCTTCGCTCAATGTAGATACAGATAGGCCACGGAAAAGATGGCCACGAGAAGGAAAAGGAACATCAGGAGCATATGCCAGTCCGTCGCAAAATGAGCCAGAGTACGCCGAACCGCCTCTTCTCCCGGAAGATTTTCGAGCTTTCCCTGACGAAGCATAAGGCTCGGAGAAGACTTGAAGATGCCTTCAATTCCCTCGCTTATGTGAATCTGCACGATGTAGTCTCCCGAAGGAAGCCGTTTCTTGGTAACCACCGGAAAGGAGGGCCTTTTTCCTGCCTTGTCCAGATAACGGCAGATGAGTTTACCCAATCCCGAGGAGTAGGAAAAGGAAACTTCCACCACATCCCCCTTTTCGAGAAGCACCACGGGCTTGCCCCGGGCAGGATCCACCAAGGGGGAGCATGCCACCGTATAAACTTCGTACTCTCCCGGCATTTCCGGGTCCGTCTTCGTCTCGGAAGCCTTGGGAGGCGGCGGAAGAACCGCGCGGACAGCAGCTTCTTCAAGATACTCTATGCGAATCTGCACAAAACAATCCATATGAAAGGCCCCATTGAGGCCTTCTTTCAATTTCTGGGGAAAAGCCTGTTTTTCCTGAGAAGAGCGAGAGAGAAGATTGATGGAGGTAGGAGTAATGTACGAATCGAGAACCTGGTTGCACTGTTTGTATATGGAAGAATCCGAAGGCTTTTCAATGGCGTTTATGGCGTTGCGCACCGCCTCCCACTGGGCATGGATGGAAAAACCCTTTTCCATGCTTCCGTAAGAAGCCCATACCTTTTTCTCCAGGACATCCCCGCTCTCTCCATGAGCAAGGACGGAGAAGACACCTATTATATCTCCTCGCTTTCTCGCCTCGAAGGTTCCCATAATTGCAAGGTATGGTGCTCTCGAAGAACGGAGAGCCCGTACCCCGCCTATGGGGCCCTGCTGCTGCACGGCCCGGCGCACATCCTCCTCGGAGCATTCGAGAACCGAGGCGAGATCTGCATAGGAAAAGACTACCTCCCCTCCGGCGGTATCAGTGCCCGAGGCAGGTTCGTTTTTTGCGTCCAAAGGAAATTCCTGGCGTTGGTCCTGTGGGTTTTCGTTTTTCGCCATATATTGCCTGCCTATCGTATTTGTGAAAGCCAGTGCGGAAGGTTCTCACGAAAATACTTGCGCACCCTCTACGGTACATGTTCGCCATCTCAAGATTCTCTTCGAGCATCCCCTCAGGCAAAAAGTTGCGATGAGGGGAGTATGCAGAAAAAGACGTAAAGGGGAGGTGTTAAATCTCTTTCGTTCCCATACCCAAGGTCTTTACCGTGAGCATGAGGGTAAGCATGTTGAACTCCACACTCCGTCCCTTGTTACCTCCGGTATCTTCCGCCACTACGGGGATGCCGAACTTTTTAAGCCACTCCTTGGTTGCCTCGGCATTACGGGCTCCCACGGCAAGAAAACTGCTCGATTTACCGGGGATGTTAAACATTTGGGCTCCCCCCGCGAGTTTCGCTTTGAGCCCCGCTTTTCCTGCCCCGAGAGCCTTCATTTCATCAAGCAATTTCGGCACCGCAGTGTCCGCAAATTTCCCCGGCTTGACCACTGACGCACTTTCCCGACTATCCGGAAGCATGATGTGCGCCATGCCGGCGATTTTCTTTTCCTGGTCGAAAAGGACAAGCCCTATGCAGGAACCCAACCCCAACGTAACAAGGATGCCGGTCTTCTTGATAGCCACGAGATCAGCCATCCCCACATGGATGGTGTCCGCCAATCTCTACACCCCCAGACGCTGAAGAAGAGATTCGAGTGCTCCGGGATCGGGAACCATGATGACGCTTCCTCCGACCTCGTGCTCCATGTCCTTAACTCGAAGAGAGGTCTTCACAAGAAGCGCCGCATCCCCGAGGACGCCGAAAATGGAAGCCACCACATCCATAATGGCTCCCAGCATATCGTGAGCTACCGAGGGAACCGATGCGGGAAGCACGTACCCCGTAAGCATGGAAATGGCGTTCAGAAAAGCCCCGAGAACCACATTTCCCACTTCTCCCAAGGCACTTTCACGCATCTGGGCCTGCATATCCTCGTCCATGGAGCTCAAATCCATGGGTATCAGAAGATCCGCCAGACTCCGAGAATCCTCTTCCCGAATGAGGAAAATAAAGTTGCACGGAAGATCACCTTCGGTACGGATAAGCACCGCACAAACCAGGTCTTCCGGAGAACCGTAGTGTTCCGAAATTTCATAAATAGGAATAATTTTCGCCTCGGGCACTCCGATATCCACCGTCCGTCCCGTCATTTGCGACAGAGCCGTAGCGGCGTTTCCCGTTCCGATGTTACCGACTTCCCGGACAGCATCAAGCTGCAAGCTTGTTATCTCTCCCCAACCCATCAGAGTTCCTCCAAACAAAAAAGAGTCTCGTGCGTGCTGCTCCTCTTCTTAGCGAACGGCATGAAGGGAAGCGACATCAAGAATAAGGGCCACGTTTCCGTCTCCAAGAATGGTGGCTCCCGCCATTCCCCGGACCTTCGAAAGAAGCTTGCCCAGGGGCTTAATAACGATTTCCTGCTGTCCCACAAGCTCATCCACGATGAAGCCCACACGGTTTTTCCCAAGCCTCACCACCACTACAGGGTATTCCTGGGCATGGTCGTCCTTTTTTTCCGCCCGCAGAATGGTGCTCAGGTTTTTGAGTGAAAGAATCTCTCCCCGCACATTCGTCACGGGAGTGCCGTGAACGTATTTGATCTCATCCTTTTGAACGAGAAGGGTTTCTTCCACGTTCTCCAGAGAGATGGCGTAGGTCTCTTCTCCCACCCGAATGAGAAGGGCCAGCACGATGGCCAGAGTAAGAGGAAGGCGGATCAGCACCCGGGTGCCCTTGCCTACGGCGGACTCCACCTGAAACTGTCCTCCCAGGGATTCCACCTTGTTCTTTACCGCATCCATGCCCACACCCCGGCCGGATACGTCGGTAACTTCCTTGGCGGTACTGAAGCCGGGCAAAAAGACCAGTCGGATGGTCTCCTCTTCCGTAAGGGCCGCAGCCTCTTCGGGGGTCAACATTCCCCGTTCCACCGCCTTCTTACGCACCACCTTGGTGTCGATACCCTTGCCGTCATCCCGAACTTCTATGATAACTCCGTTTCCTTCTTGGTATGCCGCAATAAACACGGTTCCCTGCTTAGGCTTATTCGCCTTTTTGCGATCCTCCGGAATCTCCACTCCGTGATCCACCGCATTACGGATGAGATGCACCATGGGATCGCCGATCTCGTCGATCACGGTACGGTCAAGTTCCGTCTCCTTTCCTTCGATCACCAGATCAATCTCTTTACCCATGTTCTTGGAGAGATCCCGAACAATCCGGGGAAAGCGGTCAAAGACAAAGGATATGGGCACCATACGAAGTTTTGTGACGAGCTCCTGAATTTCTCCGGAAATGCGGCCGAGCTGCGAAAGGGGTTCGTCGAAATCCTTGAGCCGCGCCTCCATGGCAAGCCGTTCTATACGGGCTCTTCCGATAACGAGTTCTCCCACGAGATTCATAAGCTTGTCCAATCGGCCGATATCAACCCGAACGGTCCTTCCGCCGGTTCCTCCCGGCCGTTTCGGATGATCCGAGTTTGCAGAGGCCTTTCCTCCGGAAGACAAATCTTTCTGGGCTTTCGGAGCAAGCTTCTCCCCAGAGAGATTCCCTTCCTCTTCAAGGTCCATGGAGGCTTCGAGATCCTCCATAGGCGCAACCTTCGAAGTTTCTTTCGGCATATCTTCCTCCACCTCCAGATCCAAATCCGATATGTTTTCCACTTCAACCTTCTTGACTTCGCTGATTCTCTCCAGGGTTTCCTGCACTTCCCTCTCCGAGGTTATGGTGGCGAGATAGAGCACGAATCCCTGCTGAAAGGATTCCTGTTCGAGTTCGTCCACAGGGGGTACGGTCTTGATGACGTCGCCCATATCCCCTGCCCGGGAAAGAGCCATGAAGGCCCGAGCCGCCTTCAGCAGACATGAATCATCCAGGTAGACCACGATCTTATACATTTCAAGCCCTTGAGAATGAGCCTTTCGAACCCATTCTTTTTCCTGGTCCGTCAGCGGAATCTGGGCATTTTCCTCCGCATCATGGGGCTCTTCCTCTTCGTGGGGAGCTCCGGAAATGCGGGCATGGATCTTATCCGCCAGAGACGCGATATCGAGATCCGCCTCCCCCTGGCCTTCCCGAACACTTTCCACCCCTGCGGTAAGACGGTCGAGACAGCTGAAAAGAAGGGTCACGTCCTCCTCCATGAGATCCATCTCCCGCTTGCGCACCAGGTCGAACATGTCCTCCATGGCATGGGTAAGATGGGCAATTTTCTCGAAACCCATGGTGGCGGACATGCCCTTGAGGGTGTGCGCTATACGAAAGATCTCCGTGACGATATCCTCGCTCTGCGGATCGTTTTCCAGAGAAAGCAGAAGATCGTTTAAATTCTGGAGCTGTTCCGTGGCTTCATCGAGAAACGCTCCTATATACTGGCTCATGTCCATACTTGTCATAATTTTCGCCCCCTCATTTCCCTTCCAGCCTCTTTATCGATTTCCCACGAGAGATTCCAGAGTTTCCGCCATGTCATCCAGGGGAATCTGTCGGTGCACATATCCGGCTTCCCAGGCATTTTTCGGCATACCGTAGATCACGCAGGTTTCGGGAGACTCCCCGAGCACCATACCGCCTCTCTCGCAGAGAAGCCGGGCTCCTTCGGTTCCATCCTTTCCCATCCCCGTAAGGATGACGCCGATGGACGCTCCTCCGAAAATACGGGCCACGCTCTCGAAAAGCAAATCTGCCGCAGGGCGTACGGAGTTCACCGGAGGACTATCGGATAAGGTACATTGTACCAGACCATTCTTCTCTTTTAGAAGGAGATGCTCTCCTCCGGGAGCAATGATGGCCGTTCCCTTTCGGAGGAGCATTCCCTCCTCGGCTTCCACCACGGAGATGGCCGCAAGATCGTTCATGCGCCTCGCAAGAGATGCGGTAAATCCCTGGGGCATGTGCTGCACCACCACGATGGGCACGGGAAAGTCCGCCGAAAGAAGGGGAAGCACTCCCTGAAGCGCCCGAGGACCACCGGTGGAAGACGCTATGGCTACCACTTCGGGTTTTTTCGTGAACCCCCGAGGTCTGTCTCCCAAAAAAGGCTTCTTTTCGGGAAGAATTTTTGTGACCTTGGGGCAGGGAACCTCTCGATCGATCCGAGAAAGGTGGGACATGTCGATTTCAGCCGCCGCAATAACCTTAGCAACCAATTCTTCTTCCACTTTGTTCATATCCAGTGAAATGGATCCCGAGGGTTTCAGAACAAAATCCGCCGCCCCCATACTGAGAGCCCGGATAGTCACGTCCGCCCCCTTGGCAGTCTGGCTGCTCACCATAACCACCGGGGTAGGGCGAGAACGCATGAGATCCTCAAGAAACGCTATGCCGTCCTTTCTAGGCATTTCCACATCGAGAGTAATGACGTGAGGATCGCATTCTTCCACTTTCCTGAGAGCGTCCTCTCCGTCCCTGGCTGTTCCCGCCAGGGAAAGCCGGGGGGAACGCTCTACCATATCTCCGATAACTTTACGCATGAACGCAGAATCATCAACCACAAGGACTTTGTACACTCGCTCTCTCATGAGCACCATCTCATTCCTTACTTGACATCTCCTGCTGGCGGATAAACAGTCGCAAGGCCTTTTCCATAGAACGCATCATGCCTCCGAACTCCACTCCTACTTCAAAAAGGCCCTCTCCCTTTTGGGGCGGAGCCCATACCACCTCTCCTGCACAAAGAAACCGCACTCCCTGGAGTTCGAGAAAAAAAAGGGTGCGCATACTTTTCTCAAGAAGCCGTTTTTTTTCCCTGTACTGAAGCCGCACTCCTCCAAGGCTGATATCAAGAAGAGAAGCCTTTCTCCAGGATCCGGAGAAGGGCTGGGCCAGTTCTTCATCCACAACCCAAAATTCCGTGGAAAGCAAGCAGGGAACTCGCACGAAGCGTCGCCGCTGAATTTTCTCCACACTTCCCACGGGACGAACCCACAGTATGGGAATGGGTCCCGAAAGATCGCAGCGTTGCGAAAGAACCTTCATATAGAGCGGAGCACTCTCATCGTGAAGAAAGAGCCCCATTTCCACTTCGCGATACACCGGAAGAAGCCCCTGTCTCCGGAGAGGATGCGCCAAACCGAGGAGATCCCCTGCCATCTCTTCGAGAGAAGAAGGATAATGTCCTTTGTAGAGTCCCGCATCAATATGGATATCCGCCTTAACTCCCACCTTGTCGAGGAGAGCCTTTGCAAGGCCATTTTCTTTGTGATCCGTCAATGGGCCTCTCCTCCTTAACTTTTCTTCATGAGCCGGAGAAAGAACTCCCTAATTCCTCCGCCTTTTTGAAAGAAATCTCTCGGTTCACTTCGGATTTCTTCGGAGAAAAAAAGCCTTCGGGCAATGGAGGTGAGAGCCTTGGAAGCCCCGGTAGAAGGATAGGAGAGGTAGAAAGGACGCCGTTTCTGCACGGCCTTCCGGATATTGGGATCCCAAGGGACATATCCCAAAAAGGGGATATTCATGCCCAGAAACTGATTTGCCGCCATCTGGATGCGCTCTGCCACTGACTGAGCGTCCTCTTCATTGTACGCCATATTGACGATAAGGCGTATATCCTTTTTTCTTCCCGCTTCGGTACGGGAGAGAGCTTTCAGCACTCCGTAGGCATCGCGAATAGAGGTGGGTTCCGGAGTAGTTATGAGGAGCACCGTCTCCACCGCCAGGGCAAAGGAGAGAACGCTTTCATAAATACCCGCTGCGGTATCCACGAGAAGAAAGTCCTCGGTGGCTTCGAGAATGAGAAGTTTTTCAAGGAGATCTTCCCTCCGGGCAGAATCCAGTTCCGCGAGGCTCTGGATCCCGGCCCCTCCGGGAATGATCTTCACATTTTCATCCACCGTGACGATAATCTCTTCGAGCAACCGTTCCCCCGTAACCAAATGGCTCAGGTTGTACCGGGGCATCATGCCGAAAAGGATGTCCACGTTCGCAAGCCCCAGATCCGCATCCAGCACCGCCACCCGGGCGCCTTCCTGCCCTGCGGCAAGAGCCAAGTTCACGGCGATATTCGTCTTTCCCACGCCGCCCTTGCCGCTCAGAATTGCCAGGGAGCGTCCCCGCCGTACCTCGCCGGGCGGGTTGGCCTCTTTCGACATGAACTGCCGAAGAGGAGCCGCCTGGTCACTGCCAAAGCGCTCCAGGAGAGGAGCGGAAATCTTCTTGGGCTCCTCGGGAGGGTTCGAGGAAAGGGTGGATTCCCCGTTTCTACGAAGAGGAAACATGAGCGTCGCCTCCTGCAAAAAGTTGGGCAAAGGCAAAGGCGTCCGCCACGTCGATATCGTTGGGAACGTTCTGCCCCGCAGTTATAAAAGACATGGGAAGCTTCGATTCCAGGAGCAATTCCAGAAGAGCTCCGAAAGAAAGAGTTTCATCGAGCTTCGTAAAAACCACTCCTGAAAGGGGAATGGTCATACGCTGCAAAACATCTTTCATATCCCTGTTTTTCATGTTCGCCGCAAGAACCAGGTGCACCACGTCGGGATTCAGCGAACGATATAGGGTTTCAAGCTCTTCCATTTTTCCGCCATCCTTCTGACAGCGGCCTGCGGTGTCGATAAGTATCACATCCACGTCTTGATACTCTTCAAGAATATTCTGGACATCTTCGGGATTTTGAATTACCCGAAAAGGCACTCCCAGAATCCGGGCGTACATTTTGAGCTGTTCCACCGCGGCGATCCGATAGGTATCTGTGGTAAGCAAAAGAACGCTTTTCTTTTCCCATAAAGAAAAGATGGCCGCCAGTTTCGCAATGGTGGTAGTTTTTCCTACTCCCGTGGGGCCCACAAAAAGGGCTCTCTTTCCTCCCAGGGCTTCGCCGGTGCTCTTGCCTGTAACGGAAATTCTAGAGGCAAGCCAGCGAGAAAAAGGAACGCCCATCTGAGATCCTCGGTACTCCCCCACAAGCTCGGAGGCCTTTTGAGGGTCCAGATCCTGTACAAGGAGGGATCCGAGGAGGGGATCTTCTTCAGGGATGGCTACTCGGGATTTCGGAAGGGGATCTTCCTGTAAAGAAGACGGTGCAGGTGTCGGGGAAGGAGCTTTTTTCCCCTCTTCGGGGAAACGATGCAGGATATCGTGGAGAATTCCCCGAATTTCGTCGATTTCATGCCGGATCTCCCGTTGTTCTCCGGAATCTTTTTCGGGGCCAGCAGAAACCACGCCCTCTTTGGCCGCAAGCTGGCGGGCCATCTTGGAGAAAGCGAAGGTCACTCCTTCCGCATCCACTCCGGGAGGTTCCGAAGACTTGGATTGTCCCAAAGGAAGAATGTTTTCTTCGGGCTTTCGATAATCTCCGAGCCGTCCCTGAGGACCGGGAAAAACCTCTCTCACCGCCTGTTTCACTTCGAGAAGGCGTTGAAAAGCCTTAATTCTTTCGGAGGCATCTTCTCGTTTCTCCGCAAGAACTTCCTCCTCCAGAAGGCCTGCAGTAACCACTAAGGCTCTCCGGCGGAAAAACCCCAGAAACCCCCCCCGGGCCTCGGTCCTGGAGGAAAGGATAATAGCATCCCGTCCAAGGCGATCCCGGGCGATGGAGAGCGCCTCCACATCGTCCTTTGCCTCATATGTAATCTGCCGGATCAAACGCATTTATTCCACCATCCCCACCGATTTAAGCTGAGCCCCTTGAGAAATTTCATTATAGGATACCACAATAACGTGAGGAAGAGAGTTTTCAAGAATGCGACGCACCACCAGGCGCACCTCGGGATGCACCAGAAGAATAGGCTGATTTCCCTCCAGGCTCAGCTGTTCCGCAAACTTGGATACGGCGGAAACCAGCTTCTGCATTTCCCGGGGATCCATGGTGATCTGCCATCCCTTTATGAGATCTCCCTGGAGAGATTTTTTGATGCTCTGCTCCCACTTGGGAGAGAGGGTTCCCACCACGATAGAACCGTCGCTGCCCTGGATACGCAGCGTTATCATCCTGGAAAGGGATTCCCGCACCCGCTCGGTAAGGAAGTCCACACTCCTTGAAATTTTACCGTAATCCGCAATGGATTCAAAGATGGTCACAAGATCGCGAATGGGCACTTGCTCTCGGATCATGTTCTGCAGAACCTTCTGCACTTCTCCAAGCCCTGTAACCGCAAGCATCTCCTCCACCACAGCAGGATGGCTCTCCTTGATGAGATCCACCAATTTCTGGGTTTCCTGGCGGGTAAGAATATCCGCACCGAAACGCTTGATAACCTCGGAAAGATGTGTGGCCAGCACCGAAGGGGCATCCACCACGGTATATCCCGCCCCTTCGGCTTGATCCCGAAGCTCCGGAGCAATCCAGATGGCGGGAAGTCCGAAGGAGGGTTCCACCGCGGGCACTCCCACGAAGGTCTTATCGGAGCCCGATGTGTTCATGGCAAGGTAATGATCCGGAAGCAACTCGCTTCGCCCCGCCTCGCCGCCTTTTACGAGAACCACGTATTCCGTGGGTTTCAGTTGAATATTATCACGCAGACGAATGGGAGGCACCACGAGGCCGAACTCCATGGCCATCTGACGCCGAATGGTGCCGATTCTCTCAAGCATATCCCCGCCCTGGGCGGGATCCACCAAAGGAATAAGAGCATAGCCGATCTCCACTTCCAGGGGATCCACCGCAAGAAGGGGAAGCACATTCTCGGGGCCGTGGGATTCGGGACGCGGAGCTCCAGCCCTTCCTGCAGCACCTTCGGGAGCGCCTCCTCCCGGGGGTGCTCCCTTGGAAGGAGCTTTTCCCTTTCGAGAAGCTTCCGCACGATCTCCCTGCACCGCCCCTTCCCGGTACACCTGATACCCCGTAAAGGCGAGCAGGCATCCCAGTATCGCAAAGGGAAAGGTGGGAAGCCCGGGTACGAGCGCAAGTCCCAAAAGCATGGCGGAGCCGATCCACATGGGTCGGTGATAAGCCGTAAGGGTGGCCACGATATCCTGTCCCAAATTGGAATCCCCCGCAGCCCGGGTAACGATAATCCCCGTGGCGGTGGAGAAGAGAAGCGAAGGAATCTGGGCCACCAGACCATCTCCTATGGTAAGAAGGCTATAGGTTCCCAGAGCCTGACTCACGTCCATACCTCTCTGAAAAGTGCCGATGGCAAGCCCTCCGAGAATGTTGATCACCGTAATGATGAGCCCCGCGATGGCGTCTCCCTTGACGAACTTGGAAGCTCCGTCCATGGCTCCGTAAAAATCTGCTTCCCGTTGGATATCCGAGCGCCTCTGCCGAGCCTCGCCCTCTTCGATAAGCCCCGCATTGAGATCCGCATCAATGGCCATTTGCTTTCCCGGCATGGCATCCAGGGTAAACCGAGCGGCCACCTCGGCTACTCGTTCCGCCCCCTTGGTAATAACGATAAACTGGATAATCACAAGAATAAGGAAGACCACGCCTCCTACCACGTAGTTCCCCCCTACCACGAAGTTACCGAAGGCAGAAATCACCGCTCCCGCATAACCCTTGAGGAGTATGAGTCGGGTGGTGGAAACGTTGAGGGCCAGGCGGAAGAGAGTGGCCATAAGAAGAATCGTGGGAAAGGCGGCGATTTCCAGAGCACGCCGAACATAGAATGTGGTGAGGAGAACCACCACCCCAAAGGCTATATTGAAGGACAGAAGAATATCCAGCAACCCCGTGGGAAGAGGAATGATCATCATGACCACGATGAGCACCAGCATCAAGGCCATTCCCACATCCGCATATTTGAGCATTTTTTCCAAGCCCGGACGTTCTGCTATTTCACTCAATGCTATGCCCACTCCTCCACACAAGCTAGTACGCGAGAAAGCTCCCATGTTTCCATGGAATTCGTTTCCTCGCACGAAAGTCTATCGAAAAAAGACACCTCATCCATTCTCATCATAGCGATTGTAGCATTTCCGCAGAGTACGACAAAGGCGCAGAAGCCTTATTTTTTCTTCATTTTATAGACGAAGGCAAGGACTTCAGCCACAGCCTTGTAAAGGGACTCGGGAATTTCGAACCCAAGCTCTCCCACGTCGTAAAGGCTTCTCGCCAGGGGGGGATTTTGCACGATGGGAATATGGTATTCCTCCGCAATTTCCCGGATTCGCCGGGCTATAACGCCCCGCCCCTTGGCGAGAACCACCGGAGCATCCATAATCTCTCGATTATATTGAAGAGCCACGGCATAGGTGGTAGGGTTGGTTACCACCACATCCGCCTTGGGAACCTCCGCCATCATGCGCTGCCGGGCCATTTCCCGCTGGCGCTGGCGAATGCGCTGCTTTACCTTAGGATCTCCCTCCATCTGTTTATATTCATCCTTTATCTCCTTCTTGCTCATCTTGATGGAACGCTCAAATTCCCAACGCTGGTACGTGTAGTCGAAAATTCCCAGCACAAAAAGAAGAAGGGCCATTTTCAAAGCGAGCCACCAGATGGTTTCCACCACCAGGGGAACCCCTTGAATAAGGGGATAGGCTATGGCATGGCTCATGGCCTCCAGCTCGTTGCGGAGCGCCGTATAGACCATGAGAAGCAGAAGCCCCGCTTTGATAATTCCCTTGGAAAGCTCCACCAGAGAACGAAGAGATACGATTTTTTTCATTCCCGAAATGGGATTCATACGTTTGAAATCCGGGATAAGGGGTTTGCTGGCGAGAAAAAATCCTACCTGATAAACATTGATGCCCAAACCGAAAAGCCCTCCCACGAAACCTAGGGGGAGCCAGACGTAAAAAAATGTTTTTAGTGCTTCCCGGCCGAGAAGGGAGATCCATCCCTCCCGGCCAAGCTGGTCCGACGCCATGAAGAGAATGCAATTCTCCACGTGAGTGCTGATCCAGAGAAACCACCAGCGGAAAAGAATGAAAATCATACCAAGCCCCGCGAGAAGAACCACCGCCGCCCCGAGATCCTGGCTTTTGGCAGTGCGCCCCTCTTCCCGGGTTTTTTGGCGTTTTCTGGGGGTAGCCGGTTCCGATCGCTCCTCCGCGAAGAGCTGAAGGTTGAAAAAAAAAGGAGAAGCGGAGCGAAAAAAGCTCATCGCCAAAGGGCCATCTTCTCCAGACCGAAGAGAAGGGCCTTGGAAATTTCGCTATGCAGAAGGTCTACCATGAGGGGAAGAACTACCATGAGGAGAAAAAATCCCAGTCCCACTTTGAGAGGAAGGCCGAGAACGAAAACGTTCATCTGCGGAACTGTGCGAGCCACGAACCCGAGCCCCACATCCGCCAGGAGAAGCGTGCCGAAGAAGGGGAGCACCATGCGAAGGGAAATTATGAAAAGATGCTGAAGCCAGGTGCCCAGATTTGGATCATCCCGAAACCAGAGGAAGGGAGAACCGAGAGGAATAAGCTTCAGGCTCTCCCGAACCGCCTGAACGAGAAGAAGATGCCCGTCCCAAAAGAAAAAGAACCACATGCCCACGATGAAACTGAATTGACCGATGATGGGCACCTGGGTCTGGGACATGGGATCCATAACGTTCACCATGCCAAAGCCCATCTGCATACCGATAACCCGTCCGCCAATTTGGAGGGCATAAAGCGGAAGTCCCGAAAGAAAGCCGAACCCCATTCCTACCAGGAACTCCTTGAGACAAACCAGGAGAATCCCCAAAGGGGCCTGGAGAAGCTGCAGAGAGGGGGTTTCCACTCCTCCGGGAAGAGCGATCACTCCCAGGGAAAAGGCAAGCCAAAAGCGGAGAGGCATGGGAAGGGAAGCCGCGACAAAGGGAGGGGAGGAGAAGAGAAGTCCCGCAAAACGGAGTGAAAAGAGAACGTAGACGAGAATCAGACTTGAAAGGGCGGTAATATCGGTCATTGAACGAATCTATGGAGGTTTTTCAGAATAAAAACCGTAAACTCTCCCACCTTGCCAAAGATAAAGGGACCAAAGAAGACGATCCCCGTAAGAACCGCGATAATCTTCGGAATAAAGACCAAGGTCTGTTCCTGAATGGATGTGGCGGTTTGCAAAATCCCCACCACGAGACCAATGGCCATGGCCATGATAAGAATGGGGAGAGAGGCGATCAACGCTACCCACACCGCTTGACGAAGCACATCGAACACGCTGAGAACTTCCATGGCATAAACCTCCGCAAACTAAAAGCTCTTCGAGAGTCCGGCTTTTTATCGGAAGAGATACTTCAAGAAAAGCTTCCTACCAGGCTCGAAATCACGAGATTCCATCCATCTGCCATGACGAAAAGAAGAACCTTGAAAGGGAGTGAAATCATCATGGGAGGAAGCATGATCATTCCCATGGCCATGAGAATGCTCGCCACAATCATGTCCACCACGATAAAGGGAACGTAAATGACGATTCCCATTTGAAAAGCGGTCTTCAGCTCGCTGAGCACGAAGGCGGGAATAAGCACCCGGGTAGGCACCTCAGAGGCGTTCTGGGGGCGCTCCATGCCGGACATGGTAACCATGAGTGAAAGTTCCTTGTCTCTGGTATGGCGCAGCATAAAAGCCCGCACGGGCTCCACCGTATTCTCCCAGGCTTCGGCGGCGGTAATCTGCTCTCCCAGGTACGGGCCCAGGGCATTATCGTAAATGTCGGACCACACCGGAGTCATCACGAAAAAAGTGAGAAAGAGAGCCAAAGCCACCACTACCTGGTTGGGAGGGGTTTGCTGCAGCGCCAGGGCATTGCGCACAAAGCCCAGTACAACCACGATACGGGTAAAGCTTGTAAGCATGAGAAGAATTGCGGGAGCCATGGTCAGGATTGTCAGCAATGCAAGAATCTGCAGAGAAAGCACCACGTCCCGAGGGCCCTCGGCCTGCATCAAGCCCATCTGAAGAGAAGGAAGAGGGAGCTCCGGCAGGGAAGGAGCACAATACGCATGAGACTGCATAAAAAAAATGCCCGCTATTCCGAGGAAGAGGACGAAGAAAATTCTTCCGCGTGCCATGCGGTCCACTCCTCTCTCGACCATCGTCCCAAAAGCACCGTCTGCCTACGGGCGACCCAAAGCGCCATCACGTCGGGGCCACAGGAAAAAACGTACACTCTCCCTCTATCGAGAACGGAGGAGGAAAGAAGGGAAATCCCAGCTCCTTCTCTTGAGAGGACTCCCTTCCCTCGGGGAAAAGGCCCCCAGCGCACAAGGAGAAGACTGCCTCCCCAAAGCAAAAACAGTGCAAGAGACACTTTTAAGACATAACCCAAAAAGGGAGTCTCCTGCCAGCGGGGAAATGTCTCCGCAGCAGCAAGAGCAACCGCTGGAAGAAACAACAAAAAAGCGAGGACCGTCGTCGGAGGAAGTCCTCGCCTGATAACCGCTCGTACAGAACATTTCATGAGAAGGTATGCCTCAAGATGCGGCAAATCAGGATACGGCCTTACCGAGAGCCTCCAGAACGCGATCCGGTTGAAAGGGCTTAACGATAAAGTCCGTGGCTCCCGCCTGAATGGCCTCGATAACCATAGCCTGTTGCCCCATGGCGCTCACCATGACTACCTTTGCATCCGGGCTCGCCTTTTTTATCTCTTTCACCGCGGTAATACCGTCCATTTCGGGCATAGTAATATCCATGGTCACTACATCGGGTTTGAGTTCCTCGTACATGGATATGGCCACTTTCCCGTTCTCAGCTTCTCCTACAACTTCATACCCGTTCTTGGACAGAATATCCTTAAGCATCATCCGCATAAAGGCCGCATCGTCCACGATAAGAACGCTTGGCATGCCACCAATCCCCCCTATCATCTATCTTTCTTACTGTTTTCTCACATTCCTACCGACTTAACCCGCTCGGCTCGGCTTACAATCTCGGTAACCCGAATACCAAAGTTTTCATCAATCACTACAACCTCGCCTCGGGCGACAAGCTTGCCATTCACCAGAACATCCACGGGTTCTCCCGCAAGTTTATCCAATTCTACCACGGAACCCGGAGATAAGTTCAAAACTTCCCCCACGGTTTTCCTTGTTCTTCCAAGTTCTACCGTAACACGCACAGGGATGTCAAGTATCAGTCCAAGATTGGAAGGAACTCCCGGAGCTCCCTCGGGAGAGAACTGCGAAAATTCCGCAGACCGGACATCCACGGGAGCCGCCGCCACGGGTTGCGGAGAATCGGGCATGGGGATACCACCGCCTCCGCCGGCAGGAGCGGCAGCTCTCTGAGGCTGAGGAGCGGTCTGAGGCGAAGACGAGGCTACAGGAGCAGCAGGTCCGGGAGAGGCAACCTCTTCCTTGGGAGGCGCAAGAACGCTTCGAATCTTTGCCGCCAAAGCCGAAGCATTTTTCTGGGGCATGAGAAAGGCAAAATCCATCTCCCCCACATCCGCCACAGAAGACTTGAGCCGAACAATCCACAGAGGATCTTCGGAAGCGCCCCCCTCAAAGGGAATCCACTCTCCTTCGGAGAGTTTTCCCGAGGCATTCTCGGGAACGAAACGCGCCCCCTTGAGAAGACCGCTTATACTCGTAAAGGCCGTACCGATGATCTGGCTCAGCCCTTCCTGAGAAGCGCTGAGATAAAGGTCGTTTACTTCCGCGGGAAGATCCTTTCCGTCCCCTCCCATCATAAGATCTGCCAGCAGGAGGGTACTCTGGCCGGAAAGAACTACCGCGGCATCGGCGCTATCGAGGCCGTCGCAACGGAGGGTGTAAAGAAACGCCTGGGCTCCCCCAAAGGAATCCACATAATCCTTCTGAGAAAGAACCTCCGAGGAAAGGACTTCGGTCTGAACTTCCTTTCCCGTAAGCATTCCCGTAACATCCGAAAGAGCACCGGAAAAAACCTTTCCCACTTCGTCGAGAATTTCCGCATCCTCCGGAGGAACGCCAGCATTGCCACCATCATCAAGGGACACCCCGCCAAGCAGGGCATCTATCTCATTCTGGCTCAGCAGTTCGTCCACCATGGTTTACTCCTCCTCGTATTCTTCTTCCTGCTCCACCGAGACGATGCGCGCGGCGTAGCTATCCTTATGTCTTCCGGGCTGAGCAAGGAACTTAATCTTATTACCCACTCGAAGGCCGAGATCGTCCTTGGTGGTCCCTTCAAGCCGGATAACGTCTCCCATTTGGAGCTCGAGAACCTCCTGAAGGCTCAAGACCGTATGCCCCAACTCCAAAGCGAGAGGCACCGTAACATCCTTCATTCTCTTGCTCAACGCCTCCCGGCTTCCCTGAATGCTCTTTCTTCCGGTAGAGGCGAACCACTGCTGAGAGCTGAGCTTATCCATAAAGGGCTCCATCACTAGATGGGGAATGCAGAGATTCACAATACCCTCCACCTCGCCGAGCTCCACCTTGAGGGTTACCAAAAGCACCATATCCGTGCCGGGGCAGATTTGAACGAAAAAGGGGTTGCTTTCCAGGCTGTCATAGCGAAAACGCACATCCACCACGGTGCTCCAGCTCTCCTCCAGGAGTTCGAGAAGACGCATGTACACCCGTTCGATCACGGTACGTTCGATATCCGTAAGCTCCCGCACCTTGCGCAAGGGCTCCCCCTTGCCCCCGAGAAGGCGGTCGATAATGGCGAAGACGAGCTGAGGAGTCATCTCCATCACCGCATTTCCCGTGAGAGGATACATCTCGAGCACCGCTATGCTCGTGGGCTGCACCAGGGATCGGACGAATTCGTCGTAGGCGATTTGGTCTACCGAAACGACTTCGGCGCCCACCATGGCCCGAACCATGGTGGAAAGGGCGGTGGTCATCTGTCTGGAAAAAGCCTCGTGGATCATTTGGATCGCCCGAAGCTGATCCTTGCTGAACTTATCGGGCCTCCGGAAATCGTAGAGCTTTACGGCACGCTCTCTTTTTTCTTCGTTAATGGCATCAATGTCCACGCTCCCGCTGCTTAACGCAGAAAGAAGCGCATCAATCTCACCCTGAGACATTACTTCAGGTACCAAGACAGGCCACCTCCTTTCAAAGACGCTTCCGTATGGCTACTGTATAATGAATTCTTCGAAAAGAACCCGGAGAATCGGAGGTTTCTTATCCACCAGGGGCAAAATAGCATTAAGCCTTCGCTTCAGGTGCTGCGCCAGCTCCAACATGCCCTCACCGCTCCGAAGATCGTCGTAACGCTGATCCTTGAGGAGAAGGAGCACGTCGTTCCGCAGAAGGCTCTGCCATGCGGGCTGAGCAATTTCCTCCCCCGCCTTCTCCGAGGTAACCTCCAAAGCCACCTGGGCCCGGAGCACGTGAATCTCCTTATCCGCCAGATTCACCGTGAAGCCCCCCAAGGGAACCACGGGGCCTGGAGAAAATCCCAGATCGCCCTCACTCACGGGAACAGGTTTTCCGAAGAAATTCCTCCCTACGAGGATTCCTCCGCCTACGCCGAGCACCAACGCCACCACTGCCACGAGTATAAAGACAAGAAGCCGTTTCATTCCCTACTCCTCCAGAATATCAAGGCTATTACTGCGCATACTGCGAAAGAAGCACGAGATCCACCCGCCGGTTCAGAGCCCGATGTTCCTCCGTATCATTGGGAACCAGGGGCTTGTACTGACCGTATCCCACGGACTTCAGACGGTAGGGAGAAATTCCCGCCGCATCGTGAAGATAGGAAGCCACCGTGGAGGCCCGGATCGAAGAAAGCCCCCAATTATCCTTATACGGCCCCCCCCGGAGAGGAAGAGAATCCGTATGCCCCTCCACCGCCAAGGGAATGGAAACAAGCTGTAAAATTTCCCCGAGCTTCGAAAGAACCCGTTTTCCCCCCGGCAGAAGATCCGATGTTCCCAAAGGGAAGAGAAGTTGGTCCGCCAGAGAAATGGTAACTCCTCTTTCGGAAACCTGGACGGAAACATCCTCTTCGAGTCCCTCTTCGCTGATAAGGGTTTGGATTTTCCGGGTAACCTCCAGAATATCCTGAGTCTGCCGCTGAGAATCCCCCGCATCCATGCCCGTGGCACCGCCGAAAATTTCTGGACTCTGCTGGAGAGTTTCTCCCCCCGGCAAGGCTCCTATGGCCCCCTGAAAGGAAAGAATGAGTTTTTTAAATTTTACCACATCAATGGTGGAGAAGGAGAAAAGAAGCACGAAGAACGTAAGAAGCAGGGTCACCATGTCGCCATACGTGGTAAGCCAGCTTGCGGCACTTTCTTCCTGATGTCTCCTCTTTCTCGCCATAAAACGCTCCGCCCCTTCTCTTTTCGCCAGAACCTCACATAGGGTTTACTGCTCCGCCTCTTCTTTGCCTCCTCGTTTCTGCTCTTCCAAATCTTCTCGAAGCTTGGGAGGGAGAAACACCTTAAGCTTCTCTTCCACGATACGGGGATTTTCTCCCGCCTGAATGGAGAGAACTCCCTCCACGATAAGCTCCCTGGAAAGAATTTCTTCCTTGGTTCGGGAGGCGAGCTTCTTCGACAGAGGTATGGCAAAAACGTTGGCAATGAAAGAACCGTAAAATGTAGTGATCAGGGCAACCGCCATACCGGGGCCCAGGGCGTCGGGATCGTCCAGGTTCTTGAGCATCATGATAAGCCCCACCAGGGTACCCAGCATTCCAAAGGCGGGAGCGATTTCGCCCATGAGATCCAGCATCTTCTTCCCTTCCGCATGACGCTCTTCGAGAAGACCGATCTCCGTATCCAGAATGGCCTTTACCAGTTCCGGATCCGTGCCGTCCACCACGAGTTGGATGGACTTGCTGATAAACACGTCCTCCAGCTGCGTGGCATCTTCCTCCAGGGCAAGGAGTCCCTCCCGGCGGGCCTTTTCGGCGAAACTCACCAGAGTCTGCACCAGGCCGATCATATCCGGGGAACTCGCAAAAAAGCCCCGGCGGATGATTTTGTGGAGCATTTTCAGCTGTTCCACGGAAGTGGCCATAATAACCGCTCCGAGAGTACCGCCTCCGGTAATGAGCATGGACTTGAAATCCACGAAAGCTCCCGGATCGCCTCCCGCGATGATACCGCCGATTACGAGAATGATAGCAAGGGATAAGCCTATAACGGTTGCGAGATCCACTACAACGCCACCTCCCTGGGCATGGGCTGATGCCTTCCTGGCAAAATATGCTTTTTATTGTAACACACCGGGAGATCCTTTCGACATCCGGGGCAGCACTCCCGAAGCGCTTCCGTTCCATCCGGGAAAGTCCGAAAAAATCTCCCTTCGGTAGGCCACAATAAGGCGGCATACCTCTTCGGGAGTTTCCTGCACCACGTAGCGGTGACCGTTATGGAGCAAAACCACCGTATCCGGAGTGGCCTCCACCGTTTCGATATGATCGGGATTCACCATAAAGACGGAACCGTTTATTCTGTGGAGCTCAATCACTCTCGTCACCTCGTCGTCCATCCCCGAAACACTCTACACCACATAATACAGAGAGAAAGGGAGTCTGGCCCCCTTTCTCTTCGTACTATCAAGGACTATCGTTTGAGATTGATGGTTTCTTCGAGAATGGAGTCGCTGGTGGTCACCATCCGGGCGTTGGCCTGATATCCCCGCTGCCCCTTGATGATATTCACGAACTCCTCCACGATATCCACATTGGAAATTTCCAAGTTTCCTCCGAGGATCTTGCCGCCCCCCTGCTCCAAAGGCATCACGAGCTGGGGCATTCCCGAGTTGGATCCCACCACGTAGACGTTATCCCCCGACTGGCTCAAGCCCCCGGGATTGGTGAACATGGCCAGGGGGATGCGGTAGAAGGGAACGGTCTCCTCATTGTCGTAAATACCCACCACCGTACCGTCCGGCTGAACCTGGTAATCCGTCAGGACGCCCATGCTGTGCCCATCCTGGTAGAAAGCTTTGGTGGTAAAGGCGGATCCGTACTGGGTAACGCCCCCCAAACCGTCTCCCATGGTCTGTCCGGTAAAGTCCAGGGTAATGGTCTCCCTCTCTCCTCCGGCGGCGGAGAAATCCACCTCCAGCTCCAGATTCCCCGGGTCGATAAGCTTTCCGTCGGAACCAAAGCTGATAATCCCGCTCCCTCCCTGAATAGGAAGGTTGATATTGGAGTCGATGTCGGCATCCCAGGACCAGGTGTTGATGCCGATCTTCTTGAAGGTCATCTCCAAAACATACTTGTTTCCCAGGGAGTCGTAAATGGAATAGGTGGAAGAATAGACGCTTCCCCGGTTCTGGGCGATGGTAGCCACATCCTCGTAAACCGCGGAGGTTACGGGCAGCCCCGGATCGAGCCACTTGAGCGTGAACGCTGCACCGGATTCCGCAATTTCGAGAGCGAGATTCGTGGCGAGGGATCCCGGAAGAGGAGGATTGGCTCCGGCCAGATCGAGGCTCTCGAAAGCCCCTTCCCGGTCATAGTTCACCGGTACGGTATGACGGGTGGGCACGCCACCTGCGTCGCTTATCCAGAAAGCGAGCACCGCCCCCTCTTCATCGAACTCCGCCAGAATGTCGTAGGTGGTTCCCGAAGCGGTATCCTCCACGGAGAAGGAGGAGAAGTTCATGGTTTCATTCAGGGCGAGCACCTGCCGGTTTCCGCCCTCTCCAACCACGAGCTCTCCCGTGGCGGCATCGAAGGTAACCGGATAAGCCACGCCTCCGAGATCGATGGTAGCCCCCGAGGTAAGGTTGAGCACGGGCTTCCCCGTGGCGGGGTCGATCCCGGTAGCTTCAAAGGTAATATCGCTTACGGTGCCGTCGGCATTTTCGAAATGCAGAGTGAGAAAGTTCGCCGCATCCTCCCCGGGCTCGAACTGCACCTGATAGTCCACCGGCACAGGAGGCACGCTGTTGTCGGGGTAGGTCATCACCATGGAAAGATCCGCCACTCCGAAGGGAAGATAGGGATCCACCCCCGCATCGAGATTACACCGGTAGGCGATAAGATTGGTGGCCTCTGCGGAAAGCTTATGTCCCATGGGAATGTTCACCGTGGAGAGGGTGTCCGAAAGCCGGACCCCCTCTGTCGAAGAGGCATCTTCCTGATACATGTAGCCCTGAAGGTTGAAGCCGTTTCCTGCCTGCACCAGATTGCCGTATCCATCCTTCACGAAATTCCCCGCCCGGGTATAGTAGGTTTGGTCCCCGTAGCTGAGAACGAAAAAACCGTTCCCTTCGATGGCCATGTTGGAGTTCACCCCGGTAGGCTCGATATTTCCCTGGGAGTAGATGGTCTCGATAGCCCCGATGCGGGTACCCAGGCCGATCTGTTTAGGGTTCACCCCTCCCATGGTCTCGTTCGCCCGAGTTCCTGCGAACTGAGTCTGGTAAAGCAGATCTTCGAAGGTGGCACTGGATTTTTTATATCCCAGGGTATTGACGTTGGCCACGTTGTTTCCCGTTACATCCAAAAAGGTCTGGTAGCTTTTGAGCCCCGTCACCCCGGAAAGAAGTGAGCGTAACATGATGTTTTTCTCCTTTCCGCCCCTAGGCGACGGCTACGACACTGTCAAGGTAAATGGCGCTGTCGTTATCGAGAGCCAGCACCACCGCTCCGTTATCGAAAGCCACTCCCGTTACCGTAGCCTCCTGGAGACTTCCCTCATCGTCCACATAGGTTACGGTGCGATCGATAAAACTTACGGCGTTGATCATGGAGAAGTTGGCCAGATTTTCCATTCCCGAAGCGATATTGGTCATCTGCTCCAGAGAACTGAACTGCGCCATCTGAGCGATAAACTCTTTATCCTCCATGGGTTCCAGAGGGTTCTGGTGTGTAAGCTGGGTAATGAGGATCTTGAGAAAATCATCCTTTCCCAGGGTACTGCTTTGCGTAGCCTGGGTAATTTCGGAATTCGCCGCAGAAGCCGCGCTGTAACCGGAAATGCCGTTAATCTCTGCCATAGTTCGTATCCTTTCCCGTGCTTTTTAGAATGAACCCTTCAAGCAGGCGTTACCGCTTGATGTTGACGAGCTCTTCCAGCACCGAATCGCTGGTGGTTACCGTCCGGGCATTGGCCTGGAAACCGCGCTGGGCCTTGATGAGGGTGATGAACTCCTCGGTAAGGTCCACGTTGGACATCTCCAAGTTGCCCCCGAGAATTTTTCCCGCCCCCCCGCTTTGGGGAGCCACATCCTGGGCAAGGCCGGAGTTGGAGGAAGCCTGAAAGGCCGTATCCCCCACCTTCAGAAGCCCTTCGGGATTGGAGAAAATGGCCAGAGCCACCACGGAAAGGGGTCGGTTCTGTCCGTTGGTGTACACTCCCGTGATCACCCCGTCGGTACCCACGGAGTAGTCCTCCAGCACCCCCATGGCGTAGCCGTCTTGGTAGTAGGCCTTGGTGGTGGAGGGAGAGCCGAACTGGGTAACCCCTTCGATGGTATCCTTGCCGAAAGAGCGCCCGGAGAAATCGAGATTCACCTGGGCATCCTCGGCACCGATGGCGGAAAATCCGACATCCAGAGTAAAGAGATCCACTCCGGTGATCTCCCCGCTGGCGCTGAAGTTAATGATTCCCGATGTGGGAGAGAGAGGAATGTTGCCGTCCGCATCCTCGGGAAACCATGCCCGCCACCGCCACTGACCGAGACCTCCCGAAGAAAGCTCCAGCTTCTCCCAGCTCACCTCCAGGGTGTGCGCATTGCCGAGGGAGTCGTAGATATCCACCTTGGAATCGTGAATGCTGTCCAGCCGCTGAGTGAGGGTGCCCAAAACGTCCGCCTGGGGAGCATCCGTAGGATCGATGGGACCGGTAGGATTGTCCGAGGCGTGGATCTCCAGAGCTCTCCCGTTGTTCGAAGCGGTGAGGAAGATGTTCAAGACATTCCCTGCCGTACCGTCATTAATCTGGAACGACGGGTTGTTCACGACATTCTCATAGTTTCGGAAGGTGCCGTCCTCGTTGAAGTAAAGCGGATTGCCCAGGGAGGTATTGAACACCGAAACCTCATTTCCGCTGCTCTCGGAAGAAACGTACCAGAGCTTGAATCCGCTGTTGGATGCGGAGGTGTTATCGAAATCCATGAGCACCCGCCAGGTTAGGGTAGGATCCTCGGGATCCGTAAAGGACATGAACTCCATGTCCAGGGCATCCAGCACGTTCATCTCCCACCGATCCGCCCCGTCCTGCATCACCAGAAGCCCCGTTTCGGGATCGTAGGTGGTGACGTCGGTGCCGCCGGTTCCCCAAAAATCGGTAAGTTGGAATACAGGATCTGTTGCTGTGCCATCATCGAAGGCAAGCTGGGGAACTCCGTTGGCGTCCACGCCGCTCATGTACATGGTTAAATCTTCCGTGGTTCCATCCGGAGCGGTGAAGGTCATGGTAATAAAGTTCACGCCCCCGGTAGTCCATGTCGGGGCGGCAGTCTGCCCATCCTCCTCGGAGAAGGAGACTTCGTACTGGACGCCCCCCATGACGGTAGTCTGGGTGGTTCCCTGGAGGGTGAACCCCGTGGGGATGTAGCTGTCCACCCGGGAGTCGAGGTTGCACCGGTAGCCCACCACGGAGGTTTCCTTGGGGGGTAGCTTCTGCCCCACGGGAATGTTGATGTTCTCCAGGGTGGTACCCTTGACGAACCGGGTGGGGTCGTTGGGATCCTGACTCATGGAGTAACCCTGCACCATGTATCCCGTGCCGGACTGCACCAGGTTGGAGGATCCGTCCAGGCCGAAGTTCCCCGCCCGGGAGTAGAGGCTCGAGGCGCCGTTCCGCAGGATGAAGTATCCGTCCCCCTGAATCATCATGTCGTTCCGGCTTCCCGTGTACTGAAGGTTGCCCTGGCTATGGATGGTTTCCACGGCTCCCACCTTGACGCCGGAGCCGATCTGCATGGCGTTGGTACCCCCGTATCCGTTATCACCGTCCGGGGTGGTAGCTCCCCGGGCATCCTGGTAGAGGAGATCCTGAAAGATGGTGACGGATTTCTTGAAACCCGTGGTATTCACGTTGGCGATGTTGTTGCCCGTAACGTCGAGCATGGTCTGGTGTGATTTCACTCCGGATACTCCGGCCATAAGGGATCGCAACATGGCAATTACCTCCTTGATTTATCCGCGTATGTATGTTTATACGTTTTTCTGCCTCTGCGCAATCCCTTGCGCACATCCAGGCTTCATGTCCCTATGAAGCATCGCGTCTATCATGTTATGCAACCCAGGAGAGGAGCCCCTGTTCCATGTCGAGCCGGAATACGGGAAGGTTCTCCTCTGCCTCGAGATCGTAACCGGAAAGGGAAGCAATTCCCTTCTTGCCTCGGGAACCGCCGCTCTGATTTTCCGAAAAAGCCCTTCCCCCCTCCTGACGGACATCCACGGAAAGATCCGTCACGGCGATGCCCTGCTGCTGCAGCGAGGAGCGGAGGAGATCCATCTGTCCCTGGAGCATTTGGCGGAGAGCCTCGTTATCCACCCGGAGAAGAGCGCTCACTCCCTGAGAGGTTGCCTGGAGAGAGATCTCTATTCTTCCGAGAGCGGGAGGATCCACGATGATCTGGGCCCGGCTGCCTTCGAAGGTTCGAACGATTCTCATGGTCTGCCCCAGACCTTCCATAAGGAAGTTCTGTCCCCCCGGAAGAAGGGAGGCCTCGGAAGATCCGGGAGAAAGGCTTTTGAGATCCAGCTGCATCTCCCGCCCTCCCACAGGGTTCTGCCGCTGCAATGCGGCGGTCTGCTCGTCGAAAGAGGTTTCCTTGGGCCGGGAAGAACCTCCGGAATCAAGAATCTTATCGCTCCCGGAGCGGGAATTCTCCAAGAAAGGGTTCCTTTCCTGAGAGAGATCTCCCCGGTTTCTGCCCCCGGAAGATCCCGAGCCTTTTTCTTCTCCAAGGAGTTCCCGGGAAGCGTTCTCTTCCGCCGCTTGGCGCAGTTCCTGGGCAAAGGTTCCCCGCTCCGGTTTTTCTCCCTGCAAAAGGGGAATCTCCCGGACAAGACCGGGCTCCTTTTCCAGGGAAAGCGGTTCTTTCTGAGAAGGTGCTTCTTGCGGGAGCTGAGAAAGATGTTTTCCTTCCGAAGAGGAGGATGTTTCTTTTTCCTGTAGCCCCCTCTCCCCAATCGGAGGAGCTTCATACAGAGCCTGGGAGAGAGAAGCGGTTTCCTGAATACGAGAACCTTCCGTCTTGCCGGGTTCTTCCAAGGATCCAGGAGAGAGAAGGTTTCTTCCGGCCCCCTCCTCTCGGAGGAGTTCGGCCTTTCCGGATAAAACCTCCGGCAATTTTCCGCCGGAAGACTTTTTTTCCCGGGAACCCGGATTCAGAAGCATCTCTTCTTCGGAAAGAATTTCCTTTCCCTCTTCGGTGAAAGAACGCTCCGAAATATCTCCGGAATTTTCCGGAGAAAGAAGCGCCGGATCCTGCAATTTCGGAACGGAAGCGTCTTCGGCTGCGGGAATTCTTCCGAGAGAATCGAGAGCCTTCAGAAGAGCCTCTTCATCGGGAAAACCTCGTTTTGCCGCATCCAGAGATTCCGTTCCCTCGGCAAGCTTGCCAAAGTTGTGCAGATCCGGGGTCTGTTCAGGTTTTTCCACTCCCGAGATACCCCAGAGAGAGAGGAGCAGATCTGCGGAATCTCCGGTTTTTTCAGAGGTTTCGCTCTCTTCGGAAGTCTCGGCATCCAAAGAGTTTTGTCCTTTTGTAAAAGCGTTCTCTCCTAAGGGATTTTCTCCAAGAATTCCCTTTTCCAAAAGGGCTTCGAAGAGCTTGCGGGGATCCTGGAGAGCATCCTCCGTGAGGACTCCCGCCTTTTCCAGAATGTCGATCTTTTCGGAAAGCACGCTACCCCCCGGAGTTTCGGAAGAAAAGGATCGGGGAAGCATGGCAAAGATGTTCATGGTCGTCACCACCGCCCTTCAGGAAATGCCCTATTTTTTGGTTTGAATCGCCACATCGAGAAAACGGTCGCTGGTGGTAACAATCTTGGTGCTTGCCTGATATCCCCGCTGGGCCACGATGATTTCCGAAAAGGCCTCGGCGGTATCCACATTGCTCATTTCCAAAGCTCCCGAGGAAATCATTCCCGCACCGTTCTCTCCGGCAAAGATGTATTGAGGATCCCCGGAGTTGGCGGAAACATGGAAAAGATTCTCCCCTTCCTGCCGGAGCCCCGAAGGATTGCGGACGGTTCCCAGGGTAACTTTGTAGAGGGGCGAAACGACCTGGTTGGAATATTCTCCATAGACGGTGCCGTCCTTACCCACCACGACCCCCGTATAGGTTCCCTGAGCGTATCCGTCCTGAAGAATGGCCCGGGTGGTGGAAGGGGAAGCGAACTGGGTAACTCCGTCCAGAGGGCCGCCCCCGCCGGTAAAGTCCAGAGCGATGGAGGCGCTACCCCCCTCCTCGGAGGGATAGGCAAAGGCGATGGTGGGGTTTTCGGATCCGTCCCGTACGAGAGTTCCCGCCACGATTCCCTGATCGGGATCGTCGTAGGAATAGAAGCTCACGCTACCGCTACCGATTTCCGTTTCCGGATCCTCCTCAAGAGATGCGGACCACTGCCATAAGTTGGGCTCCTCGGAGTTTTTCGTCCAGGTAAGGTTCAGGGTATGAGCCTTCCCTTGGTCGTCATAGATAAGACAGGAGGTAGTATAGGGCTCATCCTCTCCGAGACCGCTGTCGAGATTGCAACGGTAGGCTATGGCTGTGGTTCCCCGGGGATCCATGACGTAGGAGGGATCTCCCACGCCGGGGAGCTTCATGGGTTGCCCTATGCCGGAGGCGGGGGAAAGCCCTTCGGCTCCGTAGGGAACTCCAAGAAGATAGGCCCCCGTGCCGGGCTGGACAAGATAGCCCTCGTTATCCATGACGAAACGTCCCGCCCGAGTAAAGTAGGTTTCTCCTCCCTGCTCCACGCAGAAGAAACCGCTCCCGGAAATGGCGAGATCCGTAGGATTATCGGTAATTTCGAGAGGCCCCTGGAGAAAGCTGACCTTCACGGAGCCCACCAGAGGACCGTTGCCTACCTGAAAAGGGCCCACCGAAGGGGAACCGTTCTCGGGAAAGGACGCCCCTTGAACGGTGTCTGAAAGGAGATCCTGAAAACGGAGAACCGACTTACGATACCCCAGGGTATCCGTATTGGCGATATTATTTCCTATCACGTCAAGATAGGTTTGATGTCCCAGCAGGCCGTTGCTTCCAGTCCAAAGCGACCGAATCATGGGAGGCCCCTCCTTCTCGTTTTCTGGTTTGGATGTGCATTCCCTTGCAATCCTGCCCACCGGTCCCTGGCGGAACATAAAGAAAAAGGCATCATGCCTTTTCTTACGTAAGTATCGGCACAATGCCCCATAACTTTATGGAAAAATCGGGCTTTTCGACGTGTTCCCTCCCCCGGTTTCCGTTACTCCGGTACTTTATGCGGTGATAAAGAAGAGATTTATCAGGAAAGGAAAAAAGAAAAAAGCGCTTCCTATGGCTGAGGAAGCGCCCGATTTGCAAGTTCCTTGGTAAGATATGCCGCCCGGGGAGCCTCCATCTTTCCGAGAATTGCCGCAGCCTGATCCTGGGGCATCTGAGAAAGGAGGGTTACCGCCAGCTCCACCGAGAGATTCTGCATAATTTCCGCAGCGTTCCGGGAAGACATTTCTCCATAAACCCGGAGAAGCTTTTTTATGTTTTCCTGAGAGAGATCCTGGGGAGGTTCCTGTTCCTGCTCCGCCAGAGATGCGGCCAATCGCCGCTCCCGGGACTCCACGAGAGATTCACGGCCTCCAAGATCCTTCGAAAGAGTGTTGAGAAGGCTTTCTTTATCCTGAAGCTCTCGCTCCCACTCCTGCAGAATCTCCTGACGCTTGTCGAGATCCAGCTCCCGCCGTTCTTCCACAGTGAGGGAATACTCTTCGGGAACCTTGAGCCACTCTCCAAGCCGGGGGCCTATCAGGGGAAGAGAGGGAATCGTGCGGTAGAGAAGGGGCCGGGCATCCCAAGCTCCCGTAAAATGCAGGCCTGCGAAAATTCCCGCGAGCAGAAGAAGTAAGAGGAAAAAGAGCTTCTTTTTGCCCCCTCCCTTTTTCTTTTTCTTGGGTTGGTCTTCCTGTTTTTTTACCTGCTCTTGTTCGTAAAGATCATCGTCCAGCATGGGCATAGAAGATCACCGCCCTTCTTCCGTCAGGAAATCCTCGTAGAGAGAGAGTACTTTTTTCACATAGCTCTGAGTTTCTGGAAAAGGAGGTATGCCACCGCAGGCGTCCACTCTGCCGGGGCCAGCGTTGTACGCCGCCAGGGCAAGCTCCTTCTGATCTCCGTATTTTTTCATCATCCGGGCCATGTAAGCGGCACCTCCCCGAAGGTTTTCTCCCGGGTCATAGGGATCTCCGACACCCATGAGCCGGGCGGTGCCGGGCATGAGCTGCATAAGTCCCATGGCACCCTTGGGGGATACCGCCTGGGGATTTCCTCCGGACTCCACCTGCATCATGGCTCGGAGAAGCTCCGGAGGAAGCCCGGATTCCCGGGAGGCTTCGAGAATTTCCTGCTCCCAGGAAGAAGCTCCTGTCCGGGGGGCACGATCTTTCTTGTTCTGCAAAGACCGAAGCTGTTCCTCGAGCCCCGGAGAGAGAAGTACGTCTTTCTCGGGTTCCCGAGATGCCGAAGATGAAGCCGTATTCAGAGCGGAATTAAGTTCCCGGGCAAAACCCTTGGAGGAAACTTCCTTTTCCGGAATCCGGGGAGAGGCAAAACGCCCCTGAATCTCTTCGATGCGCGCCAGGGCCTTGGAAAGGTTAGATAGATTCGGTTTCATCACGATTTCTCCTCAGAAAGGCACTGCCTCCGAAATCATCGAGCTCCCGCTGTTCCACCGCTTCGCGAAGCGATTTTTCCCGATCTTGAAGTTTTCCCATGTAGGTCTCCATAACCCGAACTTCCTTGTGACACTCGAAAAGGCGGGACTGGGTTTTTTCTATATCCTCCCGAAGCCGCTCAAGTTCTTCTTCGGAGCTTTCTATTTTTCCCTCCAGAACCTGCACCATTTGGCGGCTCATCCAAAGCTCCTGCACGGAAAGGCCCTGTCCCGAGGTCTCTTCGAAACGCTCCAGGGCTGAAAGGTGCTCCTCTTCCAAATCGAGAAGGGTGCCCTTTACCTGCTGTTCCGATTCGAGGCAGGCCGCAAGCTCTTTCTGTACCACCTCGCGCTGCTGTTCCCTAGTACGGAGAATACGTTGATATCGTACGATGGCGTTCATTTTCCCTCTCCTCCAGGACTATTCTTCAGTGATGAGATCGTGAAGAAGTGAAAGGGTTTCTTCAAAAGGGACATGCTCGGCGATACCCTGGCGTAAAAAGGCGTTCACCGGCTCCACCCACCGGAGAGCCCAGTCGATCCTGGGATTGGATCCCTCCTTGTACGCCCCGATATTGACAAGATCCCGGGCATCCTCATAGATCGAAAGGACTTCCCGAACCTTCCGGGCCGCTTCCACTTGAGATTCCTCGGCGATAAAAGGCATTACCCGGCTGATACTCCGGAGCACGTCCACTGCGGGATAGTGATTGCGGGCTGCCAAATCCCGGGAAAGCACCACATGGCCGTCCAAAATTCCCCGCACCGCGTCCGCCACGGGCTCGTTCATATCGTCTCCCTCCACGAGCACCGTGTAAAGTCCGGTGATGCTTCCGGACTCCCCCGCTCCGGAACGCTCCAGAAGACGAGGAAGAAAGGCGAAGACCGAAGGAGTGTATCCTCGAGTGGCGGGGGGTTCTCCTACCGCCAGCCCCACATCCCTTTGGGCAAGGGCTATGCGGGTGACGGAATCCATCATGAGAAGCACCGCCGCCCCCTGATCACGAAAGTATTCCGCAATGGCCGTGGCAGTAAGCGATGCCTTGAGTCGCACCAGGGGAGGCTGATCCGATGTGGCCACCACCACCACGGATCGTTTGAGCCCTTCCTCTCCGAGATCCCGGTCCACGAACTCCCGGACTTCCCGGCCCCGCTCTCCGATGAGAGCGATGACGTTGATATCCGCCACGGTATTCCGGGCCATCATGCCGAGAAGGGTGCTCTTTCCCACGCCGGAACCGGAGAAAATTCCCACCCTCTGCCCCTGTCCCAGAGTGAGAAGGCCATCCAACGATTTCACTCCCACCGAGAGGGGAGTGCGTATGAGTTTTCGGCGAAGAGGGTGAGGAGGTGCCGCGTAGAGAGAGTAATAGGCGGTGGTCGCCGCCGGTCCGCCTCCGTCCATGGGCCTTCCGATGCCATCCACCACTCTTCCGAGGAGAGCAGGCCCCACATGAACTCCTAGGGGTTTGCCCATGGCTACCACATCACATCCCGGGCCTATTTCCTGAAGGTCTCCCAGAGGCATGAGAAGCACCCGGTCATCCCGAAAACCCACCACTTCCGCCCGGAGAACCTTGTTTTTCCGGCGATAGCGGATTTCGCAGAGATCCCCCACCTGTACATCCGGCCCCCGGGATTCCACCACCAGCCCCACCACTTTGGAGACCTTGCCGTTGATGCGGACGCCGTCAAAATCCCGAAGTCGTCCCTCGAGAACCTCCAGGAAATCTGCGGGTTTATTCGCCCCTTTCATCCTGGGCTCCCTCTTCGAGAAGTACCTGGTTTACCTCTTCAGCCACTTGCTCCAGCTGGGTTCGCCACCGGGCATCATAGATGCCCATGCTGCTCTCCACAAGACAACTCCCCCGGTCTACCTGGAGATCCTGCAAAAATTCCACGTGCTGGATGCCTCGAAGAATTTCCGCAAACTCCTCTTGCCGGTTGGTGACCATGTCAAGATCCGCAGGATGCAGATAAACCACGATACGATCCCGGTCCGTAAGGCGCTGCAGCACCGAGCGAAGGATTTCCATGGCGGTGGCCTCATTGAGACGGACCTCCCGGCGGAGCAGGTTGCCCAGCACGGTCTCCCACATGCGGATAAGGCGGTGCTGATTACCCTCCGCCAGAACTTCCAGCTGCTCCTCTATTTTTGTATAGGCGCCTTCAAGAAGATTTACCAGGGAATCGAAACGTTCCGCATAAAGCTTTTTAGCCTCCTCGATGGCTTTCTGGCGACCTTCTTCGTACCCTTTTCTACGCCCCTCTTCGAGCCCCTCACTCCGCGCGGTGGCGCGCTCTTCTTCCAGCTTTCGTTCCAAATCCTGATGAAGAGCTTTCTCCTTGCGTTGAAACTCTTCTTCCCGGGTGCGCATCATTTCTTCCACATCAAGTACCCGGCGAGAGGAGGATTCCGCCCGGGCGGCGAGATCCCGCACCGTTGCTTCGAGCTCCTCTTTCTGCTGCCGGAGTTCGGTGATTTCCGTTTCGGAAAGAGAAGCCTCTTCCTTTTCCGGGGAAGAATCCCTTGTCGAGGAAGTTTCGGTAGTTTCCGGGGAGTTGCGGGACTCTCCCTTTTCATGTACGGGAATGGAGACCGCCCCGGGAATCAGACGAACCGCCCGGTAGAGGCGCCTCCGGCGTTCCAGGTCAGACAACCAACTCTTCCTCTCCGCCCCTGGCTATAATGATTTCTCCCGCATCCTCGAGCTGCCGCACCACACTGACGATCTTCTGCTGGCATTCTTCCACGTCCCGCACTCGAACAGGGCCCATGAACTGCATATCTTCCTCCAGCATTTCCGCTGCCCGGCGAGACATGTTCCGGAAGAACTTCTGACGAAGATCCTCGGTAGCGCCCTTGAGGGCCAGGGAGAGATCTTTCACGTCCACCTCCCGGAGCACTCTCTGGAGGGAGCGATCGTCCAGGCTCATGATGTCCTCGAAAACGAAGAGACGCCGCTTGATTTCCTCGGCGAGATCCGGATCTTTTTCTTCCAAGGATTCCATGATATTTCGCTCGGTTCCACGATCCACTCGGTTGATGATTTCCACCACCGCATCAATGCCCCCGGCGGCAGTGAAATCCTGGCCGAGAACGCTGCTGAGTTTTCGTTCAAGCACCCGTTCCACCTCCCGAAGCACCTCGGGGGTTACCCGATCCATGGTGGCGATACGCCGCACCACTTCCCACTGCACGTTGGCTCCCAGGCCACCCATGATAGCCGCCGCCTGCTCCGGCGAAAGGTACGAAAGGATGAGGGCTATGGTCTGAGGATGTTCTCCCTGGATAAAGCTCAAAAGCTGGGAGGCATCGGTATGCCGCATAAAGTCGAAGGGACGCACCTGGAGACTTGCGGTGATGCGCCGCAGGATCTCCTGAGCCCGCTCGGGGCCGAGGGCGCTCTCCAGGAGAGTCCGGGCATAATCCACTCCTCCCTGGGTGAGAAACTCCTTGGCCATCAAAATTTCCTGGGCCTCTTTCAGAACCGCCGCCTTGGTTTCGGAATCTATCTTGCGGAGATTTGCGATCTCCAGGGTGAGAAGTTCGATAACGCTCTCTTCAAGATGTTTATAGATCCCGGAAGAGACATCCGGTCCAAGGGCCACGAGAAGAATAGCCGCCTTGGTACGCCCGTCAAGGTCTTTTCTGCCTCCGGATTTAGCCATGGGGCAACCTCCTTATTCCTCGTCAAGCCAATTGTTGATGAGCAGGGCAACTTCCTCGGGATGCCTCATGGCGTAGGCTTTCAACTGCTCTTCCAACACCACAATCTCGTTCTCCCCGAGAAGTTCGGGATTTTCCATGAGATCCTGGAGCGAAGGAAGCGGTGCCTCTTGGGATCCCGCCAGAGCCTGGAGGCGCCGACGGCGCCGGAGCCACCAAATGGCTGCGAGCACTGCCGCCAAAAGGGCCAAAGCGGAGATGACAAGGATCACGATAAGCTGCTGCCGCCGTTCCGCCTGAAGCTGAGCGAGCATGGCATCCATGAAGGTGGTGGAGAATCGGATAGGATGGATAACCAGCTTGTCTCCTCTGGCGGGATTCAACCCTATGGCTGCGGAAACCGCATCTCGAAGGCCTTCGAGCTCAAGGCCTTCGAGCTCCGCATCCACCAGCACCGAGGCGCTTACCCGGCGAACCCCTCCCGGGGTGTCCACCTGCTCCTCTTCCCGGGTGGTGATGTCGTAGTTCGTCACCGTCTCGGTTTTGCTGTATTCGCTATCTCCCTGACCTCCCGGGGGCACCACATATCCCGGAATGTTCGTGGTAGTTCCGGGAGGAGCTCCGGGATATCCTCCGGGGCCTTCGTAGAGTTCTTCCATGTTCTGCTGGCTTCGGACAATTCCTTTTCCCGTCTCGGCAGGGATATATTCCTTGACACTGCTCCGGCGCTTGTCGAAATCAAGCTCTACCCGAACCCGAACCACCGCTTTCCCGGGCCCGAAAACCCGCTCCAGCATAATCCGGACTTTGCGTTCGAACTCCGCTTCCTGCTGCCGCTCCAGTTCTCGCTGCACCGAGGAAACTCCACGCCCGTCCGCTCCGGCACCGTAGATGAAGTTCTCGTCCCCGATCATGTCCGAAAGCACGGTTCCCGAGGTGTCCACCACAGTAACGTTATCCATGGTAAGCCCCTCCACGCTTCGGGCCACCAGATGCACAATGGACTTCACCTGCTCGGGGCCCACCGTTTTTCCCGGGGTAAGACGCACCAAAACCGATGCGGTGGAGGGCTGCTGCTGCTCCAAAAAGAGACGTTGTTCGGGAATGACGATGTTGACCTTGGCATATTCCACGGCGTCAATCTCTTGAACCGTTCGGGAAAGCTCTCCCTCCAGGGCACGGAGATAGGCGATCTTCTGCTGGAAGTCGCTCATTCCCATCTTGGAATCATCGAAAAGCTCGTACCCCACGTTTCCACCCCTGGGAAGCCCGTCTTTTGCAAGGGCAAGGCGGGTTTCGTACACCGTTTCCCGGGGAACGAGGATGGCATTCGCAGCGGGATCAAGGCGATAGGGGATTTTTTCATCCTTCAGAATTGTTACGATGGAAGCCTGATCCTCCACGTCGAGCCCCGCAAAGAGGGGCTCGTAGGTGGTACGCCCCGCCCAGAAAACCACTAGGAAGAGTGCTCCAAGCACTAAAGCTCCCGCTCCGAGAAGCGAGAGTTTCTGCCACAGCGCAAGTCCTCCTAGAAAGGAGCGAATTTTTCCGAGGATCTCCTTTAGCTTATCCATGAAACATCATCTTTCGTCTTTCATGGATGCTATACGGAAATCCGGGAGAGTTCCTGATAGGCATCCACGAGCTTGTTGCGAATCTCCACTACCAGCTTAAGAGCGAGTTCCGCCTGAGAAACCGCCGTCACCACCTGGGAAATATCTTCCACATCTCCGAGGGCAAGCCGCTGGGTTTCGCGATCTGCTACCTTCTGGAGAGAGTTCACTTTAACAAGATTCTCTTGAAGAAGGGCATCAAAGGAGGGAACCTCTCCGGGAAGCCCTTCCACGGAAGAAGCTCCCGTCACCCGATCTTGCATAAAAGGCATGGTTCGCTGGTTTAAATCAATTTGTATATTCTGACTCACGAAAAGGCCTCCCTTAAAAATAACGTGTTCCGGAATGTGGAGATCTGTTTTCCTTACGTTACCACATAAAGATGTCTGATTATACCCCATGAAACGAGAGCATTGTTACAATTTGCTCTTATTTGCCTGCACCAAGGGCAAAAAAAAAGAAAGAAACGAAAAAAGTGCGGGAAATATCCCCGCACTCATTCTCCCGTAATACATCCTCTTCGAAAAGGGACTTAATAATCATGTTTTGACGAACTTCCTACCCCCGTAACACCTCTAGGGCACTATTCCACATCCCCTCCACGGAGCTCACCACGGAAAGATTGGCTTCATAGGCCCTGCTGGCTACCATCATGTCCGCCATTTCCCGCACCACGTTTACGTTAGGGTAGGCCACGTATCCCTCTTCATTCGCATCGGGATGTTCCGGCATGTACTCCAGCCGAGGAGGCAGAGGATCTCGCTGTATGGCGGTAACCTTAACCCCTCCCGAAGCGGAATGAGGATCGAGCTCCCGGGCAAGGCGCTCCGCGAATACCGGCACGCGACGCTGATAAGGCCCCCCGTCGGCGGAACGGGTGGTGTTGACATTCGCAAGGTTCTCGGAAATCACGTCCATCCAAAGGCGATGAGCGGTCAGAGAACTTCCGGCTACATTCATAGAGTGAAAAACGCGCATTATCTTCCTCCGATAACGGTTTTATAAACTCCCGCTTTTTTGGCCAGAAGGCTGTTCATGGCTTGATAGGTCATCCGGGTTTGAGCCATAAGAGCCTCTTCACGCTCGGGATCCACGTTATTTCCATCGAGGCGATAGACTTCGTCGTAGAGGCGTAACGTTTCGGGTTCCACATCCGAAACCTTGAGAGGCCGCAGGGGGATATGATTTTTATGAGTCACCGCAAGAGGCAACTTGCTGGGACCGTCCACAAGCTCCCTAAGTTCGTCTTCAAAGGATGTTTGCTTTCGGGCATAACGAGGAGTATTTCCGTTGGACATGTTTTCCGCCACGGATTCAAAACGCCGGGCGAGGCCTTCCACGTCCTTGGTCATAACCTTCCAGGTAAAATCTCCGCGCACAACCCCACCTCCCTTCAACTTTTAGAAGTATCGGACAGTTGAGGAAAAAAGTAAACCCCCAGAGATGCCCATGGAGAGAAAAAAGCGACCGGACATCAAGTGCGGTGGACACGAAAGCGCGAAAAAGAACAAAAAAAGCGAAGAGCGGGCAGATATCACACACTCTTCGCCACGAAATACACCACGCCGGAACACGCAGCTCCGCACAATCCAATCCGGCGCGGACAGAGCAGATTTCGAAAGTTTTTATACCGGGGGACTCTATTCTTCGCCGAGTCCGAGTTCCTCCATAAAGAGAGGGCTCAGCACCCGAATGTAGGTTCCCTTCATGCCGAGACTCCGGCTTTCGATGATTCCCGCGCTTTCGAGCTTTCGGAGGGCATTGACGATGACGCTCCGAGTCACCCCCACCCGATCAGCCACCCGGCTGGCGACAACCACTCCCTCGGAACCTCCGAGTTCCCGGACAATATGACGTACGGATTCCACCTCGGAGTACGAGAGAGCCCGCATGGCCATCTGTACCACCAGGCGTTCCCGGGCACGCTCCTCGATAGAACGGGTCCGCTCGTGAAGAATCTCCATGCCCACCACGGTGGCAAGGTACTCTCCCAGCACAAGATCTCTCGTATCGAAGGGCTGGCCGAACCGAGCGAGGATAAGGGTTCCCAAGCGTTCCGCCCCGCCGTAGACGGGTATGTAGAGCACGTGTTTGTTCGAGTAGGTACAGGGCTGATCCGAATAGGCACAGAGACCGTGATCCGTGTGATTCAGTACGGATTCGTGATACTGGTTGAGCTTCTCCACGTAGGACTCGGGCATGCGGTTTTCCGAGAGAAGGTCCGCCATGATGGGGCATTCGTAGGTATTGACCCAGGAGTACCCGAGAATCTTGCCATCTCGATTGATGAGATAGACATTAGCCGCTGCAAGGTCGCAGAGAAGCTTGGAGAGCTTCTGATAATCCGGATTGGGCTGTTCCTTCCGGCTCTGCAGAGCCCTTCCCACAAGGCGGGTCTTCTCCAGAAGATCCTCCATGGCCGAGGGATTCAGTATTTTCGGACGTGATTCGATTAACTCTTTCGGGGTGTTCATAATACGTACAGTACCTCCTCGTTGTTCCGCTGGAATAATGATTCTTTCCAATTTTCCGCGCAAGTTTCGAAAAACCAATTCTACCAGAAAAATTCGAACCATTGCGAAAATTCTATAGACTTTTCCAAGAACCCCCTCGATTCTCGGGGACCTGGCTTACCAACACGAGATTTTACGAAAAAAACGTTAACACCCGGCATTTACAGAAGATATTTACGAATATCCTCGTTTCCCGCGATATCCGCAAAGGTATACCGGACCTTTTCCGAAGTGATTGCAAGATCCTCCGGGGCTACCCGGGGAGCCCGGAAATTGAGATCTTCCAGGAGAAGCTCCATCATGGTATGAAGCCTCCGGGCTCCAATGTTTTCCATTTCCCGGTTCATGGTGGCGGCATAGCGGGCAATCTCCCGGAGAGCTTCCTCCTGAAATTCCACCACCACACCCTCGGTTTCCAGAAGAGCCTTATACTGCTTTATCAAGCTGTGTTCGGGCTCTTTGAGAATGCGGAAGAGATCTTCTTCCTCCAGAGAGTCCAGTTCCACTCGAATAGGAAAGCGCCCTTGGAGTTCCGGCACCAGATCCGAGGGTTTCACCTTGTGAAAGGCCCCGGCGGCAATGAAGAGAATGTGATCCGTCTGCACCGAGCCATATTTCGTCTGCACCGAAGTACCTTCCACAATGGGGAGAAGGTCTCTCTGCACTCCTTCCCGGCTCACATCGGGACCACTTCCTCGGCCTTCCGAAGAAGCCACCTTATCCAGCTCGTCCAGAAAGACGATTCCCTCTTCCTGGGCCTTTTCGAGAGCTTCCGAGGTAACCGCATCCATATCCACCAACCGCTCCGCCTCTTCCGCTTGAAGGAGTCGCCGGGCCTCTCGGATTTTCATTTTTTTCTTCTTCGTCTTTTTAGGCAGAAGCCCTCCGAGCATTTCATTGATGCTCATGCCCATTTCATCCATGCCGCCTCCCCCGATAAGAGGAATCCCCATGCGGGAGCTTTCGGTGATGTGCACTTCCACCTCCCGGTCCTCCAGGCGTCCCGCCTGAAGCATTTCCTTGAGTCTCCCCCGGGTGGCAGCGAATTTTTCGTCATTTTCAAAGGAGGGGTCTATTTCGGCTTCCTCTTCCTCCTCTCCGAAGGAAAAAAAGGAGGGCATTTTACGTTTTTTAGGCACCGGCAAAAGAGCATCAAGAATGCGTTCCTCCGCCGCCAGGGCAGCTTCACCCTGAACGTCCTCCACCTTTCGGGCTTTCACCATCTGCACCGAAGATTCCACAAGATCCCGGATCATGGATTCTACGTCCCGCCCCACATATCCCACTTCCGTGAACTTGGTGGCCTCCACCTTGGCAAAGGGAGCGTCTACAAGCCGGGCAAGGCGGCGGGCAATTTCGGTTTTCCCCACCCCCGTAGGGCCCACCATAATGATGTTCCGGGGAGAGATCTCCTTGGCAATTTCTTCGGGAAGACAGCGGCGGCGCATACGATTTCTCAACGCCACAGCCACCGCCCTCTTGGCCTTTTCCTGCCCCACCACATAGCGATCCAGGTAGGCTACGATCTCTTCGGGGAAAAGCCCTTTTTGAGAAGAGAGGGTCATGCTAGAGCACCTCCACGGCAATACAGGAGTTCGTGTAAATACATATATCCGATGCGATGCGCAGGCTTTTCTGCACAATTTCTTCGGCGGAAGCCGAAGAGGAAGCCTCCAGAAATGCCCGGGCCGCCGCAAGGGCGAACCCCGATCCAGAGCCTATGGCGGCGGCATCTCCTTCGGGCTCAAGCACATCTCCGGATCCCGAAAGAAGAAGGGTCTGCTCCTGATCCGCCACAAGCATGAGAGCTTCGAGCCTGCGGAGAGCCTTGTCGGAACGCCATTCCCTTACGAGAGACACCGAAGCTCTCATAAGGTTTCCCGAATGTTCCTCCAGACGTTTTTCGAAACGTTCCAGCAGCGTCATGGCATCCGCAGTGCTTCCCGCAAAACCCGCTACGATGTTGTGCTTTCCGAGACGCCGAACCTTCCGAGCATTTCCCTTGATGATCTGTTGACCCAAGGTTACCTGGCCATCCGCTCCGAGAGCGACGTTTCCGCCTTTACGAACACAAAGAACGGTGGTTCCTTTAAACATTCGTTTCACCTCCTGCCCTTGGATGGGCAGCACTGTAACTCCGGACCATCTGTCCCGGAGTGATCTGCAAATATTTTTGGGTGGTTCCAAGACTTTCGTGCCCCAAGAGTTCCTGGACCACCCGCAGAGGAGCGTTTCTCTCGAGCATGTGGGTAGCGAAGGTGTGCCGCAGGGTATGTGGAGTGACGTTGTAGAATCCAAGCTCTTTGGCAATGCCCGTCACCATCCGGTGCACCGTACGCACGGTGATGCGCGCTGCCCCACGGTTTCCCGGAAACACCGGGGCTTCCAGAGCAAAGTCCTTTCCCAAGGAATTTTTCCAGGACTTCAAAGCCTCCCGGGCAGGAACGCTCAGAGGCACGTAACGCTCCTTATCACCCTTGCCGAGCACTCGGATCCAACGCTCTTCAAGATCCACATGTTCCCAATCCAGGGCCACCAGCTCCGCCACTCGGAGTCCACTTCCGTAAAGCACCTCCAACATGGCCCGGTCACGACACAGGGTTTCGCCCCGAGGGCCTTTCTCCACAAGTCTGCAAGCATCCTCCTGAGAGAGAGCCATGGGAAGATGCCTGGGAAGTTTCGGCGTCCGTACCGATGCTGCGGGATTTTCCCGGAGCATGCCCCTCTCGCACTGATATTCGAAAAAACTCCGTATGGCTGAAAGCTTTCGGGCCGCACTCGTTTTGGCATAACCAAAGCCCAGGATCTCTCGAAGAAAGGTGCGAACCTGCCCGGAAGAAACCTCCTGGGGTGTACGGATTCCCTCCTGTTCGAGAAATTCCAGGAACTGACCGAGATCGACGCTGTAGTTCACCACGGTGTTCTCTTCTCGGCCGAGGCCATACCGTATATGATGCAAAAATGCATCCAATACTGAGGATAATAGTAATTCCATGGAGGTATTGTACCACTTTTTCTTTGGAATCTACACAATTATCGACAACTTTAGTGTATTTTTTCTTTAATAAAAAATCCCGGAAAGCGCCGGGATTTCAAGTGAAGCCGCTTTATCCACGTTTATGCTGGGGCAAACACTCCTGATAACTTTCCAGGTAGATCCTTCCTTCGCCGGCAAGAAAGACTTCCCGAGCCTCCAGAGCCCGCCGGGCTATCTGCAAACACCGCTCCTGACGCTTTTTTACGCGTTTTTCCAGAGGAGGGAAGATTCCGAGGTTGCAGTTCATAGGTTGAAACGATTCGGGAAGGGCATCCTGGAGATAGTGAAGCAGAGAGCCCAGAGCGGTTTCCCGAGGCCAGCGAGGTGCCTCTCCCCGGGAGAGGAAGGCGTGAAGATAGAGGGCTGCCGCATATCCTGCGGCGGTGCTTTCCATGTATCCTTCTACACCGCAGAGCTGCCCCGCCACGAAGAGAAGCGGTTCGCCCCGGAAGCGAAGCCAGGGGTCGAGAACCTTGGGAGCATTGACAAAACTATTGCGGTGCATGACACCAAAACGCACGAACTCCGCTTTTTCGAGCCCCGGAATCATCCGGAAAATCCGCTCCTGCTCTCCCCAGAGGAGATTCGTTTGAAATCCCACGAGGTTGAAAAGAGATCCTTCCAGGTTATCCTGCCGGAGCTGCGCCACCGCGTAGGGCTCGCATCCCCTCCGGGGGTCTTTGAGCCCCACCGGACGGAGAGGCCCGAACCGAAGGGTGTCCCGCCCCCGGGAAGCGATTATCTCTACGGGAAGGCACCCTTCAAAATAAGAGGGATGGGATTCGAATTCCCGAAGAGGAGCCCGGCGAGCCCCCGAAAGAGCTTCCCAAAAATGCTGGTACTCTTCTTCGCTGAAGGGACAGTTTATATAATCCCCTCCCCCGTCTTCCCAGCGATTTCCCCGGTAGGCCACGGACATGTCGATGCTCTCCCGGGTTACCACGGGAGCCACCGCATCGTAGAAAGCCAGGAGTCCCCCGGTGCGGGCACGGATTTTCTCCGCCAGAGCCGGGGATGTAAGAGGCCCCGTGGCAATAATGGCAGGCCCCGAAGGAAGTTCCGAAACTTCTTCGGAAATCCGGGTTATTCCAGGATGGTTCTCCACCGCCTCGGTAATATGCCGGGCAAAGCTTTCCCGGCCTACCGCCAGAGCTTTGCCTGCGGGAACCCGGGTAGCTTCGGCGGCACGGAGGATGAGAGACTCTCCCCGGCGAAGTTCTTCTTTGAGAATTCCTCCCGGAGTGGCGAGCACGTCCCCCCCCAGGGAGTTACTGCATACCAGTTCTCCCAGGTATCCCGTGGTGTGTGCGGGAGTCGGCTTCTGTGGGCGCATTTCCCGAAGAAGCACCCGGTATCCGCGCTCCGCAAGCTGCCAGGAGGCTTCGGAGCCCGCAAGACCCCCGCCGAGAACGGTGACTTCCGGAGCATTTTTCCTCATGGAATCAAGACTTTTTGGCACGTTTTTTTACCTTTTTCGCGTCCTTTAGATCCTTGCCCCCCTGGGAGCAATCCATGCAGAAGGGTGGCTTGTTCTTCCCCTTGGTAACCATGGCTCCTCCGCATTCGGGACATTTTTCTCCCGTAGGAAGAGCCCAGGATGCGAAATCGCACTCAGGAAACCGTGAACAGCCGTAAAAGAAGCGCCCTCCCTTTTTGCTTCGGCGGCGCACCAGGTCTCCCACACCGCACTTGGGGCAGGTAACTCCGATAGTTTTAAGAATGGGGCGGCTGTACGTACAGTTGGGATATCCCGAGCAGGCGATAAACTCTCCGAAGCGCCCTCGCTTGATGACCAGGGGAGAAGAGCACTCGGGGCAGTTTTCTCCGATCTCGCGGGGGGGAACGGTAACTTTTTTAGCGTTTTCCTCCGCCTTGGCGAGATTACTCGAAAAGGGATTCCAGAACTCCCGAACCACATCCTTCCATTCTCGGGAACCCTCTTCGATATCATCCAGATCCTCCTCCATGGTGGCGGTAAAATCCACGCTCACCACCCGGGGAAAGTGTTCCACCAGAAAATCGTTCACGATGAGCCCAAGATCCGTGGGCTGCATGCGTTTCTCCTCGTTTTTATCCACGTATCCCCGGTCGTAGAGAGTTTGGATGATGCTGGCATAGGTGGAGGGACGGCCGATGCCCTTATCTTCGAGAGCCTTGATGAGGGCGGATTCTCCGAAGCGAGCGGGAGGATTGGTGAAGCGCTGCTGAGAAAGCACCTCGCTCACGCCGAGGCTCTCTCCTTCCGCAGCGGGAGCGATAATTCCCTCTTTGAGCTCCAGGGGCCACACCGCTCCCCATCCCTCGAAAATAAGCCGGGATCCGGATTGTTTGAAAAGATACTCTCCTCCCTCCACCTCCAGAGTGCTGCTCTTCACATGGGCCTTGCTCATCTGGGATGCCAGGAAGCGCCGCCAAATAAGGTCGTAGAGCTTGAACTGCTCCGGAGCAAGACTGGATTTTATCTCTTTAGGATCCAGGGTAACGTCGGTGGGGCGGATGGCTTCATGGGCATCCTGACTTTTTCCCTTGGAGGCATAGACGTTGGGAGAGTCCGGAAGGTATTCTTTTTTCCAATTTTTCTCGATGAAACCTCTTGCCATGGCCAGAGCGTCCCCGCTCAGCCGAAGAGAGTCCGTACGCATATAGGTAATGAGTCCCACAGGCCCCCGGCCGGGGAGATCCACGCCTTCGTAAAGCTGCTGAGCGATGCGCATGGTCTTCCGGGGAGCGTAGCCCAGCCTCCGGGAAGCCTCCTGCTGCAGCGTGCTGGTGCGGAAAGGAGGAAGGGGTGACCGGTATCCGTCCTTTTCCTTGAAGGAGGTGACGGTAACGCTTCCTCCCCGGAGAAGGGCCTCCACATTCCGGGCCTCCTCCTCGGTCTTTACGGTGTAGTTCTTACCGTGTTTCTTGAAAAGCCGGGCCTGATAGGTACGGCCATCCTCGGCGGCGAGATCGAGATCCACGAGCCAGTATTCTTCGGGAACAAAGGCCAGAATTTCCCGCTCCCGTTCCGCGATGAGCCGAAGCGCCACGGATTGCACCCGTCCTGCGGAAAGCCGGGGTTGGATTTTTTTCCAGAGCAGAGGACTCAGGGAGTACCCCATGACCCGGTCGAGGATCCGGCGGGCCTGCTGGGCGTAAACCTTGTCCATAGAGAGGGGTTCCGGGTTCTGCACCGCCTCCTTCACTCCCTTGGGAGTGATTTCATACATCCGCACCCGGCAGGGGCGCTCGGTATCTACCGAAAGGAGGTTCGCCAGATGCCAGGCAATGGCCTCTCCTTCCCGGTCGGGGTCCGCCGCGAGAAGAATATTTCCCGCTTTGGAGGCCGCACTTTTGAGATCCTTTACGACCTTGGCTTTTCCTCGAACCTGAATGTACTGAGGCTCAAAGTCGTTTTCTATGTCCACCCCGATCTTGCTCTTGGGGAGATCCCGAACGTGTCCCATGCTTGCGGCAATGGTATAGTTTTTCCCGAGGATCTTTCCAAGAGTTTTCGCTTTGGCGGGAGACTCCACAATAACAAGGGTTTTTTCCGATCCCATAGGGCCCCTCCTATACGATCCACCGAGTTCCGGCAAACCCCTGCATGGACGCAGCCATCTCCACTCCGGGAGCACAGCAGGGAGATTCCCAGAACATTTCCACGAGTTCCCGAAAAGCCTGTTCCGACATTATGCTCTTTGTCATGCAGCCGATAAGCACTCCATGATAAAGGGCTCGTTCCACCGCATTATCCGGCTCCCTTTCATAGGCAAGAAGCTCCAAAGCCGCTCGCCGAGCCGAAACATCGAAATACTGCAACTCCAAAGAAGAAAACACCCGTACCGGCAAATCCTGCACCTCCACCGTGATTTCGCACAAAATAACGGGGCTCTTGGAGCGTATGCAACCGTCTTCGAGACCCCGCACTCATTTAGGGAAACGCGTTCCTGAAGATCCTTGGAATACGTGAAAGAAGCTCTTTTCTCCGCCTCATCTATAAAGCCGCTCTCCACCGCCCCGGACCGGAGCTTCGCACCTTGTCGAGAGATTCGAGGAGAGCGAGCTCTCCTGTAACGGAAGCGGCGCTCATTGTAACCCCTTGAGCGATGTTGTCAACCGTCTGATCCCCCCGAAGTCGCAAAAAAGCCAGAATTTTCTCTCCCTCCGAAGAAAGAAACCCTCCTTCCTCGGAAAAAAGAAGTTTCTGTTCCCCCGAAGGATTGAGGATTTCCAAAAAATCCGCCACCGAAACCAAGGGATATCCCCCCTCGGCGAGCAAGCCGTTGGAACCCGCACAAACTCCTTCGTCTATGCGGCCCGGCACGGCCCATATTTCCCGGCCCATCTCCCCTCCCAGCCGAGCGGTGATAATGGCGCCGCTTTTTCGGGGAGCCTCCACCACCACGATCTTTTCTCCAAGCCCCGCAATGATCCGGTTTCTTCGAGGAAAGCGCCAGGCCCTGCCGGGGGTGCCCAGGGGATATTCCGATATCAAGGCTCCCTGAGCCTTCAGGATGTTGTAGAAAAGTTCTTCGTGCTCCGCGGGAAAAACCTGATCCACTCCGGTACCGAAAACCGCCAGGGTGTATCCTCCTCCCTCAAGGCAGCCTCCGTGAGCGGCGCCGTCGATCCCCAGGGCACCTCCACTCACCACTCCCCAGGAATTTTCAGCAAGAGCCCTGCCGAGGGAGGCCGCCACTCCCCAGGCATAGGGGGAACAGCGCCGGGTACCCACCACTCCCACAAGCCCCGAAAACTTTTCGGGGGGCGGAAAGGTTCCCCGGCAATAGAGGAGCACCGGGGGATCCGGAAGATCCCACAATCCCGAAGGGTATCCAGGATTGTCCCAGGATACGAGGGAAACTCCCAGAGAGAGACAGGTTTCGTACTCCCGGAGGTGCCATTTCCGGATCAGGGCTTCCCGAAGAAAGCCGATTGCCCGGGGAGCGAGACCGCGTTCTTTCCAAAGTTTTTCTCCACCCCCCAGGAATTCCTCCGGAGGAAGTCCCTCCTCCAGGAAATCCTTGAGGATTCGCGCATCCATGCATTGAGTTGCGTTGAACAGGAGCAGGGATCCTAGGCGTTCATCCATGGATTGCCATCCTTTCGATATCCCAAGGCCTCGGCAAACATGGAAAGGGAAAGTTCTTCCTCTCCCTGGAGATCTCCGATGGTGCGCACCACCCGAAGAAGCCTCGTCATGCCGCGTCCGGTAAGTACGTGTTTCCGAGCAGCCTCGCGGAGGAAGGTTTTTTCCTTCGTACCAAGCTTCATGGTTTTCCGAAGAAGTCTCTCGGGAACTTCCGCATTGCAGGAATATCCAAAGGGACGCCATCGGGCCCGCTGACGCTCCCGGGCATGGAGAATGCGCTCTCGAATGGCCTGGCTGTTCTCCCGGAAACCCTCCTCCTCCGAAAGAAGTTCTTCCGGAGTAAGCCGTGGTACCGCCACATGGAGATCCACCCGGTCGAGAATGGGCCCGGAAAGACGCTTGGCATAACGGCGACGTTCCGAAGAGGAACAGCGACAGGGAACCTTGGGATCCCCATAATAGCCGCAGGCACAGGGATTGGCGGCACAGACCAGGAGCACTCGGGAGGGATAGGTGACACTTCCGGAAGCCCGGTTTACCGCAATACACCCGTCCTCCAGAGGTTGCCGCATAGCCTCCAAAAGCTCCCGCCGAAATTCAGGCATTTCATCGAGAAAAAGCACCCCCCGATGGGCCAAGCTAATCTCTCCCGGCTGCATTCGGGAGCCTCCGCCGCAGACCGAAGGAGTGGTGGCAGTATGATGGACGCATCGAAAAGGAGGGAGAGGACTTACGTCGAAGGGGAGTCCCAGGGTACTGCGGATACGGTGCACCTCAAGAAGTTCTTCCCGGGAGAGGGGAGGGAGTATTCCCCGAAGGGCCTTGGCAAGCATGGATTTTCCCGATCCCGGAGCTCCTACCATAAAAAGGTTGTGATGCCCCGCCGCGGCGATCTCCAGGGCCCGTTTCGCCTGAGATTGCCCCTTGATTTCCCTGAAATCCACCTCGGGAGTCTGCAAGGCCTCTTCGGGAGGTTCTTCCCGCTCCAGAAGAGGAAGAAGGGCTTCCCCGCGGAGATGGCGAAAGAGGGCGGCAAGATCCGGCACTCCGTAGGCCTTCACGCCGTCCACCAGGGAAACTTCACGCTCATTCTCCCGAGGGACGTAGAGGGGAACTCCGAGATCCCGAGCAAGAATGGCTCCGGAAACGGCACCCCGCACACCCCGAAGACGCCCGTCCAGGGCGAGTTCCCCCAGGAAAAGGGCTCCTTGGGGGGGAGGCACAACGCCTCCCTGCACGGCCAGCCCCACCGCTATGGGAAGATCCAGAAGGGCTCCCTCCTTGGGGATATCCGCAGGAGCGAGGTTGATGGCGATACGTCCCCGGAGGGGTATGTCCAGATTTCGCAGAGCCGCCCTGACGCGCTCCCGGGCCTCCCGAACCGCCACGTCCGGCAATCCGACCAGGGTCATCACGAAAAGCCCCCCGGTCATTTCCACTTCCACTTCCACCCGAAGAGCCTCGGCTCCCCGGAGGGTCATGCCCCAGACGGCGCTCAAGAAAGCATCCCTCCCGTAACGTCTTCAAAATGTTCCATTCTCTGCTCCCCGGTTCTCGCCACCGTAAGGGTCACCAAATCTATTCGCCAGAACCCCGTCCATTTCTCCCTATCCACGTAGCATCGAGCCGCATGAAGAAGACTCCGGACTTTTCGAGGCCCCAGGGTGCTTTCCGGAGGCTGCAGAAAACCCACCGAACGGGCCCGGACCTCCACGAAAACCAACTCCTTCCGAGGATCCAGAAAGACGAGGTCGATCTCTCCCCGGGGAAAACGCACGTTCTGCCCCAGGCAGCGCCACCCTTTCTTTTCCAGAAACACTCGGGCCCGATGTTCTCCTTCCTTGCCGAGCTCTCGGGAATTCATGAGCCTTGGGAGCCCCGCTGTTTCTGATCCATTCGGTAGATGAAGGCAAGAACTTTCGCCACCGCCTGATAGAGTTCTTCGGGAATCTCCTCCCCCAGCTCCAGGACCAAGAGAGCACTCACCAGGGCAGCATCCTCAACCACGGGAATATCCGCTTCCCGGGCAATCTCTTCGATGCGCTCCGCTATGCGTCCCTTTCCTGAGGCAAGAAGCCGGGGAGCCCGATCCTTGGCACGGTCATACCCCAAGGCGGCAGCTTTCTTATGGGAGAGCCGTTCCTCCTTCATGTCAGACCTCCATATCGATGGCACGGTAGGAGGCTTCAGGTTCCTCTTCCGCAAGGAACATGGCCAAAGACGCCAAGGCAAGAGGAACCTCCGCAAGATCCTCCGCCAGCTCCTTCTGATGAGCCCGGAGAACCCTGAGGGCCTTTCGCTCTTCCGCTCCCAAGGCAACCACCAGCCCCTTGCCGTCGCTGGCGAGATTTCCCCGAACGGTTCCCAGGGCGGCTCCTTCCATATCGAAATGTACCCGCCAGAGAGTGCGCTCTCCCCGGGTTTCTTTTTTGAAACGTACCCGGGCAAGGGAGGATTCGGAATCCCCCAGAGGCCAGAGGGCAGGCATAAGCAGGGAAGTATCCACCCCTTCCCGGGAAGGAGCGGATAGCATGCCGTGGGCTTCGAGAAATCGCAAAAGCTCCGGATCATCCCCCGCCAAATCCTTACGGGTCCAGGAAAAAGAAGTCTTTTCTCTTCCCAGACGGCGGAGGTTCTCCTTGAGCCGTTTCCAGTTCCGGGCTACCTGTTCTTCCTGAAGATGCATATACCAGAGGAGAAGCTGCACGTTATCCGACGAGAGGGGAAGCCCCCGGGCCCAGAGTTCCGCCAGAGGCCCCGGGGTTTGCTCTCCCCTGCCGAGGCGAAGCCAGGCGGTGCGGAGAGAGGAAAGCACTTCCTCCGAAAGGGGAAGCCCCCGGGAGAGAAGTGCCAGAGCAAGAGGCTGCTCCCGAAGAGGAACGGAGCGAAGCAGGGAAAGGTCTGCCGGGGTAAGGCGCAGCACGGGCATACCTCGGGATCTCTCCCAGATGGCTTGAAAATGCTGCCCCGGAAGAAGGGGCAGATTCGCCATGGCCCGAAGCTCCCGGCCGAGCACCCGCACGAGGTAGGTTCCATCCTGTTCCGCGCTGAGCACCACTCCCTTGACCAGAGTGCCCTCGGGGATGTTCGGAAGCCGCCCCTCTCCCCGCTGGACCTCGGTTCCCTGCTGTTGCGGCTGAGGAAGTCCCGAGGGAGTTCTAATAGTGTTTGCGTGAAGAGGATCCAGGGGACTCATGGCTCACCTCCCTAAAAAGTCTCACCAGGAAAAGCTTTTGCGATGCCAGGGAGTAGGCCCCAGACGTTTGAGAATTTCCCGGTGCATTTTCGTGGGGTATCCCTTATGCCGGGCGAAACCGTAATCGGGATAGCAGGTGTCCAGGGTCGTCATTACTCGATCCCGGAGCACCTTGGCCACCACGGAGGCCGCCGCCACGGAAAGAACCCGGCTATCTCCCTTGATCACCGTTTTCTGAGGGCAACCAAGACCGGGAATGGAACAATTTCCATCCACCACCACGAGATCCGGCAGAAAGGGAAATTGCTCCACCGAACGCTTCATGGTCCAGAGAGAAGCCTGAAGAATGTTATCCCGATCTATGCGGGCCGCCGAAGCCGCCTGGGCCCGCCAGACCACTCCCAGCCGAAGGATCTCTGCAAAAATCTTTTCCCTTCGGGAGGGAGAAAGTTTTTTTGAATCCCGAAGCCCCATCTTCCAGAGGCTTTGCATCTGTCCCGGCTCCAGCCATACCGCTGCGGCCACCACGGGCCCCGCCAAGGGCCCCCGACCGGCTTCGTCGACTCCGAGAACTCTCATGGAAGGGCGGGAGAATCCGGAGATTCCAAAGAGATGCGCCCGAGCTTCCCTCGGGAGAACCCATCCAGAAGACGCTTTCCCGCATTCCCCCGATCCACCGCGCCTCCCTTTCGGAGGCACCCCAAACGGCGCCCCAATCGGGAGAGATCATCCTCCTCGGAATCCATGGGATCCGGAAGCTCTCCCCAGGTTTCCTCCACCAGGTGCCAGAGATCCCGGGAGCGGAGAAACGCAAGCAGTTCCGCCCCGAGAATTTCGAAACTTCCCACCACGTCGCTTCGGCTGCTTCCAAGCCAAGCGAGCATGCGGTGCACCCGGGGATCCGACTTGGGATCGAGAATTCCCGGAGAATCCACCACGATCATGCCATCCTTGCTGGAAAACCAGGAAACTCCCCGGGTTACCCCCGGAAGAGCTCCCACCTTGGCGGCATGCTTTCCCATGATGCGATTCAAAAGCTGAGACTTTCCCACATTGGGAATTCCCATTACCGCCAGCCGAACTCCCCGATGGGGAGGGGCCAGGGAAGCGAGCTCCTTTTTGAGGGGCCCCAGGGGATCCTGGAGCAGGGAAAAAGCCCAGGTTTTACGCCCCTGATCGCGGTAGTGAGCTACCCATGCCCGGGTGATTTCCTCGTCCGCCAGATCCCGTCGGGAAAGGACGGTCCAGAGAGGCCGCATCTTTTCGAGCTCCTTCGCCTGAGGAGAGGCACTGAGTTCCGGAGCCCGGGCATCCCGAATTTCGATAAGCACGTCGAGCTGCTTGATCAGCTCACGAAGCTCCCGGGAGCCCTTGGCCATATGCCCCGGATACCATACGGTTCTTCCCGCCACGACCCTATTCCTTCATCATTTCGTTATTCCAGCAGTCCCAGGCGATCCAGGGGCCAGTAACGGAAAAAGGCGGGCCCCTTTATGAAGGCCTTGGGGACGAACTTGGTTCCCTCGGGCCAGAATCTCGCGTCCTGGGAGTTGGGTCGGTTATCCCCGAGAACGAAGTACTGATTTCGGGGAACCGTAATCTCCCGCATGTCGTAGGAATCGTGATGGCGTACGTAGGGTTCTTCAAGAGCCTCGCCGTTAACGTAGACGATACCGTCCTCCATGGAGATCTGATCCCCCGGAAGCCCTATGATGCGCTTCACGAAATCCCGCTTGGGATCCACGGGGTACTTGAAGACCACCACCTGCCCCCGCTTGGGTTCCTGCACGTAGTACCAGAACTTGCAGACCAGCACCCGGTCCTTGATCTCCAGCGTGGGAATCATGGAACCGCTGGGAATCCAGAAGGCCTGGACCACGAAGGTGCGCAAAATCAGAGCCAGAACAAGTGCCCAAAGCACGGTCTCCAGAGTCTCGCGCCACCATGGTTTGGAAGCCATACACAATCCCTCCTGTCATATTCGCTCTTCTGAAAGAGCGTGGAAACGTTCTCTTTTATAACCGTATCTTCTTCATATTTCAAGGGATCATGTCCCGGACCGTGATTCTCCCGAAGAGCGAAACCGTTACGGCAGCTGCGGGAGATGCGGCAAGATTTTTCTCGCAACGGATTTCGAGAGTAAAAGTAGGAGTGAAGGTACCCAGAGGAAGGGCGAAATGGGATTCCGGCACCCCCGAAGCCCAGAAAAAGTACCCTCGTCCTTCCCAGGTTTCGGTAACATGCCGGGATTTCCAAAAAAGACTCACGGACTCTCCCAATCGAGCCGCAGGCAGAGAGAGTCGAAAATTTTCTCCGTGCAACCGGGCCTCAAGAATTTTGCTCTCCAGCCAGAACCCCAGGTTTTCAGCATGCCGTACCGCTCCGGCGGGAGAGACCTGGAGAATCCAGGAGGAGGAGAAAAGCACTCCCAGAAATGCGGTGATACTTCCCAGAAGAATGAGTACCACCAGCACTTCCAGAAGGGAGAATCCCCCGCATCTCCTCCGGGAAAAAGTATTGCCAGGGGGGAGCCCCTTCGGTGAAGCTCCCCCCTTAGTATACGCCACATCCCGAGATCTATTCCGGAACATTCTGAAACGCTCCGCATCCGCCGGGGCACCCCGGCAAAAGCATGGACCTTCCCATTGCAAGAGAAACGAAGTTTGGCCCGGACCACTTGAGGACACCAAACGCCCCGGTTCGTCTCCCAAGCTTGCTCCAGGACCAAAAATTCCGTCCCTTGCACCGGGCCGCACTAGGAGGCGAAAAAGGCCCGCCCAAGCTCGAGCACTTCCAGATTGACCTTGCGAAACTTCTCCGGTGAAAGAGCTTCGATGGCATTCTGAAGTTCCCCCGGGGTGATGTCTGAAACCCCGGCTCCTCCCATGGCTCCGAGAAGAAGGACGTTCAAAAAGAGGAAACGCCCTCCCATGTGCTGCCGGAGGATATCGTACCCCGGAATGGTGTGAAGATGAATTCCCCTCTCTCGGATAAAGGTTTGGAGATGCCCGTTTTTCACCGCATCGGGCTCATGCAGATTGACGAGGGCATGCCCTCCGGGGCGAAGAAAGTGAAGATTCCGGAATCCTTCGTTCTGATCGAAGGCCAGGAGGAGATCCGCATCCCCCACCCTCACCAGGGGACTCGCATACTCTCCGATCTTGAAATGACTCACCACGGAGCCTCCCCGCTGGGCCATGCCGTGCACTTCGCTTCCCATGACCCGGGAGTTTCTGGAAAGGGCGATATGTCCCAGCACCTTGCTGGAGAAGAGAATCCCCTGGCCTCCAAGGCCCACCACGACATACTGCATAATTTACGCCTCCTCCCCGGATTGTACGATGGCCCCGTGGGGACAGACCTGCATACAGACCCCGCAGCTCACGCAGAAACGCTCGTCCACGTAGGCTTTTTTCTTCTCTTCGTCAAACCGAAGGCCGGGGCAATTGAAGAAGTTGATGCAGAACTTGCAGCCCACACACTTTTCCTGATCCACCCGAACGGCGATTTTCGGCTGCTCGCACCGGAGAAGCATGCAGGGGTGCTTGAAGATCACCACCGCAGGTTCCTGATTGGCCTTGGCGTGTTCCCAGGCTTCCTGCACCGCCGCCACCCCCGCAGCGACATCGTAGCTGGACACCTCTTTGACAAGGGAGATGCCGCATCCCTCGCAAGCCTTCCGGATATCCACCATCCGGCCCGAATCCCCCTTGCGGAGCTTGGTGCCCACCGCGGGGTTGGGCTGTCCCCCGGTCATGGCGGTGATGCTGTTATCCAGAATGGCCAGCACGAAGGCATGCCGGTTGTAGACAGCATTCACCAGCCCCGGCAACCCCATGTGAAAGAAGGTGGAATCCCCGATGGTGGCGATGATGGGCTGATCCTTCTGGTCCACCTTGTGGGCCAGGTAGAATCCCGAGGGCTGGGTCACCGACGCTCCCATGCAGATTACGGAATCCACAGTCTTCTGGTTCACTCCCAGGGTGTAGCACCCGATGTCGGAAGGATAGATTCCCTTGGGATAGGCCTTGCGGATGGCGAAGAAGCTCGCCCGGTGAGGACATCCCGGACAGAGCATAGGAGGCTTAGGCTTTACCGAAAGCTCCTCCAGGGCCGTTTTAAGCTCCGAGGTATCTTTCTCGGGGGCCTTCTCTCCCAAAGCCGCGAAGAGAATTTCTTCCACCACCTCGGGAAGGAGTTCCCCCGCCTGGGGAACCACGCCGTTCCACCTCCCGAGAATCTTGGTTCTGTCCGGAAGCTGCATTTCGATAACCGGGTAGGTCTCTTCGAGAACCAGCACTTTTTCGTGCTTCGCCATAAAGGCTTCCACCATCTTCACCGGAAGCGGCACGGGGGTACCGATCTTGAGCACCGCCACATCCTCCCGCCCCAGGGTTTTGAGAAGATCCATGATCACCGCAAAGGAAACCCCTCCGGCGATGATACCAAGTTTGGGCTCTTTTCCGGCGGAAACTTCGTAATTGTAGGCCCCGAAATCCTTTTCGAAATCTTCCCGGATGGCGGCGTTCTTCTCGTTCAGCTTGGGATGGTTCAGCCGCACGTGGGCGGGAAGGCAAACCCAGCGACGGATATCCTTCTTGAAGTTCACCGGCCGTTCCACGGAAAGAACCTCTCCGAGCTCCACGTCCTGCCGGCAGTGATCCACCCGGCCCGCGGGACGGAGCATCACCGGAATATGGTACTTTTCGGAAAGGTCATAGGCATGAAAGACCATGTTCTTGGCCTCCTCCGCCGAGGAGGGATCCAGACAGGGAATCTTGGCGTACATGGCAAAGTACCGGCTATCCTGCTCGGTCTGAGAGCTATGGGGCCCCGGATCGTCCGCCACCGTCAGGAGAAACCCTCCTTCGAGCTCGAAGTGGGCCACGCTCATGAGAGCATCCGCCGCCACGTTGAGCCCCACCTGCTTCATGATGGCACAGGAGCGCTTTCCCGCAAAGGAAGCCGCCGCGGCCACCTCGAAGGCAACCTTTTCGTTGGTGCACCATTCCACGGCGGTACGGGTATCCAGCTCATCCGCATACTTCGCCACCGCAGGAAGAATTTCGGAAGACGGAGTACCCGGATAGGCCACCGCCACCTCACATCCCGCCTCAACTATTCCTCTCGCAATAGCCTCATTGCCGAGAAGAATGGCCCGCTTACCCATGTTCTACCACTCCTTTTATTCGGATTCGGAAGATATCATACGCCGCTCAAGCATGCCGTAGAAGGGCTCGGGGCGGCTCAGTAACTTACCCTGAGGATCCGTAAAGGCATGCTTGGTATATCCTTCGGTAAGAAGAATTTCCTCCCGAAAAACGTTGTAGCCGAAGGTCACGCTGCATCGCTTCAGCTCCCGTATCACCGTGCGAACCACCAGAAGGTCGTCGTACCGGGCGGGGCGCTTATAGCGGCAGTGAGCCTCCACGCAGGGGAGAAGAACTCCCCGCTCCTCCCACTCCCGGTAGGAGATGCCGAGCTGCCGGCAGAATTCGGTTCTCCCCATCTCAAACCAGGGGAGGTAGTTGGCATGATAGACGATGCCCATTTGATCCGTCTCGCTATAACGAACCCGAAGGGAGATCTCCCACGCATTTTTCTCCGGAAACCGGAGCTTTTTCTCTGTCATGACCGATAGCGTTCCTCCCGAACTGTACCAGCGTTTGGATAATCATAGCATGAAAACCGGCGCCTTATCCCAGTAACGTACTACTAAAGAAACGTTACATAGCAAAAAATTGTACCCATGAAAAACTATTTGTCATTTTAACACAGGTACATGCGAAAAAAAACACAAGATTTCTCTCTGACAGGAGGCAGAGAGCCTTTTCCCTTCCAGGCACTTTGAAAGTATTTTCCAAATCTGTCCCGTCACAATGGGCCTTAAAATCTCTTCACGAGATAGAATTTCTATGCTATTCTATGCTGCAAGTTTTGAAAAGAGGAGGTGCCTTTCATGATCCAGCGTTTTCAATGACCTGCCATACAAAGGATTGTGCACGGAGTGCATAGGTCGTTTTTCTGCGGCGTTTTTGGGCGCTCAAAACAGCGGATCAGAAGGTATGCCCCTCTTGAAACGGTTTTTGTTCTCTCTTTCCTCCCTCTTCCTTCCGCAGGAACTCTCAAAATTTCCGCATAAAAACAAGTTGTCCCAGCAGGTTGAACTCGAAGGGCCAAAATCCTTCGAGAAAAACTGGTGGTGTTCGCCTCTCAAAATATAGAGAGGCGAGTTGCCCTGTTCGGGGCTCCCCTTTTGCAAATTTCTCTCAAAAGACAAAATTTATTGACACTAAAAAGAAAAAACCATGAAGGAAGATGCTCATGTCTGACTGCTCCATTGGAATTGACATTGGTTCCGTGGCAGTAAAAGGGGTTCTCCTTGAGGGCTCGCTCCTGAAAACTGCCATAGTTCCCACGGGATGGAATCCTCGAGAGAGCGCTCTTCAGGTACTGCACCATCTCTGCCAGCAAAGAGGAATATCCTCTCCCCCATACTCCATGCCCCTTGTAGCTACGGGATATGGCCGCAAATATCTGGAATGCGCAGGAAAACATGTCACAGAGATTACCTGCCACGGCCGGGGAGTTCGGCATCTCGCTCCGGCGGCCCGGACCGTGCTGGACATCGGGGGACAGGACAGTAAGGTGATCCTCATGAACCCCCATGGAGGAGTGGAAAACTTCGCCATGAACGACAAATGCGCCGCTGGCACGGGACGGTTCTTTCAGATGATGGCCCACGCTCTGGAGTTCTCCATGGAGGAGTTCGGCGCCGTGTCTCCTGAAGGGGAATTTCAACCCATCTCAAGCATGTGTGCGGTCTTTGCGGAAAGTGAAGTGGTGGGACATCTTGCCCGAGGCGTGCCACGGGAAAGCATCGTACGGGGACTTCTGCGCTCCATCGCCTCCCGCTCCGCCACCATGCTCACAAAAAACGGGCTTCTCCCCCCGCTCTTCTTCTCCGGTGGCGTCTCCAACAGTTCCTGCCTTCGGCGCCTTCTAGAGATGGAGCTGAAAATGCCCGTGCTCTGGGATTCCCGTTCCCAGTTCGCGGGCGCCCTGGGAGCGGCACGTATCGGATTGGAGGAAAAAACAAACCATGGGAACCGTGGATAGCATCGTTCAATACGTTCAGGATCATCTGCGAGACGGCCCGGTGGCCATCAAGGAGGCCTCCGAAGCGGGCAAAATTATTCTTGGCATGTACTGCACCTACATGCCCTGGGAGCTTATCCATGCGGCGGGGGCTATCGGGGCAGGGCTTTGCGCCAAAAGCTCCAAGCCTATTCCCACAGCGGAGGAGCACCTCCCCCGAAATCTCTGCCCCCTTATCAAGGCAAGCTACGGTCATGCCCTGCTAGACACCTGCCCCTACTTTCACTTCTGTCACACAGTCCTCGCAGAGACCACCTGCGACGGAAAAAAGAAGATGTACGAGCTGCTTAATCGGATCAAACCTGTCTACACTCTTCAGATTCCCCAGCGTTCGGATCGCCCGGAGGATCTGGAACAGCTGAGGCGGGAGTTTTACAAGATTCGGGAGTACTTGAAAGACCTGACGGGACACAGCATCAGCGAAGAGGATCTGCGGCGGGCTATTACCTTAAGAAATGCGGAGCGTCGGGCTCTTCGATCTCTCTGGGAACTCTCCCGGGAGGAAGATCCTCCTCTTTCGGGGATGGAGCTGGAATATTTCAGCGAGTATATGCAGTTTTTCTTCGATAAAGAAACCGCCGTACCCTGGTTGGAAGAACAGGTTCGACGTATTCGGGAGGCCTGGGAAAAGGGAGAACGCCGCCAGGGCTCGAGAAGGCCGAGAATTCTGGTAACAGGATGTCCCCTGGGGGGCGTTACCAAGGTGATTGAGGCCGTTGAAAACGCCGGAGGAACCGTGGTTTGTTACGAAAATTGCGGGGGCCAGAAGGAGATGGGTTTTCTGGTGGATGAAACAAAGGATCCCATGGAAGCCCTGGCGGAAAAGTATCTCGCCACGGGATGCTCCGTCATGAGTCCCAACAGACACCGTATGGAATCCCTGGAGTTCCTCATGGAGCATTACAGAGTGGAGGGAGTGGTGGAGGTGCTTCTTACAGCCTGTCATACCTATGCGGTGGAGGCCCATACAGTGCGGGAGCGAGTACAGTCCCGAAGCAAAAAGTACCTCCTGGTGGAGACGGACTACTCCGAGAGCGATCGGGAACAGCTCGCCACACGGATGGATGCGTTTATCGAAATGCTGTGATATCCCCCCAAAAAAGGGGGACAATACGAAAGGAGAGATACAGATGTTGCAGAAAAGCATGTGGCAAAGCATCGGCATGGCGGTAGTTGGAGTGCTTCTTGGAGGAAGTCTCGCTTTTGCAGGAGAGCTTGACCCCAGCGGCAAGGGAATGAGCGTGTGGTTCGACGCCGGGGGTGCCCCGGGGGAAGCCTACGCCACCATTGTGGTGAACGGGGCAAAGCAGGCTGCGGCAGATTTGGGAGTAGATCTTACCGTGGTCTACTCCGACTGGAATGCGGAGAAAATGCTGGAAAACTTCAAAAACGGTCTCGCCGCGAAACCCACAGGGTTCGTGGTGATGGGGCATCCGGGGGACGAGGCCTATGCTCCCCTTATTGACGAAGCTTTTACAGACGGCATGATCGTCACCGCCGTGGATACGGAACTTCCGAAACTTCAAGCTAAATACCAGTCCCGAGGATTCGGCTATATCGGCCCCGATGGATGGAAACAGGGAGAAGACATGGCGAAGGAGATTCTCCGGCGTAAGGATTTCCAGCCCGGAGACCGGGCCTTCGTCTGGGGGCTCAAGCGCCTTGAGAGCCGGGGACGGCGCGCTCGGGCCATGCTGGAGGTCTTCGAACAGGCGGGGCTCACCGTGGACTATCTGGAGATCTCCGATGAAATAAACAAGGATGCCGCTCTAGGGGCTCCTGTTCTGGCGGCCTATCTCGGATCGAATCCGGATTGTAAGCTCGTGGTGGTAGATCACGGGGCCCTTACGGGGCAGATGGAGAATTTCCTTCAGGGTGCGGGGCTGAAGCCCGGGGAAATCTATGCCACAGGGTTCAGCCTTAATCCCGCCACGGCGGCTTCCATAGAGAGCGGCTATCTGAACCTCGTCTCGGAGGCTCAGCCCTATCTGATGGGATATCTCGGAGTACTCCAGATCGTACAGACCGCCAAGTACGGCTTCGGAGGGCTCGTGGTGGACACCGGAGGGGGATATGTGTCGAACGAAAACATCCACGCCATCGCTCCGCTGGCCAAGGCGGGAATACGATAATCCTCCTTTGAAGGCAGACATCTGACCCTGGAAACCGGAAGAGAGAGGCAACATCTTTCTTTTCCGGTTTAATACTTTCGGCGAGGAGTTTTTTTATGGAACCCCTGGTTCGCATGAGGAACATCACCAAATCCTTCGGCTCCATCTCAGCCCTCAGGGGGGTGGATCTGGATCTCTACACCGGCGAGATTCTGGCCCTTCTGGGGGATAACGGTGCGGGAAAATCCACTCTTGTCAAAGTGCTCTCGGGGCTTCACTCTCCGGACTCCGGAGAGATGGAGATTCGGGGAGAACAGGTGAACTGGAGAAAATATACCGTGGCAACCGCCCGAAAGATGGGGGTGGAAACGGTCTATCAGGAGCGCTCCCTGGGGGAGAAACAGCCCCTGTGGAGAAATATCTTCGTGGGGCGGCATATCATCCGGGGCCCTTGGAAGCAAATTCAAGTGGCCCGGGAAAAGGAGATTACCATGGAGCTTCTTTCGGGCTTTCTGGGGCTCTCCGGTGCAGGGCTCACCCCGGATGCCCGGGTCTGCACCCTCTCGGGAGGAGAACGCCAAGGGCTTGCCATCGCCCGAGCCATGCATTTTGACGCCTCCATCATCATTCTGGATGAACCCACCACTGCCCTGGGGATAAGCGAAGTCCGCAAGGTGCTCTCTTTCGTCGATAGAATACGCCGGGAGGGGCGCTGCTGCATTTTCATAAGCCACGAGCTGCATCATGTTCACGCCATAGCAGACCGCTTCGCCGTCATGGAACACGGAAAAATTGAAGGAATATACCCCCGGGAGAGCACCTCTCTGGAGGATTTGGCAGGACTTCTTCTGCTCGGAAAAAGAGGAACCCCATGAGAGGATTCCTTCACAACCACCGAAAACAGGCCCTCCTCTCTCTGGCCCTCCTGATGCTCTGGGGGGTCTTTGCCGCCGCCAGCCCCGGCACCTTTACGAATCTGCGGATCTATCGCTCCTTCCTCTCCACCCTGCCGGTTCCTCTCATTCTCGCCCTCGGTATGACACTACTGGTAACCCTGGGCGAAATGGATCTCTCCTTTCCTTCGGTTACGGCAGTCTCCGCCTACGTATTCGCCTTTCTCTACATCCACGGTTACGCCTCCTCTCCGGTGGCCCTGGGGGCAGCTCTGGCAGCGGGAGTATTCATGGGATGGTGCAACGGCCTCTTGGTGGTGCTTATAGGAGTTCCTTCCATCATCGCCACCATAGGAACCCAGTTTCTCTGGAGAGGGCTTGTGCTGCTTCTGGCAGACGGCTTGGCCATTCCTCTGGGCTCCCTTCGGGGAGAGCCCCTTCACTTTCTTCTGGCGGGAAGAATCGGGGAATGGGGAATACCGCTTCAGGCTTTCTGGGCAGTGATAATAGCCCTTTTTCTGGCATTTCTTCTAAACCGCCACCCTTTCGGCGACGCCCTTCTTTTCATCGGGGATAACCGTAAAACCGCAGCCATGATGGGTATTCCGGTACGGCGGGTACGGATCATCGCTTTTATGCTCATGGGTCTCCTGGCAGCTCTTGCGGGAGTTCTGGCAACCTTCGAACTCAACAACTGGTGGCCCACTCAGGGGGAGGGGTACATGCTCATGGTCTTTGCGGCGGTCTTCGTGGGGGGAACCTCCGCCTACGGAGGAGAGGGAACTATCTACGGCTCCTTCATAGGTGCCATCATGATCGGCATCATCGAGGCGGGGATCGTGAGTGCGGGGCTTGTGGGGTTCTGGACCCGTTTCATCCATGGTCTGGTGATCATTCTCTCGGTTTCGGTCTACGCCTTTCTGGAACGCAGAAAAAAGGGAGACGAGGAATAGTTCCATAAAAAAACAGGCCGGGGAAAGCTCCAGCAAGCTCTCTCCGGTCTGCTCCATGGCTATGCACCCTTTTGTTTCAGGTTTATATCCGCTCTTTTTCTTCGGCCCGATCCTTCCCCTGAGGAAGCCACTCCGCAGAATCTCCCGGAAACACCCGGCCTCCCCGAAGAACTTTACAAAAAATCCCCTTGGTGGGCATGATGCAGCTTCCTGCGGTTTCGTAGATAACGCACTTGGTATGGCACTCCTTGCCGATCTGGGTAACTTCGAGGAGGGTATCTCCCAGGGCGATTCTATCCCCCAGAACCACCTTGTGCAGAGGAACGCCCCGAGTCACCACGTTCTCCGCAAAGGCTCCGTACGTGATGGAGGGAAGAATCTTCTGCATCTCCCGGATGTCCTCATCTCCCAGAAGGCTCACCTGGCGATGGCCGTAGCCGAAGTGGCCGTCACCCCGTATGCCTTTATCCTCCTCCAGGAAAATTTCCTCCACCGGTTTTTTGGGAACTCCCCGCTCTTCGGATATGCAGAGGGCCGCCACGCTTCCCTTCATAGTCCCTATCCTCCGGAAGCGGTTCGCTTGCGGTAATCCTCCACCGCCGCCTTGATGGCCTCTTCGGCGAGAACGGAACAGTGAACTTTTTCCGGCGGGAGCTCTCCCAAGGCCTGAATGACATCCCGATTCTTGAGCTGCACCGCCTCATCCAGGGTTTTCCCCTTCACCATTTCCGTGGCGATGGAGCTGGTGGCGATGGCGGCGGCACATCCGTAAGTTTCGAAGGAGATATCTACAATCCGTTCATTCTCGATCTTGAGGTATATCTTCATCACATCCCCGCAGGTGGTATTCCCCACCTCTCCCACCGCGTCGGGATTCTCCAGGGCTCCCACGTTTCGAGGATTCAAAAAGTAATCTCGCACCTTGTCGTTATACATGGTTCTCTACCCCTTTCTCCCGAAGGGAGACATTTTTCGAAGCACCCGGACAACCTCTTCCAGGTTTTCGGCGGTATACCGGATCTCCTCCTCCGAGGTGTCCTTGCCGAGGGTCATCCGCAGGGATCCGTGGGCCGTGGCGTGATCCAGTCCCATGGCGAGAAGCACGTAGCTCGGCTCGAGGCTTCCGGAGGTGCAGGCGGAGCCGCTGCTGGCACCGATACCCAAGGCATCCAGCCGGAGAAGGATGGCCTCCCCCTCGATATGATGGATGCAGAAGCTCGCATGGTAGGGAAGGCGCTCCTCGGGATGCCCCGTGAGAATTACCTCGTCGTTTCGCTCCAGCACCTGCCGGATCAGAAGATCTCGAAGGCGCTTCTCCTCTTCCACGGAGCCGTCCTGAAGCCGCCGGGCCCCCAAGGCGGCGGCGGCCCCAAAGCCGACAATGGAGGGCATGCTTTCGGTGCCCGAACGAAGACCGAACTCCTGGCCTCCTCCGTGCACCAGGGGAACCAGGGGGGTCTTTTTTCTCACGTAAAGAGCCCCGATCCCCTTGGGGCCGTACATCTTGTGAGCCGAGAGGGTAAGCAGATCCACCGGAAGCTCCTGAAGATTTATGGGAAGATGCCCCGCAGTCTGTACCGCATCCACATGGAAGAGAACTCCCCGCTCCCTGCAGAGATCCCCGATTTTTGCAATGGGGTTCAGACTGCCCACTTCGTTGTTGCCGTGCATTACCGACACCAGAAAGGTGTCTTCCCGAAGGGCTTCCCGAACCTGCTCCGGAGTAACCTGACCGTAGGAGTTCACCGGCAGTATCGTAAGGGAAAAGCCGCCTTCTTCCAGCCATTTGCAGGTATCCAGCACCGCATGGTGCTCCACCGCCGTGGTAATGAGATGTTTTCCCCGGTTCTTCTCGAGAAAGGCCGTACCCTTGATGGCCAAATTATCCGCTTCGCTTCCCCCTCCGGTAAAGACTATTTCCTCCGGACGGGCCCCCAGGAGAGATGCCACCTGTTCTCTCGCCTTTTGCAAGGCTTTGGCGGCCTCCTGCCCCCAGGCATGAATGCTGTTGGGGTTTCCCGGCACTTGAGAAAAGTAGGGAAGCATGGCTTCCAAAACTTCCGCAGCCACCGGAGTGGTGGCGGAATGATCGAGATAGACCTTGCGAGTAGACATGGAACACACTCCTTTTATTGATTCTTACAGAGGCGTTTTCAGGCCCCTTCCGAAAAGAGCTTTCAAATCCTGAAAAGCCTGGAGATCAGGCTTTTTTCCGTTTCTCCCGGGCCCTTCGCTCCGCCATGAGACAGTATCCCGAAAGGACCGTAAACCCTTTGGAACGAAGCATTTCTTCCGCTTGTCCATTTTCCGCCCCCGGCTGGAACCACACCACTGGAGAAGCACCGCTTTCGAGAAGCTCTTTCAGCACCGCGTCCTGACGGGACGAAGAAATAAAGAGAGCCGCCACGTCCAGGTTGGCAAGATCGAGGTCTTTCAAGCTTGCGACACAGTGGAGGCCCAAGATCTCCTCTTCCGGATAGGCAGGATTCACCGGAAAGAGGGTATATCCTTCGTGAAGAAGATAGGACATAACCATGAAAACCGGCCGTTCTTTCTTGGGAGAAGCTCCCACCACGGCAATCCGAATGCCCTCGATTTCGAGAATTTTCTTCATAATGCGGCTTTCTTCAGCGTTCATTTCGAGCATCCTCTCTCGCGCAATTCAAAAGCGCAATTCAAAACCTGATGTATTCTACTCCCTGCCGGAGCATTTCTCCACCGTTCCCGGCACACTATTCCATGTCTTCCAGGCCGGAAAATTTCGAAACGCCTTTCTGTTTGTTCACAAGATCCTGAAGGGTAAGTCCCTTGAGAATCTCATCTACCGAAGCGGCGATGTCACACCATATTTTCCAGGTGGAACAGACCTCTCTTCGAGAACAGCTTTCGGGCCGGGGAACACACTCCACAGGAAGAATATCTTCTTCCAGGGCGGTAATCACATCGAAAGCGGTGACTTCCGAAGGGTTCCGGGCAAGTTCGTATCCTCCCCGGGCTCCCCGGAGAGAGCGAACGAGGCCTACGTTTTTCAATCCTCCCAAAAGAACCCGGATGTAGTTTGGAGTGATCTCCTCCTCTTGGCTCATTTTCTCTACTCCAAGGGGGCCCTGACCGTAATGGGCCGCCAGGGCCACCATAAGCCTCAGCCCGTATCGGGCTTTTGTGGAGAGTTTCATGGTTTCACCTCCAAGATGAAAGCATGTTATTTTCAAAACGTACCCTAACATCCTCGGCAGATAATGTCAAGCGTTTTACTTAAGATTATGAGGGTTCTCTCTACGATGAGCATTTGCCCACGAAAAAAGGCCCCCGAAAGGGCCTTTGTCAGTTCCGGAACGTATTTGCGGCAACCCGAGGGAAATCGCAGCAGATTAGCAGCCTCGGCAAACACCGAAAAGTGGAGTCCCCACTACAATCCACCCCTTATTTTGCAATGAAGGTCCAGGGATTTCCTGTAGATTGTTTTTCAAAGGTTCTCAAATAGGAAACGTGGATTGGGCCATGATCTTCGGCCCAATCGGGATTGTCCGCAAGAAATGCATCGGCATCGAACTTCATCCCGCAGGGATGTCCCCATCGTACCCACTGCCCCATTCCCGCAAGAGCCAAGTCGCTGTTCGTCACTTTTCCGTCATAGGCTCCCCCGGCTACGCCGATAAACTCGGGGTCCGTCATTTCCGCTTCCCAATGCCCGCATAACGTTCTGGCGCTCGGCTCGTTACGATCCAGATACGTATCGTAATGATCCGAAAGCATGGTCATTCCCGTTTTAAGGTCGATCTTTCCATAATGGACTTCTTTCAGCTGGCTCCAGCGAACTCTTCGTGCATATCCAAAGTGCATGGGATCCGGCTCCGGAACGGAATCGCCTTGCTCGGCCCTGTATGCCTCGCCCCAAGGATAGTTCGATGAATAGTAAAAACCGTTAAAAGTCCTATGGACCTCGCAGACTTCGCAGCCAAGCTGTGCCGTGGCTATTTCACCGGTTTTCGCATCTCCGATCAGCCATTCGTTTGGATACGCTCCGTTACTGTCTTTCGTGAGAACCTCCAGAAAATCGTCGATATTATCCGTGTATTGAACGGCCTCGACAATCCGGACAAAGAGAGGCACTCCCGCGGGATTCGAGGCATCTCCCTGAAGGGACGTTTCCGCCACCATAAGCCCCGCATCGTTCATATACCAATCCTGGCCGCTCCAGATAGAGGCTCCCGAGGTCTGAACAACATAGTCATGCCCTTGATCGGGATGAACATAAAACATATAGTTGTACATAAAATCTTCGTTATATACGGACCAGGTGTTGTGTCCCATGACGATCTTTCCCCCCACCGTAGCATCGCCAGTGGCGATAAAAGCACTACAGCGATCCGCACCGGGCGCTTTTGCAAGAAAAACCGGAGACTGTTCGGCATAAAGCTCGTTATAAACCTCTTCGTAGACTTCCTGATCCGCCCAATTATTCAACGCCACGATATCCCAAACATCACAGAGATGCCCTTTTTTATTTAAAGCACATGTAATGCCTTCCATCTGCTGCTGATACTCTTGGGGTATCATGGCCCAGACGATTTCTTTCGCAATCCCCCGGGATTTCTCCCGATACTCGCTTCCCGGCTCATCGAGGTAGGCATACAGAATCGCCGCAGCTGACTCTGAAGCGTACCATCCTTGCTGAAAGCCGCGCTGAAAAGGGCTGCCGCTGATGTGAACTATATTCCAGCCGTCCTGCTGAACGATACTGGAATCACGAAGAAGAAGCTCCACAAGAGCGTCATCGGAAGCCGCTCCCGCCAAAGGAATAAAACTCCCCGTCGCAACCCAGAACAACGCCACGGTACACATCAGCTTCTTGATTGATCCAAACCGCATCACCCTCATCCCCACCTTTTATAAAAATTTCGTTTTCCTTTCCCTTTTCATCTACCCTGACATAGAGGTAGCGTGAAAAAGGATTGAAAACTGCTCCTTGAGCATACTACTTTTTTATGTAAACACAAGTGTACTTTTCTGCCCTCAAGTTTCGGATCTTCGATTTTTTGAAGAAGTAGACCTGGTTTTAAAAGGCTCACAATTTCTGACGCACGAGCTCTCAAAAAAACTGTGAAACTGCGAAAAAATCCATGTTTCAAATCAAACTTACCAAAAATTTTCTGCGGCAAATTTTTCCTGTCCCGTTTAGGGATGACATTATTCCTGTCCCGTCACAAATCCTCTTTACCAGTCTTGACGCTTTATCTCTCCAAGGGTACCCTTTATGCTTGCACATACACGAAAAAACTGAACATCCACGAAAGGAGAACTCTCCATGCCCGGATCACCCGAAAAGCTTCCTCCCTTTGTACTTCCCCTCGCTTTGGGCTTTGCAGTAAGCCTTGCGTATCCCCTTATATTCGCTCTGGCAGAGTTGTACGGCATGTGCGGAGGATGCGGCACCGTTACGGTACGCCCCGAGATGATAGGCTTCATGATAGGAGGCTTCGCCCTCGCCCTGTACCGAAAGGAGTTTCGCTCTTCCTCCTTTGCACCTCTCTCTCCCCTTCTTTTAGGCTTTGCCACGGGAGTGGTGCTGCCGGAGTTTTTCGGCTGCCCCTGGTGCATGTTCATGCAACTGGGAACGGGAGGAGTGGAACGGCTTCCCCAGATCGGAGGCTTTATCGCAGGAATATGGGGAGGAAGCGCTCTCCTCCGAAGGGGAGCGGCGGTGGAAGCGGGGCCCACATGGCGTATACCCGCCAGACTGACTCAACTGCTGATTCTCGCCGTGGTGGGAGGTTCCCTCTGGTGGATGAAGGAAAACATGGAGGTTTCGGGAAGCCGGGAGAACCTCGCCATGGCGGGAGTGGTACTGGTGGGTATTGTCCTGGGAGCCGCCATGCAGCGCATCCGGTTCTGCCTGGTGGAAGGACTGCGCAACGCCTTTCTCATTCCCTCCACCACCGCCAAAGGAGTGGCTCCCCTGGTGGGCATGGTGGGCGGAGCCTTTCTCTACGGTCTTGCCAGGGGAGAACTTGCCTTTCTGGGGCTTGACCTGACCCAGGGAGATGTACTGGTACAGCAAATTTTCGTTTTTACATGCGCAGGACTCGCAGGGATGGCCTTTACCCTTGCGGGGGGATGCACGGTATGGCACGCGGTGAATACGGGAAACGGCAGCATGCACTCCCTGACCTTTCTCGGAGGGATGCTTGCCGCCGCATGGCTTCACAAACTTCCGGGATTTCTTCTGTTCACCCGGGAATTTCAGCAGGGCATGTTCTCCTGGGCCCCCCGGATGAACGCCCTCTATCGCTGGATTGGGGCACATACCCTCTATCTCCTTATCGGAGGAGCCGCCTTTGTGCTGGTTCTCTGGATCAACCGCCGCTCCTTCTTCTCCGAGGAGGATCTATAGCGCCAAGGATCTGAAAAAGAGAGCCGGCGTATTACGGAACACCAGACGCAACAAAAGCGAGGGGATCCGGGCAGAATATACCGCAGATCCCCTCGTAACGTACTCCTCTCCCGCAGGGAGAAAGAGAAAAATCAGCTTCGCTTTTCTTTAGCCAGCTCCCGCAACGCTTCCAGGCAGATGCGGATCTCCTGGGGAGTGGTGAAATATCCCGGAGATATCCGCAGGGCTCCCTGAGGAAAGGTTCCCAGGGTTTTGTGCGGCAGGGGACCGCAGTGAAGGCTCGGGCGGGTTTCGATATCGTAGCGTTCCGTAAGCTCGTAGGCGAGCATGCCGTTATCCCATCCCTCGAGGTTCAGGGCAAAGACGGGAAGGCGGTTTTCCATGGTTTGGGATCCGTAGACGGTACATCCCGGAAGAGAGAGAAGTCCCTCAAGAAGCTCTTCTCCCCGCTGATGCCGAACCTGGCGGATATGATCCACCCCCTTGGCCTTCACCCATTCAAGAGCGGCAAGCATTCCCGCAATACCGGGAAGATTGGGAGTTCCTCCTTCGAATTTATCCGGCAGTTTCCGGGGATGATGCTCGTCCTCGGAGAAGCTTCCCGTCCCCCCCTCGATAAAGGGCTCCACCTTCTCGGCAAATTCGGGTTCCCACAAGATGCCTCCCATGCCCTGGGGCCCCATGATACCCTTGTGTCCCGTGAAGCAGAGAGCGCTCAAGCCCAGTTTCTCTACGGAAAGGGGAATTTCTCCGGCTGTCTGGGCACTGTCCAGCACCAGGGGGACATGATAGCGCCGGCAGAGCTCCGCCACGGAATCCAGATCCTGAATGGAACCGCATACGTTGCTGGCATGGCTCATTACCACAAGATCCGCCCCTTCCTGCAGGGCCTTCTCTAAAACGGGCATTTCGAGAAAACCCATGGCGTTGCAGGGAAGCACCCGGACATGTATCCCCCGGGATTGTTCAAGGCTCCGGAGAGGCCGGATCACCGAATTATGCTCCATGCTGGTAGTAACCACCCGGGTTCCGGAAACGCAGAATCCCTTGACAATAACGTTTAATGCCTCAGTAACGTTCGTACAGAAGGTGGCATATCGGGGATCTCTCTCCACATACCCCTCGAAAAGCTCCGCCACGGCACTCCGGCAGGAACTCACCATATCCAGGGTGGTGATGTCTCGTTCCGCCGCAGCCCCCCGGGCGAGATTGGCCCCCCGGGAGAGCAGAAAGTCCCGCATGGCATCTGCCACCCCTTCCGCCTTGGGCCATGACGTGGCGGCATTGTTCAGATAGATGCCCATTACCCTACCTCCTTACAGATTCATACCCTCTGAACAATCCAGGGGGTTCCCACAACCACCATGAAATCTGTTCCAGATCTCCTCTTCGGTACTATCCGTGTCATCAACACCCTCTGTGGAGCTACACCGTATCCACCCCGAAAAGGGTCCATAAAAGAATGGCCCCAAGAAAAAAAAGAACCAGTATTACTGCGGCCTTCGCCTTTTTCTTCGTATCCACAGGCATTCTCCTCCTCTCATAAAATATGTACTCCTTCTTATTCTCCAGGAACTCCAAGATATTCCTCTCGTCGGAGAAGGCCCTTTAGAGGATTGCCCTGAAGATGGGCGGCAATGTTTTCCAGAGCTTTCCGAAGAGGATGAAGCTTCATCTCCCTCACGTGATCCGCCCGATGGGGTGAAGCCAGGATGTTGGGAAGCTCCAGAAGGGGGTACTCCAGATGAAAGGCTCCATGATGGGCGGGTTCGGACCACCAGGTATCGATCCCCACAAGAAATTCCGGATGTTTTTTCATGTGTTGGTAGAGAGCTCTCTGATCCACCAGAGCTCCCCGGCCCACATTGATAAAAATAGCGTTATCTTTCATGCGTTTCAGTTCTTCCTCGGCGATTATATGGCGGGTCTCTTTGGTAAGAGGAAGGGTGAGTACCACCAGATTCCAACAGGGAAGCATCCGGGAAAGGTCTTCCAGGGTTCCCATGGCATCACAGAAGCTCTCGGACCTTCCCGTACGGTTTATCCCCTCCACGCTCATGCCCAGGGCCTTTGCAAGCCTTCCTATGGCCCGGCCGTTGCCTCCATAACCTATGATACCGCATATTTTTCCAGCAAAAAAAAGGCTTTCCTCGGAACTGTCGAAAAAGCCCTCCTTCATGCGTTGATGCAGAGGAAAAAGCTTCTTTCCGAGAGCCAGGGCCAGGGCAAAGACATGCTCCGCCAAGGGTTCCGCAAAACCTCCGGCGTTGGAAGCTACCGTAACATGCTCGGGAATGCGTGTAAAGGGAACGTTATCCGCCCCCGCAAAGAGGAGCTGTACCAATTCCAGACGCGAGAGGGAGGCCACATCGGTGGCTGCGATTTCTCCGGGGGCGAAGCTCTCGCAAAGAAGCACCGAAGCTTCCTCCAAAACTCTTTTTCTGGAATCTCCCCGGAGATCGGAGAGAAGCGAGAAGTCCGCCAGAGATCCCAGGACTTCCCCGGCGAGTTTCATCTGTTCCGGAGAGGGATTGAAGGTGCAGAGTACATGGGGCATGGTCATAAACATCACTCCTTTAGGTATCTCATGGATTCGAGAGGAATGCCACCTTTCCGAAGGCCGCTTGGAACATCTTCGACATTTTCACGGTTGACACTCCCCTTTTCTTCCTCCAAACTACGGAATCATTGCAGTCGTGGATCTCCCAAAGAATTTCCCGAAAGCCGGGGACTTTTAAGAATTTCCGCACTCCCCGGGGGAGTCCGTGCATATCCACAAAAACACTCTACCGAACCTTATTCCAGGGGTCAATTCCCGACCCCGAGAGGAGGCGTCTTGTATATGTCTCATGAATTTTGCAGCCACCCGGGATGCTTCGTATGCGGCCCCCGGGAGACGAACCCCGAAGGACTGCACCTTTCCATCTTCTGGGACTCCGAAGAAGAGCGAACCACCGTAGAATTTACCCCACTTCCCTTTTGGAACGGCTTTGCAGGCATCACCCATGGGGGAATCCTCTCCTCTCTCCTGGACGATCTCATGGCCTGGGCGGTAAAGAAAAATACAGGACGCTGGGCCGCCACGGGAACCATGAAGATTACCTTCCGACGCCCCGTGGAGATCGGAAAAACCTATCGAGGTTACGGGAAGATCCGCAACGAAGGAAGCCGAAAAGTAGAAACCGCGGCATATATAGAAAATACCGAGGGACTTCCCTGTGTGGAGGCGGAGGCACTCTTTTTCTACCTCCCTGAGTCTCCCCGGAAATCCAAGGAGGAATAAAACATGGCACGCATATGCATACGGCACTATACGGAAAAAGAGCCCCTGGCTCACACTGCGGAAACGGAGAAAGTGCTTCTGGAGATGATGGAACAGTACCGCCCCCGATACGAAACCCTGGGGCACACTTTAGAACTGGAACGGGATTTTTCGGATCCCGAAGAAGCGGAAGAATTCCTGAACCTGGTCACCCTGAGCTGTCCCGAACTGGGACACGGCGAAACTCCCCTTGAAAGAATCGTGGAAGCCGAGGTGGTCCGGAAAGAAATTTCTTCTCCCCAGGGAACACGTACCGTCCGAGCTCTCGTGCTCCATGGCAAAAGCTACCTCACCCTCCCCCGGGGAATGGTGGCGGAAGGGCTGCTGCGAACTCTTCTGGCACTCACTCCTATGGAGGAAGGCTGCTCCGGGGGCTGTCAGGGTTGCTCCGGAAGGTGTTCTCTCTGATACATTGCTCTCCTGAAAAACAGGGCAGAAAAATCGTAAACCTTCGTAAACCTTTTGCAGAAATTTAAAATACTCCGGGTATATTTCTTGGAGAGAACCGTGAATATGACGTATAATGAATGCACCATGCAGCGAGTACATAATTCTTGCATGACCCGTTTTTAACTTCATTTGTTGCGAGGTGCTCATATGATTTTATCGTCCACCCTTTCCCCGGCTCATAATACGGATCTACGGCAGATCGTCTACGAAAAGCTGAAAGAAGCGATTCTCGACGGTGCCATTCCTCCGGGGGAACGCCTTTCCGAAGTAGAGCTGGCGGAACAGCTTATGGTATCCCGAACTCCTGTACGGGAGGCCATCCGGCAGCTCGCGGAGACTGGACTTATCATGCTTATCCCCCGGCGGGGAGCTTTCGTCATTCTCCCCACCACAGAAGACGCCCGACATCTCTACGAGGTTCGAACCGCCCTGGAGCTTCTCGCCCTGAAACGGCTTTGTGCGGATCCTCCTCAGGAAGAGCTCCAGGCTCTTCGAAAGGCCTTCGAGAAGGTTTCCGATTCCAGCGATTCCAAAGCCTTCCTGGAACTGGACATGGAGCTCCACCACCTCATACGCCGGGGATCTGGAAACCCCTTTCTCGAGGGAGTGCTCCACAACGTTATGGACCTGATCCATCTTTGCCGAAGATATGCCCTTTTCGGAGGCTCCATAGAACGTTCCGCAGGCGAGCACGTCAATATCATCAATGCCATTCTCGAACAGAATCTTCCGGAGGCTCAGAAAGCCCTTTCCGCACATCTCAGCAACGCCATGACCACCCTTGTGGAGTACCTGGCAAAACATCCGGAATATACCCGGAAAAACGATTAGAATCCATGGAAATATTTTTCGGCTACGCCCTCGCTCTTGGGGCCGCGGGAATATGGGCTCTCGCTCCGGTGCTCTACAAACGTGGTGTGGATCGGCTCTCCTTTACTGCGGTGGGATGGATACGCTGTATAGGATACCTCGCAAGTGCGGGAATCTATCTGGCCGCCACAGGAGGAATGCGAAGCTTCATCCCCTCGGATTCCTGGCTTTATATCGGCGGAGCCGTGCTGGCGGGCATTATCTGGCTGGTGGTGGGAGATCTCCTTTATTTTGCCTGTCTTTATCGTCTCGGCGTTTCCATCGCGGTACCCATAACCTCGGCCTATCCGCTGCTGGTAGTTCCCGCTTCGTGGTTCTTTCTCCACGAACCTATGACTCCCGGCATTCTTTTGGCGGCATTGCTCATCGTGGGAGGCATCGTACTCATAGCTCCCCGACACGAAGGCAAAGACCCCCTCCGCATATCCCAGCGTCCCCTGGGAACGGGGCTTCTTCTCGCCTTCTTCACCATGGCTTGCTGGACCTTCGGGCTCCTCACGAATAAAATCTTCGTCGAACATATTCCAGTACCGCAGCTCGAATGGTACCGGGCCCTGGGGGTTACCGCCGGTTCCTTGCTGCTCTACCGCATCTATCCGGGGAAGCTTACGGTGGCCTCCCTTTTCGCCACCGCCAAAAATCCCCGGCGCATTCTGGGGGAGGTGATTTTTGCGGGAGCTCTGGGACTCGCCCTGGGAAATCTTTTCTTTACATACAGCGTCCTCTTCATTCCCGTAAACGTGGCAACCTGCGTGGTTTCCCTGCGCCCCTTTCTGGCGGCACTTTTCGCGGTCTTCCTCCTTCGGGAGCCCCTGACAAAACCGCTTCTCGGAGGAATTTCCCTCATCGTTTCGGGAGTGGTTCTTCTCTCCTTCACCTAAAGAAAACCTCTTCCGTATCCCAAAAAGGAGAAGCCTTGCCATGCTGTACGCCCTGTACAAAACTGCGGCGGCACTGATAATACCTCCGGGAATAGTCATTCTTCTGCTTCTTCTCTGGGGGCTTTCCCTGGTTTACAAAAAACCCCGGAGAAAGGCCATCGGAACTGGAATCCTCCTTCTGGGGCTTCTTCTCTACGGAGGAAGTACCTCCCTGGGGCCGGAGCTTCTTCTGGCTCCCTTGGAGGCGCCGTTCTACGACTCGAAGCTTCCCGAAAGCGGCCCCTCCACGGGGGTGGTGGTTCTCGGAGGAGGATACTGGGTGGGCCCCGAAGGAAAAAGTATGCCCGGTCCCTACAGCACCGCCCGACTGGCCCGGGGAATGGAAGCCGCTCGAAGCCTGAACGGTTGGATTCTCTGCTCCGGCACGGCTCTCCTCTCGGAAGACGATCAAAAGAACACCCCCTCCCTGGGAGAGAGCATGACCGCCGCCCTTCGGAGCTGGGGCTGGAACGGAGAAGTGCTCTTCGAAAAGACCTCCCGCACCACCTGGGAAAATCTTCGGCACCTGGCTCCCCTCCTGGAAGAACGAGAAACCGGGCGCATCATCCTGGTCACCGACGCCTTCCACCTGCGACGCGCTCTGGCCATGGCGGAACGCACCCTTTCCTGCCCGATCCATCCCTATCCCTCTTCCTTTCTGGTGGACCGAAAGGAACGGACCTGGCAGGACTTCCTCCCCTCCATGATGGAACTTCAAAAAAGCTGGATAGGTCTTCGGGAACGGATGGGCTTTTTTGCCTACGCCGCTTATGACATACTTCGGAGTCTTTCAAAGCCATAAAAAAAGCGAATCCTCCGAAGGGGATCCGCTGGAGCTTCTCGAAAGACACCGGGCAATACCCGCTTTTATTCCTCACTCCGAAAACGCCTCCAGAAACTCTTGAGGGGCTCCGTCAGCTTCGGCTCTTCTCCCTGGGTTCCGGGATAGAAAAAACGCCGGGGTTCCCGCATATACTGCTGGGGCACCCAGTGCCGGGGGTCGTCATGGGGATACCGATATCCCTCTCCATGGGGGCGAAGGTATTCCGGCACTTCCTGAAGCCCTCCCGCCTCCACCTCTTCCAGAGCCTCGTTAATCGCCCGATAGGCACTGTTGCTCTTGGGAGCGCAGGCAAGATAGAGCACCGCCTCGGCGAAGATGATACGCCCTTCGGGCCATCCCACCACGTCGCAGGCCTGAAAAGCCGCGAGAGCTACCGAAAGAGCCCGGGGATCCGCAAGCCCCACATCCTCCGCCGCGAAGATGACGAGCCGCCGGCCGATAAAACGAGGATCCTCTCCGGCGGCGCAAAGCCGAGAAAGCCAATAGACGGATGCATCCGGATCGGAACCCCGCATGCTCTTTATGAGAGCCGAGATAATTTGATAGTGATCGTCCCCCTGACGGTCGAACCGAAGATTTCCTTTGGGAAGAAAGGAGATCACCTTTTCGAGGGTAAGCCGCTCTCCCCCTCCCACCGCTACCGAAGAAGCCACGGCCTCCAGAAGAAGAAGCCCCTGCCGGGCATCGCCTCCCGCCCGTTTGGCCAGGGCCTCCAGAGCTTCGGAATCCGGAATCAGTTCGAGAGTTCCCAGCCCCCGTTCCCGATCCTCAAGGGCCCGGCGGAAGAGGCGCACCAGATCTTCGGGCTCCAGAGGGCGAAGTTCGAAGATCATCATGCGGGAACGCAGGGTCTTGTTGATTTCCATATAGGGGTTTTCCGTGGTGGTTCCCACGAGAAGAAGATCCCCTCGTTCCACCGGAGGAAGCAGAACGTTCTGCTGCTGCTTGTTAAGATGATAGATTTCGTCCACAAAAGCCAGGGGAGTTCTTCCCGAAGAGGCCTTCAATTTTTGGGCGAGGTCGATCATATCCCGCAGATCCGCCACCCGGGAGGTTACCGCATTGATCTCCAGGAGCTTCCGTCCGGTCTCCAGGGCAAGAAGACGCACCAGGGTGGTTTTTCCCACCCCCGGAGGCCCGTAGAGAATACAGCTCGGCACGTGGCCTCCCCGAAGGATTTGCCCCAGGGTTCCCTGAGGACCGAGAAGGTGCCCCTGTCCTGCGTATTCCTCCAGGGAAACGGGGCGCATGCGCTCGGGAAGGGGCGTTTCTCCTCGAAATTCCTGTTTCTCCCCTTCCGGAGAATCTCCGAAAAGCAGTTCCTGGGATCCCATGGCTACTCCAGGGACTCCAGAAAAGCCGGCAGGTCTTCCACCTTCGGGGGAAGGGGCAGATCCTCCTCGGCAGGTTCCCGAAGAGCGAGAAAAGGGAAGCGGCTTCCCAGAGAGTGCCTCAAGACTTCTTCAAGAGGTTTGCCGAGAAAAGAGGCTTCCAGGCCGTGCCACCTCATCCATTGAGAAGGGGAGAGACGCTCCTCCGGAGAAACTCCCAGGGCTTTGCAGCACCAGCTTGCGGCACCGAAAGCGAGGGCTCCGGGATCTTCGGCATTCTCCGGAAGGGAGAAGGAGAAATTCCAGCGGCGCCGGAGCTCCGCGGAAGAGGCGATATGCCGGTACTCCCAGGGATGTACCGGTTCGTCCGAAGAAAGAAATGCCACGAACTCCCGGAGAGTGGAAAAGGCAAGGTCCGCCCAGGAAAGCCAGGACGGCTCGTCCCGCTGCACCAGCACCCCTCGCATGCCCCCTCGTTTCGCTCCCATAAGGTCGTAGAGGAAATCTCCCACCATAACGCATCGCTCCGGCGAAACTCCCAGGGCGGAAGCGGCGTTCCACAGGGCCCTGGGATCCGGCTTTACAGGCTCCTGATCTCTCGTAAAGGTATGCGCGGGCAGAGTTATTCCCGAGGATTGCGCCGCAACGCGTATGGCAGCCTCACAGTTTCGGGAGACCACCGCCCAGGGAATATGCCGCTCTCGAAGAAACTCCAGGAGCTCCGGAGCTCCCGGAACCGGATGGGCTCTTCGAGCTCCCTCCATTTCGAGATTCACCAGCTCCTGTTCGATGCATTTTCTTCGGGAAGATTCCAGGGAGGGAAGGGTTTCGAGAAGCATCACCCGCTTGCCTCCGAAATACTTTGCAAAGATAGGGCGAAAATCCAGGCTCGTCTCCGCCAGAACCCCGTCCCAATCAAGAATGAAGGCTCCCTGTCGGGAGGGATGCCAGAAGGGGATTTCTCCTTTCCACATAACGTCTGTCATAAACACGCTCCTCTCCTCCTCGTTCTCCGGAGAAAGGCTTATACAAACCATACAAAAAGGAGGCTTCGAGCATAGCCCTCCGCCTCCTCACAACAAAGCTCTTCATCCCCGCAGTGCCGTGCCCGGAAGGCCCTGACCCATTCCTAAAAAGGAGGAAACCTGCTCTCCGTAACTTGGTCGATCCCCGAAGGAATCTCCGCCGCAGGAAAAGACGCGATTTCCGTATGGGTGTGTGTTGGCTCAGGGCACTTCGACAGATACACGAACACCGCAGGAAGAACTTTCTTACTTGCTATTATAGCAAATCGTTATGAATGCGCAATATCCCCTTTGAGAAAGCCTGGAAACCTTTCTTTGGGCACCTCAAGCATCCTCCGGAGAAATTCCGTCCCCTTCCTCTGCCACCACGCTATTTTTCCCTCCAAGCTTGGCGCGGTAAAGTCTTTTGTCCGCCACGAGCATGAGGGTTTCGGGGCTGTGATAATCCAGTTCAGCCACTCCGATGCTGAGGGTAAGCCGAATTTTCTCGTGCTCGAAGGCCAGAATCTCGACGAAACTCCGAATCCGTTCCGCCACTCTTGCGGCTTCTTCCAGCCCCGTTTCGGGAAAAATCACCGCAAATTCGTCTCCACCGCAACGCCCCACCATATCCGTGGCCCGGCAGTTTTGTACGATGCATTCCCCAAGGTCCGCAAGCACCCGGTCTCCCACGGCATGTCCCCAGGTGTCGTTCACATTCTTGAAATTATCCGCATCGATCATGGCCACGCTGAGTTTCCGGCGATAACGGAGAGCACACCGAATTTCCCGTTCCAGGCTTTCGTGAAAATAGCTGTGATTATAAAGCTTGGTAAGGCCATCGATCTTCACCATCTGGTTCAGAAGGCGGTTCTTTTCCTCCAGCTGCCGGTTGGTTTCTTCGAGTTCCCCGGTGACCGTATCCGTAAGATGGGTAAGAGCCTTGATAATACTGAGGTGACGATCTTCCTCGGCGGATTTCCGGAAAGGAACGTTCTCCGGAGGATTCCGAAAGGATTCCTGGGATTCCGAAAGCATGGTCACCGCCATGGTGGCATTCAGGAGCTGGTTCTTTCCGGAAGAGTGCATAAACTCCCCGTAGGTGAAAAACCCCGTCACCGGGGCAAGACGCAGAAAGGGGGCAATTTCGTCCCCCGTCTTCTGCTGAAGCATGCTCTTCCGCACGATGCAGGAAAAGATAAATATTCCCTCCGCCGGAAAGGAAGCCATTTTCTGATATTCCGACTGAAGGCTTTCGAAAATAAGGGACAGATTGCCGTAGCCGAAGTGGACCTGTTCCCCTGAAAGAATATCTCCAAAATAGAGGATGCTTCCGTCTTCCCTCTGTCCTGAGACTACCCGGGCCACATCCATTCCTTCTCGATGGAGAATGAGAGGAAACACCGCTCCCGCCGAGTGAGGCAGATTATCCGCCATATCCGGGCCGAGATAACGACGGTAAACCTCCTTGACGGGCTGGTGATCGATGGTTCGTACGGCGTTTTCCCAGGCATCGGTAACGGTCATCTTCTTGCCGATCTTCTTCCAATTCAGCCGATGCAATTGCCGGATCCTCAAAAAAGAGCCGTTGAGGGCCACCGCCACGGCACCCCCGGTAATAACCTGGCGATTGTAATAAACGAAGGTCTGTTCGAAGCGCAGATCATCCCCCGCCTTTCCTCCCGCCATGGGGAGATGGGGAACCTCCAGGGAAAGCTCTCGAAGGAGCTGTTGGGCTTTGATTTCCAAACCATCCGTGAGGAGAAAGAGCATTTTGGAATCCTCCCGAAGGATATCTTCTTTCATGCGGCGGACCATTACCGCAGGAGCGTACTGGTCCAAGGAATAACAGGCTCCCCGGGGGTGCATGTTCTCGAAGTGACAGAAGGTGATCACCGTTCCCGTCTCAAGAACATGTCCATCTCCGATAATTCCTGCGGAGGAACATCCCATGAGAGTAGCTCCTGGAAGAAGATCCAGAATTTCGCAGTTTATCCTCCGGGCCTCCTCCATCTCCCGGAGGACGGAACGGGGCTCTTCGGGGAGATGGTTGGTAAAAACGAAAATCAAGAGCTTCTCCCCCACCAACTTTTCCGTGACCACATGTCGTTTTAGATCTTCCAACGATTGATACTCGATACTGGTACACTTCATCGAAAGAACCTCCGTTCTTCGGGAAAAATCGGGAAAGTATCCGCCTTTCAAAAAGGCTTTTCCAAAATGCGTGGCTAGATGTTTTTTATAAAATAATCGAAGAAACGTCGGTATCCCGCGCAAAGATAGTTGATTCGTTCTCCCCCGTTCGCCGAAGAAAGGATACGATCTTTGGGACATCCTCCGAAACAGAGCTTTATGTAGGGGCAGGAGAAACACTCTTTTCCAAGCCCGTAGGTCTTGTGCATGCCAAAGGAGCGGTTCTTCTCCATGAGCTCCTCCAAAGGAGTTTCGAGGATATTACCCAGCCGGTACTGCCCGAAGGCATAGCGTTCACAAGGATAGAGATCTCCGTTAACCTCCACCGATGCGGCATGTCCGCAGAGAGGATTGTGCACACAGAGGCTGCTGGGTTTCCCCCGCATATTTCCTGCGGTAACCTCGAAAATCTGCACGAACCGCCTTCCCCGATCCAGCTCTTTCCAGCGATCCAGGATTCCGCAGAGAAAGTTTCCGTACCCTTCGGGGGTTACGGAAAAATCCGTCAGGGGATGTTCGAGAAAGGCACCCTTGATCCCCGGGGGCATGGCGAAATGCTGCCCATCCTGGATCTCGAAAAGAGTTCCTTCGCTTTCCACCACGGGAAGAAACTGCATATAATCCGTATACTCCCGGAGAAAATCGTAAACCTCCCGGGGATATTCCATGTTGGCGGCGTTTACCGTGGTAAGAGTGTTGAAGGGAACTCCGTGTTTCCTAAGGAGCTCCACTCCCCGGAGGGACTCCGGAAAAGATCCTCCTCCGGGGCCGATACGATAGGTGTCGTGCATCTTTTCCGGGCCATCCAGACTCACTCCCAGGAGAAACCCATTCTTCTTGAAGAAGGCGCACCATTCATCGGTAAGAAGGGTGGCATTGGTCTGAAGGGTGTTCACCAGGGTACGTCCCGCACCGTATTTTTTTTCAAGGGCCACGGCCTTTCGGAAAAAGTCGATTCCCCCCAGGGTGGGCTCTCCGCCATGCCAGGCAAACTCCACCACCGCCTTGCGGCCGTTGATGGCAAGATTCTGCTTCACATAGGCCTCAAGGACATCCCCGGGCATCCGGGGATGTCCTTGAGAGAGCAGGCCGGGCTTCTCGGTATAGTAGCAGTAGGTGCACCGGAGATTGCAGCGCCCCCCTACCACCTTGGCCATCACCGCAAAAGTTCTGGTTTCTTTTTTGTCCATTCTCCTATCTTCTGCGTTTTCCACGGAAGAGAAGCAGGAACGTTCCGGGAAGGACCAGAAGTGCCGCCCAGGGCGCGGCTCCACCCAGGGCGCAGCCACTGCTGCCCTTGGGACGCAATCGTACCTGGTAATCCTGGAGAGCTGCACGAACTTCTTCTCCGTCATCCTCCCCGATCTCCTCGGCGATCAGCCGATTGAGAAGGTCGTTCAGCTCCAGAATGAGTTCCTCATGGGCCTCGGGATTCGCCCCAAGGTTCACCAGCTCCTGGGGATCGTTTTCAAGATCGTACAGCTCGATGTCGTTCTTCTCCAGGATTTCCTCCAGGGTGGCGGGGGTGTTGAACTCTGTGGAGAAGTACCGGGCGAACTTGTACCGCTCCGTCACGAGGCCCCGAACAAACCCCCGGACATCCGTATCGAAGGTGTAATACAGGGTATTTCCCTGGGAATCCTTCTGCCCTCTTGCTATGGTGGCGGAAATGAGTTCACAGCAGAAGAGAGCCCCCTCCCGAACGGATTCTGCAGTTCCCGCCATAAGTTCCATCAGGTTCTTTCCCGGCAGCCCTTCGAGAGCGGCGGTTTTTTTCTCCTGGCTGGCATTGGTCATGTTGAGCAGGGTGGGAGCGAGGTCGAGATGGCTCGTCACAGCAGAGATGGAACGTCCTCCGGGATATTCGGGATGATAGATGATAAGAGGCACGTGAAGATTGTTTTCGTACAGAACCCCGCCCTTGCCCTTCAGGCCGTGGGCTCCTCCCATCTCACCATGATCCGAGGTGAAGACGATGATGGTATTGTCCAGCATGCGGAGATCTTCAAGGGCTCGAAGAATTCCCCCAAGATGGTTATCGCTTTCCTGGATACAGTTGAAATAGTAATCCTGGAATTCTTTCCATCCTTCTTCGGTGGTCACGGGCCCTGCAAGGGTACGGCCAAAGGCCCGGAATATGCGAAGCGCATCGGGACAGGAGGGGTCATCGAGATCCTGGTTCCAGGATGCGGGAACGGGGGTATCGTAGGTTTTTTCGTAGAGAGGATCGTCCGGGGCTCCGCCCACTTCGATGGGGCCTTCGAAATTTTCGTCGGTATTGAAGTACATGATGTCATGGGGATTCACCAGGTTCACCGCAAGATAGAAAGAGCGCCCCTCTCCGTTCAGGGAGACTCCCTTGTTCCGGAGCCATTCCACGGTATCCCCGTGAATTTCCGGATCGATCTCGTGGCCTTCCCACTTGGCGCTGACGTAATCCCCCCCGATTCCCCAATCCGCAAAGCCGTATTCGTCGAGATCCGTCACGTCCTCTTCCGTCCGGAGGGGGGTGTTGACGTTCGCCATGTGCCATTTTCCCTTGTAGGCGGCGTAGTAATCCGCAGAACCCATGCGATCTCCCAGGGTAATCATGTTTTTGGAGAGGGATCCCTGCCAATCGAAATCGGTGTTATCGATCATTTTGGTATGGGTAATATGTCTGCCCGTATAGATTACCGACCGGGAAGAGGTGGACATGGTGGCACAAATGTAGTGTTTCTCGAAGGTAGTACCCATTTCCGCAAGAAGCTTTCGGGCTTCATAGGCGGTGCCTTCCGCATATTCGTCGAAATGGTGTTCCTGGTCCGTAAGAATGGAGATGATATTGTAGTTGCCGTCTCCGTTGAGCCGAGGAGAAATCTCCGTCCCCTCGGATGAGCCTCCGTGTGTCTCCGAGGCTCCGCTTACCAAAGGGCAGGTCAGTATTGAAAGGGTAGCGGTAGTCGCCATGATTCTGCCGCATCTGCGCATATGAAATCACTCCTTTCGCAGTTTTTCATGAAGAATTCAAAGAAACGCGTTTTTCTGTTCTATTCTTCTCCATGCCCCCGAATCTCCCGAAGCCCCTCCTCCGTAGTTTCCCGAATCCAGAGAGCCACTTCGGGAAGAGAGAAGAGCTGGGGATCTTCCAGCTCTTCCAGAAGCTCCTCCGAAGAGAGGTGAAACGCCTCTCCTCCCCGGGCGAGACAAACGTCCCATTGAATGTGAGGATGCCCCGCAAAGAGAGTCATCACCGAAAGGGGAATATCTCCCAGGGGAGGACAATCCACAGCATCCGCCCGAAGAGTGGCCCGCAGCAGTGTCCCTCTGCCCGGAGTGGAGGAAAGTGAAAGTTCGCCGTCACAGAGTTCCGCCACCTGCTTGAGAAAAGGAATGCCCAGCCCCACTCTCCGGGTGGTACGGCTGGTGACGAAGGGATCCACCACCTTCCGGAGCATCTCCTCATCCATACCTTTACCGTTATCTTCCACTTCGAGAACCAGCCACCCCTCGGGAGTGCGCTCGTTAAGAGAAAGCCGTATCCGGGTAGCCCCCGCATTCACACCGTTTTCCGCAATATCTACCATGTGCTGGGACATGTCTTCTAACACGGGCATCATTCCCTTGAGAAAAAATTGCTGTTACAATAAGCAGATATTCCATGCCTGCATATTTATTGTACAATAAAAGAAGTATTCGAGAGAGGAGATTTTCCCGTCATGTGGAAAAGCAACCTGCCCTTCCACCTTCTTGAAGAGACCAGGGAGAGCTACGTCACTCGGGAGCACAGCCAGATCCGCACCAGCCGGGAGCTTCCTCTTATTGATTGTGCCCTGGGCACCAATCCTCTGGGCACCTCTCCGGAGGTTCTCGCCTGCCTGGAGCAGCCCCAGGAATGGGATCCCTCGAGCTACCCCCCGCCGGAGGCGAAAATTCTTCTGGATCCTCTTGTTTCCTACCTCGGCGAAAAGAGCGTTTCTCCGGAACATCTCGTCTTCGGGCATGGATCCATCGACGTGCTTCTGACGCTTCTCCGAATTCTCCTCCCTCCCGAAAGCGTCATGGGGGGAGTCTCCCCCCAGTTTACGGACGTACCCCTGCAGATGATGCTGGGGCAGGTTCGCTATTCTCCGGAGCTTCTCCCTTTTCCCGACATGAAGCTAACCCGGAAGATTCTCCAAAACAACCTGACCCGGCATATTCAGGTGCTCTATCTCGACCGCCCTCATAACCCTACGGGACAGGTGCTTTCCCTGGAAGATCTCGATGAAATCTGTCTCCTCGCCCGGGAGCGCCAGGTATGGATTCTGGTGGATGAGGCCTATGCAGACTATCTCCCCCCCGAAGAAGGGGCTCACGTTCTTGCACACCCCAACCTCGTCATTGCCCGATCCTTTTCCAAGTGCTGGGGTCTCGCGGGCATTCGGGGAGGCTACGGCATCATTCGGGATCCGGATCTTCTTTCGGTCTACCGGAAACTCCATCCTCCCTTCGCCATGAGCTCTCCCGCCATCGCCCTGGCTTACAAGGCTCTCCAACATCCGGAATTTCTGGAAAAAACCCGCCATTACACGCTCCGGGCAAAGACGGAAATCCTGGAACGACTGCGCAGAATTTCCTTTTTACACATGGCTGCCACGGATCCCCGCCCCCCCATTTGCATGCTTCACGCCCCCCGGGGAAATCTGTGGGAAGCCCTGCTACGACAAGGCGTCAGCGCCGAGCCCGGAGAGGGATATATGCATGCGGACCCGCGATCCGTGCGCCTGCGGGTTCCTCCGGCAAAGGATCTGCCCCGGCTACTGGAAATTCTCGATTCTTTCCGGGAGGAACATCTGGATCTCCATTCCTGATTCCTCCAAAGGGGAATAGGGCTCCACATAACAATGTAGGCAAAGGAGGTTTTTCCATGCACGGCATCGCCATTCACGGCCATTTTTATCAGCCCCCCCGGGAAGATCCCTGGCTCGGCACGGTGCTGCGGGATCCCACAGCCTCCCCCGGACACGACTGGAATATCCGGGTCACCCGGGAGTGCTACCTTCCCAATGCCTTTTCTTCCCTTCGGGATAACCGGGGAAAGATTCTTTCCATGGAGAACAATTACGAACATCTTTCCTTCAACTTCGGCCCCACTCTTCATGAATGGCTCCGCAAGCACGACCCTTTTCTCAACGACGCCCTTCGGGAGGCAAACCGTAAATCCCTGGATCGCTTCGGGTCGGGAAACGCCCTGGCTCAGGCATACAACCACATGATTCTTCCCCTCGCCTCGGCTCGGGATGCGAAAACTCAGGTAATCTGGGGAATTCGCGATTATCGGCATCGCTACGGACATGCTCCGGAAGGGATGTGGCTTCCGGAAACCGCGGTGAATACCGCCACCCTGGAAGCCCTGGCGGAGGAGGGAATTCGCTTTACCATCCTCGCCCCCTCCCAATGTGCCGCTGTGGAAACCCCCGAAGGAGGATGGAAAAAGACTCCCCTGGGAAAGGGACTTGAAACGCGGCGTCCCTACCGGGTGGAGCTCCCCTCGGGAAAAGATATGGCGGTATTTTTCTACCATGGAGAGATCTCCCACGGCATCGCCTTCGGAGAACTCCTGAAAGATGGCTATACTCTCGGCAGAGCCCTGAAAGAGCGGGCCCTTCCGGAAAATTCCGAAACGCCCTCGCTTCTTCTGGTGGCTACGGACGGAGAAACCTATGGTCATCACCATCACTTTACCGAGATGGCCCTTTCCCGGGCCTTCCGGTTCCTTTCGGAAGAGCCTTCGGTGCATCTTCTTCCTCCCGGGGCCTTTTTGAGACAACACCCCCCCCGGGAACGGGCAAAAATCGTGGAAAACAGTTCCTGGTCCTGCGTCCACGGAATCGAGCGCTGGCGCAGCAACTGCGGTTGCTCCACCGGAGGAGATCCCTCCTGGCATCAGGAGTGGCGAGCCCCCTTGAGAAATGCCTTCGACAGACTCCGGGAAGAGATGGACGACTATTTCGAGAAAAAGCTCCGCCCCTTCTGCGATGATCCCTGGAAGCTCCGGGACGAAGGAGTGGAGCTCCTCCTGGAAACGCCCCCGGAAGAGTTCCTGGGACAACGTTTCGGCACGCTTCCCGAGGAGGGAAACTCCTGTATTCTCACCCTTCTCGAATCCCAGAGAATGGGAATGTTCCTCTACACTTCCTGTGCCTGGTTCTTCAACGATATCGCGGGAGTGGAGACGGTACAAAATCTTCGGTACGCCTTCCGGGGAGCGGAGCTTCTCGCCGCCGCCGGAGGACCGGATCTGATTCCCCGGCTTCTTGAAGATCTCTCCAAAGCTCGGGGCAACCAGCCCAAAGCACAGAACGCCCGAATCCTGGCGGAAGAAGAAGTCCTCCCCCGGATGCGTACTCTGGAAGAAGTCGCCGCCGCCGCCTGGATGACCAAAAGCTCTTCCCGATATCACCACTATTCGGTGGAAGAAAAAGAAAGCCGCCGCTTTCCCTCCCGAAATGCCACGGTGGGAGAAATTCTGCTCCGGGAGCCCCTGACGGGACGTTTCTGGCAGGGATGCGTACTCCGTACGAACCCCCGGAAGGAAGAGCTCATGGTCTTCGCGGGGGAGCATCTCCGACTCCAGGAGCTCGAGGGAGATCTCTTCCAGGCTCCCTGGAAGGAATCCATAGGAGCCTTCTTTCCGAATCCACCCTTTACGTTGAAAATTCTTGCAGAGGACGATCGGGAAAAACTCTTCACCGAATGGGAGGAACAGATCATGGCTCCCTTCCTTCCTCTCATGGAGGAAAACGCCCGGAACGGCTACTCCATGATCACCATCCTCCTTCGGGAAGGAGCTCCCCTGCCTCCACTGCTCCAAACCCTGACGGCAAGGCATCTTCAGACCACGGGAAAGGAACTTCTTGCGCGCCCGGAGGATTTCCGGCTCTTTCTCCTCTTTCTGAACTCCCTGAAAAATCCCCGGGGATGGATGGAATTGGCCCTTCTTCCCCGAGAGGTGGAGGAACATTTGATACATCTGCTGGATCAGAGAGAACCTCCCTGGGAAGATGTATGTCGTATCATGGATCTGGCAAAGGAGTTTCACCTGGAGTACCCGAAAGAAACCCTGATCCGTCTTTTCTGGAACCACTATCGAAAAGGAGATTTCCGCGAGGAACCCTTCCTGGCCCCCCTGGCGGAACATCTAGGTTTCGTACTGGAAGAGAGCACGAGAGACACCGCATAGTGCCGGTGAACATTTGCCCCCAAGGAGGGATGTTTCATGTCCGTTATGCTTCACGGGAAACACCTGGGTCAATCCTTTCGAAACACCATAGAAACGGACCCTTCGTTCCGCACCATAGCCTACTGCTCCATGGAGATCGGTATCAGCCATCAGATCCCCACCTACTCCGGAGGACTGGGCGTTCTCGCCGGGGACATCCTGAAGAGTGCCGCCGATCTGGGAGTTCCCGTGGTGGGTGTGACACTGCTCTATCGGAAGGGATATTTTAATCAAAAACTGTCCGGAGAGGGATGGCAGAAGGAAAGCCCCGTGGAATGGCAGCCGGAAAAATTGCTCCAGCTGCTCCCCAACGAAGTTTCCCTGTATGTGGAGGGACGGCAGCTTCGAATCCGTACCTGGGTACACGATCTCATCGGTCACGGAGGATTCGCCCTTCCCATCTACTTCCTGGATACGGATTTCGACGGAAACAGCCCGGAGGATCGAAAGCTCACCTGGCACCTTTACGGAGGAGATCAGCGCTATCGGCTTCTCCAGGAGCTGGTTCTCGGAGTTGGGGGTCTCCGGATGCTCCGAGATCTCGGATACGATAACCTGCGTACCTTCCACCTTAACGAAGGACATGCAGGATTCATCACCCTCGAACTTCTTCGTGAAATGGGGTACGACGATTTCGACAAGGTCCGGGAGCAGGTGGTCTTCACCACCCACACCCCGGTACCTGCAGGGCACGACTTCTTTCCCTACGACCTCATCGAAAAGGTAATGCAGCCCCACCACGTCTCCCAACTCCGACGCATGCTGGGAGACGGAGGCGTCTCCATGACGGACCTGGGACTCAAGTTCAGCCGCTACGTTAACGGGGTCTCCAAGAAACATGCCGAAGTGAGCCGAAACATGTTCGAGGCTGAAAATATCGACTGCGTCACCAACGGCGTGCACAGCACCACCTGGACAAACCCAAGCATGATGAAGGTTTTCGATCATCACATTCCCGGATGGCGAAACGATCCCTCCCGGCTCACCCAGGCCTTGAACATTCCGGACCAGGAAATCTGGAGGGCTCATCAGGCGGCGAAAATGAAACTTCTTGCCCGGGTTCTCGAGGATACGGGAAAGGAGCTGGATCAGGACGTCCTTACCATCGGGTTCGCCCGGCGGGCGGCCACGTACAAACGGGGAGATCTCATTTTTTCGGACGTAAAAAAGCTCGTGGATTCCTGCTCGGGGAAGGTGCAGTTTCTCTTTGCGGGAAAAGCCCACCCCCACGACAACGGGGGCAAGAAAATGATTCAGAATGTCATCGATGCGGCAAAGGAACTGGAAGGAATTATTTCCATAGTCTATCTGGAGAACTACGATATGGCTCTGGCGGAGCTTCTCACTTCGGGAGTGGATCTATGGCTGAACAATCCCAAAAGGCCTCGGGAGGCCTCGGGAACCAGCGGCATGAAGTGTACCCATAACGGAGTGATGAACTTCTCGGTTCTCGACGGCTGGTGGATCGAAGGATGGATCGAAGGACTCACGGGCTGGTCCATCGGCCCCGAACCCAGCGAAGCAGCCCTGGTGGAGTACGACGAAATGCAGGATGCCCGGGATCTGTATAACAAACTGCACCACCAGATCATTCCCACCTATTACGAAGATCGGAAGACCTGGATTCGCATGATGCGCTACACCATAGCCCTGAATGCCAGCTATTTCAACACGCATCGAGTGGTAAAGGATTACTGCGAAAAGGCCTACGACGTGGTCTTCCGGGGGCTCTAGCCATGAAGCCCGCAGCCTCTCCGGTACTCCGGGCACTTCATGTATCCCCCGAAATGGCCCCTCTCATCAAGATGGGAGGCATGGGAGACGTGGTGGGAGCTCTTCCCCGGGCCATGCAGGAATTCGGCATGGATGCCCGGGTTCTGCTCCCCCTGTGGCCGGGGGTACTGGAGATTCTCGAAAACATGGAGATTCCCATCCATCGGGAGCCCGAAAAAATCCACGTATCCCTCAACTGGCGGGTCTATAGTGCGGAGGTCATTCCCGCCATGGTACACGGTATCCAGGTGTATCTCCTGGAACAGCCGGAACTCTTCCAGAATCCCCGGGTTTATCCTCCGGAGACCACCGAGGAGAGCGTGCTCCCCTTCGTATTTCTCTCCTATGCGGCTCTCGAACTGGAAAAGGTTCTACGCTGGAGGCCCCATATCATCCACGCCCACGACTGGCCGGGAGCCCTCATCCCCGGAGCACTCCAGTGGCACCGGCATTATAAACAGCTCCACGGCAATTACGACACGGTGCTCACTCTGCACAACATGGCCCACCAGTGCGTGGTGGAGCGAAGCGCCCTGGAAAGCTGGGGGTTCGAGCCCCAGGCTTTTTCCATTCCCGCCATGGAGTTTTACGGTCAGGTGAACGTTCTCAAGGGAGGCATCAACGCTTCTGGAGCGGTCACCACGGTTTCTCCCCAGTATTCCTGGGAAATCCAGACCATGAAGGGGGGATTCGGCCTTGACGGAGTGCTGGTGCAGAACCGCAGCAAACTCCGGGGGATCCTGAACGGCATCGATTACGAAATCTGGAATCCCGCAAAGGATCCCCATCTTCCCAAACCGTATACCGCGAAAAACCTTGCGGGGAAAAAGGCCTGCCGCAAGGCGCTTCTCGAAAGAACGGGCCTTCCCGAGGAAAACCGGCCCATCTTTGTCTTCGTAAGCCGCCTGGTGGAGCAAAAGGGTATCGACTTGATCCTTGGATCCATGGAAGCCCTTCTCCGAAGAAACATCCAGCTTCTTATTCTCGGCAGCGGTCACGAAGTGGTGGAACGGGCCTTCCAGGAGGAAGCCCGGCGATTTCCGGGCCAGGTATGGCTTCATACGGGATTCAGCGAGCCCCTGGCACATCTTTTCTATGCGGGAGGGGATTTTCTTCTCATGCCTTCCCTCTTCGAGCCCTGCGGGCTCTCGCAGCTCATCGCCATGCGCTACGGCACCGTACCGGTAGTACGGGCGGTAGGAGGTCTTTCAGACACGGTGATCGACGTGGAGGGATCTCCCGAGGACGGCAACGGCTTCGTCTTTCTCGACTACTCCGCCGAAGAGCTTCTCAAGGCGGTAAGTCGGGGCTTGGCACTCTACGATAAACCCGAGGCATGGCAAAAACTGATTGCCCGAAATATGAAAGTGGATTTTTCCTGGAAACGTTCCGCCCGGCTCTACCATCAGCTCTATAACGCCCTCCTGGAGGGAGTCTCCGTAACATAGCGGCCCATTCCCTGGAGGTTTGGGGCAACCTTGAATCCGGAAAGGAGAAAAATCATGGTGCGTCTTACCCTTTTCATGGAACTTCCCTTCTCCTCCGGGGGCTGAGGTTCCTATGCCTTTACGAAGGAGGAGCTTCGGTCTTTCGCCTCCTGCACAGACCGTGAGTCCGTGAGCGCCCTGCTCGTTCGTCTTCGAGAAACTTTCAGCTCCCGGATAGAGCTCCGGGTGCTGGATCCCAAATGTCTTTTCTGGATCTTTTCGGTGGTGCGGCACCGCATCAAAGCTACGGAACCGACCTGGATTCTCCGGGGGCGCTGCATCTTTCGAGGAATCCCCACCTGGGAGACACTTTATGATTTCCTTGAAGAGGAAATTTCCCGTGGAACCCAGAGGTAGCCTTTCAGCTTTTCGGTAAAGATCTCTTATTCCGTTGTCACAAGACATAGTGTCTTCAGGAAGGAGGAAACAATCATGATTTACGGCAGATACGGTCGCGTGCTGGGCATCGTCCTAGCGGGAGGCAAGGGAGAGCGTCTCATGCCTCTCACCCGGTATCGCTCGAAACCTGCGGTGCCTTTTGCGGCAAAGTACCGCATTATCGACTTTGCCCTCTCCAATCTCGTGAACAGTGGTCTTTATTCCATTTACGTGCTGGTGCAGTTCAAAAGCCAATCCCTGAACGAACATGTCGAACGAGGATGGCAGTTCGGGGGCGCCATGCGAGGGCGGGATCTTTTCGTCACCACCGTCCCGGCCCAGATGTGGACGGGGAACCACTGGTACAAGGGAACCGCCGATGCGGTGTACCAGAATTTACACCTTATTACTCTTTTCGATGCGGATCACGTATGCATCTTTGCGGCGGACCACATCTACAAGATGGATGTGGAACAGATGCTCCAGTTTCACGTGGATACGGATGCGGACATCACGGTGGCCGCCAAAACCATCAACGCTTCCGAAGCAAGCGCCTTCGGCTGCGTCGGAGTGAACGACCAGGGGCAGGTAACGGCTTTCGTGGAAAAACCAGAAAATCCTCCGCATATCCCGGGAAAACCCGGGCAGAGCTATGTATCCATGGGCAACTATATCTTCAAACGCAAAATTCTTGAGGAGGCCCTCATCCTGGATGCCACCAGAGAGGATTCCGTCCACGATTTCGGCCGGAACATTCTCCCCGCGGCCTTCGGCTCCTCCAAGGTAATGGCCTACGATTTCTCGAGCCAAGTGCTCCCCGGAAAGGATCGTCCCTACTGGCAGGACGTGGGAACCATCAAGGCCTATTGGGAAAGCCATATGGATCTTCTCAAGCATCCCTCGGACCTCACGCTCTTCAACTTTCACTGGCCTATACGAACCGTATCCTACGCTGACCCCCCGGGTTTCACCTACCCGAGCAAAGGGCAGGACTGCTCCGTTGTAGGCACCCTCCGGGCCGAAGGAAGCCAGATTCTCGGTTCCACGGTGCATCGGTCCGTACTCTCGAGGAACTGCATCATCCACCCCGGAGCAATTCTTGAGGAGTGTCTCATCGGCCAGGGAGTCATTATCGGAGAAAAGTGCAAACTGCGAAAAGTCATCGTGGACGCCCACAACGCTATTCCCCCGGGGACCGTTATCGGCTATAATCCCGAGATCGACGCCGAACGATATCACTACGACGAAGCTTCGGGAGTAACCGTGGTTCCCATGCCCTCCATCCAGCTTCGGAGTTCCTTGGAGATGCCGAACACCGCCATGGGTATCCAGATGGGAAACGGGGAATTCGATTAAATTTTACAAAAAGTCAGGAGGGAGTATTCCCTGAAATTCCCAAGGGAATTCACGCTATATGAAAAAAAATCGCCGGCAGTTGGAGCAGCTTCTTGATGAACTCTACGAGGGAGAACCCTCCTCCGCCACGGAATCTTTGATAAAGGAGATTTTTCGCCTGGATCCGGAAAATCCCGAGGCCCTGCTCTTTCTCGCGGATCAAACCGAGGATCCCGAAGAATCCCTTGCCTACCTTTCCCGTTCTGTTACGAAGATCCGCTCGCTTCTCGAGGGTCTTCCGGAAGAGCAAGGGGAGGGGGAGGATCTCCGGGCGTTTCTTTTCGAGGCTCTCCAGCGCATGGGATGGTACTATATTCTCGAAAATCGGGGGGAGGAGGCAGTGGCTCTCAGCGAAGAGCTTCTGGAGCTTCCTCACGACGATTATTCCTGGGCCAAAGCCATACGTTACGTGGGCCTTATTCTTACGGAACAATATTCCCGGGTACTCGAAACGGTGATTGCCGAAGAGGATCCGGACATTTTCTCGGCTCACGTAAAGGCCATGGCGCTTCTCGAATGTTCCCTCTCTTCCCGGGAGAGCGCCATCGCCCTTTGGGACGCCTTTCGAGCGGACCCCAACCTGCCTTTCTACCTCCTCGACTTCTGGGTTCCCCCTCTGGAGGGAGAGGACGAAGAGGAGGATCTCGAAAGCTACTCCCGGGCACTTCTTCTGGAACCCGCCTGGACGCTTACGGAATCCAGAATTATGGCCCTCTCCACCGCCGCGGTCTTCTTCGGGTACGTCACCGACCGGATTCCGGACCTCCTCCTTGAGGAAATTACCGAAGAGCTTCAGCAGAATCCCGTCTTCGCCTTTCTGGAAATGACCCGGGAACGTGTGGCGGAACGCCTGGAAGAAACCCAAAATCAGGAAGAAGCGGACATCATGGCTTTGGACATCCTCTCCACCATGGATAATCTTTTTCTCTGATTTCAGATTTCTCCTTCGCATATTCCATATCGAAATACGAAGAGAAACACCCCAGATCCTTCGGGATCCGGGGTGTTTCTCTTCGTATTTCCATGTGCCTCTTTACATCTCTTCCTTGGCCGATTAACGTCGGATCTCCTTGAGCACCAGTTCCGTATCGGGAATAAGTCCTTCCGAATAGGAGAGGGAGCGCAAGAGAACGTCCATGGACACCGAAGGAAGAGGGGAAAGTCCCCGAAAACGTTCTTTCATTCGCCCCACTACCACCTGGGCCCCCTCAAGGGCCGTATGAGGAAGAAGAATCAGAATGCCTCCGTCATCAAGGCGACCGATTATATCTACAACCCGGATGCTCTCCACTGCCTCTCTTGCGAGGAGACGAAAGGCATCGGCCACTCCTCCGGAGCCCCCTGCCCGCTTCAGCTCTTCCATATTTTGAATGTGCAGATAGAGCAGGGAGATGGGATAGGAATAACGCCTGTTCCGGCTGAGCTCCACGGAAACCTTCTGAAGAAAGGATTCTCCCTGGGGAAGCCCCGTAACCGCATCCTTCTGGGAAAGCACCGCCATGCCAGTGATAAGACGATACCGTTCCGCCATGGAGCATACCACGGGCCACACGCCCTGGAAAACCTCTTTTCTAATCCGAGTGACCCGGTTCTCCTTTCCGGAAAAACCGAGAAAAAGCATGGGCTGCGCTCCCGGAACAAGGGTTCCCGCAAAGAAGGAGGCCATACTCTGCTCCTCCAGTATCTCCGCCCAAGAAGACGTTCTTTCCGGGGCATCCACCCACCAATACCGGTGATCCATGATTTCGAGATCCCCCAAACACACCCCGGACTGTTCCTGATCCCGGTGAAAGGCTTTCAGAAGATCCGCAGCCCGAACATTCTGTTCTTCCCCCGCCTCTCCTCCGTTGTAAGCCACCAGGGACCAGCGTCCCTCTCCGGAGTTCCAGGAGAGCACTCCCGCCCAATCGAAGCCTAGAAATTCCCGTAAAATCGCCGTAAGGGGATCCAGAATCTCTCCCACGCTGTAAAGGCGCACCATTTCTTCCAGTTTCTTCCGCAGCTCCTCCTGGTTCTCAAGTATTCTACCGCTCGTAAGAGATTCGAGAAAGAAAACGAACCATCCATGGGGATCTTCGAAGAGAGCGTATTCCAGCTCCTCGTCTCCTTCGAAGGGGAACCAGGCTCCCCCAGTCCAGCCGGGGGATCCTTCGAAAAGAGCCTCCAGGGAAGAGGGTTTTTTCGAAGCATTTTCGAAAACCTCCGAGAAAAGCTCCTCCCCGCGACAAGGGTAGGAAGGGTGTTTTCCTCGTTTTCGCAGAAAACGCTCGAAGGGAGGGTTGCCACCATGAATGGTTACCCCCTCTTCATGACGCTGCCCGTAAAAAACGGGGCCAGGCATAATCCCGTGCCATGCCACATGGTGAAGCACGTTTACAAGGGGATCTCGGTTTTCGTATTTCTCCACGGCCCATTCCTCCTTCGAAAGATATTTTCCCCTTTTCTCCCCCGGGGATGTCGTTGCATTGTATCAAAACACGGGGCTATTCCCATCCTTCTTTGTGGGATATAATGATGCCCCATCAGTTTCGCTCGAACGGAACTGTAAAGAAAGGAGTGTCGTACGGCATGAAAGAGAAAAAAATGTTTTTTCTATGCATGTTTGCTGCGGTCTTTTGCCTCTTTATCGGAGGTACCGCCCAGGCTGCGAAATCCCCCCAGACCATTATCAACGATTCGGTACTCACCCTCAAGGAGATGCTCAGTCAGAACGATGCTGGAGCCATGGGAGATACACTCCGGGGAGCCAAGGGCGTAGCCATTTTTCCCTCGGTGGTAAAGGCGGGATTCGTGGTGGGAGGCCGCTACGGAGAGGGGCTCATTCTCCGCCGGGAGGGAAACTCCTGGAACGGCCCTAGCTTTGTGGACATCACCGGGGCATCCTTCGGCCTTCAGGTGGGAATACAGTCCACCGCCCTGGTGCTGGTCATCACCAATGAACGGGGCATGGAAGGCTTCGTGGGAGATAAAATCACCCTGGGAGGAGATATCTCGGTGGCCGCGGGCCCCGTGGGAAGAGATGCCCAGGCTGCCACGGACGGAAAACTCAAAGCTTCCATTTACAGCTATTCCATGAGCAAGGGGCTCTTCGCGGGAATGTCTCTGGAGGGAGCCTCCATCACCACCCAGCACGAAAAGAACGCCAAGTATTGGGGAAAGGCCATGCTTCCCCAGGAGATTCTCAAAACCAAAGCCTCCAAGAAAGATATGGCGGAACTTCTTCAGGCTTTGAACAGTCTCATCGCCAAATCCGGCCAATAACACCACCGTGCATCCCCTGATCTTGCGTCTCTCTCAGGTCAGGGGATCTTAAACAATATTCCGTTTTTTCCGAAGATCCTTCGCCGGGGGCCCTGCAGGGCCCTCGGCGTTGTTCTCTTTTCTCAATGGACCACCGTGAAAACTACCGAACTCGTCTGCCCCTCTCCGTCGGTGACCGAAAGCCTGTGTTTTCCCTCTCGGAGAGACCAGAAATAAGGATCTCCCCCCTCTTCCTGCTTGCCCTGATACATACCGTTCACATACCAGAAATAGGGAGGAACGCCTCCCTCGGTACGAAGGGGAATCTTTTCCTTTCGTTCGGGAACTGTGAAGATCCGCAGATTCTCCCGAGGGGATACGATGCTGAGTTTTCCCGGAGCTTCACGGAGGGTTCCGCCTCGCTCATACCCCCGCAGCTCCCGGGGCCAGCGAAGGACAGTGCTTCCTCCTTCCCGGCCATGGAGTGAACAGGTTTTTCCCGAGGAAACCCCGGGAATGTACCATCCCATGGATGTGGCGGGACAGGCTTCTCCGGGAGGCTGCCCCGAAAGCACACAGATCTCCCGCCGGGACACATCCTCGGGAGGAGAGAACCAGGAAGCGTCCTCTCCGAGAGAGAGAAGCATCTCCACCGCTCCGGGAGCCGCCGCCCGAAGCCCCGCCACTCCTTCCAGAGGGCTTCCTCCGGGATCTCCCATCCACACACCCACGGTATACTCCGGCGTATAGGCCACCGCCCAGGCATCTCTCATGCCGTAAGAGGTTCCCGTCTTGAGACAAATCTGGAGCTGCCGCTTTTCCAAAAGCCTTTGGGTGGTCAGGGAGAGGCGTTCGGGGCGGGAGAGACAGAGATTCGTGAGAAAAGCGGCTCCCGGAGAGTAGAGGCGCTCCCGAAAGAGAGTTTTTTCCGAAGACTCCTCTTCCCGAAGCCACTTGAGCGCGGGAAGCCGCCCTTCGGAAGAGAACACGCCGTAGGCCCGCACAAGCTCCTCCAGGGTAACCTCGCACCCTCCGAGAACCAGAGCATCCCCGTAATGGGAAGAGTCCTTGGTAAATCCCGAAAAACCGAGGCGACGCAGAAAAGCGAGAAAGACGTTGCCCCGAATCATCCGGAGCACCCGCACGGCAGGGACGTTGAGTGAAAGCCCGAGAGCTTCTCCTGCGGAGACGGGGCCCCGAAAGATACGGTCGAAATTCCGAGGATGTCGCCCTCCGAAACCATAGGGAGTATCCGCCAGGAGGGAATCCGGAGTGAGATATCCCCGGTCGAAGGCAGCGGCGTACACGAAGGGTTTGAGGGCCGACCCCGGAGAACGCAGTACCCGGGAGCAGTCGATCCAGCTTCCCGGAGTATTCTCTCCCCATCGGGCGTTTCCCACGGCTCCCCGAATGCTCCCGGTAGCGTTTTCGAGAACCAGCGCCGCCAAGGTTACCGAGGATCCGAATTCCCGAACCTGCCGGGAGGCGATACGCTGAAGCTCCTCCTGAATTTTCCTGTCCAGAGTGGAGTCGATGCGCCTCTTTTCGGGATGCTCCCGGCGAAGCCGATCCGATGCCAGGGGAGCCAGGGCTGGAAAGGGGCGCATCTCTCGGGGAAGAGGTTCATCCAAGGCTCCAAGATATGCGGTTTCATCAAGCACCCCCCGCTCTGCGAGCAACGCGAGAATACCATCTCGCCGCTTCTTCGCCCCGGAATAGTTGCGATCCGGCCGATAGGCGGTGGGGCCCTTCAAAAGCCCCACCAGAAGAGCCGCCTCCCCCGGAGAGAGAGCCTTGCAGGGCTTGCCGAACCATCCCAGGGAGGCCGCCTCCACACCCCGGAGCATTCCTCCGAAAAAGGCCTTGTTAAGATAAAGCTCCAGGATCTCTTCTTTGGAAAGAGTTTTTTCAATCTCCAGGGCCTGGCGGAACTCGTCAAGCTTCGCTCCCAGAGTACGGGGACGGGGAAAGGTGAGGCGAACGAGCTGAGAGGTGATGGTGGAACCTCCGGACACCACCTTTCCCGCCCGAAAATTCTGCACCGCCGCCCGAAGGAGCGCGGGAAAATCCACCCCTCCATGGGAAAAAAAGCGGCGATCCTCCACCTCCACGGCTATCCTGGGAAGCCATGCCCCCATCTGATCCAGAGAAACCGGAAGACTCCAATCCTCCTCGGGAGAGGGCCATATTCGAAGAGGCTCCCCCTGAAAATCGAAAACCCCCGGAGAGACCGAGCAGCTCCGCACCGCCTCCAGAGAAATTTCAGGCCAGGTATGGTACAGGAGGAGGGTGCCTCCTCCGAAAAACAATACTGCTCCAAGAAGGCACCCTCTCAGGGTTCTGCGAAAAAAATTCAGTTTCATGTCTTAGGGTTTTATCTCAAGCGTACCCGTCTCGCCCAGGGCCTGAAGGGCCGGATCATACATGGCCTCAGCGGCCACGGGAGGTACCGTAAAGGTTCCCGCCGTTACCGCCCTGACCCGATAGGTATACTGGAGGGCCTCTCCTTTGCTCAGGAAGGGAACGAAGAGCAGAAGCCGGTCATCCCGGATCTCCTCCCGCACGGAAACGTAGCGTTCGCTCCCCTCAAGGGCCGCCTGAAGCCTGGGATTGTCGATTTCCAAACCTCCGGGGAGGAGGTCCGAAAGCACCAGATGCTCCACCGAACGGTTCGAAAGAAGCTCCAGTCGTACCTCCAGCATCTCGCCCTGAAACACGGGTTCTCCCGGTTTGAGAGGCGTTCCGTCCCGGCGATGGTAGCTCCGGGATACCGAAAGCCCCTGCTTCATGGGTTCCGGAGCCTCCTGAGGCACTCCCTCCACGGACCAGGAGTAGTAAACCTGCCCCTCTCCGGCACAGGAAAGCTCCGGAGGTGCGGGAGAATTCACCGGAAGGGAAGCGTTCTCTCCCTGCCGTACCGTAAGAAGTTCTTCTCCCGAAGAGGAGCGCAGCTCCGCCACGAAGGGTTTCCGCTCCTCCCGGGTGCTTCGGAAATAGCGCCCCAGGGCCACGGCGGAGAAAGCGTTATCCTGGGTGTTTCGCCACAATCCCTTCCGGGCAGCTTCGATAAGCTGCTGTGCCAGAAGGGCCGCCTGCTCGGATCCGGGATCCAGATGCAGCCGCATAAGCAGCGTAAGAGCGGTGTTCCGAACTCCCGAATCGAAGATGGATCCCTCGGAAGGAGGATCATCCATTCGTACCGCCACGGTCCCCAGAAGGGAAGAGGCCACATCCTGGCGTCCCTCCAGGGCATAGGCTCCGGCAAGGAATATCCGGGCGGTTTCCGTAAGCTTCTCGCCACGTTCGCGGAAGTGTTCCATCCACGCCAGGGGAGCTTGCCCCGAAAGAGCCAGGACGTACATGCCGTAAGCCTTGGTAGCGCTGAGGTCTGCATACTCCCGGTCCGTCATGGAATCGAACTCCTGAGGAAGCAGACGCCGGATCCACTCCAGGGAGCCCCGGAGACTCTCCTCGGGAACGGCGTATCCTTCCCGGGAAGCCTCGAAAAGAAGGTGCCCCGCATAGACGGAGCCCCAGGAGAAGCTGTAGCCATCCCCGGGCCAGAAGGAGAAGGAGCCGTCATAAAGCTGCATGGCGAGAATCCGGCGTAACCCCTCCTGCACCCGACGATTATTCTCCTCGGGGTTCACCAGGAGAGGATCGAGATCCCTCACGAGGTCCGGCAAAGCCACCAGGGGCCAGATGCCGGAGATGGTCTGTTCGAGGCATCCGTAGGGATACGAGGTAAGGTATTGAAGGGCCGAAGAGAGATCCGCCACGGGAGTTCCCGAAAAGGCCACCACTCCCCGGAGGGTGCCGGGGAACCAGGAGCCTCCGAAATCGAGAGCGGTGCTGGATCCTCCAGGAAGCGCCCCGCCTCCGGTGCGGCGGATGAGAGGATAGGGAGGCCGCACGGGAAGTTCGGTTCTCTCTTCCATAATCTCGTCGTTCCATGATGCCCGCACTCGCAGTACCCCCACTCCGGAGCTTCCCGACGCCTCCAGGGGCACGTTCATGCGCTCTCCCTGGGATCCCGGAGCAAGCATAATGCGGAACATTTCGGGCCCCTTGTAGATCAGGGGCTCTTCCGCGGTGATATGCACTTCCACCGCCAGGTGTTCCTCGGATTTGGAGAAGAGCGTAAGAGGCATGGACACCCGATCTCCCGGAGCCAGAGCCCTGGGCAGGGTGGTTTCCACGATCACATCCCGAGCCACGAGAAGTTCCTTCTCCCCCGAACCTACAAGGGCTCCGCCTCCGACCACCGCCATAACCCGAAGCGTACCGCTGAACTCGGGAAGATGGAATCGGGCCTGCAGGCGCCCCTCCGCATCGGTTTCAAAGGGCCCCTCAAAAAGAGCCACGGGCTTGAATCGCCGGGCCTGCACCGGGGAAAGTCCCTTGGCGAAAGCCATCTCACGTCCCTCGCCTCCTGCGGGATGCAGCAGAGGGGTCGCCGCATTTTCCGGAGGAAGAAGATCGTCGTATACGTCGTATCCTCGAATTCCCAAAGCCCGAAGGGCGGTGAAAAAGGCATGGGGGTCCGGGGTGCCGAACTTCGTAAGCCCCAGGATGCCTTCATCCACCAGGGCGATCACCGCTTCTCCCGGAAAGGGTTTTCCCGAGGCATCCTCAAGCTGAAGATCCACGGTCACTTCTTTATCCGGGAAAGCCCGATCCGGCACCGTAAGAAGCACTTTAGCCTTGTTCTCGGACTGATCCACCCGGAATCGGGTAACTCCCAAAGCCCGGGGATTGTACCATTGCGAATTATCCTCCCCCTGGGGACGGATAAGCCACGCCACACAGTAGGCGTTGGGAAGCATGGTCTTCTCCACGGGGAACGTCACATCCACCGTATGCTCCACCGAGGGGAGATACTGCCAGTGCACCACCCGATCTGTCTCCACGGTTACCAGAAGATTACCTTTAAAGGGAAGCTCGCAGCGAAGGGTAGCCTCTTCTCCCGAGGCATAGGTATCCTTGTCCAGCCGCAGAGCCACTTTGTCCAGGGGGCCTCCGGGAGGGCCGTCGGAGCCGCCCCACACGTAGAAGGAGACTGCCGCCCGGGCAGCGCCCTGAGGATCCTCCACCCGGAGGATATATTCGCCGTACTCCCTGGGAGTGAAGCGGACCGTTCCCGTTCCCTTCTCAAGGGAAATCGCCTGTACGGCAAAGGGAAGAAGCTCCCGTTCATAGTGGAAACGGTACCGGCCATCCTCCTCCACCACCACGCTGTGATAGGCTACCTTGAAGAACTGGGCATTTACGGATGCCAGATCTCCAAGGGCCCCTTTTCGATCCAGGGCCACCAGGGGAAACTGAATTTCCTGCCCGGGACGCATCTCCTCTCCCTGGGGAGGCCGAACTCCTACATATTGGGAAAAGGGATGATACGGCAGAGAGAGCACATCCCACACCATACGCCCCCCGTCCTCCATAACTCCCAGTCGGAACACGAGATTCCCGGGCTTGTTGAGGGTGGATCGCGGGGGAGTCTGCCAGGTAAAGGAACCTACTCCCTCGTCGTTCAAGGCACCGGTACCGAGGAAATCGCTGTAGGGGAAAAGTTCCTCTTCGGGATCATCGAAGACGTAATCTCCGTAACCCTTGGGGCTGAAGGCACGGGGAACGAAACGCACCTCTCCCTCCGTGGCCAGGCGAGCTCCGGGAGCGCCAAAAAGATACTCTCCCCGAAGATCGAGAACCAGGGACTCTTCGGGAGCCAGGGCTTCCACCTCAGTGGAGGCCGTAACCCGGATGCGGGGAGGCACGAAATCCTCCACCAGGAAAGAATGTTCCCCCACGAGAAAATGCCCTTCTCCGGGAATCCGGAGCTGCACCCGATAATCTCCCGTGGGAGAGGCATCGGAAAGGGGGTATGCCAAGGTTATGAATCCCTGGGGCGAAAGGGGGGCTATCTGGGAGAAAACGTTTCTTCCGTTAGGATCGAAGATCTTCCATTCCAGAGGGAACTCTCCGGGGGGCAGAAAATCCCGGTTCCGCACAAGCCCCGTGAGATCCACCACCTCGCCGGGGCGGAAAACTCCCCGGGGAGCAAAGACATGAGCTTCGTACCCCTCGTCGAGATAAGCCCTTCCTCCGAGTTCCCAATCCCCTCCCCGGAGGAGATCGTACCGGAGCACCAGATAGGAAAGATCCTCTCCGGCGGCGGCGGTGACCACCCAGGGAAGAAGATCGTCTTCCCAAGGCTCTTCCCGGCTGAGGAGCCCCACCCCGTTCTCATCGGTGGTAAGGGTTCCCAGAAGCTGGTTGGACCGGGAATAAATCCGTATTACCGCCCCTTCCACGGGGCCTCCGCCATGCAGAGAGTTCACCCACAGAAAAATTCCCTTGGGAAAGACCTTGGCGGTAATTCCCAGATCCGTAAGAGTCACCATCATTCGAGGAACGTTCCAGCTATTTCCGGAAACGTCCGAAGCCTGGAGAATAAACACCCCCGTATCGGGGCTGAGGAACTCCTTCAAATCCACCGCCATTCGGAAAGACTCATTCTGTTTGGCTTCGGTGCGGTATTCCCGGGTGGCTCCCTGACGGGAAAGTTCCAGGTCGAGCCAGGAATTATCCATACCCAGAGCAAGAGGAACGTTGTTCTCGAACATCTTCCACGAGGCAAGCCGTATGGTTTCCACGTTCACCCCCGCCAGGGGAACCCGCAGGGAACCTTGAGAGGAAAGATAGCTGCCCCCGGCGGCAAAGAAAATATCCGGTTCCACATCGGGAAAAACGAAGGCCTTGCGGAAGGGCCGGGCAAGGGAGGAACTTCGAAGTCCGGGAAGGCCCTTTTTGAGAGTCACCACCACCCGGTCTCGGGGGAGAAAGTTTCCGTTAATCCAAAATCCTCCGCTTCCGGGCTCCAGGGAAAACTCCTGCGAGGGCTCGACCTCCACGAAAGAGGAGGCTCGGGAAATATCCACCGGGGAGGTGGTACCTATCCAGATGCGTCCCTTTCCTTCATAAGAAGAAGAGGAGTAGGAGTTTTGCACATCCAGGATGAACTTGGGAGTTACCATGATCTCCTGGTCTTCGGCAAGGCCTAGATGCCCCACCGTGGCGGGAAATCCCCGATAAAGCGCAAGTATCGCCTTGGTTTTGCCCTGAGCCTGAATAGAGACGTCCACGGTTCTGGCGGCATGCTGCTGCGAAATACTGTAGGGAAGGAGCTTTCCTCTTTCGTCCCGCACCTCCAGATACCCCCGGAGCCGTACCGGCGACACGGGGAGAGAAAACCGAAGCTCTCCCACGATGGTGCCGTCCGAACGGAAATCCTTTTGGGCGAAGCCAAGAAACCGAAGGGGAGAGGTGGAAAAAGTAAAATCGTGAGCCCCCGCAAGGAGCCGTTTATCCATATCCCGTAAATCCGGGCGAAGGGAGAGGCGGTACTCCGTGGCGGGCACCAGAGGATGAGCGGGAGTAAAGACGCACTGCTGTACATCTTTCCACTTCCAGCTTCCTTCAAGGAGAGGCGTTATGACCCCTGGGAGATCTTCCTTGAGCAGGGCTCGCCCCACCATCTCCGGGGGTACCACGGGAGCGGAAAAGGCCAGGGAAATCTCCTCGAGTCCCCGCACTTCTCCCTGGGGTTCCATGCGCTGCACCACAAAATCTCCCGCATCACCGCTCCAGGCCATTCCGGACCATAGGAGAAACGGCATGAGAAGACCCCACAATAAAAACCGTTTTCTACACATACAAACGCACCTCCTCTACATGTTCTCCTGTTCTCGAACTGAGAAAAAGACCGGTTCATCATCTTCATGAACGGGTTCATCTTCTCATGAGCTCCGAGGTTTCGCAACATGCAAACGGGGAAAGAAGGCTCCATCCGCCCCCTCTCCCCGTCCCTATTTTTACGTTTTCTCGTATTCCTCGGAACCGCTACAGAATCAGCTTGCTTCCTCCGGGTTTTTTCCCCGTCATATGATCCAGCTGATCCAGCACCGAAGCGCTCGCCACATCGATACGAGGTTTTCGGGCCTCCTGGGCCGCAAGATCCCGAACCCTCTGCTCGTATTCTTCCATGCCCTTCTTGATGGCCTCCACGTCTCCCCGGATCCACTGAAGGATCCCCTCCGCCGAAAGCTTTACGATCTCTTCTCCGGGCATTTTGTCGATGGCACCGAGTTCCTTGAGTACCCGATGTTCCTCCCGAATGGAATCCATGACATCCTCATCCGTCAGAAGTCCCTTCTTGTAGAGAACCCTGCCAAGAATGTTCATCTTTGTTTTAAGATTTTCCTCCGCCATAGACATGGCATCCACCCGGGCCATAAGCATGGACAGAAGATCGTCCAGCGTAATCTGCTGCTGCATAGGCATCTGCATTACCTTTCCCTCCTTGCGTAAACCTGCTTTCTGATGTGACATTGTAGCACAGCCGCCCCGAGGAGCCTACCGCAAGATTCTCGGGCTCTCATGCATCCTCCTTCATTATTACCCGAAACTCCGGGAAATGCTCTTTTCGATAAAAGATCCGCCAGAAAATCGGGAGAATTGCTAAAAATATTCGAAATAGAGCATAGGTTGCACCTTTCTCCCTTTCTCTGTATGCTCTCTCCTATCACATACCTCCGTACAGTAAGGCATGGGAGAAAAAGGAGTACAAAATGTCTTTTCAAGCGTGGATGGTTCTCGGTGTCTTTTTTCTCACCCTGGGGCTCATCACCTCGGGGAAAACGCCTCGAAGCGTGGCAGCCCTTCTCGGAAGCGCTCTCATCATGGCCTTCCATCTTCTTCCTTCCACCGTGGCAGTGCGTTTTATCGACTTTAATACCATCGGACTCCTCATAGGCATGATGATTATCGTGGGAGTACTCTCCCGAACGGGAATTTTCCAGTTCCTGGCGGTAAAAACCATGAAAATTACTCGGGGGAACGGCCTTTTTACCCTCTTTGCCATCGCCCTGGTAACGGCGTTCCTTTCCGCCTTTCTCGACAATGTCACCACGGTGCTTCTCATCAGCCCGGTAATCATCTCCCTGGCGGACCTCATGGAAATGGATCCCCTCCCGCTCCTCATGGCGGAAACCCTGGCCTCCAACATCGGAGGCACCGCCACCCTCATCGGAGATCCTCCGAATATCATCATCGGATCCTACGCAGGCTTCTCCTTTATGGATTTTCTGGTGAACCTGGGGCCTCCTGCCCTGGGAGTTCTTCTGGTGGTGCTGCTTTATCTCGCCTTTCATTATCGGAAAGACCTTACCATCACAGAAGAACAGTATGCCAGAATTCTCCAGGTAAACGAATCGAAAACCATCAAGGACATGAAGCTTCTCAAACAGTCCGGCACCATCATGGGAATCATTCTTCTGGGATTTCTTCTTCATCACGTACTCCATCTGGACGCAGCGGTGATCGCCCTGCTGGGAGCGGCGGTACTCCTGGTGGTGGGAAAGGTGGACGGCCGCACCGTGATTCACGAAGATATCGAGTGGCCCACCCTGGTCTTCTTCGCCTGCCTCTTCATGATCGTGGGAGGCCTCAAGGAAACCGGAGTCATCTCTCAAGCCACCCAGATCCTCGCCACCCTTCTGGAGGGCAAACCCGTACTTACCATGCTCTCCATTCTCTGGATATCCGGGCTCCTCTGCGCCTTCATCAACAACGTGGCCTTCACCGCCACCTTCATATACGTGGTACAGGAGCTCTCTCAGGTGCTCGCCCTGAACTCGGCGCCTCTCTTCTGGGCCCTTGCCCTGGGAGCATGCCTGGGAGGAAACGGGAGTTTCCTCGGATCCGCCGCCAACGTGGTGGTGGCGGATGTGGCGGAACGCTCGGGGCATCACGTACCCTTCGCCAGGTTCTGCAAGGTAGGGATGACTACGGTGCTTATATCCCTTTCCCTGTGCAGCGTCTATCTCTATCTCCGCTATACCCCTTGAGAGATACCGTAAAAAAGGAGCGTAAACGAGAAAAGGCGGAGGGAAATTTCCCTCCGCCTCGTTTTTTTATGTTTCCGGATACCCGGACGAAAACCTTATACCGCCATGCGGTAGGAACCTTTGGAAGAGAGTCCCGCCTCCAGAACGGTTCCGGTGAGATACCACCCTCCGGTTTCCTCATCCTTATTCCATACTCCCGTTGCCTCGGGCATGGAACCGATGCATTTCTGATCCGCCAAATACCAGCCGCCCCATTCGTCTTTCTGCCACATATCCTTCGCGCTCCTCTCAGTCTTTCGCCAGGTAGAACCCCTACGGGAAGAATCTTCCGCATTCATACCGGGAAAGCTGCATCGGAGACGGTTCGTCTTTTTTGTATGGTGAACAACTGACTTCATGGCCTTCAACCTCCGTTTTGGATCTGGAAAGGAGTATACCCGGGTTCATTTTTTTTGTCAACAAGAAATCTTTTTCGAGAGCATAAATGAACCAAGGTTTCTTTTTTACAAATCCTATAACGAGGCGAAGGATAACAGGTTCGTCAGAAGCAAGGAACGGAACAGGTTTTCACAGAAGAGGATGAAGCCCTGCACGGCGGAAAATTTCCAAAGCCTCCGCAAACTCCTCTTTCCCCAAAGGCTTGTCCAGAGGAGGTATTTCCCGGGCCTTTCCCTCGGGATGGTACTGGGGCATGAGGTTCACAAAGACATCCCGGGAAATCTCCGCAGCCAGAAAGGAGGCAATCTCCCGGGTTTCCTCCAGATGCCCCGGAAGGACCAGGTGCCGCACCATAAGCCCTCGCACTGCAAGCCCTTGAGAATCCTTCCGAAGATTTCCCACCTGGCGATACATCTCCTTCAAGGCATCTCTATTCACCTCCCCGTAACGAGAAACTCCGGAAAGGGCACATCCCGTTTCGGAGGAAGCATATTTCATATCCACCAGATAGATATCCACCAATCCTTCCAGAAGCTCCAGAGCTTCCAGGCTGTCATATCCTCCGGTATTGTAGACGAGAGGAAGAGAAAGCCCCTTTTCCACACCCCAGAGAAGCCCCTCCAGTATTTGAGGCACCACGTGGGTGGGCGTCACCAGATTGATATTGTGGCATCCCTGCATCTGGAGGGCCGCCATAAGGCTCCCCAGCTCTTCCCCCGAGAAATCCCTCCCTTCGAGGCCCTGGCTTATGGAAGCATTCTGACAATATACGCAGTGAAGGGAACATCCGGAAAAGAATATGGCCCCGGATCCCCCCCACCCGGTAAGGCAGGGCTCCTCTCCTCCATGAGGAAAGGCCGAGGCCACCCGGCAACTGCTCCCGATGCCGCAGGCTCCCGTTTCATCCCCCAAACGCCGGGCACCGCATCGCCTCGGACAGAGCCGGCAGGAACGAAGCATCTCCATTCCTCGGTTCATCCGCAGGGTTAGCTCGTGCTTTCGGACAAGATAACCTGGAAGATAGGACTGTCTTTCCATGCGAGAGACCTCCCTTTATACGGAAACGAACATAATGATACTACACGAAAAAGGCCGGGAAAGTTCTTCCCGGCCCCACATAAAACTCTCTACGAACAAGTTTCTTCCGATTTTTCCGGAGTTCGAACGTGGGCCCCGAAAGGCCTACTCTCGTCCCCAGGCGGAAGACTTTGCCGCGGTATCGAACATGCTCTGAATGACCTCATTTGCCAGGTCACAGGCTTCCCGGGTCTTTGCAGCCTCAAAGGTATCCAGAAGCTGCAGGGCTTTATCCGCTTCACCCCGGGAGACAAGCCCCGCATATTCCTTTTCCAGGGCGGCCATTTCACCGAAGAGAGCCTTTTCGTAAGGATCGAAAACCTCCCGAATTCCTTCATGGAACATTCCATAGGCTCCGAAGGCGACCTTGGAAATGGTCAGGAAAAGACTCCCCGCTTCGGGAGAGGTGAAGCGGGGGTCTATGGAGGAAGTTCCCACGTAGAAGGGAACGAAGAGGCTGTTGCACGGCTGCATGATGCAGTGAAGCATGCTCCCCAGTTCATTCGGCACATCCGGACGGGTCACGAAAATCGCCGAAGAGGCGGTGATTCCCCCGAAGCCGTGATGACAGATGGGACGGGGAAAAATGGAAGTCTCCACCGTGTCTTTTTCGGGAAACTCGGTGATCCATTCTCCCATGTCCGCACATTTACCGCTGTAAAAGGGAATCTGCTCCAGCTCCAGCACCTCGCCGCTCGGCAAGGGATAGGTATCGTAGTGATCCCGCACCAGGGGCAGTACGGCTTCTGCGGAAAGAGAGCCCTCCAAGCCCTTGAGAAGCTCCATGGCCCTCTGATAGCGCATCTCGGTGTTGTAGAGAATTTCCGTGGCGGGACGCTCTTCCAAATTTTCGTTATCGTCGGGATAGAGCGTGGTTCCTCCGTAAACCCCCCGGAAGTTGATTCTTTCGGTTCCCTCGGGAATCCATCCCTTGGAGACCGCAAAGGAGATGAGGTCTTCCGCGGCAAGGTCATAATCGTCGGTAATCTGGAACTGGTTCGACCGGGCGCTGAAGGTATTTTCGTATTTCTTGGCCACCCAGCGATATCCCGCGATCTCTACCACCCAAAGCTCCTGGGGATCCGCTATTTCGAACATGATGGAGTTCCAGGCCTGGCCGTATTTCTCGGTAAGTTTCGTGAGAATTTCCACCCCTTCCCGAGCGGTGCCCGCCCGCTCGAGCACGAGGCGCACGTAGTCGTTATCGTGAAGCCCCTCGGTAAAGGAGAGGGCATCCCGGGTGGGAGCATCATTATCCGCCACCGCCACCTGCTTTTCGTTGATCCCCATGCCGTACCCCCAGCGGCCGGCGGAGCGGGAACCCACAAAACGGTAGGTCTTTTGTACCTGGGGGATGTCGATATAGGCACCCCGATAGACTGCGGCATCTTCGTATTCCCGAGCCTCTTCCACCGCCACTTCACTGATGGTATGGGATCCGAGATCGCGATTTTTGGCGATAAGAGCTCCCGTTCCCGCCTGAAGAGCGGTTCCGTGGGCCATAAACGTGGTGCATTCTCCCACGAAGCCCGTCATGTCACGATGAACGGCATTGAGAATGAGGAGATCCTCGTAGGACACTCCGGCTCCCTGGGCGACTCCCTTCATCCAGTTCACCTTTTGGGGAAGCACCTCTTGATAGAGAGCCTCATGCCCCTTGGCCTTTTCAAGGATCTCTCCATACTCCACTCCCCGGGCCTTCCCCGTATCGAGCATTTCCCGAACGCTCCTCTGGATGGCCTGAGCATGATTTCTGCCGTATTCTTCTCCGGCACTCCAACTGCTCCCGGGAAGGGCCCAGGCCAAAGAGGCCGAAAGCCATAGAAAAGCGAAAACCGCGACTGCAAGAGCCGTATAACGACTCCTTCCATGAGAACGTACAAACTGCATTCCCTGTCACCTCCCGTAAAAGTGAAAACTCCCGATTTTGGGGAATTTTCCTTAGCCTCATTGTAGAAAAGAGCGGGGGTTTTTTTACGTTCAAAAACCTCCCTTTTCCGGCGATTTTCCATGCTTTTGCATGGTTTTCAGAATAGGTTTTCATGTTAGAATAAATTTTTTATGTTTTTTCTTGAAGAAACCTCTCCGCGCTGAAAAACACGCACAAAAAGACAGCTTCCGTTCTCTTGAAAATCATGGAAAACCTCCCGGCAAATTTCTGGAAGGTTTCTGGAATTTTTCCACACCGCCACGGAACAGGTATATTTTTCTCTTTTTCCGCCAGAATACATCTTCCTCCGAAACGACGAAAGCCCCCGGAAATCTCCGGGGGCTTTCGCATATACGCGAATCGCTGCCTCATGGTGCACCAAAACAGAAACAGAAGGAGTTCTTTTCGATCCGATCATCCCTTCAAAGAGAGCTTGGGATGCATCTCGTTTTCGTCATCTTCCACCTTGAACCGCTCGGTCATGTTCCGAAGATCTTCGGATGTACCGCTTACCTCCTGAGCTCCGGTGGCCACGTTCTCCATGGCCGCCGCCACCTCTTCCATGGCTGCCGCCAGGTTTTGCACATGATCGTCCGTGTTTTCCATAACGCTGGAGGAGGTGTTGATGAGGGCGATGACCTTTTCGGACTTTGCCACCTCTTCGTCGGTGGTGTTAATGATCTTTCGAATATCCTCAATGGAGCTGGCAATGGCCTTCTGGATCCCCTCCAGAGCGCTTCCCGCCACGTGGGCGATGGAAACTCCCTCCTCCACGCTCTTTCGGCTTTTTTGCATGGAAGCCACCGCAGAGCCTGTACCCGCAAGAATCTTGGAGACCAGATCCGCCACCTCCCGAGCCCCCTGCTGAGATTGCTCCGCCAACTTGCGCACCTCTTCCGCCACCACTGCAAAACCTTTTCCCGCATCTCCTGCCCGGGCGGCCTCGATGGCGGCATTCAGAGCCAGCAGATTGGTCTGGTCCGCAATGCTCGTAATGGTATCTCCCACCACGCCGATGCGCTGTGAAAAGGTATCAAGCTGCTGCAGGAGAGATTCGGTTTCCTCCACCGAAAGCTTGATGCTGTCCATATGCTCCACGGTTTTTTTCACCGTATCCAGCCCCTGTTTGGCAGATTCCGCCATCTCTTTGGAGTTGGCATCCGCATTGGTAGCCAAATTCTGGGCAATCTGGATAAGGCTGCTCATTTCCAGCATGACCTGAGAGGACTCCACCGCATTGATGCGCCCCGACCGGGTCTCCTCGGCAAGCTTGCTGTTACTCTCCGCCACCTCTCCGGCGGTGCTGGTAACCTCTTCGGTGGAGGCGGCGGTTTCTTCGGAGATCGCCGAGAGGTGAAGGGCCTTCTGTTTAAGTTCCCGCACGGTCTCCCTCTGTCCATGAATCATTCCCGCCAGGGCATCCGCCACGGAGCCGAGTTCATCCCGGCCCTCATACTGAAACTCTTCCCGGGTGATGGTAAAATCACCCTCCTTGGCACGCCCCGCCAAAACCGTTATGGTTCTGAGAGGACGCACGATGAGAGAAGCCAAAAGGAAGGTAAGAGCGACCCCCACAAGGACGATGACTCCCGTAATGGCGAGAAGGAGAAGCCGCAAGACTCGCACTCCCGCCAGAGCCTCGGTTTCATCCACTTCCACCACCACCCCCAGGGGGCTTTTACCGATTTGAATAACCCCCTGACTTCCCAGAACGGTATTTCCCTCATAATCCTTCCAGTAGCCTACGTGCCTGAACTCCGTATTCCCCCGGTCGATCTGGGGGGCAAGGATATTCAGAGCGTCACCGGTAATTTTTTCTTTCATGGCCGCCCCCTGGGAATATTTTCCCCGAAGCGTATCGATCATGAGAAGCCCCTGGGCGTCGATCAAATAGGCGTTCCCGGTGGTACCCAGATCCTTGGCATAGGCGTGCACCACTTCCTGAAACTGATCCTGCCCCAAAAAGAGGAAAAAGACACCCACGACATCTCCCCGGGTTCCCTCTTGCAGCACCGGCCCCGCAAGAACCAGGATACTTTTTTTCACATGCTCGGAGTAAAAGAAGTCGGACCAGTTTATCTTGCCTTGGAGAGCCTCCCGAAGATATTCCCGGTCCATGAGGTTCACTCCTTCGAGGAAAGGCGAGTTGAGAGAGAAAAGCACATCTCCCTTGATATCCGTAAGGAAATAGTCCTGGTAAGGAAAGAGGGGCCCCACCCGTTCTTCGAAGTAACGTTTCACCTCGGCCTTTTGACCCTGCCACTCCGGCGAGGCGCTGCCCTTTTCATGGGCCAGGGCAAGACTGGAATAGACCACGTCCGTCAGGGAAAGCATTTTCCAGTCCACCTCCGCATCGTTCCGCATACCTGCAATGGTATCTCTCTTGACTTCCAGGAAAAGGGAATTCTTGGCGAAGACCTCGGCTTCCACCGCTTGGCTGGATTTGGAAAGGGAAAGATACGAAAGAAACAACAGGGGAATAAGCCCCGTCAATACAAACAGAAAAATGAGCTTGCCCCGCATCCTGATATTATGAAAGAAACGAAACCACCGCATTCTTACTCCTCCTCTCATGTACTCGTCCGGCCGCCACATTCATGACGATCCCAAAGGATCGGCAATTACGGAGCTTCTTCAAAAAAATTCCCGAAACTATCCGGAACTGCGGTGACAAAGGTACTTCTCAAACAAGCCTTTTATAGCCGCCCCTCTCGAACAATCCGTGCCCTTAACGAAACCTTCCGCATCTGCATACTCCAGGAACTCTACAAGGCCCCAGACACCGGGAAGCTTCCGAAAAAAGGAGTTTTCCACGGCAACGCCTTCGACGAAAACCAGCCGTCAACAAATGAACGTTATCTTCAACAAATCGTATCACAAATTCTGGGGAATAGGAAACTCTCGGACTCCTCCAAAGGGCTCAAAGAGAGCTTTTGAGTATGCAAAAGAGTTCGTAAAAAGAAAAAAATATGCAAATAAAAAAGGGATCCCCCGGGGATCCCCAAAAAGGCCCTTCTCATACCTTTTTTCTCTGTTCATGTCAGGAAAGAATCTCTTCCTTTACGGATGCCACCCATTCCTTAAGACGCTCTTCCGTAAGCTCGGGTTGGTTATTTTCATCCAGGGGAAGTCCCACGAAGCGGTTTTCTCGAACTCCTTTGGAGTCGCCGAAATTGAATCCCTCCACGGGCCACGCCCCCACCACGGATCCCCGACGATCCCGGACCTTATCGTAGAGAATACCCAGGGCATCCACAAAGGTATCCGCATAGCCTTCCTGGTCGCCGCATCCAAAAAGGGCGACTTTCTTTCCCTCCAGGCTCATCGCATCAAGGGTATCTATGAAGCTATTCCAGTCATCCTGAAGTTCTCCGTATCCCCAGGTGGAACAACCGAAGAAAAGTACCGGATATTCCTGAAGATTCTCCGCTTTTGCCTGAGCCACGTCGTATACATCCACGCCTTCTCCTAGAAGTACTGCCAGATCCTGGGCAATTTTTCTCGTGGTTCCCAGGGTACTTCCGTAAAAAATACCAATTCGGGGCATAGGGTGAAACCTCCTTTTTCGTACAGAAATCGTTTGGGACAGTTGCGCCATGGGGACGCAATAGTTTTATTAATAAAACTATTGCGTCCCCATTGTAAAGGGTCTTATTAAAATGTCAAGCACAGCAAAGACAACAAAAAAGGCCCCTCACTACACGAGAGGCCTTGAAAAATTCTCTGAAAAATCCTGGGAAAACGCTCCTTGCCCAAGAAGTGACGAAGCATCTATTTGTTTTTTTAGAGAAACAAATAAGCCTAAAAGTCTTGCATCCCCCACCCCCGGGGGTAGAAACCCGGAAGCTCCACGGGAAGTTCTCCTTTGGGGAGAGCCTCTCCGGTAAGAATCCATCCCAGGGCTTCGAGAGAAGCCGGGGTATCTCCGTAGGTGCACAGATAGGCAGGCGCCCGGGGTATTTGCAGAAGATCGTAGGGAGAGCGAAGGGCAAGGTAAAGAAGAGGTTTTTCGGAAAAATCTTTCGCCAACGTTCCAAGCCCGGGATATCTGGTCAATCCCCAGGAAGCTACTCCCAGGCAAGGAGCGTTCTCAATCTCCCGAACTTCTTCGGAGGAGAGGGGGGCAGGTTCCTCTTCCAGAGAAGACCGCACGTACAGAGGGAGAAACTGCGGCACTTCCTCAAGAAGAGGCAGCACATCCTCCCGGCGTTCTTCCGGCACAAGCAAAGGTATGCGGGCATTTTCGGAAAGGGGAAGCAGGTTCCCTTCGTTTCGAACCAGGGTAACGCTTTCTTGGGCAATTCTGCGGGAAACCTCCAGAGATTCCTCTTTCTGCAGGAGATCTCTCCAATGTTCTCGCGGAAAGGGATCGTCCAGAATGCGGGTTCGAATTTTAGCGGTGAGAATCCGAAGCACCGATTCATCGATCCGCCTTTCAGAAATTCGCCCGGACCGTACTCCCTCCACCAGACCCGAAAAGACTTCCTCGAACACCGAAGGCCCCGAATCGGGATCCGCTCCGTAGAGAAGCACGTCCGCCCCGGCCTCCACCGTCAAAAGGGCCGCCTCTTTCGCTCCCCATCCCTGCCGGATGGCTCCCATGCCCATGGAATCCGTCACGATGATTCCCTCGAAACCTTGTCGTCGTAATCCCTGGAGCACCTCCCGGGAAAGGGTGGCGGGAAGCTCAGGGTTTTCGGGAGCCAGGGCGGGCACCAGCACATGGGCGGTCATGACGGCGGGAACCCCCGCCCGGATCATCTCCCTAAAGGGAAGAAGGTCCACCTTTTCCAGCACTTCCAGGGGGCGATCCACCCTGGGGAGCCCCACATGAGAGTCCACATGGGTATCTCCATGGCCTGGATAGTGTTTGGGCGTGCAGAGTACTCCCTCACTTTCGTAAGGCCGCACCATGGCAACCCCGAGAGAAGCTACCTCCCGAGGATCCTCCCCGAAGGAGCGAATATTGATCACCGGATTGGCGGGATTGCTGTTCACATCAACCACGGGAGCAAAGTTCCAGGTAATGCCCAGAGCACGAAGCTCCGAGGCGGTAATCCGGGCCTGCTCCTTTGCAAGCTCCGGATCTCCCGCAGATCCCAGGGCCATGTTTCCCGGAAAAACCGTAACCCCCTGCCGGATACGATCGATGAGCCCTCCTTCCTGGTCGATGGAGAAAAAGGGAGGAAGCATACCGTACCGGCGGGCATCCTCCTGGGCCCCGGCGATCAGGGCCACCGTCTGTTCGAGAGAATCCACGTTCCCCCGGGAAGAGTAGAGGATAAGTCCCCCCGGAGCGTAGCGCTCCAGAAGATCTTTAAGTTCCGGAGAGGCGGGGCCTCCCTGGAACGAGAAAAAGAGCATCTGTCCGATCTTCTGCTCCAGGGACAGAGTGGAAAGAAGGGATTCTTCCCGGGAGGGAGAAGGGTCGCACGAGCTCTCTCCCCGGGAGGGGATGAAAGCTCCTCCCCAGAGAAGAAATCCCGAGAAGATGATACCTGCTGCTTGCAGAAGAGATTTGGTACGCTTTTTTTGCCAAATCATGGAACGAAAACCCCCTTTCGAGATCCTTTAGAAACGCGTGTATACAAAGGAATTTACAAATCCACACGAGAAAAACTCAAACAGTTTTTATTTTTAGAAAAACACTTCCGATTTCGCCAATTTTGGGATACAATTCATGTCAAGAGGATAGCGGGACTATCCCACTTTTGCAAAGGCGGGTGTTAGAGTATGGAGAGACAGGGCATTATCACCATGAAGGGAAATCCTCTCACTCTGGTGGGACCGGAACTGCGACCTGGAGATCGGGCTCCGGACTTTTCGGTATTGGACAGGGCTCTCAAACCCGTGTCCCTGGCAAATTTCGCCGGCAAGATCAAGGTTATCAGCACCACCCCATCCCTGGATACCCCGGTCTGCGATCTTCAGGCCCACCGCTTCAACGAGGAAGCCGCCTCCTTGGGAGAACACGTGGCCATTTTGAACATAAGCATGGATCTTCCCTTCGCCATCGCCCGGTTCTGCGTCGCCGAAGGAATCGACGCGATTTCGGTGCTTTCGGATCACCGGGAGGCCTCTTTCGGCACCAGGTGGGGACTGCTCATCAAGGAGCTCCGCCTTCTCGCTCGGGGAACCTTTCTTGTGGACCGTGAAAACGTAGTCCGCTATGCCGCCATAGTTGAGGAACAGACGAACGAACCCGATTACGAAAGTCTCCTTACTGCTCTTCGGAAACTGTAATTACGTAAAAATGCCTAGGCAGGACCGGGCCTTTTCCCCGAGGGATTTTGGCGGAAAGAAACCTATAATGACGGCGTGCCACACAAAAAGGGCGCACACCACTCATTACAAACGAAACCACTCCTTTCGCATTCTGCGGGGCATCTCTTCATAAGAGATGCCCCACAGAAACTTTTTACAGCCCCAGGCGCTGAAGGGTTTCCTCCAGCGGAACTCCCTCCGTCTCATCCCACCCCCGGGCGACATAGTACTCCCGGAGCATGAGTGAAAGATCTCCAATGACACAGCGTTCCTCCTCGGCATAGCGCCCGAATTCGGGGAGTGAAAGCACCCGGGAGGGAAGCTCGTCCGCCTGGGCAGTCATGCCCTGACGCACATTGAAGAGGCGCTGGAGATTTACTCCCCGTTCTCCGATGTCCAGAAGCTCTCCCCCGGTAATATCCCATCCGGTGCTCCCCCGAAGCATGGCGGCGTAGTGTTCCGGAGTAACCCCCACGTACTGGTAAAACTTGCAGGTACAGAGAAGTTCCGGAAGGGTTCCCGCATCCTGAAGAAGCTTCACCGCCTTCCCCTTGCCTCGCTCTTCCCAGGGATCCACCTCTTCGGGGTGGGGAAGCCCATGAGAAAGAAGGCCGAAATCCTGCTTATCCGCATCCCAGGCCTTGGCCTCCACGGGGTGGATATGACACATGCCCCGGCTTCCCGTGGCATAGCTGAGCCCCAGGGATTTTCCCGACCGGGGGTCGTGAGCCGGGCCTTCCAGGCCCTTCACGTGCACCGCCCCGGAAAGAGCCTCCTTTCCAAGCTCTTCCGCCATACGGCGCACTCCCCGGGCAAGGAAATCTCCCGGCCCCTCCCTAAGGGCGATTTTACGAAGCATCTCCGGAAAAACCTCCGCATCTCCCCAGGAACAGCGTTCTTCTTCCGGAATAAGCCCCTTTTCGGAACACTCCATGAAAAAGGCCAGGCATGCCCCGGCAGAGATGGTATCCAGGCCGTATTCGTTACAGAGCCAGGAGGCGTGTACCGCGGCGTCCACATCCTCGTTAACGCAAAAGGCGGTGAACGCCGCCACGGATTCGTACTCTCCTCCTTCGTGAGAGGGGGTTTTCCAGGGACCGTGAGCAACCTGGAGAATCCGGCCGCACTGCACCGTACACCCCCGGTAGCATCCATGAGAATGTTGAAAATTGACACCGTAGTAGTGATCGAAAATCTCCTGTCCCTTCCCCCAGAAGTTGCTCTTCCAGTTTTTGGTAGGAAGATCGCCGCTGGCGTCGGAGTAGGGATATCCTCCCATGGTCCCCCATTTCCGGAACGCTTCGGTTCCCGAAGAAGCCATCACCGCCTTGTGTCCTTTCCGGCAGGCTTCGAGAAAAGCCGTTTCGTCCGCCAAAGGAACGGTACCCGTACCTCGGATCGCCAGGGCCAGCAGGTTTTTGGAGCCCATCACCGCCCCGCCTCCACACCGCCCTGCCGCCCGATGCTTATGCATTACCGTACCGTAAAGAACCAGGTTTTCTCCTCCCGGCCCGATGGTAAGGATGTCGAAAGGCTCCGGTCCCAGCCGCTCCTGAAGAAGCTTCTCCTTTCGAGAGCAGAGTTCCCCAGAAAGCTCCGGACAGGGCAGAAGACGAACCTCCCGATCTTCCACCACCAGGGCGGTAGGCTCCGACGCCTTGCCGACGACCACCAGAAAGTCTACGCCCGCCCTCCGAAGGGAAAATCCCGCCTCCCCTCCGAGGCGGCTCTCTCCCCAGAGCTCCGTAAGAGGAGAGACGAAGCAGATTTCCAGGCTTCCCCCTCCGGGAACCCGGGGATCCGCAAGGGGCCCCGTGGCAAAAACAAGGAGATTCTCCTCTCCCAAGGGATCTCCCCCGGAAACCCAGGCATCGAAGATAATGCGTGCCGCATAGGCGCTTCCTCCGCAATACTTTCGGAGATCCTCCCGGAGAGGGCGCCTCTCGACGCTCCTCCGGGAAAGATCCACCCAGAGCTCGGATCCTCCGTAACCCGCCATGTCGTTCATAGCCATGCTCCTCTCTAACTCTCTTGCAATCCAGGCTCCCGCACAACGTTAAAGCCGAATCTTTTCGAGACTCTTCTGGGCCTTTCCGATGGAAGAAACGATGGACACCATGGAGTCGAAATTCCGCCGGGCATAGTCGAGAACTTCCACCGCATCGGTGAGATCCTCCTGCCCCTCGCTCATTCCTCCCGAAGCTCCGTCCATCACCGAGATAATACTATCCATAAATTCCTTGCTCGAACCGAGAAGCCCCTGAAATTTCTCCAGAGACTCCTGAACCAACCCGAAGACTTCGCTTACCTGGCGGATATTTTCCATGGCCTCCCCTACGGCGGCGGAGATTTCCGTAACTCGCCCGGTAATGCGCTCCGAAGCTTCGTGAGTCTGTACGGAGAGCTTCTGAACTTCATGGGCCACCACGGAAAACCCCCGGCCGTGCTCTCCCGCCCGGGCGGCCTCGATGGAAGCGTTGAGAGCCAGAAGATTCGTCTGCTTGGCGATCTTCTGGATATCTTCGGACATCTTTTTCACTTCCAGAAACTGATTCAGCGTTTCATAGGTGGCATCCACCGTGGTAGAGACGTTTTCGCTCATTCCCTCCATGTTGGTGCCGGAACGGCGAAACTCCTCCTCCAGCTCCTCGTTGAGGGCATTGATGCGTATCGCATTCTCCCGGGCGGTGGCGGCACTTTTTTCGAAATTGCCGATGTGCCGGGCAAAGTTGCCGTGGAGCTCCGTAAAGGTCTCCGATAGGGCGGTCAGCCTCCCCTGAAGGCGAAGCACCCGGTTGGCGATGGCCTCGTCGAAGTTCCCCGTAAAGGAGTTGAGCACTACCGTGGCAAAATGGGCGCTTGCCAACCGTTCCAGAGCCTCTCGCTCTCCGGTGTTCATGAAATCACCTCCCTAGATTCGGCGAAGGGATTTCGACGAGGAAACAAACTCCTCGAGAATATCCACGCCGCAGCGAAGCTGCCGAAACCAGTTTAAAAAACGGGGAACCTGATCCTCGGGGAAATAGGCGCCGTGCTGGGGAGCAATGCCCCGGAGTTCCAGGGATGACACCCGCTCCACCCAGTTGGAACAGGCCTTGTTGGAGCTCATATAGCGCCGATGAAACCCTTCCATGTACGGAAGATGGGCATCGAAATCCTCCACCACGGGATAGCGCTTCCCTTGAGGAAAAACCGCCGCTCCGATATCTCCGGAAAAAAGAATCTTCGACTTGGGGTCGTAGAGAGAGAAGCATCCCGTGGAGTGGAGAAAGTGAGAGGGCACGGTTTTCAGGGCATACCCGTCCCGAAGACGGATCTCCTCTCCCGTATCCTTCAGGGGGTTGATACGGCTCTGGTCGTAGATGCCGAAGTGAGGAAGGAAGCGTATCCACAAAGAAGAAATATGTACCTTGGCCCGATCTGCGATGGAAAGCCAGAGAGCCACTCCGGAAGAAACATCCGGATCCTGATGGGAATAGAAAATATTCGTCACATCACTGATATTCACAATTTCCGCCACATTGGCGAGCACCCGGGGAAAGACGTGAGCGCCCCCCGGATCGAGAAGCACCACCTCGTTACCGTGAACGATGATGTACTGATTCGTCTGCACCACCCCCTGCTCTTCCTTCTCCTCCCAGCCGAGATGGATAAAGCGGTGCCCCGGTTCCTCGTAAAGGACGCTTGAGCTGAACGTGCCCATAGGTATATCCCTTCCTTTCGTATACAGATACTCTTTCCGGGAACATAACATGCTGCTCTGGTCTTTGGAAGGGAGAAAATTTTTTATGATGAAGATTTCAAACTATTCCCTCCCAGAATTTTCAGAAAGACTCCAAAATCTCTCTGAAAAGAAAGCGCTTTCCCATGATACCCTACTCCGGGCGAAAAAGAAAAGGCCCTCCCGGGGAGAGCCTTTTCTGTTACGGTTCTAATTATACATGTGGACACGGATTTATTTTTTACTGAATAAGTCCGGCTTCCACCAGGAAGTCCCGGGCAATATCCTCGGGTTCCTCTCCATCGTCGAAACGCCAGTTCATGCCCGCCATGGTAGGCTCGTCGATGGCACCGCTCACCTTTTCCACCACGCCCAGAAGAGCGGGATATTTTTCCAGGGTATCCATGTCGATAACGTAGCAGGCACTGTAATCGGGGAAGAAGTGCTTGTCATCCTCCAAAGTCACCAGATCGAGCTTCCTGATCCGGGAATCCGTGGTATACGCCGCAATAGCCTGGACTTCTCCGTCTCCGATGGCCTTGTACATGATGGAATACTGCATGGGCAGAGCCTCTTTGAAGGTGATACCATAAAGCTGGGACCAGCCGGGGTAGCCATCGGGACGAGTATCGAAGTTCTCGTCCGATCCCAAAAGCCACTCAGGAGCCACCTTGGCAAGATCCGAAGCCTTTTTCAGGCCGTACTTCTCCGCGTCTTCCCGGCGCACCGCCATGGCATACGTATTGCTGAAGCCCAGGGGCTTGGCCCAGGTCATGCGAAAATTCTTCTCATATCCCTCTTTCACCGCCTGATAGGCTTTCTCGGGAGTGTTCAGCTCTTTGAGATCTTCCTCCTCGTACCGGAGAATTCCCGTAAGCTGGGTTCCCGTCCAGGTAGGATAGATATCGATCTCTTCTCCCACCATCCCCTGGTGAAGCACCGAAGATGCGGCGAACTCCGTATTGATCTCCGTATCCAGCCCCGTGTATTCGTCGACGAGGAGCTTGGCAATCCAGGCAAGCACGATGGATTCGTTAAAGGTCTGTCCCGCCACCACCACCTTGCCCTCGTACTCCATGGGATCCTGGGGTGCCGCCGCACAAGCGGGAAGAGCCGCTCCAAGAAAGGCTACACCAAGAAAAACCACCGTCATACACAAACCTACATTCTGCATTCGCTTCTTCATATACAAATCTCTCCTTTCAGATACCGGATACTGCAACACTATATTCCGGAAATGCCCCTGCATTTCCTTATCCACAAGGATGTTCCCTGGTAAACTCAGGCCTCCTGGCCTCGCCGTTTCGCCAATTTTGCCGCTCGCTTCTTGGGATCCAGAGAGGCCTGAAACATTTTGAGTCCCTGATCTGCCGCCAGCGCCAGGAGCGTAGCGGGAATGGCCCCTGCCAGCACCACCTCGTTGCGGATGGAGGCAAGTCCTGAAAAGATGAGCCGCCCCAGGCCGCCACCGCCGATAGCCGCCGCCAGGGTGGCGGTGCCGATGACCCATACCGTGGCTACCCGAACTCCTGCCAGAATTACCGGCAACGCCAGAGGAAGCTGCACCTTCACGAGGATCTGCATTTCCGTCATTCCCATGCCTCGAGCGGCCTGGACAAGACTCTGCGGAACACTGCGAATTCCCGTATAGGTATTCTGCAGCACCGGAAGCATGGCGTAGAGGAAGAGGGCACAGATGGCATTATCGTTTCCAATACCGAAGATGAAGATGAGGAATCCCAGAAGCGCGAGGCTTGGAATGGTCTGGAAGACATTGGCCACACCGATAACGAAGGGGGTAAGTTTTTCCTTCTTGGTCAGATAGATTCCCAGAGGGATACACACCACCAGGGTGATTCCCAGGGCAATGGCGGAGATGGTGATGTGCTGCCAGGTAAGTTTAAGAATCCGTTCGTGGTACCGGACCACGTAGTTGTAGAAAAGTTCCCAGAAAGGCTTGGTCTGCAGCATTTACGCTCCCCCCTTTGCATCTCTTCCGAGGCGGCCGATGGCAAGTTTCGCCACGTCTCCGCTGGTTATGATGCCGAGAAACTTCCCGCTTTCCTCCAGGATGGGAATGGGAATATCCTCGTCCGCCAGCAGGGTGGCCACGTCCCGAAGGTTCGCATCTTCCACGTAGAGCTTCCGGTTCTTCCGCAGGGAACTTTTTAAATCTCCGCCGCTTCGAAGGGTTTTCTTGAGAAGGGGCATATGAATCATCCCAAACCATTTTTCAGTTTTGGGATCCACCAGTTGGGCGGTATCCGCTCCGATATCCTCAAGCTTTTCCATAACGTCCCCCGGGCGTTCCCCCGGAGAAACGAGAAGCCAGGGATCCCGGTAGAGCCCCTCCACGGAATCCTCCGGAGAAAGCTGAGAAAGCCGATCTTCTCCGATAAAATCTCGTACGAACTCCGTAGCGGGATTATTCTGAATCTCTCCGGGTGTTCCGAGCTGTTCGATGTGCCCCTGGCGCATAAGCACTACCCGGTCCGCCATTTTCAGGGCCTCGTCCATATCGTGGGTAACGAAGATGATGGTTTTCTGGACCTTCTTCTGAAGCTCCAAAAGTTCCGATTGCAACACGTTCCGGCTTATGGGATCCAGAGCTCCGAAGGGTTCGTCCATAAGGATTACCGGAGGATCCACCGCCAGAGCTCGCAGCACCCCTACCCGCTGCTTCTGCCCCCCGCTGAGTTGATCCGGCAGACGCCAGCGATATTTACCGGGGGGAAGCTTGGCCATTTCCAGGAGTTCATCCACCCTGCTCCGGATTTTTTTTGCGGGCCACCCTAAAAGCTTGGGAACCGTGGCGATATTTTCCGCCACGGACATGTGGGGAAGAAGGCCGATACTCTGAATGACATACCCGATATCCCGCCGAAGCTTTACAGGGTTCACCGAATTAATATCTCTTCCGTTAACGTAAATCGTTCCCGAGGTAACATCCTCCAGACGATTTACCATTTTGAGGGTAGTGGTTTTGCCGCATCCGCTGGGACCGATGAAAACCACCACCTCTCCTTCCTGAACCTCAAGGGAGAGATCGTCCACCGCCTTGTTTTCTCCTTCGTATATCTTCGTTACATGATCAAAACGAACCATGGGCACCTCCACCTTTTTTAGAGCATCACGTCGACTTCTTCGATCTCCTCCAGGCCTCTCCGGGAGGATTCCTCGAAAAGATCCCGGAAAATTCGGAGAAAAAGGGTAATTTCCTCATCTGTTCCCACGGTAATCCGCAGCATATCCTGCAACCCCCATATACCGCAGGGGCGTACGATGACCCCCCGGCGGAGAAGGTGCTGGGCGAAACGATCCCCCTCCCAGGGAATACGGCAAAAGACGAAGTTGGTCTGAGAGGGAAAAACCTCGCACCCCAGAGCGGTAAGCTCTCTTTCCATACGGTCTCGATCTTCGAGAATACGCCGTCGGGCCGCCTCCATTTCGGGACGCCCCTCCCGGAGTACCGCCCGGGCTCCCGCCAGGGCCACCCGGTTGGCGTTGAAGGGTTCGGAAACCACGTCGAAAGCTTCCACCACCCCGGGATCTCCCAAAAGATACCCCAGGCGGACTCCCGCAAGACCGTAGGCCTTGGAGAAAGTCCGCACTCCCACCAGGGGATATCCCGCACGGATATACGCCGCCGTGGGAGGGAGCCTTTCGGGATCCGCAAACTCTCCGTAAGCTTCGTCCAGCACTACCAGGGCCTTTTCCGGGAGAATCCGGAAAAGCTCCTCGAATTCTTCGGGATTCATGGCACTTCCCGTAGGATTGTTGGGATTCGCCAGCCAGAGAAGCTTGGTTTTCGACGTAAGAGTCTTTTTCAGAGCCCCGAGGGAGGTTCGGAAATCCGATTCCTGAGGAACCTGTACGATTGACGCCCCCATGACCCGGGAGATCTCCCGGTACAGTCCGTAGGTAATCCGGGGGATCACCACCTCGTCCCCGGGATCGAGAAACATCTTTCCCAGGGTTTGCAAAGCTCCTTCGGCTCCGTGAGAGAGCGCGATGTTCTCAGACCGCAATCCGTAAAGGGCTCCGAGGCTCTCTTTCAACTCCTTGAAGGCCAGATCCGGGTACATATGCACCCGGGGAAGCTCCTCCTGCATGGCTTTAATCACCGAAGGAAAGGGAGCATAGTTGTTTTCGTTGGAACCCAGCTTGAGCACCCGCTCCAAACCGAAGCGGCGCTGCACCTCCTCGGTGGTGAGCCCCGCCACATAGGGCTGCACGTTCTGTATGGTTTGCCGCAATCCTTTGAGAACCACTATCCCACCTCCCGGTCGGAACGAATTTCGATAATCGAAGGAAGGGAACGATTCCATGCCTTTTCCAGGGCCTGCACAAGCTCCTCCTCGGCATCCACCACTTCTCCGGAAATGCCGTAGGCCTTTGCGAGGGTAGAGAAATCGGGGTTGCAGAGATCCACCGCCACGGAACGCTTCCAGGAACGCGCCCTCTGATTGCGCCGGATTTCTCCGTATCCCCGGTTGTTCCAGAGCACCACGGGAAGAGAAAGGCTCTCTTCGCATGCCGAGGCAAGCTCGGGAAGGGTAAACTGGAAGCCTCCATCCCCGGAAAAGAGACATACCCGCTTTTCCGGATTGGCGATCTTGGCGCCCATGGCGGCGGGAAGAGCATATCCCAAGGTGCCGAACCCCACTGGGTGCAGATATGTGGAAGGGGCATAGGCAGGGTATTCGCTCAATCCCACGTAGGCCGCGCCGGTCATGTCCATCACCAAAATTCCCTCCCGGGAAATTCCCCGCCGCAATCCCCGGAGCATTTCCTTCATCTTGGGGAGAGCCTCTCCCATGCCGGTAAGAGCGTCAAGATTTTCCGTACTCTTCCGACGCAGATCTTCCAGGGTTCTCTCCTCTTCCGAAGAATCTCCGGAACATTCCTGGAGAAGGCGGAGAAGCTCTTGAAGGGTCCGGCACGCATCTCCCAAAAGGGGCACCGATGCGAGAACGTTCCGGTGCAATGCCAGAACATCCGCATCCACCCGAATAATCTCGGGCCCCCGGGGAAAGGGCTGCTCCCAAAGATCCGCGGGAGAAAGCTCGGTACCCACCACCAGGAGAACCTCCCGGCTTTGGAGATAATCTCTCACGGCGGGAACGTGAAGACGGCATCCTCCGCTCAGAGGAAAGTCGTCGGGATAGATCCCTTTTCCCGCGGCGGTGCAGAAAACCGGTGCACCCAGACGATCCGCAAGCATACGGACCTCTTCGGAGGCTCCCGCGGCACCTCCGCCGCAGATAAGAGCCGCCTTCCGACATGTCTTCAGGAGCTCCGCCCCTCGCCGGAGATCTTCCGGAGCGGGTTTTTCCACCTTCCGGGAAAGAAAAGGCTCTTTCCTCCGCAGCTCTTCAAAGCTTTTAAACGAAAAACCGGAAATTTCCTCTTCCAGAATATCCAAAGGAATTTCAACATGCACCGGTCCGGGGCGCCCTTCTAAAGTCTGGGTATAAGCCCTGGAGAGAACCCAGGGAATTTCTTCCCCCCGGGAAACGGCATAGGAAGCTTTGGTCACCGAGGAGGACATGAGGGTACTGTTTTTAAGTTCGTGAAGGGTTCCCGTACGCCCTCCGAGGCGATTCCTCGGGATCTGGCTCGAAATGGCAAGAAGAGGCACCGAGTCGGCATAAGCCTCTCCAAGGGGAGTGAGAAGATTGGTAAGTCCGGGGCCTGAAATGACGAGAGCCACACCGGGAAGGCCGGAACTCCGGGCGTAACCGTCTGCCATGAAACCCGCTCCCTGTTCGTGCCTGGGGGCGACATGGCGAAGAGAGGACTCCTGAAGAGCCTCATAAATTCCTAAATTGTGAACTCCGGGAATGCCGAAAAGCACCCCGGCACCGCAAAGTTCCAAAGTGCGGACCACAAGAGATCCTCCGGTCCATGAATCCATACCAACACCGTCCTTTAAAAAATAGTGCACAAATCATGCGCTTTCGCAGCGCCACGCTGCGAAAGCGGAGTACAAAGGAAGCATGTCTCAAAACAGCCTTATGTAAACGAAAGACGAGAGAAGAGAGGTACCGCCACCCGCTGAACGCCCGGCAGACCGGGCAAAAAATTCCGAAGACAAAGAAAAGGTGCACCTAAGAGGAACATCTCGTTACGGTACGTCGTTTTTTTAAAAACCCTTTTTACCCTAACGTATACAACGTCAAATGTCAAATTTCCACCTTCAAAAAACTATTGCCAATATTTTGCTTAATTTCTCTCCCGCAGGTTTCCGCAACAAGAAAACGTTCGTCGAAAAAAGATGCCGGGCATATTTATTCATCTTCCCGTACTCCCACGACAAATTAATTTTTTGCACGTTAAACCTTTCCTTTGACCCAAAACAATAAAAAAGATATAATTTCCGCCGTCACGAGATTTTCCATTCCAGGAACCTTTTTGGTTCACTTCAGGAGGTTTTGCATCATGAATCCTTGGGCTCTTCTTCTCTCCTTCGCTCCATGGCTTATTCTCAAAATCATCTCGGATCTCCCCTTCGGTAATCCTCTCACCATGCTTCAAATCGCCATCGTCACGGCCACCCTGGTATCGCTGTATCAGTCGAGAAAGAGCACCGTCAGGGGCTTCATCTACTGGGGAAATCTCTTCTTTTTCGCCCTGAGCCTTCTCCTGGTGGTGATTCTTCCCCAAACATGGTTCATCACGAAGATGGGGCTCTTCTCCCAACTTATGCTCAACTTCATCACCTGGGGCTCCATACTCTTCAAAAAACCCTTTACCCTGGACTACGCCAAGGAACATGTCCCCCAAGAACTTTGGAACCACCCGGTCTTTCTGCAAAAAAACTACATTATCACCGGAGTTTGGGGATGCTACTTTCTTCTGGGGTTTCTCTCCGCGGAAATCCGCATCTACGAGCCCGGCATAAACCGCGGCCTCATAGAGATTTTCGACAATGTGGCCATGCTGGGAGCGGTCTTCTTCACTTCCTTCTACTCCAAGCACAAAAAAGTACCCCGGGGAAATCTCGGAGGCGGAGAAGCCGGCTCGTCGCAAACCAAAGATTAGTTCCAAAAAACGAAGCTCCCCTCTCGCTTCAAGCGAGAGGGGAGCCTTTGGGAAAACCCGTCGTATCCTTGGAGTCCTTCGAGAGAAACCCTTAAGGACGCATCACCGCTTCGATCATCCGCACCGCCCGGAGGTTTTCCCGTACGTCGTGCACCCTCAGGATGTCCACTTCCTGGGCGGCGCACCATGCAGAGAGCGCGAGAGTTCCCTCCAGGCGCTCCTCGGGCTGCGAAAGCCCCAAAACCCTTCCAATGGTGCTCTTCCGGGAATGCCCTATAAGAAGAGGGATTCCGAAGGACCGAAACCGGGAGATCTCCCGGAGAATCTGCAGATTGTGACAATCCCTCTTGCCGAAACCCAAGCCGGGATCGAGAATGACCTGGCTCTCGGGGCATCCCCGAGACACCGCCAAAGCCAGGCGTTCTTCGAAATACTCCCGGATTTCTTCCATCAAGTTTCCATATTCGGGGTTCTCCTGCATGGTCCGGGGAATCCCCTTCATGTGCATGAGTACCAGGGGAGCCTTCCATCGGGCGGCCACCTTCGCCACATCAGGATCGAAACCGAGACCCGAAATGTCGTTCAGGATATCCACCCCCGCCTCCAGGCAGGCTTCTCCCACGGATGCCTTGGTAGTGTCCACGGAAATCACCGCCTCGGGATGACGCTGCCGGAGCTCCCGCACCACCGGCACCAGCCTCTCCCGCTCCAGATCTTCCGGCACGGGATCCGCTCCGGGACGGGTGGATTCCGCTCCGATATCGAGGATATCCGCCCCCTGGGCAAGCATTTGCTCTGCCCGGAGAAGACAGGCCTCCTCCGAAAAAACCCGGCTTCCTCCGTAGAAGGAGTTTTCCGTACGGTTCAGAATACCCATGATCCGGGTTCGTCCGCCTCCGAGGAAAAGGGTTCTCCCCCGGGGAAGCATAAGGGAGAAGGAACGGGGCTTCATGGCTGGATATCTTCCCGGGTAACAGTCACCGAGGAAGAAGCGGTCTCCCAGAGGCGAACCTCCCAGAGAGCGCAGTTGGAACGGCCCAGGGGTTCTTCCAGCTCTCCCCAGACCCACCGGGCGATATACTCCGCCGTGGGCTGTTCGAAGAGATCGTTCAGATAAGCGTGATCCAACCGGGAGAGAATTTTTTCCTTCACGATTTTTTTGAGCTCCACGAAATCAAGTACCATTCCCTCCGAGTCGGGAATTCCCTTCAAAATCACCGCCAGGCGGTAGGTGTGTCCGTGAAGGGCTTCGCACTTTCCGTGATACTTCGTGAGCCGATGAGCGGCATCAAAGGTAAAGTCCCGTTGCAACAACATACTTTTCACTTCTCCTCTCGTGTACAGCATCCTTCGTGGCGAAGCAGCAGGGCAAGCTCTTCGGGGCTTCGCACCACCCGGACTCCCGAAAAGGTTTCCAAGGCGCGCACATGTTCCAGATCCACCGGACGGGGGCGAAGAAAAAGAGGCTTTCCCGAGATGGAAAGGGAGAGCACCTCCTCCTGTACGTCCGTGGGAAGCACCACCAGGGGTACTCCGAACTTGCCTCCCTGGGCGAAGAGATTGGTGAGCAGAGTGTCCGCAATGCCCAGAACGCACTTGGCCACGGTATTGGAAGTTGCCGGAGCGATAACGCAGAGATCGTACGCTCCCGCGGCAAACCGGCAGGATGCGAAGGAGCTGTAGTCGCTTTCGTCCACGCTTTTTCGGGCCATTCCATCGAAAGCTTCCCGACAGCCATACATGCGGGTTACCTCCGAAGCCGCCCTGGAGTAGAAGAGATCCACCCGATCCAGAGATGCCGCCACGGGAAGAAGCTCCTTCAGAAAGTGTCCTCCGCCGGAAATTCCCCAGGCCACGGTTTTCATGGCATGGCCTTTCGAAAAAAGCCGGGAAAGTCCAGAAGCCAAGATTCCAGAGAGGGGGAGCATCCCGAAGATATTCCCGAGGCAAGCTCCCGGCGGAGATCTCCCACCAGGGCGCTCCGCTCCGCAAAGGCATTGTGTTTGTGAATGGATTCGAAATTCTCCTGCCGGAAAAGGACAAAATCCTCCTCTCCCAGCTCCGGGTAGATCTCCAAAAGGTTTCTTCCCATCTCCCGAACCACGTCCTCCACGAACCGGGGACGCTGGTGTCCTTTATGGACCACAAAAAATTCGTCCGGTCGCTTGAGAAGCCCATACACTTCGGAGCTCATGGACATTTCCACCAGATGGACCAGCTGCTCCGCCCCGATCTTCTCCCGGGTTCCTACCAGAAGCGTTCCCCGGCCCCGCTGATTGTGAGATGCCAGGGGAAGGATCCCCGCAATCCGAGCGGCCTCTTTCGGGGGATACCCCTCCTTTTCAAGGAGATGTCGGGCATACTCCTCGTTCATGTTCCGGGCACAGGGACAGGCGGTAAAACCATCGACTTCCACTCCCACCACGGTACGCACTTCCACGCCGTCGCTGGCGGCATAGCCGAGAAAGGAGTAAAGCTCTTCCACGTCCTTTGCGGATATGGGGGTCTTCTTGCGCAGCGGATAGTTCACTCGGAGGCACACCTCGGAGAGGGCGCTTTGCTGGGTCTGGGCAATTCGCAGGGCCAAACGCTCCCCCAGGGTCTCCAGATTGGGCACCCTCTCGGAGGCGATTTCCTGAGCCAGCTCCTCCAGATCCTCGGAGAACCGAGACATGTGCACCCCCGAACGGTGCGACGGGAGGTGTACAAAGAGATCCATGGAAGCATCGAAGAGCGAACATCCGGGGGAGTTCAGCCGGATATGCCGGCGGACTCCCTTGATGCCTACCCGGCTGAGAGCGAAGGGGGTTTCGGGACTCTCCTGCTGGACATCCTTGGCGAGAGAAAAGGAAAGCTCCCGGGGGATCAGGCGAACCCCCCGGGAATCCACCGAAGCCGCAAGCTCCTGGATGGTCTTTTTTTCCAGGGGGTGCATAGCCCGGGGAGCGATCTCCCGAAAGGGCACCAGCACGAAGGCCCGTTCGTGCATCCGGGGATGGGGTATTTCCAGCCCTTCTTCGGAGAGGATACACCCCTCCCAGAGAAGGATATCCAGATCCACCACCCGGGGACCGTTCCGAAAGGTGGGTCTTCGGCCCATACGCTTTTCGATCCATTTGAGAAATTCCAAGAGCCTTCGGGGAGAATCCCCGGTACGGTACGCACAGACGGCATTGCAGAAGGGAGGCTGATCCTCGTATCCCAGAGGATCGGTCTCGTAGAAGGAGGAAAGGGCCTTCACCTTTCCCCGGCTTTCCAGATATTGCAATGCGGTGAGCAGGTTTTCCCGGAGATTTCCGAGGTTGGACCCCAACCCCAGATAGACGAGGCCTCCCGGAGAGCACTCCTCTCGGGCTTTCCTCTCCACGGGCATCACTCCTCTCGAGGGCAGTCCCGCTTCTTTCCCCTGGGAAAGGAGCGGATATTTCCCATGTTGGCCAAAATTCGCCGGGCCACTTCGGGCTTATTCATGGTATAGAGATGTATCCCCGGAACCCCCCAGGAAAAGAGATCGATAATCTGATCCGTGGCATAGGCGATTCCCGCCTCCTCCAGGGCCTCGGGATTGCCCTCGTAACGGGCGAGTATCCGGGCTAGCTTGGGAGGAATGGAGGCTCCGCAAAGGGAGACGATGCGGCTGATCTGCTTCGCCTGGAGCACCGGCATGATACCTGGAAGCACCGGCACATGAACTCCGGCGTTCCGAATTTTCTCCATGAACCGGAAAAAGATCTCGTTATCGAAAAAGAGCTGTGAAATAAGGAAATCCAGCCCCTGATCCACCTTGGCTTTAAGATGTTCCACATCCTTTTCCAGGCTCTCGCACTCCGCATGTCCCTCGGGATAGGCCGTTCCCGCAAGGGTAAAAGCTCCCGGCGCGGAGGCGTGAATGAACTGCACCAGGTCCGAGGCATACCGAAAGGCTCCCTTCTCCGGCACCGGAGCTCCTTCCCGGGGATCCCCCCGCATGGAGAGAATGTGGGTTACGCCTTCCTGTTCGAGCTCCTCCAGAATTCCCTGGATCTCCTGAGGAGAGGAGCCGATACAGGTGAGATGCGCCAGAGCGGGAAGATTGAACCGATTCTGCACCATGGAGGCGATCTCCACGGTTCGCTCCCGGCTGCTTCCTCCGGCTCCGTAGGTAACGCTGATGAAGTCCGGGTTCAGATCCCGTAGGGCCTTGATCTTGGGGACCAGTTGTTCCAGGGGATACTCAGGCTTGGGGGGAAAGATTTCGAAGGAGATGAGAGGATACTCTCCGTAGAGGCGGTCACGAATGGTCATGAGCATCTCCTCCGGAAGAATTCTTGTCCTTTCGAGAGGCTTCTCCCGTCTCTATTCGATCTTCCCGGTGCTCTTCAAATTCTCCCTCGGCATACGCTCCGTGCTCCCGGGAATCCCTCTGCTCCTTGGAGACCTTCCCCGCGGTTATCTGAGGAAACTCTCTCGCTTCCTCCTCGAAAAGATTCTTCGCCGAAACCGCACCGGGGTTGGAGGGCATGAGGCCCAGAAACTTTTTCAGTCGGGGGGCAAGACTGGAGCGGCCTCCTTCGGCCTGTTCCATCTCCTCTTCCGCCCGTCGGGTAGCCCTGCCCCATACTCCCGCAAAACCGGGATATTCCTCCATGAGAATGGCGATGGCCTTTTCGTAGATGTACAGAGTGCGGCGATCCGCCCGATCGGGTTTTCGATAGAGAGCATCCATGTTTTTCTGGAGAGTGCGGTTTTCCTTTTCCAGAGCTTCGATCTGTTTTTTAAGGGCCTCCTCTCCCCGGGAAATCACCGCGAGATGGGTTTCCCAGTATTTTCTCTGGGCCCGGCGTTTCAACCCTCCGCTGAAGAAGACGTAGAGCGCGATACAAAGTCCGATAAGAAGCCCTGTAAAAACATTGTTTCCGAAAAATAACATATTCTTTCTTCCCCCCTCGATCTTCCCTCACCTCTTCCGAAAAAACTCTCGAAAAAAGGCCTCGTGTATTTTCGTATTATAACGTTATGGAGAAAAATTTCGCCTTTCCTCCCGGAAAAATCAGCTTTTTTTTCCGGAAAGCAGAGCTTCTACCAATCGCACCGCCCCCACCGCATCCTCGGAATAGCCATGAGCCCCGATGCGCTCCGCAAAGGTAGCATTCACGGAAGCTCCTCCCACCATGATTTTCACCTCCGGAGCTTCTTCGCGCACCATCGTCACGGTGGCCTCCATCTCCTTCATGGTGCTCGTCATGAGCGCCGAAAGGCCCAAAATCTGGGGGGATTCCCGGCGAATAGCCTCGAGAATGACCTCCCGGGGAACATCCTTTCCCAGATCCACCACCCGGTAGCCGTGACTTCCCAGCACGGTGCCCACGATATTCTTTCCGAGATCGTGGAGATCCCCCTTTACGGTGGCCATGAGTATGGTGCCTCGATAGGCGCTCTCTCCGGATGCGGCAAGCCTCTCCACCACCATGCGGCACACCTTCTGAGCCGCTCCTGCGGAAGCCACGAGCTGAGGAAGAAAGAAAGCCCCCTCCTCGTAAAGCCTTCCCACTCGGTCCAGAGCGGGAATAACCCCGAGGTTCACCACATCCAGAGGACTTTCCATCTCTTCAAAGAGGACTTTTCCCATATCCAGAGCAACCGTCTCCTCCCCGAGAAGAATGTTCTCTCGAAGCCCCTCCAGAGAAGGGACGCCCTGAAAAGGGCCGGAGATGACGGAGTTCTTTCCGCAATCTTCGGAAGAGAGGGGTGAAGGTTTTCCTCCGGAAGAAGGAACTTCTCCTCCGGAAGCCTGCCGGTTCTTCAGGAGAGGAGTTCTTTCGATATAGGCTTTCCCACCTTCAATCCGACCGCAAAGGGCATTCGCCGCCGCCACGGTATCCAGGAGAAGTTCATCCCGGGGATCCGCGATTACCGCATCCAGCCCTGCGGCGATGGCCATGGCAAGATAGGTTCGGTTCAACAGGGAACGTACCGGCATACCGTGAGAAACGTTGCTGATGCCCAGCACCGTGCGGAATCCCATCTCTCGAAGCCCCGACACCACCTGAAGCGTCACCGAGGGAGCCTGGGGATCCGCCCCCACCGCCATGGCAAGGGCGTCCACGAAAAGACGCTTTCGAGGAAAATGCAGACGGTCCGCCGTTTTGGCGATCCTCTCCGCCACGGCAAGACGTCCCTGGGGCGTCTCGGCTATTCCTCCGTCGTCCAGAGAGAGCACCACAAGGGAGGCACCGTAGAATTGTGCCAATTCTATTCCCGCCGCAAGAGATTCTTCGCTGGCAGTGACCGAATTGAGGAGCACCGCTCCGGTACAGGCTTCGAGGCCCGCCCGAAGCACCTCGGCATCGTCGCTGTCCAGAGAAAGAGGCAGCTCCGAAGCTCGTTCCACCTCGGTCACCGCTTCCCTCATGGCCCGGCATCGATCGATCTGAGGAAGCCCCACGTTCACGTCCAGCAGAGCGGCGCCCGCAGCGGTCTGCTGTCGGGCCTCCTCCCGGACCATACGGTATTCGTACCGTGCCACCTCATCCCGGAGAGGAGATTTTCGGGATACGTTAATCCGCTCCCCTATGATCGCCAGGGGTTGACCGTGACCGCACCGCACCACCCGGCTTCGGCTGCAGAGAAACGTTTCTTCGGGCTCTTTCCGTTCCGCAAGAGACTCTCCTGCCAGAGCTTTCCGGAGGAGCCGTATATATCCGGGATCGGTGCCGCAGCAGCCCCCCACCACGGCAGCACCGTTTCGGACAAGTTCCTTTCCGAAATCCGCAAAGGCTTCCGGGTTGCAGTAGTCGGGAGCTCCGGGAAGCCCCGCATTGGCGTAGACGAAAAGAGGAAGTCCCGTAAGGGCTCCCAGGCGCCGGACCACGGGAACATACGCTTGCGGCCCCACGCCGCAGTTGGCCCCCACTCCCGCGGCACCCATGGACTCCGCCCATACCGCAGCGGCCTCGGGGGTCACCCCGGTTACGGTAGCTCCCCGGGTATCGAAGGTAAAGCTCACCACGAAGGCTCCCTGGGGGTCGCAATCCTTGAGCCCCAACACCGCCGCCTTGGCCTCCCGCATATCCAGCATGGTTTCGAGGAGGATAAAATCCGCCCCTCCCTCCAGAAGCCCTCGAATCTGCTCCCGAAAGGCCCTTCGGGCATCCTCGAAGGCAAGGCTTCCGAAGGGGGCCACGGATTCTCCCAAAGGCCCCACGGAACCCGCCACAAGGGCCCGTCCCCGGGCGGCCTTCCGGGCAATCGCCGCAGCCCGGGCATTCATCTCGAAGGCTCTTTCTCCCAGGCCCCGGCAATCCAGCTTGAGGGGGCTTCCTCCGAAACTGTTAGTCTCCAGGATATCCGCCCCGGCATTGCAGTATTCCTCATGGATGGCCTCGAGAATTTCGGGGTTCCGCATATGTACCTCTTCGGGAAGCTCCGGCGGCTCCCATCCCCGTTCCCCCAGGAGAGATCCCATGGCACCGTCCAGCACCAAGGGCCGTTTCCGCTCTTTCAACCATCGCCTCAGCTCATCTCCGCGCACCGCCGCATTCCTCCTTAAGGATCCTCATAACAAAGATGCAGCCCCCTTTTTTGACGTTTCCAAAATGGGGAGCTGCACAAACAGGTTTTTTCGAAATCCCCCTTAACAAGATCTTTCTCAAGATTAGGGGAAAGCATAGCAAAAGAAACTTCAAAGGCCAATGCCAAAAAACCTTTTGGCACAAATTCTTGTATGCCGAGACGCTAAAGCTCTTGAGCAATCTCTCCCTGCCACTGAAGAAGGAGTTCCGTCCCTCCTCCGGTACCCGGCAGAATCCCCGCAAAACGGAACCCCAACTTTTCCACTCCTTCGAGAAAGGCGGTTCCCGGAGATTCCAGGGGAAGCCGTATGAGCATGCATCGAATGCCCTCGCCGGAAAGTTTTTCCAGATGCCGGCGAATCTGCACCAGAAGATCCGCGTCGTAGCGAAGCACCGTGAGAAAGGCTCTGTGCCGGGAATGATCCACATCGAGAGTTATCATGCTCTGGCGGAGGGAAAAAGCCTCGGGTTCCAGGGAAGGTTTGGGAAAACGAACCTTCAGCCCCAGGTCCAGGCATATCCGATGTATCTCCGAAGCATAGTCCCGGGGCGGGTGGAGGCTCTGTTCCTCCATCTCTCCGAGAGGCTTGAAGAGAAGCACTCCCCGGGGGTCGATGCGCTCGAAATAGGCATCCACACCCCCGGATTGCCGGAAACCCAGCCGGGAACAGCGATCCAGTCCCTGAGGTTCGTTGTGGGGAATCAGGGCGAAAAGTTCCTTACGCTCCAGTTTTTTCGCCTTCTCCAGCACCGCCGCCTCCAGATCATCCAACAGAGCTTCCCGGCGGGGAGAGTTTTGAAGGTTCCGGGACACCATGGGAACGATCCAGAAGAGGCGGTCTCCCCACTCCTCCTGCATGCCCAGGGCTCCCAAGGCAAGGAGTTTCCCTCGGGAATCCAGAGCTCCCAGGGGAATCAAAAGACCTTCCCGAATCAGGGAGCCGATATCCTCGCTCTGATAGGCATATTGCAGAAAGGAACCTACCCGAAGGGGAAGAGTGGAGAGGAAGGCGGAAATTTTGGAGGCCTCCCGAAAGGTAAGCTCTTCGAAAGAGAAGATTTCGGGAATCTCCTCCTCCGGAAAAAACGAGAGGGGGGGCTGTTCCAAAGGAACTTCGGCCTCCGCAATCTTTCGAAGAGGAACGTTCTTCTTCTCCAGATAGCGGCGAAAAAGATGGATCTGCGTTCCCGAGGCCTCCTGATCGGTAACACTCACCCGGTCCACGAGATGTTTCATGAGAAAGAGCCCCATGGCGTGGGATCCCGATTCTTGAGGGCTTTCGGAGGATTCCGCCTCTTTCAGGCCTTCCTTGAGAAAGGGGGCTTCCGAAAGAGAAAGGATCACCCGAATTCCCAAGGGTACCCGGCGAAAGCAAACGGACACTTCCTCCGAAGGATCTCCTCCGCCGATAACTGCAGAAAAAGCCTCCTCCAGGGCGAGCTCCATCTTTTCGGGCCCCTCGGTAAAGGCGAAGAGCCCCATGAATCCCCGGAAACCTCCCAAAAGGGGGGCGATAAAGCGGATGTTTTTGGGGATCCGCATCTCCATGAACAAACCGGTTTCCATCATGGGCACACACCTCCTCCCGGGAAACTCCGGAAAAACTCGTTACTGCGTTTTTCCCAAAGCTACCCAATCTTCCGGAGGGTTTTCTCCGGGGACGTTCCAGCTCTTGTTGGCTTCCAACACAAAGGTCTCCACATCCACAAAGGGACGGGCAAGGGCGAAGGCAGTATCCTCGGAAATGGTCCCCTGCCGGACAATCTCCTGCCCCGCTCTTCGGACCATGTCGAGATAGGGATCCACAAGGGGACGGCACGCGGGAACCCGAAGCATCTCCCCGGCGGTGCAAAAAACCGTTCCCAGAAGGTTCTCCTCATGCCCCTCGAGAAGCTGTAAAAAATGGGCTTTGAGGGCGTGGAAATGGTGGGGCTCCGGAAAACCGCAGTTGGAAATGACCACCAGCTTCCAGGGGTCGCCTCCATAGCGGGAAGGATGTCCGAAATGCTCTCCATCCTTGATCATCCAAGGTTTTACCACGGGGAGGGTCCGCTCGAGAATTCGCTTCAGCCGGGCGGTCATGCCATAGTGATAGAGCGGGGTGGCCCAGATGAAAACATCCACTCCCCACATTTTTTCCAACACTCCGGACATATCGTCCTTGTGCACGCACACTCCGGGAGTGACGTTCCAGCAGGAAAAACAGCCCAAACAGTCCTTTATGGAAAGTTCCGAAGCAAAAAGGGTCTCTCCCGAGGCTCCTTCCCAGGCCGCTCCTTCCAAAAAGGCATCCACCAGCACCTGGGTATTGCTTTTTCTTCCCCGGGGACTTCCATTGATGCAAAGAAATTTCATTTTTGTCTTGCCTTTCCAGATACAACGTATCTTTTTTTCCAGTCATTTCAAGTATTTCAGCCAGACACCGCTCCGGAAAGTTTTTCCGGAAAAAAGCCGGAGAAGCCGATCCAGGGAGCAAGCCAAAGGAGATCACGCAAGGATTCCCGTTACAAAAAGCACTGCCGGTACGGCGTTATGCCCAAAAGCATGAGCCGTACCGGCAGGGGCGCGGCTCATGCTTTGAATCGGGGCATAGAAAGGAACGAAGCGGTTCAGCCTCATCCAGGCCGTAAGAAAGAGACGCTCCGGCTTTCTAAAAAACACTCATAAATATATACATACCCTTCCCACGGTTTATTTCGGAAGTCTCCGGAGATACTCGGGAAAAAGGGCTGAGGCTTTTCTATCCCAAATCCGGGAAACTCCGCAGGGAGAGTTTTCTAACGAAAATCGTCGATTTGAGGATCGAAGGCTTCTTCATCCTCCAGAGCCAGGGCCGTGATAAGCTGAGCTTCCAGAGCCCGGGCCACCTCCACGGCCTTCTCCGCCATCTTCACATCCGCCTCGGAAAGAGAGGCTTCCGCCTTTTCCGGGTTTCCTTCGTTCCAGTAGGCGAGGGCGGTGGCTGCGGCGTTCTTCTTCTGGGCAAAAACTTCTTCCTGGTAGGCTATCCAAAAGTTCTGGAGCTTCTTCTGCCACTCCGGATTATGCCGTACCAGAGCGGAAGGAGAGCGGAAGGCCCAGGATGCGGAGCGGCCGTCATACACGTCGGTGCCCTCGGTATATCCTTCCGGGCTTGCCTGGAGCCCCCCGTGGAAGGGGAGATAGACGCTTTCCCTTGCGGGGCCGAGAGCGAGCCACATAACCACCCCGATCTGCCAGGGGACGGAGTCGGTCTCTCCCATTTCAAAGATGTGGGACTCCATGTTGCTCTTGCGGGAAATTACGCGGTATCCTTCAAAATCGAAGTCCTTTTCGTAGGCATAGCTATCGGAGCGGAAGAAGGCCATGATATCTTCGACGGATATGGGCTTGTCCGGCTTCATCAAAAAGGGATAACGGGCCTTGCCGGGTTCCTGCTTTACCGAGGGGGAAAACCAGCGCTGCCCCCACCAGTTGCGAATACCACAGCACTTGGCCATATTCTCGTCACTTACGTCTCCGTAGGCCTGGGCAAAATCGAAGTTCTTTTCGGTTCCCGCCTCGGCTCCGGGAAGGCCGTGCTCCATCGCAAAGGAGAAAACCCCCGGAGATCCCATGAAGTTCTTCCGTTCTCCCAGGGCATCCTCCACATCGAAGCCATCGATACGGGCGATGTTGCCGTTCACCACGTACATGTCATCGGGAATGCGTACCGCCGCCCACTGATGCCCGGCATACTCCATGTACCAGATCTCGTCCCGATCCGCCATGGCAAGCCCCGCAATCTCCCCATATCCCTCATTATAGGGATCCTCGGCGCTGCCGAACTTCTCCACCGCCGCTCCGAGAAGGAGTACCCCTTCCCGGGCGGTTCGGGCCCGGGGAAGCACCAGGGCGGGAATCATGCACTCCTCCACCCCGTTGGGAGTGCCGGGATCCGCCGCATTGGAAAGATCGTTCCGGTCCTCGGTTTCCGTGGCGGTGATCACCACACCTTCGCTGTTGATTCCCGCGGCGCTGTAGGGCCAAAGACCTCCGTCCCAGGAGTCTTCACCATGATCTTCGTAGCAGAAATCCGGAAGGGAAAAGAACTTGAGGCTTTCCGTCATTCCCTCGGGGTAGCCCCACTCCAGGCCGTTGAAAAAGATCTCGGTCTCTCCGGGCTCGACGTGCCGGGGAGGTGTTACCACAAGATATTTGGAAACCGCCGAAGCGCCGTCCTCCATGCGGGCCACCAGGGGGTGTCCCGTGGCGGAGGCATCCTTGCCCACAAAAACCGCAGTGCATCCGAGAGATCCCCCCGCGAGAAGCCCCAGGAGAGCACATCCCAAAAGAGCCTTCATGCCGTGACGTACCAATTGATTACGCATACTTTCGACCTCCATGGCCCATAATATGAATCTACCTAAACTTAGGGCATTTTCTCACGCCTTCCAAAGGAAAACAAGGTCTTCGAAAGCCCCGTCTCAGGCAATCCGGGCTTTCCAGCCTGGTCCGCTTCGGCACATCCATGGAAGAGAAGCGTTTTTTATCCTTCCTCTCTCCTCCCCATTTCCTGCGTAAAGGCTGCAAAATGCCGGATTCGATTTCCGTAAAAGACTCCGTGCCCCTGAAAGACAGCGTTTTCGAAGGTGTAGCGAAAAGGATGCTTCTCGTCCTTCCGGAGCGTTTCCAGGGCCTCGCCGACATGCCTTCGGACCCTCTCGGCATCTTCCCGTTCCGGTTTTTCCGAGGTCTTTTCGGAAAGCTCTCCCGAGGAAGCGAGAAAATATCCTTCCGCCATCCGGGGCCAGAGAGCCGAAAACGCTTTGGGAGATTCCAGCACATCCATTCCCATCATCTCCGTTCCTCGAAAGATCAGGCATCCCAAAGCCTCGGGAGGAGCGGCAAGATCCTTCATAAACTGCTCGAAAGGAGAAGCCTCCTCTTCGTACCCCTCCAGGAGAGAGCCCGTGGAAGAATTCACCCCCCTGGAACAAAGGAGATCTTGCACTTCCTGCCATACCTCCCCCTGAGCCCGGGACGCCCTCAGGGGATTTCCCGAAAGGTTGCTCCTCTGGCGAACCGAGGGAGGAGCGAAGGAGGAGGCTCCGAAAGAAGTTCCGCCATTGTCCCAGCGGCCCTGCTCCACACAGCATACGGAAATTATCCGTTCTTCTCCCGGAGACACTACCAGGGTAACCCTAAGAACCCGGTGCTGCTTCCCCCCTTCAAGAAGCTCTCCCTCCAGAAGAAGAATGGGCCGGGCTCCCCTGTTGGTCACCCGAAGCTCCGGCACACTCCCCTCGGAGGAAACCTCGGAAATGAGGGCGCTTCCTTCCGCAAGGGCTTCTTCGAGAAGAAGAAGCTCCTCCCCTTCGGAGTCGGCGAGTGCCCCGGAAGAGGAAAACCAGAAGATGGTGTAGTTCTTCCACCTCTTGGGGTCTCCTTCCAGGGTCAGTCCGCAAAAAGCTTCCTCCAGGCGCTTTTTCCCCAACTCCTCCGCCCGCTTTTCCTGTCCTTCGAGGAGTCTCAGATAAAGATGGCTCTCGGAAAGACTGGAGCGATCCACCAGACTGCGGAGTTTCTCCGCCACGTCTCGAATCATTCGGGGATCCTCCCAGGTCTGTCCCATCTGCCAGGCATGCAGAAGAAGGTTACGCAGCCCCTCTTCCGGATTGGTGCAGGAAGAAATCTGCTTCAGGAGCCCCTCTCCCTTGGAGGATGCGAAAATTCGAATCTCCAGAGGCGCTTTCTGCTCCGTAAGGGATCCTTCGTGGGGGATCAGCGCATCTCCCAGTATGAGCCCCCGATCAAGCAGAGGAGCGAGCCAGGCCGCATCCTTCCGGGGAAGGTATCCCAGGGCGTGGAAATCGCGGTTATCCACCCGCACCGCCCGAGGATCGTGAGAATTTTCGGGCTCCCTCTCCAGGTAGACCTCTTCTCCAGGCACTGCCCGGGCATGGTGGTACTGAAGCCCCACCACCGAGGAATCCAGGGTTCCCAAAAAGATTTCTTCCTTTCCGTCGGAGAGGTTTTCCTTCCTGATCCTCCCTTTTTTTTCCGGAGTTTTCCGCAGTTTCTTCTGCTTGGGCATGGATCTTTCTCCTTTCACGATCTTTCCCGGAACGGACCAGAACTATCCTCGCAGATCCTCCTCCAAAGCCTGATCCACCAAATCCCGAGGAAGTTCCTTCCGGGCCCGGGCACCGAGCTCCCGAAGCATTTCCGTACGGCGCACCAAATTGCCCCGCCCCTGGATGAGACGATTGCGGCACTCCTCGTAGCAGCCCCGGGCTCTCTGGAGATGTTCTCCCAGGTTTTCGAGATCCTCCACAAAAAGCACGAATTTATCGTAGAGCTCTCCGCTCTGCCGGGCGATCTCCAGGGCGTGGCGGTTCTGTTTTTCCCGCTGCCAGAGGTTTGCCACGGTACGCAGGGCGAAGAGAAGCGTTCCCGGAGAAACGGGAAAAACCCCCTGCTCGAAAGCCCGCTGCATAAAGTTCTCCTCCTTCTCCTGGGCCAAAAGGAGCGCGGGATCCAGGGGAACGAACATAAAAACGAAATCCGGAGTTCCCAGATCTTCCAGAGCCTCGTATCCCTTGCTTTTCAGGGAAACCATATGCCTGTTCAGAGATGCCAGATGCTCTTTGAGATACCTTTCCCGAACTTCCGGAGAGTCTTCACGGCAGTACCCCTCATAGGCCACCAGAGAAACTTTGGAATCCACCACGAGATGCCTTCCTCCGGGAAGGTAGATCACCGCATCCGGCTGAAGCCGTTTTCCTTCGGGGGTGGTGAACGAGGGTTGAAGACGATACTCCCGATCCTTTCCCAACCCCGCCAGATCAAGCACTCGCTCCAGCACCATCTCTCCCCAATTCCCCATGACCTTTACCTGCCCCTTGAGAGCCTCCGTGAGATTCTGGGCCTCCCGGGCCATATGCTGATTAAGCTCTCCAAGCTGCCGCACCTGTTCCCGCAGTTCGCTCCTATCCCGGGTATCCGAGGTGTACACCGTCTCTACCCGGCTCCGGAAATCCGCGATCCGTTCTCCCAGAGGAATCAAAAGGTTTTCCAGGCTCTCTCGGCTCATGCGGTTGAAGGAGGTGGTTTTTTCTTCGAAAATGGCATTCGCCAAGGCGGCAAAATCCTTTTGAAGCCGTTCCCGTATCTCATCAAACTCCCGTCGCTGCTCCCGAACCCGGTTTTCGGAGCTTGTCCGTTCGGTCTGCTCCCGTACAAGAGATTCTCGGAGCTCCAAGAGCTGCTGCCCCTGTTTTTCCCGTTCTCGCTGAGAATCCCCAAGCTCCCCCTCTAAAAATGTCAGGGTCTGTTCCCGCCGGGCCAGCTCCAGATCTTTCTGGCGCAACTCCTCCTGGAGCTCCTCAAACTCTTCCGGAGAAGCTCCTTCCCAGGCTGCATAGCGGTAATGCTGGAAAATCCACCCGAGCACCCCCCCGGCAAGAAAACATCCTGCTCCGAGAGCGAGAAGTCCCATCTCCATATTCCCTATCTCCCTTCACGAACTCTTCTCGGGGATTCGAAAAATTCCAGAATCCGCTTCCATGCCTTTGCATGATATTCGGGATCGTAATAGTTTCCCCTTGAAAAATCCGGAATTCCCGAGGGATTACAAAAACCGTGTCCCGCTCCGGAATAAAGTATCACCTCGGCATGCCATTGCCTCCATTCCAGCTCCTCCAGGAAAGTCCGAAGATCTTCCGGAGGCACCACCCGATCCTTCATGCCGTGAATCACCAGAAGCGGCGTTTCCCGGGAATTTTCGCTTTCCCGGGCGGGACTGTCGAGATATCCATAAACGCTGACGGCTCCAGCCCAGAATCCGCACCGCACCATTTCGAGCACTCCCCCGCCGCCCAGGGAAAAACCCAGAAGAAAGGTCTCCTCGGATTTCCTGCGAGCGGCGGTTACAAGGTCTTCGGCACATTCGAGAGCCCGTTCCCGGAGAAGAAACCGGTCTTTACGCAGAGGCTTCAGAAGTTCCCGGGCCTTTTCCGGTGAAAGGTTTCGGTGCTCCGCTCCGTAGAGATCCGCCACTCCCACGACAAACCCCTTTTCCGCAAGATCTCTTGCCTTGGCGCAGAGAGCTTCGTCCATGCCGACATACTCGTGAAAGAGCAGTATCAGGGAGGTCTTTTCGTTTTCTTTCGGAGGGGAATAGAGCAAATGTTCGAATCGCTCCGCCCCCTTTCCGGAAGATATTCGTTCCACCCGCATATTATTCGCCTTTCCGGACAAAACACTGCCTTGAAAGCTGCCGCAGAACCCTTTTTTCGAATAGGAAATAACCATGGTACCCCGGAAAATGAACCCGCTTCCGGAGCACCATGGTTATCTTCACGTACCAAGCTTGAAAAAACGCCCGGCCCTTCCGGAGTTTTTTAGGATTCCAGCTCCTTGAGAGCCTCTCCCATGCGTTTTACTCCTTCCCGGATGAGCTCGGGAGCCATGCAGGAATAGTTCAGACGCAGGGTGTTTTCGTGTCCTCCGTTGGGATAGAAGGCGTCTCCGGGAACAAAGGCCACTTTTTTCTCGATACACCGCTCCAGAACCTTGCGGTTGCTTATTCCGGAAGTAAAACTCCCCCAGAAGAAGAGTCCTCCGCTGGGAGCATTGAAGGCAAAAGCATCTCCCAGATAGGTTTTGAAAGCTTCCGCCATAACATTACGGCGTTCTCGATAGAGATCGATGATGAGACCGACATGTTCGTCAATGTCGAACATGTCGAGATAGGTATCCACCATCATCTGAGTAATGGTGGGAGTCTGAAGATCCGCCCCCTGTTTCACCTGAATGATTCGCTCCAGCACATCTTCGGAGGCGATGATCCAGGCCACTCGAAGCCCCGGAGCGAGAATCTTGGAAAAGGTTCCGAGAGTGGTGACAAGCCCCTTGGTATCCCAGGTTGCAAGAGAGGGGCAATGCTCTCCTTCAAAACGTAGCTCTCCGTAAGGATTATCTTCGATGATGGGGATTTCGTACTTGCTGGCCACCTCCACCAGAGCCTTCCGGCGCTCCAGAGTCCAGCTCTGCCCCGTGGGGTTCTGGAAATCCGGAATAACGTAGATGAGTTTGGCCTTTTTCTCCCCCTGAAGCACACGATCCAGATCCTCCGGCACCATACCCTCCGAATCCGTCTCCACTTCGATAAAACGGGGCTCGTAGGAACGGAAGGCGCTGAGAGCTCCCAGATAGGTGGGGCTTTCACAGATCACCGCATCCCCTTCGTTGAGGAATACCTTGCCGATAAAGTCCAGAGCCTGCTGAGATCCCGTAACTACCTGCACATCCTTGGCAGCGACCTTGGTTTTCCAGAGCTTGTTGGATCGAGCGGCAATCTTCTCCCTAAGAGGGACATGCCCTTCGGTGGTGGAATATTGAAGCGCCTCCTGCCCCATGGTTTCGAGTACCCGCTGCACCGCTTTCTGCATGTTTGCCACCGGGAAAAGCTCCTTGGCGGGAAGCCCCCCCGCAAAAGAAATCATCTCGGGCTGAGCAGTGAGTTTCAGGATTTCCCGTATTTCCGAGCGCTTCATATGTTCGGTACGTTTCGCAAAGGCTATGGCCATCGTGCAATCTCCTCCTCCGTGGTGGTTACAAACCCCCATGCAAGCATCCCGGGGAAAGGGAACTCCTTCACCTTTCTCCAAGGACACCATACCCGGAACATTCCAGGTATACTTTTGAAACTTCCTAAACCCATCTCTACATATTTTATGCAATAACCACGGAGGATGGCAACTCCCAATTTTTTCCAAAAGCCTGTTCCATTTGCGTCTTCTCCCTTATTTGAAATCCTTCGAAATAAAGAAGGGAAATTTTCTCGCCAACCCACCAATTCAGATATCTCCAGAAACACTTGGAGACTGTCAGTTCGCCGTATCGAAAAAATCGGGAATAATTCCCAAGAAGAGCAGGAAATTCCCGCTGCGGCAACGTGGTGTGAATTCATTTCATGCAACAATTTCCCCGATAACGCCGTGTTCTTCCACATGCTGTGCACCGAACAAATTCTTTATGGTTATCAAAGGCAGAAAACCCAGGAAGCTCTCCCGTCAGAAGCTTGGAACGGTCTCCCCTTTTTCCGAAAGCTTGTGGGCATCGGTATAAAATATACAAGTTTCAATTTTCTTATTTTATGCTAGAATAAACATACATGAATATTTCTGCACCTCTTGCGGCCTGAAGGCATCCGAAGAATTTCGAAAAAAGGCAGTTTTCCCATTTTTTTTAAGAGATAAACCGTACGCATATAATGAAAACCTTCGACCTCTTTTCGCTCTCGAAGCAAAAAGAGGCATCAGGTGAAGAAAGCGATTTCTTCGCCCGCCGTGTTTGCAAAGAAGGACGAAAACCCCGAGGGGGAGTCGTCCTTCTTTTTTGTTTTCTATCCTTTTGGCACCAAAAAATTATTTTAAATAGAGGAGGGACAAAGAATATGAACACCTTAGGATCAATTTTGCGGATTAACCTGAGCACCGGAGGAATTTCCAGAGAGCAGGTTTGCGAGAAAACTGCACAAGCGTTTATTGGAGGACGGGGATATGGTACAAAAATCCTCTGCGAGGAGCTTCCGAAAGGAACGGCTCCCCTTTCTCCGGAGAACAAACTCATTTTCGCCAACGGCCCCCTTACAGGCCATGCGGCTCCTGCGGCAGGGCGCTACATGGTGATAACCAAAAGCCCTCTCACCGGGGGCATTGCCAGCAGCAACTCCGGAGGTTTCTGGGGAGCCGAACTCGCCAAGGCGGGGTGGTTCATGATCATTCTGGAGGGCAAAGCGGAAAAGCCTTCCTATATCTGGATTAACAATGAAACCGTGGAAATTCGGGACGCTTCTTCCCTTTGGGGTCTGAACAGCCATGAGACCACGGATAGGCTTTTGGAAACCCTGGGTGAACCCCAAGCAAAGGTAGCCTGTATCGGCCCTGCCGGAGAAAGGCTCTCTCTTCTTGGAGCCATTATGAACGATAAAAATCGAGCTGCCGGAAGAAGCGGCGTAGGAGCGGTCATGGGCTCGAAAAACCTCAAGGCCCTGGTGGTAAAGGGAACTTCCCGCCCCGTTCCGACAAACCCGGAAGAGATGAAATCTCTTCTGAAAAGCTCTCTGGAAAAAATCAAGGACAATCCCGTCACCAGTCAGGGACTTCCCACATACGGCACTGCAGTACTGGTGAACATCCTTAATCAACTCGGAGGATATCCTCATAACAACTGGGCAAACGCGCACATGCCCAATGCGGATCTTCAGTCCGGCGAAACCCTCGCTCAGGACTTTCTCACGAAAAAATACGCCTGCTTTGGCTGCCCCATCGGCTGCGGCCGGGTAACCAAGGTGGGAGAGCGTCACGGAGAAGGACCGGAATACGAAACCATCTTCGCCTTCGGAGTCTGCTGCGGCGTGGAACCCTTGGAACCCATCATCGAAGCGAACTATCTTTGTAACGAGTACGGCCTGGATACCATAAGCACGGGAGTAACTCTTGCGGCGGCCATGGAGCTCTACGAAAAAGGGCACATCTCCAAAGAGGAGCTCCAAGGAGGCCCGGAGCTGCGTTTCGGCAACGGCGAGGCCATTGTCTACTGGACAAAAAAGATGGGGCTCCTCGAAGGCTTCGGCGAAAAACTCTCCCAGGGCTCGTTCCGGCTCTGCGAAAACTACGGTCATCCGGAATTTTCCATGTCCGTGAAAAAGCAGGAGATGCCCGCCTACGATGGTCGAGCCATTCAGGGCATCGGACTGAACTACGCCACCTCCAACCGAGGGGGCTGTCATGTCCGGGGATATACCATCTCTCCCGAAGTTCTCGGAATGCCGGAGAAACTGGATCCCGTGGAGATCGATTCCAAACCTCTCTGGGTAAAAATTTTCCAGGATCTTACCGCCGCCATCGACTCCTCGGGAATGTGTCTTTTTACATCCTTCGCCCTGGGAGCCGAAGACTATGCGGCGTTTCTCAAGGCCGCCACGGGGTTCGACTACGACGGCAACAACGTTCTCGAAGCGGGAGAACGTATCTGGAACCTGGAGCGCCTCTTCAATCTTCGAGAGGGCATCAGCCCCGAAGAAGACACCCTTCCCGAACGGCTTCTCAAAGAACCCATTCCCGACGGTCCCTCCAAGGGAATGGTGAGCCGCCTCCCCGAGATGCTCCCGGAATACTACAAGCTTCGGGGATGGAACGAGAACGGTCGTCCTACCCAAGAAAAGCTGAAAGAACTCGGTCTATAGCCTTTCCATGATCACGGTACTTTTCTTCGCAAGTATTCGGGAGTACACGCGGGAAAAAGAAACCTCCGCCGAAGAAGTCTTTCCTTCGGTGAAGGAACTTCTCCGATTTCTTTGCAGCCGCTATGGAAAATCCTTTGAAAAGCAGATTTTTGAGGGAGACAGGATCTCTTCCCAGGTAATCGTCATGGTAAACGGCAGACATATCGCCCACACCGGAGGGCCGCTTACTCCCGTAAAGGACGGCGATACGGTGGCGATTTTTCCTCTTCTCGGAGGAGGCTGATTCCCGCAGTTTTTCGACGTAGAGTACGTGCATGGGGACGGGCATTTGTATGCCCGTCCCCATGCACGTACATAGACGCTCTGTAGAATCCGGAGAAAAAACACCTTTCAAGGAACGATATAACACGGAACGGCAGAAAAAGCCACATATCCTCAAAATTTTACAAATTCTTTCTCTGCATTTATACTTTATCCGGGAGGAGATCCTCATACTCCGCGCTCTTCCAAAACAAAACTACGGTAAAGGAGAACCTTCATGAAACGAATAATCAGCTTCATGCTGTGCGCAGCAATGTTTTGCGCCCTGGCGATATCGGCCTTGGGAGCTCCGGAAAGCGACGTGGTCTTCGGAGACCAATCCTGGGACAGCATCCAGTTTCATCACCGTGTAATGGCCTATCTCCTGGAGCATGGCTATGGTATGAAACCCGCATACACCTTCTCCGAGTCCATGCCATCCCTTCTCGGTCTCGAACGGGGAGACAATCACATCGTCCTGGAAGTGTGGGCCGAGGCCCGCCAGGAATGGTGGGACAAAGCCCGAAGCTCCGGAAAAGTGCGGGGGTTCGGCAAGGTCTTTCCCGATGCCCCTTCGGGACTCTACATCCCCACCTATCTTACCAAGGGAGACCCCGAGCGGGGCATCGAACCTCTGGCCCCGGATCTCGTGTCGATCTTCGACCTCCCCAAATATCAGCACCTCTTCAAAGACCCAGAAGATCCTTCCAAAGGAAGGGTCTATAACGCCGTCTCCGGCTGGAAGGCCAATGAGCGCCACGAGATGAAATTCAAGGGATACATGGTGGACGGCAAGCCTCTCATAGCCTCCTTCAATCTCTTCGATCCGGGATCTCAGACGGCCCTCTCCGCCGCCATCAAGGGAGCCTACCAGAAGGGACAACCCATCGTGGCCTATTATTGGGAACCCACTCCCCTCCTGGGAGAACTGGACATGACCCTCCTGAAGGAGCCGGACTACGACGAAAAAATCTTCCGGGAAACCCAGCTCTGTCAAAGCCCCGCCTTTTCGGTGGAAAAAGCCGCCAATACGGCGTGGCTGAAAAAACATCCCCAGGTGGAACCTCTACTGGAAAAGTACTTCATGAGCTTGGAAAAGACCAACGAAGTTCTGGCATGGATGCAGGCTCACGGCAATAATCCGGACAAGGCGGCGATTTGGTTTCTGCAAACCAATCCGGATCTCTGGAAGGCTTGGATAGAGGATCCCCAAGTGAGAGAAGCCGTGGCAAAAGCTCTGGAAAAGGAGCAATAGACATCTCCCGAAGCTTTCCAGAACCCGGGCATTGAAACCTCTGGAGCACGCAAAAGCTTTTCCCGAAAAACGAAACTCCGGCGCGGACAGCAAATTGCCGCCCGCGCCGGAGTAGGCGAAGCATGGAAAACGAGAAAAACGATCCTGGGAAATGCCGAGAAACCTACAGCACCTCTTCGAGGCCGGAGCGGTAGATGAGAACCGAGCAGTGAGCATACCGGGCCACGTTGGTAGCCACGCTCCCCACGAGAAAGTGCTGCAACGCCGCATGGCCCTGCCGGGCGATGATGATGAGGTTGTACTCTCCCTCCTTGGCAAAACGGAGAATTTCCTCCGCGGGGCTCCCCTCCAGGATTACGACACGATGTTCATGCTCCGGGAGAGATCCGAGACCTTCCTCGGCCCGACGTATCCAATGGGCAATCTTTTTCTGAGCTATGGTCTTGAGTTCTTCATCGAGCTTGGGAGGAATCCAGGGCTCATACCCCCTCCAGGCAAAGGGATGCGATATAACATGCACAAAATCCACTTCCACGTTGAGACGGTGAGCCAGTCCGTGACCATAGGCAACGAGGCCCTCGGTATGTTTGCTTAAATCCACGGGAATAAGAATCTTTCTGGGCATAACCACTTCCTCCTCTCTTTGTGCGAAACCCCATGGAAATGCTCCATGGGATTCCATCATACCCAGCTCTTCATGCTCCGTCAAATTTCGGGAATTTTTATCCCTCTTCGGGAGAATTTCTAAACTCCGAAGGTGTGGAGGAAATATCCGAAGAAAGGCTCTCCTCGGGAAACGCTCCTCGAAAACCGGGGATTCTCTCCCGAGCTCCCATATCGCCGCACCCCCCCGGAGGAAGAGGCCTCCGGACCCCACATTGATCCGCATCCGGAGCTTCGTTGCAGCCGGTGGAAGAAAAGGGAATCACATCCACCACGGGACTGCCCCCAAGAGGAAGATGGGAGACAATGAGCTTTCCCCTGGAGAATGCCCCCGCGAAAACGGAACAGCTGCTGCTTTCGAGCGAAGAAAGTCCCGGAGAAAGAGGTTCCTCGAAGGTTCCCGAAAGATCCGTCTCGGAACGAAGGGAGCCGTATTCTTCAGGAAGAATGCCAAAAAAGTTGTACCCCAGGCTTCGGAAAGCGCCTTCCACATCTCTCAACGAAGGAACGTTCTCCTCTCCCTGGGAGGTTTCATTTTCCGCAAAAATAGTGTTCCGCACCCTGGTGGTTCCACCGGGGCCCGAGAAAAGTCCTCCTCCCTTGGGGGCGGCATTGCGGGTAATCGTGGAAGCGTTGAGAACGAGAAAACCCTCGGTATTCGCCAGAGCTCCCCCGCCATGCAGCGCTTCGTTACCGCTCATGGTAACATTTTCAAGCATGGCAGTAGCGGCAAAGGCATTCTCCAGAGCTCCTCCGAGAAAAGCCTTGTTATGCAGGAAAGTGGTATTTTTGATGGAAAGCACCTGGGCGTTCCTGATGGCTCCTCCAAGCCCCTCGGACTCCAGGGCCTGGTTATTCTCGAAGATGCTGCTCCCCAAGGAGAGAATACCCCCGTTTCCGATACCTCCACCGGCATTCGCCCGGTTATCCGCAATGAGGCAGTTTGTAAGGGTAATGGTGCCCCCCTTCCGGTTTCCGATTCCGCCTCCGCAGGAAGCCTCATCTCCCGAAGCGAGATTATCCGCAATGGTGCAATGGGTCATGGCAAGAACGCTGTTATTCCAGATACCTCCTCCATGAGCCGCCTGGTTTTCCGAAATGATGCAATCGTTCAGAATAAGGGTTCCCTCGTTGAGGATTCCCCCTCCGGTTCCCGTGGCCTTTCCCTGAAGAACATGAAGATTTTCCAAAGTCACCACGGCATTTTCGAGGATGGAAAAGACTCGGGAGGTCTGGTTGCCCGAAATGAGCACCCCTCCTCCGGGGCCTGCAATGGTGACGTCTTTTTCTATAACCATAGGGCTTTCGAGAACGATGGTTTTTCCCGCAAGACCTGTGCTGAAAACGATGGTACCTCCCTCGCTTATTGTGGCAAGAGCGAAACGAAGGGAACCGTAGCCGCTATCTGCGGTATCGGTAACCACCCGGTAGGAAAGAAAAGCCTGTCGCTTGGCCTTGAGTTTTCGGAATACCGGATAGGCTTCACTGTATTGTTCGAACTTCTTGGGATCAATACGGAACAAAAGTCCCTGGGCATACACATCATCTGATGCGGCAGCCTCTTTCAAAAGATCGTAAGCTCGATTAATATGGCGCTCTACTCCCCATCCGTGATAATAGCACTCCCCAAGATGAGCTTTGGCGGTAGGATCCTGGGAAGCGGCTTTTTCAAACCACTGGGCAGCCAGGGCGAGATCCCTGGAGACCCCCATGCCCATCTGATAGGCCATACCCAGAGCAGCCTGAGCCTTGGGAGATGCGGAGCTCTCCGAAGCTGCGGCCTTCTGATACCAAAAAGCCGCTTTTTCGAAGTCCTCGGGAACTCCCAAACCCCGTTCGTAGAGGGTGGCAATACCGTACTGGGCGATACCGTGTCCCAAATCCGCCGCCACAAGATACCACCGGGCGGCCTCCTCGTAATCCTGAGAGACGCCGACGCCGTCAAAATATCGTTCTCCCCGGGAAAAAGCCTCTTCCGCCGCTTCCTCCGCTCGGGGAGCCATCACCAAATCTGCCGAAATATCCTCTGAAAGAGGAGAGTGATCTTCCGAAAGGAGAGATACATCGGAAGAGAGGGGCGCCGCAAAAAGCATTCCGGAAGAAAGAACAAGCGAGACGAATGAAAGTCCGAAAATCACTCCGGGTTTTTTTCGAAAAATGATCATATGATATAAAAGCCCCCTTATCCCTGTAGCTACGATTATGTCATAAGTACAATATAGAAGAATACCGTATAAACCTTGCTTTAGGCAATACGGAAGGAGTTTTCTTGGTCTTTGCAAAGCACTAAATAATTGTAAATTATGTAGAATTGTTCAAAATAGTAAGTAATTGTCACATATTGACACGCAAAACGTTCTGCGCTATCCTTCGGCCTGAAAGCACGGAGGAATGGTCCTCCGAACCGAAAGGTGATGGGATGGAAGGAGATGTTCATGGTGCGCAAGTATGTGGAAGCTCTCATCCGCCGGGAGCGTATTCTGGCGGGAATGGAAAAGGAAACCCACCCGGTTTATCGCATGATCAGAGACGTGGCAAACCGATAATTCCAAAGTTCGACAACTCTTCCCCTCCTCCCCCGGAGGGTATCCGAAGGCCTCCTTCAAGGAGGCCTTTTCGTTGTGCCGACATCCCCGATATACTCTTCCGACAGGAAAGAAGCGCTCTTTCTTTTTCTCCCATAAGAATACCCGAAAAAAAGCAAAAAACCCAGACCTTTACATTACTTTACAAAAAAACCACGCCTCCGGCCAAGCCTCCTCCCTCTCTTTTTCGGTAGCTCCCCAAGCCTCCAAGGTGTATACTTGTTTGCACTTTGTCAAGTTTCCCCTGGAGGAGGCGCCTTTATATTGAAGAAAAACACCCGGGAAGAACTACTGGAAAGGTTGATTCGCGATCTCGTACACATCCCCAGCGTTACAGGATCTTCGGAAGAGTGTGTTCCCGCACGATATCTTCACGACATGTGTGCAAAAGAACCCTACTTTCGAAAACACCCGGATCATTTCGCCCTTACTCCGGAAGATGCCGAGGGAAAACACTCCTTCTTCGCCCTGGTCAAATCCTCTCGAAGTACTTCGAAAACCCTGCTTTGCATCAGCCACTTCGATGTGGTGGAGGTGGATGTCTACGGGGATTTACGGCACCTGGCCTACGACTCGGAAAAACTGGAGGAGGCGTTCAACCCCCAACAACTCCCTCTTCAGGTTCGGGAAGACCTGGAAAGCCGCAACTGGATCTTCGGCCGAGGAGTTATGGACATGAAGTGCGGGGTAGCCCTGGAACTGGATCTCCTTCTCGAATTCGCCCAAAACCCGGAGCTCTACGACGTGAATATCGCCATGCTTGCGGTATACGATGAAGAGGGATCGAATACCGGCATGATCCGGGGGGTTTCCTTTCTCGCGGAACAGGCGAAAACCCTGGAGCTGGATTTTATAGGAGCGGTGAATACGGAGCCTTCGGATGCGGGAAGAAGCGGCACCGAACACCCTCTGATCTTTACGGGATCCATGGGAAAGTGTTTGGCCATGTTCTATGCGGTGGGAAAAGAGACCCACTGCGGAAGCTACTTCAAAGGCATGAGTGCGGCCCTGCTCCAGAGCTGCATCAGCCGGGAATTCGAGGCAAATCCCCGCTATTCGGAAACCGTGGAGAGCACCGTAAGCCTTCCTCCGGCGGCCCTTCGAGAGAGAACCGTTCAGGAAGGGCCCTATTCCGTGACAGTTCCCTACCGAAGCGTCTCCTATTACAACGTCTTCACTCTTCAGAACAACCCGGGAGCGGTGATGGGCCTCCTTTTGGAAGGAGCTTCCAAGGCAGCCCGGGAGGCCTCGCTGCGCCTCCGGGAAGCATGGGAGGAACTGCTTCGCCTTGGATACCAAGGAGAAGGAGAGCCTTCCTGGGAAGCGGAAGTGCTTACCTTCGAGGAGCTCCGCCGCCGAACGGCCATTCACTACCCCGGAGACTTTCAGAGGGAGTACCAGAAATGGCAGGAAGAGCTCCCCTCTTCGCTGGATCTCCGAGAGCGTTGCCTGGGGCTGTTGGAAAAACTTCTTCCCTGGAGGGGAAACCGGGAACCTCTGATCGTGGTGGGCTTTCTTCCTCCTTTTATGCCGCACCGGAGCAACCGGAAAAACAACCCTCGGGAAAGAACCTTTCTCGAGGGAGCAGAAAAGGTGATCTCCCAAGCCCACGAACGATATGGCCGTACTCTGGAGATCGACCCCTTTTTCGGAGGGCTCTGCGATCTCAGCTATCTCGGATGGGAACAGGATTCCCAGGATCTGCGGATTCTCCGGAACAACCTTCCCGGCTGGGGAGCGTTCTACTCCCTTCCGGTGGAGGCCATGAAGGCACTCGACATGCCCGTGCTCAATCTGGGCCCCCTGGGAAGAGATCCCCACAAACACACGGAGCGTCTCGAGCGGGATTACGCTTTGCGGGAGCTTCCGGAACTGCTGCGGTTTTTCATACGATCCGTATCCGAACGATAAAATACCCGGGGACGCTTGAAAGCGTCCCCGGGTATTTTCACAAAAAAGAACTGTCGAAAACCCTCTACCGAAAGAAAAACCGGATAAACCCCCGGAGCCGGGGAGACTGCATTTTCCCCATCATCCACTGCTCCGCCACCATCTTGTTGATCATGGATACCGAAGGAAAAGCGTGCTGGGTCATCATGATCTGGAACATGTTTTTTTTGTATTGAAGCGCCAGAGTCCATTCCTGAATAAGCTCGCTGGCGCTCTCTCCCACCACGGTGGCCCCGAGAATTTTGCCCCTCTTGCCCAGGATCACCTTGATAAACCCTTCGGGATGTCCGTCCGCCACGGTACGCCCGTAGCTGCGGAACTCCTTTTTCACCACCTCGAAGAAAATATCCTTTTCCCGGGCCTGCTTTTCCGTAAGTCCCACCTGGGCCACCTCGGGATCCGTAAAGACCCCCCAGGGAACGTAGTAGCGGCTTCGCCGGAACATTCCCAGACCCAGGGGGCTCAGGGCATGCATGAGAGCCAGCATTCCCTGGTGCATGGCGGCATGAGAGAGAAGAACCTGACCGTTACAATCCCCCACGGCGTAGATATTCTTCACGTTGGTCCGCATGTAATCGTCCACGGCAATTCCCTTTTTCGTATAGGCCACCCCGGCCTTTTCCAGGTTCAAAGGCTCGAGCACCGGAGAACGCCCCGCCGCCACGAGAAGTTTTTCGGAGGTCAAGACCTCATCCCCCGCAAAAACGGAAACCTTGTCGTTTTCGTAGGCCACCCGGTTGATCCGGGCCCCGTTGCGCACGGTAATGCCCTCCTTCTCGAAGACCGATTCCAAGAGCCTTCCCGCCTCCTCATCTCCCAGAGGAATGAGGTGAGGGTCCATGTGGATCACCGTCACCTTCGTGCCGAGCCTCGAAAAGGCCTGGGCCATTTCCGTGCCGATGGCCCCCCCTCCGATGATGGTGAGGGATTCCGGCAAAGCTTCGATTTCGAACATGTTCGTGTTGGTAAGAATATCCGGCACCGAGTTCAGCCCGGGAATGGGCGGAAGGAAGGGCTCCGTCCCGGTGGCGATAAAGATTTTTTTGGCATTATAGCGTTCCGATCCTACCCGAACGGTATCGGAGCTTTCGAAGGAGGCCTCTCCTGATACAAGCTCCACCCGTTCGAAAGCTTTCATGAGCTTTTTGTCGTTAATGGCATGCACCTTGCGGCGTACCACTTCCATGGGGTTCGCCTCGCGAAGCTCCAGCTCTCCATAGAGTCCGTAGGGTTCCAGATTTCGGGCGTCATGCAGGGCTTCCGCGGCCTTCAGGAGGGCCTTGCTGGGAATGCAGCCACAGTTGAGGCACTCCCCCCCCACCTTGTGCTTTTCCACTCCCAACACATGCAGCCCCATGGCGGCTCCCATGGCGGAGATGGCCATACCCGCAGGGCCCATACCGATAACTATGACATCATGTTTTTTCATCGTAACGCCTCCTTCTCTCGCAGATCATGCAGCTAGACCGAACCGAGGGCTTCCGGCTCTTCCTCCCCGGAAAGACCGAGGTCTTCGATTCCCCTAAGTATATGCCGCTTCACCAGGGCCGCCACATCTTCCTCGTTTCTTCTCCGGAGGGCCTCGAGAATTTTTCGGTGCTCCTCCTCGGGGCTCGGCGGCAGCATGGCCCCCCGTCGGGGTTCGAAGAGCATGCGATAGACCCAGGAAGCCGCAAGAGCGTTTTCTACGGAAGCCGCAAGAAAAGCATTGCCTCCCCACTCCGCCAGAGTTCGGTGAAAAGCCATGTCCTGGCGCAGGTAGTCCTCGTAGGAACGTTCTCGCGCCTTCTCCTGATGATGAAGAATTTCTTCCAAAGCAACAAGAAGAACCGAGGGTTTTTCCTTCAGGGCCAGGCGTATCGCCATATCTTCCAGCACCGCCCGAACGGCATAAACATCCCGGATTTCCCGGGGAGAGGGCGAGACCAATCGAGCCCCGCACCCCGGAGTAATGACCACGATACCTTCAGAAGCAAGTCGCTGCAAAGCTTCGCGAACAGGCATCCGGCTGCATCCCATTTGATCCGCCAGGGGTTCCGCAGGAAGCCGCTCCCCCGCACCAATCTCTCCCGCCACGATCTGACGAAGCACTTCCTGATACACCCGATCCGCCGGAGATTTTCGCTCCATCCCCCGCTCCCCTTTTCCGCGCCGGAATAGCATTTCTCTCATATTCCCGGCATATTCTCGGCCCACAAAATACCCCCCCAGGCTATACAGTATACGCTCATTCTTTTTGTATTGACACTCTTTCTTACAAGATGATACCATACGGCTCATATTATTGGATCCAATGGATCCAGTTTGAGGAAAGTGTGGTGTTCTCATGAAAAAAACGCCGTCGTATCTTAGTGCAAGAGCCCTGAGGCTCTACGATTCGGACATTCAGGACATGATCGAGCTGGTGCACCAGAACCAGGCCCTCTCCTTCACCGCGGGAGAGCCCTCGGAGGATCTTCTTCCTTTGGAGAAGCTCCGGAGCTCCTTCGCGGCGGCCTTCGATCGGGGGCCGGAGATGCTTACCTATTACCACGATTCGGACGGTCACGAAGATCTGCGCCGCTGGATAGCCTCGTGGATGCGCAGCGACGAACTTCTTCCTCCGCAGCTGGATTGGCCCCAGCTCATGCTCACCACGGGATCCCACGAAGGAATCAACATCACCGCCGAAGGGCTTATCGACCCGGGAGATTCCATAGCGGTGGAAGCCCCTTCCTATGCCGAGGCCCTTCTTACCTTCTCCAAGGAGGGGGCGGCCTTTTTCGGCCTGGAGATGGATCAGGAGGGGCCCCGACCGGAAAGCCTGGAACTTCTGGCGAGACAGCACCGCATCAAACTCCTCTACACCATTCCGAACTTTCAGAATCCCTCGGGAAGAGTCACCTCGCCGAAGCGGCGCAGAGAGATTCTGGAACTTGCCAAAAAATACGACTTTCTCATCCTCGAAGACGATCCTTATCGCCATCTCTACTACGATGCCCCGCCTCCCGGAACCTACCTTGCCATGAAAGAAAATGACGGGCGGGTGATCTACCTGGGAAGCTTTTCCAAGCTCATAGCTCCGGGAATCCGATGCGGCTGGATGATCGCCCCTCCGGAGCTTTACGGCAAGTTCCATCAGATCCGGGTAACCAACGACCTGAACCTTCCCACCATTCTCCACGAGGGAATTTTCCGCTTTCTCTCGGATTACGACTTTCAGGAACACCTGACTACTCTCCGCAGAGCCTACGGAGAAAAGCGGAACGGCATGGTAAAGGCTTTGCAGAAACATATCGCTCCGGAGGATTTTGCTTACGATCTTCCCAAAGGAGGATTTTTCCTCTGGGGAAGAGCTCCCTGGCTGCAAAACTCCATGGAATTCGCCAAGTTCGCGGTAACCGAAGAGAAGATCGGCATCATTCCGGGAGAAATCTTCTTCACTTCCCCGGAAAATTACCGGGATACCCTGCGGCTCTCCTTCGCCAAGGTTTCTCCGGAAAAGGCCGAGGAAGGGTGCGCCCGCCTGGCCCGGGCCATAGAACGGTATAAAAAACGAAGGCAGGTTTGAGAGGGCTCCGGTTTCGTTTCCATAGAAATTCAAGGAGCCTCACCCCCAGAAGGGGAATTTTTTGTTCCTGCAGCGAGCCGTCGGCGACGGAATGCGGCAGCAAAGCAAGGGAGCAATTCGACATACCCGGGGGAAAGAAACAGGAGCGGGCCCTTTCAAACTCGAGGTACGAACACTTACAGCAGGATCCGCGATTTTTTACTTTTTATTTTTGGAAGGAGCGTTATCACTATGAACGAAATGTCCCGGCAAAAACCCTCCAAGCGTCCTCTCGGTACGGGGGAAGTCCTGAAATTCCTCATCCCCTCTCTTATCGGAGCCATCGCCTTTCTCATGCCCATTCCCCAGGGAACCAGCATGAACACTCTCCTGGGCATGGCCATCGACTTCGGCAAGGGAGCTCTCAAGGCGCAGCTTCCCCTGGCTGCCATGATTCTCGTCTGTGCGGGAGCTCTCTTTACCCTCTATGCGGTGTTGGCAAAGCCCAAATTCGTTCTGAACAACGAGTTTCTTTCGGAGCTTTTTATCGTCTCCCCCTTCTGGGTTTTTTCCCGGCTTCTGGGAGCCGCCTTCTATCCTCTCATCTACTTCAAGATAGGCCCCGAAATTATCTGGCACATGGATAACGGCGGAACTCCGGGGTTTTTGCTGGCTCCGGCCCTCCTGGTGGTTTTTTCCGTACTGGCCTTCATCGTTCCCTTTCTTACGGATTTCGGCCTTATGGAATACATCGGCACCATGGCCCGCCCCGTACTGCGTCCCCTCTTCACCCTCCCCGGCCGGGCAGCGGTGGACTGCGTGGCCTCCTGGGTAGGAAGCAGCTCCGTGGGGGTGGTGATCACCACCAAGATGCACCGGGACGGCTATTACAGCGACCGGGAAGCCTCGGTCATCGCCACCTGTTTCTCGGTAATCAGCATCGCCTACATCTATCTCATGGCGGATTTCGTGGGACTTCCCCACATGTACTTCCAGCTTCTTATCTCCATCTATATCGTAACCTTCCTCCTCGCCCTTTTGATGCCCCGCATCTGGCCCCTCCGGGGAATGAAGGACGACTATTCCGGCAAGAGGCAGCAGCAGATCAGCGAAGACCTTCCCGAGGGCTTCACTCTTAAGGAATGGGCCCTGCACTCGGCGGTGGAAAAGGCCAGGGATCAGGGAGCCCATACGGTAATCGTCACCTGCGTGCGTACCTTCGTTTCCCTTATCGTGAGCACCATGCCCCTGGTAATCTCCTGGGGTACCCTGGTGCTCATCATCGCCAACAGCACCCCCATTTTCCAATGGATCGCCACCCCCTTCGCCTGGATGCTTTCTCTGGTACATATCCCCGAAGCGGTGGAGGTGGCTCCCGCCTTCGTGCTGAGCTATGCGGACCAGTTCCTGGCGGCGGTGATCGGAGCGGACCGGGTAGCGGAGGCCGCCAAGTTCATGTGCGCGGGAATTTCCGCCACGGGGCTCATCTACATGACCGAGGTGGGAGTGCTGATTCTCAACTCCACCATTCCCCTGGGAGCGGGCAAGCTTACGGTGATCTACGTTATCCGGGCGGTACTTTCGGTCTTTCTCCTGGCCCCCTTCGCCCTCTATTTCTGCGGTTAGGATCTTTTTTCCATGCACTATTCGGGATATGCGGAGCTGCTGGATTTCGCCGCCGAAATTCTGGAACGGGTGGGATATCCCAGGGAGAAGGCGGCAATCACCGCCTGGGCCCTGGTGGAGGCGGATTCCCGGGGCGTTCCCTCCCACGGGCTGCAACGCCTGGGAGATTACGAGAGCTACGTGAGGGAAGGGCTTTTTGAGCCCGAGGCACCCCTTACGAAGATACACGAAACTCCCACCTCTTTGGTACTGGACGGGCATAACGGCATCGGCATGCATATCGCGAACCACGCCATGAAAACCTGCATCGCCCGGGCCAAAGAGGGAGGAGCGGGCTTCTGTGCGGTACGGAACTCCAACCACTACGGCATGGCGGGGCTCTGGGCGGAGATGGCGGTTCCCGAGGGATGCATAGGCATAGCCATGACGAATACCGAGAAGTTCGCCATCGTCACCCACGGTAAAGAGCGCCTTCTCGGAACCAACCCCATTGCGGTGGCACTTCCCGCCGCGGAGGGGAACCATTTTCTCCTGGACATGGCCACCACCACGGTGCCCCACGGAAAAATCGAGGTCTACGCCCGGCGGGGCCTTACCATGCCCTTCGGATGGGCGGTGGACGATAGAGGGGAGGATACCGGAGATGCCCGGGGGATGAGCACCCTTTTCAAGAGCTCTCTTCCCTTCGGAGGCCAGCTCATGCTGGGAGGCCGGGGAGAACTCCTGGGAGGGCATAAGGGATACGGCCTGGGACTTCTGGTGGAGCTCTTCTGTGCCGCTCTCTCCGGAGGCACCTGGAGCCGTCACACCTTTACTCCCGAGACGGGAGGCGCCATTTCGCACTTCTTCGCCGCCCTGGATCTGCGGCTCTTCGGGAATCCCGAACAGATCACGGCAAACGTGGAAACCATTCTCGAGGAAATCCGCCGTACCCCTCCTGCGGAAGGAGAGGAGCGCATCTACATTCACGGAGAGAAGGAGCGGGAACACCGGCAAAAGGCCCTGGCTTCGGGAGTACCCCTGGATGAAACCACCTGGAAGGAGCTCGAAGCCTACGGGAAACGTTTTTCTCTGGAACTCCCCCGGGAAGTCTTTCCTGCATAGACGAACGAAGCGAGAGGGTGCTCCCGAAAAGAGAACCCTCTTTTTTTTTTCGACCACCTGAAAAAGGAGATCCCATGGCAGATTTATCGCAATACTTGCAGCATCGGGAACTTCCTCCCCTGGGGCTGGCCCGGCAGCGCTTTCCCCGACCGAGGTTAGAAAATCTCCCCCGGGCAATTACGGAAGCCCTGGAGCGGATTCTTCCGCCCGGGAGCTTCGCTCCCGGAGCACGCATCGCCGTTACCGCAGGGAGCCGGGGAATCGCCAATATTCCGGAAATTCACCATACCGTGGTCGCCTGGCTTCGCGCTGCCGGAGCGGAACCTTTCCTGATTCCCGGTATGGGGAGCCACGGAGGGGGCACAGCGAAAGGACAGGTCGAGGTGCTGCGGCACCTGGGCATTACCGAAGAGAGCGTGGGAGCTCCTCTTCTCTCCTCCATGGATACCGTAGAGGTAGGGGTCACCCCGAAGGGGCTTCGGGTCTACTGGGATGCCCAGGCATGGGAAGCCGACGGGGTGCTGTTGCTCAACCGGATCAAGCCCCATACGGACATCTCCGGTCCCTGCGAAAGCGGCCTCACCAAAATGATGGTGGTGGGGCTGGGAAAACTTCGGGGGGCCGCATCCTGTCACAGCGTGGGGCTCGACAACATGGGGGAAGAACTTCTCTCCTTTCGGGAAATTCTTCTGCGGCGATGCCCTCTCTTGGGAGGATTGGGAATTCTCGAAAACGCCTACGAGGAAACCGCTTCGGTGATAGGACTTCGCCCCGGGGAAATTCCCGAAGAAGAGCCGAAACTCCTGGATCGTGCCCGGAGTCTCATGGGAAAGATACTCCTTCCCCGGGCAGACATACTGCTTGTGGATCGCATGGGGAAGGATATCTCCGGGGCGGGAATGGATCCCAACGTGATCGGCCGGAAGTGCGACGGCTCCCCCAAAGAGGGAAGCTCCTTCCAGGCGGATTACATAGGGGTACTGGATCTTTCCGAAGGCTCCGAGGGAAACGCTTCGGGAATCGGCATGGCGGATTTCGCCACCGAAAAGCTTCTGCAAAAGACGGATCTCGCCGCCACCTACGCCAACGCTCTTACCGCCCGGGTGACGGAAAAACTCCCCATGATTCTGCGCAACCATCGACAGGTACTCCAGGGAGCTCTCTCGCTCACCTCCCCTGAGGCCCGGATCATCCGCCTTCGGGATACCCGCTCCCTGGAATATCTGCAGATCTCTCCCCCCTTTCTGGAAGAGGCGGCACAGCATCCGGATATGGAAATATTGCACGAGCCCGCCCCTCTGGAAGAAGACGAAAAGGGCAACTTCCGAAAGTGGTACCCTGAGGAGAAGTGAAAAGAGGCACCGGTCTTTCGAACACCCCGACCGCGCTGACATCCCCACAGAGAGGTGTTTTCGCTTTTTTACGCATCCCCATCCATTCATTATTGCACAAGTACAATTTTTCGATTATTCTTTCCTCAGGGTACCAAGAAAAACTCTCCGACTTATGGAAAACTCCCAGCGAAAGGATGTGTTCCGCCCTTGACTGCCCAGATTCTTGACGGAAAAGAGACTGCCTCCCGGGTTCGGGAGAATATTGCCACCGAGGTGAGGGAGCTTCAGAAAAAAGGGGAACGCCCTCCCTGCCTGGCGGTGGTGATCGTGGGAGAAAATCCCGCCTCCAAGGTGTACGTGGGACAAAAGGAAAAGGCTTGCGCCGCCGCAGGGTTCCGCTCCCTCCTCCACCGTCTTCCCGAAGAAACCACCCAAAAAGAACTGCTGGAGCTGGTGCATGGCATGAACGAGGATCCCGCAATTGACGGCATCCTGGTGCAGCTCCCCCTGCCGGAACACATGGACAGCTCCGGCATTATCCGGGCCATCGCTCCGGAAAAGGACGTGGACGGTTTCTCTCCGGAGAACATGGGAAACCTCGTAACGGGACTCCCCTGCACCGAGCCCTGCACCCCCAAGGGAATTATCTATCTTCTCGAAGAATACGGCATCTCCCCGGAGGGCAAGCATGCGGTGATACTGGGGCGGAGCAACATCGTGGGCAAACCCGTGGCGCACCTTCTTCTGGCCCGGAACGCCACGGTGACCCTCTGTCACAGCCGGACAAAAGATCTCGCCCGATATACCCGGGAGGCGGATATTATCGTGGCGGCCCTGGGAAAACCCCGGTTTCTCTCGGCGGACATGGTAAGAGAAGGAGCCGTGGTGATCGACGTGGGAATCAACCGCCTCGAAGAAGGCCTGGTGGGGGACGTGGATTTCGAGAATCTCCTTCCCAAGGCCTCCTGGATCACTCCGGTCCCTGGAGGCATCGGCCCCATGACCATCGCCATGCTTCTTCTCAATACCCTGGAGGCCTACAGAAGACGGACATAACCCCCCGGATCTTCCTCTCCTCGTCTTCGGAGAAAGGAAGGCAGGTTACATGAACAACGCAACAGACCTCATGGTACGCAGCCAGATCGAGGCCCGGGGCGTTCGAGATCCCCGGATCCTCGAAGCTCTCCGGCGGGTGGACCGGGCCCTCTTCGTTCCCCCGGAAGAGCGCTCCCTGGCCTACGAAGACTTTCCCCTTCCCATCGGGTACGGACAAACCATCTCCCAACCCTACATGGTGGCCATCATGACGGAACTTCTCGCTCCCGCCAGGGAGAGCCGGATTCTCGAAATCGGCACGGGATGCGGTTATCAGACCGCCATACTGGGAGAGCTGGCCCGGGAAGTCTACTCCCTGGAAATTCTTGCCCCCCTGGCGGAAAGGGCTCGAGAACGCCTCGCCCGGCTGGGATACGCCAACATCTTCTGCCGCCAGGGCAATGGCTGGAAAGGCTGGCCCGAAGAGGCCCCCTTCGAGGGAATTCTCCTGGCCGCCGCTCCGGAGCGGCTTCCCCAAAAGCTGGTGGATCAGCTCGCTCCCGGCGGCAGACTGGTACTTCCCCTGGGAGAATTGCGGCAAAACCTGGTGGTGATCCACAAGGATTTCAAGGGAAACCTGGAACACCGGGAGATTTTCGGAGTGCGCTTCGTCCCCATGACGGGGGGCGAAGAACCTCCGGAAACTCCGGGAAAGAACGAATATGCCCCGTGATCAAACTAAGGGAGGCATCTCCATGAACAACCTCGAAGAGAACTCCTCTCCCCTGGTAGTGCTCCGGAACGTGCACCGCACCTTTATGATGGGCGAGGTGCCTGTGCGGGTTCTCCGGGGGGTGACCGCCGCAATCCATGCCGGGGAGATTAGTATTATCCTCGGAGAGTCCGGCTCCGGAAAGACCACACTCCTCAACATACTCGGGGGAATCGACAGCCCCACCGAAGGAGAGGTGGTAGTGGAGGGGGAAAATCTCTCCGCCGCCTCGGAAAAGGCTCTCACTCAATACCGGAGAAACCGGGTGGGCTTCGTCTTTCAGTTCTACAATCTCATCCCCTCTCTCACCGCCCTGGAGAACGTGGCGGTGGCTGCGGAGCTGGTGGAACATCCTCTCTCTCCCGGAGAAGCCCTGGAGATGGTAGGACTCGAAAAGTACGGCAGCCACTTCCCGAGCCAACTCTCGGGGGGACAGCAGCAGCGGGTTTCCATCGCCCGGGCTCTGGTCAAAAAACCCCGGCTTCTTCTCTGCGACGAACCTACGGGAGCCCTGGACCGGGAAAACAGCGTTAAAATCCTGGAACTTCTGCTGGAACTCCACCGAGCCCGCAAGAGTACGGTAATCATGATCACTCACTCCGCAGCCATCGCAGAGATGGGACATCGACGTTTCCTCCTGGAAGACGGGGTCATTCGATCCTCCGCCGCCAGCGAGACCCCTCTCACCCCCCGGGAGCTCCCCTGGTGAAGGTTCTTACCCGCAAGCTTCTTCGGGATATCCTCCGTTCCCGGGGAATGCTCCTGGCCATCATCCTGATCATCACCGCGGGAAACACCTGCTTCGTGGCTCTTCTCTCCTCCTACTTCAACCTTGTACGTGCCAGAAACGACTACTATCATGCTCATGCCATGGCGGATTTCTGGGTGGAGCTCAAAAAATGTCCCTCCTCGGAAATGGAGCGGATCCTCGAAGATTTTCCCGACATCCTCCGGGCACGACAGCGGATTGTCTTTCCCGCCCGAGTGGAGATTCCCCAGATCTCGGAACCGGTGAACGGCATGGTGCTTTCCCTTCCGGCAGAGCAGGAACCCCTCGTCAACGGCATCGCCCTCCGCCGGGGAAGCTCCTTCACCTACGAACTGCGCAACCAGGTGATATGCTCGGAAAAATTCGCCCGATCCCGGGGAATCGAGCCAGGAGACACTCTCATCCTGATCACCGGAGGAGTGCGGAAGGAGCTGGTGGTCACCGGCACCGCAGACAGCCCGGAATACGTTTACCTCGCCCCTCCGGGAAGCCTCATGGAGGATGCGAAAAACTACGGGGTGTTCTATGTAAAACAGGATTTTGCGGAGGATCTCTACAATTTCGAGGGAGCCTGCAACAATCTGGTGGGGATTTTCTCTCCCCAGGGGCACCGCCGATCGGAACTCCTGCTGCGAGAGCTTTCGGAAAAACTCGCCCCCTACGGAGTCTACGCCGCCTATCCTCGAAAGGACCAGTTTTCCGCTCTCCTCATCGATTCGGAGATCCAGGGGCTTCGCTCCATGTCCATTCTGCTTCCCCTGGTCTTCCTCGGCATCTCCGCCCTCATTCTCAACGTCCTCATGACCCGTATGGCGGAACAGCAGCGCACCACCGCAGGAACCTTGAAAGCTCTGGGATATTCGAACTCCGGACTTCTTCTGCACTACCTGGGCTTCGGCATTTTTCCGGGCGTTCTGGGAAGCCTTCTGGGATCTCTTCTGGGCTTTTTTTCCTCCCAGGGACTCACCATGATCTACCGCAATTACTTTACCTTTCCCCGGCTCCATGCGGAGCTCTATCCCGGAGTCTTTACGGCGGCCCTGGCGCTTTCGGTGCTCTTTGCCGCCCTGGGAACTCTCCGGGGGCTCTATGCCATTTTTCGGCTCTCTCCTGCGGAGGCCATGCGGCTCCCCTCCCCCCGTCGGGGAAAAGCCACCGCCCTGGAGAAACTTCTCTCCCTCGGCATATCCCTGGGAACACTCTGGAAAATGGTACTCCGCAGCATTTTTCGTCAACCCATGCGAAGCCTTATCGCCCTTCTTTCCTCATCCCTGGGAGCGGCAATTCTCCTCCTGGCCTTCGGTTTCGTGGACTCCATGAACAGCATGATGTCCTTTCAATTCGAAAAGGTCTTTCGAAGCGACTACCGAATGGCCTTCAAAAATCCCCTCCCCGGAGAAGCTCTCAAAGAACTTTCCCGACTCCCCGGAGTACTTCGGGGAGAACCCCTCTTTTCTGTAGGAGGAACCTTCATCCACGGCAATGCCCGCAAGCGGGGAGGCATTACGGGGATTCTCCCCGGAGGAGATCTCCTGGTACCCCGGAATCGCCGGGGAGAGGCGGTGCCTCTCCCCTCGGAGGGTATTCTCATAACCCACCGCATGGCCCGGCAGTTCGGCCTGAATCCGGGGGATTACGTCCATTTTCTTCCCCTTCGGGGAGAGCAGCGGGAACGGCTTCTTCCGGTGGCATCGGTGATCTACAGCACCCTGGGCCAGGGAGTCTACGCCCCCCTGGAATATCTCCAAAGAATCATGGAGGAAGAGGACGTTCTTTCCGAAGCGGCCCTGGTGCTGGAACCCCGAAGCGGGCCGGATATTCGCCGAACCCTCATCGAGGCTCTGGGAGAACGCCCCGAAATAGAAACCATCTCGGACATAGGACGGGAAAAAGAGCTTCTTCAGGAACAGCTCGACGGATCGCTCAAGGCCACCGCCGTGGTAATGATTCTCTTTGCGGGAATTATCTTCTTCAGCTCCATTCTTAACGGTGCACTCATCTCCCTGGAGGAACGCAAGCGGGAGATCGCCACCCTCAAGGTGCTGGGATACGCAGCCCCCGCCATAGGCTCCCTCTTTCTGCGGGAAATCCTGCTTACCAACCTGAGCGGTGCCGTCCTGGGAATTCCTCTGGGGTATTTGGGACTCCAGGGGCTCGTGAAGGCCTTCGAAAACGATATCTACTCCTTTCCGGGAGTGGTATATCCTCTAAGCTGCCTCTGGACTCTGGGAACGGCGCTGCTCTTCGTCCTTCTCAGCTACGCCATTCTCTACCGCTCTCTGTGCCGGCTTCCCTGGCAGGAAGCGCTGAACGTGAAGGAATAAACTCGGACTCTAAGGAGATGATGCTATGAAACGATCCGCACAATCCCTGGTATGGCTTGGACTCCTCCTTTTTCTTGCCGCAGGAGGAGCCTGGGGAATCTACGCCGCCCTTACGGAGACCCTGGAGGTGCGAAGCGTTCTGGCCCGGGAAATTCCCCTGGAAGAGTACGTGGAAGACCGGGCATACACCAGCCTCCCCCAGGTGGTGCACGTTACCATGCCTCAACAGGGAAGGATTCTGCCGATTTCCCTTCGGGAGGGGGATAGGGTGAAAAAAGGAGAAATTCTTGCCAGGCTGGAAGATGTGGATCTTCAGGACGCTCTCCGGGAGGCGCACTCTATCGTAAAGGCCATGGCAAACACGGTGCTCTCCTCCCAGGCCCAGGTAAAGGCGAGCAAGGCCCGGCGGGAGTATCTCAAGTGGCTTGCGGAGGCCCGGGAAGAGCTTTACTCTAAAAAGGCCATCAGCGAACAGCTTTTCCGGGAGGCCAAGACGGATTATCTGGAATCCGCCATGGACACCGAGGGCAGTGAAACCCTCTCCTACGCCTATGCGGCGGTGGATTCCACCAGCAAGCTTCTTCCCATTTACATCAACCGGAGTCTCAAGCGCACCGTCATCGAAAGCCCCATAGATGGCATGGTATTGCATCGGTACGTATGGAACTCAAAAATGCTGCAGCCCGGAGAACCCTTGCTGGATCTGGGAAATCTGGAGGAATTGGAAATCACCGCCCCCCTTCTTACGGAGGAGGCCGTACGGGTAGCGCCGGGGAACCCGGTACACATCTTCGGCGAGGCCGTAGGCCCCGCTCCCCTGAAGGGAGAGGTACTCCGCATCAAACCTCAGGGATACACCAAACTCTCCTCCCTGGGGGTAGAGCAGCAGCGGGTAGATGTGGTGATAGGTTTCGAAAAGGGAGAACTTGAAAGGCTTGGGAAGGAACAGAACCGAACCCTGGGGTTGGAGTACCGGGTCCGGGTTCATATCACCACCGCTCGGAAGGAAAAGGCCCTTGCCATTCCTCGGACCGCCCTCTTCCGAGGGCCCGGAAACAGCTGGAAGGTCTTCGTAATACGCCAGGGAAGAATCGAGGAAATCACTGTAGTTCCGGGAATGCAGAATCCCGAGCTGGTGGAAATCCTGGAGGGTCTCCCTCCGGGAGAGGAGATAGTTCTCGCTCCGGAAGATACGCTTCGGCCTGGGCTTCGGGTTCGGGGAATTCCGGAAGATCAGTGAAAATCTCCGGCTCAAGAGCAGGCACACGAGGACGGAAAAAATTTTCCATTGAATAACATGCAAACAAAGGTAGGAGGATGAACCAATTGCGTACAGGAGTTTTCTTTTTCTGCATGGAATCCGGACGAGATCACGTGGCGGCCCCGGTTTTCGAGGAGGTGCTCCGGCATTACCGGCCCGAAAGCACCTCGGTACACATAGAAGATTTTCCCGTTCTTCAGGGAAAGGATGCCTGGGGGAACATCCTTCTTTTCGTCCGGCAGCGAAATCTGATCAGTTACGACTTCGCCCGGTATCTCCCCCTTCTGCAGGAACATTTCTCCCGGGCGGACATGGCCGCCGAAGTGAACTGGCACGGAGGGAGCAATGCTCCGGACCGCATTCTTACGGTACATTCCCTGGGGGATGTTACCCGGGGGATCTTTCCCCCCGCAGCACCGGAATACATGCGCAATCTGCTCCAGGCCCTGGAAGAACAGCGCCTGGTCCAGGGGCTGGAGGACTATACGGTTACCACCGAGGCCACGCACTGGTCCGGCTCCGTGCAGGGACAGAATCCCGAGGATCTGCTCTCCTTTCCTGTTCCCATGGTGGACCTGGAAATCGGCAGCACCCCGGAATGCTGGAACAATCTCCAAGCGGTGGCAGTTCTTGCCCGAAGCCTGGGAGAGGTCTTTCGTCCCTCTCCGAAACTGCACAACCTCCTCTGCGTGGGCGGGGTGCACGTGGAGCCTTCCTTTGCCGGGGCAGCCCTGGAAAAAAGAATTCCCCTGGGAATCAGCCACATCCTCCCCAACCAATGGATTGTGGCGGGGGAATATGCAGGCTCCTCAGGGGAGGAAAAGCTTCTCCGGGCAGCGAAGAGCATTCCCCGGGGAATCAGCGCGGTGGTATATCACAACGGCATCAAGGGCCCCTATCGCGATCGATGCCGAAACCTCGCAGAAAACCTGAAAATTCCGGTGATCAAGCATAAAGCCCTGAGAGATCCCGAGAGTCTTTCCCTGGGAGGCTCCGCCTGAATAACAAGACCTTTCCCTGCTTGGAGGAGGCCACTTTTAGGAAAGGCCGGAACGGATAATGAGAAGGGCCATCCAGGGAGCGAAATTAAAGATGAGAAAGAAGATTTTGAAAATCCCCAGCATCCCATAGAACACTGCGATAAAGGTCTCCCGGGACATGGGAAACCACCGGCTGTGAACTCTGTAGATCAAATTCGGACAGCAAAGGATGGCTCCGGTCCACAGAAGCAACAGCCCTCCATTGATGAAGGTACACCACATGAAAAATCTGGTAAGTTCCGCACCACTCATGATCTATCTCGCCTCCTTCGTCACATTCTCTACGGTGCTCCCCCCTGGGATAGGTTTTCCAGGTTTTCAACAAAGGTGCTGCGGTTCCTCCCTTCTCTCTTAGATGTATACAAGGCTTGATCCGCCCTCTTGAGCAGATGCGAACGATCCTCCTCCGAGGCTCCGGCCTCGGAGGAAGCCACTCCAAGGCTGATGGTTACCACCTTGGCAATGGGAGAATAGGCGTGAGGGATTTTCAGGAATTCCACCCCCTGCCGGAGCCGTTCCGCCACCGTCATAGCCCCGGTTTCGCCCGTTCCGGGGAGAAGGGCTACGAACTCCTCCCCTCCGTAACGGGCCACGAAATCTCCGGAGCGAGAGAGATTGCTTCTCAAAGCCCGGGCCACTTGCTGCAGGCATTCATCTCCCGCACCGTGACCGTAATTGTCGTTATAGGCCTTGAAGTTGTCGATGTCCATCATGATCACCGAGAGGGGTTCGCCTCTTCGAAGAGCCCGTTCTTTTTCCTCCTCGAAATGTTCGTCGAAATAACGGCGGTTGAAAATCCCCGTAAGACCATCCACCAGAGAAAGTTCTTCGAGCAGATCCGTACGGATTTTCAGGTTCATCTGGTTCCGAACCCGGGCCCGAACCACCGCAGGATGAAAGGGTTTGGAGATATAATCCACCGCACCGAGGCTGAACCCCAGCTCTTCTTCATCCGCACCGCTTTTGGCGGTGACGAAGATCACCGGGATGCGATTGAGAGGGCTTTCGGACTTCAATCGCCGGCATACCTCATATCCATCCATGTCGGGCATCTGAATGTCCAGCAAAATAAGATCCGGCGGGAAATTTCCCCGGGCTATCTGAAGCGCCTTTTCTCCGTGGCGAGCCACGAGAATCCGGTACTCGTCCTTGAGGAGACTTCCCAGGGCCTGAATGTTGGCAGGGGCATCATCCACTATGAGGATAGTGCGTCGGGCTTCTTCCTTACTCATTCTGGACTTCCCTCCTCTCGAAAAAGGCCCTTCAAAAGCTCCAGGGCCTCCTCCATCGCAAAGGAATGCACCAGGCTCTCCAGATTTTTCAGATCTTCCGCCCGGCTCTTTTCGACCCTTTCGGAGAGAAAGTCCAAAGCTCCGGAAAGCACCGCATCATCCACAAGCTCGCTTCTCTCCAGATTCTGCCGAAGAAGCTCCAGGGCGTTCTTTCCTTCCGCCTCTCCCACCAGAGAAGTCTTTCTCTCTTGGCACGAAAAAAATTCCCGAGCCTGATAGACCCGGTCCAGAGCCTCTTCCAGACTCCCCCGCATCTCTGGGGACGCCCCTTCGGGAGAATCCAGAGATTTTTCGAGACTCTCGGCAATTTCCCGGATCTCCTCGGCTCCCAGGGCTCCCGCCACTCCTTTAAGCGTATGGAGAATTCTTTTTGCCCTCTCGTCCTCTCCTCTCTCGAGGAGGCACAGTACCGGCTTGTACTGTTGGGGAATTTCCTCGAAAAATTGCTCCAAAGCTCTTCGGTAGACCTCGCCGGAGCCTCCGAAAACGGCAAGTCCCCGGGAAAGATCGATCCCCGGAAGCGTCTCCGGAAGTTCTTCGGGCCGGGAAGAGATTTCCTCCCCAAGAACACGGACCTTCCGGGAAGAAAGATGCCGTTTCAAGGTCTCGTAAAGGATTTCCCGGCTTATGGGCTTGCCAAGGTGTTCCCGCATACCGAGATCCCGAGTGCGCTGAAGATCTTCCTCCATAACCGCAGCCGAAAGGGCGATAATGGGAAGGTTTTCGCGCATTTCCCGAATAATTCGGGTAGCTTCGAAACCATCCATCCGAGGCATGTGAAGATCCATAAGCACAAGATCCGGAGATTCCTCCTCCACCGCACGCACCGCCTGGAGCCCATCCTCCGCCAGAACGATCCGAGCCCCTGTTTTTTCGAGCATTCGCAGGATCACGCTCTGGTTGATCCTGTTATCCTCAGCTACCAGAATGGTCTTCCCCTCCAGGGAAGGAATCGGGATATTCCTCTTCGCACTTTTCGAAGCCTCGGGATCTCCGGTTCGGAGCTCTTCGGAAAAGGATTTTCGGGGCTGCGAAACCTCTGAAGAACGTTCTCCCGCAGAAGCGGGGAGTGCCGCAAGTTCTCGATAACGCGGAGGCATTCCGAGAAAGGCGGCGCACCTTTGCAGGCTTTTCGGAAATCCCCGGGCAACACGGATGCGGCATCCCAGCTTTGCGGAAGCTCCAGAAAGAATGGATTGCTCCCGCTTTTTCCATACCCCCGAAGGATATTCCGGAAAAATCAAGCCGCTGAAGGCAGCGGTTTTATTGTAAAGGAGGCATCCCGGAGCCTGCCTTGTAATGTTAAGACTGAAATATTTTCTCTTCCGCGTGGTACAAGCCGCCATGAGAAGAGAACGGAGGGTGAAAGCCACCCTGTTTTCGACAATACCCCGAAAGATTTCCTCTTTCACAGGGGCGGAACGTGTTCGAAAAAGTTCCTTGAGAAAGCTGCAGAGCGCGCCTGGTTTTTTTTGGGATTCTCCGGCAAAAGTATTCCTGAAAATCATGCATTCACCCTCTTTACCATAGGAAAGAACGGGGATTTAATAAAACTTCCCCGGCACACAACCGATACGGCAGAACAAAACGACAGCTCTGTCTTTTCTCCTTAACAAAACGGAAAAAAGAATTCTCGGGCATCTCCGCTGTTTTTCCGCCAAAAGCGCTTTGCATGGCTCCTCGTTTCCAGAACATATAACCATAAACTCCGAAATTTCAGAATTTTTTCACACTATTTTGCACGAAACCACAGAGATTTTTCCTTTTTTCATCCTTTACATCCCGGGTTCGAAATGTGAGATAATGGACGAAGCCCGAGGGGTGTACCACCTCCGGCAGAGAAGGAGGAATGTTTCATGCGTAATTTTCAACTTTTACAGGTGGATGCCTTTACACACACGCCGCTGGGAGGAAACCCCTGCGCAGTGGTAATGCAAGCGGACTCTCTCTCGGACAGAGAGATGCTGATGATAGCCAAGGAAATGAACCTTTCGGAGACCGCCTTTACCGTATCCTCAGAGATTGCGGATTTCGGGGCTCGATATTTTACCCCCGCCGGAGAGATTCCCTTTGCGGGACATCCCACGGTGGCCACGGTAATCGCTCTGGAAGCGGCGGGGTTTCTCTCCCTTCCCTCAGGAGCGGGAAACCGGGAGATCTCTCTGGAGCTATCGGTAGGCTCGATACCCGTGCTTCTGGAAAGGGCGGAAAACGGACAACTCCGGGTAACCATGACCCAAAATGCTCCGGAATTTTTACGAACCTACCGACCCAAAGATATTCTACCCTGTTTTTCCCTCTCCGAGGAGGATCTGCTGGAGGATATCCCCCTCCAAACGGTGAGCACCGGCACTCCTCAGCTCATGGTACCTCTCCGGAGCCATCGGGCCCTGCGCCTGGCCTCTCCGGACCTGCCCATTCTGGCAAAGTTGGTGAAGGAAAGCGATTTTTCCAGCATTCACCTCTTCTGCATGGGAGGCATGACTTCCCGGGGCACCACCGCAGCCCGACACTTTTCCGCCCCCCCCGAGGTTCTGGAAGACCCCTTCACGGGCTCTGCCACGGGAAGCATGGGAGCGTATCTCTGGCACTACGAACTTCTCAGGGAACCCACCTTTCTGGCGGAGCAGGGGCATTGGCTCTCCCGTCCCGGCGAGGCCTCGGTGGAGGTGCTGGGAGACCGAAAGGAGATCACGGGAATCAAGGTGGGAGGCGGGGGAGTCACCGTTTTCCGGGGGGAGCTCAGTATATAACGTCCCGCCTACGGCTTGAATCCGCAGCCTTGGCATCTCCTTTGAACATCCCCCCTCGTAAGAAGCCAAACATAGCATTATTCACTCAATTTCGGAGACAAGGTTCTCCCGGGGCATTTCATTAAGGCTTTTGAAGACATCTCTTGCCCTTTTTCTCCTTTTGTGGGATGATCGCTCCAGGAGCGGAAAATCTCGAAAGGTTCTTCTCTCTCGAAGCACGACAATTACATAATGCCAAGTGTTAGGGGTGCCTGAAACCGGGCTGAGATAAGACCCTTAAACTTGAACTGGTTAGCACCAGCGTAAGGAAACACTACGGCGAGATGGACCCATAGACAGGGACACCGTGTTCGTATTTTACGTATGCGGGGTTCCTGTTTTTTGATTATGCCATTATTAAATAGCCCCTCCCATATCCGGCATATTCCCGATCCTTCCGCTGGCCCTGAATTTCCGGGGAGTTCTCTTCGTATCGCCATGCACGGTATGGCGCTGTTGGAGTGTGCTCTAAAATCGGCCCTTTGCGAAGGACCGAAAAAAACGTTCAAGGAGGTTCGTTTCATGTCCACTCTTATCGAAAAATTGCAGCGGGGGGAGATCCCCTCCTACTTTTCCGCCCTGGGAGAATACGAAGAGGTCTCTCCCTCCCGGCTTGCCGGAGAGATTCTCCGGGGAACCGTGGTGATTCCCCGGAACAACCGGAGAAAGGGCCCCTTTCTCCCTGTGGCGGTAGGAAAAAATATGCGCGTGAAGGTAAATGCCAACGTGGGAACTTCTCCGGAAAAGCGGAATTTTGCAGAGGAAATGGAAAAGGTCCGCCGGGCTGTAGCAGCGGGGGCGGATGCCCTGATGGACCTCTCCATTCCCGGAACGAACGGAGCCTTTCGGCGGCAGATCATGGAACATTTCGGAGTTCCCCTGGGGACGGTTCCCCTCTATCAGGCAGCGGGAGAAGAAGGAGCTGCGGAAAATCTCTCCTTTTCGCGTTTCGTCGAGGTGATGCGGACCCAGGCCGAAGAAGGGGTGGATTTCATGACCATCCATGCGGGGCTCCAGAAAAAACATCTTCCTCTTGTGGAAAAACGCCTTCTCGGGGTGGTAAGCCGGGGGGGATCCCTCATGGTGGCTTGGATGCGCCGGCATGACAGGGAAAGCTTTCTTTACGAAAACTTCGATGCCCTTCTCGAAATCGCCAGAAAATACGATATCACCCTATCCCTGGGGGACGGGCTTCGACCGGGATGTACCGCGGACGCCAACGATGAGGCCCAGTTCGGGGAACTCCGGGTTCTGGGAGAGCTCGTAGGCCGCTGTCGAAAAGCGGGGGTACAGGTCATGGTGGAAGGACCGGGACACGTACCGCTGCACCGTATCGAAGAAAACGTGCGGCTCGAAAAAGAGCTCTGCGCCGAAGCGCCTTTCTACGTTCTTGGCCCTCTGGTGATCGATCATGCGGCGGGATACGACCACGTGGCAGGCGCCATCGGGGGAGCCCTGGCAGCCTATTACGGAGCGGATTTCCTCTGCTATCTCACCCCGGCGGAGCACCTGCGGCTTCCCTCCCTGGAGGACGTGCATCAGGGAGTGATGGCCACAAAAATCGCCGCCGCCGCGGCGGATCTGAGCCGGGGCAAACAATACGCCCTAAGGCAGAGCAACGGCATATCTCAAGGGCGGCGTACCTTCGACTGGGAAGAACAACGGCGGCACGCCCTTGACCCGGAGCGTTTTCAGGCCACCCTCGAAACCGTATCTCTTCCCTCTTCGGAAAAGAAATCCTGCTCCATGTGCGGCGAGTGGTGCGCTCTTCGGAACCAGCAGAAATTCTAATGTCCGGGAACACTCAAAGATCGCATCTCGTTCTTCTGGATTTCTCGGGCACCCTCAGCATGGGGGCGGTGCATTTCGGCTCCCCGGAAAATCTTTCCGAAGCTCTAAGGAAAAGCGGCCTTCAATCTCTGGGAGTACGAAATTCCAAAGAATTCTGGAGCCAATGCATCGTTCCCTTTTGGAACCGGGGAGGCACCTCGGCCATAGGATATACCGCCCTCCTGGCGGAAGCTCTCCGAAAACAGTACGCCGCCTCCCCCGAAAAAGCCCTGGAGGGGGCGGAACATTTTCGAAAGCTTTATTTCGGTGCCTCCCGGATTGATGACCCATGGAAACCCTTACTGGAATTTCTTGGAGCGCCCGGAAAAGCCACGGGAATTATCGCTACGGATCACTACATGGATGCCACGGAACATATCGTAAAGGAACTGGAACGAATGAATCTCCGGGGGATCTCCGTAAAGAAATCCCCGGAGATCCCCCAGGGCTTCCTGGGAATAGCGAATTCCGCAGAACTGGGATTTTTCAAGGAGGAAGAAGGCTTCTGGGAAACCCTGAAAGGGTACATCCCCTACGCCGGAGAAAGTATCTTTCTGGTGGAAGACTTCGGAGCAAACGAACCCTCGGGGGATGTCTACGGAAATTCCCGGAGGGTTCTCGAAAGACGGCGGAAAACCGGGGCACATCTGCGAAAGGTCTTTCGGCGATCTCCCGAAATCTTCGAGTTCTCTCTTCCCCGAACATATTGGAAAACCCCGGAAATTCTCATGCAGGAATGTGCGGTGCGGGCAAAAAATATAACACGAAGACTGAAGGAGGCTCTCTCATGAACCTTTGCACAGAATCCCTCTGGAAAGATATATGCAAAATCCGCAAAGAAGCTCCTCTGGTGCACAACATCACCAACTATGTGGTAATGAATTGCACTGCTAACGCTCTTCTCGCTCTGGGAGCATCCCCGGTAATGGCCCACGAAATCCTTGAAGTGGAAGAGATGACGGCCATATCCAGGGCTCTGGTGGTCAATATCGGCACCCTCAGCGTTCCCTGGGTGGAATCCATGAAGCGGGCCATGCAGAAAGCCCGGGATCTGCATATTCCCGTGATTCTCGATCCCGTAGGAATGGGAGCTACCTCATACCGGAGTGAGGCGGTACACGCCCTCCTGGAAAACGCTCCGGTAACGGCTCTTCGAGGAAACGCCTCGGAAATCCTGGCTCTTGCATGGAGTCGGGAGCGTACCAAGGGCGTGGACAGCCTGGCGGATTCCGAAAATGCCCGGGAAGCCGCAGCTTTTCTGGCGCAGAAATATAACTGCGTGGTCTGTGTCAGCGGCCCTCGGGACTACGTGATTTCTCGGGAACAACAGGGATGTATCGAAAACGGAGATCCTCTGATGGCCCGGGTAACCGGCATGGGGTGCAGCGCCAGCGCTTTCTGCGGAGCCTTTCTCGCCCTGGGGGGCTCTCCCTTTTCGGCGGTGCTTCATGCCATGGCCGCCATGGGAATAGCGGGAGAAATGGCAGCCCTCCGGAGCAGCGGCCCCGGAAGCCTCCAGCAAAACTTTCTGGATTCCCTCTACGGTTTTACGGAAAAGGAGATTTCCCGACACCTGAAAGGGAGCATCATCATATGACCTCCCTGCAGGGAATCTATCTCGTAACTTCCGGAGAAGGGCTTGAAGAGGAGATCTTTCTTTCCATTCTCCGAAAAGCCTTGGAAGGAGGAATCTCTCTGGTGCAGCTTCGGGAAAAACACTGCTCCTCCCGGGAATTCCTCCGCCGGGGCGCAAAGGTTAAGGAGCTCCTCGATTCCCGGGGAGTTCCCCTTATCATCAACGACCGGGTGGATATCGCCCTCGCCCTGGGTGCTTCGGGGGTGCATTTGGGACAGTCCGACCTCCCCTACCGGGAGGCCCGGAACATTCTGGGCCCCCGGGCCATTATCGGGATATCCGTGGAAACCCCGGAACAACTCGAAGAGGCCTCGGCATACCCGGGAATTTCCTACCTCGGCATAAGCGCGGTCTTTCCTTCCCTCACAAAAACCGACACTCCCCATATCTGGGGACTTTCGGGGCTTCGAGAGGCCCGAAAAACCACGAAACTGCCTCTGGCAGCCATTGGAGGAATCGGGGAAAAAAACGCCCGGGAAGTCTTTGAAGCCGGGGCGGACATGATAGCCCTGGTTTCCGCCGTCATGGAAAGCCCGACCCCCCGGGAAACCGTGCAGAAACTGAAAAATCTGCATTTACAGACATTAAGGGAAGGAGGGGAGGCATGAAGCGATATCACCGGGTTCTCACCATCGCGGGATCCGACAGCGGAGGCGGAGCGGGAATTCAGGCGGACCTCAAAACCTTCTCCGCCCTGGGATGCTACGGCATGAGCGTAGTCACCGCCCTCACAGCCCAGAACACCCGGCAGGTCACCGCCATTCATGGAATTCCTCCGGAGTTCGTGGCGGCCCAGATGGATGCAGTTTTCTCGGATATAGGAGCCGAGGCGGTAAAGATCGGCATGCTTCACCATGCCGAAATCGTCGAGACCGTGGCGGAACGGCTGCAGCACCACGCTCCGCCACACATCGTGCTGGATCCCGTAATGGTTTCCACCGCAGGGGATCGGCTTCTCGAAAATACTGCGGTGGAAGAAATGCGCAAAACACTTCTTCCTCTGGCGGAGATACTTACCCCCAATCTTCCCGAAGCGTTGGTACTCTTAAACCGAGATCCTCTCTCCATAAAAAATCCCTCGGAAGAAACCATGAAAGAAATCTGCCGGAGCCTGGGAGATCTCGGAGCTCCGGCGGTACTTCTCAAGGGAGGACACGGTTCGGGAAAGGAAAGCAACGACATGCTCCATTGCAGGGACACCCATAGATACAAACTCTTCAAAGCTCCCCGGATCGACACTCCCAACAGCCACGGCACGGGGTGCACCCTCTCCTCCGCCCTGGCGGCCTGGCTGGCTCGAGGATTCTCCCTGGAAGAAGCGGTGGAAAGGGCAAAAACGTACGTCTCCCGGGCCCTAGAGGCGGGAAAAGATTACACCTTGGGAAAAGGGCACGGACCGGTGCATTTTTTCTTCGATTTTTGGAAAAACCCCCGCTCGCCGCTCCCATAAAAAACGGCATACCGCACACCTTCGTTTTTTTCGTATTTTCAACTCTTTTGATGGTATCGAACCGGAAGTTATAGTATTCACTTTAAACAAAACCTTTATTTTTCCTTGACACAAGGGCTCATTGTGCTAGCCTTTTCTTTAGAAAGGGGTTGATGCAGTTGAGTAAAGCAAAGATTTACAGAAGTTTCTTGGGAGCTCTTTTGGTATTTGCCTTAGCTGCCCAGGGATTTGCGTGCACCACCATCATTGTGGGAAAAGATCTGACGGAAAATGGCACGGTTCTGATGGCTCACAACGAGGAGCTGGGAGACTACAGCGCCCAGCATTACATCTATCGCCCTGCGGCGCTGTACGAGAAAGGCGCCGTGCTGCAAACTCCGAACGCCGAAGTTCCCCAGGTGGAAAAAACCTATGCCTACAATGCCACGGTAATCTTCGACAAGACCTACATCCCCGGAGAGATCACGAGCGGTATGAACGAAAACTTTGTGGTTATCGGAAACAATCTGGCCTACCAGAGAGATGATGTCCGCCCCTGGCCATCGGAGGGGCGCATGATCTGGACGGACTACGCTCAGATAGCCCTTGAGAGGGCAAAAACCGCCCGGGAAGCGGTGCAGATTATCGGAGATCTCGCCCAAAAATACAAGCATTGGGGACCGGGAACCATGTTCGGCGTAGCGGACCCGAACGAAGGGTGGTTTATCGAAATAACCCAGGAAGGACAGTGGGTAGCGGAACGAGTACCCGATGACGCAGTAGGGGTAAGGGCCAATACCTACAGAATCAGGATCGTGGATTTTGAAAACCCGGAACGATTCATGTTCTCCACGGATCTCGTGAAATATGCCGAGGAAAAGGGATGGTACTCCCCCTCGGAGGGAGATTTCGATTTCCAGAAAATATACGCAGATCCCGAAAGAGCGGCAAATCCTTACAACGAACGGCGCCACTGGCGGGTAGAGACGGTACTCGGAGAAAAGACCTCCCCCATTACCGCCAAGGATCTCCAGGATCTTCTCCGGGATCATTACGAGGGAACGGAGTACGACCTTACCGAGGGATATGTTTCGGGCTCTCCTCTAGAAACCACGGAGCGAACCATCGACCGTCTACAGACCGAGGTAAGCATCGTTTTCGAGCTGCGCACCTCCCTGCCCACAGCCCTGGGGGGCCTGAGCTGGCGCGCCATGGGAACCCCCTCTACCAGCGTCTACGTACCCTGGTACTTCGGCTCCACGGATATTCCCGAGGAATACCGGACAGGAACAAACGAGCCCACACCGAATTCCGCCTACTGGGCTTTCCGGACCCTTTCCGAAAAAGTCAACGCGAACTACGGAAAGAACATCGAACCCGTAAAGAAGGCCTGGAAAGACTTCGAAGAACTGCATTACGGCTATCGGAAAGATCTGGAAAACCTGGCAGCGGCAATTTACGAAAAAGATCCGGAAATGGCAAAGGCCCTTCTTGCCAGATATACGGCTCTTCTCGCCGAAAAGGCCTACAACGAAGCGGAAGGCCTGACAGGCTCGCTTCAGTAAAAATTTTTCCAAATTCTTCCAGCATCTGACGCACGCAAAGCCCCC